>Ga0207428_10000077_pt1 | contig 136572 bp, 109 predicted proteins | sample RhiMethybrSRZTD1_FD_187600 | JGI IMG/M metagenome (GOLD analysis project Ga0207428, IMG submission 187600) | Populus rhizosphere microbial communities from Tennessee, USA - Rhizosphere MetaG P. TD hybrid SRZTD1 (SPAdes) (version 3) | ecosystem: Host-associated > Plants > Roots > Rhizosphere >... | reverse complement strand
CCCGCCGTGCTCCTGCACGATGCCGAAGGAGATGGAGAGGCCGAGGCCGGTGCCGCGGCCGATCCCCTTCGTCGTGAAGAAGGGATCGTAGATCCGCCGCACGTGCTCCGGCTTGATGCCGTGACCGGTGTCGCGCACTTCCACCACGACCGCATCGTCCTCCGCGCGCGTGGCCAGCGTCAACCAGCCGCCTTTGGGCATGGCGTCGCGCGCGTTCAGGATGAGGTTGAAGAAGACCTGCTGCAGGCGGTTCTCGTTGCCGCGCACCAGGGGCAGGTCGTTGAGCTCCTTCCGCACCTTGATGCGGCCGCGCTCGAGCTGGTGCTCGAGCAGGGAGAGCACGTCGAGCAGGACCTTGTTCGTATCGAGGTTCTCGAACTCCGCCTTCGAGGAGCGCGAGAAGTTCAGGAGGTTGTTGACGATCTTGGCCGCGCGGAAGGTCTGCTTCTCGATCTTCTCCAGGAGGGCGGACCGCGGGTCGTCGTTCTTGATCTGCTGGCGCAGCATCTGCGTGTAGGACGAGATGCCGGTGAGGGGCGTGTTCACCTCGTGGGCCACGCCCGCGGCCAGGATGCCGATGGAGGCCATCTTCTCGGAATGCTGGAGCTGCTCCTCCAGGCCCATGCGCACGGTCACGTCGTCGACGATGATGATGGTCCCGCAGCGCTCGCCCGATCCCACCTTGAACGGGGCCACGGAGACGTTCACGCGCAGGGCCCGCCCGTCGTTGCAGGGCAGGTGCAGCTTGTAGATGTTCGCGATCTCCTCGTTGCGGCCGAGCACGAGGCTGCCGCGCAGCGCCTCCAGGAAGGCCTCGGGGAAGATCTCGTCCAGGCTGTGGCCCAGGACCTCGTCGCGCTGGCGGCGGTACAGGCCCTCCATGGCCCGGTTCCAGCGCACCACCTTGCCGTCGAGGTTCAGGACCAGGATCCCCGAGTCCATCGACTCGATGATGTTCTCGTTGTACTCCGTCAGTTCCTGCAGCTCGTTGGCCTTCTCGCGCAGCGAGTGATAGAGCCGGCCGTTCATGACCGCGGTCGCGGCCTGGCCCGCGAGGGCCTGCAGCACGTCCACCTCTTCGCTGTTGAGCGGGTCGAACATCTCCTTGCGGCCGACGCCGAGGATGGCGATGATCTCGCCCTTCACCCGGCAGGGGAAGTAGTGCGAGAGGTCCAGCGGCCCCGCCTCCGGATACAGCTCGGCGTGGGCTTCGGCCAGCACCGGTTCGCCCGCGGCCAGGGCCTTCACCAGCGAGCCCCCGGGCGGCAGGTGGGCCAGGCAGGCGGCGGGCGTGCAGCCGAGGTCCTTGAAGATCCAGAAGCCGCCGTCGTCGTGGGGAAGGAAGAGGGCCAGCGAGCTCACGCCCAGCGCGTCGTGCACGCCCTGCAGCAGCCGTTCCGCCATGCGCCCGAGGTCCAGGTCCGCGTTGAGGTCCTGGGACAGGCGCAGCAACGCGCGCCGCGAGTTGTAGCGCTCGCGGAAGAAGAGGCGGTCGATGCCCTCCTGGATCCGGTTCTTGACCGGGCTGAACAGCAAGGCCACGACCAGGGTGGACAGGATCGCGATGACGGTGACGTGTGGCTCCTGCTCGGAGGCGATCAGGACCTGGAACAGGTTGACCGCGAGCAGGCACATGCCCAGGATCGCGGCCAGGGCCAGGATGTAGACGAGCGTGCGGCGGAAGATGAGCTCGACGTCCATCAGGCGGTGCTTGACCACCGCGTAGGCCAGCGACAGCGGGATGAGGGCGAGCGGGATGTACCCGGCCAGCTCCATGGCCTGGCGCGGCTCGCGGCCCAGCGCGAAGGGAATCGCGTAGAAGAGGAAGAACGGCATCACCCCCGCGCCCGTGCCCCACACCAGCCACTTCATCTGCTTGCGCGCGGTGAGGCTGCGCGTGCGGCGGTAGGAGCCGAGCAGGATGCCGAACGAGACCGCGAACAGGGTCGCGAAGTAGATCGGCTTCCAGTTGTCGATGAAGCTCGTGACCTGCCACAGCACTTCGCGATGGGCGGGCGGGCTGGTCACGAAGAGGACCTGGCTCGCCACCGCCGCCCCCGCCAGGGCCAGCGCGGGCATGTAGGCGGCGGGGATCACCCACGCGCGCGCGCTCGATCGCCGCTCGGGGAAGGCCAGGCAGAAGTGGAGGAACACGACGGGCAAAAACAAGATGGAGAGCGTGTCCGTCCAGAGCAGCGTCCAGTCCGCGAGGTTGAGCTTCCCCGTGTACGACGTCGAATACATGAGGAAGAACAGCAGGCAGATGGCGTAGAAGTGCAGGGCGGCGCGATCGGGCGGCCGCCGCAACATGACGATCGTGCCCACGAGGAGGCTGAAGAAGCCGACGAGCGAGAGGTAGTAGAAGAGGCTGACGTTCCCCTGCGAGAGCGGCTTCACCGTGACCTCGAGCGGCCGTCTCTCGTCGGCGCGGAGGAGGTCGTACACGAGGTGGGCGCCCGCCGGGCGGCGGGAGAGGTGGGTCTCGATCTGCTGCGAGGTCAGGACCTCCTCGCCGTCCAGCGCCAGCACGATGTCGTTGACGTGGATGCCCGCCTGCGCCGCCGGGCCGCCGGGAGCGACGCGTGCGGCGTACACGCCCTGCGCGCCCTGGACCCACAGCACCCCGTCGTCCATCAATGTCCAGGTCGCCTTCAAGAAGATGTTGTACGACCCGAGCGCGGCCAGGACGGCGGCCACGCCGAGGACGGCGACGTTCTTGAGGGGCGGGCGCTTCATCGGGACATTTTCGACACGAGACCGTGCACTCGGGGTAGCAAAGGACGTGCCCGCGCGATCGCGGCTGAACTCACGCATATTCAAGGACTTGACGCCAGGAATCGTCACCGCGATCCAGCAGCACGGATCGCCGATCCGGTTTGATGGAGTGGGAAGGGCGGGCCACGCCCGCCGTCAGAAGCGGACCGAGATCCCGCCGAGGACGCGCTTGGGTGGATGGGCCACCGCCATCTCGTCCAGGACGCCCCCTTCCGAGGCCTCGTAGAAGAGGTTCCGCACCGCCACGAGCACGTCCCAGTCCGCGCGCGTGATCGCGCCGAGGAAGGGAAGGCCCTGGCTCAGCTGCACGTCGAAACGCGTGTTGGTCATCGCGCCCGGGCGGAGCTCGGGGGAGGCAAGCCGGTTCACGCGGCAGAACGCGATGACGCGCGTGTCCGTCCCTTCGATCATCGTCTCGACGCGCGCGGCCAGGTCGTGGAAGTCTCCCTCGCGGAACGCGAGCGGCATCGGGGCTTCCGACGCCTCCGGGCGCCACGTGTGCCCGTAGGTGTAGGTCATCGAGCCGTGCACGACTTCGCCGAAACGGCGCGAGACCTTCACCCCCATCCCGCGCGTCCCCATCCAGCCTCCGTTGGTGACGTTCAAGGCATGGGGCAGGACGGCGGAGGTGGTGAAGCCGTTGACGAGCTGATCGTGGATGGTCTCGTAGAAGGCGTGGCCCTCGACCGTGAAGTCGCCCATCTCCTGGTCGAACCCGAGCTCGTAGTGCAGGATGCGCTCCGGCCGCAGCTCCTCGTCCAGCATCGAGAAGGCGACGGCGGGAGCGGAAGAGATGGTGGACACGGTCAGGACGTCGCCGCCCGGGACCAGCGTGCGGCTGCGGGCCATTCCGCGCAGGCGCGCGTTCTCGTCGCTGCGGAACTCCACCGCGAACATGCGGTCGAGATGGTTCGACTCCTGCAGGAAGCCCGCGTAGGAATACCGCCCGCCCAGCGTGGCCGTGATGCGATCCGAGGCCTGCCAGCGGTCCTGGAAGGACACCGCGCCCACGCCGCGATCCATGCGCGTGGGATCGGAGCCCAGGATCATCGGGCGCAGCGCGCGCGTTCCGTAGCCGGTCGCGACTTCGATCTCGTGGCCGCCGCCCGGCTCGAAGACGAACTCGCCGGCCATGCGCCAGGTCGCGCTCTCGCGCTCGGCCACGAGCCCGCCCAGGCTCCAGCGGCCGGAATCCGCGATGCGTCCGTTGAGCTTCACGACGCTCCAGCTGCTCGGCTCCACCTCGTCGGCCACGTCGGTGCCCATCGGGTTCGTGACCACCTGCAGCGTCCCCGCCAGGTCGGGGAACAGCGAGGCCAGGAGGCCCGTGGGCGGCGTCTCCGTGTCCGCGGTCTGCCCGTTCTGGGCGCGGTCTTCGAGAGCGGAGCGCCGCTTGTGCCGGATCAGCCACTGCAGCTCGCGCGTGGCGCTCGCGTCGTCCTTCGAGACCGCCTTCGCGTCCTGCGCGTCGCGTATCGGATCGCCGGCGGGAGTCAGGCTGATGGTGAACGTGGCATCCTGGTTGGGAAGGATGAGAACGCGCCGCGCCGGCGCCGGCGTGTGCCCGTCACGCAGGGCGCGCACCGTGTACGAGCCGGGCGGGAGCGACGGCACGGAGAAGCGGCCCATGCTGTCGGTGAGGGTCACGAGCCCCATCGAGCCCACGCCCCGGCCGAACAGCGAGATCACTGCTCCCGGGAGCGGCGAGCCCTGCGCGTCTTCGACGACTCCGAGAATGCGGCCGGCCGGCCCTTCGGCGTAAACGGCGGGCGCGGCCAGCAGGGCGGCCAGGATCGCGACGCTGCGCGAGAGGGGTCGATGACGTTGCCCTCGGCCGAGCGAATACATGTAGGCAGGTTTGACGCTACCAGCGGGGGTGAGCGGTGTCAAGGGTGCCGTGGCCCCGAAACCGTGCGGCCGGGCGGGTTTCCCCTGCGCACGCTGTGCTATAACGAAGGGCCGCGCTCACGCAGCCCGTGCTCAACTCAATCAACTCAAGATGATGCCCTCCCGCGGTGACGTCTCGTGAACGTGCTCCTCCTGCGCGACGTGGCGGCCGTCCTCCTGGCCGGAGGCGCGGGAGAACGGCTGTACCCCCTCACCAAGGACCGGGCCAAGCCGGCGGTCGGCTTCGGGGGGCCCTACCGCATCATCGACTTCACGCTCTCCAACTGCGTGAACTCCGGCCTCCGCAAGATCTTCATCGCCACCCAGTACAAGGCCCAGAGCCTCAACCGCCACGTGCGCATGGGGTGGAGCATCGTCAACACGGAGCTGGGCGAGTTCGTGGACGTGCTGCCGCCGCAGAAGCGGGTGGGGGAGAACTGGTACCTCGGCACCGCGGACGCCGTCTACCAGAACCTCTACTCCATCTCCCAGGAGCGCCCGCGCTGGGTGATCATCCTGTCCGGCGACCACATCTACAAGATGGACTACGGGAAGATGCTGGACGTCCACATCGCGCGGGGAGCGGTGCTGACGGTGGGCGCCATCGAGGTGCCCCTGGGCGAGGCGCGCCGCTTCGGCGTGCTGGAAGTGGACGACGACAGCCGGGTCACCGGCTTCCAGGAGAAGCCCGCCACCGCGTCGCCCGCCCCCTGGAACGCGGACAGCTGCCTGGGCTCGATGGGGATCTACATCTTCGACTTCGACGTGCTCGCCCGCGAGCTCGCGCGCGACGCGGAGGCGAGCACGACCCACGATTTCGGGCGCGACATCATCCCGCACCTCGTCTCCACCGGAGAGCGCGTCTACGCCTACCTCTTCTGGGACGAGAACAAGAAGACGTCGAAGTACTGGCGCGACGTCGGCACGCTGGACGCGTACTACGAGGCCTCGATGGACCTCATCGCCATCGATCCCACCTTCAACCTGTACGACCCGGAGTGGCCGCTGCGCACCTACCAGCCGCAGTTCCCGCCCGCCAAGTTCGTGTTCAACGAGGACGGACGCAAGGGGTTCGCGATCGACTCCCTGATCTCGATGGGCTGCATCGTCTCCGGCAGCGAGATCCGGCACAGCATCCTCTCGCCCGGGGTGCGCGTGCACTCGTACTGCGACATCGAGGACTCGATCATCATGTACAACGCCACCATCCACCGCCACGCCCGCATCAAGAAGGCGATCCTGGACCGCGAGGTCGAGGTGCCCGAGGGCGCGGTCATCGGCTACGACGCCGCGGAGGACCGCCGCCGCCACACCGTCTCCGACGGCGGAGTGGTGGTCGTGACCGCCGGCGAAGAGTGTTACGTCGACCCTCAATTTGCAGGTTAGGAGCGTATGACGACCACCATCGAATCCGTCTTCGGCCGGGAGATCCTGGACAGCCGCGGCAACCCCACCGTGGAGGTGGAGGTCGAGCTCGACGGCGGCGCCCGCGGCCGCGCGGCCGTGCCCTCCGGCGCTTCCACCGGCGAGCGCGAAGCGGTCGAGCTGCGCGACATGGACAAGAAGCGCTACCTCGGCAAGGGCGTGCTGAAGGCGGTGAAGGCCGTCAACAACGAGCTGGCCGCCGAGGTCCTGGGCGAAGACGCCCTCGACCAGGCCCTCGTGGACTCCCTGATGATCGAGCTCGACGGTACGCCCAACAAGCAGCGCCTGGGCGCGAACGCCATCCTGGCCGTCTCCATGGCCGTGGCCAAGGCGGCGGCGGAAGCGACCGGCCAGCCCCTCTACCGCTACGTCGGCGGGGCCAACGCGCGCACGCTGCCCGTGCCGTTCATGAACATCATCAACGGCGGCGCGCACGCGGACAACACGCTCGACCCCCAGGAATTCATGATCGTGCCCCACGGCGCGCCGACCTTCGCGGAAGCGCTGCGCATGGGTGTCGAGGTGTTCCACACCCTGAAGGGCATCCTCAAGAAGAAGGGCCTGGCCACTTCCGTCGGGGACGAGGGAGGCTTCGCGCCCGACCTCAAGTCGAGCGAAGAGGCCCTGGAGACGATCCTCGAGGCGATCAAAGGGGCGGGCTTCAAGGCGGGGGCGCAGATTTCGCTCGCCCTCGACGTCGCGGCCAGCGAGCTGCACGAGGGCAAGAAGTACGTCTTCAAGAAGTCGGGCGGGGCGGTCAAGACCTCGGAGCAGATGGTCGCCATGTACGAGAAGTGGGTGAAGGACTACCCCATCGTCTCCATCGAGGACGGCGTGGGCGAGAAGGACTGGGCGGGATGGAAGCTGCTGACGCAAGCGCTGGGAACGAAGGTCCAGCTCGTCGGTGACGACCTCTTCGTGACCAACCCGGAGATCCTGGCCCGCGGCATCGAGGAGCACATCGCGAACTCGGTGCTCGTGAAGGTGAACCAGATCGGCACCCTCACGGAGACCCTCGACTGCGTGGCCATGGCCGGGCGCGCCGGCTACACCTGCATGATGAGCCACCGCAGCGGGGAGACGGAAGACGTCACCATCGCCGACCTCGCGGTGGCCACGAACTGCGGCCAGATCAAGACGGGCTCCGCGTCGCGCACCGACCGCGTGGCCAAGTACAACCAGCTCCTCCGCATCGAGGAGGAGATCGACCCCATGTCCCGCTACGCGGGCCGGCCCGCGCTCAACCCGCGGACGTAGCCCCTAGCCCGCCTCGCCTTCGGGCTTGGGCTTCCGGCTCCAACGCGCGCGCGCGGCCATCTGCGCGATCTGGCGCCGGCGCGCCGGAGGCAGGGCGGCCGCGCGGGCGCGTCCTCCCTTCAAGCCTCCGCGGCGGCCGAGGGCGGCCGCGTGCACGTTCAGGCCGAGGGGACGTCGCCGCTCGGCCAGCGCCAGCGTCCGCAGGCAACGGGTCGGCGCGTGGCACCAGGGGCAGTCCGTGTCCGCATCCGCCGCCTCGATGCGCTCGCCCTGCCACTCGCACACGCGGCAGCGGCGAGTCACGAGCTGACGGCGGGTCTCGCGGGTCACTTCCGTCCATGGTGACACCGGCGGCCGGGGATTGTAGGAATGCCCGGCGGTTTTGCCGGCATCCCGGCGGGGCCGCCGCGCGCGCGGAGCCGGCCCACGACCTTTTACATGGACCTCCGCACCCCCTCCCGCCGCGTCGTTGATGGGGCAGGAGATAGTGGGATTCCTCCATGCTTGATCGGTCAAGCACATGCTTGAGCCGGCAAGCATTCCGGCACGAGTCTCGTATCTCTCCTGGGTAGAAGGGAGGGCACATGCCAGAGCTGGTGCACGAACGCCTGCTCGAGATCAGCGACGCACAGGGAAGATCCTTTCGCCGAGTGCTCATCTACGCCGAGCGTCAACCCGAGGGCACCTGGGCCGCATGGGTCGAGTTCGTGTCCGCGAGTGGCGACCGGGTCGTGCAGACGGACCGGGAGACGACGCAGAGCACGTTGCGCGACGTCGTCTACTGGGCCATGGGCCTGCAGACGACGTATTTCGAAGGGGCGCTCGACCGCGCCCTGGGGCGGACGCCGGAAGGGCGCAGCTCCACCGCGCCCACGCCGGTCTCCGGCCGTGGAGGGATGGTGTCGTTCCGCGTCCGCAGCGCCGATCCGCTGGTGGCGTTCCGCCTGATGGGGACGCAGACCCTGGTGCCGGGGATGCGCCGCGCCGTGCACCGCGGAGGGAGCCTCATCTACGTGCGCGCGGTCGAGCCCGCGCTCACGGAGATGCCGCGCATCTACGAGTTCCTCGCCCACTTCCAGAGCGCGAGCGGGGCCGCCGTGCTCGCCCAGCGGCTCGAGCTGGATCTGGCGGGGATGGCCGCCATCCTCGAGGTGCGGCGCACGGAGGTACCCGCGGAGGGCGAGGCCATCCAGAAGGCGCTGGTGGAGGCGGCGGCGGGAGGGCCGGAGGCGATCGGCCGGAAGTGAGGCCTACTCTTCCTCTTCGACCGAGATCTTGAGCGACCGCAGGAACTTCTTGTCGAGGGGGGTCATCTTGATGGGGGCGGGGTCGCTCTTCTCCACCTTGAAGTCGAAGGTGGAGACCTCGGCCGCCTCCCGGCTCCCGCTCTTGCTGAAGCCGATGGTCGCCTCCAGCACCAGGGACACTTCGTAACCTTCGGCCTTGATGCGGTTCAGGCAGTGGGCGATCTGGGGGGACTCCGCAAGCGTGCGCTGGATCGTCGTGCCGAGGTCCTGAACCATCCTCTTGACGTCTTCGCTGCTGGCCGGGTCCGCTTTTTCCATCGGTTCCACCCGAAGGAATTATGCGGAGGAGCCTCGCGGTGTGTCAAGCCAACCTGTTGGCACAGAAAACGTAGCGCAGCCTTCTAAGTCAGGGGGGGCACTCACACAGCATCACGATGGGTGTTCGCACTGTGCCCACCATCGCTGTGTGGGTACGACCCCCCCTGAAACCCCCCTCGCACGTCGCCGCTGCTGCGCAGCGCCGCCGTGCTCTACGTTTCCCCTTTGGCGCCTACCGCGCCCGACCCGCGAGCGTTGCCACCACGTTCGCAAGATCCGCGGGTTGTACGGGCTTGGGCAGGTGTACCTGGAACCCCGCGGACAGCACTCGCTGTCCATCTTCGCCTTTCGCGTACGCGGTCAGCGCCGCCGCGGGGACCTGCCCGCCGCGGTCGGGCCCCAGCGCGCGCACGCGGCGGATGAACGCGTAGCCGTCTTCGCCGGGCATCCCGATGTCGCTGACGAGCACGTCCGGCCGTTGCGCCTCGACCGCCACCAGCGCGTCGGCGCTGGTCTCGAAGGCCGTGACCTCCGCGCCGTAGTGGACGAGGGACATGCGCAGGAAGTCACGCACGTCCTGCTCGTCTTCGACCACCATGACGCGCACGCCGTCGAGGCGGACGTCGGGGTCCACGGGCTCGGGCTTGGGCGGGGCGGGCCCCTGCAACGGCGTCGTGAGGGGAAGGCGCACGGTGAAGGTCGAGCCCTCGCCGACGCCGCCGCTCTCCGCGTACACGGTGCCGCCGTGCAGCTCGACGAGGTGGCGCACGATGGCGAGGCCGAGGCCGAGGCCGCCGTGCGAGCGCGTGCTGGTGCTGTCCGCCTGCCGGAAGCGCTCGAAGACGTGGGGGATGAACTCGGGCTCGATGCCCTTGCCGTTGTCGGTCACGGAGAGGCTCAGGAACGAGCCGTCCTGGCGCAGGCGCACGTCGATGCGCCCGCCCTGGGGCGTGAACTTCACGGCGTTCGAGACGAGGTTCCACACGACCTGCTGCAGCCGGTCGGGATCGCCGACGATCGTGGGCATCTCCGACGGCAGCTCCATGCCGAGCGTGATCTCCTTCGCCTCCGCGGAAGAACGCACCGCTTCCACTCCCGCCTCCACGACGGGAACGACCGCGATCGGGCTCACCTCCAGGCGCAGCTTGCCCGTGATGATCCGGGAGACGTCGAGGAGGTCGCCGATGAGCTGGGTCTGCGCGCGCACGTTGCGCTCGATGACCTCCAGGCCGCGGTGGACGGCCGCCGGGTCCAGGGTGCCCGAGCGGAGCATCACCGTCCAGCCCAGGATCGGCGTCAAAGGCGTGCGCAGCTCGTGGGAGAGCGTGGCCAGGAACTCGTCTTTGGCCCGGTTGGCCTTCTCCGCGCCCGCGCGCGCGTCCTGCGAGGCCCGGTACAGCCGCGCGTTGTCCACGGCCAGGGCGGCCCGGCGTCCGAGCTCTTCGGCCAGGTCCAGGTCGTCGCGCGCGAACACGCGCCCCGAGGTCGTGCTCAGGAGGCTCATGACGCCGAGGGTCCGCTCGCGCGACACGATGGGGACCACCATCATCGAGCGCAGACCCAGGCGCTCCAGGAGGGCGCGATGCCTCTCGTCTTCGGCCAGGTCGGAGAGGCGCTCGCGGGCGTCCGCCACCAGCAGCGCGGATTCCCCGGGCCGCAGCAGGCGCGCTTCCGGACTGCGGCCCTCGGGGCTGGGAGCGAAACCTTTCACCTGTTCGGCCAGGGCCTGGTCTTCGGGGGCGTGGCCCACGGCCAGGCGGCGCGGGCGGCCGTGCTCGTCGAGGACGTCGATCACGCACCAGTCGGCGAGGGTCGGCACGGCCAGGCGGACGAGCTTCGACAAGGTCTCGCCGACGTCGAGGGACGAGGTCAGGGCCACGCCCGCCTCGGCCAGGAAGGTGGACCGGCGCTCCGAGGCCTCCGCGGCCGCCCTCGCGGTCTGCTCGCGGATGAGCTTGACCCTCTCCTCTTCGGCGTGGCGCCGCTCCGTGAGGTCGCGGGCGAAGATGTAGACGAGCCCTTCCGCCGCGAAGGGGGCGGCCGTCCACCCCAGCCACCGGTAGCCGCCGGACTTGGCCGCGAAGCGGTTCTCGAAGTAGGTGATGGGGGCGCCCGCGCGCAGGGCGGCCAGCTGCTCCCCCGTGGCCTCGCGGTCGTCGGGATGGACGAACTCCAGGAAAGGACGTGCGGTCAGCTCGTCGTGGCTGAAGCCCAGGGTCCGCTCCCAGCTCGGGTTGAGCTGCTTGAACGTCCCCGAGAAGTCCGCGATGGCGAGCATGTCGAGGGCGAGGGTGAAGAAACGGTTCCGCTTCGTTTCCGCGTCCAGGCGATGGACGGCCTCGCCCAGCTTCTGGCGGTGCTCGCGCTCCTGCAGCAGGCGCATCTGCTCGCCCTGGCGCTTGACCTGCTCCGTCTTCTTGTAGAGGTCGACGAACACCGAGACCTTCGCCTTCAGGATCTCGGGCACCACGGGCGTGCGGATGAAGTCCACCGCCCCCAGCGAATAGCTGCGGAAGACGTGGGCCTCCATCTCGTTCATCGCGGTGAAGAAGATGATCGGGGTCTGCTGCGAGCGGGGCCGCGAGCGGATCATCTCCGCCGTCTCGAAGCCGTCCATCATCGGCATGTTCACGTCGAGCAGGATGACCGCGAAGTCCTGCTGCAGGAGGGCGCGGAGGGCCTCCCGCCCGGAATAGGCGCGCACCATGTTCTGGCCGAGGTCGCCCAGGATCGCTTCCAGGGCCAGCAGCTTGTCCGGCCGGTCGTCGACGAGGAGGATACTGACGCGGTCGTCGCCCAGCAGGGGCGCGGCCGTCGTCTCCGGGCCGGAGTCCGCCGTCACCGAAGCCTCCGGGGGCCGGGCCATCTCACGCCACCTTGCGGTAGAGGCGCTCCGGCAGCTCCTCGTAGTGCGCTTCGTGGGGAGTGAAGCGCGCGGTCTCCTTCATGCCCAGGCCCAGGAAGCCGAAGCGGATGAGGCTCTGGTAGAGCAGCCGGTGCACGCGCTCCTGCAGGTGGCGGTTGAAGTAGATGAGGACGTTGCGGCAGACGATGAGATGGAATTCGTTGAACGACCCATCCGTGGCCAGGTTGTGGTGCGCGAACGAGATGTTGCGGCGCAACTCCGGGTCCAGCACCGCGTGACCGTCGCGCGTCTTGTACCAGCGGGCGAACCCGTGGCCGCCGCCCGCCTCCAGGTAGTTCCGCGTGTTGTCGCGCATGGTGGAGAGCGGGAGCTCGCCGCGCTTGGCCTGGCGCACCACGGCCTCGTTGATGTCGGTGGCGTAGAGGCGGCAGCGGTCGTACAGCCCCTCTTCCTGGAGAAGGATCGCCACCGAATACACCTCCTCACCGGTCGCGCAGCCCGCGTGCCAGATGCGCACGGCCGGATAGGTCCTCAGCACGGGCACCACCACCTCGCGCAGGGCCCGATAGAAGCTCGGGTCCCTGAACATGGCCGTGACGTTCACGGAGAGGGCGCGCAGGAACCGCCGCATGGCGAAGGTATCGTGGAGCACGCGGTCCTGTACGGAGCTGATCGTCGAAAGTGCCTCCTCCTCCATGAAGAGGCGGATGCGCCGCCGCAGCGAGCTCAGGGCGTAGTCGCGGAAGTCGTAGCCGTAGCAGGACCAGACTCCCTCCAGCAGGAGGCGGATCTCGAGGTCCTCCAGGGACTCGAGCCCGGGCGCGCGCGCCTCCGCGCTCCCCGGTCCGGCCCGCGCCCGCGCGAAGCGTTGGGTCACTGGCGGCGCCGTCCTAGCGATACAACCAGACCCGGAGGAGCGAGAGCAGCTGCTCGGTGTCCACGGGTTTGGCGATGTAGTCGGAGGCGCCCGCCTCCAGGCACTTCTCGCGGTCCCCCTTCATGGCCTTGGCCGTGAGGGCGATGACGGGCAGGTCCTTGAAGGCCGGGACCTGGCGGATCCGCCGCGTGGTCTCGTAGCCGTCCATCTCCGGCAGCATGATGTCCATGAGGACGACGTCGACCTCGGGGTGCTTCTCGAGCATGTGGAGGGCGTCCTGGCCCGTCTCCGCGGGCAGCACTTCCATCTTGTGGCGCTCCAGGACGGAGGTCATGGCGAAGATGTTGCGGACGTCGTCGTCCACGAGCAGCACCTTCTTGCCGGCGAGGAGCGTGTCGGACTGGTGCAGCTTCTCGATCATCTGCCGCTTCTGGTCCGGCATGTGGGCGGCGTTGCGGTGCAGGAAGAGCGCGGTCTCGTCGAGGAGCCGCTCCGGCGAGCGCACGTCCTTGAGGATGATGGTCTGGGCCAGGCGCTGCAGCTCGCGCTCCTCTTCGCGCGCGAGGTCCTTGCCCGTGTAGACCACGATGGGCAGCGAGCGCAGCTGCGGCTGCTTCTTGATGCGCTGCAGCAGCTCGAGCCCGGGCATGTCGGGCAGGAGCAGGTCGAGCACCATGCAGTCGAAGTGCTCGGTCTCCAGGGCCTTCAACGCCTCTTCGCCCGACGCCACCGGCACCGCCTTCACGTCGCCGTTGCCGATGAGGTCGAGGATGCTGTTGCGCTGGATCTCGTCGTCTTCCAGCACGAGCAGCCTCTTGACCCGGCGGTCCACGAACTCGCGCAGGGTGTCGAAGGATGCGGCCAGGGCCTGGCGGTCCGCCGGCTTGTGCAGGAAGCCGAGCGCGCCCTGCTTGAGCGCGCGCTCGGGCTCGTCCGCCACCGAGATGAAGTGGATGGGGATGTGGCGGGTGGCGGCGTCCTCCTTCAGCCGTTCCAGCACGCGCCAGCCGTCGATGTCGGGCAGGCTGATGTCGAGGGTGATCGCGCTGGGCTTGAGCTCGCGGGCCAGGGCCAGCGCGTTCACGCCCCGGCTGGTCACGAGGGCCTTGAACCCCTTCTCGTGGGCCAGGTCGTACAGGAAGCGCGAGAAGGCGAGGTCGTCCTCGACGATGAGGACCACGCGATCGCCGGGCTTGACGTCCTCGCGGTCGTCCGCGAAGTCCTCGCCGGGCAGGGGCTCCGCCGGCGCGAGCGCGATCTCGCTCCGTGTCAGCGCGGAGCTGCCCAGACGGGCCGGTGACTCGGCCCCGCGCGCGGGCAGGCGCGGAGAGGCCGTGGTGCTGGAGGACGCGGAGGTGCGCGTCTTGCTGCTGGGCGCGTAGCTCTGAGGCACGTAGAGGACGAAGGTGCTGCCCTCCCCGGGCGCGCTGTGCTCCAGCTTCAGCTCGCCGCCGAGGAGCCGCGAGATCTCGCGGCTGATGGCCAGGCCGAGCCCGGTGCCGCCGTACTTGCGGCTGGTGCCGCCCATGGCCTGCTGGAAGGCCTCGAAGATGATCTGCTGCTTGTCCCCGGCGATGCCGATGCCGGTGTCGACCACCTCGAACGCGATCACCGACCGCGCGCGGTTGAGGACGCCCTGGTCCGGACTCCAGCCCGACCGGGCGGGACGGACGCGCAGCGTCACCGTGCCCTTCTCCGTGAACTTGAAGGCGTTGGCCAGGAGGTTCTTCAGGACCTGCTGCAGGCGCTTGGTGTCGGTCTGGATGGTCTTGGGCAAAGCGGGATCCGCCTCGATCTTGAAGTCGAGGTGGCGCGACTCCGCCACGTGCTTGAACGTGCGGTCCACGAACTCCTTGAGGTCCGAGAAGGTCAGGTCGCCGACCTCCACCGTCACCGTGCCCGACTCGATCTTGGAGAGGTCGAGGATGTCGTTGATGAGGACCAGGAGGTCCTGTCCCGAGCTGTGGATCGTGCGCGCGAACTCGATCTGCCGCGGGGTGAGGTTGCCGTCCGGGTTGTCGCCGAGCTGGTTGGCCAGGATGAGCAGGCTGTTCAGGGGCGTGCGCAGCTCGTGCGACATGTTGGCCAGGAACTCCGACTTGTACTTGGAGGTGAGGGCGAGCTGCTCGGCCTTCTCCTCGAGGGCCCGCCGCGCCTGCTCGACCTCCTTGTTCTTCCGCTCCACCTCCGCGTTCTGGTTGGCCAGCAGCTTGGCCTTCTCCTCCAGCTCCTCGTTGGTCTGCTGCAGCTCCTCCTGCTGGCTCTGCAGCTCGCGGGCGAGGCCCTGGGACTGCTTGAGCAGCTCTTCCGTGCGGCTGTTGGCCTCGATCGTGTTCAGCACGATCCCGATCGACTCCGTGAGCTGCTCCAGGAAGGCGAGGTGCGTCTTGTTGAAGCGCTCGAAGGAGGCCAGCTCCATGACCGCCTTCACCTCGCCCTCGAACACGATGGGGAGGACGATGATGTTGAGCGGGGTGGCCTGGCCCAGGCCCGAGGTGATCTGGACGTAGTCGGGCGGCACGTTGGTGAGGAGGATGCGCTGCTTCTCCAGCGCGGCCTGGCCGACGAGGCCCTCGCCCAGACGGAACTCCGTGGTGACGTGTTTCCTCTCCTTGAAGGCGTAGCTGGCCAGGAGCTTCAGGCGGCCCTCGCCGCCCGGGGTGCTCTCCATCGTGTAGAAGACCGCGTGCTGGGCGGAGACGACCGGGGCCAGCTCGGACAGGATGAGGCGGCCGACGGTGAGCAGGTCCTTCTGGCCCTGCAGCATGCGCGTGAACTTGGCCAGGTTCGTCTTCAGCCAGTCCTGCTCCGCGTTGATCAGCGTCGTCTCGCGGAGGTTGCGGATCATCTCGTTGATGTTGTCCTTGAGGGACGCGACCTCGCCCAGGGCCTCGACCTGGATGGAGCGGGTGAGGTCGCCCTTGGTGACGGCGGTGGCCACCTCGGCGATCGCGCGCACCTGCGTGGTCAGGTTGGCGGCGAGCTGGTTGACGTTGTCGGTGAGGGCGCGCCAGGTGCCGGCGGCGCCGGGCACGCTGGCCTGGCCGCCGAGCTTGCCTTCCACGCCGACCTCGCGGGCCACCGTGGTCACCTGATCCGCGAAGGTGGCCAGGGTCTCGATCATGCTGTTGATGGTGTCGGCCAGGGCCGCGATCTCGCCCTTGGCCTCCAGCATCAGCTTCTTCTTGAGGTCGCCGTTGGCCACGGCGGTGACGACGCGCGCGATCCCGCGTACCTGGCTGGTGAGGTTCGCGGCCATGAAGTTGACGTTGTCGGTGAGGTCCTTCCAGGTGCCGCTGACGCCCTTCACCTCGGCCTGGCCGCCCAGCTTGCCTTCCGTGCCCACCTCGCGGGCCACGCGCGTGACCTCGGAGGCGAAGGAGGAGAGCTGGTCCACCATCGTGTTGACCGTGTTCTTGAGGTCGAGGATCTCGCCCTTGACGTCGACGGTGATCTTCCGGGTCAGGTCGCCCGCGGCCACCGCCTTGGTGACGTCCGCGATGTTGCGGACCTGGGTGGTGAGGTTCGAGGCCATGAAGTTGACGGAGTCGGTGAGATCCTTCCAGACCCCGCCCACGCCCGGCACCACGGCCTGTCCGCCCAGCTTGCCTTCCGTGCCCACCTCGCGCCCCAGCCGCGTGACTTCGGCCGCGAACGCGCGGAGCTGGTCGACCATCGTGTTGATGGTCTCCTTCAGCTCCAGGATCTCGCCGCGCACGTCGACGGTGATCTTCTTGGAGAGGTCGCCGTTGGCGACGGCGATGGTGACGGCGGCGATGTTGCGGACCTGCCCCGTGAGGTTGCTGGCCATGGAGTTGACGGAGTCCGTGAGGTCCTTCCAGGTGCCGGCCACGCCCTTGACCTCGGCCTGTCCGCCCAGCTTGCCTTCCGTCCCCACCTCGCGCGCGACGCGCGTGACTTCCGAGGCGAACGAGTTGAGCTGGTCCACCATCGTGTTGACGGTGTTCTTCAGCTCCGCGATCTCGCCCTTGACGTCCACCGTGATCTTCTTGGTGAGGTCGCCCGCGGCCACGGCCTTGGTGACGTCGGCGATGTTGCGGACCTGGACGGTGAGCGAGCCGGCCATCAAGTTGACGGAGTCGGTGAGGTCCTTCCAGGTGCCGGCCACGCCGGGCACGGCGGCCTGACCGCCCAGCTTGCCTTCCGTGCCCACCTCGCGGGCCACGCGCGTGACCTCGGAGGCGAAGGAGCGGAGCTGGTCCACCATCGTGTTGATGGTGTCCTTCAGCTGCAGGATCTCGCCCCGCACGTCCACGGTGATCTTCTTGGAGAGGTCGCCGTTGGCGACGGCGGTCGTGACCTCCGCGATGTTGCGCACCTGGCCGGTGAGGTTGCTGGCCATGGAGTTGACGGAGTCGGTGAGGTCCTTCCAGGTGCCGGCCACGCCCTTGACCTCGGCCTGCCCGCCGAGGCGCCCGTCCGTGCCGACCTCGCGGGCCACGCGGGTCACTTCGGAGGCGAACGACGAGAGCTGGTCCACCATCGTGTTGATGGTGATCTTCAGCTCCAGGATCTCGCCCTTGACGTCGACCGTGATCTTCTTGGTGAGGTCGCCGGCGGCCACCGCCTTGGTGACGTCGGCGATGTTGCGGACCTGCACGGTGAGCGAGCCCGCCATCATGTTCACGGAGTCGGTGAGGTCCTTCCAGGTGCCGGCCACGCCCGTGACCTCCGCCTGCCCGCCCAGCTTGCCTTCGGTGCCGACCTCGCGGGCCACGCGAGTCACCTCGGAGGCGAACGAGCGCAGCTGATCCACCATCGTGTTCATGGTGTCCTTCAGCTGCAGGATCTCGCCCTGCACGTCGACCGTGATCTTGCGCGTCAGGTCGCCGGCGGCCACGGCCTTCGTCACCTCCGCGATGTTGCGCACCTGGGCCGTGAGGTTCCCGGCCATCGAGTTCACGTTCTCGGTGAGGTCCTTCCAGGTGCCGGCGACGCCCTTGACGTCGGCCTGCCCGCCCAGCTTGCCTTCCGTGCCCACTTCGCGGGCCACGCGCGTGACCTCGGAGGCGAACGAGCGGAGCTGGTCCACCATCGTGTTGATGGTGTCCTTGAGCTCCGCGATCTCGCCCTTGACGTCGACGGTGATCTTCTTGGTGAGGTCGCCCGCGGCCACGGCCTTGGTCACGTCCGCGATGTTGCGGACCTGGCCGGTGAGGTTGCTGGCCATGAAGTTCACGGAGTCGGTGAGGTCCTTCCAGGTGCCGGCCACGCCCTTGACCTGGGCCTGTCCCCCCAGCTTGCCTTCGGTGCCGACCTCGCGAGCCACGCGCGTGACCTCGGAAGCGAACGACGAGAGCTGGTCCACCATCACGTTGATGGTGTTCTTCAGCTCCAGGATCTCGCCCTTGACGTCGACGGTGATCTTCTGGGTGAGGTCGCCGGCGGCGACGGCCTTGGTCACCTCCGCGATGTTGCGGACCTGGGCCGTGAGGTTGCCGGCCATGGAGTTGACGGAGTCGGTGAGGTCCTTCCAGGTGCCGGCCACGCCCTTGACGTCGGCCTGGCCGCCCAGCTCGCCTTCGGTGCCGACCTCGCGGGCCACGCGCGTGACCTCGGAGGCGAACGAGGAGAGCTGGTCCACCATCGTGTTGATGGTGTTCTTCAGCTCCAGGATCTCGCCCTTGACGTCGACGGTGATCTTCTTGGTGAGGTCGCCCTGGGCCACGGCCTTGGTCACGTAGGCGATGTTGCGGACCTGCGCGGTCAGGTTCGAGGCCATGGAGTTGACGGAGTCGGTGAGGTCCTTCCAGGTGCCGGCCACGCCGGGCACTTCGGCCTGCCCGCCCAGCGCCCCTTCCGTGCCCACCTCGCGCGCCACGCGCGTGACCTCGGAGGCGAAGGCGCGGAGCTGATCCACCATCGTGTTGATGGTGTCCTTCAGCTCCAGGATCTCGCCGCGCACGTCCACGGTGATCTTCTTGGAGAGGTCGCCGTTGGCGACGGCGGTCGTGACGTCCGCGATGTTGCGCACCTGGCCGGTGAGGTTGCTGGCCATGGAATTGACGGAGTCGGTGAGGTCCTTCCAGGTGCCGGCCACGCCCGGCACCTCGGCCTGGCCGCCCAGCCGGCCTTCCGTGCCGACCTCGCGAGCCACCCGCGTGACTTCGGAAGCGAAGGACCGGAGCTGGTCCACCATGGTGTTGATGGTGTCCTTGAGCTCCGCGATCTCGCCTTTGACGTCGACGGTGATCTTCTTGGTGAGGTCGCCGGTGGCCACGGCCTTGGTGACGTCCGCGATGTTGCGGACCTGGACGGTGAGCGACCCGGCCATGAAGTTGACGGAGTCGGTGAGGTCCTTCCAGGTGCCGGCCACGCCCTGCACTTCCGCCTGGCCGCCGAGCTTGCCTTCGGTGCCCACCTCGCGGGCCACGCGCGTGACTTCGGAGGCGAACGAACGGAGCTGGTCCACCATCGTGTTGATGGTGTCCTTCAGCTCCTGGATCTCGCCCTTGACGTCGACGGTGATCTTCTTCGAGAGGTCGCCGCCGGCCACGGCGGTGGTCACGGCCGCGATGTTGCGGACCTGGGCCGTGAGGTTCGAGGCCATCGAGTTGACGGAGTCGGTGAGGTCCTTCCAGGTGCCGGCCACGCCCTTGACCTTGGCCTGACCGCCCAGCTTGCCTTCGGTGCCCACCTCGCGCGCGACGCGCGTGACCTCGGACGCGAAGGACCCGAGCTGCTCGACCATCGTGTTCACGGTGCGCGCGGTCTTGAGGAACTCGCCCTCGAGGGGGCGGCCCTCCGCCTCCATGGCCATGGCCTGGGAAAGGTCGCCCTTGGCCACCGCCCCGATCACGCGCGAGGTCTCGCTGAGGGGATAGGCGAGGTCCGAGATCAGCGCGTTGACGCAGCCGATGGACGCTCCCCAGGATCCGGGTGCGTCCGTCAGCGCGCCGCGCTCCGCGATCTTGCCCTGCTTGCCGACCACGCGGCTGAGTCGGTCCAGCTCGCGGGCCATGCGCTGGTTCGTGTCGATGACGTCGTTGAACGCATCGGCGATCTTGCCCCCCAGCCCGGTCCAGTCGTCGGGCAGGCGCACGGTGAAGTCGCCGCGGCGAAAGGCGGAGAGGGCGCGCAGCAGGAGGCGCGGATCGAACTGCTCGGGAGGCGGCGTCCCCGGACCGCCGCTGCCGCGCGCACCGCCGCGGCGCTCCTGACCATTCGTCGGAGGCGTTACGTTGGCCATCTCATCTCCCGTTCATCAAGCAAGAAACCGTGGACCCGCGAAAGCACCGGCCGTGGGATGCGAAGGGCGATCAGGCGACGGGATCCGGGCTCTCCGCCACCGGCGGTAAAGCCCTGACATTTACTATTCGAGAGTAAGGTTCAACTTACGGCGTGTCAACGGCATAAACGTAAAAGGAAGATGGCGTTCTCGGCGTTTCGCCTGTGCAGGAGCCGCTTTGAGGGGTATGGCGCTCGCCCGGAAGGGAGGGGGCGGGCGAGGCTCGGTCAGGCCGCGTGTCAGCGCGCCGGGATGGGGCCGTCTTTCTCGGGAACCGCTAGATCGGCCGGCGGCCCTGGATGATGCGGACGAGCACCACGATGATCGCGATGACCAGCAGGACATGGATCAGGTTGCCGATGTGGAACGCGAAGAACCCCAGCAGCCATCCGATGATCAGGATCGCGATGATGATCTCGAGCACGCGTCACCCCCATACTGGAAACATGCAGTTGTTGAGCCGTCTGTCTCTCGAATCTACGTCGGATCGGAGCGGCGCGTGGCCGACGCCGACGCTTTCCTCGACGCCGCCTCGGCGCACCCGTGGTGTCCGTGCCGCCCGCGGGTAACCGCCGTTGGTCGGGGGCCTACCTCATTTGCCCGGGTTGCGGCCAGCGGAACTTCTTCGGTCGCACGGTCTGTACCGCGTGCGGAGCGAACTTCCGCTCCCAGCCGGCCACGGAGCCGCCCGCTCCCGCCCCCTTCACGGGCCGGCGAGACGCCGATCGCATCCGCGGCCGCAGCCTCACCGTCGCGGGCAGCGTGATGGCGGTCGTGGCGACGGCCGGCGGAATCTTGGTGTGGCGATCCCTGCGTGCGCCGGAGTTTGCTCCCGCTCCCGGAGCGGTCGCGGAGACCGCCGCCCCTCCGACTCCTGCGTCCACGCCCGCCCCGGTGGCGACGGACGTGCCGATCGTGGCCCGGCCGGAGGACCGCGCGAACTACGAGAAGGGCCGCCGGCTCCTGGCCGCGGGAGAGGCGAAGCGGGCCCTGGAGCCGCTCACGGCGGCGGCGCACGCCATGCCCCGCGACGCCGCGGTGGCACATGACTACGGCATCGCCCTGGTGCGCACGGGCGACACCGACCGCGGCCTGTTCCAGCTCGAACGCGCGTCGCGCACGGCGCCGGGAATCGAGAGCTATCGGGTCGACCTGATCCGCGCCCTGATGGCGGCGGGCCGGCGCGGACCGGCGGCGCGCGAGCTGCACGAGATCCTCGCGCGCGATCCGGCCAATCAGGGCGCGGCGGAGATGCTGGCCAGCCTGGGCGTGGGCACGGGGAGCGCCGGCGGCGCGTCTCCGGCCATGGACCTCGGAGGGGCCAGCGGCGGGGGAAGTCCCCGGCCCACACCCGCGGGCGGCGCCTTCACGAACGAGGACCTCGAGCGGCGGCGTGCACCCGTGGCGCCGCCCTCGCTCGCTCCCGCGTCACCGAGACCGCCCGGCTGACCCCGCCCGACTTCGCCTAGAATCAGCGCCAGTCGTGGCCGACCCGGACGATCCATCCGCCCGCCCCGATGACCCCGCCGCGGTGGGGGCCTCGGCGAGCGCTACGACCAACGACTCCCCGCCCGCCAGCCGCCCGCGCCCGCCGGAAGAACAGATCGGCGTCTATCGCGTGCTCGGCTTCCTCGGCTCCGGCGGGATGGGGGACGTCTACCTCGCCCACGACGACCGCCTCCAGCGGCGCGTCGCCATCAAGCGCATCCGCATCGACGCGCCCCTGACCGGACGGGGGCGCGAGCGCCTGCGCCGCGAAGCGATCGCCGCGGCCACGCTGAACCACCCCGCGATCGTCCACATCTACGACATCCTCGACGAGCCCTCCGGCGAGGCCATCGTGATGGAGTACGTCGAGGGCCGCACGCTGGCCCAGGTCCTGGCCACGGGCCGGCTGCGCGCCCCGCAAGCGATCGGCATCGCCCGCCAGGTGGCGGAGGGCCTCGCCGCCGCGCACGCCACCGGCCTCATCCATCGCGATCTGAAGACGCAGAACGTGATGGTGACGCCATCCGGGCAGGCCAAGATCCTCGACTTCGGGCTGGCCAAGCGGGTGGTGCACGCGTCCGACGAGGACTCGCTGACGGGCGAGGGAACGCTGGTCGGGACCACCCGCGCCATGTCGCCGGAGCAGGCGGAAGGCCGCGACCTCGATGCGCGGTCCGACCTGTTCTCGCTGGGCGTGCTCCTCTACGAGATGTGCACGGGCCGGCCACCGTTCCGGGGGGAGAACGCGACCCAGACCCTCCTCAAGATCGTGGCCGAGACGCCGCCTTCGGCCGGGGAGCTCAATCCCGGCCTGCCGGCGGCCCTGACCGCGCTCATCGCGGATCTCCTGCAGAAGGACCGCGAGCGGCGCCCGGCCGCCGCCGCGCGCGTGGCCGAGCGGCTCGGCGACATCGAACGGCTCTCCGCCTTGCGCGACCTGGAGCTGCCGCCGCCGGCCGGGGCCGGCCCCCCGCCGCGCGTGGTCTCGGACGAGAACCCCACGCGGCCGCGCACCACCCTCGCGCGTCCGAAGAGGCGCCGGCGCTGGCCCGTGGTGGCGGGCGTGCTGCTTGCGCTCGCGCTTGCCGCGGCCGTGGCGCGGCGCATCCCCCGCGTCACGGTGCCGGCGCGACCGATCGCCGTCCTCGTTCAGGAGCCGCGCATCGCGTCCTCTCCGCCGGACGAGCGCACGCCCTTCGCCGCGTTCGCGCTGAGGGAAGCGATCGTCCGCACCCTCGCCGGCCTCGAGGGGATCGAGGCCATCGGACCGGATGAATTGCCTCCGGGCGCGCTGTCCGTCCAGGACGCCACGCGTGCCGTGGCCGCCGACGAGATCATCGTGCCCACCATCGCCTGCCAGGATCAGTGGTGCCGGGTCTCGCTGCGCCGCCAGCGGGGGGGTGACGCTCGCGTGCTCGTGGACACGGGATCGTTCGACGTCTCGAGCGACCCGGTGGACTCGCTCGCCCTTTCCGACGCCGTCGCTCTCCACGTGCGTGAGGCGTTCTCCGATCACCGGCCGCGGTCGCCGGCCGCGCGTCCCGAGGTGAAGAGCGCGGACTACCAGCGGTACCTCGTGTTGCGCCGGCGCATGGAGACGGGGGAAGTGCTGGGGCGACCGGAGATCGACGCCCTCGAGGAGATCACGCGATCGTCGCCCGATCTCGTCAGTGCATACGTCTTGGCCTCGGGGACGGCGCGGGGCCTTCCGGATCACGCCCGTGCCGATGCGATCCTGCGCGCGGCCGAAGTCATCCACCGCGACGACCCCAGAGTCGTGTCCGAGCGTTTCGCGCTCGCTCTCGATGCCGGACGGCTCGAGGAGGCCAAGGCGGCGCTAGCCTCACTGGAAAGTGTGTCGCCCGGCGATGTTCGTGTCTGGCGCGCGCGTGCGGCCCTGCTCGCCCGAGAAGGAAAGCTCCCCGAGGCGGCCGAGATGCAGATGCGGCTGGTGCGCGAGCGGCCGTCCTGGAAGAACCTCTGGTATCTCGCCGACGTCGAGATGAAGCTCGCCGACGCGAAGGGCGCGCGCGAGCATCTCGACCAGCTCCTCCAGGTTTCGCCCGGCAATCCGCGCGGGCTGGCCAAGATGGCGGAGCTCGAGTGGAGCATGGGTGATCCCTCCAAGGCCGCCCGGATCTACGAAGGGCTGCTGAAGGAGAAGGTGACCCGGCAGAACCTCAGCAACCTGGGTTGGAGCCTGCTCCTCGCGGGCGACTATCCGGGCGCGGCGGCGGCGTACCGGCGTGCCCTCGACCTGGAGCCGGACCACCTCCTCAGCCGCCTGAACCTCGGCATCGCCGGGGAGGGGGCGGGTGATACGGAGGCGGCGCGCGTCCTTTATCGAGACCTGCTGACCCGCATCGCTCGACGCGAGCAGAAGGCTGCGCTGACAGGCCCCGAACGTCTGATCAAAGCGCAGGCGCTGGCGCGGCTCGGCGACGCCGTTCCGGCGGTGGCCCTCACGATCGAGGCTCTCGGAGACGGCGATCGCGACGCCCAGGTTCTGTTCCAGGCGGCGATCATCTACGCGATCTGCGGCGAGCAGAACCACGCGATCGTGCAGGCACGTGAAGCCCGGCGACGGGGGCTCTCGGCGAAATGGTTCACCATCCCCGGGTTCGAGTCAGTGCGCGCGACGCCGGCATTCCAACAGCTGCTGACTCCGGCCTGACCGCGGCGGCCCGAACGCGCCCGCCGCGTGAGCGCGTCAGGGATTGACTGGACCCGCGCTGTTCTCTCCTCCGCCCATCCCCGATTCCGCGGGTGGCTGAGGCGGGACGCTCCAGAAGCAGACGAGGTTGACCGTCTTCGAGGGGCTCACCAGGTCGACGCGGTAGCGGTACTGCCCCTTGAACGCCTCTGCGCGCACAGTGCCGCTGATGGTCTTCCCCTTCGTCTTGAGGATGTTCCCTTCCTTGAGCAACGCCTCCGGTGGTTTCGACCCTTTGGGAAAATCGACGAACGTGATCACCGCCTCGAAGCCCTGCGGAGGCGGCGCGGCGTTGCCCTGCGCGTCCTGCAGATCCCACGTCAAAGTGTCCCCGGCCTTCACCCGGAACGTGCTGAGGCGAGGCAAACCAGCGGTGACCGGGATCAAGGTCACCCTCTCGCTTTTCATGTCGATTTTCGCGATCACGTTGGCCATACGCCTTCTCCTCTCGACGTCGCGAGGATACCACTGCGGGGTCAGGCACCCCTGGGCGAATCGTCAGGCGGTCGTGGTCGCTCGGCCGAGGGACGACGGCGGCCGCGTGGCCGCGCCCAGCACGACGCGCACGACGTGCGTCCTGCCGTCGTCCACGAGGGGGATGGCGGCCGCTTCGACGGGCGCGCCGTCGAGCTCCGCCTCCGCCACGCCGCGGCACCGGTGCCCGGGGTTCGTCACCGTGATCTCGTAGCGCGTGGCCCCGAAGCGCCAGGTGATCGAATACTCCGGCCAGGAGGCCGGGATGCAGGGATCGATCGCGAACGTCGCGCCCTGACGCCGCAGTCCGAGCAGGCTCTCCAGGCCGGTGCGGTACAGCCAGCCCGCCGCGCCCGTGTACCAGGTCCATCCCCCGCGTCCGGGATGCGCGGGGTGCGAGTAGACGTCCCCGGCCAGCGCGTAGGGCTCCGTGCGATAGCGGTCGGCGTCGGCGCCTGTGCGCGAGTGGTTGATGGGGTTCAGCATGTGGAAGAGCTCCATCGCCTCGTCGCCGCTCCCCAGGCGCGCCACCGCCATCACCGCCCACACCGCGGCGTGCGTGTACTGCCCGCCGTTCTCGCGCACGCCCGGCGGATAGCCGCGGATATAGCCGGGATCCTGGGCCGAAGTGTCGAAGGGCGGCGAGAGGAGGAGGACGACCCGGATCCCGCGCCGAACGAGGTGGGCGCGCACCGCGTCCATGGCGCGGTCGCCGAAGCGGAGGGGCACCGCGCCGGAAAGGACGGCCCAGGACTGCGCGATCGAGTCGATCTTGCACTCGTCGTTCTGCGTGGAGCCGAGAGGCGTGCCGTCGTCGTAGTAGCCGCGCCGGTACCACTCGCCGTCCCAGCTCAGCTCCAGCGCGCTGGCCAGGCGCCGGGCCTGGCCGCGATAGCGCTCGGCCCGCGCCGTGTCGCCCCGCGTCTCGCACAGGCCCGCGAAGTCTCCCAGGATTCCGTGCAGGAAGAAGCCGAGCCACGTGCTCTCCCCGCGTCCCTGGTGGCCGACGCGATTCATGCCGTCGTTCCAGTCCCCGGTTCCCATGAGGGGCAGGCCGTGGGCGCCCGCGGTCAGCCCGCGGTCGATCGCGCGCAGGCAATGCTCGAAGAGCGAGGCCTTCTCCGCGCTGACTGCAGGCTGGACGTACGCCTCGTGGACGTCGGGTGCGAGGGGCGGCGCCTCCAGGAAGGGAAGCGGTTCCTCGAGCACCGCCGCGTCGCCGGTGGTGCGGACGTAGTGGGCGACGGCATAGGGCAGCCAGAGCATGTCGTCCGAGCAGCGCGTGCGCGTGCCCTGGCCGCCCGGCTCGTGCCACCAGTGCTGGACGTCGCCCTCGACGAACTGGCGCGCGCCCGCGCGCAGGATGTGGGCGCGGGTCAGGTCCGGGCGGGCCAGGCACAGGGCCATCACGTCCTGGAGCTGATCGCGGAAGCCGAACGCGCCCCCCGGCTGGTAATACGCGGAGCGCGCCCAGACGCGGCACGACAGGTCCTGGTACAGGAGCCAGCGGTTCATGAGCACGTCGAAGGAGTCGTCCGGCGTCTTCACCTGCACGACGTCCAGCACGTCGTCCCACGAGTGGCGCGAGGCCTCGCGGGCCGACTCCGCCGCTGCCACCGAACCGTGCCGGCCGATGAGCGCGCGCGTGTGGGCCAGGTCCTTCCCCTGTCCGAGCAGGAAGACGAGGCGGCGCTGCTCGCCCGGGGCCAGGGTCAGGGAGACGTGCAGGACCGCGCAGGGGTCGAGGCCGGCCCCGAAGTGGGGGGCGAGCGCGGTGGCGGCGAGAGCGAGGGGGGCCGCCGGCGACCGGTTGCGGCCGAGGAACGCCTTGCGGTCGCCCGTGGCCGAGCGTAGCGGCTCGCTCGCGTGCGCGAAGGCCACGCGGCCGGCGAAGTCGCGGTTGTAGGTGGTGCGGGCCAGCACGGCGCCGGTGGGCGCGTCGTGTTCGGTGGCGACATGCAGGTGCTGGCCGGGGCGGGGTGGGCCGAGCACCCATTCGTTGTAGGCGAACACGCTGAGGCGCCGCGGCCGGCCGCTGTCGTTCGTCAGTGTGAGGAGCGAGAACTTGACCGGGTCCTGGGCGTCCACGAACACCTCGAGCTCGTGGCCGATGCCGTGCACGCTGCGCGTGAAGCGCGTGACCCCGGCGCCGTGCCGGATCACGCAGCGTCCGGTCTCCGGCGTCCGGCGCATCGGGCCCGGCGTCGGAGACCAGGCCTGTCCGGTGTCGTCGTCACGGACGTACAGCGCTTCCGACGTGAGGTCCGTGACCGGATCGTTCGCGTGAGGGGAGAGGCGGTTCTCGCGGCTGTTCTCCGCCCACGTGTAGGCGGCGCCGGCCGCGGTCACCACCGTCCCCAGGTGCGGGTTCGCGATCACGTTGGCCCAGGGCAGCGGCGTCTCGTCGTCGCCGTCGAGGACGATCACGTAGTCGCGCCCGCCCTCCGCGAAACCTCCGCGGCCGTTGGCGAGGATGAGCGGAGGTACTTCGGCCGCGGGGGGTCTGGCCTCGGCTTCAGCCGGGTCCGCCGGCGTGAGCAGGACGTAAGCGTCCGGCTCGTACACTTCGGGCGCGGGGTGCGGGCGGTCGAGCTGGTTCGCGAGCTCGCCGCGGTCTCCGCTCAGCACGGCCCGGGCCACGCTGGCCAGCAGCGTCCGCTCCGCCTCCGTCATGCGCTCGCCCCGCAGCAGGTAGGCGCCCCCGGGCCGATGCTTCCACGAGCGCCACGGTCCCTCGTCCAGCAGCGCCTCCAGGGCCGCGTGCATCTCGTCGAGATAGCTGATGTGGTGCTCGTTCAGGATCACGACGTCCGCGCTGAGGCCCTTGAGCCGCCAGTACTCCTGGGCCTGCAGGACCTGGCGCACCAGGGGCAGGTCGTCCTCCTCCACGACGCGCACGAGGAGGATGGGGAGGTCGCCCGAGATCGAGTGCGGCCAGAGCCCTTCCTGCCCGAGAACGTTGCGGGCCAGCACGTCCGGGTCCGCCCTCAGCGAGGTGTCGGCGTAGAGGACGCGCGAGGCCAGGCGCTCGAAGAGCAGCGCTTCATCGCTCGAGATCCCGAGATGGGCGAGGCCGCTCTGCGCGTGCACGAACGCGAGCGCGAACGTGCGTGCGGCCGCGCTGGGGTCGTGGTACTTCTGGGCCAGGGCCAGCGCCGTCTCGCGGCTCTGCGCCATCCCCGTCGAGAAGGACAGCCGCACGAAGCCTCCGGGCGCGAGGCGGATGCGCTGGCGGAGGCTGACGATGGGATCGAGCACGGCTCCGGTGGTGCCGGTGAGCGAGCGGCCGTCGAGGGCCTGCGGGTCCTCGGGTCCGCGGCCGCGTCCGAGGAAGCGCGCGCGATCCGTCTCCCATTCCACCGGCCCCTGCGGCCTCCCTTCCAGGCTGAGGACGTGCACGGCCCAGGGGGCGACCTCGTCGCGCGCGCGCGCGCGACGGCGGCACACGAGGGCGGCGATCTCGGGCACGTATTCGGTCTCCACGAACAGCTTCACGAACGCGGGATGCGCGAGGTCGTCGGCGGCGGGGGCGAGGACGATCTCCGCGTAGCTCGTGACTTCGATCTCGCGCGGCCGGTCGCCGTGGTTGGTCACGACCAGCCGGCGCACCTCGACGTCGTCTTCGGTGGAGACCGCGATCTCGAGCTGGGTGCCGATGCCGTCGTCCAGGCGCCGGAACATGGCCTTCTCCGGCTGGAAGGTGACGAAGTACTCCTCCGCGTCCAGGCCCAAGGGGTGATGGGTGGCCGACCAGACGGCGCGGCTGCGCACGTCGCGCAGGTACACGAACTGGCTCCCGGGGTCGCGGGTCAGGTCCTGCCGGTGGCGCGTGACCACCCGGCCCCGGCAGAAGCTGGCCCCGCCGCCCGCGTTCGTGACCACCGCCGTGTAGTTGCCGTTGGAGAGGAACTGCGCGTGCGGGAACGCGGTGTGCGGCGAGCGGAAGCGGCGGGCCGCGGAGGCGGGCGCGCTCGCCATCGTGCGCGTCTCCTCGACCGGGCGCGGCTGCATGATCGGCGACTGCCGGGGCACGCGCTCCTGGAGCAGCAGCTCCGTGGCCCGCACGCGCGCGTCGGCGTGGAAGCGCTTCACCATGGGGTCGCCGAGAAGGGCGTTGGCGAGGGCGACGAGGGTCATGCCCTGGTGGTGGGCGAGATAGGACCGGATGACGGTGCCGCGGCGGGATTTCGGAGGCGGCGTCCCTTCCGCGAGCGCCTCGACGCGCGTGTAGTCCACGGCTTCGTAGTAGCCGTACGGGCCTTCGAGCCCTTCCTCGGCCAGGCGGCGGAGGTTCCGCGCCGCGCGCCCCGGGTCCACCATGGCCGCGAGCGCGGTCGCGTAGGGCGCGACCACGAGGTCGTCGGCCAGCCCGCGCTTGAGGCCGAGGCCCGGGACGCCGAAGGCCTTGTACTGGTAGGTGTCGGCGCGGTCGACGACGTTGTAGCCCGATTCCGAGATCCCCCAGGGGACGCCGCGCTCCGCCCCGTAGTCCTCCTGGCGGCGCACGGCCATCTGGCAGCTCAGGTCGAGCAGCGTCTCGGGATAGCTGCGCATGACCAGGAGGGGCATCAGGTACTCGAACATCGTCGCGCTCCAGGACAGGAGCGTCGGCGATCCGTGGATGCTGGTCAGCAGGCGGCCGAGGTGGAACCAGTGCGCCTGCGGCACGTCGCCCTTCGCGATGGCGAGGAAGCTGGCCAGGCGCGACTCCGAGGCCAAGAGGTCGTAATACGACGCGTCCAGGCGTCCGGGTCCCTCCGCGTCGGCGAGCCGGTAGCCGATGGAGAAGATGCGACGCTGGGGATCGTAGAGGAAGCGGAAGTCCATCGCGTCCGCGAGCGCGCCGGCGCGGTCGGCAAGTCCGGTGAGTGCCGCCCCGGCGGCCGCGTCTGTGCGGGCGATCTCCCGCAGCCCCTCTGCGAGCGCCATCAGGGCGCCGGCCAGGTTCCCGCTGTCCACCGTGGAGACGTAGCGCGGGAGCAGCGGGGCCAGGGTCAAGGTGTCGTACCAGTTCAGGAGGTGGCCCTCGTGCCGCTCCAGCCTCTCGATGGTGGTCAGGGCCTTCCCCGTGCGCGCCAACAGCTCGTCGGTGGCGATGAAGCCGAAGTCGTGCGCGGCGAGCGTCGAGAGCAGGCCCATGCCGATGTTGGTGGGCGAGGTGCGGTGGGCGACGCGCCCCTCCGGTACCTCCTGGAAGTTGTCCGCAGGCAGCCCGTGGTCCTCGTCGCCCGCGAACGTCTCGAAATACCCCCAGGTCTTCCGCGCGATGGCCAGGAGGCGCTCGCGGTCCTCCGCCCCTAGCTCCTGCCTCCTCACGGGGACGGGGCGGCTCAGCTCGAACGCGATGAGGGGCGCCACCGCCCACAGCATGAGCACCGGCAACGCGGTGGCGAGCGCGGAGGGCTGGGCGGCCAGGACCACCGCGAGGCCGAGCACGGCGAGGATGGGGCTGGCCCTCATCTCGCGCAGGAACCGGCGGAGGCCGGCGCCCTGCGTGCGTGAAGCCGCCGCCGCCGTCTCCCATTCCAGCATGCCGCGCTGGGTCACGGTCAGGCGCACGAGAGTCAGGCCGATCGTGTGCACCATCTCGTGGGCGTGGTAGGCGAGGAAGATGACCTGCAGCGCCACCTGGGCCAGGGCCGTCCTCAGCTCCTCCCACATCGCGCGCAGGAACACGGCCGGCGGCTGATGCCGGCGGGGGCCGCGCATCGTGCGCAGGAGGAGCGGGTACACGGGGAAGGACATGCCGAGGAGCACGGCCGCCGTCCACGTGTTCGCGTTGCCGGGCAGGAGACTCCAGGCCGCGAACAGGAGCGCGACCACCGCCGGGGGAACGAGGCTCCGCCGCAGGTTGTCGAAGATCTTCCAGCGCGAGATGAGGGGCAGGCGGTTGCGCTGCCAGGCGCCGCCGCGCGTGGGCACGAACGGGAACAGCCAGAGCAGGATCTGCCAGTCGCCGCGCACCCAGCGGCGCAGGCGCCGCGCGTGGGCGAGGAGGCTCGAGGGATAGTCGTCCACGACCTCGAGGTCGGAGACGAGGGCCGTGCGCGCGTATTCGCCCTCGAAGAGGTCGTGGGACAGGAGCGCGTTCTCGGGCACGCGCCCTTCGAGGGCGCGCGTGAAGGCGTCCACGTCGTAGAGGCCCTTGCCCGTGAAGATCCCTTCCGAGAAGAGGTCCTGGTAGGTGTCGGAGACGGCGGTGGTGTAGGGATCGACGCCGGTGTGGCCGGCGTAGATGCGCGCGAACAGCGAGCCCGCCGCGCTGGCCATGGTCACGCTGACGCGCGGCTGCAGGATGCCGTAGCCCTCCGTGACGCGGCCGACCGCCCCGTCGTAGTGCGGCCGGTTCAAGGGATGGGCGATGATGCCGATGAGCTTCCGGGCCACGTCGCGCGGCAGGCGCGTGTCCGAGTCCAGCGTGATGCAGTAGCGGACGGTGGGCAGGATCTCGAGCGCGCCGAGCTGGACGGTGTAGCTGGTGTCGGCGGCTCCGCGCAGCAGGCGGTTGAACTCCTCGATCTTGCCGCGCTTCCTCTCCCAGCCCATCCAGGAGCCCTCGCTCTCGTTCCACTGGCGCGGCCGGTGGAAGAGGAAGAAGCGGTCCCCGCGGCCGTCGGACAAGCGGCGGTTCAGGGCTTCGACGCCGTCCTGGGCGGCGGCCAGGATCGCCTCGTCCTCCGGCTGGTCGCGCGCGGGCGCGTCCGTGAAGTCGCCGAGGATCGCGAAGTGGATGTGCGGGTCCAGGTTGGCCAGGGCGAGTACTTCGATGTGCTCGACGAGCTCCTGGACCTCGGCCACGCTCGAGAGCAGGGTGGGGATGATCACCATCGTGCGCTCGTCCGGCGGGATGCCGTCCGCGAAGTCGAGCCGCGGCAGGCGCCGTGGGGGAGCCAGCCGCGCCGCCACCCGCTGGACGAAGGCGATGGCGAGGTCGCTCGCGGGCAGCAGGAGCAGGAGCGCGACGGCCAGCTCGCCCCAGGGCGCGGCGCCGTGCTGCCGCGCGAAGCCGGCGCCGAGCCCGGCCAGGAGCACGGTGAGGATCGCGATGGAGCCGACGTAGACGAGGGTGGCGTGACCGAAGACGAACCGCCGTACGCGCTGCTTCAGCCGCGGCCGGTAGGCCACGTCCGTCTCCAGGTCCCGCCGCCCCTTGCCGATGAGGTGGTGCCCGACGTGAGCCGCGCGCTCGCGGGTGCCGCCGCTCTCCGCCGCCTGTCGTGCGCTCTCCACGGCGCGCAGCGCGACGCGCACCTGGGCCTCGCCCGTGCGGTCCGCCAGCTCTTCCACCGCCTGGCGGTAGCGGTCGCGGCTCAGGAAGTCCATGCCTCCGTATCGGCCGGCCGGATCCTGCTGCAGCACGCGCTCGACGAGGCTGACGGACTCGAAGTACTGGCTCCAGTCCAGGGTCGAGCACAGGCGCAGGCTGGTGATCACGTTCGCGACGGAGACCTGCGCCGCCGCCTGCCCCTGGTGTTCGGTGCGGATGGCGTCTTCCGACGTCATCTGCTGGGCGGCCAGGTGCTCGTCCACCGCCGTGCGCACCACGGCCAGGCGCGGCCCGTATTCCCGGATGCGCTGGAGCACCTGGACGACGAACGCGGTGTGGAGCACGGGTGGCAGGGACGGGACCTCACCCTTCCCCGCGCTGTCGATCTGGGCCACGTAGGCGTCGGCGGCCCGCCGCGCGGCGCGGCTCTCGAGCATCTTGTCGGCCAGGCGGCGGAGGTTCTCGATGAGCGCGAGCTTGAGCATGCTCGGCCAGGCCCACAGCTCGCCGATGGTCAGGGGCGCCACCGCCTGGAAGCTGTTCATGAAGCGGACGAGCTTGGCCCGGTCCAGCCGGCTGTCGCTGTGCCGGATGATCTCCACCGCCATTGCGTAGACGCGGGCCGTCCCCGCCTGCTCGCGCAGGGCGAGCTTGGGTAGCTCGCGGTAGTAGCCGCGGGGCAGGTTCTCGCGGATGCCGCGGATTTCCGAGGCCACCACGTGGAAGTTGTCGAGGATCCAGTCGGTGGCGGCGGTGACGAAGGCGCCCTGGTGGACGTCGTCGGCCAGGATGCGGTACGCCTCCTGGAGCGCGCGCGCGTTGTCGTCCAGGCGCGGGAAACCGTGTCGGGCCCACCGGCGCGGGCTGGGGTCGAGGGTGAAGCGCGCGGCCAGGGCCTTGGCCCGCTCTTCCAGACGCTCGATGCTCAGCAGCTCGTCGCGGAAGGGCTTGTCGGCGTGCGGCTCCAGGCCCCGGCTCAGGCGTCTCAGCAGCCGATGGAAGTTCTCAGCCAATCGGTTCCATTCTGACCGCCAAAACAGGTCGGGTGGGGGCGGACCGCGCGCTTCGCGCGATCAGGCGCGGGACGCGGGCTCGGGGGTGGCGAGCTGCCGGCGGCTGCGGCGGCGGCCGGGCCGGAGGCCTTGCCACTGCGGACCGTAGACGGGATGGGCCCGGACGCGCGCCCAATGCGCCTCCGCCTGCAGGCGCGTCCAGGCGCGGTAGTAGAGCTTGGCCCCGACCAGGCAGACGTCGAAGATCGGCGTATTGAAGAAAAGGCGCTTGAGGGCGGAGCGGCGGAGCAGCGTCTCCACGGACGAGACCGCGTTGTGGCGCGCGGGGAGGAAGGGGACGCGCGCCGACGCCAGGTCCATGCCGCGTACGTCGATGCGGGCGAGGTCGTTCGTGCCGATGCCACGCGCGGCGCAGGTGGCGAGGTGGCGGATCGTCGCCGGGTCCAGGCCCATCACCGTCGCCTGCACGGTGTCGAGGGCCACGGGGTCGCCGGAGCAGAGGATGCGGTCGGCGATGCGCGAGCGGCCGGACTTGGGTCCGTTCCCCTCCAGGCCCACCGTGCCGTCCATCAGGGCCAGCGCGGGGCGGATCGCGGAATTGAGGTCGGCCAGCGCGTCGTCGAGCACGAGGTGGTACTCGTGCCGCATCTTGCTGAGGCAGCCCCACTGGTTCTTGAGCGCGCCCGTGAGGCCCGTCTTGGCGTGCGTCTTCATCACCGGCACCGTGATGAGCGTGGTCTGGCGCAGGATGCGGGGCACGTCGATGCGCTTCAGGATGACGTTGCCGGGGAAGTCCTCGGGCACGGTGGGGGCGTCCGTCATGTTCACCCACTGCGCGCCCGTGCGCGTGCACACCGCGGCCATGCCGCTGGCGTGGAAGGCGGACTCGATGTCCTCCAGCACCTGGTCCGCCTCCACGACGTAGATGCGCCCGACGTGGTCGCGGATCTCCTCGATGAGCGCCTCCAGCACCAGGGGCGAGGTGATGGAGCCGGGGATGAAGAGGTCCCAGCCCAGGTTCACCTTCAGGGAGACGTCCGCGCCCCTGGCCACGAAGCGCGTCCAGTCCGCGGCCCGCAGCGCGCGCCGCACCGCGTCGCGCACGTCGCCCCGCACCTCCTCCACCGCGACGACGGCGCGCTCGTTGGGGCTCATGCGGGTGATGATCGCATCATCCTCGTGCTAACGTGCAGCGTCATGCAAGAGCGGGAGGAAGCGGGCCGGTACCCGTTCACCCGCGGCCTCCATCCCAGCGGCTACCGCGGAAAGCTCTGGACGATGCGGCAATACGCGGGCTTCGGCACCGCGGCCGAGTCCAACCGCCGCTACCGCTACCTCCTCGAGCGCGGCACCACCGGCCTCTCCGTCGCCTTCGACCTCCCGACGCAGATCGGCTACGACTCCGATGATCCCCAGGCCATGGGCGAGGTCGGACGCGTGGGCGTGGCCATCGACAGCCTCGAGGACATGGAGGTCCTCCTCGAAGGGATCCCGCTCGACCAGGTGTCGACCTCCATGACCATCAACGCGACCGCGGCCATCCTGCTCGCGCTGTACGTCGCGGTCGCGCGCCGGCGCGGGATACGCGAGGACGCGCTCTCCGGCACGGTGCAGAACGACATCCTCAAGGAATACGTGGCCCGCGGCACCTACATCTATCCGCCCGGGCCGTCCCTGCGCCTCGTCACGGACGTCATCGCGTACTGCGCGGAGCAGGTGCCGCGCTGGAACCCGATCTCGATCTCCGGATACCACATCCGGGAGGCGGGAGCGACGGCGGCGCAGGAGATCGGCTTCACCCTCGCGCACGCCCTCGAATACGTGCGCGCGGCCCGCGCCGCCGCTCTCGATCCCGGCCAGTTCGGCGAGCGCCTCTCGTTCTTCTTCGCCTGCCATTCGGATTTCCTGGAGGAGGTGGCGAAGTTCCGGGCCGCCCGCCGTCTCTGGGCGCGCCTCATGAAGGAGACCCTCGGCGTCGAGAACCCCAAGGCCCAGCACCTGCGCTTCCACGTCCAGACGGGCGGAGTGACCCTGACCGCGCAGCAGCCGGACAACAACGTCGTGCGCGTCGCCCTGCAGGCCCTGGCCGCCGTGCTCGGCGGATGCCAGAGCCTCCACACCAACGGCAAGGACGAGGCGCTCGCGCTCCCCACGGAGGCGGCGGCGCGCCTGGCCCTGCGCACCCAGCAGGTGATCGCGTACGAGTCGGGCGTCGTGGATACCGTCGATCCCTTCGGCGGGTCGTACGCGGTGGAGGAGAAGACGAGCCGCCTGGAAGAAGAGGCGCGCGCGCTCATCGACCGCGTCGAGGCCAAGGGCGGGGCCCTGCGCGCGATCGAGCAGGGCGACATCCAGCGCGCCATCCAGGAGTCCGCCTACCGCTTCCAGAAAGAGGTGGAGACGGGCGAGCGCGTGATCGTGGGGGTCAACCGCTTCACGGAGTCCGAAGAGGAGGCACCGGCGGACATCCTGCGCATCGACCCCGCGCTGGAGAAGGCCCAGGTCGAGCGCGTGCGGGCCGTGCGCGCCCGGCGCGCGGAGGGGCCGTGGCGGGCGGCTCTCGACACGCTCGAGTCGCGCGCACGCGCCGGAGGCAACCTCGTGCCGGTCATGGTGGACGCCGTCCTGGCCTGGGCCACGGTGGGGGAGATCGCGCATCGGCTGCGCGCGGTATTCGGGGAACACAGGGAGACGCTCGTACTGTGAGTTGGACGAGCGAGGCTTTTTATCTTCAATCTCAGAGGGGGAACTCACGCCTGATTGCGATCGGCGTGAGCTCCCCCCCTGAAACCCCCCAGCGCTGCGCCGCCCGCTGCGCGGGCGCCGCGCTCCCGGTCGGTTGCCGGGCCGCGCCGTGCGACGGCAAGGCGGGGCACTCGCGGGCGCCCCGCGGGCCGTTCCTTTGAACCGCATCTTCCGGCTGCGCGTCGAGGAGGTCATCGCCCTCGTCTTCCTCCTGCCGACGACCTACCTCACCGTCGTCGCCGGCATCTACGCGCGCGAAGTGGGGTCGCTGGGCGACCGGCACCGGCTGGGGATCGTCCGTATCGTCGTAGCCGCCGTCTTCCTCGCCGCCCTGTTCGCGGCCCGGCGCCTCTGGCCGCGCTCGCCGTGGGTGCAAGGGCTGCGCGAGGTGCTGCCCTTCCTGACCTGCATCCTCATCTATACGAACCTGCACGACACCATCGGCTTCGTGAACCCGCACGACGTGCACGGCGTCCTGGCCGAGCTCGACCGGGAGCTGTTCGGCGTCATCCCCTGCGTCTGGGCCCAGCAGTTCATCACGCCCGCCCGCACCGAGGTGATGAACTTCCTCTACCTGAACTTCTTCTGGATCGCCCCCTCCACCGCCCTCCTCCTCCTCGCCCGGCGGCGCCTGCCCGAGTTCCGGGCCACGATCATGGGCGTGCTCGTCTGCTTCTACTTCGGGTACTTCCTGTACATCCTCTTCCCGGCCGCGCCCCCGCGCCTGGTGCTCCCGTTCGAGTTCAAGCGGAACCTGCAGGGCTATCCGTCCCTGATGTCGAACATCTCCGCGGGCGCGTTCTCGCTCCTGCCCGTGGACAGCCGGGCCGCCTTCCCGTCCCTGCACGCGGCGGTGTCGCTGGTCGCGATGATCTACGCGTGGCGATTCGTGCGCGTGTGGTTCTGGATCCTGCTGCCGTTCTGCGTCGGTCTCTGGGCCTCGACGATCTACTTGCGCCATCACTTCGTGGTGGACCTGATCGCGGGATGGGCCCTGGCGCCGCTGGCCGTCTGGGTCGCTCCGCGCCTGGACGCCTGGTGGTCGGCCCGACAGGCTGCCCTCGGTTATGTGCCCGCGCGCGGCGCCGCCGCCGCCGAACGCGCCGCCGCCGTCGGCGCCTGAGGTGCTCTTGCAGGGAGGCTCCGTGCGTACCGTTCTTTCATCGCTCGAATCCGAGTTCCGCCGCTACCAGCGGCTGGGCGAGGAGTCTCTCCGCCAGCTGGACGCGGAAGCGCTCGTCCGGCAGCCGCCCGGAGACGGCAACTCGGTGGCCACGATCGTCTGGCACATTGCCGGCAACCTGCGGTCGCGTTTCACCGACTTCCTGACCGCGGACGGTGAGAAGCCGTGGCGCGACCGCGAGTCCGAGTTCGCCCTGCGCGCGGTGACTCCCGCTGACGTGCGCGCCAAATGGGACGAGGGCTGGAACGTGCTCCTGCAGACGCTGTCCACCCTCTCCGACGCGGACCTCTCGCGGACGGTGACCATCCGCGGCCAGGCGTTGTCCGTGCTGGACGCGCTGCTGCGATCGGTGACGCACACGAGCTATCACGTCGGACAGATCGTCTTCCTGGCGCGGTCCTTGCGCGGCAAGCGCTGGGAATGGCTGACGATTCCCCCCGGCCAGTCCGACGCCTACAACCAGAACCCGGACCGGGAGAAGACCTAATTAATGCGGGGGGTGCACCCCGCAAGATTGAACGCCCCCCCTACGCCCTTCGGGCTACCCCCTCTGCCGCTCGCGACGAAGTGAATTCGGCGCTCGCTGCTTGTCATCGTTCACTCGCATCCTCAATAGACTGCGCTGACCGTCCACCGTCCGGTGTCTTCCGGATAGTTGTTTCTCGTCCCGTCCACGATGCGGGCGGCGCCGTCGCGGACGGCGCCTTCCACGCCACACGCGCGGGCGGCGCGGACGAGGTCGGCCGAGATGACGCGGCGATCGATCACGAAGAACATCGGCTCCTGGCTCAGGCCGGCGCGATAGCCCACGCGCAGCGGCACGGGCGCGCCCGCCGGGGCCGGCCCCACGAGCACGTATTCGCCATAGGCCCGATCCTGCCGGGGCGCTTCCGCGTGATGGCAGAGACGCCAGCCGCCCGCGGAGACGTCGAAGCTGTCGCGTGCGCCCAGGGGAAAGCGCAGCAGCGGTGAGCCCGCGACGCGCAGCTCCGCGTCGCCGCGCGTGCCGGAGTACGCGGCCAGCGCGAACGCCGTCGGTCCGGATGGCGCGCCGGCCGCCGTCTCCCATTCGATCCAGCCTTCGTTCGTTCCCGGGACCACGAGGCGGATGCGATGGACGGCGGCGATGGTCTTCCGGGCACCGGACCGCCGGACCACCGCGCTCTCCGTGTCCACGCTGCCGAGGGGCAGGCCCACCGGGATCCGGTAGTCGCCGTCGTATTCGATCTTGAGAGCGACGTAGTTCGGCCAGTCGCCGAACGACGGCCCCTCGTATTCGCGATCCTGGCCCGTGAAGCGGTCTCCGCGCAGTACAGCGTCGCTCGTCTCCGGGACGCTCAGCCGGACGCGCAGCGGCTCCCCCGCATTGGCGGGCAGCGCCGCGGGGTCGAGGCGAAGCGCCCACCACTGCGGGTAGCCCCGCCGGTCGCGTCCGCCCGTGGCCGTCGACTCGCGCAGGCGCGGCATCGTGGGCACGAGCGCGCCGCCCGGCCAGCGCTGGCTGCCGATCTGGACTTCCGCGTTCTGAAGGTCGCCGCGCGGCACGGTGAGGTCGAAGAGGACGAACACCTCCGGCGCCGACTTCAATCGGCCGAGCGACTCGGGCGAGAGGCGGATGACCTGCTCCACGGCGGCCACGTCGCCGCCCAGTCGCGTGGACGTTTCGTGCCACCGGCGGTCACGTACGGCATGGACCACGATGAGGACGGCCAGCGCGCCGCCGGCCGCCCCGGCCGCGCGCCGCCAAGGCGCGCCCTTCATCGCGATGGCCACGAAGGGAAGCGCGACCACGAGCAGGATCCCCAGCACGCGCCCGACGCGGGCCGCCTCCGGCAGGGAGCCGCGCACGAGGGTGGCCAGGACGAGCGTCGCCAGGGCCGGCGCGGCCACGGTGAGGAGCAGCCGGCGTGTGCGGGGCGATCGCCAGGGTGCGTCCGCGGCCGCCCGCACCAGGAAGACGCCCGCGGCGGCGATGAGGAACGGCATGGCGGGCACGTTGTAGCGGGGCCAGGGAAAGACGAGACCGTGCAGGACGGCGAGGGCGGCCGGCATCAGGAAGACGCCGGCCAGGGCCGCCTGCTCCACCACGAGCAGGACCACACCCGCCACGCCCAGGACGACGATCAGGCGTTGCACGAAGACTTGCACCGAGTACGGGTACGGATAGTCCCACTTGTAGTCGTTCGCCGGCCGGTCGTAGAGCCGGTAGGCGTTGTCGAGGACGAGCAGCAGCGACGCGAGCGGCCGCGCGCCCACGTAGCGCGCGGTGAAGGCCCATTGCTTCGCGCGCGAGCGGAGGAGGTCGGGCTCGCCCGCGCGCGCTTCCGCCTCCATCGCCTTGTAGAACGGGTCCTGCTTGAAGCGATAGGGGCCCGTCCATCCGTCCGTCTCGAGCTGCTGCCAGAACCCGAAGGGGTAGGTGGGGCGGAAGGTGACCTGGCCCATGCGCACGACGTCGTCGCGCCCGCCGACCGCCCAGCGGATTCCCGCCCAGGCCACGAGCGCGGGAGAGAGGCCGATCAGGAAGGCGGCCACGAGGGCGCGTCCTTCGCCGGATCGCGACCACCACCGCGCGGTGGCGATCAGGGCGAGAGCGAGCACGGCCACGATGTACTCGAGCACCTGCGCCCGCAGGAGGAGGGCGAGCCCGAGAAGGACACCCGCCGCGGCCATGCGGCGCCGGGAGCGCCGCGCGATCGCGCTCGCGTAGGCCGCTCCCCCCCAGACGAGGAGGGCGGCGGTCAGCGGGTCGGGATAGAGGCGTCCGGTCTGAACGGAATACGTCGCGTAGCCGGCGGCGAGGGCGAGGGCGACGAGTCCGCCCGCCGTCGATCCCGAGAGCCGGCGCGCGAGCACGAACACGCCGAACATGGCCGCGGTGTTGGCGACAGCCATGACGTCGCGCAGGAACGCGGGGTCGCCCGGGCGCAGGGCGTCGAGCGCCGCGAAAACGGTGCCGACGCCCGCCAGGTAGAACAGGCCGCGCACGGACGCGAAAACGGAGCCGAGCCCTTCGCCGGCGTGCCAGCGATGGACCGCTTCCTGGAAGCGGAGCCCGACGTTGTAGTACCCGGCGGGATCGCCGAAGAGCGGAGGCTGCGGATAGTGGCGGAAGAAATGGAGCTGGACGGCGAGGCCGGCGGCGAGGAGGAGCAAGGCGGCGACGAGCGGTGTCACCTTGCGCACCTTGGTCCGGGAAAGGAAAGGGGGCGCCGCGTTCGCGCCCCCCTCTTCGTCCCGTCGGACCGCGTCCTGCGTCGCGGCTACTTGCCCGCGGCGCGGATGTCCGCCGTCCAGCTCTGGTCGCCCCAGCTCAGCGTGATCCCGGAGACGCCTTCCACCGCCGGGGTCAGGCCGATGAGGAACCGGTCGGCCGCTCCCGCGACCGCCGCCCCGTTCTTCAGCGGGATGCGGGCCACTTCCTTGTCCTTGATGCTCGGGTAGTCCTCGATGTGCGGCCAGAGCGCGTCGGCCACCGAAGCGGGCGCCGCCGCGTAGATCGACTTGAGCGGGACGCCCAGGTCACGGTTGACCAGCAGCTCGTAGCCGCCGGATTCCGGCGCGTAGAGGTAGAGCGTGTACTTGCCGGCGGGGACCTTCTTGCCGCCGATGAGGATGTCGCTCTCCGTGCTCAGGGTCGTCGCCTGGTCGACGCCGGCGCGCCACACGCGGTTGGCGGGGAGCTGCGCGAGCAGGTCCTTGACCGTGCGGCCGCGCAGGGACGGACGTCCGTATTCGACCGCGACCTTCTTTCCGTTCAGCTGCGCCGTCACGGTCTCGCGCGGCGCCCGGTCCGACTGGGCATAGGCCGACGCGGCCACGGCGAGGACGGCAATGGGAACGAGACGTCGTACGCGCATGCTCACAGCTCCTTAGTTGTTGTCGCCCCCGGCCCGACCGCCCTCCAGCGTCTTCTTGAGGAGAGCGTTCACCAGTTGCGGGTTGGCCTTGCCCCCGGTCTTCCGCATCACCTGCCCGACGAACCAGCCGAGCGTGCTGGTCTTCCCCTTGCGATACGTGGCCACCTGCTCCGGGCTGGCCGCGACGACTTCTGCGATGGCCGCTTCGATCGCGCCTTCGTCCGACACCTGGGCCAGCCCTTCGCGCTCGACGATCGTGCGCGCATCCTCGCCGCTCGCCCACATCCTCTCGAATACCACTTTCGCGGACGTTCCGGTGATGGCGCCGCCGTCGACGAGCTTCAGCAGCTCGGCCAGGCCGGCGGGGGCCACCGGGCAGGCGGCGAGCGGGCGGTCGTCGTCCTTGACCTTGCGCAGGACCTCGGTCATCACCCAGTTGGAGGCCGCCTTCGCGTTGCCGCTCGTGCGGGCGACGGCTTCGAAGTAGTCGGCCACCTCGGGGGCGAGGGTGAGCACGCCCGCATCGTACGCGGGCAGCTTGTAGGCGTCGACGAAGCGCCGGCGCCGCGCCGCGGGCAGCTCCGGCAGCGACGCCCGCACCTCGTCCAGCCAGGGCCCGTCGATGACGAGAGGAGGCAGGTCCGGCTCCGGGAAGTAGCGGTAGTCGTGCGCGTCTTCCTTGGAGCGCATCGCGGAGGTCTCGCCGCGGTCCGCATTCCAGAGGCGCGTCTCCTGGACGACGTGGCCGCCCGCGGAGAGGAGGGCGCCCTGCCGGGCGATCTCGTGGTCGATGGCGCGCGCGACGTTGCGGAAGGAGTTGAGGTTCTTGATCTCGGCCCGCGTCCCCAGCGTCTCCGTGCCCCGCGGCCGTATGGACACGTTGGCGTCGCAGCGCAGCGAGCCCTCCTCCATGTTGCAGTCGGAGACGCCGGCGTAGAGCAGGACGGCCTTGAGCGCGGTGAGGTAGTCGTGGGCCTCTTCCGCGCTGCGGAGATCGGGAGCGGACACGATCTCGATCAGGGGCACCCCGCTCCGGTTGAAGTCGACGCCGCTCTTCTCCGCCGACCAGGAGTGGCCTTCGTGGAGGAGCTTGCCCGCGTCCTCTTCCATGTGGATGCGGTGGATGCGCACGCGCCGGAAGCCGCCCGCGGCCGTCGGGATCTCGATGTGCCCGTCCGTGGCCAGGGGGCGCTCGAACTGCGAGATCTGGTAACCCTTGGGCAGGTCCGGATAGAAGTAGTTCTTGCGCGCGAAGATCGAGCTGTCGTGGACGGTGCACTCCGTAGCCAGCGCCGCCCGCACGGCCAGGCTCACCGCCGCCCGCGTGAGCACGGGCAGCGCCCCCGGAAGGCCGAGGCAGACCGGGCACACGTTCGTGTTCGGCGCATCGCCGAAGCGGTTGCGGCAGGAGCAGAAGATCTTGGTGGCGGTTCGGAGCTGGGCGTGCACTTCCAGGCCGATGACCGGCTCGTAGCGCGTCGACACGTCACCGGACGTTCGGGTCGCCGTGGCCATGGACTGGCGATGTTACCCTGGAATCATGACGTCGCGGCCGCCCGGGCCGCCCCGACGCGGCGCCCCCGGGGACTTCGAATCGCTGCAGGCTTCGGTCCTCTTCTGCGACCGTTGCCGTGCCCCGCGCCCCGTGCGCGAGCGCCTTCTGCTCGTGCTGCCCGACGGCGAGCTCAACGAGTACCTGTGCGCCGCCTGCGGGTCGTCCGTCGGCTCCCGGAAGGTCACGGCCGCCCCGCCCCTTCTGCGGTGAAGGCCTCCACCTGATCCTCCTCCTGGCGTCCGTGCTCGCCGCCGGAACCTCCGTGTCCGGCGCCGTCTTCGTGGATACGAACGGGGACGGACGGCGGGACGCGGGCGAGACCGGAATGGCCGGAGTCGTGGTCACGGACGGGACGACCGTGGTCGCGACGGACGCAAGCGGGGACTACGCACTGCCGGACGTCCAGAGCGCCCACGTCTTCGTCGTCGCGCCCGGCGACCATCGCGTCGTGGGGAGCTGGTATCGCACGCCGGCCTCCCGCGTGGACTTCCCCCTCGCCCCGGCGCCGCTGCCGGTGCGGTGGCGCTTCGCGCACCTCTCGGACGTCCACGTCGACGCGTCCATGGCGTTCCGTTTTCGCGAAGCCCTCCAGGCCGCGGCCGGCCGGGCGGCCGACTTCGCGAGCGTGAGCGGCGACCTCGTGTTCGATGCCCTTCGCGCCGACGGCGCCACCGCGCGCGCCCGCTACGACGCGTACGACAAGGTGGCCGCCCGGTCGCCCGTGCCCGTCCGGCCCGCGATCGGCAACCACGACGTATTCGGCATCGACCGCCGCTGGAGCCACGCGACGGTGGCGGAGCCCGGCTACGGCAAGGCGCTCTACGAGCAGAGGGAAGGGCCGCGCTACTCCGCCTTCAACCGCGGGCGCGTGCACTTCATCGTCCTCGATACCGTCGGCGTGGACGACACGCGTTATTACGGCGTGCTCGACCAGCCGCAGCTCGAATGGATCCGCCGCGAGCTGCGCTACGTGCCCGCGGGTACGACGGTGGTGACGGTGGGCCACATCCCCCTGCGCTCGGGCGCCCTCGCCCTCACCTACGCCGCGGAGGGACTGGCCCGGTCGCTGCTCAACGTGGGCGGGCGCACGTCCTACCCCCACGTCGTGCGGAACGCGGACGCGCTGGCGGAGGTCCTGGCCCCGTACCGATGGACGCTCGCCTTGCAGGGCCACACCCACGTCGCGGAGAAGCTGCCCGCGGAGACGGGCGGCCAGACGAGGTACCACACCGCTCCCGCGGTGAACGGCCCTCGCGGCGAGCCGGCCCCGGGTTTCTTCCTGTACGCGGTCGACGGCGCCCAGGTCGACGACGGCGAGCTCGTGCTCCTCGACGATCAGGGCGCGGGCGAATAGCTCATGAGCCCGTTCCCGAAGGACCAGTTCTCGCGCGGCACCTCGACGAGGTTGATCATCACGTCTTCGTGCCGGATTCCCGGCCGCTGCCCGACCTTCTCCGCGATCCGCGCGTAGAGGGCCCGCTTCACCTCGACCGTGCGGCCGGTGTTCAACACGATCTGGACGAAGATCAGCTCCTTCGAGCGCGCGACGCCCAGGTAGGTGGGGTCGAAGCGGAAATCCTCGGGCGGGACCTCGTGGATCGCGCAGAAGAAGTCGTCCGCGGGGACGCCCGCGGTCTCGACGAGGGCCTGCTGCACGGACTCGGCCATCGCGCGACGGTCTTCGAGCGAGCGGCCTTCGGCGAGCGTGATGCGGACAAAAGGCATTCAGGCCTCCACTATTGCCACTGTAAAATACCTCGCCGCGCGCCCCGGAGGCACATCATGCTGGCGAAGGACGACCTGTCTCGGCTCTTGCGCTACACGGTGTGGGCCAATCACCGGATCATGCGCGCGGCGGCCACCATCTCCTCCGACGACTTCAAGCGCGACCTCGGGGCCAGCCACGGCGGCATCCGCGGCACCCTGGCCCACACCTTGTGGGCGGAGCTGCTCTGGCTCGAGCGCTGGAAGGGCCTGCCCAACCCGCCGCGCCTGGACGAATCGGAGTTCGCGGACATCGTCGCCCTGCGTGACCGCTGGACGGTGATCGAGGAGCATCGGGAGGCCTGGTTCGCGGGCCTGGGCCCAGATGAAGCCGCGTCCGTCATCCGGTTCACGACCACCGACGGCGTCGACTGCGAGAGGCCGCTCTGGCAGCTCGTCCAGCACACCGCCAACCACTCCACGTACCATCGCGGCCAGCTCACGATCTTCCTGCGCCAGATCGGGGCGCGCACGGTGAACACGGACCTCCTCCTGTGGGACCTCGACGAGGAGGCGCGCGCCCGCCGCGAGGCCGCGCCGCGCTAGTTCGCTAGCGCCGGTTCAAGGTCAAGAGGGAGAGCGCGGCCGGGCGCACCTCGCGCGGGCCCTGCCCGCGCACCCGATGGTAGATGGGCGCGCGGTCGAAGCGCAGCTCGATGACGTTGGTCCCGCGGCGCATGGCCTCGGGGGGGACGTCGAACCGGTATTCCGTCCAGGCGGGCGCCATCTCCGAGCGCCCGACCGGCACGCCGTTCCAGAGGACCTCCATCGCCTGCGGCTCCGGCGTTTCCAGGGCGCGCGCGCGCAGGCGGAGGACGAGGCCGTCCGGCGCGTCGATGGGGAGGGCCAACCGGGCGTCGCGGTCCGTCACCCAGCGCGCGGCCACGCCGTCTTCGACGGCCGGCTCGGAGAGATGGCGCGCGGGCTCGGGCAGGCGCAGCAGGACATCGTCGCCGCCCAGATCGACGTGCGACGAGTTCGCCTCCAGGAGCCGCTCCCCGGTGTAGGCGGCGAGCAGCCGCACGGCCGCGCCCGGCGCGCGCGGCTCGAGGATCCGGTACGTGCCCGCGGCGAGATCGTCGGCGACGCGCGCCAGGGCCGAGCGCACCGGCACCGCCACCCCGGGCAGCGGCCGCAGCCCGTCCACGGCGAGGTCGTAGCGCCAGGCCAGAAGCGCGATCACGGCCATGGGCAGGGCCAGGCGGGCGAGGGGCGCGATCACCACGGCCAGGCCCGGCGCGAGCAGGGGGACGATCCCGGTGTACCGGCGCACGTGGTACCAGTCGAAGACGCTGGCGTTGACGTACCACATGGCCAGGATGATCGGCGCCACCGCCGCGACGTAGCGCGGGTCGCGCCGGAGCAGGACGACGAGCCCGACGACCGCGGCCAGCATCAGGGGGTGCGTGAGGAACAGGCCGCCGCGCGCATCCACCAGCGCATCGATCAGGCGCGGATGGGCGAGGCTCATGAACGACTCGCCGTGCAGGCGCTGGTGCGGCACGAGCAGGGGCCGGCCGAACAGGATCTGCCAGGCCAGGAACTGGGGTAGCGAGGTGACCAGGAAAGCCGTGCCCAGGGCAGTTGCCGCGCGCACGGCGCCCCGCCGGCTCGCCGAGGGCCACACGCGCCTGAGCATCTCCACACCAGGCAGGAGCAGGAGGAGGCCGTCCTGGGAACGCGCGAGGAAGGCGAGGCCGCAGGCCACTCCACACCAGGCCGCGGCTCGGACCGCCGCCGCCGGGTCCGACGCCTCGCGCAGCCGCAGATAGGTCCAGAGGACGAGCGCCGCCGCGAAGAACTCCGGAGCGTGCGCCATCGCGGGCATGACGGACAGGTAGAAGCGCAGCGGCGACCCGATCCAGCAGAACACGGTCGTCCAGAAGGCCGCGGCTGGGGACACGAACCGCCGCAGCGCGGCCATGAGCACGAACAGTCCGGCCACGCCGTAGGCGAACGACGCCAGCGCCACCGCCGCCGCGTATATCGGCTCCGTCCCGTCCGGGGCGGGCAGGCCGAACAGGCGGGCGGCCTCGCGTCCGAGATGCACGACGACGACGAACGGGCTCCAGAAGACCGGCGCGCCGATGGCTTGAAGGTTCTCGCTCTCGTGTCCGCCCCAGCCCAGCAGCTCGTAGTCGTTGGCCAGGCGGAGATCGCCGTCGAAGAGGACCGAGCGCAGGGACGAGTAGTAGCTGACGGGGTCGCCGATCTCGATCCGTCGCGTGTGGTCGACGTAGGTCGGGATGAGCAGGGCGGCCAGGGCGAGGACCGGCCAGCGCGGTCGCAGGCCGCCGTCGCGCGCGCGCAGGACGGCCGCGAGCACGGCCACGGCGAGCGCGCCCGCCGCGAACTGCCAGGCACGCAAGCCGGGCCCGGCGTAGGGGCGCGCGAGATCGAGCGCGACGAGCAGGGCGAGGACGGCCGCCAGGGCGGCCGTCTCGCCCCGCGGCGCGCTAAGGCTTCGGAGACGCAGCCGCAGCGTCATTCCGATGGACGGTGCCGGCGCGCATGACGAACACCACCTTCTCCGTCGCCTTGATGTCGGCGAGCGGGTCGCCCAACACCGCGATCACGTCGGCGTCTTTCCCGGCTTCGAGCGTGCCGATCGACTTGTCCAGGCCGAGCAGCGAGGCCGAAGCGGACGAGGTGCGCAGGGCGGCGGCCGGAGACAGGCCATGCGCGACGAGCAGGGCGAACTCCTCCGCGTTGCGGCCGTGCGGGCTGACCGCGGAGTCCGTGCCGAAGGCGATCTTCACGCCCAGGGCCAGCGCACGGCGGAACGTCGCCGAACGCGCGGTCACCGCCGCCTTGGCCTTGGCCGCGATCTCGGGCGGATAGTGACGCTCGGCCGCCTTGCCCGCGACGTATTCGCCGGCCAGCAAGGTGGGCACGAGGTAGGTCCCGCGCTCCTTCATGAGCCGCAGGGCCTCCTCGTCCAGGAACGACCCGTGCTCGATGGAGTCGATGCCGGCCCGGATCGCCACCTTCGCCCCTTCCGCACCGTGCGCATGGGCGGCCGTCTTCTTGCGGAGGCGATGCGCCTCGTCCACGATCGCGTTCATCTCGTCCTGGGTGATCTGGGGCGTGTCCACCTCGTCCGCGAGCGAGAGCACGCCGCCCGTCGCGCAGACCTTGATGACGTCCGCGCCGTATTTCACCTGGAAGCGGACGGAGTCGCGGAAGGCGTCCGGGCCGGCGGCGATGCCGTCCGCGATCCCCGGCTCGGGGCCGAAGAGCTGGTAGGGGTAGCCGTTGCTGTCGCAGTGGCCGCCGCGGGCGCCGAGCGCGTGCACGGCCACGAGCATGCGCGGCCCCGGCACCGTCCCCGCGCGGATCGCGTTGCGGAGGGCCACGTCCACGTAGTCGCTGCTCCCCACGTCGCGGATGGTCGTGAAGCCGGCCATCAGCGTGCGCCGCGCGAACTCCGTGGCGCGGATGGCGGACTCCGGCACGTTGCGCCGCAGTCCGGAGACCGTGTCCGAGAGCCAGTTGTCGGAGGACTCGCCGGTGACGTGGGTGTGCGCGTCGATGAACCCCGGCAGCAGGGTCGCATCTCCCAGGTCGATCACGCGCGCGCCGGGGGGAACGGCGATGCCCGTGCCCACCGCCTTGATCGTGCCACCCTCGACCACGACCATGCCGTCCCGCACCTCGGCGTCCGTGCGCCCGTCGAAGAGCCGGGCCGCCTTGAGGACGACGACACCCGCGGGGGCGTCAGCGCCGGGGGCGGCCGCGCTCGCCCCCACGACGAGGGCCGCGCACGCCGTCGCCCGGACGAGCGCGCCCCTCACACGGAACCGAACGAGGTCCATCACGCCTCCCTGGGGGTGCCATCCTACAATGACGCCCACGGTGCCCACATCCGGCGCGCTTCGCCTGTGACGCGCGACGGCGCGCTGATCTTCACGGGCCGTGTCGTACGTACCTTCAGCCTGGGCGCCCTCTCCCTGGCCCTGCCCCTTCTCCTGAAGCACCGCGGCCTCTCTGCGGCCGCGCTGGGCGGCGTGCTGACGGCGACGCTGGTGGAGGACGCCTTCCTCACGGCCGCCGTGACCGCCCTGGCCCCACGCTGGGGACGGCGGCGGTTGCTGATCCTGTCCGCGATACCGATGGTGGCGGGGGGCTTCGCGCTCGCCCTGGCCCGCGACACGGGTTGGCTGCTGGCCGCCGTCGTGATCGCGGTCGTCAGCTCGAACGGCCAGGACGCCGGTCCCTTCTCGCCGCTCGAGGTCGCGATCCTTCCCGACGCGGTCCCGGCCCGGCGTCAGACACGCGCGTTCGCGTGGCTCAACGTAGCCGGTTTCCTGCCCGCGGCGCTGGGGGCCCTGGCCGCTGGGCAGTGGATCCGGGTGGCGTCGAGGGCGGGGCTCGGCTTCGAGGACGCCCTGCGCCGCGTCGTCTGGATGTACGTCATCGGCGGGATCGTGCTGGCCCTCGTCTACGCCGGGCTCAGCCGCGAGGCGGAGCCGCCTCCGCGCGCGGTCTCGGCGCGGCCATGGCTCGGCCTCCATCGTTCGCGGGCGATGGTCCTGCAACTCGCGGGTCTCCAGGCCCTCGATGCCCTCGCGGGCGGGTTCGTCGCCCAGAGCCTGCTCGTGTACTGGTTCGACCAGCGCTTCGGGGCGAGCCCGGAGGTGCTGGGCCGTCTGTTCTTCGGCACACAGGTCCTGTCCGCACTCTCGTTCCTCGCCGCCGCCCGCTTGGCGGAGCGGGTCGGGCTGCTCCACACGATGGTGTTCACGCACGTGTTCTCGAACCTGCTCCTGGCCGCGGTCGCGGTCATGCCCACGCTGCGCCTGGCCGCCGTGACCCTGCTCTGCCGGCACCTGTTCTCGCAGATGGACGTGCCCACACGGCAGTCCTACACGATGGCCCTCGTCGCGCCGGACGAGCGCGCCCCCGCCGCCGGGCTCACCACCGCGGTACGTGGACTCGCGCAGTCGGTCTCGCCGGTGCTGACCGGGATCGCTCTCGCGCACGCCGCCTTCGGCCTGCCCTTCTTCCTCGCCGGCGGGCTCAAGATCGCCTACGACCTCGCGCTGTTCGCCCGCTTCCGCCGCGTCGCCCTGCCCGTCGCCGTGGACGGACGGGCTCCGCGTTGACACTTCCGGCAGGCCTCCGTAGCCTTCCGCGTGCCTTCCCCTCCCGTCGTCGATCTCCGCTCCGACACCGTGACCCGGCCCACGCCGGCCATGCGCCGCGCCATGGCGGAAGCGGAGGTCGGGGACGACGTCTACGGCGAAGACCCCACCGTCGCCCGGCTCCAGGAAGTCGTGGCCGCGCGCCTCGGCTTCGAGGCCGCGCTCTGGGTGCCCACGGGCGTCATGGCGAACGAGATCGCCATCCGCATCCTCACCCGGCCCGGACAGGAGGTCCTGGCCGAGGAGCGCAGCCACGTCGTGCAGTTCGAGCTGGCGGGGATGGCGGTCCTGTCCGGCGTCCTGCCGCGGATCGTGCGGACCGAAGACGGGCACATCACCGCCGACGACATCCGCGCCGCTCGCCGTCCCGCGTCGTACATGCGATCGGACCTGGGTCTCGTGGTCCTGGAGAACACCCACAACTTCGCGGGGGGAACGGTGGCCGACGCCTCGCTCATGCGCGGTGCCATCGCGGCCGCTCACGACGCGGGCGTGCCCGTGCACGTGGACGGCGCGCGCCTCTGGAACGCGTCCGTCGCTCTCGGCGCGCCCCTCGATTCCCTGGTGGCGGGAGCGGACACTGCGATGGTCACCCTGTCCAAGGGCCTGTGCGCGCCCGCGGGCTCCGTCCTCGTGTCCACCCGGGCGCTCATCGACGAGGGGCGCCGGGTCCGCAAGCAGCTCGGGGGCGGGATGCGCCAGGTCGGGATCCTGGCCGCGGCCGGCCTCGTCGGGGTCGAGAAAATGATCGACCGGCTGGCCGACGACCACGTCAACGCCGGGCTCCTCGCGGGGGCGCTGGCGGAGTGCCCGGGCGTCCGGGTACGGCCGGCGCGCACGAACATCGTGGTGGCGCAGCTCGCGGAGCGGTCCGCTTCGGATCTGGCGGCTCAACTGGCCGGTCGCGGCGTTCTGATTTCCGTGATGGATGCGCGCACGATCCGGCTGGTGACGCATCACGACGCGGATGGGGACGCCTGCGCGCGAGCGGCGGCCGTGTTGTTGGAGGTGTTGAAGGCGGGGTAGCGTGGTTTGAATCCGTGTCTCCGTGCACACGGAGACACGGACGCGAGTGTTGGAACTCTGCGTCAACGCTCGATCTCGGGTTGGCAGGCGGCGTGCTGAGGACCACGGCGGAGGTCCTCGATGCTGCTCGTCAAATACGTACTGCTCGCCGCCGGTCTCATCGGGCTCGCCTGGAGCGCCGCCCTCGTTCTCCTCGACCTGAGGCGCCGCGACGAGCAGCGCCGACGATTGGCCTCAGCGCCTCCTTCCCTCGACGGCCCCATTCCCGATCCGCTGCCTCCCGTCCGCTGGCGGCGCGCCCGCCGCGAGGCCGCGGTCAGCGTCCTCTTCCTTCTCTACGGGCTGAGCATCGTCGTCGTCCCCAGCGGGCGCGCGGGCGTGCGCGTCAGCCAGCTCTGGGGCACGCGCCCCGGGCCCCTCTATCCGGGCGTGCACGTGGTGAAGCCGCTGCTCGAAGACGTCGTGCTCTACGACATCCGCGATCACCTCTGGCCGACCTCCGTGGGGAAGACCGCGCCGGAGCCGCTCTCCGTCCAGTCCAAGGAAGGCCTGGCCGTCGGCCTGGCCGTGGGCGTCCGCTACCGCCTCGACCCCCAGCGGCTCGCCCACATCCACGCCGACCTTCCGCCCGACGTCGACGGCGACCTCGTGCCCGTGGTCGTGGCCAGCGCGTTCCGTGAGGTCGTGCCGAACTACATGGTGCGCGAGGTCTTCGCCACCCGGCGGGAGGAGGTCCGCCAGCGCGCGGCCGACATCATCGCGGCCAAGCTCGGTGAAGACGGCATCGTGGTGAAGGACGTCATGCTGCGCGACATCGTCCTGCCTGCGGAGTACGCGAAGGGCCTCGAGGCCCTGCTCACGAAGCAGCAGCAGGCGGAGCGCATGGTCTTCGACGTCGAGATCAAGCAGAAGGAAGTCCGGACGGCCGAGCTGGAAGCGGAGGCGGAGCGGATCCGCCAGGTCAAGGCCGCGGAAGCGCTCGGGCAGGTGCGCGTCCTCCAGGCCAAGGCGGAGGCGGACGCCATGCAGCACACGCTGCCCCTCAAGGAGAAGCAGATCCAGCAGAGCCGGCTGGAGGCGGAGGCGCGCAAGGAGGCGACGCTCAAGAACGCGGAGGCGGCGGCGGAGGCCAAGGTCATCGACAGCAAGGCCGAGGTCCAGAAGCTCACCCTGATCGCGGGCGCGGACGCGCATCGCGTGCGGGTGATGGGCCAGGCGGAGTCGGAGCGCATGAAGCTCGAGTCCGATGTGCTGAAAGAGAACCCGCTCCTCATCCAGAAGATCGTGGCCGAGCGGCTCTCCGACAAGATGCAGATCATGATGGTGCCGATGGACGGGCGGAACTTCTTCGCGAACGAGGTCTTCCGCAGCGCGTTCACCCCGCCCGCGATCCAGGGCGAGGAGCCGGCCCCCGCCCCCGCACAAACGGCGGCCCGGCGGCGATAGACGCGGAACTTCACCGCCACGGGGGGGCGGATGTTATCGTCCGGCCGTGCTCCGCCGTGACCTCCACACCCTGACCCACCGCACGCACGACGTCGTCATCGTGGGAGGAGGGATCCACGGGGCGGCCGCGGCCTGGGAGGCGGCCTCGCGCGGCCTCAGCGTCGGCCTCCTGGAAGCCGACGATTTCGGCGCCGGCGCCTCCTGGAACAGCCTGAAGACGATCCACGGCGGCCTGCGCCACCTGCAGAGGCTCGACGTCGCGGGACTGCGCGAGTCGGCGCGCGAGCGGCGGGCGCTCATGACCATCGCCCCCGCTCTCGTCCGCCCGCTGGGTTTCCTGGCCCTGGCCTCGGGCCGGGGGATGCATGGCCGGTCGGCCCTCGCCCTGGGCGTGGCCACGGCCAGCCTCCTCTCGCGCGACGTGCCCACCGCCGCGCCGGCCGGCCGCGCCGCCGTCCTCGGCGCGAGGGAGGCGGCGGGGTTCGTGCCCGGCCTGGGCGACCGCGGCCGGGGGGGCGTCCGCTGGTGGGATGCGCAGGTCGACAGCAGCGAGCGCCTCGTCCTCGCCCTGCTGCATGCGGCGGCGGATGCGGGAGCGGTCGTCGCGAACCGGCTCACCGTGACGAGTGTCACCCGTGACGAGGAGACGGTCACCGGCGTCGTGGCCCAGGATGCGCTGACCGGGGGCACGATCCAGGTCGAAGGCAAGGTCGTCCTCAACGCGGCGGGTCTCGGCGTCGACGCTCTCACCAGCGGGGCGGGCGTGCCCGCGCCGAAGGTCACGCCCCTGCGCGCGGTCAACCTCGTCCTCCGGCGATCGATCACGCGCGACGTCGCGATCGGGGTGCGCGGCGGCGGCCGCTACCTCTTCGCGGTGCCCTGGCGCGACCGGACCATCATCGGCACCGCGTACGGGCCGGCCACGACGGCGGCCCGGGCCCTGGCCGCCGACTTCCTCGCCGAAGCGGCGCGCGCGTTTCCCTGGGCCGGCCTCGAGGCGGCCGACGTGGCGCTCATCCACCAGGGCCTGGTGCCGGGAGCGGGCAAGGGCAACAGCCTCGTTTCGCGATCGCGCCTCATCGATCACGACCACGCGGACGGCGTCCCCGGGCTGCTCACCATCGTGGCCGCGAAATACACGACGGCGCGGGCCGTCGCGGAGCACGCGGTGGACGTCATCGAGCAGAAGCTCGAGCGTCCCCACGTGCCCAGCCGCACCGCCGTCACCCCGTTGCGCGAGGCGCGCCTGCTCGAGGGCCCGCTCCGCGACCGCGCACGCACGGCCGTGCAGAAGGAGATGGCGCTCTCCCTCGGCGACGCCGTGCTGCGGCGGCTCGATCTCGGCAGCGCGGGCGAGCCGTCCGTCGAAGACGTCGGCGTCGTGGCCTCCGTCATGGCCCACGAGTTCGGCTGGGACCTGGCCCGCATCGCGGCCGAGCGCACCACCCTGGCCGCCTTCTACAGCGAGCGGCGCCTGGTATAGACCATGCGAAACCTGCTTCTCCTGAGCAACTCGACCAACCACGGCCAGGGCTACCTCGACCACGCCATCGGCGAGGTCCGCGGCCTGCTCGGCACCGCCCGGCGGCTCGTCTTCGTTCCCTTCGCCCTGCACGACCGCGCCGCCTACGCGGCCAAGGCACGGGCCCGCTTCGCGACGGAAGGGATCGAAGTGGACGAGCTGACGGCGAACGCCGTCGGCCGCCGTCGGCTCGGCTCCGCGGAAGCCGTCTTCGTCGGCGGCGGCAACACCTTCCGCCTCCTGAAGACGCTGCAGGAGTCCGAGCTGCTCGAGGCGCTACGGCGCCGCGTCCGCGACGGCCTGCCCTACCTGGGCGCCAGCGCCGGCATCAACATCGTGTGCCCCACGATCAAGACCACCAACGACATGCCGATCGTGCAGCCCCCAGGCTTCGAGGCGCTCGGCATCGTGCCCTTCCAGATCAACCCGCACTACCTCGACCCGGATCCGGGGTCCCGCCACATGGGCGAGACGCGGGAGGACCGGATCCGCGAGTTCCACGAGGAGAACGATGTGCCCGTGGTCGGGCTGCGGGAGGGGGCGTGGCTGCGCATCGAGGGAGCCGGCGGGCAAGTGGGTGGCGCCGCCTCCGCGCGCGTTTTCCGTCGCGGCCGAGCGCCGGAAGAGCTGGTGCCGGGGGCGTCGCTGGCCGCGCTCCTGGGCGAGTGACGAGGCCCCGGACCGGACTACTTATCGCGGAATGTCTGCGTCCACTGCCAGCGCACCTTCACGGGTATGCCGTTCTTGCGTGCGGGCGTGAATTCCCAGCCACGTATGGCCTCGACGACCGCCGCGTTCAGGACCTCCCCGGCCGACTCGACGACTTTCAGGTCTTGCGCCCGTCCGTTCTCGTCCACCAGGAAATCAACCGTGACCTTGCCGAGAAAGTGGAATTTCTCGGCCATCTTGGGATAGGCGGCGGCCTGACCCTTGAGCCGCTGGGGCGGGGTGACGGTCGCGTCCAGGGGTACGAGGTCCCCGCGGCGGACGGGCAGCGCGATCAAGGGCGCGGCCGAGGCCGCGCGCGTCGAGCGATCGGGCTCGAGCTTGAGCGACACGTCCAGCGTCTGCCCGCCGCGCCCTTCGACGGTCTGGGTGGCCGCCGCATAGCCGCGGCGCTCGAGGCGGACCTCGTGACGCCCGGGTGCCACCTCGAGCGCTTCGAGCGGCGTCGTCCCCACCGCCTTGCCGTCCACGCGCACGACCGCGTTCGGGGGCTCGGAGACCACGCGCAGCTTCGCCGCCAGCGGCTCCATGACGAACCGCAGGGGCAGCAGCGGCTCGCCGTTGCGGACCTCGAGGGTCAGGCCGGCGGGCGCGTAGCCGTCGCGCGCGACGCGCACCATGTGCACGCCGGGGCGCACGGAGAGGAGCGCCACCGGCGACTCGCCCGCGCTCTTCCCGTCCAGGGTGACGGCGGCCCCCGGCGGATCCGTCTCGATGCGGAGCCCGCCCGGCCGCGACGGCAGGGGAGGGGGCGCAGGGTCGGGCGCGGACCCGCGCGCCACGTACAACGCGATGAGGCCGGCGGCGAGCCCGGCCCCGGCATAGGCGATCCCGCGGCGGCGGGGAGGACGCCGGCGGGCGGCCTCGTGGGCCAGCGCCGACTGCAGGTCCGTCGTCTCCACCGCGCCCAGGAGCTCCAGCGGCACGGGGGTGACGGCCCCCTTGCCCGTGGCCGTGGCCAGGGCCCGCGCCTCGCTCGGGCTCAGCGTCTCCTCGAGGCGCGCGAGCACCTCGTCGGGTACGGGCACGAACTCGCGCTTCTCGAGCGCGCGCACGAGGGCGGCCGCGTCCGCATAGCGCTCGGCCGGGTTCTTGCCGAGCGCGCGCTTGAAGATGTCGTCGTAGACCGCGGGCAGGTCGAAGTCCCATTGGCGCGGCGCCGGCGGGTCCTCGTTGACCACGCGATACATGATCGCGGTGATGCTCGCGCCTTCGAACGGCCGGTGGCCCGTCACCATCTCGTAGGCCACGACTCCGAGTGAGAACAGGTCGGCGGCGGCCGCGACCTGCCCCCCTGACACCTGCTCCGGGGCCATGTAGGACGGCGAGCCGAAGAAATGGCCCTGGGCCGTCATGGCCGACGACTCCAGGTGCGCGACCCCGAAGTCCATGAGCTTGGGCCGGCCGTCCGCGAGGACGAAGACGTTCCCCGGCTTGATGTCGCGATGCACGACCCCCGAGCGGTGCGCGTAGTCGAGCGCGTCCGCCAGCGGGGTCAGGATTCCGACGGCCTCATCGGCCGGGATCTGCCCCCGGTCGCGGAGGATGACCTGCAGCGAGGACCCCTCGAGGTACTCCATCACGAAGTAGTCCTCGCCCACGTCGAAGACGCTGACGATGTTCGGATGCGAGAGCTGTCCCGCGGCCTGGGCCTCGCGGCGGAACCGGCGCAGGTACTCCTCGCGGGTCTCTCGGGTGAGGAACTCCTTCTTCACCGTCTTGATCGCGACGATGCGCTTCATCATGGGGTCGAAGCAGCGGTACACGCGCCCCATCGCCCCTTCGCCGATCTCCCGCTGGACCTCGTAGCGGCCGAACCTCTTGGGCGGCACTCAGCCTCGCCGCCGCGCGGTCGCGATCAGCATGTAGCCGGAAGCCGGCACCAGGAGGTCGAGCCGCGCGACCAGCCAGACCGCCGGGTAGATCGCGCCGTAGGCTCGGAAGAGCTTGCGGTGCCGGCCCACGTCGTCCCCCGTCACGACCATGCCCTTGGCGGAAGACCGCTTTCCGAGGGCACCCAGGCCCGCGTTGATGGCCGTGTCCACGGCTTCGGAGAAGAAACGCGAATACGTGTGATGGGACTCCAGCGCGAAGGCGGGGGCGAGAAGCGTGCCCAGCCCCTCCGGGGTATAGCCGGGACGCCGATGCCCGTGTTTCTCGTCCGTCTGCCCGAGGGCGTGGCGGACGCGGCGCAGCGCGGTCTTCTTGAGGTGGGGCGTGTTGACGACGAGGAGTCCGCCCGGCCGCGTGACGCGGGCCAGCTCGGCCGCGAACCGTCCGTCGTCCTCGACGTGCTCGAGCATGTCCACGACGACCACGCGGTCGAACTCCGCGTCCGCGAAGGGCAGGCGCTCGCCGTCCGTCTGCTGGACGTCGGTTCCCACGAGGCCGCGGATGGAGGCGACGGCTTCCGCGGTGAGGTCGGCGGAGGCCCAGCGTCCGCCCGCGCGGCGCAGGAGGAGGCTCACCACGCCGTTGTCGGAGCCGAGATCCAGGCAGCGCAGGCCGTCCGTGGGGCCCAGCGCGGCCGCGATCTCGGCGAGCTTGCGCTGCTTCAGGACCGAGCGGCGGAAGAGGGCCAGCGCCCACGGCTCCGCGGCGGGCACGTCGGACGCCACCACCTCAGCCACGGCGCTCCGCCCGCAGGATCACCGGCGATCCCACCACCTTGCGCAGGCCGAGGAGCGACGAGGCGCCTTCCGCCAGGCGCGAAAGACTCGCGACCCCGATCGCGCGATGAAGGGCCATGGGAATCACGAACTCGGGCTCGCGCGCCGTCGGCTCGAAGCCGGAGACCGCGAAAGCTCCGCGCACGTCCGCGTCGCGGAAGACGAGGAAGGGCCGCGTGTTCCCCTCCACCCCCCGCTTCATCTCGAACAAGGGGCCGGCGACCGCGTTCAGGCTGCGGCGCGTCGGGTAATCGACGAGCACGGCCCGCGCGGCCACGCGGCAGAGCTCGCCGACCAGGGCCCGCCACCGCTCGACATGCGGGAGGAGGCGATAGGAGAGCACGACGTCGAACGCGCGGTCGGCCGCGGCCAGCCGCTCCAGGCTCCCCGCCTGGAACCGCGCGCGCCCGTTCTCGGTCCAGGGGCGCACGCGCGCGGCGCACAGTTCGTGGCTGCCGTAGACGGTCACGTCGTAGCCCGCTTCCACCAGCGGGCCCGTGAGCTGCGCATGGCCTCCGCCGACGTCGAGCACCCGGGCGCGCGGCCAGGGCGCGAGCAGCGCGAGCGTGATCCGGGCCTGGGCTTCGAGGAACCAGGCCCCGACGCCTCCCGCGAAACGGCCTGCGTAGCCCTCCGACGAGGTCTCGACGTCGGGGCCGGGCTCCTGCGCCGCTCCCGGCGCGCCCGTAGCGCCGGGGGCGGTCAGGCTGTGGCTCATCCGCTGTGGGCGAGCAGGTCGATGAGGCACCGCATGAGGTCGCTGTCGGTGAGGATCCCGACCAGGCGGCCATCCCGGGTGACCGGCAGCGCGCCGAACTTCATCGTATGGAGGGTCTGGGCCGCGTCGGCGAGCGAGGTCTCGTCGGAGACGGTCACGGGGTTCTGGATCATGAGGCGGGAGACGGGGGTCTCCTCCATCACGCGCGCGTACTCCTCCTGGGAGTCCGTCAGCGCGGACGGCTGGGCGCGGTTGAGGTCGCCCTGGGCCAGGATGCCGACCAGGGTGTCCGCCACCACGATGGGGACGCGGCGGATCCCCTTCTTCTGCATCAGCTCCACCGCGCGCATGAGGCTGTCTTCGGGGCCCATGGTGACGGGATCGACCGTCATGGCATCCGCCACCTTGAGGTGCCGGACCCAGACCGGCACGCCCTGGGGAAGCGTCGCGCCGCAATCGGGACAGCGTTTCTCCATCGTTCCTCGCGTGGTGCCTATGCTACACCGGCGACGGTGTCGGTTCGGGAACCGGCGAGGGCGGCGGAGTCTCAGCGGGGGCGGCGGACGAAGGCGGAGACTCCGGCACGATCTCCGGCGGTGCTTCGGGCGCCGCCGTCGGCGCGGCCTCCGGCTCCGGGGGCGCGGGCTCGTCTTCGTCCACCGGCTCCACGGGAGGCGGCTCCGCCCCGAGCCCGGAGCGGCTCAAGTACCCCGCGTGCGCCATCAGCCAGACCACCCGCCGCTGGGCGCTGGCAAAGCGGCGGGGATCGACGCGGGGGTTGATGCGCCGCGGGTTGGGGACCATCGCGGCCAGGCCGGCGGCCTCGTCGGCGTCGAGCGCGGACGCGGGCTTGCCGTAGTAGCGCTGGGCCGCCGCCTCCGCGCCGTAGACGCCGTCGCCCCACTCGATCACGTTCAGGTAGAGCTCGAGGATGCGCCGCTTGCCCAGGTCTTCCTCCAGCCAATGCGCGACCAGCAGCTCACGCAGCTTGCGCACCGGGCTCTTGTGCGTGGTGAAGAAGAGGTTCTTGGCGAGCTGCTGCGTGATCGTGCTGCCCCCGCGGGCGAAGCTCCATTTCTTGCGGTCTTCCTGGACCGACTTCTCGATGGCGTCCCAGTCGACTCCTTGATGGCCGAAGAAGTTCTGGTCCTCCGAGGACAGGACGGCGTGGACGAGGTGGCGCGAGACGCGGGACAGCGGGACCCACGTCTGCTGACGGCGCGGCGTCCGCCCCGCCGCCCGCGCCTCCTTCTCCCGCTGGCGCATGACGCCTGTGAGGCCAGGATTGTCCTTGGCCAGGACGCGCACTTCGCCGCGGCCGGGAAGCCCGAGCCACAAGTAGGCGAGGAGAGTGGCCAGGGCCACGACGCCGAGCAGGATGAGGCGGCGCAGAAGTGTCAAGATGTTAGATTAGCCGCTAGGAGGCCTCACGTGGACTTCAGCCTCACCGAGGAGCAGCGGCTCCTCAAGAAGACCGTCCGGGAGTTCGCAGAAGCGGAGATCGGCCCGCACGCGCGCGAATGGGACGAGAAACAGGAGTTCCCGCGCGAGGTCTTCACGAAGCTCGGGGAGCTGGGCCTCATGGGCGTGGTGTGGCCCGCCGAATACGGCGGCTCCGGGATGTCCACCCTCGACTACGCGATCGTCATGGAGGAGCTCTCCCGCGTGGACGCCGGCGTGGCCCTCTCGGTCGCCGCCCACAACAGCCTCTCCTCGGGGCACATCTTCCTGGCCGGCAGCGAGGAGCAGAAGAAGAAGTATCTCGCTCCGCTCGCGCGCGGCGAGAAGGTCGGCTGCTGGGGCCTCACCGAGAACAGCGCAGGGTCCGACGCGGGAGGGACGAAGACGACCGCGGTGCGCGACGGCGCCCATTGGGTGCTCAACGGCTCCAAGACCTTCATCACGAACGGGCGCGTCGCCGACACCGCGGTGGTGATGGCGGTGACGGACCGCGCGAAGGGCAACAAGGGCATCTCCGCCTTCATCCTCGAGCGCGGGATGAAGGGCTTCCGCTCCGGCAAGAAGGAGGACAAGCTCGGCGTGCGCTCGTCCGACACCTCCGAGCTCGTCTTCGAGGACTGCCGCGTGCCCGCGGAGAACCTGCTGGGCCAGGAAGGCTGCGGCTTCGTGGACACGCTGAAGATCCTGGACCGGGGGCGCATCGGCATCGCGGCCTTCTCCATCGGGATCGCGCAGGCGGCGCTGGAGGCGTCGATGACGTATTCCCAGGGCCGCCGCCAGTTCGGGCATCCCATCGCCGACTTCCAGGCCATCCAGTTCAAGATCGCGGACATGGCGACGAAGGTGAGCGCGGCCCGTCTGCTGGCCTGGCATGCCGCTTCCCTCCGCGACGCCGGCCAGGAACACAAGGTCGAGTCCTCGATGGCCAAGCTCTTCGCGAGCGAAGCCGCGGTCGAGATCGCGCTCGACGCCGTGCAGATCCACGGCGGCTACGGGTACCTCAAGGAATACCCCGTCGAGCGCTACCTGCGGGACAGCAAGCTGGGCACGATCGGCGAAGGCACGAGCGAAGTGCAGCGCCTGGTCATCGCGCGCGAGCTCCTGCATCTCAAAGGGATGGTCCGCTGAAAGAGCCGGCCGACCTGGCGCGCGCCGTGCTCGCGGGTGACGTGCGGGCGGTGGCGCGGGCCATCAGCCTCATCGAAGACGGTGCGCCCGCGGCGGCGCCGCTCCTCGCGGCGCTGTTCCCCGCGGCGGGACGCGCGCTCGTGGTCGGGGTGACCGGCCCCCCGGGGGCGGGCAAGTCGACGCTGGTCGATCGCCTCACCGCGCACCTGCGGGCCCAGGGCCGGACGGTGGGGGTGATCGCCGTCGATCCCACCTCGCCCTACACGGGAGGGGCGATACTGGGCGACCGCATCCGGATGCAGTCCCATGCCGTGGACGCGGGCGTCTTCATCCGCTCCATGGCGACGCGCGGACACCTGGGCGGCCTGGCCGCCGCCACCGCGCACGCCATCACCGTCCTCAGCGCGTCCGGGAAGGACGTGGTGCTCGTGGAAACGGTCGGCGTGGGCCAGGGCGAAGTCGAGATCGTGGGGACGGTCGACGTTTGCCTGGTCGTGCTGGTGCCGGGCCTCGGCGACGAAGTGCAGGCCCTCAAGGCGGGGATCATGGAGATCGCGGACGTCTTCGTCGTGAACAAGGCCGATCGCGAGGGCGTGGACCGGCTCCTGACGGAGCTGCACTCGATGCTCACGATGACGGACGCGGCGGCGGAGGTGCCCGAGATCGTGAAGACGGTGGCCACGGAAGACAAAGGCGTCGCCGAAGTGCTGGCCGCCATCGAGGCCTTCCGGGGCCGGGCGGAGAAGTCGGGCCTGCTCGCGCGCAAGCAGCGCGCGCACCTGCGCCAGCAGTTCGAGGAGACGCTGCGGGAGCGGATCCTGCGCCGCCTCGACGAGCGCGCCCTGGGCGCGGCCGAGCGCGAGCGGATCCTCGATCGCCTGGCCGCGCGGGAGACGGATCCATTTACGGCCACGGATCAAGTGTTGAAGAAGGTGGGACTGTGAAGATCCTGAAGATCGATCACCTCGGTATCGCGGTGAAGGATCTCGGCGAGGCGGTCAAGAGTTACGAGGCGCTGGGCTTCGCCGTAGACGCGACTCACGATGTCCCGACGGAAAAAGTGCGTACGGCCTTCCTGCCCGCGGGCGAGTCGCACCTCGAGCTGCTGGAGCCGACCGATCCGTCCTCCGTGATCGCGCGCTTCCTGGAGAAGCGCTCCGGCCTGCATCACGTGTGCGTGCTCGTGGAGGACATCGACGCCGCCCTGGCCGAGCTCAAGGCTCGCGGAGTCCCCGTGCTCGACGAGACGCCGCGCATCGGCGCGGGCGGGTGCCGGGTCGCGTTCGTGCACCCTCGGGGCGCCGCCGGTGTCCTCCTGGAGCTGAAGGAGGAGGCCCGGTGACGGCCACGCCGGGGTCCTTCACGGTGGGGGACGCGCGCGTGACCGTCCTGCACGACGGGACGATCGCCCTCGACGGCGGCGCCATGTTCGGCGTGGTCCCGCGCGTGGTGTGGGAGAAGCGGGACCCGCCCGACGAACGGAACCGCGTGACCCTCGGGCTGAACGTGGCCCTGATCGAGTCGGGCGGCAAGCGTGTGCTCGTGGACACCGGGATGGGCGAGCGCTGGAGCGAGAAGGAGATCCGCATGTACCGGATCGACCGCTCCACGACGCTCGTGGGCGGCCTTCGCGCCCGTGGGCTCGGGCCCGAAGACATCGACGTCGTCGTGAACACTCACCTGCACTTCGACCACGCCGGCGGCAACACGCGTGCCGAGGGCGGCCGGGTCGTGCCGGCCTTCCCGCGCGCCCGCTATATCGTCCAGCGCGGCGAATGGGACGACGCCACCCATCCCCACGAGAGAAGCCGCGCGTCGTACCGCGCCGACGACTTCCTGCCGGTGGCGGAGGCGGGACAGCTCGACCTCATAGACGGCGAAGCCGAGGTCGCGCCCGGGGTGCGCGCCGTCCGCGTCGGCGGCCACACGACCCATCACCAGATGGTCGTGGTGGAGAGCGGCGGGGAGACGCTGGTGGTGCCCACCGACCTCCTGCCCACGGCCAGCCACTTGCCCCTGCCCTTCGTGATGGGTTACGACCTCTTCCCGGTAGCGACGCTGGAGGCGAAGCGGAAGTTGCTCGATGCGGCCGTCGAGGGTGGCTGGCGGATTCTCTTCTACCATGACCCGCGCACGCCGGTCGGCCGCGTGCGGCGGGACGGCGAGGCCTACACCCTGGAGGTGGCTTGAGCGGACGGGCGGCGGAGATCGGGATCATCGGCGGCAGCGGCCTCTACGAGATGGGCGGCGTGACGGACGCGCACGAGGTCGCGGTGGAGACCCCGTTCGGTCCGCCGTCCGATGTCCTCGTCCTCGGGACGCTGGAGGGGCGCCAGGTCGCCTTCCTGCCCCGCCACGGGCGCGGCCATCGCATCTCGCCCAGCGAGATCAACTTCCGCGCCAACATCTACGCCCTGAAATCGCTGGGGGTGGAGCGCATCCTCTCCGTCTCCGCCGTGGGCTCGCTCAAGGAGAAATACGCGCCTCTGCACATGGTCATCCCCGATCAGTTCGTGGATCGGACCTTCCAGCGCCCCTCCACTTTCTTCGGCCGCGGGCTGGTCGCACACGTGGCCTTCGCGCATCCCTTCTGCGCGGACCTCGGGCCCGTCCTGGGCCGGGCCGCCCGCGCCGCGGGCGCCACCGTCCACGAAGGCGGCACCTACATCTGCATCGAAGGACCCCAGTTCTCGACGCGCGCGGAGTCCGAGCTCTACCGGTCGTGGGGCATGGACGTCATCGGGATGACGAACCTGCAGGAGGCGCGGCTCGCGCGCGAGGCGGAGATCTGCTATTCGACACTGGCCATGGTGACGGACTACGACTGCTGGCACCCGGACCACGACGCGGTGACCGTGGCCCAGATCATCCAGAACCTCGTGACCAACGCCGCCGCGGCCCGGAACGTCCTGCGTGAGACGGTGAAGAGCGTGCCCTCGGGGCCGCGCCGCTGCGAGTGCGCGAGCGCGCTCTCGCACGCCCTCATCACTCCGCCGGAGATGGTGCCGCCCCAGGTCAAGCTCGACCTGGCCCCGATCATCGGGAAGTACATCAAGTAACCGGAGCGAGGAGCCATGTCGATCCTGGTCGTCGGCAGCGTGGCGTACGACACCGTCGAGACGCCGTTCGGGCGCGCGGAGAAGGTGCTCGGGGGAAGCGCGTCGTTCTTCTCCGTGGCCGCCTCCTTCTTCGCCCCCGTGAACCTGGTGGCGGTGGTGGGGGACGACTTCAGCGAGAAGGCCATGTCCGCCTTCCGCGACCGGCCCGTCGACCTCGAGGGGCTCGAGCGCACCGCGGGCAAGACCTTCCACTGGCAGGGCAAATACTCCTACGACCTCAACTCCCGCGAGACGGTGTGCACGGACCTCAACGTGTTCGAGTTCTTCAAGCCGCGCATCCCCGACCGCTACCGCCGGTCCGAGCACGTGTTCCTCGGCAACATCGACCCCCTGCTCCAGCGCCAGGTCCTGGACCAGGTGGAGCGGCCGCAGCTCGTGGCCTGCGACACCATGAACTTCTGGATCTCGGGGAAGCCCGAGGAGCTGAAGCGGACGCTGGCGGCGGTGGACATCCTGCTCATCAACGACGCGGAGGCCCGGCAGCTCTCCGGCGAATGGAACATCGTGAAAGCGGCGCGCGCCATCCGGGCCATGGGCCCGCACACCCTCGTGATCAAGAAAGGCGAGCACGGCGTGCTGATGTTCAGCGAGGAGGGCTCGTTCGCCGCGCCCGCCTATCCGCTGGAGGAAGTGTTCGATCCCACCGGAGCCGGGGACACCTTCGCGGGCGGGTTCCTGGGGTACCTGGCCGGGTCACCCACGCTCGACGAGGCCGCGCTCCGCCGCGCCGTGATCATGGGCAGCACGCTCGCGTCGTTCTGCGTCGAGGCCTTCAGCCTCGACCGGCTGCTCACGCTGTCCCGGCCCGAGATCGACGCGCGTTACCGCCTTTTCAAGCGCCTGACCCACTTCGAAGAGGTCTAGGGGACCGGCAGGGGCGCGCGCTTTCGTATACTGGCGGCATGCGGCCCGAACCCGCCCCCTCCATCGCCCGGGCGGAGAACTCGCTCTATTCGAGCGTCCTGGCCATCCGCGAGCGCCACGGACTGGAGCGTCTCGGCATCGCGTTCTGGGATTCCGAGACCACGCTGCAGTGGGCCTACAACGCGGACGAATACTTCCACGCCGCGTCCACCATGAAGCTGGCCGTCCTCCTCGGCGTCTACCGCCAGGTGAGCCGGGGCGAGCTGACCCTGGACGCGCCCGTCCACGTGCGCAACAAGTTCCGCAGTGTCGTGAACGACCAGCTCTACATGCTCGACTTCGACCGCGACGCCGACCCCGATCTCTACCGCAACCTCGGGCGCACCATGACCGTCCAGCAGCTCGCGTACGCGATGATCACGACCTCGAGCAACTTCGCGACCAACCTGCTCGTCGACGTGCTGGGCGTCTCCACGATCCAGACCGCGCTCAGCGAGCTGGGCATCGACGGCGTGAAGGTGGTGCGCGGGGTCGAGGACCAGGCCGCCTTCGACGCCGGCATCAACAACGAGGTCACCGCGTCCGGGCTGCTCAAGCTCCTGCGCGTGCTGGCCGAGGGCAAGGCCTACGGAGAGGAGGCCTCGGCGGAGATGGTGAAGATCCTCCACGACCAGCGCTTCAAGGGAGGCATTCCCGCCGGCCTGCCCCAGGCCGCGCGCGTGGCCCACAAGACGGGCAACATCGCCACCGTGCACCACGACGCGGGCATCGTGTACCTCGAGAACCGCAAGCCGTATGCGCTGGTCATCCTGACCCAGTTCCACAGCGAGGCGCCGCGCGGCACCGCGGTGGCGGACGTCTCCCGCGACATCTACGAGTGCCTGGCCTCCATGAACCCCTGAAGTTTCCCACCCGCGCACGGCGCACCCGATGTAGGATCGGGAAAAGGTGGAAAAAGAGTTCGGATTGAAGGTCGTGGACGCCTTCGACCTCGACGCCGAGGTTCGGTCGCTCCTCCGCCCGCATGAGATGGCGGAGGACAAACACGGGCGCCAGCATCGCCTGCCGCGCTATTTCTACGAGGTCCCGTCGCACGAGGCGGCCAAGGACATCCGCCTGACCTGGCAGTTCGGGCTCAACGAGTTCCTGCTCGTGGACCTGAAGGAAGCCCAGCGCCTGCGCAACTATCCGCGCTACGTGCCCTGCGCGGTACGCCTCCTCGCCTTCTACCTGCAGCGCCTGCGCGAAGCGGTGGGGACGCCGCTGCACATCGCGGTCAACGGCGGCTATCGCTCGCCCGCGCACAAGCTCTCCCTCGGGGCCACGCCCCATATGTGGGGCACCGCCGTGGACCTCTACCGCGTCGGGTCCGTCGTCCTTCGCGACCAGAACTCCATCGAGACCTACAACCGCGTGGCGGAGGAGCTCTCCGACGACTGGTGGGTGATGCCCTATGGCCACGAGATCGGCAAGGCGGACGACCACATGCACCTCGATCTCGGCTACGTGACCGTGGTGCCCCGCGAAATCAAGGAAGATCGCCTCGAAGTGCCCCAGCAGGTGCCGCGTTTCGCGTTCGAAGAGCGGCGGCGCGGCGACCGCCGGGGCTGGCCCACCGATACCAAGCTGCCCGAAGGCGAGCGTATCGATGCCGACGCACCGCATTCCGAATCCTGAACGACTCGGCGGTCACCTTCTTTCCCTGCCGCCGACGCTGGCCCGATTCCTGCTTTCATACGGGACGCCAACAGTTCGTCGCGAAAGGTGGCGCCGTCGTCACATGGCCGCCGCTTTCGGAACACAGAGTTGCCTGACGCCGGACGCCGACGTGTCCGGCTTGGACCTTTCACCAGGCTTGTAAACCTTGCATACGAACTGGAAGACCGAACCGGCGAGAGGACGACGGGGGCGGCGCCGTCTCCGCGAATCCGGGCGGCTCGACATGCCCGTCACGGGGATGGAGGCCGAGTTCAACGTCGTCCTCGACGGCGTCGAGATCGATCCCCGCGCCTACTGGAAGGATCCGACGGCGTTCATCGACGTCCCGCTGCTGCGGCGGACGCGCAGCTCGCTTCAGCTCCCGACGGGCGGCGCCGTCTATTTCGACCGCGGGGTGATCGAAGTCGTCACGCCCGTCATCGAGCTGGCCCCGGGCTCCACCGCGCGCATGGTGCGCAACCTCTGGGAGCAGATCCAGTTCGTGCGCGACCAGCTCACGCGCTGGGAGCAGCGCACCGGACACCACGTGCGGCTGAAGGCCTACAGCGCGCACTACAACATCTCGTTCGAGCTCAAGCCGCACGAGCAGGACGAGCACCGCAACATCCAGAAGCTCGCGCTGCTCCTCACGTACATCCTGCCCGTCCCCGTGGCGGTGATCGGCACGAACCGGCGCTCGACGGGAGTCGGCGTCCGGCCGCGCGAGGAGCGCATCGAGGTGACGGCCGACTTCACTCCGGACCCCGGCCTCATGATGGCCAACGCGGCCCTCATCGTGGGGGTCGTGCGCGACGTGATGGCCTGGCCGTCCTACGAGCTCGAGGAGCTCGACCTGCGTCCGATCCCGGTCGTGGCGGGCATCGTGCCCGGCAAGCACACGACACGGAAGGGATGGCTCACGAAGGACTTCCAGTACCCGCAGAGCCCCTACACCTGCGACATCGATGCGCGTATCTGGGACGCGCGCGACGGCAGCCGCCTTTCGCTGCGCGACATGGCCCGGAAGGTCGCCTGGTACTTCCGGCACGGGATCCGCCGCTATTCCGATCCCTTCACCGTCCGCCACCTCTTCGCCATCGTGAGCGGCCGCGCCCCCAGCATGCTGGAGCTGCCCGATCGGCCCGCCGCCTACGAAGACGTCGGCCGCCTCTGTGCCTGGGGCACGGTGCTCCCCGGCCTCGAAGAGCTGGCGCGCGGGACGTTGCCCTCGCCCTCGGCCCATCGCGGCCACGACGTCGGCTTCGACACGTTCGTGGCCCAGAGGAAGCGTGATCGCGCGAGCTACCTCGCGGGCGACGTGCCGGCGCCCTTGGCGGTGCCGAAGAGCCTCATCCCCGAAGCGGAACCGGTCCCCGTCCTCACCCCCGCCAAGCGCCCCGGCAACGGCCGCGCGCGCGCCGCGGGCTCGGCTCCCGTTCCCGCGAAGGTGGCGGCGGCTCCCGGCAACGGCAACGGCGGAGAGCTGAAGGCGCGCGCCCGCCGTCGCACCGACAACCCGCTGCCCGTGCCGTCCGCCGCCGTGCGCGGCCGGCGCCGCGTGCGCGCGGTCGAGCGCCGCCGCAACGAGCGCCGCGGGAAGCAGATGCCCGTCCCGTTCCCGGACCGCCGCCTCACGCGCTCCGCGTACGAGAAGGTCTTCCTCAAGCTCGTCTCGGGCGGCCGCCTGAAGATCGGCGCCGAGACGTACACGCCGGTGGGGATGATCGGGTGGGATCAGGCCGTCTTCCGCCGCGACTCGGACGGCAAGCGGCGGCTGCTCAGCATCGATCAGCTCCTGAAGCGGATGAACGACTGGCGGTAGGCGGGCCCTATCGCGGCGACGGCGAGGGCGGCACGCTTGGGGGAGCGAGCTTCCTGGCCGCGGCGACGAACCGGTCGTAGTCCGCGAGGTTGGACGGATCGATGAAGGGACGCATGGTCCCGAACGGCACCACGTAGTCCCCGTCGCAGGCGGCGAAGTAGCGGGCTGTCTCGTCGAGCCGGAAGGCGAAGCCATCGGGCCCCAGCCAGGGCGTGAAGGCCCCGAACCCGGCCTCCAGCCGGTGCTCCGCGCACTCCGGCGCGTCCACCTTCATCGTCTTCACGAGCAGGTCGCGCAGCTTGCCCTGCACGCCGGTGGAATACGACCAGTAGCCGCTGTCGATCCATTGCGAGAAATCGATCGCTGAGCCGTCGTGCGCGTCGAACGCCCTCGGCGTGGAGGCCTCGTTGGGGTGGATTCCGCCGCAGAAGCCGGAATCGTTCAGGTCGAACACGATCCAGATGCGGGAGACGAAAGCGGTCGAGATCGATCCTTCCCAGTCGGAGCAATCGACCCATTGGGAATCGAGCTCGCGTCGGGCCTTGTCGAGCCAGGCGTTGATGGCGGTGGCGGCCCCAGCGGGGATCCCCGAGACCACGCGCAGGGTGCCGACGCCGGTCACCGGCTGCGTCCCCTTCTCCAGCACGACGCCGTTCTGGGTCGTCCGTTCGCCCACGGTCACGGGCAGGCCCAGTCGGTGTTCCTCGTAGGCGGCCGCGCAGTCCTCCGCCACGCGGGCAAGGACGATGGGTTGATCCGGGTCCTTCCCGGCGTGACGCGTGCCCGAGAGCGGCTTGCCGTCGCTCCGCAGCTCCCACCAGCCTTCCTCGGACGCGTCGAAGTCCTGCGCGAAGCGGGGATGGGAAGGGTCCGACTCCAGGAACGCGCCGGGCCGGGGCAGCTCCTCGAGCTCCACGGTCTTGCCGATCTTCTCCCGGTAGAACTGCGGACGCTCGCCGCCCAGGCAGACGCTGACGGGCTCACCACCGACGGTTCCCCGATAGGTGCCGGACGTGGGCGGCTCCGCGAGCGCGCCGCCGGCAGCGCAGAACACGGCGAAGGTGTAGAGGGCGGCTCGCCTCACGATCGGGATGGATTCTCGCACGGGTGCGCCGGCGTACACTGGGCCGTGCGTCTGGGCCTGATCGTTGTCCTCCTGGCCGTGCTCTCGTATCCGGTGGGGCTGGCCCTCGGCGTGCCCGGCCTGCTGCCCGTCCTCAATGCGGCACCCGCCTACGCCGCGATGGTCATCCTGCTGCGCCGCGGCGAGGTGCGGCGCGCCGTCGTCGTGATGCTGGTCTGGGCGGCCGCGCTGGCCGTGGCCGGGACCCTGACCTTCGCGGTCTGGCCGCAGCCGCCGGGCGCGCTGATCCTGCACGGGCCGGAGTACCGCGAGGAGATGTTCGCGTGGATCCGCACCGGCGTCGGGACGGAAGCGTCGCCCCGCGCGTTCATTCCCCAGCACGCGCTTCACCTCGGCGCGTTCGTGGTCTTGAGCCTCCTGACCGCGAGCGCGCTCTCCATCACGATGGGCGCGGTGCTCATGAACTACATGGGCTTCTACGTCGCGTCCCTCGCCCGCGCGGGCGCTCCCGCGTGGGCGGTGGTCCTCTTCGGATGGCAGCCCTGGGCGATCGCGCGCGTCGCCGCTTTCAGCACCCTGGGCGTGGTGCTCGCGCAGCCGCTGCTGAGGCGGCTCCGACCGGGAGCGGCGCCCTTGCAGCCGTCCCGGCCGTTCGTGATCGTGGCCGCCGCTTTGCTTCTCGTGGACGTCGCGCTGAAGACGCTGCTCGCGCCGACGTGGGGACGGATCCTGCGGGACGTCCTTCCGAACTAGCCCAGGCCCTGGCCGCAGTTGCCGCAGAACTTCGCGCCCGGCGCCGCCGGCGTCTGGCACTTCGGGCAGACGGCGGCGGCCGCGCTCACCGCCTGTCCGCAGTTGCCGCAGAACTTCGACCCGGGCGTCAGGGGTGACTGGCACTTCGTGCAGGTGGCGGCGGTGGCCACGGCCGTGCCGCAGGTGCCGCAGAACTTCATGCCCATGGGCACCGGCGATTGGCACTTCGGGCAGGGCGTCGTGGCCACACCCGACCCGCCCGCCGGCGCCGGGGCGACGCCCGCGCCGCCGCCCGGTCCGCGCCCCTGCGCGCCCATGGCCCCCGCGATCATGCCCGGCATCATCATGCCGATGCCCGCGCCGAGGCCCAGGCCGGCCGCGCTGCCCGCCTCGCCCTGGTTGCTGGCGGCGGCCTCGATGCCGCGGGCGGCCTTGAAGGCCATGTAGCGCTGCATGTCGCCGATCGCGCCCATGCCCGCGCGCTCGTCGATCATCTTCTGCACTTCCTCCGGCGGCGTGATGGCGCCGATGAGGAAGTCCACGAGCTCGAGCCCGTATTTGCCGAAGTCGTCGGCCACCCGGCCCTTGAGCCCGCCCGCGAGCTCGTCGTAGTAACGAGGCAGGTCCAGGATCGTCTTCAGGGTCTCGCCAAGGAGGTCGTTGAGGCGCGCCACGCACACGTCGCGCAGGAAGTCCTCGATGGCCTCCGTCGTGTACCGTCCCTTGGTGCCCACGAGCTGGCCCAGGAAGATCTGGGGATCGGCCACGCGCATCGAGAAGCGGCCGAACGCGCGCAGGCGCACCATCGTGAGCTCGCTGTCCCGGAAGGTGATCGGCTCCTTGGTGCCCCACTTCAGCTCGGTGAAGGTCTGCCGGCTGATGAAGTAGACCTGGGCCTGGAAGGGCGACTTGCCGCCGAACGGGAGCGCGATCAGCTTCGAGAGCAGCGGCAGGTTCAGGGTCGTGAGCGTGTGCCGCCCGGACGTGAACGTGTCGAGGGCCTTGCCGTCGCGATAGAAGACCGCCCACTGGTTGTCCTGGACGATGAGCTGGGCGCCGAGCTTGATGTCCGCGGAGCCGCTGGGGGGCTCGCGATGGACGATCTCCGCCCCGGAGTCGTCGAAGTGCTGGATGACCTCGAGAAGGGCCGCCATCTTTCCCCCTACTTGACGCCGCGCAGCACGTTCTCCCGCTCGGAGAGCCGCGCGTCGAGGGCGTCGATCCGGCCGATGAGATCCTGTAGCGCGGTCCGCACGTCGCTCGCCCCCGCGGCGGCGGAGGCGGCCGCGCGGATCCCGTCCACGTCCTCCACGAGGCCCATGTCGAAGGCGTAGACCTTGGCCAGGATGGTCTCGTCCACCTTCACCGCGTCGAAGAAGCCGCTGTACCCGCGCTCGGCGTAGCGGATGCGGTTGGACACCTTGTCGATGCGCTTGCGCGCGGTCTCCACGTCGTTGATGACGTCGAGGTCGCCACCGCGGGTGAGGGCCGCCGCGACCTGGTCGAGCGCCTTCTTGCCGTCCTCGAGGCGCGCGGAGATGTGCTCGCGCTGCAGGCGGTCGGCGTCGCGGCGCAGGTCACGCTCGCGGTAGCCCTTGAAGCCCGGAACGGAGTTCATCAGGCGCTCGAGCGCGTTCTGCGCGGCGCGCGCCTTGTCCAGGATCGGATCCATCGGACTCCCTCTAGGAATGCCCCTCGGCTAGCGGGGGGGCATTCCTAATAACGCGGCAGCGGATTCAGGAGAGGTTGCTGCCGGATTCGAGCATGGTGTTCACGATGGTCAGGAGCTTGTTCGCGGTGAAGGGCTTGTTGATGTACATGACGGCGCCGGACTCGAAACCTTCCGCCAGCGCGTCCCCGCCACCCTTCGCGGTCAGGAAGATCACCGGGATGTCCTTGAGGCGGGGGTCTTCCTTGATCCGGCGGCAGACCGCGAAGCCGTCGACCTCCGGCATCATCACGTCGAGCAGGACGAGGTCGAACACCCGGTCCTCGAGGACCTTGAGCGCTTCTGCGCCGCCGCCCGCACCCGTCACGTCGAAGCCCTTCTGCTCCAGGATGGTCTTCTCGAGGTTCAGGATGTTCTCGTCGTCGTCGACCACAAGGATCCGCTTCGCCATCGAGTACCTCCGCGGAGCCGTCTCGGGCAGGAAGCGGATCATACCAATCGCGCCGAGCGGGTTCAATGAGCCCGGCGCGCCGGGGCGGGTCGGGGATCAGGCCAAGGCGGAGGCGGCTACTCGATGCAGAAGTTCGAGGTGTTCGAAGTCACCCCGTCGACCTCGGCGTAGTAGCTGAAGCAGCCTTGAGACTTCGCGATCACCACGGGGTTGTACCCCGTGTTGCCGCCGCTCACCAGACCCGGATTGCTGTAGGTCCACACCGGGTTGCCGCGTGCGTTCGTGGGCGCATTCGACGAGTCGCGGGCCGTGCAGTCGAAGTGGATCCGGCAGCCCACCGGCGCCTTGTTGGAGCCGCCGCTGCCCGGGACAGGTGCGCCGCCGCACTCGATGAAATACACGTGCGCGTTCAGCTTCGCCACGGGGGACCGGTTCGTGACCGGGGGCTCGCCACCGCCACCGCCCCCGCCATCGCCGCCGCCGACGGGCGTGGGCTCCGGACGCGGGTTGGGGTTCGTCACGATCGGCGAAGAGGGCGACGGCGGGAGTGGCGTCTGGTTGGGCACGGGCACGACGATCGTGGGTATGCCACCACCGGTCACCTGGACCGGCGTCGGACGGCTGGGCAGGTCCTCGGTGATCGTATGGCAAGCCATCAGGGCCGCTCCTGCCACCGCCATCACGGCCAGCGTCGTTGGGCGTCGCATGCGTCCCCCTTGCGCGAGCTAGAAATTCCCTGAGACACTCTCATGGAACCAGCGATGTGTCAAGGTTTTTTCCATTTAAGTAAGGGGCCACCACAGCCGCCGCCCGGGCCGAGGCACCCGGGGCGCCGAGCTTTTCCCGAACCTCGTGGAGATCCCGCTGCATCTGCCGCCGCGTCTCCGTGTCGTCCAGCAGCGGCACGATCTCCCCGAGTACGCGGTCCGCGGTGAATTCGCCCTGGATGAGCTCGGGGACGACGCGCCGTCCGCCGATCAGGTTCACCATTGCGTAGTACGGGACGCGGACGAATCGTCTTCCCAACCGATACGTCCACGGCGAGAGGCGGTAGACGACGACCATCGGCGCGCCGAGGAGCGCGGCTTCCACGGTCGCGGTTCCCGAAGCCACGATTGCAGCCGTGGCCGCGGAGAGCGCGGCGTGCGTACGGTCGTGGACGATCGTCACCGGGCGGTCTCCCAGGCCGCGGCGGATGAGGGTCGGGTCCAGCGACGCCGCCACGGCCGCCACGAATTGCAGCTCGGGCCGGGCCGCGGCCAGGGCGTCGACGGACGCCGCCATCGGGGGCAGGTTGTGCGCGACTTCCTTGGCGCGGCTCCCCGGGAGCAGGGCGACGACCGGCCGTGCGGGGTCGAGGCCGAGCTCGCGCCGCGGCGTGACGGGATCGGCGGGAGGATGGACGAGACTCACGAGCGGATGGCCCACGAAGCTCACCGGCACGCCCGCATCCCGATAGAGCGCCTCCTCGAACGGAAAGATGACGAGCATGCGCGCGACGGACGCGCGAATGTCGTGGATACGGCCTCGCCTCCAGGCCCAGAGCTGGGGCGAAACGTAGTAGATGACGGGGATCCCGCGGCGATGGAGCGCCCGCGCCAGCCGCAGGTTGAAGTCCGGATAATCCACCAGCACGGCGGCGTCGGGCCGGTGGCGCTCGGCCTCCTCCAGGACCCGGCGGAAGACCGCCCGGAGATGCCGGAGGTGGGAGACGACCTCGAGCAGGCCGACGACGGCGAGGTCGCGGACGTGGGCCAGCAGGGAGGCGCCCTCCGCCTGCAGCCGGTCGCCTCCCAACCCGAACGCGTCGAGGCCCGGCACCTGCTCGCGCAGGTGGCGGACGAGCTCGGCGCCGTACAGATCGCCCGAAGCTTCGCCGCACGAGATGAGCAGGCGGGGCATCGGAGAGCGGCAGTATAGCCGTGTCATCCCGGGGGCGCAGAAGGGGGGCGCGTTGTCCCTCCAGGCGGACATCGGCCGCCGGACGGGCCGGGAAGAAACTCTTGATTCCGAGCGGTTTATGGGGGCAGACTTCTACGGTACACGGCTTGCACCGGCCGTCAGCGCGGATCTGATCTGGAGGTCGCGATGAAGGGACGTTGGACGGCGTTCGCTCTCGCCACGGGTCTGACTGCAGTGCCCGCGCTCGTCTTCGCCCAGGACCACGCCGTGCCGCGTGGGGGCGGGGGCGGAGGCGGCGGGTCGTCGAGCGCCGGCTCGCATCACTCCGGAAGCAGCTCCTCGAGTAGCTCGTCCGGCAGCTCTTCCTCGTCGTCCTCGTCCGGGAGCAGCAGCTCCGATTCCTCGGAGCCCCAGACGGACGCCCAGCGCCGCCATCCGCGCCCGGGCACGGGCACGGGCGACCACTTCTCCCACAACCACAACCACAACAACTACTACTACGGCTCGCCGTATTACTACGGCTACGATCCGTACTACTACGGCGCCTACGCCTATGCGCCGTTCTACTTCAGCGGCTCCTACGGATACGCGCCGTATTACTACAACGGCCGCTACTCCGACAGCGGCTCGCTGCGCGTGATCGTGGATCCCGAGAAGACACGGGTCTACGTGGACAACTATTACGCCGGGGTCGCCGACGACTTCGACGGCATCTTCCAGCGCCTGTCCGTGCCGCCCGGCCGCCACGAGATCACCCTCAAGCTCGACGGCTACCGCACGCACACGTTCCGCGTGTACGTGTCCCCGGGCGAGACGCTGAAGCTTCATCACGCCATGGAGCGCGGCCCCGGCGCGGACACGGGCGAGGTGGTGGGCGACGAGCCTGCGAGCTACGGCCGCGAGGATCGCGACCGCGACCCGGGCCGCGACGATCGCGACCACGTCAGCCGGACCGGCGTCGACGACGCGCGCGAAGACGAGCGGGACGACGCGGAGGCGGGCACGCTGCACCTCGATCTCAACCCCGCCGACGCGTCCGTCTACGTCGACGGCGAGTTCCGGGGATCGGGACGCCGCGTCGAGAACCTGCGGCTCGCTCCCGGCCGGCATCGCATCGAGGTGGTGCGTCCAGGCTACCGGACGGTCGAGCGCGAGGTGGACGTGCGCCCGGGCGACAGCCGCCGCCTGGAGATCGAGCTCGAAAGGTAGCCACAGGACCGTCGATCAGGGACGGCCGGCGCTCCCGCGAGCGGAAGCGCCGGCCGTTTTGCCTTCGACCTGACGGCGGAGGCGATCTCCAGCCTGGAAGGCGATCAGAACGGGCGGACACCCGTGTTGGCGCTGGTATCCGGCTCCGGCGAGAACATCACCGTGGCCAGGAACGCCGCGAGGTTGCGCTGCAGGGTCGTCGTCCCGAAGAACGGCGACGATTCCACCTGGCTGTGGGCCCAGGCGCCGACGCGGCCGGGGGGAGCGACGTTGAACGGGCAGACGAAACCTTCCAGGCCGACGGCCAGGCCCGCCCCGCTCGCATACCAGCTCGTGTTCGTCTCATGCCGGCCCTCGCCGGAGTAGGCGAGACTGCCGTCGCTGGTGAGCTCCAGCGTCCACCAGCGGTTGGGCGGCATCAGGAACTCAGGGTCTTCGGACAGCACCGAGTCGTAGCGGGCGAGCATGTCCTTCGAGTTGTCGCTCTGGGCCTTCCAGTCCTCGAACAGGTTCTTGATGGCCACGACGAGGTCCGCGATCATCTGGGCGGTGGCGGCCGCGTCGCTGATGTCGAACTTGGCGAAAGCGGCCAGGGCCTGGACGAAGGCCTTGATCTCGTCGAGCCTGAACTTCTGCTCGCTGGTCTGGGCGATGGCGACGCCCTTGTCGATGAGGGTGAGCCGGCCCGTGCCCATGTCCAGCTTGAGCTGGACGGCGTCGGTGGCGCCCGCTTCCGACTTGCCGCCGAACAGACCCCACGTGTTCGTGTTCGCGTGCACCCGCGCGGCGTAGCGCGCGTAGGGATGGACGGTCGTGATGCAGCCCGTGCAGGGACGGAACGGGGGGGAGAGGCACAGGTTCACGAAGCGGATCGCCGTCGTGTTGGTGCGGTGCAGCGTCTCCTTGTCCAGCCCGCGGCGGTGTCCGCGCGCGTAGATGTAGACCTCGGCGCGGTGCGCGGCCATGAACTGCTTCGTCCAGCGCTTCTGCTTGTCCTTCTTGTTGTCGACGATGGTCTCGGAGGTCTGCAGCAGCGCCTGCGGCTCCGAGCCCGCGAAGTTGACGAGCACCATGCACTGGCACGGACCGCGCATCGGACGCGACGTCAGGTCGAGCTTCAGGCCCTTGGCGGCCAGCCACTCGTCGAGGGGGGTGGTGTCGGCGGGAATGCGGAGCGTGCCGCGCCATTTCGTGAACTCCGGCAGGGCCCGGGACTGGGCGAAGTCGTCGAGGCCCAGCCCGCGCTTGAGCGCCACTCGCTGCTCCCACCGGTCGAACAGCTCCTCGTCCGCGGCCAGCATGCGGTGGGCGAGAGTCTGGGGGTCGTCGTAGTTCCATCCCTCGTCGGCGGCGAACTCCTCGAGCTGGGCCGCCCTCGCCGGAAGCTCGTCACGAAGGAACTGCTGGGGAGTGACGTATTCGGGCAGCGTCTGCACCGTGTCGAACCATCTCTTGAGGGTGTCGCCACCTTCGTTCTCGGCCAGGAACTCCTTGAAGGTGGGGTTCTCCTCCAGGTCGCCCAGCCACGCCGTGACGGCCTCGAAGGTTTCGGAGGGGACGACGATCTCCGGCCCTTCACCCGGCGATTGCGCGCGGGCAGAGGTGGAGAGAACGGCCACCGCCGCCGCGGCCAGGATCGCGGAGCTGAGCGCGCTCCAAACCGTCTTTCTTTGCATCGAAGGCCTCCTCGAGTTGCCGGCGCGATTGCCGATCGCATCGCCTGCCGGGCACACGTCCGTCCCGTGAGGAGACTCCGGCTCGCGATCAGGGAGCGGCGCGCGGCGGGTGCGCCGGAGGGCCGCCGACGATCGGCTCCCTGCTAGGTAGTGGCGAGGTCTGCAAAAGGATTACATTCGCAGCGGATCGGACACGGGCGCGCCCAGGCGGGTCAGTCCGTCCGGGAGACGCGGAACGCGTAGCCGCGTACGAGCCGTGGCCGCCCGTCCGCCTGCTCGAGGCTGAGCAGCACCATGTAGTCGCGGGCAGCCAGCACGCGCACGGGCAAGGTCAGCTCGACCGCGCGCCCGCGAGGCCCCACGGCCTCGGGAACGCGGCGCGCGCGGAACACCTCGACGCCGGACGCCGTCTGCACCACGACCAGGTAGGACGCCCCCCGGGCGGGCAGGTCCGCCGGCAGCTCGAGGCGGAGGCGTGCGGAGACCGTGCTCGGCGAAAGGACCAGGCGCGCCGTGTCACCACCGTCGCGCAGAAGGCCGGGGCGTAGGATCAGCGTGGCGACCGTTCCCGCCGCCGGGTGCGCCGACCCGCGGTGGGGGCCGCGAACCTCGGCCGGCGTTCCGGGGGGAGCGGGCACGGACGGCGCCGTGATTTCACGCGCGGCGACCGGCGGCGTCGATCGTGTCAGGGCTTCCGCACGCCTTTCTTCGCCGCCGCTGCGCCAGGTGGCGACGGCGGCCACCGCCAGGAGCGCGGCCGCGGCCGCGGCCAGCGTGCGCGCACGGCTCGACCATGGGCGAGTGCCGCCGTCCGCGGTCACGGGCGGCGTCGGGGCCCTCAGCGGCGCCGCGGTGGCGCTCGCCAGCATCCGCGCGATCTTGATGCGGTCCAGCTGCCTTGCCGTGCGGCCGAACCGCTGCTCGAACCGCACACGGTCACCTTCCGTCAGCTCTCCCCGCACGTAGGCGTCGATGAGGTCCTCTTCGACCCCGAGCAGCCGGACGAAGAGCTCGCCGTCGGCGAAGTAGGCCGCCTGCAGCCGCTCGCGGTCTTCGTCCGGGAGTTCGCCGAGGAGATACCGCCTCAGCCGGACCTCGTCTTCGACATCCGGCGGCATCACGGTCATGGCTCCTCTGAGCGGCCGAGACACGTCGAGACGCACTCTTCGAGTCGCGCCCGGATGCGGTGCGCGCGCACGCGAAGGGCGTTGAGATCCGCGCCGAGCCGCGCCGCCAGCTCGCGCCTGCCCTCGATCTTGATCCGGCGCTCGCCGGCGTAATAGCCGAGGATGACCTCGCGGCTATGGGGCGTGAGCGCAGCCAGGCAGTGGTCGAAGCAGGTCTGCTCCCGCTGCTCTCCGTCGTCGACGCGCGGCCGCGCCGCCGCGGCGCGGATGGCCTGGGTGGCCGTCCAGAGGATCTGCGCCCGCGCCGCCTGTTCGCGCGCGGCGGCTCTGTGCTCTTCGTGGAGGAGCAGCCGGGCCACGCCGTGGGCGTAGGCCTCCAGGCTCTCGATCCGGTTTCCCTCCGCGAGCCTGCGGGTCAACCGGTCGATCACCTCGTCGGCCTGCTCGTCGGGATGCGGGCTGCAGTGCCACTCGAAGAACTTGACCAGCCGCCGGTGCAGCTGGCCGTAGTGGCGGCCGGCACGGTCGGGGTCGGGGTCCAGGGCGTCGAGGAGCAGGGCGAACCCCTCAGGTTCGAGGCGTGCGCGCACGCGGCCGGAGGTCGCGCTGCTCATCGCCACTCGCCCTGCAGCACGAAGCCCGCCCAGTCGCGTGGCGAGCGCCAGGCGTCCTCCTGCCACATCGAGACCTGGGCCGCCTGGAGGGCGGCGGCCGGCCGCGCGCCACCGCGGAGCATGTTGCGGTAGAAGCGGCCCATCAGCTCGGACGTCGAGGCGTCGTCCACCTGCCACAGGCTGGCCACCACGCGCGCCGCGCCCGCGTACATGAACCCGCGCGTCAGCCCGATGAGCCCTTCCCCCTTGACCTCCCGGCCCAGCGCGGTGCGGCAGGCCGACAGCACCACCAGCTCGGCGGGAAGGCGCAGCTTGTACACGTCCTGGAGACGGAGGAAGCCGTCCTGCGCCGCACCGTGCTCGTCCACGAGGGAGAAGACGACGGCGGAGAGGTCCGGCCGGGTGGCGTCGAGCAGGCCGTGCGTGGCGAAGTGCACGATCCGGTACTGCGCCAGCTCGGGACTGGTCGCCGTCCGGCGATTCGCGTGGAAATCGAGGGCCTTCATCGTGGCCGCGCCGGGCCCGGCCGCCCGGGCGATCGCCTCCGCCTCGCGGCGCGCGAAGGGAAGGCGGGGGAAATGCGGATCGGCCGACGGCACGCCCGGCGACGCGGGTCGGCGGGCATGCCCCGTCGCCCTCGCTTCCACGCGCTCGTCGTCGGCGCTGAACACCGGATCCGCCAGCACCGCCAGCGCCTTGGTGGCCGCCGGCCGTCCCGCCACCTCGCGTCTCAGCGCCGCCAGCGACGAGGCGGAGGGGAGGGACACGACCTCGTGCTCGACGATCAACGGCACCGGGTCGCGGCCGTCGTGGAGAGCCGGCGGAAGGGGTAGGGCGCCAAAGGGCAGGTACTGCAGCGCGCCGTCGGGAACCACGACGATCCGCTTGCCCTCCAGACAGTCCGCCACGGGCGAAAGCAGCACCTGGCTCAGCGCCGCGGCCGCCCGCCAGTATTCGGACACGCCATCCGCCGTGGACGCGGACAGCAGGCCCGACACACGGCGCGCGGCGGCCTCCACGACCTCGCGAGGCGGAAGCTCGTAGCTGGCCAGCGACTCCGGCGTCACCGCCCAGAGGTAGCTCCTCTCGTCACCCCGGGCGCCGAGCCAGTACATCAGCAGCATCGTGTCGCGGTCGAGGAGCTGGCTCTGGATCTCGGCCGCGGTGAGCGGCTGCGGCTGCAGCAGGGCCGCGGAGCGCGGGCTGGCGAGGCGGAGGCGAGCCTGGAGGCCTTCGTATTCGCCGGTGAGCCGCGCGAGCTCCCGCTCCGCGGCGGCCGCCTGTTCGGCCGTGTGCTCGTCGGCCAGGAGCTGCTGCCGGGCCGCCGTCCGGGCGCTCAGGAGCTGTCGCAGCCCGCGCTCGCGCGAGAGCAGCGCGGCCGGAGCGCCCTCGCGGACCTCCGCTCCCGCTTCCGCCAGCAGGTCGAGCAGGCTTCGGGCGCGTGCCCGCTCGCTCATCTGCAGCGCGGCCGCGGCGTGGCCCGCCCGTCCGTCCCGGCGATGAAGCTGCATGGACACGTCGATCGCCAACGCGAAGTAGTCCTGCGCGGAAGCGAAGAACGAGGAACGGAGGTCGTGGCCGGCGACTTCGGAGCGGATGGTCTCGGCGATGGCGAGGGCGGCGGCCACCTGTGCCCCCGCCCCCTCGAGATCGCCGGCCCGGCGCGCCAGCAGCGCGAGCTCGTACAGGTCCGCGGCCTCCGCCCGGCGTGCCTTGATCTCACGCGCGATGGCCAGCGCGAGGAGGAGGTACTCGCGCGCTTTCACGTCATCGCCGAGCTTGCGGCAGGCGACCCCGAGGTTGGCGAGGGCCGCCTCCTCGCCGCCGCGATCCTGGGTCTCGCGGCGGATGGCCAGCGACTGGGCGTAGAAGTCCCGCGCCTGCTCGTTGCCGTCGAGGGTCAGGCTGAGCTCGCCCAGGTTGTTGAGGGCCCCCGCCTCGCCCGTGCGGTCTCCGACCTCGCGGCTGATCCTCAGCGCCTGGTCGTAGTACCGGCGCGCCGGCTCGTATTCGCGCAGCTCCCTCGCGACGTTGCCGAGGTTGTTGAGGGCCGTTCCTTCCTCGCGCCGGTGGCCGTCCTTCTGGCTCATGGCCCGCGTCTGCTCGTAGTAGGAGCGCGCGCGTTCGTGCTGGCCGAGCTCCTGGTAGACGTTGCCCAGGTTGTTGAGCGTGGCCGCTTCGCCGGCGCGGCTCCGGATCTCACGCCAGATCACGAGCGCCTGCTCGTAGCGCGCCCGCGCCCGTTCGTATTGGCTCAGCTCCGTGTGGACGGCGGCGAGATTGTTGAGCGCGGCCGCTTTCACTCTTCGGTCCGCGGCCTGGCCGCTGATGACGAGCGCCTGCTCGTAGCGCTCCTGTGCACGTTCGTAATCGCCCGTCTCGCGGTACGCGTTGCCGAGGTTGTTGAGCGTGGCCCCCTCCCCGACTCGGTTGCCGACGGCCCGGTGCAGGGCGAGGGCCTGCTCGGAGCGCGCGCGGGCGCAATCGACGCGCCCCAGGGCGAGGCAGACCCCACCCAGCGCCTGGAGGGCCGTCGCTTCCCAGGCCTGGTCATGGGCGCGGCGCCACTGCGCCCGCGCCCCCTCGTAGGCGTCGCCGGCGCGTTGGAGGTCCTCGGCGCCCGCTTCGCGCTGGGCCCGCCTGCCGTCCATGAACAGGCGCTCGGCAGATATCCACGCCCGTTGCTCCTCGCTCGCACGCGCGGACACGTGTGCCGTCAGTGCATAGGCGCCGGGCGGGGCGTCTGGTGTGCGTGGCTGGACCTCCAGCTGGTGAGCGCCGCTTTCGGCCGCCTCCCACACCAGCTCCTCCGTGCCGCGGCCACCGCTCAGGCCGTCCATCTCGAGCACGAGGCCCCCCGCCGGTCCGCGCAGCGCCAGCACGAGGTCGATCCCTCGCTGCTCGACGACTGCGCGCAGCGACTCGCCCGCGCGCAGCTCTATGCGGTACGCGTGAGGGCGGCCATCTCCGAGCCGGCGCGCGAGAGGGACGTCAGGTGTGAGGGTCGGGACGAGCTCGGCCGCGGGCGCGATCGACGACGTGGCTACGAGAAGGACGCAACCGCCGATCCGCGACGCTCCGGAGGCGCGCATGTGGACCCTCGGCCGGCTCGAACGATGCGGCAGGGCACGGCCTCGAGCGTGCGGCAGGAGGCCCCGTCAAGGAATTGATCTTCGTGCTCCGCCGAACCCGGGTCAAGAAGATTTTTCGGCGCAGGCCCTCAGCGGCCCCCGCCGCCGACGGCGAGCGGCGGGGCGACGGGCTTGTAGAGGTAGCGATAGATGCGGCCGGCCACACCGGAGGCGACATGGCCGCTGCCGCCCTGCACGAACACCACCACCACGACTTCGGGACGGTCCGCGGGCGCGTACGACGCGAACCAGCCGACGCCCGAACACGTCCCCGTCTTGCCCGCCACGATCACGTCCGGATCGAACGCGTTCGACGCGCTGCCCTCGTTGACGGCGCTCAGGAACCCGTCCGCGAGCCCGTCCACCACGGTGCCCGCCGGAAGCCGCCAGCGCTCGTGCGGAACGAACCCGTCGGGCCCGCTCACCTGCGGCTGGTAGACGATCCCGCCGTTCAGGGTCGCGGAGAGGAGCACGCCCAGCTGGACGGCGGAGGTGGCGATGCCGGCGGCGTGGCTCGAGAGATGGCCCACCTGGCTCGGCCGCACGGCCACCGGAATACGTCCGGACGCCTCTCCGTCCAGGTTGATGCCGGAAGGGCTGCCAAGGCCGAGCAGCTCCGCGTAATGGCGCACGCGCTCGTAGCCGAGGCGCTCGCCGACCCATTCGAAATAGGGGTTGCAGGACTGCGCGAGGGCCTGGCGCAGGTCGACGACGCCGTGGCCCGGCCAGATCCAGCACCCGCCCGTGCAGTTGTGGGTCGACTCCGGCGTGATCACGCCTTCGGTGAGGCCGGCCACCGCCACCACGATCTTGAAGACGGAGCAAGGCTGATAGGCGGCGGCCATCCCGCGCTGAGGGTTCACGAGGGCCATGACGCGCCCCGTGAACGGGTCCATGGCCACGACGGCGCCGGACGTGCCTTCCAGTCCGCGGCGGCAGGCTTCGCCGACCTGGAGGTCGCGCGCGGATGCCGACGCCGGGACGACGAGCGCGGGCAACGCAGGGGGCCGCGCTCGTTTCGCCGTGGCCCGGCGGCGCCGGGCGGCAGTGGAGGGAGGCGCATCCGCAAAGGTGTCTACGGCCAGGCTCGCGGCCAGGGCGAGGCACACCAGGACCGGCATTCGGAAACGCCCCATGGCGATGAAGGTAACACGAAGGGCGGGGGGCGTGATCGGGATCACGTCCTTGGGCTAGACTGAGCGGGTGAGGAAGATCCCTGCCTTCGCCCACTGGGCGATGCTCGCCCTCACGGGGACCGGCGCCGCCTGGGCCGCGGACCCGGCGAGCGCTCCCGCCACGCGCGTCGTCACCGGCGAGCTGACGCGAGTCGACCTCGGGCGCCGCTCCGTGTGGGTGAAGGTGGACGCGCGCGACGGCGCCAAGGCGGAGAGCCGCGAAGCGCGCGAGCTGGACGCCGCCATCGGCCCGGACACGCGCCTCGTCTCGCGCGGCCGGCTGGTGCGGCTCGAGGATCTTCGGCCCGGGGATCGCCTCGTCCTCGTGGTCAGCGACGAGGGTGGCCGGCGCCTGGCGCACGTGGTGAAGGTCGTCGGACGCACGGCGCTGCCCGCGCCGCCGCCCGTAGTCACGAGCCCGCCCGCCACTCCCGGATTGTCCGGATAGAATCGCCTACAGGCTGACAAGGAGAAGCGACATGTCTCTCAGGCCCACGCTGGCGCTCGCCCTGGCCGTCCTTTCGCTCGCGCCGGCGGCCGCCCGCGCCGACAAGCTCGACAAGGAAGACAAGAAGTGGCTGGACGAGGTCAAGCCCCTCATGCTGCCCGATGAGGAGAAGACGTTCCGCGACCTCAAGGACAAGGCGGAGCGGGCCGAGTTCCAGAAGATCTTCTGGGCGCGGCGCGACCCCGATCTCGACACGACCGAAAACGAATACCAGGCCGCCTACAACTCCGATCGCCTGGAAGTGGACCGCCAGTTCCGGGTGGCCGGGCAGGCCGGCTCCGCCACGGACTGCGGCCGCGTCTATCTCTTGCTCGGCAAGCCGGACGAGATGAAGGTGGACAAGCAGACGGGGGACGCGCCCTCGCTGCGGCCGTCGGAGATCTGGACGTATCGTGACCGGCCGGGTCAGACCTTCGCGGGCGGGCAGGTCCAGATCCAGTTCGAGAAGGACTGCCAGCTCCCGCAGGGAGCGCGCCTGGGCGATCAGCTCAACAAGGTCGCGGAGAGCAAGATCGCCCATCCGAACCTGGCCTACAAGAAGGGCCCGGACGGGAAGCTCGTCAAGCTCGCGGACCAGCTCCCCAAGCCCAGCCCGGCCCAGGCGCTGCTGAAGGCGCCGCGCCAGGACTTCCCGGTCACGACCCAGAACGCGATGATGTTGCGCAGCCCGGAAGGCGCCACCTACGTGGCCGGCCTCGCGCGCGCCACCGGCGTGCCTCGTGAACCCGGCGCGAAGATGCAGCCCGTGAACGTCGTGGTCCAGGCCGTGGACGCCCAGGGCCGCACCTCGGCCCAGAAGGAGCGCCTCGTCAACGGCGAGTTCGCGGAGGACGGCTCGGTGATGGCGTCCTACGGGATGACGCTGCGGCCGGGCAAATACACGCTCAACGTCGCTGTGCTCGATCCCAAGTCGGGGAAGGGCTCGGTGGCCGCGGTCCCGGTCGAAGTCCCGGACCTCAGCGAAGGCGAGCTGGAGATCATGCCGCTCGTGCTGCTCCAGAACATCCAGGAGGGCGGAGCGACTCCCGATCCGAAGGACCCGATGGCGGACTTCGTCCTCGGCACCAACCGTCTCACCCCGTCCTTCGACAACGTGTTCCCGAAATCGGGCTCGATGAGCGTGATCGGCGCGGTCTACAACGCGACCAAGGACGCGACGACGGGCAAGGCGTCGGTGAACTGGGGCTTCTCGATCCTCAAGGAGGGCAAGCCCGTCGCGAAGACCGAAGACCAGGTGGTCGAGACCGACGTGGCGAGCCCGTCCATCGGTCCCGTGCCCCTCGGGAACTTCGCGCCCGGCAAATACGTCGTGCAGCTGCGCGTGCGCGACAACGTGGCGAAGAAGGACTACACGAAGGACGCGCCGTTCGAGGTGAAGTAGGCGGCGGCTAGGCCGCCTTCTTCGCCGCCGGCGGGTTCTTCAGGACTTCGAGCGCCTTGTCGAGGATCGGGTCGCCCGCCGGGGCGGCCTCGTCCTCGTCGCGGTCCGGGACGTCCACCTCGACCGTCGGCTCGATTCCCTTGCCGTGGATCGCCGTCCCCTTGGGGGAGACGTATTTGGCGACGGTGAGGAGGAGCCCGCCGTCGGCCAGGGGCACGATCTTCTGCACGCCCGCCCGGCCGAACGTGTGCTCGCCGACGATCGGCCCGCGGCCGGCGTCGAGGAGGGCGGAGGTCACGACCTCCGCCGCGCCGCCGGTGCCCGTGTCCACGAGGACGGCCAGGGGGCGGTCCCAGGCGGATCGCGCGGGATCGGCGGTGAAGACCTGCTCGTCCTCACGCGTCCCCGTCAGCTTGCCCACGGGCCCACCCTTCAGGAACAGCTCCGCGATCTTCACGCCGTCCGCCGGCGCCCCCGCCCCGGAGCCGCGCAGATCGAGGACGAGCGCGTGCGCGCCCGCGCGGCGCAGGGCGTCGATCTCGCTCTTCACTTCCTCGGCCGCCCGCGGCGTGAACTCCGCCACCTTGATGTAGCCGGTCGCGTCCGCCAGCATGCGCCGCTCCGGCGCCACCGCCACCAGCCGCTCGCGCACCACGGAGAGGTCGATGGGATCGCTGCCCGCGCGGAGCAGGGTCAGCTTCACGATGGAGCCGGGCTCGCCGCGCAGCAGGCGTTGTCCGCTGGGCGGTGAGAGCGAGCGCGAGTGCCTTCCGTCGATCGTCTTGATGATGTCGCCGGGCTTGACGCCGGCCTTGGCGGCGGGAGAGCTCGCGCGGGTGGCCGCGACCATGAGGAACGAGAACCGGCGGGTGAGCACGACGCCGATCTCGGCTTCGCCTTCCTTCGCCGGCTGCTGGTAGGCACGCAGCTCGTCCGCGTCGAGGTAGGCGCTGTCGCCGTCAAGCGCGTCCGTGAGGCCCATGCGCGCGCCCATCATGGCCCGGTCGATGTTGACGGGCTCGACGTAGGCGTCGAGCACCAGCCGTACGACCTCGTTGAACACCGCGAGCTGGCCGTAGGTCGTGTCCCCGAAGACGCGTCCGAGGAGCGAGCCTACCGCTACGTAGGCGACGAGGAGCGTGGAAACGAGAGCGACGACCAGGCGACCGCGGGGACTCATCTTGGCACCTTCCGCACGGCGGCAAGGAGCCGTGCTCCAACGGCATTATAGCGGGGAAAGACCGGGCCGCCGCCTCCCGAGAGGGGCCGACAATCGGCGTCCAAGGCATTGTCCGGGAGGACCGGCCCTGGCATATTGATTGCTACCCGCAGGGGTGCATGGCGAGCTTCTCGATGGCCGTCCCAACGCGCGCAAGCCGGCGATCGCCCGCGGGACGACCGGCGTGACGGGGGGAAGTCCGCGCCGGCGCATCCTCCTCGTGGAGGACGACGAGGACACGCGCCAGCTCCTCGCCGTGGCCCTCGAAGCGCAGTCCTACGAGGTCTCCCAGGCGGGGGACGCCGAGGAGGGGCTGAAGGCGCTCGGGCGTGGGCACTTCGACATGATCCTCACGGACTACGACCTGCCCGGCAAGACGGGGGCGGCGATGCTGCGCGAGGCCAACGCGCGGCGCCTCGTGGACGGCGCGGCCACGCTGGTCGTGACCGCCCATCCCGATCCGGAAGGCGTGAAAGAGACGACTCTCGTCCGCAAGCCGCTCGACCTCGAGAAATTCCTCCACCAGGTGCGCCGCATCTTCGACTCGATGCCCATGGCCGCGGCGCCCGTCGGTTCGTCCCCCGGGGACCACCTCGCGCCCGCGGAGCCCGCGGACGCCGTCGACCCCGTGGAGCTGACTCTGTACATCAGTCCCGCCTCGCCGCCCTCGCTCAAGGCGCGACGCAACATGGAGAAGTTGCTGCAGGAGTTCCGCGCCGCCGAGATCGGCTTCGAGGTGCTCGACCTCGCGCGCGAGCCCGAGCGCGCGGAGCGGGACAACGTGGTCTTCACTCCCACCCTGGTGAAGCGCCGACCGGAGCCGCGCGCGTGGATCCTCGGCGATCTCAGCGATCCCGCCGTCGTCACCGACCTCCTTCACATGTGCGGGATCGAACCGATTCCATGATCAAGAAGATCGAGACGTCGGTGCCGGGCCTGGACGTCATCACGAACGGAGGCATCCCGGAGGGGCGCTCCACGCTCGTCGTCGGCAAGAGCGGCACGGGCAAGACGATCCTCGCCCTGCAAGCCGCGGCCCACCTCGCGCGCACGGGGCAGAAGGCCATCCTGCTCGCGGTCGAGGAGTCGCCCGCCGACCTCACGACCACCGCGGACGCGCTCGGGTTCGGGTTCACCGAGCTCATCAAAGAGGGGAAGCTGCGCGTCAGCGACGCCACCCGCCCCATGGACGGTCCGATGGTCGTGAGCGGGGAATACGACATCTCCGGCCTCGTCCATCGCGTGGAAGCGCTGGCCCGGGAGACGGGGGCGAAGGCGGTCATACTCGACTCCGCGACCGCGCTCTTCAGCCCCCGTCCGCCCCAGGAGCTGGTGCGCAGCCTGTTCTTCCAGCTCGTGCACGCCTTCCGGCGCCTGGAGCTGACCAGCATCATCCTGGCCGAGTCGGCCGGGGACTACGCGCAGCTCACGACGCTGGGCGTCGAGGACTACGTGTGCGACCTCGTCATCATCCTGCGCAACGTGGTGGACGGGGAGCGGCGCCGGCGCACGATCGAGGTCAACAAGTACCGGCGCTCCGCCCACTACAAGGGCGAATACCCCTGCACCATCACCTCGCACGGGCTGGCCGTCTTCCCGCTCGACGCCAAGGACCGCGACGAGCCGCGGCGGGCGGAGCGCTACTCGAGCGGGTTCCCGGGCCTGGACGCCATGATCCACGGCGGGCTCCTCCGCGACTCGATCTGCATCGTGCGCGGCCCGACCGGCAGCGGCAAGACCATGCTGGCCGGGCTCTACGCGCGCGCGGGCGCCATGCGCGGCGAGCGCGTCGTCTATTACGGCTTCGAGGAGCCCAAGCCCATCCTGCTGCGGAACTTCGCCTCCATCGGCATGCGCATGGACGATCTGGAGAAGGCGGGGAACCTGCGCGTCATCTGCCGGTACCCGGAGGCCTTGAGCCTCGAAGACCTCCTCGTGGACCTCCGTCTCGGCATGGAGCAGTTCGGTCCTTCGCTCGTGGTCATGGACAGCATCTCGTCCATCGAGCATGCTTCTTCCGAGAAGGGCTTCCGCCAGTTCATGATCGGCATGACGTCCATCCTCCGGCAGCACGGGCGCAGCGCCCTCCTGACCCAGACGGTCACGGCCGGGGAGACGGGGGACCACACCGCTCCCTACCTGTCCACCATCGCCGACGCCATCCTGACCCTCGACTACTCCGTGCGCGACTACCAGCTCAAGCGCACGCTGCGCGTGATCAAGCTGCGCGGGTCGGCGCACGAGACGCATCCGTACCGGCTGTCCATCGGGGAAGGCGGCCTCACCGTCGAGAAGCTGCCACCGCCCGAAGTGGAACGCCGGGGCCAACTCGTGTGAGCGCGGTGACCCCGGGCTCGAAGGCCGGCACGAAACACGTCACCTGGGGATCGGCGGGCCGCATCCTCGTCGTGGACGGGGACGCGGACCACGGGCCCATGCTGGCCACCGTCCTCCAGGCCCAGGGCTATCGCGTCGACATCGCTCCCTCCACCCAGGCCGGCCTGGAAGCGCTGGCGGAGGCGTCGTACCAGCTCCTGCTCGTCCATTACGGTCTTCCCGACGGCAACGGCATGGCCTTCCTCGAGAAGGCGCGGACGGAGGGCTTGCTGAAAGGGGCGGCCCAGATGGTCTTCACGGGCAAGGCGTCCCTGCAGTCGTCCGGGACCACGAAGGTGCTGCGCAAGCCCATCGACCTGCAGGACCTGGTGCGCCAGGTGCACTCGATCGTGGGGCCGCCGGAGGGGCCAGGCCCCCCGCCCGCCGTGGGCACGGACCGCCGGCGCAAGACGAAGGAGGCGCAGGCGGCGCGCGCGCGCCACGGCGCCCGGATCGAGCTCGCGCTGTACGTGACGATGCCCTGGCCGTCGTCCCTGCGGGCCAAGGCGAACCTGACACGCGTCCTCGCACGCGTGCCCCAAGGCCTCGTGCACCTCAGCGTCTGCGACCTCGCGCGCGAGCCCCTGCGCGCCGAGCTGGACAACGTGCTCTTCTCGCCAACCCTGGTCAAGGTCTGGCCGGCCCCGAAGATGTGGATCCTCGGCGATCTGTCCGAGCAGGAGGTCCTGACCGACCTCCTGGCTCTCTGCGGGATCGAAGTGCCGGCGGCGCCGCGTCCGGCGTCCTCCTAGCGCGCCAGCCACTCCTGCGGGTCCTGGGGCTTTCCCTGGGACCGTATCTCGAAGTAGAGGCCGGGCCCGTCCACGCCGGAGGCCCCCACCGTGCCCACGACGTCGCCCGCGGACACGTGTTGCCCGGGCCGCACGCGCGCCTCCGCGAGGTGGGCGTACAGCGTGTGGTTCTTGCCCCCGTGGTCGATGATCACCATCAGGCCGTAGCCGAGGAACTGGTCGGCGAAGGCGACGGTCCCGTCGTGGACGGCCGTCACCGGCGCGTCCACGGGGGCTTCGATCTCGATGCCGTTGTGCAGGGTGTAGGTCTCGAAGCGCGGGTGCTTGTGGCGCCCGAAGGCGACGCGCACGCGTCCGCGGGCCGGCCAGGGCAGCGCGCCCTTGAAGACGGTGATGGGCACGTCGATGTCGGCCGCGCCGAGCCCGGAGAGGAGCTGCCCGAGCTTCCCCTCCGCCTCCTCCAGCTCCTGGAGGTAGGCGGCGTGCGTCTCCTTCTTCTCGACGATGGAGGTGAGCAGCTCCGACTTCCGCTGGCGATCCGCTTCCAGGGCGCGACGGGCGCGGTCGAGCTCGACGCGGAGGCTCATGGCCTCGCGCGTCTTCCGCTGCAGGTCGTCACGGGTGGCGGCCAGCGTGGCCAGGTTCGCACGCAGGGCCGCCATCTTCTCGCGGTCGCGGCGGGCGAGGGCGCTCACGAACCGGTACCCGCGCAACATGTCCGCCGGCTGCTCCACGGAGAGCAACATGCGCACGTAGGAGAGCTCGCCCATCTTGTAGAGGGCGCGCGCGCGGGCCGCCAGCTGTGGACGGGCCTGGGCGACGGAAGCGTCGAGCTCGCGCACCCGGCGGGTGGTCGCATCCATCTGCTCGCTCGCGCGGTGCAGGACGAGCTGCGTCTCCCGCAGCTGCTCGCTGCGCAGGCGCACCTCGAGCTCGAGGCGCTCGACGTCGGCGAGGAGGCTGCGCTCCTGGCCGCGCAAGCGGGCCACGTCACGTTCGATCGATTGCTTGCGCTCGCGGACGCGGCGGAGCCGCTCGTCGGTGGTGGAAGGGCGCTCGGTGGCGGCGGGAGACGCCGACGGCGCGGGCGAAGTCGACGGGCTCTGCGCGTGCGCCGCGCCCGCGAACATCAGGATGGCCAGGATGGCGCGAGGCGGCCGTCGGGGCAGGATGGGACGGCGGCCTAATGGGCCCATTCGGGCCATGGGAACATCAATGGCGGTCGCGCCGGGTCATTCGTGGGTTCGTGGAGTGATGACCCATTGGGAACCCGTCCCATCGTGGTGGTGACGGGTTCCTATAACAGCGGCTTGCCGTCGACGTCGGTGGGCTGCGGCACCTCGAGCAGCTTCAGGATGGTGGGCGAGAGGTCCATGATGCTCGGCGAGGTGGTGGTGATCTTGCGGTTCGAGAAGAAGACGCCCCCGCTGATCTCGGTCGCCGTCGCGCAGTGGTCGCCGCTCCACTTGCGGTTGTTGTTCTCGACCACCGTGCGCTGGATCTGGCCCAGGGTGTCCTGCCAGCCCACCCGGTAGCCGTCGTTGAACCCGGTCTGCAGGTCGGGCGCGCCCTGGAGGAACTCGCCCTTGTAGATGTCGTCGCGCTTGTAGACGGCACGCATGACGGCCTCGCCCGTGTCCGGATCCTTGAGCTCCACGAGCTTCGACGCGATCTCGTTCTGGAGCGCGGTGTACTCCGCGCCCGCGGAGACGATGCCCTGGCTCTCGCGACCGCGCAGGTTGAAGTAGATCTGGCCGAGGCCCACGGCGTAGGCCTTCGTCTTGGTCCAGTCCACGCCCTCCCAGAACTTGCCGCGGCCGAAGAGGTCGGCCAGCCCCTTCTTCTGGCCCTCCTGGCCGTGGAACACCATGTAGCCGTTCTGGACGAGCCAGGTGTTGATGTTCACGCCGCGGCGGAACGAGTGGAAGCCGTGGTCGGACATCACGAAGTAGGCGGTGCCGGGCGGGAGCTTGGCTTCGATCCGCCCTACGAGGTCGTCCGCGCGCCGGTAGATCTTCTCGATGGAGTCCCCGTACTTCGCGGCCAGGGCCGCGTCGTACATGGGGTGCTTGGGGTCGATGAGGCGCCACATCATGTGCGAAACGCGGTCGGTCGTCTCGATGGCGGCCACGAAGAGGTCCCAGTCGTCGTCTTCGAGGTTCTTGAAGAAGACGCGTTCACGGTCGTCCATGGCCTTGTTCGCGTCGTACATGAAGTCGGACTCGTCGAGCCGCCCTTCCACGAGGGCCATGGTCGCCTCCGCCCAGCCCAGGGTGCGGTAGAGGCCGATCTTGTCCGCGAGCTGCTTCGAGAAGTCCTTGGGATGGGAGATGGGGATGGGCGGGTCGCGCGGATCGAGGTTGACGGGCGATGCGTAGACCTGCAGCTCGCTGTCCGCCTTGATGACGTGGAACTGGGTCATGCCGTGCGCCTTCACGAGCGCGTTGAACTTGAAGGTGAGCGGGACCCAGGCGCTCCAGTCGCCGGCCTTGAGGTCGAGACGGGTGCCCTGCACCTCGATCTCGGCGTGGCCGGAGCCTTCCGCCCACCGGACGGTGAAGGGGATGTCCACCGCCTTCGTGGTCGCCAGCTCGTCGAGACGTTTCGTCTCCGCGTCGGACAGCGAGCCCGCCTTCTGCCTGGCCTGGAGCTCCCGCTCCTCCTGCTTGAGGATCGGGTTGTCCGGGCCCTTGAGCAGCGGCCGGGCCACGCCCGCCTCGAAGAGGAGGCGCTTCAGGTAGCCGCCGAACTCGGTGTTGCCTTCCTCGAAGGAGCTGAGGTCGGTGGCCCAGTAGTTGAACGTGCCCAGGGTGCCGCGGATGTCGCCCAGAGGCAGCCCGCCCAGGATCGCGCCGTGCTCGATGTCGTCCGGGGGCCAGTTCATCGGCACGGTGAGGACCACGCTCTTGATACCGTCCTCCGACGCGTGCTTCCAGAATGAGGTCCCGCCGCGGGTGGAGAGGACCTCGGGCCGCTTCACGGGCAGGAAACCCCATTTGAAGGACGGGGGCACGATCTTCGTTCCCATGCTCGGATCGGGCAGGTAGGTCTGCAGGTCGCGCTTCAGGAAATCGTAGATGTTGTGCTTGCCCGGGTTCACGCCGGTGGCGAAGCTGGCCCAGGCCACCGGCGACTCCGACGGCTGCGTCGTCTCGAGCTTCGCGAACGTTCCCTGCTCGGAGAGCCGCTTCAGGTTCGGGAGCTTGCCTTCATCCATCCACTTGCGGGCGAGGGTCGGGTCCATGCCGTCGAAGCCGAGCACGAAGACGCGCTGCTTGGCCCGCCGCACGGGCTTGCCGGAAGAGGAGGAGCCGCAGCCGCCCAGGGTGAGCGAGGCGATCAGAACTGCGCAAACAGGGTGGCGCGAAAGCATCCGGCGATTCTAAGCGACGGCTTGCGGGCGCTGGTAAGCGGCGCCGTCCCCGTCATCCCCGGCCCGGAGCGCGGCCGGGAGTCCCATCCACCAGGCCGCGAACAGCGCGAGATCCACGAGGGCCAGCAGGACCGTGAGGTCGAAGCCGAGTCCCATGCGCACCGCGTCGAACACGGGTGTGAGCGGCTCGACGACCAGGTAGCGCCACGTATAGAACCGGCCGAGGCCCGACATCACGAGCATGTCCACGACGTAGACGATCGCTCCCACCGCGAACACGACCTGGCACCGCCGCGTGACGAGGCCGCCGGCGAGCAGGAGCAGGAAGAGCGTGTGGATGTGGTTCTCGTAGGCGCCGGTGGCGAGCATGGCGTAGGAGAAGAAGACGGTGGCGCCGGCGAGGATGGCCGGGCGAAGCCCGGGATGGCGGCGCTGATGGAACAGGGTGGCCAGGGCGGCCGTGATCCAGAGGACGCGGCCGATCGTGTAGAAGGGCAACCCGACGGTGGTGTCGAAGATGAACTCCACGCGGCCGGTGAGGCTGCGGTCCTTGGCCAGAGTCGTCATCACGTGCCCGAGCAGCCACCAGATGTTCGGTGATCCCCCGGACGTGGGACCGGGCAGCCAGCTGTTGTTGACGTGCACGACCGCCGCGGGAAGCGTGCCCGCGACGGCGAAAGGCGAGAAGGCAAGCGCGATCGCGGAGAGTCCGCCGGCCGCGGCGGCGGCCACGCGTCTCACGCCGACGCCGAGGTCCGTGCCCGCGATGAGCGCGCCCGCGACCGCGGGCGCGAGCAGGATCGCCTGCAGCTTGATCATCATGGCCACGCCGAGCACCGCGCCCGCCCAGAACCCGCGGCCGGCGGCGGCGATGGCCAGGGCGATCACCGCCACCGGCGCGTAGGCGCCGTCCTGGTATCCGAGCACGGCGCCGCTGAGCCAGGACACGGGCGTGGCCCAGTAGAGCGCGGCCAGCGTGGCCGCGCGCCACGGACGGCGCCGGTGGATCCAGAGGAGCACGGCCACGGCGAGGATGTCGCCGGCGACGGGCGACACCTTGACGGCCAGGGCCTGCGCCTCGATGGACTCGAGCCGCGCGCCCCAGCGCTCGGCCAGCCGCCACCAGAGCGTCCACATCGTGATCGTGAGCGGCGGATAGTTCACGACGATGGGACGTCCGACCATAGAGGGCAGGGAAACGGGTTCCTTGCCCGTGAGCTGCGCGCGGAGGTGCCCGGCGGGCACGTCGTCGGGGCCGCCGTAGGTCCGCGTGTACCCGTGCGCGCTTCCGTTCAGGATCGCGGTGCGCCAGAAGTCGACGTCCCACGATCCGGCCGAGGGCAGGAAATAGGCGCGGACCCAGCAGCCGAAGAGCCCGGCCACGACGAGAAGTGCCAGTCGCGCCACGGAGGAGCGGTCGCGGGTTCCCCCCCGCGCGAGGACGAGGCCTCCGATCGCGAATCCCGCGGGAAGGAGGATTCGCACGAGCGTGCCCACCCCCGGCCAGGCGAGGGCGATCCAGCCCGGCACGCAGCCGAGCGCGGTCAGGCCGGTGGCGAAGAGGGCCAGGCCGATCGCCTCCTTCCGGGGCCGCGCCCGCAGCAGCGCGAAGCCGATCAGCGCCACCGCGAGCCCCGCCACGACCGCCCGCGCCGCTTCCGGCCGGGTGCGGACCACGATGCCGTCGAGGACGGCCATGCCCGTCGGCGCAAGCGTCACCTCCGCGCCGTCCGTGCCGCGAGCGGGGAGGGCGAGCCAGGTGAGCCGGGCGGGGTCGAGCACGACGCGCGTGGGCGGATCCCCGTCGACGGAGACGGCGAGCGGCGCGTCCGCGGGCGAAGCTATGCGCGCGGCCACGGCGAGGTGGCCTTCCTCGAGCCGGCGCAGCGCAGGCAGCCGGAGGACGGCGCGCTCGTGCAGCCGCGCGCCTTGCCCCGACCATCGCCAGAGGACGGACCGCGCGCCGATCTCGACGGGCCCCGAGGTGACGAACGCGACCAGGATCGCGGTGGCGAGGCCGAGGCCGGCCGCGATCGGGGCGGCGCGCCCGGGCGCGGTCAACGCGGCCGCAGGCGCGTCTTCAGCCGCCGTGGACGCGGGCGCGGGCCGGGGGGCCGGCTGGGGGCCAGCGTGGGCGGAGCATCGGGCGGCGGCACCGCGACGCTGTACGCGCGCTTGAGGGGCGCGACCGGCGTCTTGTCCTCCTCGCGGCCGTCGCGCCGCGAGCGGGGCGTGGACGGAGCGTCGCCGATCGGGATCAGGGTCGGCTCGATGAGCGGGAACTCCTCGCGCGTGATCGGCCGCGGCGGCTTGAACTCCGGGAAGAGCGCGTGGAGGTACTGCTTGAGGGTCAGGTTCGTGGGCCCGTAGCCCTTGTCGTAGAGGAAGTGCTCGCAGGCCGCGCCCATCTCGCCCGCGGAGCCGTAGCGGCGGGTCGCGTCCCGCTGCAGGGCCGTGCGCACGATGCCCATCACCCCGTCGGGGATGGCGGGATTGAACGTTCGCGGCGAGGGGTGATGCCCGGCGATGACCTGCTCGAGTATCTCCGCCGTCGTCTTGCCCTGGAACAGGCGCTCGTTCGTGAGCATCTCGAAGAGCACGGTGCCGAGCGAGAAGAGGTCGCTGCGGTTGTCCGCGCGCAGCTCGACCACCATCTCCGGCGCCATGTAGGCGGGCTTGCCGGTCAGGCTGGAATCGCGGGTGCCGCTCTGGGTGGCGATGCCGAAGTCGATCAGCTTCACCGTGCCCTCGCGCGTCATCATGATGTTGCTGGGGCTGATGTCGCGGTGGACGATGGCGGAGCGCTCGAACACGTATTGCAGGGCGCGGCATACCCGGCTGGCGATGAAGATGGAGAGGTCGACGTCGGGCAGCCGCCGCAGCTCGCGATGCCGCTCGAGGTATTCGATCAGGGTCCAGCCGTCGATGTACTCGAAGATGATGCAGAGCTTGCCGTCTACGTTCTCGAAATCGAAGATGCGCCCGATGTTCTCGTGGTCGAGGACGGCGTACCGCCGCGCCTCGTCCACGAACATGCGCAGGTGGCCGGCGTCGTCGGATTGGCGGAGCTGCTTGACGACGATGGGGCGCTGGAAGCCCGACTGCCCGATGAGGACACCCTTGTAGACCTTGCCCATGCCGCCGGCCCCGAGCTCCTCGAGCACCTTGTACTTGGACGGTTGCATGGGAAGGGTGAAGGTCGCGCAGAGCTTGGCAGACGCCTCCTCCGCCGTCAAGGAAGGCGCCGCGGGGCCACGCTATACTCGATCACGGAGGGCGCCTCGATGCCCAACGGCGCGCGGGGGCGGCACATGGGGCTCGACGTCGGCGACCGGCGCATCGGCGTGGCCCTCTCCGACGAGACGGCCACCCTGGCCTCGGCGCTCACCACGGTGACGCGGACGGGCGGGCGAAAGGACGCGGGGGCGGTGGCCGATCTCGTGCGCCATCACGAAGTAGCGGCGGTCGTGGTCGGCCTGCCGTTGAACATGGACGGCAGCCGCGGCCCGCAAGCGGAGAAGGTGCTCGGCTTCGTGGAGAGCCTGCGCCGGCGGCTGGGGCCGGTGCCCGTCGTCACACGCGACGAGCGGCTCACCACGGTAGAAGCGGAGGAGAAGCTGCGCGAGGCCGGCCTTGGCTGGAGGGAGCGGAAGCGGGTGGTGGACCAGGCGGCGGCGGTCGTGATCCTCCAGGAGTACCTCGACGACCGTTCGCACGCGGCCACGGTGGCCAAGGCTGGAGCCTAGGCCCGCTTGCGCAAGTTCATCCTCGTCCTCCTCCTGGGCGCCGTCGCCTACGGCGCATGGTTCCACGAGACGCGCTGGCCCGTGCGCGGGGCGGGCGACCCGCCCCAGCCTCTCGTCGTGGCCCAGGGCGCGGGCGTGCGTGACATCGGCCGCCAGCTCGACCAGCTCGGCCTCGTCCGGCATCCGGAGGTGTTCTACGTCTACGTGCTGAGCCGGGGCGCCACGGGCCGGCTGCGGGCGGGCGAATATGCGCTCGAGGGGTCGATGAGCCTCGAGCAGATCGTGGACAAGCTGGTGCGCGGCGACGTCGTGCGTCATGTCGTCACCTTCCCCGAGGGCACGAACCTCGAGGACATGGCGCGGCTGGCCGCGGCCAAGGGCATCCCCATGGCCGACTTCCTGGCCGCCGCGCGCAATCCCGCCCCGATCGCCGACCTCGATCCGGAGGCCAAGGACCTCGAGGGCTACCTCTTTCCCGACACGTACGACATCCCGCGCGGTCCCGAGCCCGCGGCCCAGCTCGTCGCGCGCATGGTGAAACGCTTCCGCACCGTGATCGGGCCCGACCTCACGCGCCTTCCCGCCGGCCGCACGCTGCGCCAGGTCGTGACCCTGGCTTCGATCGTGGAGACGGAGACGGCGCGGCCGGAGGAGCGTCCGCGCGTGGCCGCGGTGTTCCTGAACCGCCTGCAGAAGCGGATGCCGCTGCAAACGGACCCGACGGTCATCTATGCCCTGCGCAAGGTCGGCACCTGGGACGGCAACATCCGCAAGGGCGATCTCGACGTGGACTCGCCGTACAACACGTACCGCTTTCCCGGGCTGCCGCCGGGCCCCATTGCCTCGCCCGGCCGCGCCTCCCTGCAGGCCGCGCTGCACCCGGCGGAGAGCCGCGAGCTGTATTTCGTGAGCCGCAACGACGGGAGCCACCAGTTCAGCGAGACGCTGGCGGAGCACGAGCGCTGGGTCAACCAATACCAGCGTCACCGCCGGTCCGTGGCGCAGGCCGCACCTTCGCCCAGCCCGTCTTGAGCGCGCGCGCCTGATGGGCGGCCGGACGCCTGAGCCCGAGGCGCCCCTCCCGCCCCCGGTCGGTCCCTCCCCGCTCTCCGCCGCCCTCCTCGCATTCGTGCTCTTCGTCGCCCTCATCGCGAACGGAAGGCCCATCGGGTCCGGCGACGCGCGCCCGACCGAGCGCGTGGCGGCCAGCCTCGCGCAGGAGGGCAACCTCGACCTCGACGAGTATCCCGACGTCGAGGAGCCGTTCGCGCGTCCGATCGGGCCGCATCGCGTGTCGATCTATCCGATCGGATCGGCAGTGCTCGCCGTCCCCGTGTTCCTGGCCGCGCGCTTGGGCTTCGCGCTCGACGAGATCGGCCTGGCCCTGGCCGGGAAGTGGGCGGCGTCGCTCTTCTCCGCCGCCGCCGCGGCTTTTCTCTACCTCGCGATCGGCCGGCGCCGCCCGCACCGCGAAGCGATGTGGACGGCCGTCGTCTTCGCGCTCGGCACCAGCCTCTGGTCCACGAGCCAGGCCCTGTGGCAGCATCCGGCGGCGGTGCTCGGTCTGTGCGCGGCGCTCCTCTGCATGGTGCGCGCGGAGGCCGACGAGCGCTGGGCGGGTCGGGCGGGCCTGCCCCTCGCCTTCGCGGTGGCCGCGCGCTACGCGGACATCGCGCTGGTGACGGTTCTCGCGATCGGCGTGGCCGTGCGGTGGCCGCGAAGGATCCCGCACCTTGTCGCCTGGGCCGCACCGGTGGCCATCCTCGTGCTCGCGTACCACTGGGCGTACTTCGGCTCGCCCTTGCGCCAGGGCCTGGCCCCGCGCTTCTCCGCGCCCTGGGGCGAGGGACACCTGGGCCTGCTCGTCTCGCCGGGCAAGGGGCTGTTCGTCTTCACGCCCATCTCGCTGATCGCGGTGATCGGGCTCGTGCGCGCGTTGCGCTACGACGACCGCGTCCTCGCGGTCACCTGCGGGGCCGCCGTGCTCGCGCACTGGCTGTTCGTGGGGCGATGGGCGGAATGGCACGGCGGCGAGTCCTGGGGACCGCGCCTCATGACGGACGCGCTGCCTCTGCTCTTCCTGTTCCTGCCCGACGGCTGCGACCTGATGCCGAGGCTCACCGTCGCGCTGGGCGTGCTCTCGGTGGCCGTGCAGGCGCTGGGCGCGTTCACGTACGACTACCGGTGGGAGCGGCTGCGCCAGCGGCCGGTGACGTCGGAGCATCCGGAGTTGTGGGACGTGCCGCACAGCCCGATCGTCTTCTACGCGGCGCGCCGGCTGGTCCTGTTCGCGCTTCCGCGCATCGCGGACGGCAAGGTGGAGATCCTCGAGCATCCGATCGTGGTCGGCGGCACCCACGGATCACGCGTGACCTTCGCCGGCGACCGCCTGCGCGTCGAGGGCACCGACGAGACGATGCAGGACGTGCACGAGGATCGGGGCGCGCGGGTCCAGGACGGGCGCCTGCGGCTGCGCGGCCGGTGGGACGGCCTCTTCCTGCGCGTCACGGACGGGGCGCGCCCTCGCAGCCTCCAGCTGCGTGTGGACGGTGACGGCACCGGCACGCTCTACGTCGGAGAGCGGAGCTTCTGGAGCCCGACCGTCCGCTGGACGACCTACCCGATGAGCGGCCGCTTCCACGTGCGGCATCCGTACGTCTATGCGACGTCCGGCGGGGGCGACATCCTGATCACGCTGGGCCGCGCCGCGGGCACGGCAGACGTCGACGCCGTCTCCCTGGTCCCGCCGAGCGATCCCGATGGCAAAGTATTCCGCCTCGAAGGTACGAAGCCGCCGTAGGGCCGATCCGGCTAATCACCGGCCGGAGGCAGTGTGATCAGCGGGAGACCCACCTCTCGATCCATTCCAGTCATTGCCGGATTCACCAGCAATGTCGATCGAGCCCTGGCTAGCGAGAACCAGCAACCGCGAGCGTCACGCTTCCGTGAGTGTCCGGATTTCCGCAGTCGATGACAACCCTTGCGCTCGCCCGTATGCGGTTGCCAGCGATGCTGCCCAAGAGGCGTTCGCTACCGGAGATCTGTGAGCAAGCCGACACAGCCTGCACAAAGATGGGGTCTGATGATGGCGGAAATTCGAGCTCGAAGCCGATGCTTCCGTCGGGCCCATACGCACCGCGCGTCACGTTCCCAGAGGTGGCCTCGCATTCGGTAGTGGGCTGAAAGATGAAGCTGCCAGTAAATGTACCGCCCGCTTGGGGCGTGATAGTCAGGCTACCGGGGCAGACGAGGACTTCATGCCTGCCGGTAACCGTACCAATAAAGGTGTAGGTCCACATGGAGGAGCTGGAATAGGTGCCGTGAATGTCGGTGTCACTTGGGCCGCTCGGCCCTCCACCGCACGCTGGAAGTAGGGCAGTGACCACGCCTGCAAGCAGCGATCGCTTGGTCACGAGACACCACCGAGGTGGAGCCGGTTCCGTATGCGTCCGTCGAACAAGGTAGTAAACGACTGTCGATCAGCCGGATAGGCACGGCGAGAAGTTTCGTAAGTCACTGGCCGCCCTGAAAGAGCATCGAGCCGATCATTGGTTCCGACTGCGACGCACACACGCTCAGGGGAGTGTAATCGGATAACGCATGCGTCGCTCGAAGCGCCCGAGCTCGAGGCGTGCCGGCCTCAGCCTCTGGAACCGGAGACTTACGACGACTTCTGCGGCGTCGACTCTCCCCACTTCAGCTTCGTGCGCAGCACCTCGAAGTAGTCGCGCTGCGCCTTGACCAGGCGGATCGTGCGCGGGCTGCGCGTGACGGTCACGACGTCGCCGCCGTGCAGCGGGAACCCGCGTTGGCCGTCGAGCGTGAGGTGGGCCTCGCTCTCGCGGCCGGCGCGCAGACGCACCTCGATCGAAGATCGGTCGCTCACCACGAGAGGGCGGTTGCTCAGCATGTGGGGGCAGATGGGCGTGAGCACCACCGCGTCCAGGGTCGGATGCAGGATCGGGCCGCCCGCGGCCAGGTTGTACGCGGTCGAGCCCGTCGGCGAGGACACGATGAGCCCGTCCGCGCGGAAGGAGGAGACGAAGAGGCCGTCGATGGCCACGTCGAACTCGATGATGCGCGAGAGGGCGGCCTTCGTGACGACCACGTCGTTCAAGACGTCGCCCGTCGTGTCCGCGGTGTCGCGCTGCTGCACGCGCGCGTGGAGCATCCGCCGCTCCTCGAAGCGGTAGTCGCCGCGCAGCACGCCTTCGAGGGTGGGGTACAGCTCCGCCATCGTGATCTCGGTGAGGAAGCCGAGGCTGCCGAAGTTCACCCCCAGCACGGGGACGGGACGGTCCACGAGATGGCTGGCGGCGAGCAAGGTGCCGTCGCCGCCGAGGACGACCAGCACGTCCGCGCCCGCGACGACGTCGGGGCTGGAGGCGACGCGGCAGGACACCCGGTCCGCCACTTCCACCAGCGCGGCCGTGCGCTCGTCCACGCACGCGCCCACGCGGCGCTCCTGCAGCCAGGCCACCAGGTCGCGCACGGCGGGACCCGCCTTGCCGAGGTCGGGCCGGACCAGGATGCCGACGGTGCTCATCCCCGCGCCGTCCTCACCAGCAGCTCCTCGATCTCGGCCGGGGCCAGGACGCGCGCGGCGTGTGTGCGCAGGTGCAGGAAGAACTCGCGGTTGCCTTCCATTCCCAGGATGGGCGAGGGACAGGCCGCCACCACGGCGAGCTTCGCCTCCGATTGGGCCGCGGCCGCGACGTCGCGCAGGGCCTGCAGGTGTTTCTCCGGAGCCTTCACGATACCACCGCGGCCGACCTGGCCGCGCCCGACCTCGAATTGGGGCTTGACCAGGACGAGAGCGTCCGCCTGCGGGGCCAGCACGGTTCGCAGCGGGGCGAGGAGCTTCGTCACGGAGATGAACGACACGTCGACGGTGGCGAGGCCGCAGGCTTCGGGCACGTCTCGCGTGGTGAGGTGGCGGGCGTTGACTCGCTCGAGCACGACCACGCGGGAGTCCGCGCGCAGGCTCTCGTGCAGTTGCCCGCGGCCGACGTCCACGGCGTAGACGCGCACGGCCCCGCGCCGCAGCAACGTCTCCGTGAATCCACCCGTGGAGGCCCCGAGGTCCACGCAAGTCCGGCCGCGCGGATCGACCCCGAACGCGTCCAGAGCGCCCTCGAGCTTGAGCGCGCCGCGCCCCACGTGTTCGGGGCCCGGGAGCACGTCCACGGCCGCATCCGGGCGTACCGGCGTGCCCGCCTTCGTCGCGGGCTGACCGTCGATGCGGACCCGCCCGGCCATGACCAGGGCCTGCGCCTTCTCACGTGACTCGGCCAGGCCGTGCTGGACGAGCCAGAGGTCGAGCCGCCGCGACGTCGGCGCGGCCTTACGCGTGGCGGTCGACGATGAGGCGGGCCAGGCCATTCAACACCGCGCCGCGCTCGCCCAGCGGCTCGATCGCCGCCTCCGCGTCGCGCAACAGCCGCCCCGCCGTCTCGCGCGCGCGGTCCAGGCCGAGCACGCGCACGTAGGTCGCCTTCCCCGCGGCCGCGTCCTTGCCCGCGGTCTTGCCGAGCTTGTCCGCTCCCTCCGTGGCGTCGAGGATGTCGTCCACGACCTGGAAGGCGAGGCCGATGGCGTCCCCGAACCGCGCGAGCCGTCCGAGGTCCTCTTCGCCCGCGCCCCCGAGGACACCCCCGCCCACCACGCAAGCGCGGAGGAGCGCGCCCGTCTTCGCGCGGTGCAGCCGCTCCAGGTCCGCGAGCGTCACGTCCTCGCGGCCCTCTGCTTCCAGGTCCGCGACCTGTCCCCCGATGAGGCCGGAGGTCCCCGCCGCCGTGCCCAGGACGCCGGCGGCACGCAATCGCCGCGCCGCCCCGTCGCCCGAAACATCGCGCGCGCCCGTCTGCACGAGCACGTCGAACGCGCGCGTCAGCAGCGCATCGCCGGCCAGGATCGCGATGGCCTCGCCGAAGACCCTGTGCGACGTCGGCTTGCCGCGGCGCAGATCGTCGTTGTCCATGGCGGGGAGGTCGTCGTGGATCAGGCTGTACGTGTGGATCATCTCGACGGCGCAGGCCAGCGGCATCAGCGCGTCTTCGCCGCCGCCCACCGCTTCTCCCGCGGCCAGCACGAGCAGGGGGCGAATGCGCTTGCCGCCCGCGAAGAGGCTGTAGCGCACGGCCCGATGGATGGTGGAGGGCCAATCCGCTTCCGCGGGCAGGGCGGCGTCGAGGGCGGCCTCGATCCGCCGCCGCCGCGCTTCCAGCCAGTGGCGGCCACCACCGTCGGTGGGTGGCTGATCCGCGGCGAGGTCCGGTGTCAGCGACTCACCCGTTGCCGCCCGTGAAGGGCGTCTTCTTGGGGCGTCCGCTCGCGTCGAGGACGAGATCCCCACGCGCGTCCTTGAGGAGCAGCTCGATCTTGCCCTCCGCCTCCTCCAGCTTGGCGTGGCAGAGGCGCGAGAGCCGCACGCCCTCTTCGTAGAGGACGAGCGACTGCTCGAGGGGCAGCTCGCCCTTCTCCAGCTTCTGCACGATCTCGTCGAGCTTCTGCAGGGCGGCTTCGAAGGTGGGCGTCTCTTCCGCGCTCAGGCGTCCTCCTTGCCCGTGACTTGCGCGGCCAGCGCGCCCGACTGCACGCGGATGCGCAGCGCGTCGCCGACGGCGACCTCGGCCGCATCCCGCACGAGGTGGCCCGAACCGTCGAAGACGAGCGCATATCCGCGCGAGAGGACGGCCAGCGGCGAGAGGGAGTCGAGCTTGCCGGCCAGGCGGGCGAGCACGCTGCGCCGGGCCGCGACGTGCTGGCGGGCCAGGCCGGCCAGGCGCCCCTCCTGGGTCGTCACTCGCGCACGGCGGTCGGCGATCTGGCGGTCCCAGCGGAAGGCCTCGAGCCGGTCGCCCGCGCGCCGATAGCGGTCGCGCGCCCGTTCCACGCGGCGCACGAGGCCGGTCTGGGCCCGCCGCGCCAGCTCGTCCACGCGCTGCGCGTGGTTGCGGAGGCGTCCCCGCTCCGCTTCGAACACCCGGTGCTGGGTGAGCGCGCTCACGCGCGCGCGCACGCGCGCCAGGCGGATGTTGAGCGCGCCGTCGGCGCGGCGGCGCAGGGCGTCGATGCGCGCGGAGAGATCGTCTTTGGCTCCGACCACGATCTCCGCTGCCGCCGACGGAGTCGCTGCACGCACGTCGGCCACGAAGTCCGCGATCGTGAAGTCCGTCTCGTGCCCGACGGCGGAGATGGTCGGGATCTTCGACTCGGCCAGGGCGCGCGCCACCAGCTCCTCGTTGAAGGGCCAGAGGTCCTCGAGGCTCCCGCCGCCGCGAGCCACGATGAGCACGTCGAAGCCGGAGACGCGGTTGATGGCGCGGATGCCGCGCACGATGTCCGGCACCGCTTCCGGTCCCTGCACGCGCGCGGGATAGATCGCGATCTCCAGGTTCGCGTAGCGCCGCTCGACGACGCGCAGGATGTCCTGGATGACGGCGCCCGTCGGCGAGGTCAGGACGGCGATGCGGCGTGGCAGCATGGGCAGCGGCCGCTTGCGCGCGGCCGCGAACAGGCCCTCCTTCTCGAGCTTGTCCTTCAGCTCCTCGAAGGCCTGCTGCAGCGATCCCTTGCCCAGGGGCTCGATCACCTCGACCGCGATCTGGTATTCGCCCTTCGGCGGATAGACGCGCACCGCGCCGCGGACGAGGACCTTCATGCCGTCCCGGGGCTTGAACTTGATGAGCCGGGCCGCCGTCTTCCAGACGACCGCTCGCACCTGCGCGTTCGCGTCCTTGAGCGAGAAGTACCAGTGGCCGGAGGCGGGCAGGGTCACGTTGGAAACCTCGCCTTCGACCCAGACGTCGAAGAACTCGGTCTCGAGGACGCCCTGCAGGCGGTCGGTGAGCTGGCTGACCGTCCAGGTGCGGCGTTGCGGCTTCGGCTTCTCCGCGCCCGGCCCGAAGTCGAGCCCTTTCTGCTGCTCCATGCCTCCGCGCATTCTAAGGCGGAAGCGGGACAGCCAAAGGCCGGATCACGGACGGCCAAACGAACGGGCACGGAGACGGAGACGGGAACGGGGTAGGCACGAGGCGCAGGCTCGAGGAACGCCCGCCAGTGCGCCATCCGACCACCGCACGAGGCGGCTTGGCAACCGGCCAGTGAGCTCAGCGCCGCGCAGCGGCGGTGAGCGACGGGGGGTTTCAGGGGGGGAGCTCACGGCTCTCGGGGTGGGGCGTGAGTTCCCCCCCTGAGATTGAAGACAAGAAAATGGGGCGCCCGGCCCGATCTGGCCTGGCGCCCCGTACGGCTCGAAACTGGAGGTTGTTACTTGGTGGCGGGAGCAGCGACCTTCGCCGGCGCGATGGCGATGACCTTCTCGTGCTCACCCTTCGCGTTGTCCCAGCAGGTCACGGTGACCTTGTCGCCGGCCTTCACGGTCTTGAGCGCGCCCGCGGCCTTGGCGTCCACCGGAGCCGTGTGGTTCTCCTTCTCGCCCTTGAGGGTGATCGTGTTCTTGGTGGCGTCGACGGAGACGACCTCGGCGGTCACTTCGTGCGTCTTCCCCTTGTCCGCAACGGGCTTCGCGGCCTCGGCCTTCGCCTCGGTCTTGGCGGCGACGGCCTGCGCGGGCGCCTTCGGCGCCTCGGGCTTCTTGGCCTCGTCGGCGACGGCCACGCCGGCCACGAAGACGAGGGACAGCAGCAGGGCAAACTTCTTCATGTGTTTCGCAATCTCCTTGGCAACGGGGCAGATTCGCCCACGTGCGGGACGTAAAGGGAGCAAGGCCGGTGCCATCACGACGAACCTGTCGTGCTGCGGCCTAAACCCGCGGCGAAGAAGCCGATTGAGGGGGAAGGGCGAAGCTCCCGGTCAGGGAGCGCCTGCTCCTTTTGGTGCAGCCGGTGCCCCATCCGGGGCATCCTGCATCTTCTCCATCCGGTACTGCAGCGTGCGCCGGCTGAGGCCCAGGAGGCGGGCCGCCCGCGAGACGTTGCCCGCGGACTTCTGGAGCGCCTTCACGATGAGGGCCCGCTCGAGCGCTTCGATGTCGATGCCGGACTCCGGGATGTCGAGGTCGAAGAGCCCGCGGCGCGCGCTGAGCCCCGACCGCACCGCCGCCGGCAGGTCGGCGGGGAGGATGCGCTCCTCGTCGCCCAGGAGGAGCGCCCGCTCGATCACCGACTCCAGCTCGCGCACGTTGCCCGGCCAGTCGTAGCCCATCAGGATCTTCAGGGCCTCGTCGGTGATGCCGCGCTGGCGGCCGCCCGCGTATTTCGCGATGAAATGTTCGACGAGGAGCGGGATGTCCGTGCGGCGCTCGCGCAGGGGCGGCAGCGCGATGGGGATGACGCTGAGCCGGTAGTAGAGGTCCTCGCGGAAGCGCCCCTCGCGCACCGCCTTCTCGAGGTCGTGGTTGGTGGCGGCCACGATGCGGACGTCGATCTTGATGCGCTCGGTCCCGCCCACGCGCAGGATCTCGCGCTCTTGCAGGGCGCGCAGGAGCTTCACCTGGAGGTCGCGCTTGAGGTCGCCCACCTCGTCGAGGAACAAGGTCGAGCCCGAGGCCTGCTCGAAGAGGCCGATCTTGCGGCCCTCCGCTCCCGTGAACGCGCCCTTCTCGTAGCCGAAGAGCTCGGCCTCGAGGATGCTCTCGGGCAGCGCGGCCACGTTGACGGCGTAGAACGGCCGGCCGCGCCGCTCGCTCTCGTGGTGCAGCGCCTTCGCGACCAGCTCCTTGCCCGTCCCGCTCTCCCCGTAGATGAGGACGGTCGAGAGCGAGCTGGCCACCTTGTGCACGACGCGGAAGACGTCCTCCATCGAGCCGTGCGCCCCTACGATGTTCTCGAGGCGGAAACGGTCGCGGAGCTGCTCGTGCAGCATCCGGTTCTCGCGCATGAGGTGGCTGCGCTCCATGGCCCGGCGCAGCACGAGGAGCAGCTCGTCCTTCTCCAGCGGCTTCGTGAGGTAGTCGAAAGCGCCCTTGCGCATCGCGTCCACGGCGCTGTCGATGGTGCCGTGCGCGGTCATGAGGATCACGCAGGGCCCCGCGGGCTGCTTGGGCAGCTCGGAGAGGAGCTCGATGCCGTTCATGTCGGGCATCTTGAGGTCGGTGAGGACGACGTCGAAGGTCTCGCCCGTCGCCGCCTGCAGGGCCTGGCGGCCGTTGGAGGCGGCGGTCGTCTCGTAGCCCTCCGCCTCCAGGATCATCTGCAATATGTCGCGCTGTCTGCGCTCGTCGTCGACGACGAGAACGCGACCTTTCATGATCGGCGCGTTCTCGTCGTAGAGAAGGCAGGGGGGTGACCACCACGAACGCACCCCCCTACGCGCTTCGCGCTACCCCCCCTGCCGCTCGTCGCCGAGTGAATCGGCTCCTCGCTGTGCATCGCTCGCCCCCTGGGGGTCACGAGACCAGGACCTGTCGCGACGCCGCGTCCGCCGCCCGGTCGGCGACCAGGGGCAGGGTGATGCGGGCGGTAGTGCCCTGGCCGGGCTCGCTTTCCAGGACGATGGTGCCGCCGTGGTCGGACACGATCTTCTTGGTCAGGGCGAGGCCGAGCCCGAAGCCCGTGTCCTTGGTGGAGAAGTACGGCTCGAACGCGGACTGGATGTCGTCGACGGACATGCCGTGCCCGTTGTCGCGCACCGTCACCACCAGCGTTTCCGCCTGATCCGCCGCCCCGCCCCCGCGCCGCACCGCGATCTCCAGGGCGCCGCCCTCGGGCATGGCGTCGACGGCGTTGATCATGAGGTTCAGGAAACAGGTCTTCAACAGCTCGGGGTCGGCCACGATGCGGGGCAGGGCCTCGTCCGCCGCCACCGCCAGCGTGATGCCCTGGTCCTTCGCCTTGTGGTCCACCAGCGACGCGACCTCGCGCAACACCTCCTCGACGGACACCAGCCGCGGATGCAGCCGCATGGGCTTGCCGAAGGAAAGGAAGTCCCCGACCAGGCGGTTCAGGCGGCTGATCTCCGCCTTCATGTTGATGAGGATGCGGTCGAAGTCCTCGCGCCGCTTCGCCTCCTCGGGGCCCAGGCGCTCGCGCACGTGGTCGATCGAGAGGTTGATGAAGTTCAGGGGATTCCGGATCTCGTGCGCAACCGCGGAGGCGAGCCGTCCGAGCGCGCTCGTGCGCTCGGCGAAGTGCAGCCGCTCCTCCAGCGCCCGATGCTCGCGCAGCCGTTCGACCATCTCGTTGAAGCTGCGGGCCAGGGTGCCGACCTCGCCCCCTCCCGCGGGCGAGACCTGCACGGCCAGGTCTCCGGCGGCGACCTTCTGTGCCGCTTCCGTCAGTCCCTGGAGGGGCTGGATCAGGGACCAGGACAAGTAGAGGGCGAGCATGATCCCGAGCGCGAAGACGGCCAGGGTGGCGAGGAGGCGGCTGAGGAACGCCTCCTGCGACAGCGTGGAGAAGTCCTCGAGCGTGCTCTGGATGAGGAGGGTGCCGATCCGGCGCTCGCCGATCACGATGGGGACGGTGAGGGTCGAGGTCTTCGCCCCCGCCCCCCGGTTCTCCTCGCCGAGCACGCCGCGGATCACGTACTCCTTCGGGCCCTTCTTCTTGTTGGTGCGCAAGACGCGCTTGCCTACGTTCTGGGGGTCCGTGGAGGCCTGGACCTCGTCCGAGGTGTCGGCGATCGACACGTCCTTGACCCCCAGCTGCCGGAGCTTCTGCGCGAACTGGTCGAGGGTCGCCTTGAGGTCGCCCCCTTCCACCGCCGCCGGCTGCTCCTGGAAGACCTCGATGGCCGTGGAGAGGTCCTCCGTGTAGTCGCGCAGCTGCGAGATGAGCCGCCGCTCGCTGTAGAGATGGAGGAGGAACAGGCTGGACACGGAGAGCAGGAGCAGCGACACCATCATCAAGAGCAGCTTCGTCTTGAGGCTGAGGTTGTGCAGCCCGGAGTGCGCCATGCCCTGCGACATGCCAGCAATGAGGATAGAGCGCTTAAGATATGGCCGCAATGTCCGAGCCGCCGCGGGCCCTGGGCGGGATCCGCATCCTGCTCGTGGACGACGACGACGACACCCGTGACATCATCGAGCGCGTCCTGGTTCGCCGCGGGGCCGAGGTGGTGGCGGAGGCATCGGCGCCCGCCGCCCTCCTGCGCTTCGCCGAGCAGAAGTTCCACGTCCTCCTGGTGGACGTCATGATGCCGGGCATGGACGGCTACGCGTTCATCCGCAAGATTCGCGCGCTTCCCGCGGATCAGGGGGGGACCATTCCCGCGGCCACCCTCACCGCCCGCGTGGCCACGGACGATCGGATGGAGTCGGTCCTGGCCGGTTTCCAGGGCCACGTGAGGAAGCCCGTGGACACGGACCAGCTCACGTACGTGGTGGCCACGCTGGCCGGACGCGGCACGGCCTAGCTTCGCCTAGAGCCGGCCGACGTCGCTCTCGCCCAGCAGCATGCGGTCGATGGCGGTGGCGCGGCCCGTCTTGGGATCCACGGTCACCACCACCGCCGCGAAACGCGGGTCGTTCTTCGCCGTCTCGAAGCGGGCGGGCATGGCGGTGATGAACCGCTTGACGATCGTCTCCGCCTCCACGCCGATGACCGAATCGTAGGGGCCGGTCATGCCGAGGTCCGTGCAGTACGCGGTCCCCTTGGGCAGGATCCGGTGATCGCAGGTGGGCACGTGGGTGTGCGTCCCCACGACCGCGGAGACGGTTCCGTCCAGGTGATAGCCGAGCGCGGTCTTCTCCGAGCTGGCCTCCGCGTGCATGTCCACGATGATCACGGCCGCTTCCTTGCGCAGCTTCTCGACTTCGCGCGCGCCCAGGGTGAACGGATCGTCCATGGCGCCGTTCATGAACACGCGGCCGCTGAGGTTCAGGACGGCCACCGGGACGTGGGAGTCCTTGCCCCGCCCCACGTAGCTGCCACGGCCGGGCTGGCCCTCGGGGTAGTTGAGGGGGCGGATCAGCTGGGGGATCTGATCGATGATCGGGATGATCTCGCGCTTGTCCCAGATGTGGTTGCCGGACGTCATGCAGTCCACGCCCATGTCCAGGATCTCGTCGCAGATCTCACGGGTGACGCCGAACCCGCCGGCCGCATTTTCGACGTTGGCGATGCAGTATTCGACGTCGTATTTCTTCAGGACGATCGGCAGCGCCTTCTTCATGATGCCGCGACCGGGGCTGCCCACGACGTCGCCGATGATGAGGATGTTCATTCGACCTTCACGCTAGACTGCGCGACCGCGACCGTCAAATGGATGCGGCTATAATCGCCGCCGGCGGATCCTCATTGGAGTCCAATCAGACGCTCCTCGCGCTCGCGGCCGCCACGACGTGGGACGGCGGCGACGGGGTGGTGTCCACGCTCCGGTCCACCTTGAGCACGCTCGCCCCTTTCGACGCGGGCGAGCTGGCCCTGTCCATGCCGACCGGTTTCCGGCGCTGGACGTTCACGGACGAAGAGGAGCCAGTGGCCGCGGACGACCTGCTCCTGGACGTCTCGCGCCACGACGTGCCCCTGCGCATCGACCAGCCCGACGAGGCCGGTCCCTTCCCGGAGACGGCGGCCCGCATGCGGCGCCGCGGGTACATGTCGATGCTGGCCGTGCCCCTGAACGCGGCCGGCGGTCCCGACGGCGCGGTGGTGCTGGCGCGGCGCTTCGGCTGGGCGTACGCGGGGACCTCGATGCGCTCCGTCTCCGTCTGCGTGTCGATGGCGGGCCTGTGCCTGGAGCGCGCGCTCGCCCTCACCGCGCTGCGCCGCGAGCTGGAGGCGGCCGGCCATCGCCTGCGCGAGCTGGAAGGCCGCTACCGGTGACGGACGGCGAGCGCGGCCGCGTGCTCCTCGTCGACGACGACCCGGGCCTTCTCGAGATGATGGCGGAGGTCCTGCAGGAGGCGGGTTTCACGGTCGAGACCGCGAACGACGCGCTCCAGGGTCTCGCCCGCATCGAGGCCAGCGAGCCCGAAGTGGTGGTCGCCGATGTCGAGATGGGCGTCATGAGCGGCTACGAGCTGTGCCGCCGCGTGCGCGCTTCCGGCCGCCACTCGATCCCGTTCCTCTTCTGCTCCGGGCTCGGCTCACCGCAGTCGCGGGTAGAGGGCCTGGAGGCGGGAGCGGACGACTATCTCGTGAAGCCCGTCACCAGCGAGGAGCTGATCCTGAAGCTCGCGCGGCAGGTGGACCGCGCGCGCAAGCTGCGCGAGGCGGCCCTCGCGGCGCGGCCGGCGGTCAACGCGGCCATCCTGGCCGCCATCGAGGCGCGCCTCGACGTGCAGCGATCGGCGGTGGTGCGCCTGGGCCGGTTCGAGGTGCGGTCGATCCTCGGCCGCGGGTCCATGGGCACCGTCTTCAAGGCCTGGGACACGAAGCTCGAGCGTTGGGTCGCCATCAAGACCGTGCGCGCGGGCGCGGGCATGGCGGAGTTCTGGGACGGCGACGTCGTGCGCGGCCTGGTTTCGGAAGCGACGATGGTGGCGCGCTTCAACCATCCGCACGTGGTGTCCGTGCACGACGTGCAGGACGCGACGGACGCCGCCTACATCGTGATGGAGTTCGTGGACGGCGTGAGCCTCGAGGACCTCCTCCACCGGGTTCGCCTGCCGGCCGCCCTGGCCGTGCCTCTGTTGCGGGCCCTGGCCAGCGCCCTGGCCGCCGCGCACGCCGTCCACGTGCTGCACCACGACGTCAAGCCGGGGAACGTCCTGCTCGGCCGGGACGGCGCCATCCGGCTGACCGATTTCGGCGTCGCTTCCTTCGTGTCCACGAAGATGCGGCGGACCGTGTTCGGAACGCCGGGCTACATGCCGCCGGAGACGCTGCGCGGCAAGGGCTTCGACCACTCCGGCGATCTCTTCGCGCTGGGCGCCGTAGCCTACCGGTGCCTGACCGGGCACCCGGCGTTCGGCGGACGCACGGCGTCCGACGCCTTGATGAACACGCTGAAAGGCCGGATCACGCCGCTGCGCGAGTTGGCGCCCGATGTTCCCGAGGATCTGGCCGCGATCGTGTCGTCACTGCTCGAGCCGGATCCGAAGAAACGGATGGGTGATGCGGCGCAGCTCGGCCGCGATCTCGCGGGTGTCTCCGCAGGCCGCGGATGGCGGTGGGCAATGCCCGACCTTTCCGCGACTTCGGAGTCGGGGGTGGCGTCGCCGGTTTCCGACGCACCCCACGCGCAGGTAGTGGACACGATGGATTCGGGCGAGGTGCTGGGGAGCTGAGCGGTCGGCCGCAAAGGCCGAGCAGCAACCCGAGGAAGAGGACGGAACCCGTGGATCGGGAGCGCTTTGATCGCTTGGTCGCGGCGATGGTCGTCGGGAGACTACCGTCTCTTCTTCCTCCGCGCGGCCCGTTTCGGCGCTCCGCCCGTGCCCGCGGCGAGCACCGCTTCCACCCGCGTGAGCGCCGCGTGGGCCGCGGGCACACCACAGTAGATCGCCTGCTGCAGGACGATCTCCTTCACGTCGTCGGCGGAGAACCCGCCCTCCTCGAGCGCGGCCCGCACGTGCATCTCGAACTCTTCCCACCGGCCGAGCGCGAGCAGGGTGCCGATCACGAGGACGCGGCGCGTGCGGATGTCCAGGCCCGGCCGGGTCCAGATCTCGCCCCACGCGTAGCGCGTGATGAGGTCCTGGAACTCCGCGGTGAACGCGTTCGCGCGGGCCTCGGCCCGGTCCACGTGTGCGTCGCCGAGGACTTGCCGGCGGACGCGCGTGCCCGCCCGGCGGCGTTCGTCGTCGTCGTTCATGGCGTCACCTCGCCGGACAGGAAATCGCGGACGGCCGCGGTAAAGGCGTCGGGTTGCTCGATGTTCGAGAGATGGGCCGCGCGCAACGAGACGACGCGCGCCCCGGGAATGCCCGTGCGCAGCGCTTCGCCGTCGACGGCTGTGGTGACGGGGTCATCGGTGCCGACCACGACGAGGGCCGGGCAAGCGATGTGCGCGAGGCTGGCGCGCAGGTCGGCATCACGCAGCACCGCGCAGCACCCGATGTAGCCCTCGGGCGCGCACGCCGCCACCATCGACCGCATCACCTCCGCCGCGCCCGGTTCTCGCCGGCGGAAGTCCTCCGTGAACCAGCGGGGCAGCGCGGCCTCGGAGATCGGGGACAGCCCCAGGGACCGGACATCCCGGATCCTCTGGTCCCAACCCTCCGCGGTCCCGATCTTCGCCGCCGTGTTCGCGAGCACGAGCCGGTCCACCCGCCCGCGGGCGTGGACGGCCAGCCACATCCCCGTGAGGCCGCCGAGGGAGAGGCCGCACACGTGCGCGCGCCGCGCGCCCACCGCGTCCAGGACGGCCAGGGCGTCGCGTCCGAGCAGGTCGAGCGAATACGGCGCGGGTGAGACCACGGACCGCCCGTGTCCTCTCGTGTCGTAACGCACGACGCGGAACGACCGGGACAGGGCCGCGACCTGTTTCGTCCAGGAGTCCAGCGTCGTCCCCAGCGAGTTCGAAAGCAGCAGGACCGGCGCGTCGGCGGCGCCGTCCACGAGGTACGCGATGCGGCCGCCCTTGACCGCGACCTCAGGCACGTTTGGGCCCGCGGCTCCGATGCCGCGCGAGCGCTTGCCGCACGAACTCTTCGGCCGCCCCCAGGTAGCTCGCCGGGGCCAGCCGCGCGGCGATGTCGGCCGCGCTCAGATGCCGCGTCACCTCCGGATCCGCGGCGAGCACATCTGCCAGCGGCCGACCGGAGGCCTGAGCGCCCCGCGCCGCCGCTTCGACGGCGCGGTGCGCCGGTTCCTTGCCCATGGGCACGGCCAGGGCCATGGCGATCGCCTCTGCCATCACGAGACCGTGCGTCAGGTCGAGGTTCACGCGCATGCGGTCGGGATCGACGACGAGACCCTCGAGAGAATCCGCCATGGCCCGTGCCGCGCCGGCGCTGAGGACGACCAGCTCCGGCAGCGTGTCCCACTCCGCGGGCCAGCCGCCGAGGCCGCGCTCGTGTTCCTGGGGCATCGCGGTGAGGAGAGTCGCCACGAGACCCGGCGCACGCACCGCCGCCGCCAGTGCGACCGCGGCGCCAATGGGGTTCCGCTTGTGGGGCATGGTCGACGATCCGCCGCGCCCGTCGGCGGGCGCTTCGTGGGCCTCGCCAACCTCCGTCTGCGCCAGGAGCGAGACATCGCGCGCGATCTTGCCCAGCGTGCCGACGGCGATCCCGAGAGAGGACGCGAGATGGGCGAGGCGATCGCGATGCGCGTGCCACGGGAGATCGGGGACGGGAAGACTCAAGCGCGCGCCGAGAGCTCGGGCGACCGCCATGCCCGGTGGGCCGAGCGCGGCCAGCGTTCCCGAGGCGCCGCCGAACTGGAGAACGAGCGCCTCCGACAGCGCGCTCGCAACCCGGTCGTGCGCGCGCCCGAGCGCATCCAGCCATCCGGCGGCTTTCAGGCCGAACGTGATCGGCGTCGCCTGCTGGAGCCACGTCCGTCCCGCCATCGGCGTGGCGGCGTGAAGCTCCGCGTGGCCGGCCGCGGCCTGCGCCGCGCGGGCGAGGTGACGCAGGATCTCGGGCACCGCGGCCCGGAGCTGCAGCACGAGCCCGGTGTCGAGGATGTCCTGGCTGGTCGCGCCCCAGTGCACGTAGCGCGCCGCGTCCGGATCCACGGCCGCCACTCGCGCCGTGAGATGGCGGACGAGGGGGATGGCGACGTTGCCCGCGCTCGCCGCTTCCCTCGCTATCGCGTCCAGGTCGTAGTGTTCGGCCCGGGCCGCGGCGCGGATGGCGGCGATGGCGGAGCGGGGGATGACTCCGACTTCGGCTTCCGCGTCCGCGAGCACGGCCTCGACGTCGAGCATGGCCTGCAGGCGCGCGCGGTCCGAGAAGCGCGCCGCCACCCCGGCCTCGCCGAACAATCCGCGGTGGAGGTCGCTCACACGTCGAAGAACACGGTCTCGTCCTGCCCCTGGAGCACGATGTCGAAATGGTAACGGCCGTCGGCCACGCGGCGGGCGATGAGGGTGGGGCGCCGCTCCGCGGGGACCATCTCGAGGATCGGGTCCTGCGCGTTCGCGGCCTCGTCGTCGAAGTAGAGGCGCGTGACGAGGCGCGTGAGGATGCCGCGCCCCAGGATGCCGAGCACGATGTGCGGCGCCTGCGCGCGCCCGCGCGGCCCCGGCACCGGACCGGGCTTGATCGACTCGATGGTGAAACGGCCGTCGTCGGAGGTGGGCACGCGGCCGAATCCGTCGAAGTCGGCGTCCATGGGCTGGGGCTGGCGGTCCTCCGGGTGATGGTAGCGCCCGCCCGCGTCGGCCTGCCACGTCTCGATGAGCACGTCGGCCGCCGCCGCGCCCGCCCCGTCCCGCACGCTCCCCTCGATCACGATGCGCGTCCCCTTCGTGCCGCGGCGCACGACGATCGCGCCCCCTTCGAAGGGGAGCGCGTGGTGGAAGAACGGGCCGACGGTCTGGGACGGCGTGGGATCCGGCACGTCAGGCCTCCACGGTGGGAGTGGCCTCGCGGCCGCGCAGCACGATGTCGAAGCGATAGCCGAGGGCCCACTCCGCCTTCGTGAGGCCGAAGTCGAAGGCGGCCACGAGCCGCCCCCGCGCGCGCTCGGGCACGGAGTTGAAGATGGGGTCGAAGGCCAGCAGCGGGTCGCCGGGGAAGAACATCTGCGTGATGAGGCGGGTCAGGAAGCTCGACCCGAAGACGGACAGGTGGATGTGGGCGGGCCGCCAGGCGTTCGGATGATTGCGCCACGGATAGGCGCCGGGCTTGATCGTGATGAAGCGGTACCGCCCCGCGGCGTCCGTCAGCGCGCGGCCGGCGCCCGTGAAGTTCGGGTCCAGGGGCGCGTCGTGGTCGTCGCCCCGATGCGCGTAGCGGCCGGCGGCGTTGCACTGCCACAGCTCCACCAGCGTCTCCGTGACCGGGCGGCCGTCTTCGTCGAGCACGCGGCCTTCCAGGATGATGCGCTCGCCCAGGGGCGCCCCCGCGTGCTGGCGCGTGAGGTCGTGGTCGAGCGCTCCGATCCGTCCCTGCACCTGGGTAGGCCCGGTGATCTCGGAGAGCGTCTGCGGGATGGCGACCAGCGGCTGCCGGGGACACCGCAGCAGGGTCGAGTGGTATTCCGGCGAGTCGTTCGGTGGGTGCAGGTCCGACGGCACCGGCCGGTAGCGGGCGGGATCGCTCATGCGACCTCGACCGCGCCGTGCGCCTCCGCCGTCCGCCGATGGAGGTCGCGCATGACGGCGAGCTCGTTATCGGTGGGAGGCGCGGTCTCGCCCACCTGGGCCGCGAAGTGCACGGGCCAGCCCGTGGCGGCCCGCACCTGGTCGGCGCTCACGCCCGGATGGAGGCTGGTCACGGCGAGCTCCTTCGTGTCGGGATCCGGCTCCAGGATGCAGAGATCGGTGATGACCTTCGTCGGGCCTTTCGTGGCCAGGCCGAGGCGGGCACGATGGTCGCCCCCCTCGCCGTGGCCGAAAGACGTGACGAAGTCGAGACGGGCCACGAACGCGCGCGGCGATTGGGGCAGGACGACGAAGACCTCACGGCAGCTGCTCGCGATCTCCGGCGCCCCGCCCGCGCCCGGCAGCTTCACCCGCGGCTTGTTGTAGGCGCCCACGACCGTGCTGTTGAGGTTGCAGTGGCGGTCGATCTGGGCCGCGCCCAGGAAGCCGACGCTGATGCGCCCGCCCTGCAGCCAGTAGCGGAAGATCTCGGGCACGGACACCGTCGACAGCGCGGTCTCGCAGAGCTCGCCGTCGCCGATGGAGAGGGGCAGGACGCCCGGACGCGTGCCGATGGTGCCGGACTCGTAGACGAGCGTGATGCGCGGGGCGTGGGTGAGGCGCGCCAGGTTGCAGGCGGCGGAAGGAAGGCCGATCCCGACGAAGCACACGTCCTCGTCGTCGAGGAGGCGGGCGGCGGCGACGGTCATCAGCTCCGTGTAGGTCCAGTTCACCGCTCAGGCCACCCGCGTCGCGTGCACGGCGAAGGCTTCCGGTCCGGCGCCCATCACGTCGCGCTCGAGCCAGGCCTGGAACGACTCGCGCTCGCGCGAGACTCCGTCCCAGGATCGATAGAACGCGTTGCTGCGCCGATAGTACCCCTGGGCGTACGAGGGAAACGCGCCGCCGGGCACGACGGCGATGGCGGCGACCGTCCAGTGGGGGAGGATGCACGCGTTGGGATGGCTGCCCGCGAAGCCGTCCACCACCTCTTCGACGGTCACCACGGCGCGGGCGGCGGCCAGCACCGCCTCCTTCTGCACGCCGAGGATGCCTTCGATCATCACGTTGCCTTCGCGGTCCGCCTTCTGCGCGTGGATGACCGCGACGTCCGGCCGCAAAGCGGGCACCGCGGCCAGCGTCTCACCCGTGAAGGGGCAGGTCACGCTGCGGATGTGCGGGTTCACCTCCGCGAGCTGTGTCCCCTGGTAGCCGCGGAAGACGGCCACGGGAAGTCCGGCCGCGCCCGCCGCGTAGGCGTTCGCCATGGCCCCGTGGCTGTGCTCCTCGAGCGCGAGCGGCCGCGGCCAGTCGTTCTCCACCGCGTCGCGCAGGCGGTGGAGCGAGCCCACGCCCGGGTTGCCGCCCCAGGAGAAGACGAGCCGGGACGCGCAGCCGGCGCCGATCATCTGGTCGTACAGGAGGTCGGGAGTCATGCGGATGAGCGTGAGGTCGCGACGTCCCTGCCGTATGACCTCGTGGCCCGCGGCGAAGGGGATGAGATGCGTGAACCCCTCCATCGCGACGGTATCGCCGTCGGCGACGGCGGCGGCGATGGCTTCCGGCAGCGAACAGAAACGGGCCACGTCTCTCCTCCTGCGGGGGTCGGCGCGCGGGAGAGTCGCACGAGGCCCGGATCGTGTCAATCCGAATAGCGGATTCTTGGGCGATAATCGAACGCATCAGCGCGGGGCGTGGCCGAGCGCGAATCCGATCTCCTCCGCCGCCGACTGCAGCACGGGGAGGTACTCGCGCACCATCGTGTCGCGGTCCACGCGCGTCGCCTGCACGCCGACGTTCATGGCCGCGGCCACCGACTGGTCGGGCCGCCGCACGGGCACGGCCAGCGAGCGCAGTCCGATCTCGAGCTCCTGGTCCACGATCGCGTAGCCCGCCTCGCGCACGCGCGCGATCTCCGACCGCAGCCCCTCGCGGTCCACGATGGTGTGGGGCGTATGGCGCACGGGCCGGACGCGCGCGAGGTACACCGATCGCTCCGCGTCGCTCGCGAAGGCGATGAGGACGCGGCCCATCGACGTGCAGTAGGCGGGCAGGCGGCTGCCGACGGAGAGGCCGACGGAGAGGATGCGGCGCGTGGCCGCGCGCGCCACGTAGACGATCTCGTCGCCGTCGAGGACGCTCAAGGAGCAGGACTCGTGCAGGCGGTCCGCGACGCGTTCGAGCACGGGCTGGGCCGCGCGCGCCACCGGCGCGGAGCCGAGGTAGGCGTAGCCCAGGGCCAGGACCTTGGGGGCGAGGCGGTAGCTGCCCGCGGAGCCGCTCACGTAACCGAGGACGGAGAGCGTGTGCAGGCAGCGGCGGGCGGCGGCCCGGGACATGCCGCCGAGGCGCGCCGCCTCCGCGATCGACACCACCTCCGCCCCGTGGCCGAAGGCGCGGATGACGGACAGGCCCCGCGCCAGGGACAACATGTAATCGGGGTCATTCTTGGTGCGGGGAGTGGCCGCGCGTCGTCTAGGCTTGGAAGGACCCTTCATGATGATTGGTCCGATTATCGCACAATCTGTGCGCTATTCGCCTTGACACTGCGCGCCCGTCCTCGTTAGCATCCAACCGCTCAACTGACCACGCGTTCAAAAGCGGAGGATGTCATGGAGACCAGATGGGCTCGCCCGCTCGCGGCGGCAGGGGTCGTCCTCTTCATCTCTATGCTGGGGGCCGGAACCGCGGCCGCGCAGACGACGGCGGCGGCCCTCACCGGCGTGGTCACCGACGACTCGGGAGCGGCGGTGCCGGGCGCCTCCGTGACCGCGCGCAATACGGGCACGGGAGCCGTCAGCCGCGCCACGACCGACACCGCGGGGCGCTACTCCCTGCCTGGCCTCGATCCCGGTGACTACGAGGTCCGCGTCGAGCTCGCCGGCTTCAAGACGGTCGTGCGCGGCGGCGTGGGCCTCCGCGTCGGCGGCAGCAGCACCTTGAACGTGACCCTCAAACTCGGGCAGGTTTCGGAGCAGGTGATCGTCCAGGAGAAGGAGCCGCTCATCGAGACCACGAAGGCCGAGATCAGCCGGGTGGTGGGCACGCAGGAGATCGAGACCCTGCCCAACATCGGCCGCAACTTCGTGGACTTCGTGAAGCTCTCCAGCGCCGTCGCTCCCGGCCGCGAGAACGTGGGCGGCGGGCCCTTCAAGGAGCCCGACGTGGCCGTTGGCGCGGCGGCGGCGCCGCGCCTGTCGTTCGGCGGCCAGCAGGAGCTCAACACGCTGGTGCAGGTGGACGGCGTGGACAACGTCCAGACCTACACCGGCCTGCCGCGGGCCACCCCGTCGCAGGAAGCGGTGCGCGAGTTCCGCATCCTGCAGAGCACGTACGCGGCCGAATACGGGCGTGCCCTGGGCGGCTTCGTGAACATCGTCACCAAGTCCGGGACCAACGACCCGCACGGCTCCGTCTACTACTACGGGATGGACGACGGCCTGGCCTCGCCGTCGATCCTCAACGCCCCCGGCGCGGACAAGCTGAGCCAGCACCAATACGGCGCCTTCTTCGGCGGCCCGCTGCAGAAGGACCGCACCTTCGTCTTCGCGAGCTACGAGGGGCAGCATCGCTCGGAGTCGAACCAGTTCTCGAGCGTGATCCGCGACAACTTTGCCGCCATCAACGCCGCCCGCGCCCGCTACGGCCTGAGCCTGGAGACCCTCGACCAGGTGCGCACCAACGACTACAACACGTTCATGGCCAAGCTCGACCACAACGCGGGCGACCGCGTGCGACTCTCCCTGCGCTACAACTTCCTCGACTCGGAAGCGCTGAACTTCCCGGGAGGAGCCGGCCGCGCTTCCGCGGCCTCCAGCGCCGCGCGCGACAACCAGACCCGCGACCACTCCGCGGTCCTGGGCGCGACCGCGACCTTCACCCCGCAGCTCCTGGGCGAGGCGCGTCTGCAGTGGGCGCGGCGCTCCTACTCATTCGAGCCCATCGTGGGCGAGCCGACCATGGAGGTCACCAACCTGATCCTCATGGGCAAGACGACGTCCGACCCGGACTTCTACAAGGAAGACCGGTGGCAAGGCTCGGGCAACCTTCTCTATACACGCGGCGGTCATCGTGCCAAGTTCGGCTTCGACGTGAGCCACGTGGCGGACGAGGCGACGTGGAACCTCTTCTTCCCGGCCCGCATCATCTTCCCGAGCCTGACTGCGTTCACCACGTTGACTCCGGCCGTGTTCTGGTTCCCGGTTCTCACCGACTCGCCCATCTACCCGGGAGTGAGCACGGACTGGTCGGACCCGGTGCCCGTGCCCTATCACGACGACACCCAGTTCGACCGTGACCATTCCTCCTTCGGCGTGTTCGCCCAGGACGAATGGAAGATCGGCCGCGAGCTGACCCTCACCTACGGCCTGCGCTACGACCTCGAGCAGTACCCGGATTTCTTCGTGAACAAGCGCGATTCCAACAACGTGCAGCCGCGCCTCGGCTTCGCCTACGCCTTCTCGCCCCGGAGCGTCCTGCGCGGCGGCGTCGGCCTCTTCACGGATCGCCTGGCCAGCAGCGTCGGCCAGGTGTTCACGGCCGCCGAGTGGTCCAGCCGCGGCGACGCGGACAACGCGGTCATCCTGTTCCCGGCCGTGGCCCGGATCCGCGGCCGCTTCCGTCAGACGACGGTGGGCGGACCCGGCGCGCCCCCGGCCGCGGCCACGTTTCTCGCCACGGGGAAGGCGCCCCTCACGGGGACGACGAGCTTGACCGACAACGTGAGCGGGGAGCTCGACAACCCGTACAGCATCCAGGCCAGCCTGCAGTTCTCGCAGGAGCTGGGCGCCGGCCTCGCGCTGTCCGCCAACTACCTCTTCGTCCAGGCGCGTGACCTGCTCGGCCACGGCGGCAACCTGAACGCGGTGCAGACGGGCACCCAGGTCACGGGGGAGCCCATCGTGGCTGGGCGCCGCTTCCCGGAGCTCGGCAACTTCCACGTGACCGACAACATCGGACGCTCGACCCACCACGGTGGGACGATCGAGCTGCGCCGCCCCATGTCCCACGGAATCGGGTTCACTGCGTCCTACACGCTCTCGCGCTCGCGCGCGAACGTGGAGTCCATCACGAACCTGGGCGACTTCCCGGAGCTGCTCGACCTCGCGGCCGAAGAGTCGCTGTCGCGCCAGCACGTCGCGCACCGCGGCACCTTCTCGTTCATGAGCGAGGTGCCCAGGAGCGTTGCCGTCCTCGGGGGGACGCGCTTCGCCGCCCTCGTCACCGCGAGCTCGGGCCGCTTCTTCACGGTGTTCGTGGGCGCGGACGCCAACAGTGACGGCAACCCCAACGCCGACCGCGTGGGCACCCTCGGCAAGAACTCGCTGGAAGGCCCCGGCTACGCGAGCTTTGACGTGCGGGTGGCGCGGGAGATCGGCCTGGGCGCGCGCGCGAGGGCCGAGATCAGCGTGGACGTCTTCAACCTCTTCAATCGCGTCAACGTCAAGGACCTCAACACGGTCTGGGGCAACGCGGACCCGAACGTGCCCGCCATCGCGAGCTTCAACACCCCTCGCGAGGTCTTCAACCCGCGCCAGGCCCAGATCGGGTTGCGCCTCCGCTTCTGACCTCGGAGACGACGGCCCCCACGGTCCGCGCGGCCGCGCTCGACGTCCTGCGCGCGTGCGGCCTCACGACCGTCTTCTCCAACCCGGGCTCGACGGAGGTGCCGCTCCTCGCGGGCTGGCCGCGCGACCTCCGCTTCGTGCTCGCCTTGCACGAGGCCTCGGTCGTGGGAATGGCGACAGGGTGGGCGATCGCGTCCGGCGAGCCCGCCTTCGTCCTGCTCCACACCACGGCCGGGCTCGGCAACGGCGTCGCCGCCCTGGCCACGGCACGCGTCAACCGCGCCCCCCTCGTGGTCCTGGTGGGGCAGCAAGACCGGCGCCACCTGGCCGCGGAGCCCTTCCTGGCCGGAAAGCTGGAGGGCCTGGCGGGCGAATACCCGGTGTGGGTCCACACCCCGCCGCGCGCCCAGGAAGTGCCGGCCGCGATCCTGCGCGCCTGGCATGAGGCCCGGGCCGCGCGCGGTCCCGCCCTCGTGATCGTGCCGATGGACGACTGGATGGCGCCGGCCGGCGACGCCCGCGAGCGATCGGCGGCGCCCCAGGTCGTCCGCGCGCCCGCCATCGATCCGGCCGCGGTGGAGGCGCTGGAAGGCCTGCTCGCCGCGTCGTTATCGCCCGCGCTGGTGGTGGGCGCGGGTGCGGACGATCCGGAGACGTGGAACGCGCTGGTCGCGCTGGCGGAGAGGCTCGCCTGTCCCGTGTGGCAGGAGTCGTTCGGGGCGCGTGCGGGGTTTCCCCAGGACCATCCGCTCTTCGCCGGCCACCTGCCCGCCGGCCGCGCCCGGCTGCGCGACACGCTCGGCGCGCACGACTTCGTCCTCGCCGTGGGCGCGCCCGTCTTCCGCCAATACCCGTACGAGCCGGGACCGTTCGTCCCCGCGAACACGCGCCTCGCCATCGTGACGGACGACGCGGCGGAGGCCCATCGGAGCCCGGTGCAGCTCGCCATCGTGGGTCCGCCCGCCGGCGTCTGTCGGCTGCTGGCCGATCGTCTCCCGGCGCGGACGGGACGTCCGGTCGCCCGCCGTTCGCCCGCGCCGCCCCATCCGTCCGCGGACGGGCGGCTGCGCGCGGGCGACGTCCTGGCCGCGCTGGCGGAGCGGCTGCCGCGCGACGTCGTCCTCGTCGAGGAGTGCCCCTCCAGCCGTCCCGAGCTGCACCGGCGCATCCCGGCCCGCGCTCCGCTCGGCTTCCTCAGCGCGGCCATGGGCGGCCTCGGCTTCGCCCTGCCCGCGGCCATCGGCGTGCGCATGGCGCGGCCCCAGCGTCCCGTCGTCGCCGTCGTGGGCGACGGCTCCTCGATGTACGCCATCCAGGCTCTCTGGAGCGCGGCGTACTATCGCGTCGGCGTCCTGTTCGTGATCCTCGCCAACGGAGGGTACGCGGTCATGGATCGCCTGGCCGAGAAGCACGGCGGCGGCGCGCCCTGGCCGTCCTTCGACGTGCGTGTCTCGGACATGGCGCGCGCGATGGGATGCCAGGCCGTGCGCATCGACGACCAGGCGGCGCTGCTGCGCGTGCTGGACGAGGTGATGCCGCGGCTCGCCAGCCGCGAGGAGCCGCTGTTGATCGAGGCCGCGATCACGCCGGACGCGACCTTCGAGCCATGAGGCGGCCCTGATCGCGGCTCCCGACACACGACGATCGGTGGTGGGCCTGCTCGGCGCCGTCGTCCTGCCCGGAGTCCTGCTCCTGCTGCCCGCTCCGGCGGGCCTCACGGTGCCCGGCCAGCGCATGGCCGCCGTCTTCCTGATGGCGCTGGTCCTGTGGGCCACGGAGGCGCTGCCGATCGCGGTCACGTCGCTCCTCACCGTCCTCGTCCAGCCCCTCCTCGGCATCGAAGACGCGCGGGCCGCGTTCACCGCCTTCATGAGCCCGGTCTTCTTCTTCGTCCTCGCGATGTTCTTCCTGGCCGCGGCGCTCACCCGGTCGGGCCTCGATCGCCGCTTCGCCCTGAGTCTGCTCGTGCGCGCGGGCACGGACCCGCGGCGCGTGCTCCTGGCCCTGATGGCGGGGACGGCTGCGCTCTCGTCGATCCTGTCCGACGTGGCCGTGTGCGGGATCTTCATGGCGGTCGCGCTCGGCATCTTCGCCAAGGCCGACGTTAGGCCCGGCTCGTCGTTCGGGCGCGCGGTGATGATGGGCATCCCCATCGCGTCGCTCATCGGGGGCGTGGCCACGCCCGCGGGCAGCGCCATCAACGTGCTCGGCATCTTCTTCATCGAGGAGTTCGGGAAGGTGCGCGTGCCCTTCCTGTCCTGGACCGCGATCGGCGTGCCCATGGTGCTGGGCCTCACGCCGGTGGCCTGGGCCGTCTTGTGCTGGTGGTGTCCACCCGAGATGAAGTCGGTCGGTGACGCGGACGAGATGCGCGCGGACCTGGCGCGCCTCGGTCCGTGGAGCACCGCGGAGAAGAAGGTGATCGCCCTCTTCGCCGTGCTCGTCGTGCTGTGGGTGCTCAGCACCTGGATCAAGTCCTTCGACGTGACCCTCGTCGCGCTCGGCGGCGCCCTCGCCCTCTTCCTGCCGGGAATGCGCGTCATGACCTGGGAGGAGGGCCAGAAGACGGTGGGCTGGGACGCGCTCCTGATGATCGGGGGCGTGACGTCGGTGGGCGCGGCTTCGCTCAAGACCGGCCTCGCGAAGTGGCTGGTGACGGCGGTCCTGGGCGGGATGGCCGGATGGAGCCCCGTGTGGGTGGTGGCCGCGATCAGCGCCTTCGCGGTCGTGGCCCACCTCCCCATCCCCATCGCGCCCGTGATCAACAGCGTGTTGATCCCGCCCATCGTCCTGCTGGCGATCGCGGCCGGCCAGAGTCCCGCCCTTTACGCGCTGCCCGTGGCCTTCACGGCGTCCTGCGCGTTCCTGCTTCCGCTGGACGCGGTTCCGCTCCTGACCTTCGCCCGCGGGTATTACCGGACGTTCGACATGTTCGTGCCCGGCGCCGTCATCAGCGTGGCCTGGGTCGTCTGGATGACGGCTTTGATGATGCTCCTGGGGCCGCCGCTCGGGTTCTTCTGAGCGGCGAAGCGGAATACCTCACTCCTTGAGCTGGCCGGTCAGTCCGAACACCAGGATCGCGAAGGCCACGCCGATCGCGAACCCGCCGCCCGACAACCCCACCGCAGCGACGGCCCTGACATCGTGAGCGAAACGAGACAGGGCAGCCGCGCCAACCGCCAAGAGAGGCAGGACCACCGGCAACGGGCGTCTTGATTTCATGAGTACTCCACTGTGTTCTCAATGCCCAATCGGCGAGCAGTGCTCCCAGGCGAGCTGCCATGTTCCCCGCCGGCGCAACCATACCGAGGTGCACCGGTGGTCCTCCGTGAAGGCCTGGCCGTCATAAGACCCGGAAGACTGCGACCGGCGGAGAACGATCGCTGCATCCTCGAACCGGGCGATTTGGACTTCGCTGCCCGTGGATCGATCCAGCCGGTAACTCGGAGAACGAACGATCGCGAGGATGCGCTGGCGGTCCAGCACCTGGCCGTTCGGGGCGATGTAGGTGTACTCGGGCGCCATCATGGCTTCGATGGCCGCGCCGTCCTTGGCGAGCCAGGCTTCGAGCCACGCCTGGTTCAGGCGCTCGAGCTCAGGGTCTGCTGGGCTCACCTCGACAGCCTCTGATCCAGCGTGGCTCCGCCGCACTGGACGATCATGCCCGTGGCATCCCAGCCGTCCCATCCCTCCACGATGCGGCCCTCGTGCACCGTCATCCACGTGATTCCGTTGATGGCCACGGGCCGCTTCGAGGGGGGAATGCCGAGAGCATCTCCCGTGTGGACCATGGTCGCGCGCCAGCGGATCACGACCGTCTCGTCCACGGCCACCGTAGCGTCGACGGCGACCTTGATGTCCGAGAACGCCCCCGTGAGCGAGTCCCAGACACGTCTCTTCCAGTCTTCCGGACCTCTCGTCTCGCCGGAGCTGGTGTGGCCCACCGCCGACGCGTGCATGAGCTCCGCGATGGTCGCGGGCTTGCGCTCGTTCCAGACCTCCTGGAACCACCGCGTGGCGACTTCAGTCGGCGTTGCGCTCATATCCACTCCGTTCCCGTTCAGGCGGCGCTCGGATCTGGCCGCGCTCTACGCGACATGATCTCCGGGCGAGCCAACGGCTTCCCAGCCTCCGCCGCGGACGAGATCCTGAATCGCCAACGCGGCCGCGGCTCTCACCAGGGTTGCGGCTCCTCCGGCTCCTCCGGTAGGACTCCAGTCAACGGCACTACATTCGAGATGGCATTGCCAGGGCGGATCTTCGCAGTTCACGGTGCCTTCCAGGATGCCGCGGAGCAACGCGAGCTGGATGGCCTGCCGATCGGGAGCGCCGAGTGACACGGGCCAGGAGTGGGTCAAGCGCAGCACGAACTGACCGGCGGGTCTCGCGCTGAGCGACACCGTGCTCCAACAGCGAACGTCGGCCTCCTCCTTGATGCAGCGGCCCTCGCCCGAGGTGCGCCAGAGGCAGCGCAGGACCCGATCGGTGCCGCGCGACACGTCGGGGAACATCGCGAACAGATCGTCCAAGTGCCACCCGGCCGCGCTCTTCATGTCACGCGGGCGTCCAGCGGTCGACGCCCGTCGGTGGCTCTCTCTCAAACGTCAACGAGCGACTCCGTGAAAGACCTCCGCCACGACGACCTCGCCCGCGGAGTTGAAGACGAGGTTTTCGGAGACGCGTCTGGCCTTGCCGTCGGTCTCGGACGTGTAGATGATCGCCAGCTCTCGGCTGTCTGGATCCCACACCACGCGGTCCACGGTGAATCGAAGCGACGTCAGGCGTGACAAGGCCGTCGTCCAGTACGCGCGAAGGGACTCCTTGCCGCGCACGGTCGGAGTGCCCATCAACGCCATCGCGGTAGGGCTGGTGAAGACGACGTCATCATGGAAATGGGCAAGTACCTTCTCGATGTCTCGGCTGTTCCAGGCTTGGGCCCAGCGGGCCGCGAACGTTCGCGCGTCATCAGTCGTCATGTCGTGCCCGCCTCGGTAGTCCCCATCCCACGACAGGCCTCTTCGATCCCCGGGAATCTCGACGCGATTCTGCAGATGGCGGCAAAGGTTACACCGCTAGTGGGGCGCCGCTTCCGAGACCTCGTAGGCTTGGGTGATCCAGTCATCTCGCTCGGTGCTGCTCGCTTCCAGCGAGTCGCTGTAGGACCGTTCGCGCGCCATCCGAAGAACGCGCTTGATATCCGCGAAGCGAATGGCCACAGCGAAAAGGACGGTGAGGACGAGCCCGACGGCGAGGAGTACGTGGAAGCGAGGCACCGACGCGATCCTACGCCGCGCCCGCCCGGCGATCCACGGTTGCGCTCACCGGAGACCGAGTTCAAATACCCCGTCCATGCCGGCGGGATGGAGTTACCAGAAAGCGCGATCTCCCGCCGAAGGTTGACGGGTACCCCGGCAGCCGCTAGGGTGGCCGCGGCATTGCTGAGAGGCAGGCGGACAGCCGTCCCCGTCTTGTCGTGCGCGTTCCTCGCGGCCATCGGTGTCGCCGACGCGGAGGATGGGCTTTCGGCGCCCTCGCGCACGGCGCGGCTCGCCATCGAGCGCGTGGCCCCCGGCCGCCTCCCCTGGGTCGTGTTCGACGAGAGGTCGGGCCTCCCGCAGCACACGATCGTGGACATGCTGACCGACCAGCGCGGGTTCGTGTGGGCAGCGACCCAGGACGGGATCGCGCGCTACGACGGACGGTCGTGGGTGGCGGTGTCGCTTCCGCGTGCGATGGGCTCGAACTACCCGCGGACCATGCGCGCGGCGCGGGACGGCGGTCTGTGGATCGGCTCCTTCGACGGCGGGCTCGCCCATCTGCGCGACGGGCAGTGGACGTTGACCGGCACCCGAGAGGGTCTTCCCAGTAACCGCATCCGCGGTCTGCTCGAGACGAGCGATGGCTCCGGCGAGCCTGTTCTGTGGATCGCCACCGACCATGGTGTCGCGCGGCGAGCGCGAGGTCGCCTGGATGTCTTCGCGGAGGGATCGGGCCTGCCGAGCCTCGATACGGAAGGCTTGTGCGAAACGGCCCTCGTGAACGGCGAACGGGTGCTGGTCGTGGGGACCACGAACGGGCTGGCACGCTTCACCGGCGATCGGTTCGTCCCGGTCCCCGTCCCGCGCCAGGTCCTCGGCCACCGGCTCGGGGACATCGTCGAGAGCGCAGGGCTGGGGGGCCGGCCCGCGCTGTGGATCACGTCGTACGGCGCCGGGATGGCCGTCCTCGAGGGCGGGGCGTGGACGGTCATCGACACGAGCTCCGGCCTGCCCAGCAACGTCGAGGTGATCACGAAGAGCGAGGCGGAGGACGGCTCGCCCGCTCTCTGGATCGGCACGGAGGGCGGCCTCCTGCGCTTCGAGCGCGGCCGCTTCACGCTCTACGACGAGCGCAGCGGTCTGCCCATCCGCATCATCTGGAAGGTGCTCGAGACGACCTCGCCCGGCGGTCTCAAGACGGTCTGGCTCGGCACCTGGGGCGGAGGCGTCGTGCGTCTGTCGCCCAACGCCTGGAGAGGGTTCGACGGCGCGACGGGCATGCCCTCGGGGTCGGTGACGTCCGTGCTGGTGACCGCCGACGACGCGGGGAGGGAAACGGTGTGGGCGGGGACGTCGGACGGCGAGCTGGCGCGATTCGTCGGAGACCGCTTCGAGGCGATCCCTCTACCCGAGCCGTTGCGTCACGCCATCGTCTTCTCCCTGCTCGAGACGAAGGACGGCGACGGCCAGCGCTCGCTGTGGGTCGGCTCGTTCGGTGGTGGCGCCGGGCGATGGAAGGACGGCCGCTGGTCGTTGCTGGACTCGCGGCTCCTGCCCAACAAGCGCGTGTACGACGTCGCCGAGACGAAGGCGGAGGACGGCTCCAGCGTCCTCTGGTTCGGCACCGAAAACGGGCTGGCCCGTGTGGAGCACGGCAAGTCCATCTTCTTCCGGCCGGGCACGGATCTACCGAGCGAGATCGTGACCGAGCTCCTCGAAACCACGCGCGCCGACGGTACGCGCACGATCTGGGCCGCGACGAGCCGCGGCGTCGCCCGTCTCGAGGGCGGTCGCTGGAGCATCCTGGGCAAGGCGTCGGGACTCGCCAGCGACAACGTCTCGTCACTCGCGGTGGCGACGGACGCCAGCGGCACGCAGTGGCTCTGGGCGGGAACCTACGCCGGCGCGTCCCGCCTGCGCCTCGACGAGCCGGCCGCCCGCTGGGAGTCTTTCACGACCGCCACCTCACCCGCGCTCCCAACCGACATGGTCCAGGGTGTGGCCCAGGACCACCAGCGGCGCATCTACCTCTTCACGGCTCGCGGCGTCGTGCGTCTCACGCCGCGCGCGGCCACCCCCGACGACCCGGCCGTCTTCGCCGCCGAGCTCTTCAGCGTCGAGGACGGCCTGCCGAGCAGCGACTGCCAGCAGCTCGCCCGCTTCGTGGACCATCACGGACGGGTGTGGACGGGGACGGCGCGCGGCCTCGGGATGCTCGATCCCAGTCAGGAACGCCCCGATCGCTCGGCCAAGCCGCTCGTGATCGACTCCGCCGCGCTCACGGACGGGAAGCGTACGCTGCGCGGAGGCGAGTCACTCGCGTATTGGCAGCGGAACCTCTCGTTCAACGCGGTGCTGCTGGCCTACGGCGGCGAGTCCAGGATCCGTTATCGCCACCAGCTCGCCGGATTCGACCTCCTGCCGTCGGAGTGGTCCGCGAGCGGCAGCAAGGAATACACGAACCTCGGCGCGGGCGACTACGTGTTCCACGTCTGGGGCAAAGACGCGCGCGGGAACCTGTCCGGTCCCGTGGACCTCCCGTTCCAGATCCGCCCCGCTCCGTGGATGACGGTCTGGGCCTTCGCCGCCTACGCCCTGGCCATCGCGTTCGCGGTGCACAAGGGCATCCAGTGGCGAGTGAGCGCGCTCGCCCGGCGCACGCTGGAGCTCGAGGGGATGGTGGCGGACCGCACGCGGGACCTGGTGGCGGCGCGCGACGAGCTGGAGCAGCTCGCGTCCGTCGACGCCCTCACCGGCGTGGCCAACCGGCGGATCTTCGACGCGACGCTGGCCCGCGAATGGAAGCGCGCCCAGCGCGGCGGGCACTGGCTGTCCGTGGTCCTGCTGGACGTCGACTTCTTCAAGCGCTTCAACGATCGCTACGGCCACGGTGCGGGAGACGCCTGTCTCCGCGCGGTCGCGCAAGCCGTCGCGGCGCAATGCCGCCGCCCGACCGATCTGGCCGCGCGTTACGGCGGCGAGGAGTTCGGGCTCGTGCTGCCGGAGACGGATCCGGAGGGTGTCCGGGGGATGCTGGGCGCGGTGCTGGGCGCCGTGGACGCGCTGGGCATCGCGCATGCAGACTCCGGCTGCGCGCCCCACGTCACGGTCAGCCTGGGTGCGGTGAGCCTGAAGCCGCCCACGGACGGTGACGCCTCTTCAGCGCTGGCGCGAGCGGACCGTCTCCTGTACATGGCGAAGGAGGGCGGCCGCCATCAGGCGCGACACGATGACGGCGGTGGGGAGGGCCGCCAGGTCCTGGCCGATTCGGTCCTCCCGTCCTAGACGCTGGCGGGTTATTCCCCTGAAGTCTCGCCGTCGATCACCGTTTGCGCCGCGCCTAGCTCTTCCGCCCAGCCGACCCGTTGACGAACCGACTCACCTCGAGCCCCTTGCCAATGGCCAGCGTCACCGACTCCACGCCCGGGTAGCCTCGAACCGCGCTCACATACCGACCCAGGTTGTGCGACAGGATGTTGTCGGCCACGACGACCGCGCCACGAGCCAGACTCAGCAACGACAGGAAGCGCTCGTAGTCCTCCTTCTCGCAGTCGATCAATACGAACTCGAGCCCGTCATATTGGGTCAGAACGTGACCCGCATCGCCAAGAACGAAGTCGACCCGATCGCTGAGGCCGAGCCCGGCGAGACGCTGTCGTGCCAACGCTTGCCTGGCCGGCTCGACTTCGATCGAGACGAGGCGCCCCCCGGTCTCGCGAGCCGCCGCCGCCAAGGCGATGGTGGACAGGCCGCTCGAGCCACCGACTTCGAGCAACCGCCGCGCCCTGATGCCCGCCGCGAGAGCGCAGATGAACTCGGCCGACGGCGGCTCGAGGTTCCGATGCCGCTCCGATTGGGGAAGACCGCGGGCGTCTTGCGCCAGCTTCTCTGACCACAGGCCAGCGATGGCCTCCCGTTCCGATGCCGTCAGCAAGCGCCTCTCTCCTCTAGGAGCTGGAGGCGGCTGCCGCCTGGGCGGGCTTGTAGCGGCCGGGCAGCGCACGCGTGGAAATGGCCAGGCGGTTCCACAGGTTGATCATGCCCAGGGCGAGGGTCAGGTCCACGATCTCCTTCTCGCTGAACTGCTTTTTCACTTCTTCGTAGACGTCGTCCGGCACATGGGTCTCCGAGACTCGCGTGACCGCTTCCGTCCAGGCCAGCGCCGCGCGCTCGCGGTCGCTGAAGAATGGCGTTTCCTCCCACGCGTCGAGCGTGTAGAGGCGCTGCTCCGTTTCTCCACCCGCTCGCGCATCCAGCGAATGCATGTCCAGGCAGTAGGCGCACCCGTTGATCTGCGAGGCCCGCATCTTGATCAGGTGGAGCAGCTTGTGCTCCAGGCCGCATTCGGCCAGATACTTTTCCATTTCAAGCAACGTCTTGAGTGGCTGCTGGGCGAATTTCCTGTAGTCGATACGCGGCTGCATGGCGATACCTCCCTCAACCATCCTATATACGTGCGCACCGCCACCGCGCAAATGGCGAGCGGCTTCCGCGCGAAGGATCGCTCACACCACTTTCTCCCAAGCCTCCACTCCGCCCGGGACCACCCGAAATAGCGGATGGGCGCCCGGTCGCGCCACGTCACCGAGTTTCGCGAGCCAATCCGGATCGCGGGCGGCGAGTTTCCGCTGGAGGTGATGCCACTCGTACTCGATCTGGCCACGAGTCACCGCAAGGCGACCGCAGCCTCTGGTGCGATTGATCCTGGCCACGAAGGCATAGCCCCGGGACCGGGCTTCCACCCGCACGGCGTGGAGGTACATCCCCATGCAGTCAGTCGGTCTCGGTTCCGCGCGAAAACGATCGAGCTGGGGATGGCTCCGGTAGCCCCTCGTTCGCCCGCTCAGTACCGCCTGTGCGAGCAGGGCTTCCCGCCAGACCGCGACCAGGCCCCGCACGTCGAGGTAGCGGGGATGCAGGCTCCAGAGTCGCATGCGAACGGGGCGGCCAGGCCCGGCCTAGACCGTGACTGGCTTCACCCTCGGCTTGCCCGGGAACGTCCGCGGCGCGCTCTTCGGACCGGCCCCGATCGCGCGCGGCTCCAGCGGCGGGATCAGGGCCAGCCGCAGCACCTCGTCCACCTCGTCCACGAGATGGATCTCGAGCCCGCGCTTGAGGTGCGGCGCGATCTCGTCCACGTCCTTCTTGTTCAGCTTGGGCACGAGGACGATCGTGATGCCCGCGCGTCGCGCGGCCAGCATCTTCTCCTTGAGGCCCCCGATGGGCAGCACGTTGCCGCGCAGCGTGATCTCACCCGTCATGGCCACGGCGCGCCGGACGGGCCGGTTCAGGAAGACGGAGATCATCGCGGTCGCGATCGTGATGCCCGCGGACGGGCCGTCCTTGGGGATCGCGCCCTCCGGCACGTGCACGTGCAGGTCGTGCGTCGCGAAGAAGTCCTCCTTGATGCCGTACTGGCGCGCGCGCGTCCGCGCGAACGAAAGCGCCGCCTGCGCGGATTCCTTCATCACGTCGCCCAGCGAGCCCGTCAGAGTCAGCCGACCCTTCCCCTTGAAGGCGGTGGCTTCGATGAACATCACGTCGCCGCCGGACGCCGTCCAGGCCATGCCCGTCGCGATGCCGACCTGGTCGTTCTTGAGGATCTCCTCGGGCAGGATCTTGGGAGCGCCGAGGAACTTGAAGACGTTGGTCGGCGTGACGCGGATGGTGCCGGTGTGTCCCTCCGCGACCTTCCGCGCGACCTTGCGCGAGATGGACGCGATCTCGCGCTCGAAGTTGCGCAGGCCGGACTCGCGCGTGTAGCCGTTGATGACCGAGCGCAGCGCCTTTTCCGTGATGAGCAGGTGCTCGGGGGTGATGCCGTGCTCCTCCAGCTGCTTGGGCAGGATGTGGCGCTTCGCGATCTCGACCTTCTCGTCTTCGGTGTACCCGGAGAGCCGCAGCACTTCCATGCGGTCGAGGAACGCGGGCTGGATGGTGTCCGTGAGGTTCGCCGTGCAGATGAACATCACGTTCGAGAGGTCGAAGGGCACGCCCAGGTAGTGGTCGCGGAAGCTGTTGTTCTGCTCGGGGTCCAGCACTTCCAGCAGGGCCGACGACGGGTCGCCGCGATAGTCCGCGCCGATCTTGTCCACCTCGTCCATCATGAAGACGGGGTTGTTGGAGCCCGCCTGCTGGATGCCCTGGATGATGCGGCCCGGCATCGAGCCCACGTACGTGCGCCGGTGCCCGCGGATCTCCGCCTCGTCCTTCACGCCCCCGAGGGACAGGCGCACGAACTTGCGCCCGAGGGCGCGCGCGATGGACTTGCCGAGCGAGGTCTTGCCCACGCCGGGCGGACCCACGAAGCAGAGCAGGGGGCCCTTCATCTTGTCCTTCAGCTTGCGCACGGCCAGGTACTCGACGATGCGCTCCTTGATCTTCTCCAGGCCGTAGTGGTCCTCGTCCAGGATCTTCTGGGCTTCGATGAGATCGAGGTTGTCCTTGGTCTGCTTGCCCCAGGGCAGCGTGACCATCCAGTCCAGCCAGTTGCGCAGGGTCGCCGTCTCCGCGGAGTCGGGGTGCATGCGCTCGAGCTTCTTGAGCTGGCGCTCCACCTCCTCCAGGACGGGCTTGGGCATCTTGGCCTTGTGCGCCTTTTCCTTCAGGGACGCGATCTCTTCCGCGAGCTCGTTGCCCTCGCCCAGCTCGCTCTGGATGGCCTTGAGCTGCTGGCGCAGGAAGAACTCGCGTTGCGAGCGGTCCATCTCGCCCTTGGCCTGCGACGAGATCTCCTGCTGCATGGCCAGCACTTCGAGCTCCTTGGCCATCAGCTCGTGCACGCGGCGCAGCCGCTCGACGGGGTCGATGGCCTCCAGGATCTCCTGCGCGCCCTCGACCTTGAGGTCGAGGTTGCTGGCGGTGAGGTCGGCCAGGCGCCCCGGCTCCTCCATGTTGGTGGCGATGACGATGACCTCGGGCGAGATGGGCTTGCCGAGGTTGGCCGACTTCTCGAGGGCGGCCTTCACGTTCCGCATGAGCGCTTCGAGCTCGAGGCCCTTCTCCGTGGGCTCCGGCTCCTGGATGGACTCGATGCGCGCCTGCAGGAAGGGATGGCCTTCCTCGAACGTCTTGATGCGCGCGCGGCCGACGCCCTGCACGAGCACGCGGATGCGGCCGTCGGGCAGCTTCAGCATGCGCATGATGAGGGCCACGGTGCCGACGGTGAACATGTCGTCGGGGCCGGGGTCCTCGTCGTCCTGACGCTTCTGCGCGGTGAGCAGGATCATGCGGTTGTCGGCGAGGGCGGCGTCCACGGCCTTGATCGAGCGCTCGCGGCTCACGTAGAGGGGCACGATCATGAACGGGAAGATCACGATGTCCCGCAGGGGCAGGACGGGCAGGACCTCGGGGACCTTGGGTGTCTCGTCTTTACCGGTGGGAGCCGCCGTGGCGGCCGTCGCCTCGTCACTCATTGGGCGTCCTCGCTCCGGCCCTGCTTCGCCCATGCGCCTTGCGCCGGATGAACCGGCGCGGCGGCGGCAAAGGAGAGCCTCCGCTGCGGAAAACGCCCATGGGCGTCCTCGCTCCGGCCCTGCTTCGCCAATGCGCCTTGCGCCGGATGAACCGGCGCGGCGGCGGCAAAGGAGAGCCTCCGCTGCGGAAAACGCCCATGGGCGTCCTCGCTCCGGCCCTGCTTCCCCAATGCGCCTGGCGCCGGATGAACCGGCGCGGCGGCGGCAAAGGAGAGCCTCCGCTCGGAAAACGCCCCCCTGCGTCCTCGCTGCGCCTTGATCGTTGCCCTCATTCCTCTCCCTCCCGCTGGACGACGATCACGGTGGCGCGTCCCCGCCGGTCCTTCAACCGCGGCACGCTGACGGTGAGGAGACCGCCAGACAGGCGGGCCTCCGCGCTGCGGACGTCCACCGGCACGTCGAGCGCGACCAGGCGCGTGAAGCGGCCCTGCGGCCGCTCCATGCAAAGGAAGCTGGCCGCGGCTCCCGCCGGGCGCTTCTCGCGACGGTCACCGGTGATGACGAGGTGGCGGTCCCGGAACGTGACGCGCAGGGACTCGGGGTTGAGCCCCGGCACCTCCGCCACGATCGTGAGCTTGCCACGTACCTCGTAGACGTCGACGCTCGGCATCCATTCGCCGTCCGGGGGAGGGTCGGTCCGGTCCATGTCGCTCAGGCGCTCGAGCAGCTGATGGACCTCGCGCTGCAGGAGGGCCAGGTCGAGGTGCGCCGTGCGCGCGGGCCGCCGGATGACGGTCATGGGATCTCGCCCCAAGTAGATCCCAGGCGGGTCATGGGCGCAAGAAGGCGTTACGAATCGAAGCGACCGTCTGGGGAGGTGTTTTCCGCAGCGAAGGCTTTCCTTCGCCGCCGAAGCGGCGGCTTAGCCGACGCGAGGCGCCTTCACGAAGAGGAAGCCGAAGCGAGGACACCCATCAGTACCGCTTGAGGACGATCAGGGTCCGGTCGTCGGTGGACTTGGTCCCGGCCTCGAAGACCTCCAGCTCGCGCAGGATCTCGGTCTGGAGGCCGGCGGCGTCGAGGCCCCGGCCCCGCACCGCCACCTCGCCGAGGCGCTGGTCCCCGAACTCGTCACCCTTGATGCTCCAGGTCTCCGTCACGCCGTCCGAGAAGATGAGGAGCGTGTCGCCCGCGCGCAGCTCGGCCACGCCTTCTTCATAGGGCATGGAGTCGAAGAGCCCCAGCACCATTCCCCCTTCGTTGAGGGTCTCGATGGTGCCGTCACGGCGAATGAGCTGCGGCGGGTTGTGGCCGGCGTTGACGTATTCGACGCGGCCCGACGGCGGATCGAGCCGAGCCAGGAAGAACGTGATGTATTTGCCGGCGGTGACGTTCTGGCAGACCGTGCTGTTGATGCGGCCCACCGCTTCCGCCACCGACTCGTCCGCCCAGTGGCCGCGCACGGCCGCGCGCAGGACGGTCATGAGCAGGGCGGCGCCGGTCCCCTTGCCGGAGACGTCGCCGAGGGCCATGAGCAGCCGGCCCTCGCTGAGGAGGAAGTCGTAGTAGTCGCCGCCCACGGTGCGGCAGGGCCGGTTCGAGCCGACGACGCCGTAGCCGGCGACCACGGGCGCCCCGTCCGGAAGCAGGCCGCGCTGGATCTCCGCCGCCACGCGCATGTCGTCCTCGAGGCGGCGCTTCTCCATGCTCTCTTCGAGCAGGCGCACGTTCTCGATCTTGGCCGCGGCTACGTTGGCGAGGGCGGTGACGATGCGCGCGTCCTCCTCCGTGAAGGGCCGGTTCATGGCCAGGGAGTCGAGGTAGACGAGGCCGATGACGGCGTCCTGGTCCGCGGAGGCGGAGGTGAACCACAGGGGCGCGCAGAGCGCGGAGCGGATGCCGGTGGAGAGGATGGAGTCCTGCGTGCTGAACGCGGTGTCCTCCATCAGGTTCGGCAGCAGCATGGTCTCGCGGCGCTCCAGGACGCGGCGGGCGATGGAGCGGCTGACCTTCGCCAGCAGGGGCTGGCCGCCGCGGCTGCGCGAGGCCTTCACCGTCGGCTCGGGGGGCGTGCCCTCCAGGAGCAGGATGGCGCCGCGCTCGCAGGGGACGGCCGCGAAGAGCAGGTTGAGCACGTCCTCGAACAGGTCGGGGAGCGGCCGGTGGGCGAGCAGCGACCGCGCGGCCTGGCTGAGGACCTCCAGCACCCGGTTCTGCTTCTGCAGCTCCTCGGGGTCGATGGAAGGCTTGGTCTTGATGTCGCTGAGCTCGCGGGCGGAGAAGATGCGCGTGCCTTCGGGAGGCTGCGAGTCCTCGTCCGGCGCCTCCTCGATCGAGAAGGTCAGGACGTGCTCGCCGAGCGTGATCACGTCCCCGTGGCGCAGGCGCCGGTCGCCGTGCACGGGCTCGCCGTTGAGGAGCGTGCCGTTCTTGCTGCCCAGGTCGTGCAGGAAGAAGGCGGCGTCCTTGCGCAGGATCTCGGCGTGGTGGCGCGACAGCCACTGGTCGGGCAGGAAGATGTCGCTGTCGCGCGAGCGCCCGATGGTGACCCGCTCGTTGGCGAGGGGGAACCGCTCGCGAGACCCGTCGCCGGTGTCTATCGAGATTTCCGCCATGGGGTCTGAGGGCCCGATTCTATACCCGCTTCGCGGCCCCTCCCGCGACTTCGGGGAACGTCCGCGCGGGGTCAGTTGCTGGTCGTGGGAGCGGGCGGACGCCGCCGCTTGACGGCGAAGTAGCCCTTGCGCACGCGGATCTCGAGGTCCTTGCGCTCGCGCAGCCGGATCTCGATCTCGCGCCAGGTCCCGTCCGGGGGACGCTTGGGCGAGTAGGCCAGCAGGTAGTGGTTGTGCAGCTCGTCCGAGATGCCGGCGAAGATCTTGAGGAGCTCGCCCACCTTGTCCGGGAAGTAGTACTGCCCGCCCGTCTCCTGGGCGATGCGGCGCAGGAACCCGCGCGGGCTGCGCGCGAGGAGGCCGGACTCGCCCTTGATCCCGATGCTGTAGACGGTCGCCTCCACCGAGCGCGCGTAGTCGACGACCTCCTGCTCCTTCATGCTGCTCGTCGTGTCCGCGCCGTCGGAGAACACGACGATGGCCTTGCGGCCGGGCTGGTCCTTGATGCGCTGGAGACCGTAATGGATGGCGTCGTAGAGGCTGGTGCCGCCCCAGGCCTCCAGGGCTTCCACGAACTGCTCCAGGCGGCCGCTGTCCCCGGTGAACTCGGCGCTGCCCTTGATGCTCTCGTTGAAGGAGACGACGAGCGCGGAGTCGATCTCCTCCAGGCGGTTCACGAAGGCGAGGGCGGCCTCCTGCAGGAAGCGCATGTTGTGGCGCATGCTGCCGCTGCAGTCCAGGATCAGGGCCACGGAGAGCGGGATGCGCTCGGCCCCGCCGCCCGCCGCTTCACGGAAATACGAGACGTCCTGGGGCACGCGGTCCTCGAGGACCTCGATGTCCTTGGGGCCCAGGCCGCGCACGAAGCGCCCGCCCTTGTCGTACACGACGGCGGTCACGGAGACGACGTCCACGTCCACCTCGACCCGGAAGGGCGGCGGCGAGGCGCGCGGGGAGGCCGAGGGCGACGGCGACGGCGCGGATGGCGCGGACGGTGCGGGCGATTGGGCGAGCAGCGTCGCCGCGCAGGCGAAGACGGCGAGCGTGGCGCCGGCGAAGCGGGCCCGGGTCACGTGGTGCGGAGCGAGGGCGCGGAGCGCCGCGACATCCGGCGCAGGACGAGGTAGGCCACGACCACGAGGGCGGTGGCGGCGAGGAGGG
>Ga0207428_10000076_pt1 | contig 137126 bp, 112 predicted proteins | sample RhiMethybrSRZTD1_FD_187600 | JGI IMG/M metagenome (GOLD analysis project Ga0207428, IMG submission 187600) | Populus rhizosphere microbial communities from Tennessee, USA - Rhizosphere MetaG P. TD hybrid SRZTD1 (SPAdes) (version 3) | ecosystem: Host-associated > Plants > Roots > Rhizosphere >... | reverse complement strand
GCGCTCGCGTGCGCGCAGAACGCGCTGCTCCTCGATCCGCGCAACGCGACCACTCTCAACAACCTCGCCAACTGCTACTTCCACCTCGGGCGCCGCGAGGAGGCGCTCGACGCGAACCGGCGCGCCCTCGAGGCCCAGCCGAACTACCTGCCCTCCTGGACCAACCGCGCCGCTATCGAATCGCTCACGGGCCGCAAGGCCGAGGCGGCGCGCTCCGCTGCCGTCGTGATCGACCTGTGCGCGAATACCGATGTGCCCAGCCTGATCGAGGCGGGCCGCCAGGCCCGGCGCCAGATCGATGGTTTCGCCGCCGAAGGAATCACGGCCGCTCCGCACGACGCCCTGAGCTTCCTGGCCATCGCCTACGACGCCATGGCGCGAGCCCGGCCGGCCGACGCCCTGAGCGCCTTCGACCAGGGGCTCACGCTCGCGCCGCGCGAGCCCGCCCTGTGGCGCTGGCGCGGCGTGGCCCTGGCCGAGATGGAGCGCATCGAGGAGGCGCTGCAGAGCTTCGACCGGGGCCTCGAGCACGCTCCCGGCGACGCCAGGCTCTGGCACGACAAGGGTGCTGCCCTGGGGAAGATCCGGCTCTTCGCGGAGGCGGTCGCTGCCTTCGACCGCGCCATCGCCCTCGATCCGGAGCACGCCGCCGCCTGGAGCGACCGCGGCAAGATCCTCGGCATCCTGAGCCGGAAGGAAGAAGCCCTGGAGTCGCTCGCGCGCGCGGTGCGGATTGCGCCGCACCATCCCGCGCCGTGGCAGAACAAGGCGCTCGTCGAAGAGTCGCTGGGCCGGGAGGCGGACGCGCTCGCGAGCTACCGGGAGTTCCTCGCGCGCGCCGAGCCCGCGATGACGCTGCAGATCGAGCACGCGAAGGCGCGCGTCGCCGTGCTCGACGCACGCGTCCGCGCGGCGGGTGGGGAGGCGGCCGCGCCGCCTGCACCCGCGGCGCCCGCATCATCCGCCCAGACCATTCCCACCGTCACCGCGCCCGCCGGCACTCCGTCCGCCCCCCTTCCCGCCTGCCTCCAGCGCGGCGAAGCGAACCTCAATCAGGGCCAGTGGGAGAAGGCGCTCTCCTGGTTCCAGCAAGCGCTCATGCACGACGCGCGCGCGCCCCGCGCCTGGGCCGGAGTCGGAGACGCGCTGCTCGAGCTCAGGCGATGGCCGGAGTCCGCCGCCCACTTCGCCAAGGCGGTCGAGCTCGACCCCGGCTACGTCCTCGGCTGGCAGCGGTACGCGCAGACGCTCGACACGGTCGGTCTCGGAGCGGAGGCCCTGGCCGCCTGGAACAAAGCGATCGAGCTGGCGCCCGGCAACCTCCTGCTCTGGAACGGCCGCGGCGTGACGTACCTGCAGCAGGGCCGCTACGACGAGGCGCTCGCGAACTTCGAGAAGGCGCTCTCCATCGATCCCCGCTACGCGCTCGCGAAGTTCAACAAGGCGGCGGTCGAGGAGAAGCTCGGCCGCCGCGCCGACGCGATGACGAGCCTCAAGCAATTCCTCGCCCTCGCGACTCCGAACCTCGCGGCTCAGATCCAGCAGGCCCGACGCAAGCTCGACGAGCTGCGCCGCCCCTGAGTGATTTCTTTACAACTCGCGGCACGGATCGTGCTCGGAAACGACGGACGTGACAGACTTCACGTCGGTGAGCGGGAAGAGCGGACGGGCTGTCCTCGAACGCGACCACTCGAGTGTCGCCGCGGAGGACACTCGAGGGCGGCGTCGCGCGCGCTTCGGTCGGATCGCGGCCGTCTTCCTGTGGGTGGCGATGGCGGCGTGGGCGCGCGGAGACCAGCCGCTCACGACGGCGGACGTCGTCCGGTTCCTCAAGGCCAGCATCAGCGAGCGCACGATCCTCGTCGAGCTGCAGAGCCGCGGCTTCGGCGAGCCGCTCGACGAGGCCCGAGAGACCCTGCTGCGGCAAGCGGGCGCCACGGAGACGCTGATCGTCGCCGTGAGGCGCGTCGCGCCGGTCGAGAAGGCGGCCAGCCCGCCGCCCCCGGCCCCGAGGACGCCCGCGTCCTCCGGCGCGACGGCGGCCGGGCCGATCTTCGCCTCCGGCACGCGCACCGTCCGCGTGCCCGTTGCCGTCCTCGACAAGGCCGGCGAGCCCGTCCTCGGCCTCACCGGCGAGGACTTCCGGATCATCGAGAACGGCAAGCGCCGCGACGTGACGCTCTTCAGCAACGAGCGGCGTCCTCTTCGCATCGCGCTGGCCCTGGACATGTCCCGCAGCATGCGGAACAAGATCCGGCAGGTGGAGGAGGCGCTCAAGCACTTCATCGACATCCTGGAGCCGGCGGACCAGATCATGGTCATTACATTCAGCGGCAGTGTGCACGTCGTGCAGGACCTGACTTCCGACCGTGACCGCCTCGAGGGCATCTTCGAGGAACTGGAGCCGGAAGGCGCGACCGCCCTCTACGACGCCACGTTCGAGGCCATCAAGCGCGTGGCCGAAGGCCCGGCCGAGAGCAAGGCCGTCGTCCTCGTCACCGACGGCGTGGACACGGTGAGCAGCATCTCCTTCGACAGGCTCCGCGAATATGCGCGGCGGGCCGAGGTCCCGGTCTATTCGATCGGCCTCGATGCGCCGGGCGAGGATCATGGGTTCTCGCGGCCCCACGGCGGGCGCGCGGGATTTCCTGGCGGCTTCCCGGGTGGCTTCCCCGGCGGAGGGGGGCACGGCGGCTACGGCGGCCATGGCGGCGGCATGGGGGGGCGCGGCGGTCCAGGTGGCATGCGGGGAGAGGGCTTCGACGCCAAGCCCCTGACCGAGCTCGCCGACGAGACCGGAGGCCATGCCGAGATCATCAAGGGCCTCGAGCTCCAGCACTACACGCCGGACAGCGACACTCCCCAGGGCGGCAAGCTGAAGGCGGCGGTGGAGTCGATCGCGGCCACCCTCCGGCACCGCTATCTCCTCGGTTACGAGCCGGGCGACGGCAAGCCCGGCTGGCGGACGATCCGCGTGGACGTGGAGCGCCCGCCGAACGCGAGCGCGCATGCCCGCAAGGGTTACTACGCGGGAGCCTGAGCCGGGACGGGGCTTCTCAGTTCGGCCGATCGGACATGTGCGTTCGTCGCTACGCGCGCGGGGTGAAGCGCCGCGGCAGGGGAGCGAGGGCGCGCCCGCCGCCTGGCTGGAGCTGGACGCCGACGTGTGTGCCGGTCTCGAGGGGATCGCGGTCGGCGACGAGATCATCGTGCTGACGTGGTTCCACGAGTCGAGCCGGGACGTCCTGAGGCTGCATCCGCGCGACGATCCATCGCTGCCGATCGCGGGCGTGTTCGCGACGCGCTCGCCGGACCGGCCCAACCCGATCGGCCTGCACCGCGTGCGTGTCCTCGACGTTGCGGGGAGCCGGATGCGGGTGGGTCCGCTCGAGGCCATCGACGGCACGCCCATCGTGGACATCAAGCCGGTGCTCGAGGTCGAAGACCACTGACCTAACGGCTGGAAGCCGGCTCGACCAGTCTCTTCTTCTCGGCGAGTAACCGGCGCAGCAACTCCTCCTCGCGGCGCAGGCGCGCGCGCTGCTGCCACGCACGCCATAGGGCGCGAGGGGAGCCGAAGGCAAGGCCGAAGACCAGGCAGACCCCGAAGGTGATGGAAGCGAGTGTTCGGACGACAGACAGTAGGTCCATTGCTGGCCTCACTGCCCCCGGACGAGTGTACGGCGAGACGATCGAAAAGGCTTGACGCCCGCGGACCGGTCTGCTAGTTTTCCAGCATAGTGCTGTAAAAGCAGCATTCAGGGAGACCGAGGAGCCGATGAGCCGATACCTCCAGCTGAGCCGCCGCGAGCGACAGGTGATGGACGTGCTCTACCGCGAGTCGCGGGTGAGCGCGGCGCGCATCCGGGCCGTGATGCCCGATCCCCCCAGCTACTCCGCCGTGCGCGCGGTCCTGCGCACGCTCGAGGAGAAAGGCTGTGTCCGGCACGAGGAGGAAGGGCTCCACTACGTCTATTTGCCGGCGGTCCCTCGCGAGAAAGCCAAGGACTCGGCTCTCGGACACCTCGTTCGGACCTTCTTCGACGGCTCGGCCGAGGCCGCGGTGGTCGCCCTCGTTTCCGACGCGGAGCTCTCCCGGGCCGAGCTCGATCGGTTGGCGCGTATCATCGACAAGAAGCGGAAGGAGGGGAAGCGATGAGCGCCGAGGTGGCGACGACGTGGGTCCTCCTCTTCTGGGTGCGAGCCACGGTGATCCTCCTGCTGGGCGGAGCGTTCGCCCTGCTTCTCCGCCGGAGCTCGTCCTCCGCGCGACATGCGGTGCTCGGCTTCACGGTGGCCGCGCTTCTCGTCCTGCCGATCGCCTCGATCGCGCCTCCGGGCTGGGAGATCGCCATTCTCCCGGGCTCGTCACCGCGGACCGGGGTCATCCGGATCGGCTCTGCCGTCGCCGAGTCCGCGAGGGAAGTGCCGGCCCGGCGCTCTCCGCGTGTACCAACCCCTGGTTCGGGGAAGGCCACGGCGGCGGTGACGGCTCCCACTGGCGGGGAGCTCGCCCGGTCGGACGTCCGGGACGAGCGCACGGCGTTGGAAGGTGCCTCTTCCCGGCCGCGCGTTGGGTCAGCCCTCGCATGGCTCGCGGTGGCCTGGCTCGTCGGGGCTGCGATCGGCGTGGTCCAGATCTGCCGATCCTCGCTCCTGGTGCAGAGGACCCTTCGGCGCGCCTTGGAGCTTACCGAGTCGGGTTGGCAAGACGAGCTCGATCAGGCCGCTCGTACGCTGGGGCTGCAGCGCCGCGTCCGTCTCCTGATGAGCGATGCCGTCCGAGTTCCGGTCGTGCACGGCTTCCGCCGTCCCGCGATCGTGATGCCGACCAGCGCGGCGCAGTGGCCAGAGGATCGCCGTCGCGCCTTCCTGCTCCATGAGTTGGCCCACGTGCGGCGCCAGGACTGGCCCACGCAAATGCTCGGCCATCTGGCCCGCGCGCTCTATTGGCCCCATCCCATCGTCTGGTGGGTGGTACGTCGCCTGCGCGCCGAAGCCGAGCGCGCGTCCGACGACTACGTGCTCCTCGGCGGGACGTCCGCCTCCGACTACGCCGACCATCTGCTGCAAGCGGCGCGGGATCTTGGCCGGACTCCCCAACAGGAGACGGTGGTGGCCGCCGTCGAGCGCTCGTACTTCGAGGACCGACTGATCGCGCTGCTCGACCCGCAAGTGTCCCGCCGCGCCCTTGGCCCGCGCATGCTTGCGTTCGCAGCCGTGGCCGCGCTCGCTGTCGTCGTCGGCCTTGCCGGCCTTCAGCCGGTGGCGCGCGTCCTGGCGGCGGCGCCGGAGCGCGCGGCTTCGCGCGCCAGCGTGTCGGAGGGTCGGCCGTCACCTGCCGCTCGCACGACCCCCGACCCTGGTCGCCCTGCTCGTTCGACCAACGGGGACGCCTCGCGTCCAGGGGCTTCGACCTCGCGACGCGCAACGGAAGAGATTGATTCAGCGCCCGCACCCGAGGTGGCGCCGGCCTCGAGCGACGAGCCGGCCGACACGATCGAAGCGGAGGAGGAAAGCGAAGAGAGCGTGGTGCCGGCCGCATCGCCGATCGGGCAGGCCGTGCCCCTGCCGCAGCCGTCGGCGACGCCCGCCGCAATCGCCCGCCCCGTGATCCGGATTTCGACCGACCTCGTCCAGATCGACGCGGTGATCACGGACAAGGACGGCAAGAGCGTCGTGGACTTGCGTCCGGAGGACTTCGAGGTCTTCGAAGACGGGAAGAAGCAGAACGTGACCCACCTCCGATACGTCGCCGCCGGCCCCAGCGCAGGCGCCGGTGTCGGGATGCCGACGACACCCTCCGAGGCCGGCGAGCCGCGCAATTTCGTGTTCGTGATCGACAACCTGGGCCTCTCTCTGGAAGGGACGGCGAGGGCGCGCAAATTGGTGCAGTCCTTCGTCACCAAGAGCCTTCAGCCGAGAGACAGGGCCGCCATCATCGAGACGAGCGCGCGATCGGGGGGGACGTTCGCGCTCACTTCGGATCCCCAGTTGCTTTCGGAGGCGGCGGGACGGATCCATCACATCGTCTGGGGGCGAGCCGGTCTGGGATCGTTCGGCGGCCGCCAGCTCGACCTCACGAGCCGCCACGATCAGCTCGTGCTGGATTCGCTCGCCGTCTTGAAGACGACGATCGACGGCTTGCGGGCCCTTCCCGGCCGCAAGTCGGTGATCCTCGTGAGCGATGGGTTGACCTCCCGCATCAGCATCGACATGGATCGCCTCCTGCAGCGCTTCACGGCGACGCCTTTGGACTCGCTATACGGGGACACGAGCCTGCACGCCGCACTGCGAGCGCTCACCGATCTGGCCAATCGGGCATCGGTCGTGATCTACACGCTGGATTCGACGGGACTGCAGGCCTCGGGCTCGTTCGGCGGCGGCCAACGTCTGATGACCGGGAGCATCCGGAATCAAACGAACACCGCGACCGTCGGGGATGTCAGGGATGACGATGGTTTGCTGGTGACCGGGAACTCAGCTTCTCGAGACTTCTTGGTGCGCTCCGCGGTCCGCACGACGCGCGAGGACAGCCTCATCGAGATCGCCGAGCAGACGGGTGGTCTCGCGGTCTTCAGCACCAACGACCTTCGCGGAGGCCTCGCGCGCATCGTCGACGACCTCTCCGGCTACTACCTCATCGGCTACGTACCGGACTCGGCCACCTTCGGATCGAGCTCCGATCAGCCCCGATTCCACGAAGTGAAGGTCGAGGTGAAGCGTGGCGGACTGAAGGTTCGTTCGCGCAAGGGCTTCTACGGCGTGACGGACGAGGTGTTGGCGCAAGCAGCGCCGCCGAAGTAGTAGTCGCGACATCGCCGCAAACTTGTCAACAGCCGGATCCACAGGCCGGTCGTCTCGCGGCACGACAAGGGAGGACGGCTGTCGGCGCATTGCCGGCCGCGAAGGGCGCGATCGCTTAGCCGTTGCTCGCGTTCGCCGTTTGGGTATTGCTGGCGCCTCGTTTCGTGCTGTACGCGCGCCGGTTTATTGGCTCACCGCCATGTGGCCGGGCAGGCACTTTTGGGCGGCCGCCGTTCGAACAACCCTAGGATGTGACTGGGCTGTTCCCGACTGCTACTTCGAGTGACCACGGCGTCGTCCTCTCTTGCGGAGGCGCATTCCAGCGCTGGAAAGATCTCGAACCACGGCGAGGCCATCTTCGGCGACGACCGCGCGTCGCCCTTCCGGGCCGACCATGGCTTCACGCAGCCCGCGAGAGCGTGCGCGATCGAGTTGCGCCGCCTTCGCCAGGCGTGGGCTGCGTCGAGGATAGAGGGCCCCCGCATGGCCCTCATAAGTTCAGGATTGGATACAAGCTGGGCCTTGAGGGTGTTGATCTTGAGTTCGAGCCGGGGCCGCGCAATTCTTCGGCCGTTCTTGTCGACAACGCTCTCCCTGGCCCACGCCAGAGCTTGAGTGGTCCGGTCCTCCATGATCGCGTACTCGAGCGAAGCTGCCTCTAGAAAGAACTCTCCTTCTATGGCCGCGGTGATTTGGTCGTAGAGATCCTCGTAGCACTTCCGCTTGGACACCGCCATGTGTTCCACTCCTGAGTTTGCGGAATACTCCAGGGCCAGTTCCGTCGGGGCGCGTGATGGTCGCACATTGCGAGTCGATCGGATGCGGGCTGGCGCGTGCGCTCGGCCGCCGGCCTGTTAGAGTGAAGAATGATAAATCCAAAGCAGGGCGTGTGTCGGTTGTGTTCGCAGGAAGCCAAGCTGATCAAGGCTCACATCATCCCAGAGGCTCTCTTTAGACCGTTCCGCGCCGCCGGTCGTGCTCCGAGGCTCCTTTCGATGAGGGACCATCCGAAACGTCTACCCAGTTGGCGTCTACGATTCAAGCATCCTTGCGGATGTCCGGGGACCGGTGCCTCCGCGAGGTCGAGGTCGTCAACAAAGAGACGGGCGAGACGCGGAGGTTCGAAACGCCCGCCCTGTTCTCCTTCATCGGTGCGACGCCACGGACCGACTGGCTCCCCCCGGAGATCGAGAAGGACGAGAAGGGATTCGTGCGCACCGGGGCCTCCCTGGCGCGTTCCGAGGCGTGGACGGCACGTCGGCAGCCCGACCTGCTGGAGACCGCCCGCCCCGGCGTCTTCGCCGCGGGCGACGTCCGGTCCGGCTCGGCGAAACGCGTCGCCTCGGCCGTCGGCGAGGGGTCCATGGTGGTCATGTTCGTGCACGCCTATCTGAAGCACAGGTGAGCCCTCGCCTGCAGCGCGTCCTCGATGATCGCCTTCGGCGTTTCTTCATTCCGCGCGGAGCGCGACCATCGGATCGACCTTCGCGGCGCGACGCGCGGGCAGGTAGCAGGCCATGGCGCCCACCGCCGCGAGCAACGTGCACACTGCCACGAACGTCGCCGGATCGCTGGCCCGCACGTTGAACAACATTCCGGCGAGCACCTTCGTCAAAGCGAGCGCACCGGCCACGCCGAGCACGAGCCCGGCAAGCACCAGCTTCATCCCGTGCCCGACGATCAGTTTCAGCATGTCGCGCAGTTCAGCCCCGAGGGCCATGCGCAGGCCGAACTCGCGCGTGCGCTGCGCGACAAGATACGACATCACACCGTAGAGTCCGACCGCCGCGAGCGCGAGCGCGGTGCCGGCAAAGATCGCGAGCAGCAACATCGCGAATCGTTGCCTGCGGATCGAGCCCGCCACGCGCTCCTCCAACAACGCGATATCGGAGAGGGGAAGCTCCGCGTCCAGCGCCGCCATCCGCTGGCGGATGGCCGGCAGCAGCATCGTCGCCTCCCAGCTCCCGCGGGCGGCGAGGAACATCGAGCGCATGGGCTGTTGCGAGACCGGCACGCAGATCTGCAGCCGCGGCTCGCTGTCGAGCTGTCGCTGCTTGATGTCCGCGAACACGCCCACGACCTCGCTCTCGTCGCCTCCCAGCGCAAGACGCTTCCCGAGGGGGCTCTCGCCGGGCCAGATCCGCTGCGCCAACGTCTCATTGACGACGGCGACCGGCGGCGAGCCGATCCGATCGCGCTCGGTGAACGCGCGGCCCTGCGTGATGCGGATCCGCAACGCACGAAAGTAATCCGGACTGACGACGTTGTATTGCGCGGAGAGCTGTTCCGCGGGGTCTATCGGCCGGCCGGGAACGCGAAACGACTGGTTGGAGATGAAGGAGGCAAACGGCACCGGGAACACCACGGCCGCAGATTCCACGCCCGGGATGCTCTTCACCTCGGTAAGCAACCGCTCGTAATACGCGCTTCGCTTTTCCGAAGTGCCGTAGTTCTCCCGGGAGAGATTCACGCGCAGTGAGATCACGTTCCGCGGGTCGAACCCCGGATCGACGCCGCGCAGCGCGACGAAGCTGTTCAGCAACAAGCCCGCGCCCATGAGGAGAACCAGCGACAGCGCGACCTGGGTGACGACGAGTGCGTTGCGCGTCCGCGCGCGACCGCTGCCGCCGGAGTTGCTGCGACTCCCCGCCTTCAGCGTCGCATTCAGATCCGTCTGTGCTCCCTGCCACGCCGGCGCCAAGCCGAACGTCATCCCCGTCAGTAACGAAATCAAAAGGGTGAAAGCCAGCACCCGTCCGTCGATCGCGACGCTGTCCATCCGCGGCACGTTCGACGGCAGGATCGACATGAATGTCTGCAGGCTCGCCCAGGCGAGCATCAGCCCCGCGGCGCCGCCGGCACAGGTCAGCACCAGGCTCTCGGTGAAGAATTGCTGGATCAACCGGCGGCGGCTGGCACCAAGCGCGGCGCGCATGGCGGTTTCAGCGCTGCGCAGCGTCGCACGGGCGAAGAGCAGATTCGCGACATTCAAGCACGCGATCAGCAACACGAGGACGACGGCACCGAGCAGCAGCCACAGGGTCGATTGCACGTCGCCGAAAATCGCCTCCGTCAGTGACAGCACCTTGCCGCCGCGTCCGGCGTTCGTCTCGGGAGACTCCTTCTCCAGCCGCTGCATGATGGCATCGATCTGGGTTTGGGCGGTGGTGAGGGTTGCCCCGGACTTGAGACGCGCGAACACATCGAAGAAGCTCGCGGCGCGCGATGCTCCCGCTTCGACGAGCGTGAGTGGAAGCAAGAGTTCAGGGGCCGCGTTTCTCGTGAGGCCCGCCGACCCGGCGCCGTCGAACGATGGAGGCATCACACCGATGATCGTGAACCGCCGGCCATCGAGGGTGAGCACCTGGCCGATGGCCGAGGGATCGCCCGCGAACCTCCGCTGCCAGAAACCGTGACTGAGCAGCACGACGCTGCCCGCGTTCGGCCGCTCCTCTTCCGGCTGGAAATTGCGGCCGAGCATCGGGGCGACGCCGAGCATGGGAAGGAGATTCGCCGAAACCGCGGCGGCGCCGATCTGCTCCGGCTCCGTGCCGCCGGCGTAAGTGACGTCGAGAGTCACGACGGCTGCGACCTGCTCGAGCGCGGGCGCCTGTTTGCGCCAGTCGAAGAACGACCCCGCCGAGACCGGCACGGTCACCCGCTGACCCGTCGTTCCACCGGCGAGCGGACGCGTCTCCTTCAAGGCCACCAGCCGCGCCGGCTCCGCGTACGGAAGGGGTTCGAGCAGGACGGCGTTGACCACCGAGAAGATCGTCGCATTGCTGCCGATCCCGAGTGCGAGCGTGAAGACGGCGACCATCGTGAAACCCGGACTGCGCCGTAGCGTACGCAGGGCATAGCGCAGGTCCTGCCGCAGATCGTCCAGCCACATGAATGACCGGACCTGCCGATGAATCTCCCTGGTCTGCGTTACGCCGCCGAAGCTACGCAGGGCCGCCCAGTGCGCGTCTTCGGGGGAAAGTCCCTGTTGGATGTACTCCTCTTCCGCTTCCGCAAGATGGCTGGCGATCTCCTCGTCGAGGTCGCGATCCATCTGCCGAGAACGAAGAAGGGCCCATAGACGGGACAGGAAGGTCCACAGGCGTGTCATGCGTTCTCTGAGATCTTCAAGAAGCGTTCGACGATGTCCGCCGCCCGCAGCCACTGCGCTTCTTCCTGGTGGAGCTGCTTGCGCCCTCCGCGTGTGAGTGCGTAGATCCTTACGCGACGGCCGCTCTCGGACTTGCCCCATTTGGACGAAATCCATCCCATCTGCTCCAGCTTGAGCAATGCCGGATACAGAGTGCCCTGGTTGAGCGCAAGCTGATTCCCGCTGATCTGTTCGATTCGACGAGCGATCCGATACCCGTGCAGCGGGCCCAGCGCCTCTAATGTCTTTATGACCATCAAGCCCAGGGTCCCGTAGAGAACGTCACTCTTGTCGGGCGCCATATGTTGGGAGACTACATCTCACATATGTGGGCTGTCAACCGGTGGTTATCGGCTGCCGACCCGAGTGTGCGCAAGGGGTCATGGCCGGAAGTACGCCGTAGCGCGCGACGACTGCAACCCCGGTGCAACGCACTGGACTACCATTGTCTTTTCAAGCCAGTGGGACACGCGTTTGATAGGCCAAGAGGACCCAATGGATCCAGACGCGATCCCATCCATCCCAACGCTGAGGCCTAAATGGCCGACAAGAGGGCATTAGCTTCAGAAATGGCCGCTCATTCGCGGCTGACCTTGATCGACTCCCACTGCCACATCGACATGCCGCAGTTCGACGCCGACCGCGATCAGGCGGTCGCGCGAGCGCGCGCCGCGGGCGTCGAAACGATGCTGATCGTGGGCGGCGTGGACGCAGAGGCGGGCCACCGGCGCGCGATCGCCGTCGCCGAGAAGCTCGGGCTCCCGGCCTCCGCCGGCGTCCATCCCCACGAAGCGCGGCTGGCCGCGCCCGCGACCTACGACGAGCTGCGCGCCCTCGCGCACGCCAAGCGGATCGTCGCCATCGGGGAGATCGGCCTCGACTTCTACTACGACCACTCGCCGCGCGACGTGCAGCGCGAAGTCTTTCGCACGCAGGTCCGCCTGGCGCGACACGTCGGCCTGCCGGTCATCATCCACACCCGCGAGGCCGACGACGACTCCGCGACGCTTCTCGAAGAAGAAAACGCGCGCGCAGGCGTGATCCATTGCTTCACGGGCGGACACGACCTCGCGCGCCGCGCCCTGGCCCTGGGCTTCTACATCTCGTTCTCGGGGATCCTCGCGTTTCCGAAGTCGGACGTGATCCAGGAGGTCGCGCGGACGATGCCCCTGGACCGCCTGCTCGTGGAGACGGATTCGCCGTTCCTCGCCCCGCCGCCCCATCGCGGCAAGCGCAACGAGCCTGCCTTCGTCGTCGAGGTGGCGAAGAAGGTCGCCGCCCTGCGCGGGATACCGGTCGAGGAAGTCGGCCGCGCCTCCGCCGCCAACTTCCGGCGGCTCTTCGGCGCCGCCGCTACTCCGTGATGCGCACGAACCCGCGCCAGACGGGCGCGTCGTCCAGGATCAGATCGACGCGATAGACCGCCGGCGGCAGCTGCCCGATGTTGAAAGTCCAGCTCGAGAAGAAGAGCTGGCCCGTCCGCATCTTCAGCTTGGTGGCTTCGCCGCGCCCGATCTTCTTGTAGTCCGCGTCGTAGACCTCGAACCAGGTCAACGCGTCTTTCCGTTCCTTCGGGTCCCACTGCACGAAGACGGAGGCCCGGGCTTCCTTCCGTGAGAACACGAACTTCTGATCGACGGGAACGGGCACGACGCCGCCCCGTTCGACGCGGCCCGCGAACACGCCGCTGATCACGTGCCGCTTGCCGACGGCGAGAGGCGCCATGAACTCGCCGCGTTGCGCGAGGTCGGCGAGGGTGTTGCGCGCGCCCGCCGCCGTCGGCAGCCGCAGGGCCGGCAGCACGACGTTCCCGAAGGGGACGCTGACGGTCCCCAGACCGGTCGCCACCATGGCCGGTCCCAGGCTCTCGTCGGCTCCGCCGCCGAAGGCCAGGCCGACCAGATCGCCGCGGTCGTCGAGGAGGGGAGAGCCCGTCGCCAGGGGTGCTCCCACGCGGAACCTCTCCGGGGCGCTCTGCTCCTGGCCGACGATGCTGGTCTCCGCGATCACGTGGCTGCCGTCATCGCTCGTGTGCACCGCGAACATCTGGTCTCCGATGGACATCGGCGTGGTGGACCGCGGCAGCACGCCCAGACCGTGGGCGGGGGCCGGAACGACGGCCCAGCCCTGACGCCGGTTCCATCCCGCGAGCTCCGACGTCTCCAGGAGCCGGCCGGCGGGAAGGCGGACGCGCAGGGTATGCGCGCTTTCGATCGCCGAAAACCCGACGATGACGTGATCGGCGTCGAGGGCCACCGCGGGTCCCTGCCCCACCAGCTCGCCGCCGCTGCCCACCCCCTCGACGCGGGCCATGGAGGCGACCGCGCGCTTGTAGATCTCCGCGGAAGAGAGGATCGGCCGGGCGGGCACGGCGGCCACGGCGGCGCCCGTACCGACCTCGAAGGTGTGGGTGCCGGCCGGCTGCCCGTCCACCAGGCTCTCCACGGCCCAGAGGCCGCGCGCGGCGCCTTCCGGCAGGGCCATCGTCCAGTAGATCCCGAAGCGCCGCGTCGGTGCCTGGTAGTCGATCGGCGAGACCAGCACCGCGCGGCCCGTCGGATCTTTCCAGCGCGCCTCGCAGTGGTGCGTGCCCGGCCGCGCCTCCCATTCGAAGTACACGACCACCTGGCGGTCCTTTTCCGGCGAGAAGACCGTGCGCGGCTCTTCGATCACGTAGCGCGATCCTTGTTGAACGCCACGGGTGCCCGAGGTCGAGCGCACCAGGCGTGCCCCGCTTTCGGCCGCCGCCTGGGCCCTCGCCGAGGGCGCGGGCAGGACCGCCGCCAGCGCCAGCGCGCTCACCGACACGAGAACGGCAGGAGAGAGCTGGGCCATCCAAACCTCCGCGCGACAATAGTGTAGGCGGGCTCGGAACTGGTTTGACAACGATGGATGAATCCGTCAACGTAGCCCAGCGCAAACGTCGCCTTCAGCCATCATCACGAGCGTCCCCCCGCGCGCGTCCCGTCGTCGCGGCCGAAGGATGGTCGCGAGTGGCGAGAGGCGCGGCGCGGAGGATCCCTTGGCCGACAGCTCGTTCGACGTGGTGAGCACCGTAGACCTTCAAGAGGTCAAGAACGCCATCGGCCAGGCCATGAAGGAGATCACCACCCGCTTCGACCTCAAGGGCACGAGCTCGAACATCGAGCTCGTGGGCGAGGAGCTCATCCTGACCTCCGGCGACGAGTCGAAGATGAAGGCGATCCGGGACGTCCTGGAGGGGCGGCTCGTGAAACGCAACGTGCCCCTCAAGGCCCTGACCTTCGGCGATATCCAGAAGGCCCTGGCCGGGACCGCCCGCCAGACGGTCACCATGCAGAAGGGCATCCCGACGGACAAGGCGCGTGAGATCGTCAAGATCATCAAGGGCTCGAAGCTCAAGGTCCAGGCCGCCATCCAGGCCGACCAGGTGCGGGTGTCCGGCAAGAGCAAGGACGACCTTCAAACGGTGATGCAGCTCCTGAAGAGCTCGGACCTCGGCATCGACATGCAGTTCACGAACCGTCGGTAACGGAGCAACGAGAGTGGCAGCGGTGGATCCGTTGGGCGGCCGGGGGGTGGCGGACCTCAGGGACATCATCCAGCTCGTCGAGGAAGACCTCGCGCGGGTGGAGGAGATCTTCGAGGCCCAGTTCCGCTCCGACGTGGGGCTGGTGGGCGAGATCGGCCGCTACATCCGCGAGGGCGGCGGCAAGCGCATCCGTCCGGCCCTGCTCCTCCTCGCTTGCCGGCTCTGCGGGTACCGCGGCGATCGCGCCATCACGCTGGCCTCGGTCGTGGAGTTCATCCACACCGCGACCCTGCTGCACGACGACATCATCGACGAGGCCACCGTCCGCCGCGGCAAGCGCAGCGTGAACAGCCGCTGGGGGAACGACATCACGGTCCTCCTCGGCGACTTCCTCTACACGAAGTCGATGTCGATGGCTCTCAGCCAGGACAACCTGCCCATCCTGCGCCTGCTCTCCGACGTCACCCTGCGCATGATCGAGGGCGAGCTGCTCGAGATCGAGCGCAACGGCGACCTGCGCATGAGCGAGGCCCAGCACCTCGACATCATCCGGAGGAAGACGGCCGACCTCTTCGCCGCCTGCATGTCCATCGGCGCCATCCTGGGCGAGGTGAACGACGAGAAGCGGAAGGCCCTCACCAGCTACGGCTTGAACCTGGGCATCTGCTTCCAGATGGTGGACGACCTCCTCGACTTCACCGCGGACGAGAAGGTCCTGGGCAAGCCCGTCAACAACGACCTGCGCGAGGGCAAGCTCACCCTGCCCGTCATCTTCCTGCTGCGCAAGGCAGGATCCGCGGGCGAGAAGACGGTGTCGCACGTCCTCGCCGACCGCGGCTTCGAGCGCGTGACGCGCGAGGAGCTGCTGCGCCTGGCTCGCGAGCACGGCGCGCTCGAGGAAGCGCGCGCCCTGGCCGCCCGCTACGCGGAGGCGGCCCGCAAGGACCTGGCCGTGTTCGACCGGTCACCCTTCCGGGAGGCTCTCGCCGTACTGCCGGACTTCATACTCTCCCGCGATCATTAGTAGTTCAGGGGGGGCCGCCTCGCCAGGCGGATGGCCCCCCCTACGCCCTTCGGGCTACCCCCCAGGCCGCTCGCGCGCGAGTGAATCGCGCGCTCGCTGCTTGTCACCGCCGACCTCAAAACGCACGGGCGCTCCCCGCATTCGCCGCGGTTGCGATAGCCTCAACCCCGAGCGGCCGGTCGCCGCGTCACACCACAGGAGAACGCACCATGCGAGTCGATCGCCTCACTTCCATCCTGTTCGGTGCCCTGCTGGCCGCGGGGAGCACCGCCTTCGGCCAGGGCGCGCCCCTGCCCGAAGCCGCGCCCGAGTCGGCCGGCTTCTCCGCCGAGCGGTTGAAGCGGCTCGACGAGGCCATGCAGGCGAAGGTCGACGGCAAGCAGCTGGCCGGGATCGTCACCATGCTCGCCCGCCACGGCAAGCTCGTGGAGGCGAAGACCTACGGGCAGCAGGACCTCGCCAGCGGCAAGGCGATGCCGAAGGACGCGATCTTCCGCATCTACTCGATGACGAAGCCCGTCACCGGCGTCGCCATGATGATTCTGTACGAGGAAGGCAAGTGGAAGCCGAGCGATCCCCTCTCGAAGTACATCCCCGAGTTCGCGGGGCTCAAGGTGTACGCGGGCACGGACCGCGCCGGCAAGCCGATCCTCGCCGCGCCTGCCCATGCCCCGACCGTGGGCGAGGTGATGTCGCATACCGCGGGGTTCACCTACGGCTTCTTCGGCAGCTCGCCCGTCGACAAGCTGTACATGGCCTCGAACCCGCTCTTCGCCCCTTCGCTCGACGAGTTCATCGCGCGGCTGGCCAAGCTGCCGCTCGTCTACCAGCCCGGCGAGGAGTGGCTGTACAGCGTCTCCGTCGACGTGCAGGGGTACCTGGTGGAGAAGCTGTCGGGCAAGCCGTTCCCCGATTTCGTGCGCGAGCGAATCTTCACGCCTCTCGGCATGAAGGACACGGCCTTCTTCGTGCCCGCGGACAAGCTCCCGCGGCTGGCCACCGTCTACAAGCCGGACCCGAAGGGCACGGGGCTCGTGCCCGTGCCGAACGATCCGCACGTCAGCGACCCTCCAGGATTGCCTTCCGGGGGCGGCGGCCTTTATTCGACGGCGAGCGACTACGTCCGCTTCGCGCAGATGCTGCTCGGCGGCGGCGAGCTCGGCGGCGTCCGGCTGCTCGCGCCCGGCACGGTCGCGCTCATGCGCAGCAATCACCTGTCCGAGCGCCTCCAGACGCCGGACGGCAAGTTCGGCATCGGCCTGTACCACATGCAGCCGGGCCTGGGCTTCGGATACGACGTGGCCGTCTTCGACGATCCCGCGCGGATCGGCAGCACCGCCGGCAAGGGGTCCTTCATGTGGGACGGTCTGGCCGGGACCTGGTTCTGGGTCGACCCCACGAACGATCTCGTGTTCGTCGGGATGATCCAGCGCATCGTGACCGAGCCCGGCATGCCGGACATGGAGAACCTGTCGCGCGCGCTCGTGTACCAGGCGCTGGTGGCGCCGGGGCAATGATCCAGTCCTGACCGTGTCTCTGGATAAGATGCGGAGGTGACCCCGCAAGAGGCGGACAAGCGCATCCTCGCCCTCCGCAACGAGATCCGCCGCCACGACCACCACTACTACGTCCAGGGCAAGGCCGAGATCCCGGACCAGGAGTACGACCGGATCTATCGCGAGCTCGTGGACCTCGAACGCGAGTTCCCGGAGCTGGTCACGCCGGACAGCCCCACCCAGCGCGTCGGCGGAGCGCCGTCCGAGCAGTTCCCGACTTTCGTGCACCGCGTTCCCATGCTCAGCCTGGACAACACGTATTCCGAGGAAGAGCTGCGCGAGTTCGAAGGGCGCATCTTCCGGCAGGTCGGCGAGAGCACGATCGACTACGTGGCCGAGCTGAAGATCGACGGCCTCTCGATGGCCCTTCACTACGAGAAGGGGCGCCTCGTCCGCGGCGTGACGCGCGGCGACGGCGTGCGTGGGGACGAGGTCACGCCCAACGTGCGGGCGATCCGGACCGTGCCCCTGCGGCTTCACGGCCCGGACGTCCCCGACGAGCTCGAGGTCCGCGGCGAGGTCTACTTCCCGCGTTCCCGCTTCGAAGCCATGAACCGCGAGCGCGAGGCGGCGGGCGAGGAGACGTTCGCCAACCCGCGGAACGCCGCCGCCGGCTCGATGAAGACGCTCGATACCCAGGTCGTGAAGAAGCGCGGGCTGGACATCTTCCTGTACTCCGTGGCCCACGTGAAGGGCGTGCGCCTGACCGGCCAGTGGCAGACTCTCGAGCAGCTCCGCCAGTGGGGGCTCCGCACGAACGACACGTCGAGGGCCTGCCATGGCCTCGACGAGGTGCTCGCGTTCATCGCGGACTGGCGGGACAAGCGCGACGCGCTCGAATACGACATCGACGGGGTGGTGGTGAAGGTGGACTCCTTCGCCCTGCAGCAGGAGCTGGGCTTCACGTCGAAGTTCCCGCGCTGGGCCATCGCGTTCAAGTACCCCGCCCGGCAGGCCTCCACCGTCGTGCTCGACATCGAGGTCAACGTCGGCCGGACGGGGAAGCTCACGCCCGTGGCCGTGCTGGAGCCGACGCCGCTGGCGGGGACGACGGTCGCGCGCGCGAGCCTCTTCAACGAAGAGGAAGTGGCGCGCAAGGACGTGCGCAAGGGGGACACCGTCCTCATCGAGAAGGGTGGCGACGTCATCCCCAAGGTCGTGTCCGTCGTGGAAGGCAAGCGGCCGCCAGGGACGGAGCCCTGGAAGCCGCCGACGGAGTGTCCGGTCTGCGGCACCACCGTCGTGAAGGCGGAAGGCGAGGTGGACCGCCGTTGCCCGAACTCCTCTTGCCCGGCGCAAGTCGAGCAGTCCATCGGGCACTTCGCGTCGCGAACGGCCATGGACATCGAGGGCCTGGGCGAGGTCATCGTGCACGAGCTGCTCGCGCGGGGGCTGGTGAAAGACGTGGCCGATCTCTATCGCCTGCGGTTCGAGGACCTCAAGCCCGTGTTCGCGCCCAAGGCGAAGAAGGAAGAGTCGCTGGGGGCGACCGCGCTCCTGGCCGGGATCGAGAAGAGCCGTCAGCGCGAGCTGCGGCGGCTGCTCTTTGCCCTCGGCATCCGCCATGTCGGCGACCGCGCGGCGGCCCTGCTCGCCCGCCATTTCGGGAACCTGGACCGCCTGGCGGAGGCCAGCGTCGAGGAGATCGACGACATCTACGAGATCGGGCCCACCGTCGCCCAGTCCGTCCACGACTGGTTCCACACGCCGTCGAACCAGCAGCTCCTCGCGCGGCTCAAGGAGGCGGGTGTCTGGCCGCAAGAGGAGCCGCACACGGAGCGCTCCGACACCTTCGCGGGCAAGCAGTTCGTGCTCACGGGGACCCTGGAGACGATGACTCGCGACGAGGCCAAGGCGGCCATCGAGGCCCGCGGAGGCCGGGTGACGTCCTCGGTTTCCAAGAAGACGACCTACGTCGTGGCGGGGCGCGATCCGGGCTCCAAGCTGGACAAGGCCAAGGAGTTGGGGGTCGGGCACGTCGATGAAGAGGGTTTCCGGGGCCTGCTCGAAAACGGCATTCCGGGCTGACCCGTCGTTATACTCAATAAGAAGAGAGAGGTGTGATGCCGCGGCCGGTCCTGATCCTGTCGTTCGCGCTCGTCGCCGCCATCGCCGGGCTCCTGGGAGTCCTGGTCGGCGGGGGGGGAGCGGTGAGCCTGCCTGCCGGTACGCTGTCCGCCGCCGGCACCACCGTGGGGGCGAACTCGCCCTCGTTCGCCGACGTGGTGGCGACCGTCAACCCCGCCGTCGTGCATATCACCGCGATCCAGGGTGCGGCCGTCCCCGACGAGGAGGGAGCCACCCGCGATCACGGCTTCAGCACCGTCCGCCGCGGCGAAGGCACGGGCTTCATCGTGGACGCCGACGGCTACATCCTCACGAACCATCACCTCGTGTCCTCGCCGGAGCGCATCCGCGTGCGCCTCGCCGACCGCCGCGAGTTCTCGGCCGCCCTCGTGGGCTCCGATCCTTCGACCGATCTCGCGCTCCTCAAGGTGAAGGCGGAAGGCCTGCCCGCGGTCAAGATGGGCGACTCCGACTCGCTGCGCGTGGGGGAGTGGGTCTGCGCGATCGGCAACCCCTATCGCTTCGAGCACTCCGTCACCGTCGGCGTCGTGTCCTCGAAGGGCCGCAAGATCTACAACGCGTCCTTCGACGCCTACATCCAGACCGACGCCGCCATCAACCCCGGCAACTCCGGGGGCCCGCTCATCAACGCGGCGGGCGAGGCCATCGGGATCAACTCCGCCATGAGCGTGCAGGGCCAGGGCATCGGCTTCGCGGTGCCCATCAACATCGCCAAGGACATCCTGGGCGCGTTGCGCACGCAGGGGCACGTGAGCCGCGGCTACCTGGGCATCCAGCTCCAGGACCTCGACCCCGACCTGCAGGCGCTGGTGCGGACGAAGGAGGCGCACGGTGCGGTCGTGCTCGACGTGCTCACCGGCGAAGCGGGCGAGGCGGCGGGGCTCAAACGCTACGACGTCATCACGGAGGTCTCGGGCAAGAAGGTGGACGACGGGGACGCGCTGGTCCGCCAGATCTCGAACCGCGCGCCCGGGAGCACCGTCGCCCTCACCGTGGTCCGGGACGGCCGTCCCTTGCAGCTCCAGGCCAAGCTGGCCGAGCGCACGATCGCGGACGACGACGAGGACGACGACTCCGAGGACTGGGAGCAGGACCTGTCCGCGGAAGGCGATGCCTTCGGCCTCATCACGTCCGAGCTGAGCAAGCACAGCCAGCGCGAGCTGGACATCCCGGCCGACCGGCATGGCGTCGTGGTCAAGGAAGTGGTGGGTCTCTCGCCGGGAGTGGACGTCATCGCCCACGGCGACATCATCGTCGAGGTCAACCGCCAGCCCACGCCCCATGCCGCGGACTACAAGAAGGTCCTGGCCGACCTGAAGGATGGCCAGGTGGCCTGGCTCTTCGTCTACCGCCCGCGGCCGGAGGCCACGTTCCTGGCCAAGGTCGACGTCGAGAAGAAGCCGGCGAAGGTGGCGGAGAAGAAGGTCGAGCGGAAGGCGCACCGGTGAGCCCGAAGCCCAAGGTGCTCGTGGTGGACGACGAGGAAGCCATCCGGTCTTCGCTCCGGATGATCTTCGAATACGAAGGCTACGAGTGCCTGCTCGCCGCCAACGGACAGGCGGCGATCAAGATGGCGGAGCGCGAGGCACCTGACCTCGTCTTCCTCGACATCAAGATGCCGCAGGTGGACGGGATGGAGGTCCTGAAGGCCATCAAGTCCGACGAGAGCTCGCCGCCCGTCGTCATCCTCTCCGGGCACGGGACGGTGGCCACCGCGGTCGAGGCCACCAAGCTCGGGGCCTACGACTTCATCGAGAAGCCGCCGGACCGCGAGCGGCTGCTCCTCGTCGCGCGCAACGCGATCAGCCAGCGCAAGCTCACCGAGGAGAACCGGCGCCTCAAGCTCAGCTTCGACGAGCGCTACAAGATGGAAGGCGAGAGCGTGGCCCTCCAGAAGGTCTGGGACGCCGTGCGCCGCGCCGCCCCCACCAACGCCACCGTCCTCATCACCGGCGAGAGCGGCGTGGGCAAGGAGCTGGTCGCGCGGGCCATCCATCGGAACTCGAACCGGCGGGACGAGGCCTTCATCCAGGTCAACTGCGCGGCCATCCCGGAAGAGCTGATCGAGAGCGAGCTCTTCGGGCACGAGAAGGGCTCGTTCACGGGGGCGACGGAGAAGCAGATCGGCAAGTTCGAGCTCGCCCACAAGGGCACGATCTTCCTGGACGAGGTGGGGGACATGAGCCTGCGCACGCAGGCCAAGGTGCTCCGGGTCCTGCAGGAAGGCGAGGTGGAGCGCATCGGCTCCCAGAAGACGGTGAACGTGGACGTGCGCGTCATCGCCGCCACCAACAAGGACCTCGAGGCCGCGATCGAGAAGGGCGACTTCCGGGAGGATCTGTACTTCCGGCTGGCCGTCATCCCCATCACGGTGCCGCCCTTGCGTGACCGCCCCGAGGACATCGCGCCCCTCGTCCGGCACTTCGTGAAGCAGTTCGCGGCCGAGAGCAACTTCCGCGCGAAGACCTTCAACCCCGCGGCCATGGAGACGCTGAAGCGCCACTCCTGGCGCGGCAACGTGCGCGAGCTGCGCAACACGATCGAGCGGCTCCTGATCATGGCGGAGGGGGACGAGATCGGGCCCGCGCAGCTCTCCGACGTCCTGCGGCGGGCGCCGGAGGGCGGAGGCGCCGCGCCGGAGCCCGCGGCCTCGCTGCAGGACTTCAAGGCGGGGGCGGAGCGCACGTTCCTGGTCCAGAAGCTGCGCGAGAACCGCTGGAACATCTCGGCCACGGCGGCCGCCATCGGGACCCCGCGCTCGAACCTCTACAAGAAGCTCGAGCAGTACCAGATCACGCAGGAGAAGGACGGCTAGATCGGTCCGGTCGTCTGGAAACGTCCCGCTGGTAGTCGTATCATGTTCCCCTCCGAACCGGGGAAAGGCGGGGCCCATGCTCCGAGTACTGGTGGCGGACGACGACCCGGACGTGCGCGCGGCCGTCGAGGACGCACTGCTGGGTGCCGGCGACCAGGTCTTCCTGGCGGAGAACGGCCGCCAGGCCGTCCACGCGGTCCGCACGATGGCGTTCGACGTCGCCGTCGTGGACTACCGGATGCCGCCGCTGAGCGGCATCGACGTGCTCGTCGCCCTGCGGAAGCTGCAGCCGGCCTGCGCGAGCGTGCTCCTCTCCGGTGAGCTCAACCTGCCCGTCGTCACCGAGGCCATCAACCGGGGCGACATCTCGCGCATCCTGGCCAAGCCCGCGAGCGCGAGCACCCTCCTGCAGACGATCGAGGACGCCGTCGGCACGCGGCGGGAGCAGGGACAGAGCTACCTGGCCGGCTTGATGGGGCAGCGCGAGCTCGAGCGGCAAGCGTTGCGCGAGTGCCTCGAGGACAAGCTGGACCTGGCGCTGCAGCCCTTCGTGGAGGCGGCGCGCCACCAGGTGGTGGGATACGAGGCCCTGCTCCGCAGCCGGCATGCCTTCTTCGCGGGGCCGATCGAGCTGATCGAGGCCGCCGAGCGCGGCCGCGAGATCCACGACGTCTCGGACGCCGTGTTCCGGCTCGCCGGCGAGCGCCTGGACCGGATGCCTCCCGGCCTGCCCCTGTTCCTCAACCTCCACCCCCTGGAGCTCGAGGACCCCGAACGGTTCGGCGAGCGGCTCGTCCGGCTCCAGGCCCATCGCGAGCGCGTGGTCCTGGAGATCACCGAGCGCAGCGAGCTCTCGACGCAGAACGGCTGGCAGTCGAGCCTCGACGCCGCCCGCCGCGGGGGCTTCCGCATCGCGGTGGACGACCTCGGCGCCGGTTACAGCTCTCTGTCCGCGCTGGCGGCGATCAAGCCGGAGTTCATGAAGGTGGACATGAGCCTCGTGCGGGGCGTGGACCGGGACCGGCACAAGCGGCAGCTGCTGGAGCTGCTGGCGCGGTTCGCCCGGGCCACGGGCGCAACCCTGATCGCCGAAGGCGTGGAAACCCGGGCGGAGGCGGAAACCCTCGCCGCCAGCGGGGCGCAGTGGCTCCAGGGCTACCTGTTCGGACGTCCGACCGTATAGGTCGCCGCCCGGCCGCGCGGGAGATCATGGTCGAGGACGGCGCGCGACGACGGCTACCGGCGTGGGCCGCGCGTGCGCTGCTCGCGCCACCCGTGCTGGGGTCCGAGGCGCAGACGGAGCACGCCCGCACGTTCTGGCTCGTGGCCGTGAGTGCGCTCGCCATCCACACCGGGGTGCTCGGGCTGGTCGCCCTCCAGCGGGCCGAGGGCCGGAGCCAGCGCCTGGCCACGATCGCCGCCCTCTGGCTCCTCACCACCGTGCTCCTCGTCCTCAACCGGCGGGGCTGGACCCGGACCGCGAGCTGGTGCCTGGTCCTGGGCCTCATCGCCGGGGTCACGCAGCGCGCGTGGATGCAGGGCGGACTCAACGCGCCGGTCGCGCCGCTCTGCGTCATCTACGTGATGATGGCGGGCGTCCTCCTGGGCACGCGTGGCGGCGTGATCACCGCGCTCGTCTGTGTCGCGGGCGGGGTCGGCCTGGCCTTGGCCGAGGAAGCGGGAACGCTCACTGCCGTCCGCCGCGCGGTTCCCGCGCGCGTCCAGCTGCTCTACTTCGCCGGCTTCATGGGCCTGACCCTGCTCCTGCAGAGGCTGATCGTGAGCTCGCTCCGGCACGGCCTCCGGCGCAACGAGCGCCTGGTCCACCACCTGCAGGAGCGAGTGAAGGAGCTGCGCCTGCTGAGCGCTGTCGCGCGCCTCCAGCAGGAGGACCATCCTTCCGCACGCGCGCTCCTGACGGACGTCGTGGGGCTGATCCCGGCGGGCTGGCAATACGCCGAGTGCTGCGAGGCGCGGATCGTGCACGGATCCACGGAGGTGGCGACGCCGGGCTGGCGGGACTCGCCCTGGACGCAGTCCACCGAGTTCTCGACGAGCGAAGGACCGGGCCGCATCGACGTGGCGTACACGCAGCCGCGCCCGCCCGCGGCCGAAGGGCCGTTCCTGGCCGAGGAGCGGACCCTGATCGAATCGGTGGCCCGGATCCTGGGCCGGCAGCTCGACGTGCGCAAGCACCGGCAGGGGCTGGAGGACCTGGTGGCGACGCGCACGGCCGAGCTGCGGGCGGTCGAGCGGCTGCGCGACGACCTCGTCAACATGGTCGTGCACGACATGCGCTCGCCCCTGATGGTCCTGACCATGCGCCTGGAAAGGCTCAAGTCGCAGGTCGCGGAGGGCCAGCACAGCCACGTCGAGGGCGCGCTCCGCAGCGCGCTCGCGCTCACGCGCATGGCGGAGGCGCTGCTGGACGTGCGCCGGCTGGAGGAGGGGAAGATGCCGATCGAGCGCGCCGCCTGCGACCTGTCGCAGCTGGCGGGCGAGGTCCGCGCCGCTCTCGCTCCCATGGACCCGCAGCGGACGATCGAGGTGGACTGTCCGGCGCCGGTGGAGGTGGCGGGCGACACCGGCCTCCTTCGCCGCGTGATGGAGAACCTGGTCAGCAATGCCTTCAAGCACACCCCGAGCGGGGGACGGGTGCGCATCGGGGTGAACGGGGGGCCGGAGCGTGCGCGCATCACCGTCCAGGACGAAGGCGCGGGGGTGCCCGTGGAGGCGCGTCAGCGCATCTTCGAGAAGTTCGGGACGGTGGCCGCGCGGCAGGACGGGTCGTACCACTCGGCGGGACTCGGTCTCGCGTTCTGCAAGCTGGCCGTGGAGGCGCACGGCGGCGCCATCGGGGTGGAGGCGGTCGAGCCGCACGGCAGCCTGTTCTGGGTCGAGCTCCCCCGGTGATCCGTCGATCCCTCTGGGCTGCAGGCGGTTGAGCCTTCCCCCCACCCTCGCCCGGCGGGGGCCGTTTGCCGCCGCCGGCCAAGGCCCGTATCATCTTCCGCGGTAACCAAACCCCATACCCATGCGTTGCCGCGCCTGCCAGGCGCAGAACGAAGACTCGGCCGGGCTGTGCTTCGAATGCGGCGCGCCCCTCTCCGCGGTCGTCAAGGGCACCGTCGTTGCTTCGCGCTACGAGATCCTGCGGCCCCTCGGCAAGGGCGGGATGGGCATGGTCTACCTCGCCCACGACCGCGAGCTGGACGAGCCAGTGGCGCTCAAGGTCCTCCGCGCGGACATGGAGGACTCGGGCGATCTCGCCAAGCGCTTCCGTAGCGAGATCCGGCTGGCCCGCCGCGTCGCGCACAAGAACGTGTGCCGCATCTTCGAATACGGGCAGGACGCGGGCCGGCAGTTCATCACCATGGCCTACGTCGAGGGCGTCGAGCTGCGGCGCGAGCTGCACGAACGTGGCCCCCTGCCGGTCGAGCAGGCCTTCGACGTCGCCGTCCACGTGGCGGAGGCCCTGGCCGCCATCCACGACGAGGGCATCGTTCACCGCGATCTCAAGACGCAGAACATCATGCTCGACGCCAAGGGCGTGGTGCGCGTCATGGACTTCGGGATCGCGAAGGACCTCGACGCCGCCGCCACCGAGCTGACGGCGGCGGGCAGCATCGTGGGTTCGCCCGAATACATGAGCCCCGAGCGGTGGCACGGCCATGGCGCCGACGTACGCAGCGACGTTTACGCGCTGGGCGTCGTGATCTACGAGCTGTTCACCGCGCGCCGACCGTTCCAGGCCGACAACCTTTCCGGATGGATGTGGCAACACCTCCATGCCGCGCCCGCGCTGGACGAGCTTCCGGAGCCGCTGCGTCCGGTGGTGGGCCGGGCGCTGGCCAAGGAGATGGGCGATCGGTTCGCCACGGCGGCCGAGGTCGCGCTCGCGGTCCGGGAGGCGCGCGGCGCGTCGCTCGCGGCCGGCAAGCCCGCTCGACCGGTACTCCCGCCGATGCCGGCGCGGTCCTCGGCGGCGGCCCTGCCGCGTCCCGCCGGTCGGCTCGAGCCCTCGCCGACGGGGATCCCGACCGCCTCGCCGACGGCGGTGCCGACGGGCGTGCGCACCGTCCACACCGACGCGCCGCTGGAAGTCGCTCCTGCGCCCGGTCCGCCTCCCGTCCCGACGCCGCTCGCGAAGGTGCCTTCCCGATCCGGCCCCCGTGGACTCGCTCTGCTCTGGCTGCTGATCCCGGCCGTCCTCGGCGGCATCACCATGGCCCTGGATCTGTGGCGGTTCGACCAGAGCCAGCAACCGCCTGCACCGGTCGCCGTCCCGGCGCAGGGACCCGCGCCCGCGGCGGCCGCGCCGCGATCGAACGCGCTCCCCATGAGCGCTTCCGCGACGGCGCGCCGGGTGCCGGCGGCGGCGGCCGGGGCGCCGCCGCTCGCGCCCGCGGACTCGCGCGCCGAGACCGCTCCCGCCGACGGCGGTACGTTGCGGCTCAGCGCCGTCCCGCCCGCAGAGGTCACGATCGACGGCGCGCGCGTAACGGGGTCGCTGCGCAAGATCACGCTCGCTCCGGGCACGCACCTGGTGAGGATGGAGACGGCCGGCTACCAACCCATCCAGCGTGCGGTCCGCATCCGCAGCGGGGAAGTGACGTCGTTGGAGATCGATTTCGCCGAAGACGGAGTGCGGAGGAACGAGTGAGAGGCATCGCGAACGGTGTCGCCTCGGCCGCGGTCGTGGTGCTGGCGCTCGCCTCCGGCGTGGCCGCCCAATCCGCCACCGACGCCGGGCTGACCAGGGGGATCGCGCGGGTCAAGGAAGGCTTCCTGGACGACGCGGTGGCAACGCTCGACGACGTCGTGCGTCGCCTCTCCGCCACGCCGGCGCGGAAGGGCGACCTCGCGCAGGCCTACCTGTGGCTCGGCATCGCGTACGCGCAGCTCGACTCCGAGAAGTCCGGGCGCGCGAGCTTCCGCGAAGCGCTGAGGCTCGACCCGGGTGTGAGCCTGGCCGAGGGCTGGCCGCCCAAGGTGGCGCAGCTGTTCGCGGCGGTGAGGGCGGAAGCGGCGCCCGCGATGCCATCGCTTCCGGCCGGAGCGGTGGGCGGCGACGCCGCACTCCGGAGTTTCGCGGCGAAGATACAGGCCGACGTCGCGGCCGGCGACGGTGAATTCTTCGCCAACGCCATCGACGGCGACGCGCTGCTGGCTGCGTCCCTGCGCGGCCTCCAGCCCTCCGCCGATCAGATGGCCAGGATCCGCAGCGCCGTCAACTGGCACAACTACGGCGCCTCCTTGTTGGTGCCGGTCGGCAACGGCGGCACCTATCGCTTCCTGCGGCTGCGGTCGGGCCCCGGAGGCCGCCCGCAGGCGCTTTTCCGCATGGTGCACCGCGAGGGAGGAGTCAACTACCACGAATACGCGTTGCGCCAGGACGGGTCGGGTCTCGTCAAGGCGACCGACCTGTACATCTTCACGAGCGGCGAGTGGGTCTCCGACACCCTGAAGCGCGGCTGGGCGTTGGCCCTCGCGGCCCAGACCCCCGAGGCGGAGGGGGGGCGGTTGGGGATCGAGAGCGACGTCGCGAAGGCCGCACCGCAGATGGCCGAGATCAGCCGGCTCGCCCGCGAGGGCCGCCATGATGCGGCGCTGGCCGCGTGGCTGAAGCTGCCGCCGTCGCTACAGGGGGAGAAGACGCTGCTGCTGCAGCGCCTCACCCTCGCGTCCTTTGCGGGCGAGCGCGAGCTGGAGGCGGCCATCGACGCCTTCGCCCGGCGGTTCCCTGACGATCCCGGGGTGAGCCTCCTCCTCCTGAATTCCTTTCGACAGAAGGGCCGGTACGATCTCGCCCTCGCGGCGCTCGACCGCATCCGTGCCTCGGTGGGCGGAAGTGACGCCTACCTGGACTTCATGCGCTCGAAGGTCCTGTACGAGAAGAAGGACCTCGCCGGGGCCCGTGCGGCGGCCCAGCAGGCCATCGCCAAGGAGCCCACGTTGGCCGACCCCTATTGGGTCCTGATCGACATCTCGGTGGACGAGAAGGACCATGGCGGAGCCGTAGGCGTCCTGGCCGCGCTCGAGAAGGCGACGGGACAGCGCATCGATGGGCTCGACGCGAGCGGGCCGTACGCCGAGCTGGTCCGCTCGGCCGAATACAGGAACTGGAGCGCGTCACGCCGCTAGAGGACGGAATGAGGAGGAACAAGTGAGCCAGATCCGGATGCGCGTCGCCGGCGTCGTGCTCGTGCTCCTGGCGCTTGCGTCCGCGGCGGCCGCGCAGCCCGCCCCTGACGCGGGCCTGTCCAAGGGGATCGCGCAGGTCCAGGACGGATACCTGGATGATGCGGTGACGACGCTCAACGATGCGGTGCGTCGCTTCTCGGCCGTGCCAGTGCGGAAGGACGACCTGGCCCAGGCTTACCTGTGGCTCGGCATCGCGTACGCGCAGCTCGACTCGGAGAAGTCGGGCCGCGCCAGCTTCCGCGAAGCGCTCAGGCTGGATCCGCGGCTGAGCCTGGCCGAGGGCTGGCCACCGAAGGTGTCGCGCCTGTTCGCGGCGGTGAGGGCGGAGGCGGCCCCGCCGGCCGCGGCCCCGCGAGCGGCGGCGGCGACGGCGACGCCCCCGCCCGGCGATTCGCTGTCGCCCGAAGAAGACGCGGTCTACAAGAAGTATCGATACCACGCCGACGTCTACGAGTTCGCGGAGGCGGAGGCCGTCCTCCGCGATTGGATGGCCCGCAACCCCAGGAGCGCGCGGGCGTGCGGGTGGCTCGCGGAATTCATGTTCGCGTCGTTCTACGAGCGACCGCCGCGCTTCGACGACGGAATGGCCATCGCCGACCGCTGCATCGCCCTCGACGACCCCCAGAACCCCACGTCGCGCCAGACCCTCGCCCAGAAGTACTGGGAGATGGCGTACCACGACGCCTCGCTGACGGATGAGCAGCGGGATCGTTACGCCGACCAGGGCCTCAAGTACGTCGACCAGGCGCTCAAGATCAATCCCAACCTGATCGACTCGGTCGTCTTCAAGGGCCTGCTCCTGCGTTCGAAGGCGCAAGCGACCAAGGACCCCAAGAAGCAGAAGGCGTATCTCGCCGAAGCCGAGCGGCTCCGAACCGAGGCTTTGGAGCTCAAGAAGAGCGGGAAGGGGGAGTTCTCCGGGGCTCCCCCCGCCGGCCCGCCCCTGCCGCGTCCGGTCGCCGTCGGTGACGACCCTCTCCGCGGCATCGAACCGGGGCCGGGCGGCCTTCCCGCGGCGCCCCCTCCCGTGGAGGCCGTGCGCGTGGGCGGCCAGATCAAGGAACCGCGGAAGACCAAACACGTGGATGTCGTGTACCCCGAGATCGCGAAGTCGGCGCGCGTGCAGGGCGTCGTGATCATGGAATGCACGATCAGCCCCACGGGCAAGGTCGTCGACGTCAAGGTCCTGAAGGGCATTCCGCTCCTCGACTTCGCGGCGATCGAGGCGGTGAAGCAATGGGAGTACGCGCCCACGCTCCTCAACGGCGTTCCCGTCGCCGTGATCATGACCGTCACCTCGAGCTTCACGTTGAGATAGGGAACGGAAGTCGATGGTGAGCCGGCTTGGTCGGCTGAGGTCTTGCGGTCGAAAGGCCCCGGTCCGGACGGCGGCGGCCGCGATCGTGTCGGCGGTCGTCGTCGTCGCGGCTGGGGCCGGCGCCGCGCATGCTCAGGGAGCGTCCGACCCGCAACGCGCGAAGGGCGTCGAGCAGGTCCGGGCCGGCTACCTCGAAGACGGCGTGGCGACGCTGGCCGAGGCCGGCCGCCGAATCTCCGCGGACGCGAACCGCCGGGACGAGCTCGCGCAGGTGTACCTGTGGCTCGGGATCGCGCAGGCGCAGCTCGATTCCGCAGGCGCTGCCCGGTTCAGCTTCCGGGAGGCGTTGAGGCTCGATCGGCGCATCCGCCTGGCCGAGGGCTGGCCCCCGAAGGTGGTGCGTCCGTTCGCTTCGGTCAAGGAGGGCTCGCCGGACGAGACCCCGGATGAGCGGGCGCGGGCCGAGGCGACCCACCGCGAGGCGGTGAGGCTCAAGCCCCGGGATGCGAGCGCGTGTGCAGCGCTGGCCGCCTTCCTCTACCAGACCGGCCGCACCAGCTTCGACGAGGCGATCGCCGGCTGGGGGCGCTGTGCGTCGCTCGGACCGGCCGAGGCCGCCACGCACCTGCTGTTCGCCGGCGGCTATTGGGACCGGGCATATCACGACGCGACATTCGACGACGGGGCCAGGGAGCGGTACGCCGACGCGGGCCTCGCCCAGGTGGAGAAGGCGACCATGCTCAGCCCCGACTCCCTGGATGCCCTCGTCTACAGGGGCCTGTTCCTGCGCATCAAGGCCCGGGTCGCGTCCGACGTCACCAAGCGGGCCGGCCATCAGGCGGAGGCGGTGCGCCTAGAGAAGCAGGGCCTCGCACTGAAGGCGCGGATGCCCGCGAATGCGGGGACATTCGTGCGGATGTTGGTCGAGGAAGGCGTACCGGGACGCGTCCTGAACGACGAGCCGGCCCCAGCACCCGCCGCACCGCGGCCGCGGCGGTGACGTTCGGCTCGGCCCTTCAGGGCTCCAGGCTGTTGAGCCCCACGAACGCACCCCCGTTGCGCTCGCAGATCGCCCGCATGAGCATGGCGAAGCGCACGGTGGTGGTCTCGGGGAACTCCGACTGTCCGGCCTGGGAGAACAGGGTCGGGAACCCGATGGCGTGGATGCGGACGTGTTTCGCGCCGGAGGAGTCGCGGGAGTTCATGTAGTCGACCGCCCTCAGCACTCCTTCCACCGAGCTGCCCGTGAACTCGTCGCCGAGCACGTAGATGCTGATCTTCAGGTTGCCCCTGGCGTGCTGCTTGATGGCGGCCTCGATCCCCTCCACCGGGCTCGAGTTGGAGTACGCGTTCCAGGAGGCGAGGCGTTGGAGGACGGCCTGCCGGCGGCCGGCGGTATCGGGAATCCACTTGCCGGCGTAGCTGCTGAACATGTAGACCCCCTCGTCGTTCATCACCTGCATCCCCTTGACCTTGGGATAGGCGTCGAGGATCTCCGACATCTTCCGCAGGAGCAGCGGCCAGGCGTAGCGCTGCATGCTCCCGGAGGTGTCGATCACGAAGATGACGTATTCGCTGTCCACCGGTATCCCGCCCACGAGCCCGGTGACCGGCGGCGGGCGCTCGCTCTCCTCCTTCAGCCGTTTCATCTCCTCGGTGAGCTGCTGCTGCGCGGCCAGGAAGCGGCCCTGCATGGCGTCCTGCACCTGGGACAGCTCCTTGGACGCCTTGAACTGCCCGCGCATCTTCTCGAGGTCGCCCTGCAGCCGGGCCACCGCCACCGTGTCCCGCGAGAGCTGCTCGCGCTTGCCCACCAGCTCGCGGCTCAGGATGTCGGTTTCGCCGCGGATCTCGTACAGCTCCTCCTGCAGCCGCGCGATGCGCTTGTTCAGGTCCTCGCGCGCCTGCTCGATGGCCCGCGGCTCGCCCATCTTGACGAGGGTGAGGAGGAGGATGATGGCCCCGAACCCGCAGCAGATACAGTCGAGGAACGAGAGGCTGAAGACCTCGATGTCGCGGCGCGGCCGGCGCCTCACGGCCAGTCCTTCGAAGGAGTCAGGAACGAGCCGCGGGTGACGATGGCCAGCTTCCAGAACGCGGGGGCGGCCATGGGATCGCCCTCCATCGGGAAAAGCAGGATGTTCACGGGCACGCCCCGCGGGAGCGCCCGCATCGCGCGGTCGAAGAGCTTGAGGCGGTCACCGCCGGACACGATGCGTCCCCGCGGCGGCGTCATCCCCTGCGTGGGCAGGCCGTCGGTGAGGACGATGATGTTGTCGGGCGGGGGCCGCATCGCGGCGGCGGCGGCGAAGGCCGCTTCCAGGCTCGTGCCGCCCTCGGGCGCCGTGCCCCGCAGGTTGGCTACCGCCTGGCCGAGGGACGTGCCGTCCTTGGCCGCCAGCCACGCGCCGTCCGTTCCGGGCAGGAGGGGCCGCGCGGTCGTGTTGAAGACGTAGATCTGGAACTGCGAGTCGCGCGGGATCTGCGTGGTGAGCCAGTCCACGGCTTTGACCGCCTTGCGCCACTTGTCCGCGCGTACCCGGTCCGCGGCGGGCAGGAGGCGCCGCCGCACCGCGTTGACGATCGTGTCCGCGAGCATGCTCGCGGAGCCGTCGACGAGGAACAGGATGCGCTTCCCTCCGACCTTGAGGCCGGTCAGGTACTGGCGGTCCCCGTTCCCGACGAAGGAGCGGACCTTGTCACCCGGGACCTCGCGGCTCTTGATCCCGCCGGAGAGCCGCTTGGCTCCCTCGTCCAGCGAGCGGAGATCGGCCTGCAGCTTGTTGAGGTGCTCGCGCTGCGCGATCGTCTCCCGCTCGTAGGTCGCCAGCTCTTCCTGCGACTGCTTGACGACGTCGATGAGCCGGGTGGACAGCCCCTGGGCGGTCGCGTTCTGCTGCCGGACCTGCTCGAACGTGTTGCGCAGCTCGACCAGGTTGGCCTGGCCCTCCAGCACCTGCTGCTCCAGCCGGTCCGTCTCCGCGCGCAGGGGTGAGAGCTGCTTGTCCGCGCGCTTGCTCGCCCCGCTGTTGAGGATCACGAAGATGAGGATCGTCGCGCCGAAACCGCAGCAGATGCAGTCCATGAAGGAAAGGCCGAACACTTCGGTCTTCCGGCGGGCCATCGCCTACTCCTCGACCGCCACCAGCAGCAGCTCCAGCCCCGGGCTTCCCAGGCGGAGCCGATCGCCCGCGCGCAGCGGCGCCCGGTCCCCGACGCGCTCCCCGTTCACGAACGTGTCGCCCCCGGCGTGGTCCTCGACCGCGACGTCACCGTTCGAGGTCCGCAGCGTGCAGTGGTGGCGCGAGACGCCCACGGCGTCGCCGCGCACGACGAGCCCCCGCACACCGGCAGGGGGAGCCGTGCCCAGGGCCAGTCCGCGCTCGCCGATGGCGTGAGCGATTCCGTCCACGAGCACGTGCGTGGCGCGAGTGCCTCGGGCGGAAGGGAAGTGGCGGATGTTGGCCGGTGCGGCCTGACGCTCCCGCGCGCCAAGGCCGGACGGGAGCCGGGTCACGAACGGAAGGGCCTCCTCCGTGTGTCGCAGGCGGTCGCGGTTGAGGAGGGCGCCGCTGGGCGCCGCCGACGAGTGGAGCTCCGCGATGGTCACGCCCGGGATTTCGCCGAGGTGATCGGCCAACCCCGGGAGTCGCGCGGAACGATGGGTGAGGAGAAGCGTGGCCGGCGCGCCTGCGCGCTTGCCGAGCTTCACCTGCTCGCCCAGTCCCCGGTAGAGGTCGGCGGCGGCGGCGAGGAGGGACGCGCGGGTCAGCTCGATGGTGTGCGCGCGCCCGCCCGCTCGGAGGGTGGCCGGGAGCGACGACCGCAGGCACAGCTCGCCCAGCCACCCCGGAAGGGCGTCGTGAAGGGCCTGCTCGCTGGGCCCGGCGTGCCGGGGATCGAAGCGCGCCTCGCGCACGAACTGGGCCGCAATCATGCCCGCCCAGACGTCTTCGAAGGCCGCCCATCCGCGGCCCTCCACGGGGACGACGCCGGTCCGCGTCACTTCGTCCCCCTGCGTCATCGCGGTCACGACGGCGCGGTGGCGCGTGAGGTCGAGGTGCAGGAGCGAATCCCCTTCCTGCCCGAGGGAGGCGGCGGCCACGGCCGCGTCCACCAGACCCACGACGGGAAGGCCGGCGGCACGCGCCACGCTCAACAGGAGAGAGAGCGAGGCCGTGCTCCAGAAGCCCGGCACGGCCAGGAAGGCCTCCGTGGTCTCGTGGCCCGCCGAGGTCCGGAGGGCGAGGAGCTGCGCGTGGGCGAGGTCCGCGCGGCTGACCCCCTCCGCGAACGGCAGGCCGGCGGGCGCCGTGTCGAGAGGATCCCAATACGTGTCGTGCACGAACCGCGGCTTGACATGGGCTTCCTCCGCGGCCTCGGCCCCCACGAGCAGGCGGCCCCCGTCGAGCAGGGCCAGCCCGGGGCTCGCGGGCAGGGGATGGGAGGCCCCGGCCCGGAGGGCCACCAGGCCGACGTCGTTGACCTCGACGGCGAGCGCGGCCATGAGGTCAGGCCGCCTCCAGGCTTCGGATGAGACGCTCGTCGAGGTAGGACTCGGTGTCGCGGACGAGCCGCTCCTGGTCGGTCTGGAGGTGATGGAGCAGGAACATGAGGAGCAGGCTCAGGAGCAGCGCGACGAGCGTCGAGTTGAAGGCCGTGCCCAGCCCCTGCGTCACGCCGGAGAGATCGCCCTGCATGGCCCGGTGGGCCTGGGAGAGCGCATCGCCGATCCCGCGCACCGTCCCGATGAACCCGATGGCGGGGATGGCCCAGGCGATGTAGCGCAGCAGCGACAGCTCCGAGTCGAGACGGTCGACCTCGCCCTCGCAGACGTCGCGGGCGGAAGCGGAGGCGTCGGCGATGTTGCGCGTGGCGCCGAAACGGTGGAGCGCGGCGAGCAGCGAGCGTGGGACGAGGCCCTGCCGCTCCGGCTCGGGGAGCGCCTGGATGTGCCGCGCATACTCGCGCACGTCCTCGGGCAGGATCTTCATGCCCTCGGCCAGGGGGACCAGCTCTCGCTCCAGCAGGCGGCGCTCGCGGCGGACGAGCACCCACTTCTGGCCGATCACGGCCAGCGCCCACAACATCAGGATGATCTCGCTCTCCTGCTCGTAGTCGCGCAGGATCACCCAGATCGAGCGCTCCTGGATGTACCCGGGGTCCGTCTGCATGCGCGCCTGCTGGGCGGCGAGGATGGACTCGCTCCGCGGCCAGACGACGGTCACGTAGATCACGTGCACGAGGAGGGTCGCCACCATCAGGGAGGCGGCCTGGAAGAGGAAGCCGGTGGACGCGCGCTTCACGTCAGATGTCCACGGGGAATGAGACCGCGCTGTCGGCGGGCACGTGCTCCTTGGGCACGAACTCCAGGAGCGGGTCCTTGCCCGCGGGCGTGGCGGCCGGAGCGGGGGAGGGTGGCGCGCTCGGCGCCGGCGCCTGGGGAGAGGCGGCGGCGGGCGCGGGCCCCGGGACCTGCCCGGCCAGACCCAACAGGGCCACGACGAGGAGCGAAACTCGGACGACAGCCTTCAGGCTCATCTCTCGCGTCATCTCCTATTCCGCGTAGCGGGCAATGCGGAAGCCTACGTCCGCTCGCGGCTTGGTCGCGTAGTCGCGGTAGCTCAGTCGCAGCTCGGTGACCGTCCCGTGCAGGTAGCTCGAGCCGAGGATCACGTGCAGGTCTCCGGCGGCGGGGCCGACCGGGTCCTTCTCCAGCGGTGCGTCCGCGGGCGGAATGGAGTAGACGTCGTGAACCCATTCCGCCACGTTGCCCCCCAGGTCGAAGAAGCCGAGCGCGTTGGGCCGAAAGCTGCCCACCGGGCTCGAGACCGGGAAGCGATCGTCGTACCCCTGGAGCACGACCGACACCACCGGCCGCGCCGACTCGTCCGCATAGTTGCCGGAGCCGGGCGCCACCGGCAGCGAGACGCCCCACGGATACTTGAGCACGCCGCCCTCCGGGTAGCGCGCCGCCCGCGACCACTCGGCTTCGGTGGGCAGGCGGAAGCCGGTGCCGACGGGCGTGGTGGCCACGAGCTTGCCTCCCCGGCTCGCATAGACCGGAGGCAGGCCTTCTTGCGTGGAGAGCCAGTTGCAATATTCGGCGGCCTGCTCCCATGTCACCCGCACCACCGGTTGCGCGTCGGCGTCGAGGTCGTGGTTTCCGAATTGCCCCGAGGAATGGCTGGCCTGGAAGCGCCGGAACTGGGCGTTGGTGACCTCGGCGAGCGAGACATAGGACGGTCGTCGCAGCTCGACCTCGCGCAGCGTCTCGTTCGCGCGGCGGCCCGGCTCGCGGCGAGAGGCCCCCAGCTGGAAACGGCCGGGCGCCAGCAGCCGCAGCTCGTGTCCCCGCACGCTCAGGCGGGAGGGGCCGGCCGCCTTCGGTTCCTGGAGGCTGCGCAGCCGAACCTTCACCTCCTGGGGGAAGTCCGGCCGCGGTGTGATCGTGACTCTTTGTGGCGCGTACCCGGAGCGCCGCACCTCGATCTCGTGAGCGGTGGCGGTGAGCTTCAACGTCTGGCCGACGCGGCCCTTCACCTCGCCGTCCACGAGCACCTCCGCGTCCGCCGGCTCCGCCGTGACCTCGACGTCCCCCATCCGCGCGGCCAGGGCGAGCGACAGCGATTTCTCCTCATCGAGGTCCAGCGTGACCGTCGTCTGGGCCGCTTCGTGCCCGGCTTTCGTGAGCCGCAGCGCATGCTCGCGCCGCGGCGCGACCGTGATCTCGAGGGGCGTCTCGCCCCGGAACTCGCCGTCCACGCTGACGGCCGCTCCCGGCGGATCGCTGGCCACGCGCAGACGGCCGGGCAGGGGCTCCAGGCGGAACGGCGGCACCGTGAGCGGCTGCTCGGCCACGACCGTGATCGTCCGTGCCGCGGATCTGTGGCCGGCGAGGGAGACCGTGACTTCGCGCGCGCCCGAGCTGAGAAGGGCGGTGAGCGGCGTCCGTCCCACGTCGCCCCCGTCCACGCGCACGAGCGCCTCCGCGGGTGCGGACGTGAAGGATACGGGAGCGCGGTCGGGGACGAGCGTGGCCCGCAGCGTTTCCTCCGCGCCGCCGCCGGCCACGTTCAGACGCGTGGTGAATACCTTGAATCCCTCCGCGCGCAGCGCCACCTCGTGGTCCCCCGCCGCGACCTCCAGCGGCGCCAGCGGCGTGGTCCCGCGCTCCGCGCCATCCACGAAGAAGCGCACGCCGTCCGCGGGATGGGTCTCGACGCGCACGCGGCCGGGAAGACGCTCCAGGACGAAGCGCGCGACCTGATTCCGGTCGGTCGTCACCGCCAGCCGCGCCTCGAGCGGGCGGTAGCCCTCGCGCTGCGCCCGGACGGTGTAGTCGCCGGGCAGGAGCAGGCGCGTCCCGTTCCACCCGAGGTGGGGCAGTCCGCGCACGGACAATCGCTCCGGCGCCGGCTCCACGCGCACCTCGACCGCGCGCGCGGCGAAGACGAAGCCAACGGCCAGGAGCGTGATCAGGGCGAGGGTCATGGCGCGCAGCGGCAGGCGCCGGACGGCGCGCGGGCGCGCGGCCAGAGGCAACGGCCGCGGCCGATAGTCCGCCGGGTGCACGAGCGAATCGCCCTCGGCCGGGCGCTCGTAAGCCGCGGGGACCACGAGCATCGGCGGCTCGGCCCGCGGCTCCAGCGGCAGATGTCGTATCTGCAGCGACTTTCGATCGGCCCGCCAGACCACGCGGATGCGCGTGCCCAGGAGGCGCACCTCGTCGCCGTCGCGGAGCCACTGCGAGGCGGTGATCGGCCGCCCTCCGATCGACAGGGATACGTGGCCGCGCGGCTGCGCGAAGAGCTCACCGTCGTGGAGGGCGAGGAAGGCGGCGGGTTCCTCCCCGGCCAGACCGGGGACCTCGACGTCGGCGTCCCGTCCCCCGAGCGCGAGCGGGAAGTCGCTCACCTCGAGGCGGCGCGTGTGGTCGTCCTCCTCGACCAGGCACGAGAGCGTCATAGCGCTTCGCGGCAACGCACCTCCAGCGGCGGCGGGATCTGCGCCGGAGACACGACGAGCGTCTGGCGCGCATCGCGATAGCCCTGCCGCTTGCCCAGCACCACGTAGGAGCCGGGACGAAGGGCCACCTTCTTCTCGCCGCGGAAGGTTCCGATCGTCCCCACGCGCAGGACGGAGACTTCCGTCAACCCATCGGAGACCAGACGCACGTCTACGGGAGTTCGGGCGTCGTGAAGGACCCGCTCCAAGGACGCCGTCTGCTGCCGGAGACGCGGGCCAGCGGGCGTCGTCTCACGCGCGCGCTCGATCACCCCCTCCGCCTCGCGCGCCACCGCTTCCGCGGAAAGGCGCTCCGGCCGCTGCAGGTAGCCCGCGAGCGTCTCGTCCAGCACCGCCCGGGGCAGGCTGCGTGCGCGGCCCTGCTGCGCGAAGGCGATCTGGGGCTCGAGCTTCAGGGCCGCATCGTATTCGGCGAGCGCGCTCCGCCAGTCCTCGCGGGCTTCCGCGGCCTCTCCCGCCGCGCGATGGCGGGACAGGGCCTCTCCCTTCAGGCCTTCTTCGGTCCGCTCGAGCGCGTCGGCCACCACGCGAGTTCCCGGCCGCGCCGCCTCCGCGCGCGCGAAGGCGGCCTGCGCCTCGGCGAACTGCGCGCGGTCGAGGGCGGCCAGGCCGTCCGACATCGCGCGGGTCCACTCCGCCGCTGCCGGTTCTTCGGCCGGAGGCGGCGGGATCGCGGCTCGTGAGGAGGCGGGCCGGGCGGGTGGGTGCGGGGTTGCGGGTGTGGGTTCGTCTTCCTGAGCCGGCGCGAGCGTGGCGCGCGTCTCCTTTGGGGACTCCGGAGGCGCGGCCGGGGCCGGCTCTGCGGGCCGCGGATTCACGGCGGCGGGCTGCGGCCGGCTCGCCATCCATCGGGGGAGGAACACGAACACGCCCACCATGGCCACGCCGAGGACGATGAGGAACGCCCCGGCGGCGGCGGACCGCCCCATGGAAGAGGACGCACGCGTGCGTTCGGAGGGACCGACGAGAGGGGCTCCGGGACGCGGCGGCGGTTGAAGCGGGACGTCAGGGCCGACGCGCGGACGACGAGCGTCCCGGGTGGACGGCCGCTGGAGAGTCATGTGACGGCGTCAGATCGACGGCGGCACCGGCACCGCCGGCGCGTTGGGGTCGGGGACCCCCGTCTCGATGGTGAAGACCTTGCGGAGCACCTCGCGCCACTCGGTGAACTGCTGCTCGGCGGAGCCGGCGAGCCGGAGCTGATGGCCCTCGACCTCGACGAGCAGGGGGGCCACCTCACCGTCGAACGAGTTGGCGAGCTCCTTGAGCGCGGCCACGTGCAGCGTCTTCTGCTGGGCCTGCTGGGACCCCGCCATCAGGGCGGCGTATCCCCCCAGCGTCACCAGGTCTCCGGCGACGCGGCCGCCCTGTGAGTCGCTTCCGCTCATGACGACGCCCGCAATCATCGCCACCCCGCCCAGGATCTGCTTCAGCTTGGACTCGCGGTTGATCTTGTCGAGGGCCACCTGCTCCTCGTAGCTGTCGTGGCGCCAGCTGGCGTAGGGGCTCCCCATGCGCTCGTAGAAGCTGAGGTAGTGCTCGTTGAGCGTGTCCACGAACATCTGGTCGCGGTCACGGATGTCGGAGACGCGCCGGATCATGGGATCGCCTTCGGCCGGGAAGCGGCGGAGAGAGTAGTGGCCGGACCGTTCGACCTCGAGGTACGGGGTGAAGGCCTCGGGGGCGAGCTGGGTGGCGAAGCGCAGCGCGGACACGCGTCGCACGGTCACGAGCTGGGCGGCCTCGAGATCGTCGCGCTTGGCCAGCAGGTCGTTGGCGATGCGGTTGTAGACGTCCTGGAACGGCTCGTATTGTCCGACTCGCTCCGGCCGGTAGGCGCTGAGGTCGGCCTGGCCCTTGTATCGCTGGTGGAGCCAGTGGCGGCCCGTGGCGTCGACGGCGTCCACCTCGAGCTCGAGGTCCTTGCCGGTGCTCTTGGCGATCTTGCCGGTGACGAGCACGTCCAGCCCCTCGGCGGACGCGGGCAGCACGCGCACGGCACCCCAGTTGCCCGTGGCTTCCATCGTCTTCTTGAGATGAAAGGCCACGAAGCGGCCTTCCGCTCGCCTCAGCTCCGGCGAGAGGCCCCGCGCGGCGAGACGCTCGCGGTCGCGTTCGGTCAGGCCCGTCTCGAAGACGGCGACGCCGATGTCGAGGAGGCGCTCCTCGGCGATCTCGCCCTTGGCCTGAGTCGCCTCGACACGCCCACGGCCATCGTCCTTGTCTTTGTCCTTGTCCTTCCCTTTGGAGGGCGTCGCCGGGGGCGTGAGCCCGGGAACCGCAGGAGGTCCCGCCGGAGTTGGCGGAGAGGAGGTGACGGGCGTGGTCGTGGATCCCGGGGTAAAGGGTGCAGCCGGAACCGCACCGCCGCCGCCGCCGGAACCGGTCGGGACTTCCACCACGGGCGTGAAGAGCTGCGCGGACGGGTCGAGGCGCGAGCCGCCGCCGATCGCCACGACCGACCCCCGGCCCTCTTCAGAGCCGCGGGAACGGCCGGGCGGGGCCGTGGTCCCGCGCATCCCGCAGGTGCGCTCGGCGCCGGGCGCCTGCGCCCAGGCGGTGCCGAGCGTTGCCACCATTCCCGCCGCCAGTCCCCACACCGTCCGACGCCATCGCTTGGCGCTCATGGCATCCCTCAGCTTTCACCGCGCTTGTACCGCCGGTACTCGTCCCACAGCTTCTCGCGGATCTTGGGATCCTCTTCCGCGATCGCCGCCTCGCGGATCTGGCGCGCGACGACGTCGTCGTTGCGTCCGTCCCCGATGTCGGCGGGAACTCGCGAGGCGTCGCCCTGGTCCTGGCTGGGCGTACCTTCCGGCGCGGTCGGAACGTCGCGACCGCCTCCGCCGCGGCCCGACTTCGAGGAGCCGGTGGCCTTGTCCTTCGAGCCGTTCTTGTCCTGGCTTCCTCGTTCCTTCTCGGCACGGGCGTCGGACGCGCTCTTCGTCGATCCACCCGCCGATCCGGTCCCGCCCGCTGAGCCTCCGCTTCCCTCGCCCTCCCCGCCGGCCCCGCCGCCCGCCCCCGCGGCACCGCCGCCGTGCTCGGCGCGCTTGGCCGCCACCTCCTGCTGCTCCTTGAGAAGCATGGCGTCGAACTTCGCGAGCGAGGTCTGGAGATCGCCGTCGAGCGTCTCCCGCTGCTCGTCCGGAGTCTTCGCCCCGGCACGACCGCCGCTGCTCCCGGAAGCGCCCGATGAGGGTGCCGGACTGGCCGCGCCCTCGGAAGGGCTGGTCGCCTTGCTCTCGGTCGAGCTGGTGGCCCCGCCTGGCGCAGGTTTGCCCGCCGCCTTCTCCGCCGAGCTCGAGGAGGATGCCGGGGCCTCCGTCGACGCGCTCGCCGGAGGGGTCGTCGAAGGGATCGCCGGCACCTGGCTCTTACTCCGGGCCGCACAACCGGCGAGCCAGGAGGAAGCCACGATCGTCACGACGGCCGCCGTGCGCCTCCCCATTGAATGCATACGCTGGGCACATCCTAGCAATTGGAATGCCTCGAGGGGGGATAAAAAGGACCCGTCGCGGCTGGCCACCAAGTGGTCCGGAATCATGAAATGTAAAATCCGACCCCACCCGCCGAGGCGGCCGCACCTCGCCCGACCGTCCTCGACCGTCCTTCAATAAAGACGGCCACTGTCCCCTCCGTCGTCATGGGCGTCGGCGTTACAGTCCATCGTCGTGCGCTGGCCTTTCGCATCGAGTTGCATCGCGTCGCGGCCAACGCCCACCGCGCCGGTGCTAGCCTGTCCCTCATGGGGCAGCGGCGCCGGCTTTCGGCGACGAGGGCCGGGTGAGCGAACTGCGCGTCGAAAGGGTGGTCACGGCCGACCACCTGGATGCCCTGCGCACCGAGTGGAATGCCGTCGCCGAGACGATGCGGCCGCGCCTTCCGTTCGGGACCTGGGAGTGGGCGACGGCGTGGTGGCGGCATTTCCGGGAAGACCGCGCCGCCGTCGGTGACTCTCTCCGGGCGCGGGCGGTCCGGGACGCCGCGGGCGAGCTGGTCGCGGTCGCTCCCCTCATGCTCACGCAGCGGCCCCGTGTCGGACCCTTGCGCGTCCGCACGCTCCACTTCTTCGGCGCCGATCCGAACATCACCGAGATCCGGCGCATGTGCTGCCGGCCGGGGCGAGAAGAGGAGGTCTACCGGGCGGTGCTGGCCGACCTGGAAAGCGATGTCCAGGCGTGGGACTGGCTCGTGCTGAGCGGGATTCCCGAGTCCGCGAGCGCCGTCCTGGCCATGCCGGGCCTGCGCTGGAGCCGTGAATTCCCCGATTACGTGCTGCCGTTGCCCGCGAGCTGGGACGAGCTGCGGGCCTCGCTCAAGCCCAATACCAAGCGGTCCCTGCGTCAGTGCTACAACTCCCTCCGGCGTGACGGGCTGTCTCCGAAGCGGATCGTCGTCAGCGCGCCCGAGCAGATGGAATCGGGGCTCGAGCACCTGTTCCGCCTGCACACCGCGCTCGCGGACCAGAAGGGCGCGAGCCGGCACCCCGACGTCTTTCGCGCCCGACGCACGAGGAGCTTCCTGGTCGACGTCTGCCTGGCCCTGGCGCGGCGCGACGTGACCCGGCTGTTCCTCCTCGAGGTCGAGGGCAAGGTCGTCGCGGCGCGCGTCGGCTTCGTGCTCGGCGAAGAGCTCTATCTGTACTACTCCGGCTACGATCCCGCGTACGGCCGGTACAGCGTGATGACGACCATGCTTGCGGAAGCGATCAAGTGGGCGATCGAGAACCGCCTCACGCTCGTCAACCTGTCCACCGGCAACGATGCCTCCAAGGCGCGATGGGGGCCCCGGGAGATCGTCTTCCGCGAAGCGGTCATGGTGCGTCCGCGGATGAGGGCGCGGCTCGCGCACGGCGCGGTCGCGGTCGCGCGCGCCGCCGCACGCTCCGCCTGGATCGCCGGCCTGGCCTTCCGGCTCCTCGGGCGGCGCGCCGGGTAGCGCCCGGGACGATGTGACACTATCCGCCACGTGATGAGAGTTCGCGGTGCCGTGCTGCTCGCCCTCCTGGCCAGTCCCGCCATTGGCGTCGACGTCGCGCCCGCCTGGACCGCGCGCTGGATCTCGGTGCCCGGAGCGCCCGCCTTCGATTACGGCGTCTACCACTTCCGCCGCACGTTCGACCTCACGGAGAAGCCGCAGACATTCCTGGTCCAGGTCACCGCGGACAACCGCTATCAGCTCTTCGTCAACGGCGAGCGCGTGTCCTGGGGCCCCGCGCGCGGCGATCTCTACCACTGGCGCTACGAGACGGTCGACCTGGCGCCTCACCTAAGGCCGGGCCGGAACGTGTTGGCCGCGGTCGTGTGGAACTTCGGCCTGCACGCGCCCCAGGCCCAGGTCACGTACCAGACGGGCTTCCTCCTGCAGGTTGCGGGCGACGCCGAAAAGGCGCTGAGCACCGACAAGAACTGGAAGGCCGTCCGCAACGACGCCTACGCGCCGGTGCCCATCGTGCCCGCCGAGATCCACAACCAGTACTACGTCGCCGGTCCGGGCGATCGCGTGGACGCGGCCCGCTACCCGTGGGGCTGGGAGCAGCCGCACTTCGACGACGCGAAGTGGGAGCCCGCACAGCAGGGCCCCGTCGGCAGCGCACGCGACGCCCTCGACGCGCCCAGCCGCTGGATGCTCGTCCCGCGAGAGATCCCGGCCATGGAGGAGACGCCCATTCGTTTCGCGCGTGTGCGGCGTGCCATGGGGATCACGGTTCCCGGCGCCTTCCCGCGGGAGAGGGAGCGTGTCGTCGTACCCGCGCGGTCGACCGCGACCGTCCTCCTCGACCAGGACCACCTGGCCACCGCGTACCCGGAGCTGACCGTGACCGGAGGCCGCGGAGCCAGCGTCACGCTGCGTTACGCGGAGGCGCTCGTCCAGTCCGGCACCAAGGTGAAGGGAAACCGCGACGACATCGAAGGCAAGGAGCTGCGCGGGGCCCGCGACGTCTTCGTCGCGGATGGTGGAGCCCAGCGGCGCTTCCGGCCCCTCTGGTGGCGGACGTATCGCTACGTCGAGCTTGGCGTCGAGACGGCCGAGGAGCCGCTGACGATCGACGACCTCTCCGCCGTCGCCACCTCCTATCCGTTCACGGCACGGGCGCGGCTCGACACCGGCACGCCGGAGCTGGACCGCATCCTCGAGGTCGGCTGGCGCACGGCGCGGCTGTGCGCGCACGAGTCGTACATGGACTGCCCGTACTACGAGCAGCTCCAGTACGCGGGCGACACGCGCATCCAGGCGCTGGTCTCGCTCTACATGACGGGCGACGGGCGCCTGGTGCGCAACGCCATCGCGCATCTCGACGACTCGCGGACCTCCGAGGGCCTCACGCAGAGCCGCGCGCCCACGCGCCTGCAGCAGTACATCCCGCCCTTCTCGCTCTGGTGGATCGGGATGGTCCACGACTACTGGCGCTACCAGGACGATCCCGCCTTCGTGCGCGCGAGGCTCCCCGGCGTGCGGTCCGTGCTCGCGTTCTTCGCGGACCGGCAGACCGCGGACGGCTCGCTCGGCCCGCTGCCATGGTGGAACTTCGTGGACTGGGTCCGGGCCTGGCCGCGTGGCGTGCCGCCGTCGCTCGGCGGCGCGTCCGCTCCCCTCGACCTGCAGCTCCTGCTCGCCTACGGCTATGCCGCGGATCTCGAGCAGGGCCTCGGGTCGCCGGCGCGCGCGAACGAGATGCGTGCCGAGGCGGCGCGGCTGCGCGCGACGATCCGGCAGAGGTACTGGGACGCCGGGCGCGGACTCTTCGCCGACACTCCCGCGCGCACGCAGTTCTCGCAGCACGCGAACGTGCTCGCGGTCCTGGCCGGCGTCGTCGAGGGCGCCGAGGCGCGCGCGGTCCTGGACCGCGTTCTCGCCGATACGTCCCTGGCCCCGGCCTCGATCTACTTCCGCCACTATCTCCACGCCGCCCTCAACCGGACGGGCCAGGGCGACCGCTACCTCGAGCTGCTCGTTCCCTGGCGCCGGATGCTGGCCGAGGGGCTCACGACCTGGGCGGAGACGAACGAGCCCGACGTGCGCTCGGACTGCCACGCCTGGGGCGCGAGCCCGAACTTCGAGCTGTTCCGGACCGTCCTCGGGATCGACTCCGCCGCTCCCGGCTTCCGGCGCGTGATCATCCGGCCCTTCCTGGGCGGCCTGACCCGGGCCCGGGGCGCGATCCCGCACCCGCGCGGAGAGATCGCGGTGAGCCTGGCCCTGGCCGGGGGCCGGATGGAGGCGGAGATCGGACTACCCGAAGGGGTGAACGGCGATCTGGTGTGGGGCGGGGCGCGGCGCCCCCTCCCCTCGGGACGCTCACGCTTTTCCCTGCCCGCGTCTCCGCCACCCCCACCAGCGGGCCATTGACGCCACCGCCGCGGCCGTGTATTCATGGCGGCGTCCCGGGGGGGTGCGTACGTCTCTTGAAGGTGATATCGACGAGCCCGCTTCCTCGTCGTCTCTCGTCGTCCTGGACCGGGTGCTCGACGGCATCCTGACCGCCCTGCACGAGTCCGCGCCGGACCGGTTGGACGCCGCCGCGCGTGGTTACGTCGAGGACGCCATCGCGGCGGCCATGGCCGCCGCCGTCCGCGCGCGCGACAACGGCCTGGCCGCGAATGCGGCGAGCACCATCGCGGAGGCGGCGGCCGTCGCCCGTGCCCTGCTGGCCGAGCTGCGCGCCCAAAGCGCGCGGTCGGAGGCGCTGGTCAACCGCAGCCTCGAGCTGCGGAGGCAGGCCATCCGGCTGACCGCGACCGCGCTCACCTTGCGCCGTCAGCCCCGGAGCCTCGACGCGCCGTCGGAGAACCCGGGCTCGCTCGCGAAGGGTGCGCTGACCCACGAGGTGGCGGACGGCCTGCACGGGGTCCGCGTGCTCGTCGTGGGCAACACGCCCGGACTCGTGGAGAAGTTCACGATGCTCCTGTCCGCCCTGGGCGCGGACGTGCACGCGGTGAGCGCGATGGGAGAGGCCGTCCACCAGGCGCATCTGTTCGATCCCGACGCGCTCCTCTGTGAGCTGCCGGGCGACGACCTTCGCATCCGGGAGCTGGTCGACGACCTCCACGGGCAGGGCCTGGGTCTGCCCGCCGTCGCCATGAGCGACGCGGCCGACGCGGTTTCCCGAGAGGCCGGCCGTCGCGCCGGCTTCGACGACGTCTTGGCCGGTCCGGTCACGTTCTCCGAGCTGTCCGAAGCCATCCGACGCGCCATCGGCCGCTAGCGGATCGGCCCGGCGATCAGCCGCTCACGGAGCCGACGCGATCGGCAGCTCGACGAAGCTCGCCTGGCCCGGCGCATGGTGGATGCGCTGGGTGGCCTTCCGATAGTCCTCCGGCTTCGCCCAGAAGATGTTGGGCACGAACGTCTGGGGATTGCGGTCGTAGAGCGGGAACCAGCTCGACTGGACCTGCACCATGATCCGGTGCCCGGGCCGGAACACGTGGTTCGCGTTCGGCAGGGCGAACTTGTAGAGCAGGGGCTGGCCGGCGGCGATGGCGGCCGGCGTCTCGAAGCTCTGGCGGTAACGCCCGCGCAGGATGTCCGCCGACACCATGAGCTGGTAGCCGCCCATCTCCTGCTGGCCGGCGACCTCGTCCGGGTAGACGTCGATCACCTTCACCACCCAGTCGGCGTCCGTGCCGGTGGTGGAGGCGACGAGGTTCGCGATGGGCGCGCCGCTGATCTTCACGGGCGCGGTCAGCACGTCGGAGGTGAAGGCGAGCACGTCGGGGCGGCCGGACATTTCGCGCTGGTCGTCCACGAGCCACTGCGACCACGTCGCGCCGACGCCGTACCCGACGGGCTGGATGGGCCGGGCCCGAAAGGGCACGGGCTTGGCCGGGTCCGAGACATATTCGTCGTAGGCGCCGTCGCCCGCCTTGGGTGGATCGAAGGTGAGCTTGAGGCCCGCGGCCAGGTGCAGCGGCGTCGGGCGGACGGTGCAGCCCGTCGCGCAGCCCGCGGGCCAGGCTTGGAGCCGGCGCCAGGTGTTGGTGCCGGTCTCGAACGCCGTGACGGGCGCGACGTCGGCCTTGGGTGCCCCTTCCTTGAGGTACTGGTCCAGGAACGGGCGCAGGACCTCGCGCCGGAACCAGGCCGCGGTGTCGCTGCCGAACCGGATCGCGCCCAGCGCGCTGCCGTCCGCGATCTCCTGGCCGTGATGCCACGGTCCGAGGACGAGGAAGACCTTGTCGTTGCCGGTGTCCTTGGGCTCGATCGCCTTGTACACGGCGGGCGCGCCGTAGATGTCCTCCTGGTCCCAGAGGCTGTGCACCAGCATCACCGGCACCTTCAGGGGCAGGGCGGCCAGCACCTTGTCGACGGCCTGATCGCGCCAGAACGCGTCGTAGCTCGGGTGCTCGAGGATCTTGCGCCAGAAGCCGACCTGCTCGAGGCCGTGACGGCGGCCGAGCTCGCCCGCCGATCCCGCCTGCATGAACATGTCGTAGTCGTCGAAGTGCGTGGCCATCCACTTCGCTTCGTTCTTGCGCGTGGCCTGCTGCTCGTAGATGTAGGCCATGCCCTGCTGGCGGAAGGCGCCGTTGTGGAACCAGTCGTCGCCCATCCAGCCGTCCACCATCGGGTTCATGGGTACCGAGACCTTGAGCGCGGGGTGCGGGTTCACGAGCGCCATCAGGGGCAGGAACCCGTCGTACGAGATGCCGAGGATGCCCACGCGCCCGTTCGACTCCGGCACGTTCTTGACGAGCCAGTCGATGGTGTCGTAGGTGTCGGTCGCGTGGTCGACGGGAGTCGGGTTCTGGGGGCCGTGGAGGGGGCGGTTCATCACGTAGTCGCCCTCGGAGTCGTATTTGCCCCGGATGTCCTGCACCACGCGGATGTAGCCGCCCTCGACGATGACGTCGGTCGCGTTGTCGTAGCCGCTGAGGCTCGGGCCCAGGTGGGTGCTGTGGGCGTGGCTCGTGAGCTCGCTCGCGTTGTAAGGAGTGCGCGTGAGGAGGATGGGCGCCCCGTGCGCGCCCTTCGGGACCAGGATCACCGTGTGCAGCTTCACGCCGTCGCGCATCGGGATCATCACTTCGCGCCGGTCGTGGTCGAAGCCTTCGGTCGCGGGCCGGAGGGTGGCCGGTGTCTCGCTCGGATAGCTCGGATACTGCGGGGGCGGGGGAGAGGCCGTCTGCGCCGAGGACACCGCCGCGCCACCGAAGGCCGCGAGCGCGGCCAGCACGATCCCGGGTCGAACGTTTCCGATGAGCCTCATGCCGTTGCCCTCGCACGCGCCTCGTGGGACGCGGCCGCGACCTTAGTGCAAGCGCGCGGCTTCGGCAACGGCCCTGCCCGGATGGGCGGCCGGAACTACTGCGAGCGCTTGCGGTCGAGGGCGAGGGCGGCGTCGGCGGCCCTCTCGCGGGCGGTGCGGGTGATCTTGACGGCCTGGGCACGCGGGGGCGGCGGCGTGAAAAGGGTCGCCGCCGAGACGCCGGTCGCGCCGCCGGTCAGCACGCTCTCGATCGAGGTCGGGGACCGGTAGTACGGCGTCTGCTTCATCTCGCGCCTCCTTCGATCGGCGGTTCTCTCTCAAGCAATATCGAGGCCACCAGCGTGAAAGGGCCCGTTTCACCCTTTTTGACCCTCGCCCATGGTCAGGATCGACCTCGGCGGGTGACCACTCCGACATCCCGGTTCCACAATCCTGGATCGCGCGGTAGACTGGATCTTCCGCAGGAGTGGGTCGGGTGATCGCCGCGGCCGACGTCACGGCCGGGGAGGAAAGTCCGGACTCCGAGGGCAGTGTGCTGGCTAACGGCCAGCGAGGGTGACCTCAGGGAAAGTGCCACAGAAAACACACCGCCGAACTGCCGGGAAACCGGCGGTGGCAAGGGTGAAAAGGTGCGGTAAGAGCGCACCGCCGTCCTGGTGACAGGGCGGGCAGGGAAAACCCCACACGGAGCAAGACCAAATAGGGGGGCGTTTGAGGCTGGCCCGGCCGAAGCCCCCGGGTAGGTTGCTGGACCCCCCGGGTAACCGCGGGGCTAGAGGAATGATCGCCGCCGTCGCTTCGAAAGGAGCGGCGGGACAGGATCCGGCTTATAGACCCGCTCCTGCGGATCTTTCGAGCCCATCGGGTTGACGCGAGACCATCGCACCCGTCGAGAGGAATCCGGGCCACCCTTCCTCGTGATTGCTTTTGCCACACGTCTTCGTCAATTCAGGGGGGTGAAATCCCAGATCGCACCCCCCTGCGCCTTCGGCTACGCCGAAGATCCAATCGGAATCCGGACTCTCTGCTTCGTCAATTCAGGGGGGTGAAATCCCAGATCGCACCCCCCTGCGCCTTCGGCTACCCCCCATCCACCATTGTTTGAAGTGGCGTCACAGAGAATTCCGCAGAGAGAGTTCCTCCGCGAGTGGTGTCAGAGTGGAATCGGGATCACCACCAACAGCGCGGCGCACACGCGAAGGGCTCGTCGTGCGTTATGCTCCGGCGCTGTCCCTCATGAGGAGCGAACGACACTGAAGCGGCTGAAGATCCTGGTGACGGGCGGGGCGGGGTTCATTGGCAGCCATCTCGCGGAGGCCCTGGTCCAGAAAGGGCACCGCGTGCGCGTGCTCGACGACCTCTCCGCCGGGCGCCGGCAGAACCTTCGCGCCGTGCGCGACGACGTCGAGTTCATGCGCGGCAACTGCGCCGACTCCGCGGCGGCCCTCCGCGCCACGCGCGGCATCGACGTCGTGTACCACGAGGCGGCGGTGCCGAGCGTGGCCCGCTCCGTGGCCGACCCCGCGCTCTCCCATCGCGCCAACGCCACGGCGACCCTGACCATGCTCGTGGCCGCGCGCGACCGCGGGGTCCGGCGTTTCATCTACGCGGGCTCCTCGTCCGTGTACGGCGACGCCAAGCACCTTCCCAAGCGCGAAGACATGGAGCCCCGGCCGCTTTCGCCGTACGCAGTGGGGAAGCTCATGGGCGAGCACTACTTGCGGATCTTCCACGACCTCTACGGCCTCGAGACCCTCACCCTCCGCTACTTCAACGTCTACGGACCCCGCCAGAACCCGGGCTCGCCCTACAGTGGGGTGATCAGCCTCTTCGTGACCTCGCTCCTGGCCGGCAAGAGTCCGGTCATCCACGGCGACGGGCTGCAGAGCCGCGACTTCACGTACGTGGCGGACGTCGTCCAGGGCAACCTGCGCGCGCTCACCGCGCGCGGCCTGGCCGGCCAGCACGTCAACGTGGCCACCGGCCACCGCGTCACCCTGCGCCAGCTCCTGGACGCGCTCGGGAAGGAGATCGGCGTGAGGCCCCGCGCGGACATGCGGCCGTCGCGCGCCGGCGACATCCGCCACAGCCTGGCCGACATCTCCGCCGCCCATCGCCTGCTCGGCTATCGGCCCAAGGTCGATTTCGAGACGGGCTTGCGGCGGACGCTCGATTGGTATCGCGGGAACTGGAAGAAGTCAGGGGCGTGGCGCTGAGGCCTTGAGAGCGTCCTCCCAGCTCTTCTGGAACTCCGGATAGCTGAGAGCCAGGGCGACGGGCAGCGCTTCTTCCGCGGGCAGGCGGTCGCCGAGCCCGGCCAGCAGGCGCACGATCGCCGATTCCCCGCGCGTGCGCACGATGTGGTTGATGGCGGAGAGGCTTTCCGCATAGGCGAGCCCGACCTGATCCGGCGGCAGCGACTGGAACGGGCCCTCCAGCGTCAGCAGGGGCAGGAGGCGCCCTTGCCGCGCCGCCGCCGCCACCACCGCGTCCTCGCGGCGCGGGTTCCCGCCCTCCAGCCACTGCGCGATGCCCTCCTGAAGCCAGGTGGGGCAGTTGCCGCCGGTGCGCGCGCGGATGAACGAATGCGCGAGCTCATGCCGCAGCACGGCCACGAGGGCGACGGAGAGCCGTTCCATGCCGCGCAGCGGCACGTGGATGACGCCGTCGTTGAATCCGGCGGCCCACTCCGGGGCCCCCGTGTCCTGGAAGCTGTTGCCCATCTCGAGCACGACCGTGATCGGATCGTCCGGCCGGAAGTGGAGGCGAGCGGCGTAGTTGTCGTAGGCGCCGGCCAGGACCTCGAGCACCGCGGTGCCCATGGGCTCGTTGATCCCACCGTCGTAGCGGAGGCGGAACTGCGCGCGCGACGATTGCGCGGGCGCCGCGGCCAGGGCGGCGGCGAGGGTGGCGATCTTGCGCTCCACCTCGGCGTCGGGGCGCAGGCGCAAGGCCCGCCGATAGGCATCCTGCGCGGCCAGGCGCTCGCCGACGGCGGCGAGCGCGTCCCCGAGCAGCACGTGCGAGCGCGCGTCGTTGTCGTCGAGGGCGGCGGCCCGCGAGGCGGACTCCCGCGCGCCTGGGTTGTCTCCCATCGCGAGCTGCGCCTCGGCCAGGACCTGCAAGGCGACGATGGATCGTGCGTCCCGGGCGAGGACGCCGCGCAGGAGGCGCGCCGCGCCCGCGGGGTCCCCGGAGAGAAGACGCTCGCGGGCCTGGGCCACCTCGGGACTGGCCTGCGCGCCCGCCGCGCGCTGGTCGATCGACTGGACCAGGCTCTTGGGCAGGCCGAAGACCCCGCCGTTCTTCATGTAGCGGAGCTGCGTGCCCTCGTACCACGTGCGATCGGCTTCGATCACGCGGCCGTTGGTGAGCGTGATCGTGTCCGCCGAGGCGGTCCCATACGCGAGCCACAGCGCCGCCGCCACGGCCGCCGCGGCAAGTGGCCCGCGTCGCCAGATCAGGGGACGACCTCGGAGGCGCCGAGGACCTTCGGCGCCGCGCCTCCACTGCGGAAGTAGTCGGGCACGGTGCCCAGGGCGGCGGTGGCCTTGGCGGACGAGGGATAGACGCCCCAGGCGAGGCGATAGCAGTCGCGGCCCTTGAAGTTCACGGGCAGGATCACGAGCTCGGACGCGTTGCCGCTGTCGACCGCCTTCTGCACGGTCTCCGTCGAGCAGGCGATCAGGAGCTGGATGACGGCCGCGTTCTTGCCCGCGGCGCGGGTCGAGGACACGAAGGCCTTCGCGGCGGCCGGATAGTTGCCCGCGCGCAGCAGCGCGTGCCCGTCCGCGGCCGCGGGGGGCGCCGGCTTCGGCGTCGCGGCCGCGACCGGAGGCGGCGTGGCCACGGGGGCCGCGGTGGGCGCCGCGCGCAACGTCGTCGGCGTCGCGGCGGCGAGCGTCGTCGGCGTGGCCGCGGCTGGAGAGGGCAAGGCCGCGACGGTGGTGGGCACTTCGGTTACGGTCATCAGCGTGGTCGAAGGCACCACCGAAACCGGCGTCGCCGCCGGCGCGGGCGACGCGGTGGCGAGGAATGGAATCTGGCCGCCCATGCGCGTCACGTAGTACCAGCCTCCGGCCGCGACGGCGAGGAGCAGCGCGGCCAGGCCGAGGAAGAGCGGCGCGCGCGAGCGCTGGATGCGGCCTCCGCCCGACCGCGGGTACGGCGGTATGGATCGTTCCTCGTAGCCGCCGGGTTTCTCGAGCGGCGTGAGCGGACCCTCCAGGCTCCGCGAGTTGAGGAGGTCGTCGAGCGCGGCCAGGTCCTCCTTGCTCGGACGCGACGACAGCGACGACGAGGACGGGCTCGGCTCACGGGGCGGCGCCTCGGAGGGAGCCGGGGGGGAGGAGGCGCGTGCGCGCCCCGGACGGCTTTTCTCGGGCATAACCAGTGGCAGCGGGGAAGCCGCCGACGTCACCGGAGGTGCGGGCGGCTCATCCGCGGGAAGGGGCTCCGCAGGCTCGACGGCCGAGGGTGTGCTCATCGCCATGGTCGGCGATTCCGACGGCCTCGGTGGAGGCTCGATCACCGGGGGCTCGTCGTACGCGGGCGCCGCCGTCGCGAACACCGGTGTGGGCTCCGGCTCGGGGACGGCGAAGCTCGGGAACGCGATCTCTGGAGAGGAGGTGGTGGGTTTGGCCGCGTCCGGAGAATCGCTCATGATGAACGGCGGAGGCTCGTCATCGGCCTCGGGCGTGACCGTCGCGGGCATCGCCGGCTCCGGCTCGACAGTGGGGACCACCACCGCCGGTTCCGCCGAGAAGGCCTGCGCCGCCGTCGCGCCGAGGTCCAGCTCGTTCGATTCCGCCTCCACGTCCGCGAAGGTCGAGGGCGCGCTGGAAGCGGTGACCCCGGCCTTCACGCGCTCGACCATTCCCAGGAACAAGAGGCCGGAGGCGATCTTCGCGGCCTCGAACTCCTCGAGCCGCGCGGAGGCGGCGGCTTCCTTGAGCGTGCGCCGCCCGTCGAGGTGCTGGGGCAGGCCGCCCGTTTCGCTCTCGATCTCGCCGAGGCGCGGCACCATGTCCGCGGTCGGACCGAGGATCGCGTCGAGCCCGTCGATGTGACGGAGCACGAAGTTGCGATCGGTCACGCGCCGCACGGCGGTCATGACCAGGCGCTCCGTGGCCAGCTTGAGGTCGACCGCGCCCTTCGGCAGCACGCCATCCTCGAAATCGAACCGGCCCGAGGTATAGGCGAGGACGTCCGAGAGGATGCGCTCCACCTTGGCCCGCGCGGCCTCCGAGAGCTCGCGCTGCGAGACGAATCCGGTGTCCGCGAGGACTTTGGCCAGCGGATTGCCGGGGCCGACCTTTGCGTTGACGTCCGCGAGCTGCTCCGGGGTGATCTTGCCGCTCTCGATCAGGATCGAACCGAGCTGGTCGCGCGGATCGTTCGACGATCCGAACAGCACCCGGCCGCTGCGAAAGTAGAGAGCTTTGTGATACGACGGTCCCTCTACCTTGAGCGAGCCGGTGGCGCCCCGGCGGTGGAGCTGGACGACGAGGAAGGGAAAGGCCTTGGGATCGATCTGACCGCTGATGGGGAACGCGTCGGCCAAAGCGCCTCCCGGCGATTCGAGAACCGGGGCTGCAGGAATCGCCAAATCGGTCGAAATGATAACACGATGCACCATATCTGATGACATAGAATCGCAAGTCTGTTCAGGGGCTTGTAAGGGATCGGTTCCCGACCGGCGCGGGCCGGCCGACCGCAGAGCTCGGCGGCGCGCGCAGCGCGGCGACGAGCGAGGGGGGTTTCAGGGGGGGTCGCGAACGCCCCTCGGGGTGGGGCGTGAGTGCCCCCCCTGAGATAAATACCTGGGAGGCTCGATGGTCGATCGTGGCAGCAAGAGCGAAGACGAATGGTTCCGCCTGAACGAGCAGGAGCTGCTCGAGACGGCGCGCCAGGCGCGTCTCAAGCGCGAGCAGGAGCGCGCGGCCAAGGAGAAGGCGGAGGAGACGAAGCGCCTCAAGGATCTCCACTTCATGAAGTGCCCGAAATGCGGCCACGACATGAAGGAGGAGAAGCTCGAGAGCGTTTGCGTCGAGCGCTGCACGCACTGCGAGGGGATCTTCTTCGACGCGGGCGAGCTCGAGCAGGTCTTCCACAAGCAGGCCGAGCAGCGGCGCAGCTTCTTCCGCAAGCTCATGAAGATCTAGGGGAAGCCGCGGCGCCGTGCCGTACGTGATCGACGGCAACAACCTCCTCGGATCCTGGGGCGGGCCCCAGGGCCAGGACGATCGCCGCGCCGAGGTGGTTCGGCGCGTGGCCGCCTTCTGCCGCGCGAAGGGGGCCAAGGCCACGCTCGTGTTCGATGGGCACCCGTTGCGCCCGGACATGGAAGCGCAGGACCTCGGGCCGTTACGCCTGCGGGTCCCTCCTCAGGGCACCGACGCGGACACGCTCATTCGCGAGATCGTGGACACGTCCGATCGGCCGGGCGAGCTCGTCGTGGTCACGTCGGACAAGGCGCTCTACTCGTACGTCAAGACGGCGGGCGCGACCGTGCTCCGCGCGCACGAGTGGAACGCGATGGAGCGGCGCCTGGGACGGCCGGAGGGCTCGTCGTCCGGCGAGAAGCCCGACAAGGAGAACGACGTCGAAGGCTGGCTCCGCAAGTTCGGCGGGAAGGAGTGAGGACCGCCGCCGCGTTCGTCCTGGCCCTCGCCCAGGGTGCAGCCGTGCCGCCCGCTGCGCCGCCGGCCAATCGTTTCGAGAAGCAGGTCGAGGCCTACGAAGCGGCCGACCGGATCCAGGCGCCTCCGCGGGGCGCGATCCTCCTCGCCGGCGACTCGCAGTTCTTCCGCTGGAAGACGGTCGACGAGGACCTGCGCGGCTACACGATCGTGAACCGCGGCATCGACTCCTTCCAGACTTCGGACCTCGTCCACTTCGCGGACCGCCTCGTCCTGCCCTACGCCCCGCGCCTGATCGTCCTTCACGTGGGCGGTAACGACGTGCACAACGGCAAGACGCCGGATGTAGTGCTCGGCGACTTCAAGACCTTCGTCGCCAAGGTGCGGGCCGTCCTTCCGGCCGCGCCCATCGCGTTCTCCAGCATCACACCCGGGCCTGGCCGCTGGGACGAAGCGGACCGGCGCAAGGAGACGAACCGCGTCATCAAGGACTACGTCGCCTCCCAACGCGGCCTGACCTTCATCGACCTCTGGGACGCCATGCTCACCAAGGATGGCCAGCCGCGCGAGGACCTCTGGGTCGCGGACCGCGTGCATCCGAACCACGCGGGATATCTCGTTCGTGTCGAGGTCATGCGGCCCCTGCTGGGGCCGCCCGACAAGCGCAACTAGATCGCTACTCCGCGGGTGGGGCCAGCGCCACCGCCTGGCGCAGGGCCTCGACCAGGCTGCGCTCGTCGGCCTGTCCGGTGCCCGCGATGTCGAAGGCCGTGCCGTGGTCCACGGACGTGCGTACGAACGGCAGGCCGATGGTCACGTTCACGCCCGCCTCGAGGCCGAGCACTTTCACGGGGCCGTGCCCCTGGTCGTGGTACATCGCGACCACGAGGTCGAAGTCGCCCCGGCCCGCCCGGAAGAACAGCGTGTCCGCGGGCAGGGGACCCTCGGCGGCGATCCCGTCCGCGCGCACGGCGCGCAGGGCGGGCGCGATCTTCGTCTCCTCCTCGCCGCGGCCGAACAGGCCGTTCTCCCCGGCATGCGGGTTGATGCCGCAGACGGCGATGCGCGGGGCTGCGATGCCGGCGCGGACGAGGGCGCCGTGCCCGCGGCGGATCGTGCGCTCGACGAGGCCGGGCTCGATCCGCTCGATCGCGTCGAGGATTCCGAGATGCGTCGTCACGTGGATCACGCGCATCTTCGGGGTCATGAGCATCATCGAGACCTCGGGTGTGTCCGAGAGAGCGGCCAGGAGCTCGGTGTGCCCGGGATATTTGTGGCCGCCCGCGTGCAGGGCCTCCTTGTTGAGGGGGGCGGTGCACACGGCTGCGATCGTTCCCGCCTGGGCGAGCTCGACCGCGCGCGCGACGTACCGATAGGCCGCGTCACCGGCGGCGGGGGAGAGGCGGCCGAACGGGAGGTCGTCCGGCAGCAGCCCGAGGTCGAGGCAGTCGATCGTGCCCGGACGGTAGCGGGCCGCGCCTGGGTCCGGCACCGCGGCGATGGTCAGCTCGGATCCGAGGATTCGCGCGGCCGTGCGCAGGCGCCGCGCATCCCCGATCACGATCGGACGGCACCAGTCGTAGACGGAGGCCGTCGCCAGCGCCTTCACGATGATCTCGGGACCGACGCCCGCGGCGTCACCCATCGTGATGCCGACGATGGGTGCCGTCATCGAACGAGGCTCCGCGAGGGGACGGTTCCGAGAGCGGCCCGCGTCCGCACGAGCGCGCCCGCATCGCCGAAGCCGCCCGCCTTGGTCACCACGCGCAGCGGCGGCGGCCCGTCCGTGAGGCACGCGGGTATGCCGGGCTCGACCTCGGCCCGCACTCGGAGTCTCGTCACGCCGCGCGCTTCGAGTGCGGCGCGCGCGGTCTCGCCTCCAGTGGCGATCAGCGCGCCGATCGGTCCGGGCCTTGCCGCCAGTCGCCCGAACGCGCGCGCCAGGGCCGGATCGAGGGCGCCTGCCAATCCGCCCTTTCGTTCGAGCACGACGCAGGTGTCGCGGCCGCCCGCCAGCGCGCCGTCGATGCGCCCGGCGGCCTCCCGCCACGCGAGGGAGGCCTCGCCCGCGAGCAGGGTGTCCGCGTGTACGGCGATCGTCGTGACGTCGCCTTGCCGTGCGATCTCGGCCGCCTGGCCTTGCGCGACGCGAGACGGGCTGCCCACGAGGATGAGGATCGGTCTCGACGGCGCGTCGGCAGGGCTCGACTCCGCGGTGACGTGCGCGCGGAGAGCGAGCGCGCGCGGCAGATGGCGGGCGAGCCCTCCCGAGCCGGCCCAAACCACCGGCCGCGCCAGCCGCGCGCCCGCCTCCGCGATCGTGCGCAAGTCGTCGTCCGACTCGGCGTCGCAGACGACGGCATCCGCCCCGCTCGCGGCCCGCCTTTCGATCTCGCGCGTGAGCGTGTCGCCGTCAGGCGCGGTCCCCAACTCCGCGGTGGACAAGCCCGCGATGGCGAGAAGCGCCGCCGGCACCGCCTCCAAGGCGGTCCCGTTCACGAGGACGCGCCCCGCGCGCAGGATCCGGCCGGTCGCGGGAAACGCGGGGCACAGGAGGACGATCGGACGCGGTCCGCGCCCGTCCTCCGCGGCGCGGACGGCGCCGAACGTGGCGGCGATCTCGGGACCGACGTGCCCGCGCAGGGTCGAGTCGATCTTCTTGTAGACGACGCGCGAGCCGGCTCGCAGCGCGTCGCGTGCCGCCGCCGCCGTACGCGCGTAGGCGACGTCCGCCGGTGCCACTCGGGTGTCGGTGTCCACGGCGAGCACGCTCGTTTCCAGCGCGCCCGCCCGATCGTCGAGCGAGAGCCAGGTCTCCATTCCCGCGACCGCGAAGGCCGCGGCGCAGTCCGCGGCGCCGGTGAGGTCGTCCGCGAGGATCGTGACCTCCCGCACGTGAGCCATCGGCCGACTAGTGTGTGGCCGACCCGGGACGAAGGCAACGCGCGCGTCAAGGCCGGCTGACACGCCGTAGCTGCTGGACCCGGGCGCGCTTGCGTGCATGACCCGCCGCCGCTGACAACGCGCGTTGTCGGACACCATCCGCCCGTTCCTCTCCGCGCGCCGGCGTCAACCCGCTGACCCGCGACGCCTTTGGCGCTGCGCCCCCTCCTGGCACCGCCGTTGCCCTTGTCGCGCCGCGTGTGCGGCGGACCGGCGCGGGTACCGAAGGGAGAGTCGGGCCCGCGCCGGCACTTTGAAAGGAGGTGCGGAGCATTCGAGGCAAGGTCCGCGAGGCCATCTCGGACCGCATCTGCCCGCCCGTCGTTCGGCGACGTTTCACTTCGGCGCGGCCGGACCCCGGCCGCGCCACTCACGAATGAAAGAAGGAGATTGCATGAAGTTCCAGCGCATCGTGGCCGCCGGCCTGGCCCTCGTCTTCGCCCTCGTGGCCTCCAGCGGCCTGGCCGTCGCCGCGGCCAAGCCCGCTCCGTCGGGCAAGGTCAACATCAACACCGCTACCGCGCAGCAGCTCACCGTCCTCCCCGGGGTCGGCGAGAAGCTCGCCGCCCGGATCGTGGACTACCGCCAGAAGTCGGGCGGCTTCAAGAACGTCTCCGAGCTCATGAACGTCCAGGGTATCGGCGAGAAGAACCTGGCCAAGATCCAGGGCTTTCTCACGACGGGCGGCGAGACCGCGAAGCCTCAGGCCAGCAAGTAGCACGGCGCGGGGGCGGCTCGGGCCGCCCCCGTTCCCTCATCCAACTGGAAGAGCCATGAACGAGCGCGGCCATACCCTTCTCGAGATGGTCTTCGTCCTCGCGCTGATCCTTCTGAGCGCGGCCTGGCTGCTGCCGGGGCTCCGCGCCTATTCGCAGGAGGCGCACCTCATGGCCGCGGCCCAGAAGTTCACCGGCCAGTTCCGCGAGGCCTACTCCATGGCGGTGAAGCAGAACGTCTACACCGCGATCCGCTTCGAGACGGGGCCCAGCGGTCCCGTCTACAGCCTCTACCGGGACGGGAACGCGAACGGAGTCCTGAGCGCAGACATCAACGTCGGGCGCGACGTGCGAGTGGCGGGGCCGTTCGAGCTCAGCGGCGGGGCCGCCGACGTGCGCGTCGGGATCAATGCGAACGTGCCCGCGATACCGCCCGACTCGGGGACGCTCGACCCGGCGGATCCGATCAAGTTCGGGTCCTCGAACATGGTCTCGTTCTCCCCGCTGGGCTCGGCCACTCCGGGCACGTTCTACCTGGCGGGCAGCGGAGCGCAGGCGGCGGTGCGCGTGACGCCCGGAACGGCGCGCGTGCGCATCCTGTTCTGCCGCGGCAATAAGTGGGTCGTGCGATGAGCGAGCCCCCGGGTGCGCTCCCCGAAGGCATCGGCCGCGTCCTGCGCATGCCCGCGACGTCCTGGCGCGCCCTGGGCGAGGAGCGCACCTTGCGCGTTCAGCATCTCGACCCGCCGGACGGAGCGCGCGGCGTGTTCCGCGACTCGCCGGTGGTGGCGCGCCTCTCTCGTCCGGTCGATCCGGTGACGGTGTCCGCCGAGACGTTCGTCGTGATGGACGAGCACGGCCGGGTTCCGGGTGGAGTCTGGACGAGCCTGGACGGCCGCGTCGCGGTGTGGACCCCGGCCCGACTGCTGACCGCGGGCCGTCTGCACTGCGTCCGCCTGGCCGGGATGCGTGACCGCCAGGGGCATGAGCTCGTCGTGCACGAGAGCGCGTTCGAGCCCGGCGACCTCGCCCTCGGTGACCTCGGCCCCTAGGGAAACGGACTCGGATTCCCCCGCCCGCGCGGCGCTCCCGCCTTCAACTCCTGCCTCGAACCCTCTTGCATCCCACCCGTCCGAAGAGGACGCTCCCCACCTCGAACCTCCCCAGCGCCGCGCGGGCCGCTTTCGGCCGTCCGGGGATCAGGCCAGGACGGCCGGCTCCTTTTCGGGAACGTGCACGACATCGTGCGCGGGCTCGGAGGGATTGACGTCCCCGTCGAGCCGCGCTCCGTCCACGAGCGAGATGCGGCCGGCGAAGAACTTGCCGCGGGCGGACGCGCCCACGCCGACGCGGAGGGTCTCCGCGCGGACCTCGCCCTCGAAGTCTCCGTCGATCTCGACGAGGTTCGCCCGCACCCGGCCCTTCACCTGGCTGCCGGAGGCGACGTGCACCCGTCCGCTGAGATCGAGGTCGCCTTCGAAACGTCCGAGCACGTCGAGGTCGCGGCCCGCCACGCGCCCGGAGACGGCGCACCCCGAAGAGAGCACGGTCAGATCCTGCTGGGGAACCATCATGATAAGGACCTCCCGGTATATGAAAACCCCCTCCGATGTTGGGCTGATCTTCGGCTCCGTGCTGTGTGTCAGGTCACTTGGGGGCAACGGCGCTACGAGGGCGGCCGGCTCGCGGAGCGCGAGGGGCGCTCCGTCTGGGCGAGCGTGGGTTGATCCGTGATGCCGGGAGGCGCGGAAGACTCGCGGCTGGAGGCCGGGCGGGTCCGGCGACGCTCCCACCACGACTGCGCGTCCGCGTGCGTCCACGTCACCGTGTCCAGGCACGAGGCCAGCGCGCCCGCGAGCGCCTCCACGTTTGCGGGCCGGCGGGACGGCTCCTTCTCGAGGCACTCGAGGATCACCGCCTCCAGCCTCGGCGGGATCTCGCGCCCGAGCCGCTCGGAGGGCGGCACGGGCCGCCGCTCGAGATGCTGGCTCAGGACGTCGACGAGCGAGTTGCCCTCGAAGACGGCTCGGCCGGTGAGCATGTAGTAGCCCACGGCCCCGACGGCATAGATGTCCGCGCTCGGGCCGATCTGGTCCGGTGTGCGGACCGCCTCGGGCGAGATGTACTGCGGCGTTCCCGCCACCATGTTCGACGCGCTTTCGACGGAGTCGAACTGCCGGCTGAGGTCCTTCACGAGGCCGAAGTCGACGACCTTCACGACGTCCGCGGCGCGCCACCTCTCGCAGAGGATGACGTTCGCGGGTTTGATGTCGCGGTGCACGAGGCCGAGCGCGTGCGCCTCGCCGAGGGCGGCGCAGACCTGCCGCAGGATGTGCACGACCCGAGCGGGGGGCTGGGGACCGTCTTCGACCACGAGCTGCCCGAGCGTGACCCCGTCGAGCAGCTCCATCGCGTAGTAGAAGATGCCTTCCGGAGTCCGCCCGTAGTCGTACACGGAGACGGTGTTGGGGTGGGTGAGCTGGCTCGTGATCTGTACTTCACGCTCGAAGCGCCGGATGCTGTTCTCGCCCGCCCGATCGGGAGGCAGCAGCTTGATCGCGGTCGGACGCCGCAGCATGGCGTGCCGGGCGCGGTACACGATCCCCATGCCACCTTCGCCGAGCTTCTCCTGCAGCGTGTACTGCCCGAGCTTGCGCGCCTCGAGCACTTCCTCGCGCAGGCCGTAGATCACGCGTGAGGCCAGGGTCGCCGTGACCACCGCCATCGAGCAGAAGAGGGCCGCTTCGAGGGTCGCCTTCGTGGCCGGTAGCGCGTCCACGGAGTGGCCGAGGTGGAAAGAGCCCGCGGCCAGGGTGGCGCCCGGAACGACGGCGGCGCTCAGCCAGAACGTGCGCCGGGCGGTGCTCGGCACGATGACCGCCCGTCCGAGGATGATCTGGGTGAGCTCGAGGAACATGGCGTGCACGCGGCTGAGCTCCGACCACCACACGGGCAGGATGCAGGCCAGGGCGGCCAGCCACAGCCCGCCTGAGTCCACGGCCGCCAGGAACGACGTCGAGCGCTCTCGCTGGCGGCAGGCCAGCCATACGACCAGGAACACGAGGCAGAGGCCAGCGTGAAACTGGTTGCTACGGTTGGCGACCACCCAGTCCGCCCAGACGCGGCGGGTGTCCAGCATCTCGCCGATGTTGAAGACGGCGAGGAAGCCGGTCGAGAAGAGGAATCCCGCCCGGCCGAAGAAGGCCAGCCTCTCCTGGAGGAACTCGCGGGGAACGACCGTGGACATGCACTCTCGCTTGCCGGGCCCGGCCGGCGGCCTTGGGGTGGGGGAACGGGGGGCCTGTTTGGGCGGATTGTACGCGCGGGAGCCCCCGGGTGATATCCGTCGCTCACCCCCTGTGCTAACGTGACGAGCCGCCCGTGAGCTCGCACGTCTATCTCGTCCTCGTCCTCATCTTCTATGCGGTCGGAGCTCTGCACATCCTCCTGCAGACCCTGACCCGCCGGCGGCTGCTCGTCACCTCGTGGACGGTGGCGGCCACCCTGATCGGGTTCGCGCTCCACACCGCCGCCCTCGCGCAGCGCTGGACGGAGGCCGGCCACTTCCCGGCCGTCGGCCTCCACGACGGCGCCTCGCTCCTGGCCTGGACGATGGTGCTCGTGTTCCTCGTCATCTATACGCGGTCGCGCCTGGAGGCGCTCGGGCTCGCCGTCTACCCGATGGCGTTCGCGCTGGTCCTGATCGCGAACCTCACCCCGATCGCGCCGGTGGGGGACCCCGTACTGAAGAGCCTCTTCCTGCCCATCCACACGACGCTGGCCTTCTTCGGTTACGCGGCCCTCTTCGTGGCCTTCGCGGGGGGCCTCCTCTATCTCATCCAGGAGCGCGAGCTCCGCTCGCGCACGCCGCGGACGTTCTACTACCTGATCCCGAGCCTCGAGACCTCCGACCGGCTCAGCGCGCGCGCGGTAGAGGCAGGTTTCGCCCTGCTCACCCTCGCCATCATCACCGGCCTCCTGTGGAGCCACGCCGTCCATGGCGTGTACTGGACCTCGAGCCCGAAGGAGTGGAGCGCGCTCGTGGCCTGGGCCCTGTACGTCGCGCTCATCCTGGCCCGCTATCAAACGGGATGGGGCGGCCGGCGCGCGGCTCTCCTCGGGATCGCCGCCTTCACCGCGGTCGCGTTCACGTTCGTCTGGATGAACGTGTTCGCCCTGCCCGTGGCCGCGCGCACGCCATGATCATCGTCATCGGCGTGAGCCACCGGACGGCTCCGCTTCCCGTGCGCGAGGCCCTCGCCTTCCCCAAGGACCAGATCCGCGACGCGCTCTTGCGCCTGCGCGCCGAGACCGGGGCGGGCGAGGCCATGATCCTCTCCACCTGCAACCGCGTGGAGCTCTACGCTCGCCAGGACGATCCGGGCGCGGTGGAGGCGCTGGAATCCTTCCTCGCCCGCTATCACTCGCGCGACGGCCGCGAGCTGCAGGCGGTCCTCTACCGTTACGCGGACGCGGAGGCCATCCGTCACGCCTTCCGCGTCGCGTCCAGCCTGGAGTCGATGGTGATCGGCGAGCCGCAGATCCTCGGCCAGGTCAAGGAGGCCTACCAGGCCGCGGAGGATGCGGGCACGCTGGGGGCCGCCCTCAACGCGCTGCGCAACCGCACGCTGGCCGCGGCCAAGCGCGTGCGCACGGAGACGGGCATCGGCCGCAACGCGGTCTCCGTCTCCTACGTCGCGGTCGAGCTGGCGCGCAAGATCTTCGGCGAGCTCAAGGACAAGAACGTGCTCCTCGTGGGCGCGGGCAAGATGAGCGAGCTGGCCGCCAAGCACCTCGTGCGGAGCGGCGGCCGGGCCACCGTCCTCGGCGGCCGTACCTTCGAGAAGGCGGCGGAGCTGGCCGCGGCCCTGGGCGGCAAGGCCGCTCCGTTCGAGTCGCTGCGCGACGAGCTGGCGCGCGCGGACATCGTCATCAGCGGCACGGGCGCGCCCGGCCTCGTCATCCATCCCGCGGACGTGGAGAGCGCGCGCGCCGCGCGCCGCGGGCGCCACGCGCGTCCCCTGTTCCTGATCGACATAGCGGTCCCCCGCGACATCGACCCCGCGGTGCGGAAGATCGGCGGCGTCTTCCTCTACGACCTCGACGACCTGAAGGCGGTGGCGGAAGCGAACGTGCGCGAGCGCCTCAAGGAAGCGGCGGCCGCGGAAGCCCTGGTCGAGCGCGAAGTGCGCGACTTCCTCGACTGGCAGAAGGCGCGGGAGGCCGTGCCCCTCCTCAACGAGCTGCGGCGGCGCGCGGAAGAGATCCGCCGCCACGAGCTGGACAAGGCGAAGCGGCGCATCGGTCCCCTCACCCCGGAGCAGGACGAAGCGATCGAGGCCGCGACCACCGCGATCGTCAACAAGCTGCTCCACTCGCCGACGGTGCACCTGAAGGAAGCCGCCCGCGAGTCCAACGCCCCCGAGCAGCTGAGCCTGATTCGCAAACTGCTAGGATTGTGATTCGGGCAAGAAAGCAGGTTGTTGGACGGCGAATAGGAACAGCCAACAGCCAGCGGACGGCAAAGCGGGTGACAGCAGCAGCCGACAGCGAGCAGCCATCCAGTGAGCGCGGCGGCGCGGCGCAGCAGCGGCGATCGCGCGGCGGGGGGGGTCAGGGGGGAGCCCACCGCGATCGTGCACATCGGTGGGTTACTCCCCTGAGATAGAAGACAAATTCCAGCCTTGAAGATACGAATAGGTACCCGCGGGTCACTACTAGCCCTCTGGCAGGCCGAACACGTCAGCGGGCTCCTGACTGCGAAGGGTCACGAGGTCGAGCTCCACAAGATCACGACCACCGGCGACCAGGTCCTCGATCGACGCCTCGAGAGCATCGGAGGCAAGGGCGCATTCCTGAAGGAGATCGAGGAGGCGATGCTCGCCCGGCAGGTCGACCTCGCCGTGCACAGCCTCAAGGACGTGCCGACGGCGCTGCCGCCGGGCCTCTCCCTCTGCGCGTACCTGGAGCGAGCGGACCCGCGAGACGCGCTGCTCTCGAACTCGGGCAAGCGCCTCGAGTCCCTGCCCCCGGGGGCGCGCGTCGGCACCACCAGCCTGCGCCGTTCCTCCCAGGTGAAGGCGATGCGGCCCGACCTGCACGTGGACGACCTGCGGGGAAACGTGGACACGCGCATCCGGCGCCTGCGCGAGCGCCACTACGACGCCATCATCCTGGCCATGGCCGGCCTGGTGCGGCTCGGACGCACGGGCGAGGTCACACAGGTGCTCGATCCCGACGTGTTCGTGCCCGCGCCCGGCCAGGGCGCCATCGCGCTGGAGTGCCGCCAGGACGATGGGGACGTGCGCGCGGCCGCCGCCGCCCTGGATCACGAGCCCACGCGGCGCGCGGTCGCCGCCGAGCGCGCCCTGCTGGCCGCGCTCGAGGGCGGATGCAACGTCCCCCTCGGCGCGCACGCCGCGCCGGCGACCGGCGGCCTGCGCCTGCGCGCGTTCGTGGCCCGGCCGGACGGGAGCACGATCCTGCGCGCCGAGGATGCAGGCGGCGATCCGGAGGCGCTCGGCCGCCGCGTCGCCGCCGACCTCCTCGCCCGCGGCGCCTGGCAGCTCGTCCGGTCGTGAGCACCGCCGGCCCCGCCGCCGGCGCGGTGCGCGGACGGCGCGTGCTCGTGACGCGGCGCTGGCCGGAGCTGATGGCGGCGTTGGCCGCCGAAGGCGCGATCGCGTACGAAGTGCCGCTCGTCGAAGTGCGTCCGCCCTCGGATCCGGGACCGCTCGACGAGGCGCTGCGCGGCCTGGGCCGTCATCAATGGCTCGTCTTCACGAGCGCGAACGCGGTGGAGGCGGTGGCCGCGCGCATGACCGCGCTCGGAGTGACGCTCGATACCGGGATCCGGCTGGCGTCGGTGGGCCCGGCGACGACGGAAGCCATCGATCGCGCCTGGCCAGGGACCGAGGTCGCGATCGCGCCCGCGGCCGACTTCCGCGGTGCGGGCCTCGTCACCGCCTTCGCGTCGGAGCCGCTCGATGGAAAGGGAATCCTGTTGCCCGTCTCGGACCGGGCGGCGGAGACGGTCGAGCGCGGCCTGTCCGCCCGCGGCGCGCGCGTCGATCGCGTGATCGCGTACCGCACCGTGGCCACCAGCGGGGAAGGGCTCGCGCAGCGCCTGCGTGCCGGGGTCGATGTCGCCGTCTTCGCCTCGCCGTCCGCGGTCGAGGCCTTCGTCGGCGCGGCGGGCGCACCGGGCCGTGCCGTCCCCGCGGCGGTCATTGGACCCACCACGTCGGAGGCGGCGCGCGCCGCCGGCCTGACCGTGCTCGCCGTCGCGCAGCCGTCGACGGTCGAGGGATTGCTGGCCGCGCTCGCCTCCGCGTGGCGCTGACGCGCGCGAAGGCGGGAGTGGCCGGGGCCGCCTACTCCGTTCGCAGCGCGCGCAGCGGGTCCAGCCGCGACGCGCCCAGCGCGGGCACGAACGCGGCCACGCCCGCGACCGCGAGCAGGACGGCCGCCGCCACCGCGTACGCGACGGGATCGAGCGCGCTCACGCCGTAGAGGAGCGATCCCAGCACCTGGCCCACGAGCGCGGCCAGCACCGCACCCGCGCCGATGCCGACGAGGGCGAGCCGCCCGCCCTGCCGCATCACCAGGCCCAGCACGTCACCGGGCTCCGCGCCCAGGGCCATGCGCACGCCCATCTCGCGCGTGCGCATGCTCACGGAATACGCGATCACGCCGTAGAGGCCGACCGCGGCCAGGAGCAGGGCCAGGGCCCCGAAGGCGCCGAGCAACATCGCGCCGATCCGTGTGGGCGCGGTGGTAGTGGCCACGACCGTGGTCGCGGGCACGTCTTCCGTGAACACGACCGCGGGCTCCAGGGCGAGGATGGCCGCGCGCAGCATCGGCAGCGCCTTGTCCGGCGGGAGGGTCGAGCGCACGGCCAGGGAGATCGCGCGCGACGGGCGGGCGGGGAAGTGGAGGTACGGACGCGGGTCTTCTCCGACCGAGCGCACCTTGTGGTCGCGGGCCACGCCCACGACCTGGTGCGGGTCCGCCTCGAACCCCTCCGTGTACAGGAGCTCGCCGATCGCGCTCTTCCCCGGCCAATAGCGGCGCGCCATCGTCTCGTTCACCACCACCACCTTGCGTGCGCTCTCGACGTCGTCTTCGCTGATCGCGCGTCCCTCCACGATGGGGACGCCGACCACGCGGAAGTAGTCGGCGCCGACGGAGACGGCGTCGATCTGCGTGGCGTCGTCCTGCGGGCCGTGATGGCCGCGGACGCGGATTCCCTCCATGTTGATGTCCGGAGCCAGGGGCAGGCGCGTGACCAGCGCCGCCCCCGTCACGCCGGGCAGCGCGCGCAGGTCGGCCAGGACCCGCTTGCGCATCGCCAGCGCGCGGTCCAGCTCGTAGCCGTTCATCTGCAGGTTGAAGTCGATGTACGAGATGGGGCCCGGGTCGTAACCAAGGTTGGTGCCTCGGGCGGCAAGCAGGCCGCGCGCGAGGAGCGCTCCGGCCACCAGGAGGACGAGCGAGAGCGCGAGCTGCGTCACCACGAGCGCGTCGCGCAGGCTCACGCGGCGCCGCACCGAGCCTTCGCCCGTCGCGTCGGCCTTGAGCGATGGCACCAGCTCCAGCCTCGACGCCATGAGGGCCGGGGCCAGGCCGAACAACATCGTGGTCAGGAGCGATGCCCCGGCCGCGAAAGCGAGCACGGTACCGTCGAGGTGGAAGTCGAAGTGCAGCGGCACGGGCAGCCAGTCCGTGTTCATCCCGCTCAGGATGCGGCCCCCCCAGGCGGCGAGCATCACGCCGGCCGCGCCCCCGACCGCGGCGAGCACGAGGCTCTCGGTCAGGAGCTGCCGCACGAGCCGGCCACGGCCGGCGCCGATGGCGGCGCGCACGGCGAGCTCGCGGCGACGGGAAGCCCCGCGCGCGAGGAGCATGTTGGCCACGTTCGCGCAGGCGATCGTCAACACGAGGCCGACGGCGACGAGCAGGACCGCGCTCGCCGCCTTCACGTACCCGTCGAGCATCGGATGGAAGCGCACGCCCGCGCCGGGCAGCACCGAGGCTCGCGTCTTCTCGTTGGTGGCGGGGTAGTCCTGCCGCAGACGCGCGAAGATCGTGTCCACCTGCGCGCGCGCCTGCTCGACCGATTTGCCCTCGGCCAGGCGGCCCTTGACGAAGAGCCAGCGGTCGCCCCGTCTCTGGATGCGGGTCGCCCCCGGGTCATGGTCGGCCTGGCTCTGGATGCCCTGGAAGTTGAAACGATCGACCATCATCACGGGCGCCCAGAACTGCGACTCCAGGCCTGGCACCATCCCCGTGAAGCCGGCGGGCGCGACGCCCACCACCGTGTACTTCACCCCGCTGAGCTCGACGGCCTGGCCCAGGATGTCGGCGCGGCCTCCGAACCGGCGCTGCCAGAGCCCATGGCTGAGCACGACCACAGCATGCTGGCCTTCGCCTACGTTCTCCTCGTCGCGGAACCCGCGGCCCAGGGCCGGGCGCACGCCGAGGACGTCGAAGTAGTTCGGGGTGATCGTCTCGCCCGTGATCAGGGCGGGCGTGCCGCCGGTGGAGAGGATGCCCCGGACGAACGCATGGGCGGCCACGCCGCTGAAGGCGTCGGCCCCGTCGCGGATGGCGAGGTAGTCCGGATAAGACGAGGTGAGGTAGGGGAACTCGTCGCTCAGGCTCGAATACACCTCGACCAGGCGGTCGGGGGCCTGGACCGGGGTGTTGCGGAGCAGAACCGCATTGACGACGCTGAACAGCGTGGTGTTGAGGCCCACGCCGAGGGCCAGGGAGACGACGGCCACCGCCGTGAACCCGGGCCGGCGGGCCAAGAGCCGCAAGCCGTGCCTCAGGTCCTGGATCCAGCTCTCCACTAGCGCCTCCTTTTGCCTTTTCTGACCGTCACTTCCCATACGCCGGCCCGGCCGGGCCGGTTCACGAGATTTGGGCGGCGGACCGGGCCGCCCGCGTCGTTCGGAGTGTACGGCCGGCCTTGACACCGCGCCCGTAAATCCCCTAACATCTCTACTTTAGTCCTCACGCGAAAGCTCGCTCCTCGCCGCGCACGCCTCCGCGATAGGACCAATCTCTAAGAATTTCGGAGGACTCGCTCGCACATGCCGGAGATCGAAAAGACGCAGCGCCCCGTCAGCCCCATCGGAAGCAGTAAGTCCGTCGCGGAAGCTCCCGCCCCCTCGGGGCGTGAAGAGGAGCCCCGCGAGAGCGCCGGGGTCATGGACGACGCCGAATACGAGCGGCTCCTCGACATGTACGACGTCAGCTTCAAGAACTTCGCCGAAGGCGAGGTCGTGAAGGGCATCGTGCTGCAGGTGAGCGAGAGCGAAGTCATCGTCGACGTCGGCTACAAGTCGGAGGGGATCATCCCCGTCGACGAGTTCCGCGACGAGACGGGCAAGCTCTCGATCAAGGTCGGCGACTCGGTGGACGTGCTCCTGGAGAAGACGGAGGACAAGGAAGGCTACGTCGTCCTCTCCAAGGAAAAAGCCGAGAAGATGAAGGTCTGGGACGACGTGGAGCGCGCCTATCAGGAGCGCCGCGTGGTCGTGGGCCGCGTCATCGAGCGCGTCAAGGGCGGCCTCGCCGTCGACATCGGCGTGCGCGCATTCCTCCCCGGCTCGCAGGTGGACCTCCGTCCCGTGCGCAACCTGGATTCCCTCAAGGGCCAGGAGCTGCGCATGCGCGTCATCAAGGTCAACAAGAAGCGCGGCAACATCGTGCTCTCGCGCAAGGCCGTCCTCGAGGAAGAGAACGCCGAGCGCAAGCGCGACACCCTGGAGACCCTCGAGGAGGGCAAGGTCCTCATGGGCACGGTGAAGAACATCACCGAATACGGCGCCTTCGTGGACCTCGGCGGCATCGACGGGCTCCTCCACATCACCGACATGTCCTGGGGCCGCATCAACCACCCGAGCGAAGTGCTGAACGTCGGGGACGAGATCAAGGTCCAGGTCCTGAAGTTCGACCGCGACAGCGAGCGCGTCTCCCTGGGCTACAAGCAGCTCAAGGCCGATCCCTGGACGACGGCCACGCTGAAGTACCCGGTGGGCGTGCGCGTCAAGGGCAAGGTCGTGAGCCTCACCGACTACGGCGCGTTCGTGGAGCTCGAGGAGGGCGTCGAGGGCCTCATCCACGTCTCCGAGATGTCCTGGTCCAAGAAGGTCAAGCATCCTTCGAAGGTGCTGACGGTCGGCCAGGAGGTCGAGTGCCAGGTGCTCGGCATCGACCAGGAAGCGCATCGCATCTCCCTCGGCCTGAAGCAGGTCGAGTCCAACCCCTGGAACGAGCTGGCCGAGAAGTACCCGGTGGGCTCGAAGATCAAGGGCAAGGTCCGCAACCTCACCGAGTTCGGCGCGTTCGTCGAGGTCGAGGAGGGCATCGACGGCCTGATCCACATCTCCGACCTCAGCTGGACCAAGCGCGTCAAGCATCCTTCAGAAGTCCTGAAGAAGGGCGACACCGTCGAGGCCGTCGTCCTCAACATCGACGCCGAGAACCAGCGCCTGTCCCTGGGCCTCAAGCAGCTCGCCACCGACATGTGGGACGAGTTCTTCTCGCACCACAAGGTCAACGACATCGTGCAGGGCAAGGTCGTCCGCGTGACGAACTTCGGCGCCTTCGTGGAGCTGCACGAGGGGATCGAGGGCCTCGTGCACGTGAGCGAGCTGGACGAGAAGCGCATCGAGAAGCCCGAGGAAGCGGTCAAGGTCGGCGACGTCTACGCCATGAAGATCATCAAGATCAACGAGGGCGAGAAGAAGATCGGCCTCAGCATCAAGGCCGTGAAGCAGGACGAATACAAGCAGGACCTCGAGAGCTACCGCGAGAGCGCGAACGCGCAGCAGACGTCCACCGCGACCGCCCTCGGCGACGCCTTCCGGGCCGCCCAGGCGGCGAGAGAGCGCGACAAGGAGTAGGCTCTGGCGGCCCCGCGCAGCGGGGCGGCCGGAGTGGTGAGTGAAGAAAGGAACGCGTCCGAGGTCCGCGGGTTGGACTCGGACGCATTCCTAAAGTATCCTCACGGCCCTATTGGGAACGTGGCCCATCCTGACCTCGCCACGTTCCTGAGGGTCTGGCCATGACCAAGGCGGAGCTCGTCGACACCGTCTCGAGGGTCTCCGACCTCACGCGCAAACACTCCGAGGTCATCGTCGAAGCCGTGTTCACGTCCATCATCGAAGCCCTGCAGCGCGGCGACAAGATCGAGCTCAGGGGGTTCGGCTCCTTCCGGATCCGCAAGCGGGACAGCCGTACCGGGCGCAATCCGAAGACGGGGGCGGGCGTGGTCGTGCCCGCCAAGCGCGTCCCGCACTTCAAGCCCGGCAAGGAGCTCCGGGAACTGATCAACCGGTCCTCGTAGCTCCCCATGGGGTCGGACTCTCTCTTCCTCAAGGACCCCACGTCGTCCCGGTTCCTGTCCGGCGGCCTCCCCGAGGCGGAGGCGCTGCTGGGCAGCCCGCTGCCCAGCCTGCCCCTGCCGGACGTGGAGGCCGGGCGGCCCGTCTACCACGTCAAGTTCCATCCGCAGCTGCGCAACCTGGTCCAGCGCTACCTGCTCTCGCTGTTGCGCGAGATCGGGGCCGACCTGCCGGGAGCGCCTCGCATCAACGGCGGAGGCAAGGAGGCGATCGAATACGAGGTGACGCTCGAGCGCATGATGCGCTCGGTGCGCGTGGCCGACCGGCGGGTCGGTCTCGTGAACCTCTGCTGGCTCGCCCACAGCCGCGACGTGGCGGAGTGCCTGCGCGAGCTCGAAGCCAAGTACCCGTCGGTCAAGAAGCTCAAGTACTCGCTGCACCCGCTCCTCTCGTCCTTCTACAAGCGGTTGGACCAGGTGGTGCGGCGCACGGTGGAGCAGGCCGACCCCGCGCGCGCCTCCCTTCCTGACCGGGCGCGGGAGAACGTCTCCCTCGTGGACGCCATCATCGAGGACGGCTTCGCGTTCACCGAGCTCAGCATCTCCGAGTTCGACTTCAACGCCTTCCTCGCCTCCAACAAGCGCTACCGCCTGGCCGCGGACCTCTTCTTCGAGATGTATTCGGTGCTGCTCAAGGAGACGGAGCGCCGCCTGCGCGAGAACGACCGGGGCCTGCAAGCGCGCGTGGCCCGTCACCTGCCCGGCCTGCCCAAGGAGCAGCTCCAGACCCAGGCCGGCATCGTCAAGGTGATGGCGAACGCCCAGGTGCTCACGTACCTCCTCGGCGACGTCTGGACCACGGGGGCCAAGCTGCTGGCGGTGGAGAAGCTGCGCGCGGAGGCCGGGCGCCGGCGCTCCGCCGAGATCACCGAGGTGTTCCTGGACGTCGTGAAGGGAGTGAAGCGCTTCGAGCTGATCTCGCACCTGCGCGACCAGATCACGCTCATGAAGTTCGGGGACCGCGAGGCGGACAACCGTATCAACCTCGGGCGGCGGATCTTCGAGTTCGGCGACGCGGCCCAGGTCCTCAACAACGCCGTGAACGCCACCGTCCTCTTCCTGGACCTCCGCGGGTTCACCCAGACCTCCGAGGGCCACATCTCGGAGCGCGACCTCACCCAGGAGCTCTACACGGTGTTCGACGCCTTCATCCCGCACGTGCGGCGCTTCGGGGGCACGGTGGACAAGGTGCTCGGGGACGGGATCATGATCACCTTCGGCACCCGGCGCGCGGATCCCCTCGACCCCCTCAACGCCGTGCGCACGGCCGTCCTCTGCCAGGACACGCTGCTGCGCCTGCGCCAGGAGGGCAAGACCTACTTCAAGATGGGGATCGCCATCCACTACGGCCGCGTCTACATCGCGCGCTTCATCGAGGACGAGGAGTCGGTGCAGACGACGGTGATCGGACGCAACGTCAACCTGGCCGGCCGCCTCAGCTCCGCGGCCAAGAAGCCGATCGACGAGGACGAGAACGCGCCCGCGGCGGCCCCGGAGACGCGCGAGATGCACGTGACCATCGACGGCACCGGCACCCTCTTCAACGAGGGCATCGCGGTCAGCAAGGACACGCTCACGCAGCTCGAGACGCACCTTCCCCTGGAGCACGCGGAAGGGCCGGGCTCGCGCCTCATGGAGTACTTCGACGATCAGATCGGGCGGCGCCTCGTCTTCCAGTACGCCGGCGACGCGAAGTTCAAGGGCGTGAGCTCGAGCTTCCCCGTGTACGAGGTCAACTTTGGGGTTTGAGCGGATCTGGTCCCCCTGGCGCAAGGCCTACGTCACGTCGGGGGCGAAGGATCCGGGCTGCGTCTTCTGCCGGGCCCTGGAGCAGGCCGCGGATCCCTCCAGCCTCGTCGCCCATGTCGCCGACCACACCTTCGTGGTGATGAACCTCTATCCCTACAACGCCGGCCACGTGATGATCGCGCCCCGCCGGCACGTGGGCAGCCTGGCCGAGGCCACCCCCGAGGAGCTGTCGGAGACGATGCAGCTCGCGCGGCGGCTGGAGACGGTGATGGCCGAGGTCTACACGCCGGACGGCATCAACGCCGGCATCAACCTGGGCAAGGCGGCGGGCGCGGGGGTGCTCGACCACATCCACCTGCACATGGTGCCGCGATGGGTCGGCGACACGAACTTCATGACGACGCTGAGCGGCACCCGCGTGATCCCCGAGGATCCGCTCGAGGCCTGCGCCAAACTGAAGGCGGCTCTCGCGAAATGAGGACGCGCGCCGCCGCCGCGGCCCTGCTGGCCCTGGCCGGCCTGCTTGGCTCTTCCGCGGCCTGGACGCAGGAGGCGGGCAGCCAGGTCGTCACCAGCCTCACCCTCTTCGCGGGCACGCCCAGCGGCCTCTGGCGCTCGACGAACTGGGGCGGGAAGTGGGAGCGCGTCGTCGGCAAGCCGGAAGGCGTGAGCCTGGCCGAAGCCGGCACCGTGCGCGGCATCCTTCCCATCGGGCGTCAGGTCTACGTGGCCGCCGAGACCGGGCTCTACTTCTCCGAGGACTTCGGCCAGACCTGGAAGAAGCTGGGGCTGGACGTGCCCGTCTACACCGTGCTGCCCTCGCGCTACACGAACGCCGATCCCACCGTGTTCGTGGGCACGGCGGACGGCCTCTACAAGTCCGCGGACGCGGGCAAGACCTTCGCCCCTACCGTCCTGCGCGGCACCCCGGTGACGCGGATCGAGTGGCCGGGCCCCGCGCTGATCGTCACGACGGGGAGCGGAGTCCTCGTCTCGCAGGATGGGGCGCTGAGCTTCAGCGCGGGCACCGGTCTTCCGGAGGGCGCGCCGCACGGCCTCGCCGTGTCGGGCTTCTTCGCCAAGGACCCCGTGCTCTTCACGGCCGTCGGCTCCGCCGGCGTCTTCCGCTCCGCGGACGGGGGACGCACGTGGAGCCCCGCCGGTCTCGAGGGGCGCAACGTGCGCGACATCGTCTGGCTCGGCCCGATCCTCTACGCGGCCGCCGACGAGGGGCTCTTCCGCAGCGACGACGCCGGCCAGAAGTGGGTGCTCGCGAGCGGCCTGGCCGCGCGTCCGGCCGCCCAGATCCTGTTCCCGCTCGCCCCCGACAGCGGGCTCGAAGCCTTTCTCGCCACCGAAGACGGCATCGTCCACACCGCGGACGGCGGCGCGCATTGGAAGGCGGCGGGCGCGCCCGAAGACCGCGTCCTCCGTCTCGCCACCTTCCCTCCCCCCGACCGCGGCAAGATGAGGAAGTAAGTCCGGCTACCGTCCTGACCGCAGCATCTCCCTCCCCCTACGTGGGGAGGGATGGGGTGGAGGGTCGATGAAGAATTGGTCGATGAACAACAGGTCGATGAAATGAAGATCGCCAAGGGGCATGGGCTCGGCAACGACTTCCTGCTCGTCGCCGAGAAGGATGCGCCCGCGTCGATCGCGCCCTGGGTCCGGCGGCTCTGCGACCGCCACATCGGCGTGGGGGCGGACGGCGTGCTGCTCCATTCCCTCGCTCCCGACGGGGTGCGCATGCGCCTCATCAACGCGGACGGCGGAGAGGTGGAGCTCTCGGGGAACGGCCTCCGCTGCCTCGCCGGCTACATGGTGTGGAGCGGCGTGCGGCCGGCGCGCCACGTCGTGCACACCGTCTCGGGCCCGCGTCCGGTGGAGGTGGAGACGCTGGGCCCGGGGCGCTATCGCATTGCGACCGGGCTCGGCCCGGCCATCCTCGACAGCGCGCACATCCCCGTCGCCCTCGATCCCCCCGCACCGCGGGTCGTGGATCACCCGCTGACCGTGGCCGGGGAGACGGTGCGCGTGACCGCCACGTCGCTGGGCAACCCCCACTGCGCGGTCTTCCTCGACGCCCCCGCGGACGACGCGCTCCTCTCGCGCATGGGACCCCTCCTGGAGTGGCATCCCTTCTTCCCGCGGCGCACGAACGTCGAGTTCGTTACCGTACCCTCGCGTTCCGAGCTGCGCGTGCGGTTCTGGGAGCGCGGCGTGGGCTACACGCGCGCCTCCGGCACGGGCGCGGCCAGCGCGGCGGTGGCCGCCATCGTCAGGGGCGTGGCCGACCGGCGCCTGCGTGTCGTCTGCGACGGGGGGACTCTCGACGTGGAGTGGCCGGAGGGCGGCGACGTGCGCCAGGTGGGCGAAGTCGAGATCGTCTTCGAGGGAGAGTGGCTGATATAATCGGCCGCGAAATGAAGGTCAGGAGCTGACGATCCTCGCCCTGGCGGCCACCGTGCTCGTGTACTTCGGCACCTACACCGGTCCCAAGAGCAAGGGGATCTACGTGGCGCCGTTCGACACCGCGACCGGGAAGCTGGGCGCCCTGCGCGTCGCGGGGGAGACGGAGAATCCCTCGTTCCTCGCCCTGCACCCGAAGCGCCCGCTCCTGTACGCGGTGAACGAGATCGACAACTACGAAGGCCAGAAGGCGGGCTCGGTCACGGCCTTCGCCATCGATCCGAAGACGGGCGACCTCCGCGCGCTGAGCCGCGCGTCGTCACGCGGGGCGGCGCCCTGCCACCTCGCGGTGGACGCCAGTGGCGGCTACGTGCTGGTCGCGAACTACAGCGGTGGCAGCGTGGCCAGCCTGCCCATCCGCGCCGACGGCGGCGTGGAGGCGGCGTCCTCTTTCGTCCAGCACGCGGGCTCGGGCGCGGACCCCAAGCGCCAGAAGGGTCCGCACGGCCACATGATCGAGACGGACAAGGCCAACCGCTTCGCGCTGGCCGCCGACCTCGGCCTGGATCAAGTCCTGGTGTACCGCTTCGACGCCAGGACCGGAGCCCTGACCGCGGCCACGCCCCCCGCGGCGTCCGTGGCGCCCGGCTCCGGTCCCCGCCACTTCGCGTTCTCGCCGGACGGGCGCGACGTGTACGTGCTGAACGAGATGAAGGTGACGGTCACCGGCTTCAAATACGCGGACGGCAAGCTCACGGAATTCCAGACGGTGGCGGCGATGCCCGGGGGAGCGGAGCCGACGCCCGCGGACAGCGGGGCCGAGATCCTCGTTCACCCGAGTGGGCGCTTCGTCTACACGTCGCAGCGGGGGCCGGACAACATCGCGGTCTTCGCCCGCGACGGGGCCAGCGGGCACCTCACGTTCGTGGAGCACGTCGCGTCCGGGGGAAAGACCCCGCGCGGCTTCGGGATCGACCCCACCGGCAAATGGCTGATCGCCGGGAACCAGCGCTCGGATTCGGTCCTCGTCTTCGCGATCGATGCCAAGACCGGCCGCCTCACGCCCACCGGACAGACGGCGGAAGTGGGCGCGCCCGTCTCCGTCACCTTCCGTTCTCCGTAGCCGCGATTCCCTTCGGGGGTGCGACCCGATAAGCTTCGCGCTCCGGGAGGTGTCCATGAGACATGGGTTCCTCCGTCGGTTCTTCGGGCTCGCGGTGGCGCCATCGGCGAGCGCGCCCCGGAGCAAGATCCTCATCAAGAGCGCCTGGGGCTCCGCCGATCCGACCCAGGCCTCCTTCCCGTTCCATCACGCCAATGCCTTCGCGGAGGCGGGCCACGAGGTCCAGATCTTCCTCCTCGGCGAGGCGGTGACGCTGATGCGCAGCGCGGTGGCGAACGCGGTGGTGCCGGTGGGCTGGCCGCCGCTCGCGGAAGCGCTGGCGAAGGTGCTCGATCACAAGATCCCCGTCCACGTCTGAGGGGCCTGCGCGAGGGCCCGTGGGGTCCTGGAAGCCGACCTCGCCGGCAAGAACGCCACCTTCGCGACGCCTCCGGTCTTCGTCGGGCTCGTCGTGTGGGCGGACAAGGTCCTCACCGAGTAGTTCGAGCACGGAGGTGGCGATGGGACGCTTCGTGATGTTCAGCGTCGTCCTGGCCGCGCGTTGGCTCCGCCAATCCGTGCGATAGGGTGGCTAGGAACCAGGAGTGACGCGATGGCCATGGCCAAGCCGAAGACCTTCGACGAGTACCTCGCCGCGCTGAGCAAGGACAAGCGGGACGCCCTGCAGAAGCTGCGCGAGACGATCCGGGTGGCGGCGCCGAAGGCGGAGGAATACATCGGCTACGGGCTCGCGGCGTTCCGCCTGGACCGCCGGCCGCTGGTGGCCCTGGGCGCGACCGCGAACCACTGCGCGTTCTACCTGATGAGCGGGTCGACGGTCGCCGCTCATGAACACGAGCTCGCCGGCTACGACACCAGCAAGGGCACCATCCGCTTCCCCGCGGACAAGCCGCTGCCCGCTGCCCTCGTGCGCAAGCTGGTCAAGGCGCGGATCGCAGAGAACGAAGCGCGAAAAGGGTAGGCGACTTCACGTCGCCGAAGCGAGGGGGGCGTTGGAGGGGGGACGCGACGGAGCGTCCCCCCTTCAAGACAACTAACTAGAAGAAGAACTTCGCGACCAGCTCGACCACGCGCGGTGAGCCCACCGTGGTTGTGAAGATCCCGAACGTGTTCGGGGTGTTGATGTCGCGCCCGGGAGGCCCGAAGTTCGGGTGGTTCAGGAGATTGAAAGCTTCGGCCCGGATCTCCAGGTAACGTGCGCCGCCCGCCTTGAAGCGCTTCGAGAGCGACATGTCGACGTTGGTGTAGCCCGGCGCGTCGGTGATGCCGATCCCGCAGTTTCCGAACGTGCCGAGCGCCGGAACCTGGAAGGCGGCGATGTTCAGCCATTTCGAATCGGCGGGAGCGGACGGATCAGAAGTGATGCTCTGGTTCGACGGCACGGGGTCGCCGACGCAATTCGGCCACTCCGCGCTGCGCGTGCCCTGGAGCGACCGCCGGTTGGAGTTCTGGACCGTGATGGGGAAGCCCGAGCGCACCTGGAAGATCGCCGACATCTTCCAGCCGCCGAAGAGCGCCTCCGGGAGGCCGGACCAGTTGCTGCCCCAGTGCTTGTCCTGGCCGAACGGCAGCTCGTAGTTGGTGGCGAGCACGAAGTTGTGTCTCGCGTCGAAGAACCCGCGGCCGTAGTTCGCCTCCTCGTCGTAGGCGTTCACCCAGTACGCGCCTTCCGCGGCCACGCCTGCCGAGCCGTAGTATCCGAGGTTGTTGGTGAGGAGCTTGCTGAACGTGTACGACGCCATCAGCTCGAGGCCCTTCCACTCACGCTGGCGGAGGCTGGCCTGGAGCGCGTTGTAGTTGCTGCGGCCGCGCGAGGCCGTCGTGGAGATGTTGGTGACGAGAGGCAGGACACGGTAGAGCGGCCGGCGCGTGTCGAGCGGAGCCCACGTCGAGGGATCGCCCGTGCCGGGCAGCGGCTGGTTCCCCTCCACGGGCGTGACGAGATGCGTGGCGTGATGCCCGACGTAGCCGATCTGGGCGGACATGCCCGAAGTCACGCGGTATTCCGCGAACATGTTCCATTGCTGGGTGAACTGGGGCCGGAGGTTCGGATCCCATGCCCGCGGCTGGCCCGCGACCTGATCGCGCGCCTGGAGGCCGGTGAAGCCGGTCGTGATCGTGCCCGGGCCCGTCGTCTGGTTGTACTGCACGTCGGATTCGAAGAAGAACGGCGGATTCAGGGGCAGACGCAGGTTGGACCCGGTCCCTTCCATGTACTGCGTGATGCCGTAGGCGCCGCGCAGGACGAGGCGGTTGCTCGCCGTCCAGGCGAAGCCGAAGCGCGGCTCGAAGCCCTTGTAGTACGGCTTGTAGAGGGCGCGGTCCTCGATGCTGCCGTCCTTGGCCAGGGTCAGCACGCCCGTCTGCAGGTCGATGTTCGCCTGCCGGTTGTCCTTCTCCACGACCGGGGACGTGTAGGCCCAACGCAGGCCGAGGTTCAGGGTCAGGTTGGGACGCAGCTTGAAGTCGTCCTGGACGTAGGTCGAGATCCGGTTCTGGTTGTGGGTCCAGGGGTCGCTGTTCGAGCCGCGGCCCTTGAGGGTCACCTGGTCCAGGAGGAAGTCCGCGAAGGCGGCGCCGGTGAAGGTGCCGCTGTAGTTGAAGTAGCCCAGCAGCCCGTTGTTGCCGGGATAGAAGCGCTTCGTGTTGTACCGCAGGAATTGGCCGCCGAACTTCAGGGCGTGACGGCCCTTGAGCACGGTGAGCTTCTCGTTGAGCTGGTAGATCTTGGGCAGGCTGTCCTCGATCGTGGCCCGGGCTCCGATGTTGGTGAGCCCGTTGCCCAGCTCGAGGCTGCTGAGGCCGGGGATGGGCTGGCCCCCAGCGATGCCGAACGTTTCGTTCGCGTTCCCGATTCCGCCCCAGTCGTTCAGCTCGTTCTTGAACAGGACGGAGTTGTAGCCGACGAGGAGCTCGTTGACCACCGTGGGGCCGAAGACGTGGCTGGAATTGATGGCCAGGTTGCGGAAGGGTGACTTGCTGCTGGTGGGAAGAATCAATTCGAAGGCCTGCTTGTCCGTCCTCGTCTCGAGCTCGGCGATCGAGAAGCGCAGGAAGAGCTTGTCGTTGGCCGAAGCGTTCCAATCGAGCCGCAGGTCGCCCTGGTGCGCGCGCGTCGTCCGGAGGGAGTCGCCCACGTAGTTGCCGGCGACGCCCGTGACCGTGCGGTTGGGGGCGGGGTAGTAGGGACTGCTCAGGATCGCCCGCGCCGTCGGGCTGATCCGATTCGCCGGGATCTGGTTGCCGGGGAAGGGCAGCCCGGTGCGCGGATCGCGGACGGTGACGCCGATGGTCGAGAGGTCGCCGTTGCGCCAGGCCACGGGAGCCACCGCCTGGGTCTGGGTTCCCGGCTCGTCCAGGACCGTCCCCTGGTAGTTCACGAAGAAGAACAGCGTGTTCTTCTTGATGGGGCCGCCCAGGGTGGCGCCGAAGATGTGCTGCTTGCGCTCGGCCCGCGCGGCGCCGGAGCGGTTGCGCTCCCAGGTGTTCGCGTCGAAGTCGCTGTTGCGGTAGAACTCGAACACGTTGCCCTTGAAGTTGTTGGCGCCGGACTTGATGACGTTGCTGATGACGCCGCCGGCCACGTTGCCAATGTCGGCTGCGTAGTTGTTGGTCTCGACGCTGATCTCGGCCAGAGCGTCCGGGCTCGGCTGGTAGCCGATCCGGTTGTCCATCGTGTCGTTGACCTCGACGCCGTCCACCATGAAGTTGTTCGTCTGCTCCCGGTTGCCGTTGACGTACGGACGCGCGTTGGAGCCACGGTTCGTGGTGTCGGTCTGGCCGCCGGGGTTGGCGGCGACGGCGCCGGGCAGCAGGAGGGCCAGGCTGCTGGAGAATCGGCCGTTGAGCGGCAGCGACTCGACGGTCTTGCCGGAGAGGACCTCCCCCACGGTCGCGGTCTCCGTCTGGAGGACGGGCGCTTCCGCCGTGATCTCGACCTTGTCCTCGAGGGATCCGATCTCCAGCTTGAGGTCGAGGCGCGCGATCTGCTTGGCCTCCACCGGGAAGGGCTTCGTGGTCACGGTCTTGAAGCCCGTCAGCTCGGCCTTCACGACGTAGGTCCCGACGGGAACGGACGTGATCGTGTAATTGCCCGCACTGTTCGAGATGGCCGAGTAGGGCACGTTGGTGGCCTGGTTGGTGGCGGTCACGGTGACGCCGGGCGTCGCCGCTCCGCTCTGATCGACGAGCAGGCCGGTGATCGAGGCCGCGCCCGTTTGCGCGAACGCGCTGGAGCCGCAGCCGAACACGACCGCGAGAGCGAGCCACAGGCTCGCGCTGCGCACACGATCAATCCGCATGAATCGCCTCCGGGAATTTGGGGCCATCCTAGACCTCCCCCGGGTGGTGTGCAAGCGGTTTCACCCGCCCGCCGCACCGTTGTCGCACGCTTGTGCTGTACCCTCGGAATCCTGTATGAGGCGTGACGCGCGCTCCGCCTCGCGCGCGAGAGAGGCCCCACATGACCAGGAAGCTGCTGCCGATGCTCGCCGGCGCCGCCGCGCTCACCGCGGGCCTTCCGGCCGCTGCGCAGGCCCCGCCACCCGGCTTCGTGTCGATCTTCAACGGGAAGGACCTCAGCGGCTGGCGCGTGCCCGCCGGGGACAACGGGCACTGGCGCGTCGTGGATGGCGTGATCGACTACGACGCGGAGAGCGAGGCCGCGGGTGAGAAACACCTCTGGACGGAGAAGGAGTACGGCGACTTCACTTTGCGCCTGGAGTGGCGGATCAAGGAGACGCCGTACACGAACCCCAACGTCCACATCGTCAAGCCCGACGGCCTGTCGAAGCTCGATGCCGCCGGAAAGCCCGTCCTCATGGCCGTACCCGACTCGGACTCGGGGATCTACCTGCGCGGCCTCGACAAGGCGCAGGTGAACATCTGGTGCTGGCCGGTCGGCTCGGGGGAGGTGTACGGCTACCGGACGGACGATAAGATGCCGGCCTCGGTGCGGGCGGGCGTCACGCCGAAGAAGCTCGCGGACCGGAACATCGGCGAGTGGAACGCTTACGAGATCACGATGAAGGGCAGCCGCCTCACGGTCGTGCTCAACGGCGAGCGCGTGATCGAGAACGCCGAGTTGCCGGGAGTCCCGGCGCGCGGCCGGCTCGCGCTGCAGCACCACGGGAGCAAGAAGGACGGCAAGTGGAATGCACCGCCCGCCCTCGTGCAGTTCCGCAACATCTCGATCAAAGCCGACCAGTAGCCGGCCAGTGCGACCAGTGAGCTCGGCGCCGCGTAGCGGCGGCGAGCGACGGGGGGTTTCAGGGGGGGCCGCGAACGCCCACCGTGCTAAGGCGTGAGTGCCCCCCCTGAGATTGAAGACCGGACGACGTCCACCTGCAGCCGCGCGTCGGCGGCGGGCACGCGTGTCGTCTGCAGCCCCAGCTCCTTGCGCACGAGGTTGCAGCCTTGCGCGATCGCGGTCGCTTTGTAGAACGCGATCTCGCGGTTGCAGCCCTGGCGCCCGAAGCCGCAGTCGCTCGACACGATCAGCCGCTCGGGCGGGATGAAGCGGAGGGCCTTGCGGATCTCCCCGGCCACGTCCTCCGGGCGGTCCGCCTGCAGCGTGCGGTGGCTGACCGCGCCGATGCAGATCTTCTTCTTGAGGTCGTGCTTGAGAGGCTCGAACAGGCTGAGGTCGCGCTGGTCGCGGTCCTTCATCTCCAGCGTCCACACGTCGCCCTTGCAGCGCTCGAGGTACAGCTCGAGGGAGGCGGCATAGCTCGTGTCCTCCATGACCCGCTGCATGTTCGGGTTGCCCCAGCAGGTGTGGATCCAGATCTCGACGTCGTCCAGGCCCTCGACCTCGCGGTTGAAGGCGTCCACCATGAACTTCACCTGCTCGTGGTCCTTGCCGAAGGTGTTGGCCATGAAGTGGAGCGTGGGCTCCTCGATCTGCATGAGCCGGCAGCCCGCGTCGCGCAGGGCGCGCAGCTCCTTGTTCATGGCCTCCGCCATGTCCCAGACGACCTCGCGCTTGTCGCGGTACTTCGGGGTGTGGATGTCCAGGAAGAGGGCCATCACCTGCGAGCAGCAGGTGCCGAAGCGGACTGGCTTCTCCGTCTTGCCCTGCGTGATGCGCCAGATCTTCGGGTAGTCGAGCGGCCGGTGCTCGATCTTGTCCACCACGTGCGGCCAGCGCCAGGCCGTGTAGATCTCGTTGAGCAACGTTCCCGGCGGGTAGTGCAGCCAGGGCGCGCGCGTCTCGTCCGGCTGGAGGTAGTCGCCCTCGAATCCCGCCCAGCGCTGCAGGGGATAGTGATGCCAGGCGCGCCCGGCCATGTCCTCGTCGCAATGGAAGTCGCCGTGGGTGAGGAGGTCCAGCCCCGCGCGCTCCTGGTCGCTGACCACGACGGCCAGCGCGTCCTGGAACTTCTCGCGGAAGCGGACGTCCATCATGCAGGTGTCGAGCGGACGCCCCCACATGCTGACGTCGAACCACCGCGGTCGGGGCCAGGAGCCGGTGACGGTGCTGGGAAGCGTGAGGTTCGCAGTGGCGGTGAACATCGGGCCACCCCCTGAGTTGGCCCGACACTATCACGCGATGACGGGCGGGCGGCGGTTACAGTAGGCCGATGAAGGCGGACCGCCGGACGTTCGTGGCCGGCCTGGCCGGACTGGCCTTGGCCCGGCCGATCCTGGCCGCGGCGCCCCGACCCCGCGCCGTCACCGTGCGTGGGCCGGTCGATCCCTCGGACCTGGGAATCACGCTGGTCCACGAGCACGTCCTCGTGGACTTCGTCGGAGCGGCCGAGGTGGGCCGTCACCGCTACGATGCCGACGAGGCCTTCCGCGTCGCGCTCCCGCACTTGCGGGCCCTGAAGGAGCGCGGTGCGATCACTCTCGTCGAATGTACGCCCGCCTGGCTGGGCCGCGACCCTCGTCTCCTGGCGCGGCTCTCGGAGGCGAGCGGCCTGCATATCGTCACGAACACCGGCTACTACGGAGCGGCCCAGGACAAATACCTGCCCGCGCACGCATTCGAGGAGAGCGCGGAGCAGCTGGCCGCGCGCTGGACGGCGGAATGGCGGCACGGCATCGAAGGCACGGGCATCCGGCCCGGCTTCATCAAGACCGGTGTGGACCCGGGTCCCCTCTCCGATATCGATCGCAAGCTCATCGTGGCCGCGGCCCTGTGCCGTGGCCAGACGGGTCTGCGCATCCACTGCCATACCGGCGACGGCCGCGCGGCCATGGACATCCTCTCCGTCCTCGAGGCGCAGCGCGTCTCCGCCGCCGCCTTCGTCTGGGTGCACGCGCAGAACGAGAAGGACCGCGCGCTCCACCTGCGCGCGGCGCGGGCCGGGGCCTGGATCGAGCTGGACGGAGTTTCCGAGAATTCGCGGGACGCGCACGTCTCCGCGGTGATGGATCTCGCGCGCGCGGGCCAGCTCGCGCGGGTGCTCCTCTCCCAGGACGCGGGCTGGTACCACGTGGGCGAGCCGGCGGGCGGGAGCTTCCGGCCGTACACGTATCTCTTCGACGGCTTCCTGCCTGCGCTCCGGCGAGCGGGCCTCCGCGAGCGCGACGTGCGCCGACTGCTCGTGGAGAACCCGGCGAGGCTGCTCGGGGTGGCCGCCTAGCGCCTCGATCAGGCCGCGAGATGCCGGGCCAGCCAGGCCCAGGCTTCCGCCTGCATCTCCGCGTTGAACTCGTGGGGCGTGTCGTAGAGACGGGTGCGCACCCGCTCGGGGACTCCGGCCTTGGCGTAGCAGGCGGCGAGCTTGTCGAAGCTCGCGCGTACACCGGAGAGCTCGAACAGGGCGTCCTTGCTGCCGTTGATGACCAGCAGCGGTGTCGGCAAGGCCAGGGACGCGACGTCCGGATAGTCGAGGTCACGGTAGAGCCCCGGGACCAGCTTGGTGTGCCCAATGGTGTTCTTGATGTGGCTCTCGAGCTGCGCGGGGAAGGATGCCATCCAGCCGACGGCCACCGCCGCCTTGATGCGATCGTCCAGCGCGGCCAGGTGAACGGTGCGCAATCCGCCCATCGACAGGCCGACGCACCCGATCCGGCTGGGATCCACCTCCGGCCGGCGCAGGAGGTAGTCCACCGTGCGGACGTCGTCCCAGAACATCACGCCGGCCCAGGTGAATCCCGCGGCAAAGATGGTGCGGCCGACGAGCTGCTCGCCTTCGCTGGAGCGGCGGTTGAACGCCGCGATGCGCTCGGCGGAGACGTTTCGCGGCCTTTCCCGCCAGTCCGCCCCGTCGTCCGCCAGGAGCATGCGGCGGCCGCCCCAATAGAACATGTCGATCACGACCACCACGTATCCCGCCCGTGCCAGGTCGCTCGCGATGCTGCGGCCCGAGTAGTACTGCCGCTTGAAGCCGGTGAGGACGGGATGCTCGTCGCCCTGTTCGACCAGCTTTTCCTTGCCCCAGAAGTAGAACCCGCCGTGGTCGTGGAGGGCGACGATGCCGGGGGCGGGGAAGCGGGCGCCTTTCGGTATCAGGACGAATGCGGGAACCCGGATGTCGGGCGTCGTATTGAACTCGACGCGCTCCTCGATGTAATCGCCACGGTCCACGCGCTCGAGAGTCTCCGCCCGCGGCTCGCATGGGGCGGGCGCGTAGTGCAGGAGGTCCAGGAGCCGCCCGCGCGCTTCCTGCTTCCACGCCTTCACGTCCGCGAATCGAGCCTGGAGGAAGGACAGCCGGCACTCGCCCTTGACGGCCTGGCTCTGCACGAACGGATAGAGCGATCCGATGTCGGAGGCCGCGGCCGGCGGGGGAGCCGGTGGCGGTGCCTCCGTGAAGTCCACGCCGCTCGGGGCGCCGTCGGCCCCGGGCGTCCACGAGAGCGCCGTCCAGGTCACGGCGCCCTGGGTCGCGTGCTGGAGGAACTCGCGTCGCGTGCTCATCGGGCCTCCTACGGCGTGTCGACCTTGATGACGAAGTAGGTGAACTCCTTGCCCGCGGGGACGAGGAGCTGGTGGGGGACCTTCGCGGGAATGTGCACGACGTCGCCGGGATTGAGGGTCTTCCGCTCTCCGCCCTTGACGGCCGGACCGCGGAGCTCGCCGGGCGCGGTCGTCTTCGCCCCCGGCAACTCGCCGCCGAACACGAGGGTCGCCGTCCCGCTCTGCACGAAGAAGACGTCCACCTGCGTCTCGTGGATCTCCGCGGTGCCGTCGGCTTCGCGGTGGGCGAGCATCGTGAGATGGTTGCCGAAGGAAGCCAGCTGCTCGAAGGCGCCCTTCTGCTCGTTGAGCTTCTGCGCGAGCTTCCCGCTCCGGGCCTTGAGATCGGCCGCCGTCCAGATCGAGACCTCGGGTGGCGCCGCCGCCATCAGCGGCAGGGGCAGCATCATCATCACGAAAAGCGCCATCTTCTTCATGTGTCCTCCCAGTGGCCGTGGTGGAGTGCGAAGCCGCACCCTAACACGACGCCGCGCGCGGCGGCGCCTTGACCTCGCGCCTCGCGGCGCAGTAACGTCGCCGGCGCCCGGACATCCGAAACGCGGGGGTGCTCGATGGATCGAAGGTCGTTCGTGCGGCTGATGGCCGCCGTTCCTTTCGCGCCCTCGTTGAAGGGAGCACCCGGAGATCCCGCCCCCGCGAGCGCCCTTCCCAAGCTCAACGTGGTGACGAAATACGCGCCCGCGCGCGTGCCCGGCATGCCCGGGCCGTACCCCGGACGCGTGATCGCGGTGAAGTCCGAGAAGTCCGTGGACGTGGACACGAGCGCGGCCAACGACGAGGTCGTGCGCGAGATGATGGCGCGCGGGATGTGCGCGCTCACGGGCAAGAAGACGCCACTCGAGGCCTGGCGCCAGTTCGTCGTGCCCGCGGACGTGGTCGGCATCAAGGTGAACTGCGGCGGCCACCCCTGGTGCGTCTCCGCGTACGAGATCGTGGCCGAGATCGTGCGCCAGCTCGGGGCGGCCGGCGTGCCCCCGACCCAGGTGTACGTGTACGAGCGCTTCCAGAACCAGCTCGACAACGTCAACTACGCGCCGCACCTGCCGGAGGGCGTGACCATCGTGGCCGCGGAGACCGCCAATCGGCGCGCGGACAACCGCGGCTACGATCCCGCCACCTACGTCGAGGCGGACCTCTTCGGGGAAGAGGACACGCGGTCGAACATGATGAAGCTCGTGTCCCAGAAGCTGACCAAGATCATCAACGTGCCGAACATGAAGGACCACGGGGCCACGGGGGCCACCGGCTGCCTCAAGAACATCGCCTACGGCAGCTTCTCCAACGTGGCCCGCACCCACTACCGCGGCAAGTCGCACACGTATTCGTTCGTGGGCACGCTGGCCTCGGTGGAGCCGCTCCGCTCGCGCACGGTGCTCCAGATCATGGACGGCCTGCGCGGGGTCTGGCACGGCGGGCCTTTCGCGCGCACGCGGAAGTACGTCTTCTACCCGAAGCAGATCCTCTTCGGCACGGATCCCGTCGCCATCGACCGCCTCCTCCTCGACATCATCGACGACGAACGGAAGCGGCAGGGCGCGATCTCGATCTACGACCGCTCGCCGCAGTACCTGAAGATGGACGACGGGGCGGCGCGCGACGCCGACCCCAACGTCAACATCATCATCCGCGAGCCCGGGCACGTGGAGTTCGCGGCCGGCCTCGGCCTGGGCGTCGCGGACAAGGCCCGCATCAAGGTCCAGGACATCGTGGTGTGACGGCTCTCCTCTGGCTGGCTGCCCTGCCGTGCCTCTACTGGACGCAGGGCGTCGAGAGCGCGCCCGCCCTGAAGAAGGTGGCCATCGAGCGCGTGTGCGTGCCCGCGGACCAGGCCGAGGCCTGGCGCCAGGCCGGCTTCACGGCCGTGCCCTTGACCGACACCGACCTCGGCCTGCGCGAGACGCTGGCCGCTCCCGGGATCCGCCCGCGCGCGGATCGCGCGTCGGCGACGCGCAGTCCCTGGGTGTTCACGAACGGATCGCGTTTCCTGCGCGACCCGGCGGGGAAGTTCGTGTACGACCTGCCCGCGGGGAAGGGGGCCCTGGCTGCGGCGGAAGCGTACGCCTACGGCGCGGACGCGATCCTCAAGATCGATCCCGCGGATGTCGAGAGCGTGGGTCAGATGCTCGCGTTCCTGGCCACGGTGCCGAAGAACGACCTGCCGGACGTCGCCGATCTCGGCGTCGTCGACGACGGCTCGGCCACGATGGGAGAGGCGCTGAACCTCCTCGTCCGACGCAACCTGCTCTACAAGATCGTCCCCGCGCCCTCCCCGCAGTACCGGGTCAACGTGAAGCTCGGCACGCCGGAATATCCCGCGGACGCGGCCAAGGACCCGAGCGCGTTCGCGCTCAAGGTCCGCCGCCAGCTCACGGACGAGCAGCGCACCTTGCGCATCTTCGGCACCGAGATCGTGATCGGCCGTCTCACGGGTGAGGGCTCGCGCGTGCGGCTGCACCTCCTGAACTACGGCGGGCGGGACACCGAGGGCGTGCGCGTGCGCCTTCGTGGCACGTATCCCGAGGGCGAGGCGTACGTCGCGGGCACCGGCAAGGTGACGCTCGAGGACCGCGGCGTCGTGGACGGAGGCACCGAGTTCACCGTACCGCGCCTCGGACCCTACGGCGTCGTGGACCTGCCCGCGGCGAAATGATGCGCGCCGGCCATGTTGTCGTTCGCTGACACTCCGCTTCCCGTCAAGCTCGCCGTCCTCGTCGTGCTGGCGGCGACGCTCGCCTGTTTCCTCGGCGTGGTGGGCCTGCGCTTCCTGCGGCGAGGTGCGGCCCGGTTCTGGACGGTCCCGGCCTCGACCGCGCTCGTCCTCTTCCCGGCCGCGCTCGGAGCAGGGCTGACCGCCGTCCTCTTCCGGCAGACGCTGAGCACGCTGGCCCTGACCGTCTCGGGTGGAAGAGCGGCCCTGGCGGGGAGCTCGGCGGAAGCGATCCTTCCGCTCGTCTTCGGCCTCCCGTCGGTGGCGATGCTGGCCTTCGTCGCCCTGATCGCCACCGCGGTCGGCAGCGCACGGGCCGAAGACGGCGAGGCGGGCCGCAGTCCGGCGCTGCACGCGGGGGCGGTCGCCGCGGCGGCTCTCGTCGCCGGTCTCGTCGTCCTCGTGCTCGGCATGGTCGCGGCCGTCAACACCGGTCCGGGCATGACGGACTGGATCTCGATGCGCTTGCGCCTCTCCCTGCCGGCCTCCGCCGTCCTCGCCGCCGCCCTGTGCGTCCTGGCCCTGGTCACGGTGCTGCGCGCGCCGCGCACCGCGGCCCCTTCCAGCGTGAAGCTCCTCTCGATTTCGGCCATCGCCCTGAGCGGCCTGGGAGCGCTCGCGGGAATCTGGATGGTCCAGGGCCAGATGCGGTGCCTCATGCACACGGGCCTGACGGGCCTCCCGTGCGGTGTCGAAGCGCCGGCGCCCGAGGCCAGCCCATCGCCGGAAGAGGGAGCGGGTCTGAGCGCCGTCGGCTCCGCTTCGGTGTCCGCCTCTGGCGGCGCGACGGAGGAAGGCGCCCCGGTACGCGTCGGCGGCGCGATCCGCCAGCCGCGGAAGCTCAAGAACGTCAATCCGGCATATCCCGACATCGCTCGACAGGCCAGAGTGCAGGGCGTGGTGATCCTGGAGTGCACGATCGGCCGCGACGGCCGGATCACGGACGTGAAGGTGCTCCGCGGCATCCCCCTGCTCGACGCCGCGGCCGTCGACGCCGTGAAGCAGTGGGTCTACGAACCCACCCTCGTCAACGGCGTCCCCGCGCGCGTGATCATGACGGTGACCGTGAGCTTCAAGCTGTCCTGAGCCGGCACGCCGGAGCTAGGACGACGGTCCTTCGAGGCGGACGAGCTTCCAGCCCTCGGGCGCGGGGAGGAAGAAGAGCACCTCCGTCGCGGGCACGCCGGCCAGATGGGTTCGGCTGCGCTCCACGCCCTCGACGAAGAACGCGTCGTCGAGCGCATCGCCCGCCGTTCCCGTGGCCGTGAGCACGGCCACGCTGAGGACGCCTTGCACCGGCCGCGCGGTGCGCGGGTCCATGATGTGCGAATACACGATGCCGCCCTTCTCGAACGATTTCTCCGCTCGGCCCGCGACGGAGAGGGCGCGATCGCGGAGGCGCACGGTGAGCGCCTTCCGTTCGCTGTCGTACGGGTCCTGGAGGTCGACGTCCCAGGCGTCGCGGCCGGGAGGGGCGCCGAGACCGTAGATCGTGCTGCCGCCGGCGCTCACCAGCGCGGCCGCCACGTGCGCCCGGCGCAGGAGCGCCACCACGCGATCGACGGCGTAGCCCTTGGCGATGCCGCCGAGGTCGAGCTCCACGCCGGGCCGGTCGAAGCGGATCGTCCGCTCGCGCGGATCGAGGACGACGTGCGCGTACCCGATGCGGCCGCGGACTTCCGCGATCTCGGCGTCGGCCGGAAAACGGCCGCCGCCGCGGAAGAAACCCCACGTCTTCATCAAGGGCCCGACCGTGATGTCGAACGCGCCCTGCGAGTCGCGGGAGTACCGCAGGGACTCCGCGATGAAATCGAACAGCTCCGGCTCCACCCGGACCGGCCCCGAAGCCGCTTCGCGATTGAGGCGTGAGAGCGGGCTCTCCGGCTTGTAATGGCTCATCAGGCGGTCGATGCGGTCCACCTCGTCGAAGGCGGAATCCACGATCCCCGGCAGCGCGCCACCGTCCTCGCCGTAGGCTAGGATGTCGTACGCGCAGGCCATCGACATGCGGCTGGCCTCGTGCCGGGCGAGCGTCCGCGGGTGCGGCGGCGGCGCGGCCCGGCCCAGAGCGGCCAGCCCCAGCGCGCAGAGGAGGAACGGTGAGACCCAGGGCGACTTCACGCGTGGATCGTACCGCGCTCCGTATCGTCGTCTTTTGCGCCTTGCTCGCGGGACCGGCGGTGGCCGCCCCCGCGCGGGCCGCCGACGGCGTGATCGTCAGCCATCGCGCGCGCGCCGACTTCGCCCTCACCGCCGATCCGGGCGCCGCGGCCTGGAAGAGCGTGCAAGGCGTGGTGGCCGAGAACGATCGCTTCGGCAAGCCCGTGCCGCACCACCGCACGGAGATCCGCTCGCGCTGGACGGACAAGAACGTCTATTTCCTGTTCATCGCCCCCTACGAGGAGCTCTACGTCAAGCCCGACCCGACGACGGCGGCGGAGACGAACAAGCTCTGGGACTGGGACGTGGCGGAGGCCTTCATCGGGACGGACTTCAAGGACATCAAGAAGTACAAGGAATTCCAGGTCTCGCCGCAGTCGGAGTGGGTGGACCTCGCCATCGACCGCGGGACGCAGCCGCCGTCCCATGACGTGAGCTGGAACTCGGGCTACGAGGTCAAGGCGCGCGTCGACCGCGACAAACACGTCTGGTACGGCGAGATGCGCATCCCGCTGGACGCGATCGACGTCAAGGCCCCGAAGAACGGCGTGGAGACGCGCATCAACCTCTACCGCTGCCAGGGCCCGCCCAAGGACCGCAAGTACATCAACTGGCAGACGGTGAACAACGAGACCTTCCACACCCCCGAGGCCTTCGGCAAGCTGCGCCTGGACAACTGAGCGCGTGGAGGGCCCGAGCGCGATCGAGCTGCGGCAGCTCGGCAAGGACTACGGGACGAAGCAGGCCTTGCGCGGCGTCTCCCTCTCCGTGGGATGGGGCGAGGTGTTCGGCTACGTCGGGGCCAACGGCGCGGGCAAGACCACCACGATCAAGATCCTCACCGGCCTCATCCGTCCGAGCTCGGGCGACGCGCTGGTGGGCGGGCACAGCGTCCTCGAGCAGCCCCTGGAGGTGAAGGCGCGCCTGGGCTACGTTCCGGAATCGGGCGCCCTCTTCGAGAAGTTCTCGCCCGTCGAGTACCTGACCCTCATCGGCCGCCTCTACCGTCTCTCCGAGGCGCAGATCCGGGAGCGCATGGGCACGGAGCTGCGCAGCTTCGGGCTGGAGGCGGACAAGGACAAGCCGATGGGTGTCCTCTCCAAGGGCACGAAACAGAAGGTGTGCTGGATCTCCGCGCTCCTCCACGATCCCGAAGTCCTGGTGCTCGACGAGCCGCTCAACGGGCTGGACGTGGAGACGGTGGCCTACGTGAAGGAGATGATGCGGCGGCGGGCCCAGGAGGGCCGCACCATCTTCTACTCGTCGCACCTCATCGACATCGTCGAGAAGGTCTGCACCCGCATCGCGGTGATCCACGCCGGCCAGATCGTGAGCGTGGGCACGGTGGGGGAGGTGGTGGCGGCGTCCGGATCGTCGAGCCTCGAGCACGCGCTCCTCGCCCTCTCCGCGCGCGCGGCTCCGGCATGAGCGCGGTCGCTCCCGACGCCGGCCGCGTGGACCGGCTACAGGTCCGCACGATCCTCCACCTCACCCTGAAGCAGTCGCTCGGTCCCGGTACCGACGCCAGCACGGGCAGCCGCGGCCATCCGCTCCGCCAGATCCTGTTCTCCATGACCACGCTCGGCGTCATGTTGAGCGTCCGGGCCTGGCGCGTGGCCGACCTGCCGAGCTTCTTCGTCCTACTGTTCGCGGGCGTCTTCGTGATCGTGATCCTCGCCATCAACCCCGACAGCCAGGACGTGCAGGAGCGGCGGCTCGAGATCCTCGCTTCCAAGCCGATCGCGCCCCGCACGTTGCTCTCCGCGCGGACCCTCCTCCTCCTCGTGCTCTCCACCCTGCTCGCGGGCTGCCTCGGCCTCGTGCCCATGGCCGCCGCCGTCGTGCGCTTCGGGCTCTCCGTGCCGCGCGCGGTCGCCGCCTCCCTGACCTTGATCGCGGGCTGCTTCGCGGCGGCGGTGGTCTGGCTCTCCGTCCTCATGGTGAGCTTGCGCTGGATCCCGCTGGAGCGCGTGCGCAAGACCCTCCAGTTCCTGCTCGTGGCCGCGATCCTGGGCATTACCGCCGCCTCCGTCGGCTGGATCTCGCTCGGCCGGGAGGGAGGTCCGCTCTTCTCGATCGAGGCCTGGCCGGGCCTCCTGCTCGCCCCGTCGTCCTGGTTCGCGCTCTTCTGGCTGCACGACCCCTGGCCCGGAGCCCTGTGGCGTCGGGCGGGCGCCGTGCTGCTCGTGGCCTCGGCCGCCGTGATGTCCATGCGCGGCCTCCTCCATCGCCACTACGCGAACTTCGCGGAACAGAGCGCGGCCACGTCGGCCCGCGTTCCGCGCTCGCTGCTGGTCTGGATGCTCGAACGCGTGATGCGCGTCCCCCTGCTGGGCCCTCTGCTCCTGCCGCCCCCGGTGCAGGCCGTGGCCTCCGCCGTCCTCCTGGCGACGCGCCGCGAGGACATCTCGCGCGTCAAGATCATGGCCTCCCAGCTCCTCGGCCTCGGGGCCTTCGTGGTGGCCGTCGCGGGGGGCGAACAGATCGTCACCGTGTCCGTGCTGACCTATCTCGGCTTCTCGTCCGTCGCCGACGGGCTCAAGGTCACGCGCCAGAGCTCGCTCCCCGGCGCGGGGTGGATCTTCTGCGGCACTCCGATCGAGCCGCGCCAGCTCGTGCGCGGGCTGGCCGCCGCGCTCGAGATGCGTTTCCTCGCCCTGCCCGCGCTCTTCCTGGCCGTCATCTTCTGGCGCCAGTATCCGTGGGGCCTCGCCGCCGTCCTCGTGCTGAGCTACGTCCTCGCAGCCCGGCTCGTGATCGTGGTGGGGCTCCTGGCCTGGCCCGCTTTTCCGCTCTCGCAGGAGCCGCAGCGCGCGCAGTCGCTGCTGAGCTACGTGATCGGGGGCGCTCTCTCCGTCGCCTTCGGGGTGGCCCAGATGGTGCTGGTGCTCATCCACCACAACTTCGGCGCGGCCGCGATCGCGCTGGGCGCGCTCGGTCTCGTGGCCATGGCCGCCGCCACCTGGGGGCTCAGCTGGGGCGCCGCCTCGCGCCTCCGCGGGCTCGAGTACCCGGGCTGATGGCCGTGCGCGCCGCCCTCCTCGTGAGCGTTCTCTGCGCGGCCGGGAACGCGGTGGCCCAGCCCGTGGACGCGGGCCGCCGCTGGTACGAGGGCGCCTGCGCACGGTGCCACGGCGGCGACGGAAACGGGGGCGAGAAGGGGCCGGGCATCGTGGCCCGCCTCCCCGCGCGCGACGACGAGGCGCTGGCCGCGCTCGTCCGCGGTGGGCTGCCCGCGGCCGGCATGCCCGCGCTCGAGATCCCGGAGCCGGAGCTCCGCGAGCTGATCGCGTTCCTGCGCACGTTGAAGCCGAGCCGCGCCCTGGCCCAGGTCCGGGCGCGCGTGGAAACGACGGACGGCCGCACGCTGGACGGCGTGGTACTGAGCCGCACGTCCGACGACCTGCAGCTCCGGTCCGACGACCGGCGGATCCATCTCCTGCGCAAGGCGGGGGAGCGCTACCGGCCGGTCACGTCGCAGGCGGACTGGCCCACCTATCACGGACAGTACGGCGGGAACCGCTTCACGACGCTCACGCAGATCGACAAGACCACCGTCGCGCGCCTGGCTCCGCGCTGGACCTACGCGCTGGGCGACACCCGGCGGCTCCAAGGAACGCCGGTCGTGGTGGACGGCATCCTGTACGTCACCGCCGTCAACGAATGCCACGCGCTCGACGCCGGCAACGGACGCCGGCTCTGGGACTATCGCCGGCCGCGGACGAAGGGACTGGCCGGAGACGCCGCGAGCGGGATCAACCGCGGCGTCGCCGTGGCCGGCGATCGCGTCTTCCTCGTCACCGACAACGCGCACCTCCTCGCCCTCGACCGCTTCACGGGCGCGCTCCTGTGGGACACGGAGATGGCGGACTCCGGCCAGAACTACGGCGCCACCTCCGCGCCCCTGGCCGTAGGCACGCTCGTCTTCTCCGGGAGCTCGGGTGGAGACGAAGGGGCCCGGGGTTTCGTCGCCGCGTTCGATCAAGCCACGGGGAAGGAGGCGTGGCGCTTCTGGACCGTGCCCAAGCGGGGCGAGCCGGGATCCGAGACCTGGCAGGGCACGGACATCGATCATCCCTGCGCGACCGCGTGGCTGACCGGGACCTACGACGCGGGCCTCGACACGCTGTACTGGCCGACGGGCAACCCCTGCGCGGATTACGACGGCGCGCAGCGCGGAGGAGACAACCTCTACTCCGATTCGATCCTCGCCCTCGATCCGAAGACGGGCCGCTTGAAGTGGCATTTCCAATACACGCCCCACGACGTCTGGGACTGGGATGCGCAGCAGCCGCCGGTGCTCGTGGACGTCGAGTGGAAGGGCCGCCCGCGGCGCGTCCTGCTTCACGCGAACCGCAACGGGTTCTTCTACGTGCTCGACCGCACGGATGGAACCCTCCTCCTGGCCACGCCGTTCGTGAAGAAGCTGACCTGGGCGCGCGAGATCGGACGCGACGGCCGGCCCGTGCTCATCCCCGAGCAGGCGCCCATCCCCGAAGGCCGCACGGTCTGTCCCGCGGTGGAGGGGGCCACCAACTGGTTCTCGACCGCGTTCCACCCGCAGACGGGGCTCTACTACGTCCAGGCCCTCGAGAAGTGCACGCTCTACACGCGCGCGCCCGGCGAATGGCAGGCGGGGAAGTCGTACTACAAGGGCACGACGCGCGACGCCCCCGACGACGTGCCCCAGAAGGTCCTGCGCGCGATCGACGTGCGCACGGGGGCGATCGCGTGGGAGCTGCCGCAAGTCGGGCCCGCGCGTTCGTGGGGCGGTGTCCTCGCCACCGCGAGCGGGCTCGTCTTCTTCGGCGAAGACGGCGGCGCCTTCATGGCCGTGGACGCGGCCAGCGGCGCGCCGTTGTGGCAGTTCCAGGCCAATGCGGCCTGGCACGCCTCGCCCATGACCTACGTCTTCGACGGGCGGCAATACGTCGCGATCGCGGCGGGGGCGACGATCTTCGCCTTCGCCCTCATGGACTAGCGGATGGGACGCGTCCTCCTCGACGGCCTGTGGCTCGTCCTCGTGCTCGTCGTCACCGGCGCGGGCATGTGGCTCTCGTCCTCGCTCGCCCTGTACCTCAACGGGCCCGTCTGGCTGGCGTGGGTGCTGGGCGGCCTCGCCTTCCCTGTCCTCCCCCTGGCCTGGGAAGCGCGCGCGGCGGTCAAGCGCTCACGCACGCGCAGCCTGCGCCAGCCGTTCTTCACGGTCTGGGATCGCATCGTGCTGCGGACCCTGGCCGTGAACCTGCTCATCGTCGGCGTCCTGCTCGCGCGGTGGCCCACGGCCTCGTTCACCGCCCTGGCCACGCGTGGAGACTGGTTCCTCCAGGGCCGGGCGGACCAGGGGGCGCGCGCGGCGCGCGTGGTCCTCTTCCGCACCGCGGGCGGGCTGGAATGGCTGTACCGCCTCGCCCACGACAATCCCAACGAGCCGTACCTCGCGCGCACGAGGAAGGCCGAGGTCGGGCCGTCGCCGCTTCCCGTCCCCGTGCCGATCGCGAGCACGGCCGCGCGCCCGCCGACGCCGTCGGTCGACGGCGGGAGCGGCTCACCCGCGCCTCCGACGGAAGTCCCAACGTCGCCCGCGCCCGTCGGCACTGCGCCCGACACACCCGAGACCCCGCAGCGTCTGGCCGACGGAACTCCCTTCTGGCCGCTCCCCGCCGAGCTCCACCCGGCGGTGACGGCCCTGCCCGCCAGCGCGGAGACCAGCATAGCTTCCGTGGCGCAGTACATCGCGCAGCGGGAGACGGACCCCTGGATGCGGGTCAAGGCCCTGCACGACTACGTGGCCGATCGCGTGAGCTACGACGTGGAGGCCCTTCGATCGAAGACGTATCCGCCCCAGGACGCGCAGACCGTCTTTCGGACTCGGCGGTCCGTCTGCGCGGGCTACGCGAACCTGCTCGCGGCCATGGGCACGGCCGCCGGCGACGAGATCGTCGTGGTCGGGGGCGATTCGCGCACGGACGGCGGCGATCTGAGCGGCGTCGGCCACGCCTGGAACGCGGCGCGGATCGGCGGGCGCTGGGTCCTCCTCGACGCGACCTGGGACGCGGGTCCGGTCACGGACGGCCGCTTCGTGAAACGATACTCGACCGAGTTCCTTTTCGCGCCGCCCGACGTGCTGGGTCTCTCCCACTTCCCGGACGAGGAGCAGTGGCAACTCCGCCATCCCGCCCTCTCGCGTGGCGAGTTCCTGCGCCAGCCCATGATGCGCCCGCGCTTCTACGCGGAGGGGTTCACGCTCGTCTCCCCCGATCGTCCCCAGGTGACGGTGGACCGCGTCTTCGAAGCGTCCCTGCGCAACCCCCGCCATCGCTACGTTATGGCGCGGTACGAGAAGCGCGAGAGCGGCGTCCGGGCGGACTGCGAAGTGGATCAGGGACCCTCGGTGTCGGTACGCTGCGCGCTCCCGGACGAGGGGAGGTACCGCGTCGTCCTCCTCTCCAATCGCGAGGAGTACGGCACGTACCTGGGAATCGGCGAGATCGAAGCGCTGAGGGGGAGCGGGCACTGAGATATGCTTTCGCGATCCCACGGCCATCGATGAGAATCTGCGTCCGCTCGATCGTCGCCGTCGCGCTGCCCGCCGCCTTCGCCCTCGGCTTCGCGGGCGCGAACGGAGCAGGCAAGGAAGGGGACTGGCGCAGCTACGGCGGCGATCCCGGCGGGCGCCGCTACTCCGCGCTGGCCGAGATCGACCGCGGCAACGTCGGCCGGTTGAAGAGGGCGTGGACGTATCACACCGGCGACCTCGACGCGCCCTCCAGCGTCCAGCCTCCCGCCTTCGAGAGCACGCCATTGGCCGTGGCGGGCGTGCTCTTCGTCTCGACGCAGAGCGGCGGCGTGATCGCGCTCGACGGCGACACCGGCCGGGTGGTGTGGACCTTCGTGCCGCCGCCTCGCCCCGGCCGTTCGAAGCTGCCGCGCGACGTGCACCGCGGGGTCTCGTATTGGGAGGCGGCCGACGGCGCCGACCGGCGCATCCTCTACGGCACGCCCGACGGGCGGCTGGTCGCGCTCGACGCGGGCAGCGGTCTTCCGAAGGCGGGCTTCGGTCAAGGCGGGATGGTCGACCTCCGCGTGGGCGTGGCCGATGCCTGGCCGGAGGCGCCGCTCGGCGTCTCCTCCCCACCGGCGATCTACCGCGATCTGGTGATCACGGGGACGCACCTCCAGGAGTATCCGGCTCTCGGTCCCGCGGGAGACGTCCGTGCCTTCGACGTGCGCACGGGAGCGCTCGTCTGGCGCTTCCAGACCGTGCCGCGTTCCGGCCAGCCCGGCCACGAGACCTGGGAAGGGGATGGCGGCAAGGACCGCTCCGGCGCGAACGTCTGGTCCGTGATCAGCGTGGACGTGGAGCGCGGTCTCGTCTTCCTCCCCGTTGGCTCCGCGACCTACGACTTCTACGGCGGGGACCGCAAGGGGACGAACCTCTACGCGAATTCGCTCGTCGCGCTCGATGCGGCCACGGGGGCGCTCCGATGGCACTTCCAGACGGTGCATCACGACGTGTGGGACTACGACCTTCCCGCGCAACCCGCGCTCGTGACCGTGAAGCGGGAGGGCCGCGAGGTGCCGGCCGTCGCCCAGGTCACGAAGACGGGATTCGTGTTCGTGCTGGACCGCGTCACCGGACAGCCCTTGTTCCCGGTCGAGGAGAAGCCGGTGCCCGCGAGCACGGTGCCGGGAGAAATGACGTGGCCGACGCAGCCCGTGCCCTTGCGGCCGCCGCCCCTCGTGCGGCAGTCGATCACGCGCGAGCAGCTCAGCCAGGTCACGCCGGACTCGGCCCGCCAGTGCCGCGAGCTGTTCGACGCCGCGGTCACGGGGCCGCTCTTCACGCCGCCCGGCGCGGGGCTCACGCTCACGTTCCCGGGCACGCTCGGCGGAGCGAACTGGTCGGGGGCCGCCTTCGACGCCGTTCGCCGGCGCCTCTACGTCAACGTCAACGAGGTCGGGGCGCTGGGCGGGCTCCAGGCCCTGGGTCCCGCGGCGCCGTTGCCCTACCGCCGGGCCAGCCCCTGGGGCGAATACCCCCGTTTCTGGGATTCGAATCGCTGGCCGTGCCAGCAGCCTCCGTGGGGCACGCTGAACGCCGTGGACCTGGACGAAGGTGTCATCGCCTGGAGAGTCCCCCTGGGTGTGGTCGATGCTCTGGTGGAGCGCGGGCTGCCTCCCACGGGAACGCCCAGCCTCGGCGGCGCCATCGCGACGGTCGGCGGCCTCGTGTTCATCGCCGGCACCAACGACGCGCGCCTGCGCGCCTTCGACACGGACAGCGGGCGCGAGCTGTGGGTGGATCGCCTCGAAGCGAGCGGCCATGCGACCCCGATGACGTATCGCGGACGGAGCGGCCGGCAGTTCGTGGTCATCGCCGCCGGCGGGGGAGGCTACCTCAGCCGCACGACGTCCGACGTGGTGGCCGCGTACGCGCTCCCTCCCCCCTGACCGCGCCGCCAGGGAGCGCCAGGGGTCGGGCTACAATCGCCCCCTGTCCCCGCAAACCCCGAGGATTCTCGCGCTCGCCCTGCTGGGCGGGCTGGGCTTGGCCCGCTCGTCCGGCGCATCCCCCGCTCATGGCGAGCCCGTCACCCGGGCCGCGCGCGTGACCGTTCCCATCTCCGTGGACGGGCGCCTCGGCGAAGACGAGTGGGGTCAGGCGCCGGTGGCGGAGGGGTTCGTCCAGCGCGAGCCCCACGAGGGCGCGCCCGCGACGGAGCCCACGGAGATGCGCCTCCTCTACGACGACGCCGCCCTCTACGTCGGGGTGCGCCTTCATGACAGCGAGCCCGGCCGCATCATCCGCCAGCTCTCCCGCCGCGACGACGTCGCGGAGGCGGACAGCTTCTCGATCTTCCTCGATCCGCACCACGACCACCTCACGGGCGTCGAGTTCCAGGTGAGCGCGGCCGGCGTCCAGCGCGACGCGGTCCTCTACGACGACAACTTCGAGAGCGACGCCTGGGACTCGGTCTGGGAATCGGCCGTCACCGTGGATGCGCAGGGCTGGGTGGTGGAGATGCGCATACCCTTCTCGCAGCTGCGCTTCCCGGCCACGGCCCGGCCCGTCTGGGGCGTGAACGCGCGGCGCATCGTGCGCCGCAAGTCCGAGGTCTCCTGGCTCGCCCTCGTGCCGAGCAGCGAGAGCGGGCTGGCTTCGCGCATGGCGCACCTCGAGGGCCTGCGCGGCATCCCTCCCGTGAGGCACCTCGAGCTGCTGCCGTACGCCTCCGTGCGCGAGGAGTACGTCGCGCCTCCGCGACCGGGCAATCCGTTCAACGACGGGTCGCGGCCGTTCGGGGGCGCGGGCCTCGACGTGAAATACGGCCTCGCCAGCAACATGACGCTTGCGGGCGCCATCAATCCCGATTTCGGGCAGGTCGAGGTCGACCCGGCCGTGGTCAACCTCACCGCCTACGAGACCTTCTTCGAGGAGAAGCGGCCCTTCTTCACCGAGGGAGCGCAGGTCTTCTCGCACTTCGCGCGCAGCGGGTCCAGCGACTACACGACCTTCTTCTATCCGGAGCCGCAGCTCTTCTATTCGCGCCGCATCGGACGCGCGCCCCAGGGCCGCGCCGTCGGCGACTACGTCGACGTGCCCGCCGCCACCACCATCCTGGGCGCGGCGAAGCTGACCGGCCGCACGAGCGGAGGTTGGACGGTCGGGATCGTGGAAGCGGTCACCGGCCGCGAGTACGCGCAATACTCCAGCGGCCTCGTGAGCAGCCGGGGCGAGGTCGAGCCCCTGACGAACTACTTCGTCGGGCGCGGGGAGCGCGAGCTGGGACGGCGGGCGGGCGTCGCGGTGCTGGCCACCGCGGTGAATCGGTCGCTGGGACCGAGCCTGGACGGGCTTCTGGTGAGCCAGGCCTACGTGGGCGGGGCCGACGGCCACGTGCTCCTCGACCCGCGCAGGGGATGGGTCCTCTTCGGCGGCATCGCCGGCAGTACGGTGTCGGGGAGCCGGGCCGCGGTCCTGCGACTGCAGACGAGCGCCCAGCGTTATTACCAGCGGCCGGACGCCCCCCACGTGAGCGTCGATCCGCAGGCGACCTCCCTCTCCGGATGGAGCGGCCGGATCGGCCTCAACAAGAACAGCGGCAACCTCACCGCGAACGCCAGCGTGTGGGGGATCAGCCCGGGGTTCGAGCCCAACGACGCCGGCTTCGCCACCCAGACCGATCGCGGTGGCGCCCACGGGATGCTGACCTGGCGCAAGCTCCGGCCGGACCGCTGGACGCGCACGCGCCAGGCCTGGGTGTCGAAGTGGTGGACCTTCAACTACGGCGGCGAGTCGCAAGGCGACGGCGTGCAGGCCGCCGCCAACGTGCAGCTCCTGAACTACTGGAGGGTCAACCTCGGCCTGCAGCGGTCGTGGGCCACGCTGGACGACAAGCTCACGCGTGGCGGTCCCACCGTCATCCGCCCGGGCATCGAGTCCGTGACCGCCACCGTCGTGACCGACAGCCGGCGCCGCATGTGGGGCAGCGCGTCTTTCACCGCGCAGCGGCGCGATTTCGGCAACTGGATGCGCACCCTGGGCGGCGAGCTGAGCCTCAAGCCCTGGTCGGCCCTCACCCTGGCCGCGGCCCCGACCTTCCTGCGCGTGCACAACGTGGCTCAATACCTCGCCACCGTGCCGGACGCGACGGCGACCGCCACCTACGGGTCGCGCTACGTCTTCGGCGGGCTCGACCAGAGCGAGCTGTCGATTCCCCTGCGCGTCAACCTCGTGCTCTCCCCGAAGCTGTCGCTGCAGCTCTACACGCAGGCGCTCCTCTCCACCGGCGACTACCCCACGATCAAGGAGCTGGCCGAGCCCCGCACCTACGATTTCCCCGTGTATGGCGTGGACGTGGGGACGGTAGGCCTCGTGCCCGGCGGCTCCGCCTACGTCATCGATCCCGACGGCGCGGGCGCGGCCAGCTCCTTCCGCCTGCCCGTCCCCGATTTCAACGTGAAGGCGCTGCGCGCGAACGCGGTCCTGCGCTGGGAGTTCCGGCTGGGCTCGACCCTGTACTTCGTGTGGACGCAGCGGCGGCAGGACCAGGCGTATCCCGGCGACTTCTCGTTCTCCCGCGACACGCGTGCGCTGCTGCGAGCCCCCTCCGACGACGTCTTCATGATCAAGGTCGCCTGGTGGCTGGGGCGGTGAGCACGCCGCCCGCGGACTCGCCGCCGCTCCCCGGAAGGCTGACGTCCGTGGACGTCTATCGCGGGTTCGTGATGCTGCTGCTCCTGGCCGAGTCGCTGCGGTCCTGCGAGGTGGCGGACGCGCTTCCGGGCTCGGTGTTCTGGGCCTTCTTCTGCCATCACCAGAGCCACGTGCCGTGGGTGGGCGCGTCGCTGCACGACCTCATCCAGCCGTCCTTCTCCTTCCTGGTGGGCGTGGCCCTGGCCTTCTCCGCGGGCTCGCGCACCGCGGCCGGCCAGCCCCGGTCGCGCCTCCTCCGGCATGCGCTCTGGCGGGCGGTCGTGCTCGTCTTCCTCGGCATCTGGCTCCGCTCCGTCGGGCGGCCGCAGACCTACTTCACGTTCGAGGACACGCTGACGCAGATCGGGCTCGGCTACGTATTCCTGGTCCTTCTCGCCCTGCGGCCGCGGCGGGATCAATGGCTGGCTCTCGCCTGCATCCTCGCCGGCTACGGGGCCGCCTTCGCCTGGTATCCGCGCCCTTCGGCGGAGTTCGACTACGCGGCCGTGGGCGTGCCCGCGGACTGGCCCCATCACCTGAGCGGGTTCGCCGCGCACTGGAACAAGAACAGCAACCTGGCCTGGGCGTTCGACGTGTGGTTCCTGAACCTCTTCCCGCGCGAGCGTCCGTTCGCCTTCAACGGCGGCGGGTACGCCACCCTCAGCTTCATCCCCACGCTCGGCACGATGATCCTGGGCCTCCTCGCGGGCGGGATCCTGCGCCGGGATCAGCCGCCGCGGGCCCGCCTGCGCTGGTTGGCCCTCGCCGGCCTGGCCGGAATCGGGTCAGGGTGGCTGCTCGGCGCCGCGGGCCTCTGCCCGATCGTCAAGCGCATCTGGACGCCGAGCTTCACGCTGTGGAGCGGCGGCGTCTGCCTGCTCTTCCTGGCCGGCGCCTACGCGCTCGTCGACGTGTACGGGCATCGCCGCTGGGCGTTCCCGCTGGTGGTGATCGGGATGAACTCGATCGCCGCCTACTGCCTCTACGAGCTGACGGCGCGCTTCATCGCGGCCAGCCTGCGCACGCATCTGGGGGACGCGACCTTCCGGATGGCGGGGGATCCCTACCTGCCGTTCGTACAGGGCCTGGCCGTCGTCCTCGTGATGTGGCTCATCCTCTTCTGGATGTACCGGAGGCGGATCTTCCTTCGGATCTGATCAGCTGAGGAAGCGGTTGCTGAGCGCGTATTCGCCGTCTTCGCCGTTGTGGGCCTTCACGCTGTTGACGATGATCATGACGATCCCGTAGAGCACGGCGATGCCGAAGACCATGATCAATATGATCACGAGAGGGCCGAGGAAGAAACCGAGGATCAACGAGAGCAGGAAGAACAAGGTGAGGGAGATCTGGAAGTTGAGGGAGGCCTTCCCGTGCTCGTCGACGAAACTGGAGTCCGCCTTGCCCGACATCCACACGATCACGGGTCCGATGATGTTGCCGAACGGAATGATGAAGCCCGTGAGCGCGGTGAGATGGCAGAGCATGGCCATGTTCTTCTCGCGATCGGTGGCGAGGCCCGCGTGTTGAAGACGGTTGTCGTGGAACTCGCGCGAGCCGGGCGCGGGGCCGTCGTAGACCTGCTCTCCGCCCGCCGCCGCCGCCGCTTCTCCGCCCCCGGAGGCTCCCGCGGGCTCGTCGCCCCTCTGGGTGGCGCGCCACTTCTCGTATTCTTCCTTCGATTGGAACCGAGGCATGAAACCCTCCTTGCCGGTTTGCCGGACACGCAAGTGGGACGACCAGTGAAGGGATCGCTCGGCCGCGCGCGGGCGGGGTGGTTCCCTGGGAAGAGGCTGGTGCGCGGATGGTAGGGCGGGTACGCGTCGCCGGTCAAGATCGAACGCTCAGCGCCCTGCTCGTCCCCGTCCTTCTGATGGTATCGGCGGGGTGGGGGAGCGAAATTCCCGGGAGCCCGTCACCCGCGTCCTCCCGTGGCTGGCCGGCCCTCGGTGGGGGGCCCCAGGGCATCCGTTACTCGCCCCTCGACCAGATCGACCGGACCAATGTCCGGCAGCTCGAGGTCGCGTGGACGTTCGACTCGGGCGAGGAGGGTGGGCTGCAAGCGGCTCCCATCGTCGTGGACGGCGTCGTCTACACGACGACGCCGAAACATCACGTGGTCGCCCTCGACGCCGCCGCGGGAACGCTCCTCTGGAAGTTCGATTCCGGCATCCCGCTCAGCGGCGCGAACCGCGGCGTGACGTATTGGGAGAGCGGCGGCGACCGCCGCGTGTTCACGGGGCAGGACCACTTCGTCTACGCGCTCGACGCGCGCACGGGCCGGCCCATCCCTGCCTTCGGCCGCGGCGGGCGCATCGACCTCGCGGAGGACCTGGGCCGGCCGCCCGCGGAGCAGTCGATCCGTCTGACCACGCCCGGTGTCGTCTACAAGGACCTGCTCATCGTCGGCGGACGGGTGAGCGAGGGATTGCCCGCAACGCCGGGCGACGTCCGCGCCTACGACGTGCGCTCAGGCGCGCGGCGCTGGTCGTTCCACACGATTCCGCATCCGGGGGAGACGGGCTACGACACCTGGCCCCCCGACGCCTGGAGATACAGCGGCGCCGCCAACAACTGGGCGGGAATGGCGCTCGACGAGGCCCGCGGCATCGTCTACGTGCCCACGGGTTCGGCCGCCGCCGATTTCTACGGCGCCAACCGCGCCGGAGACAACCTCTTCGCGAACTCGCTGCTCGCCCTGGACGCGGCCACCGGGAAGAGGATCTGGCATTTCCAGGCCGTGCACCACGACATCTGGGACCGGGATTTCCCGTCGCAGCCCAGTCTCGTCACCGTGACCCGCGACGGCGCCCGCGTGGACGCGGTCGCCCAGACGAGCAAGCAGGGTTACGTCTTCCTGTTCGACCGCGCGACGGGGGCGCCGCTCTTCCCGATCGAGGAGCATCCTTTCCCTCCGAGCACGCTGGAGGGCGAGGTCACGGCAAAGGCCCAGCCGCTTCCCACGCGCCCGGCGCCCTTCGCGCGCCAGCGCCTGACGGAGGAAATGCTCACGCGCCGCACGCCGGAGGCGCGGCAGGCCGCGGTGGAGGCGCTGCGCAAGCTGCGAAGCGATGGGCAGTTCGTGCCCTTCGGGGTGGACAAGGACACGATCGTCTTCCCGGGATTCGACGGCGGCGCGGAGTGGGGTGGCTCCGCCTTCGACCCCCAGAGCGGGCTCCTCTACGTCAACGCCAACGAGATGGCGTGGACGGGCGGCCTCGCTCCGAGCGTGCCCGTGACGGGCGGACGCACGCTCTACCTGCGGTCGTGCGCGTCGTGCCACCGCGACAATCGCCGGGGCGCTCCTCCCCAGATCCCGTCCCTCGTGGACGTCGCTCGCCGACGCGCGGAAGGCGACCTGTATCGGATCGTGCGCAAGGGCGAAGGCCGCATGCCGGGTTTCCCGACGCTGTCGGACGACGAAGTGGATGCGCTGGTCTACTACTTGAAGACGGGCCAGAGCCGCCGCGTGACGGCGTCCATGCCGGCGGCGTCGCTGAAGTACCGGTTCACCGGGTACAAGAAATTCCTGGACGCCGACGGCTATCCCGCGATCGCCCCGCCCTGGGGCACGCTCACCGCCATCGACCTCGACACCGGCGACCACGCCTGGCAGGTTCCGCTCGGCGAATACCCCAAGCTGGCCGCGACGGGTCTCACGAACACGGGCAGCGAGAACTACGGCGGCCCCGTCGTGACCGCAGGAGGCCTCGTGTTCATCGGGGCTACATGCTTCGACAAGAAGGTCCGCGCCTTCGACAAGGCCACGGGGGCGGTGCTCTGGGAGGCGACGCTGCCGTTCTCCGCCATCGGCACTCCCGCGACGTACGAGGTCGGGGGGCGCCAGTTCGTCCTCGTCCCTGCCGGCGGCGGCAAAGACGGCGGTCCGAGCGGCGGTCTCTACGTCGCCTTCGCGCTGCCGCGAGCCGGTCCGGCGCCTGCCCATTGACCGCGGCGGCGGCCGGCGTCCGGCCTGACCTTCAGATGTACGCGATGCAGTCGATCTCGACGAGCGAGTTCCCGGGGATGCCGCCCGCGGCCGCGATCGTCGTGCGCACGCCCGGCTCCAGCCCGAAGCGTCCGAGGAACACCTCGTTCATGGCCGCGTAGTCCTTGAGGTCGTTCAGGTAGACGTTCACCTTGAGGACCTTCTCCATCGAGGACCCGTTGTCCTCGAGCTTCTTCTGGATCTCCTTCAGGACGTGATCGGTGTGGGCCTTGATGTCGCCGTCGAAGTGGGCGCCGATGCCGGAGATGAAGAGAAGGTTCCCGTAGGACACGGCGGGGGAGAAGAGGGCCTGCTTCTCGGGCGCCTTGCCGTCCTTCCAGAGGACCTTCTTCACCGGCTTCTCCGGCGCGGGCGCGGCCGCGGGCGCCTTGGCGGGGGCCTTGTCCTTGGCCTGCGCGGCGGCCGCGCTCGCGCCCACCGTGGCCACGGCCAGGGCCGGAGCCTTGGCCAGGAAGCTTCTGCGGTTCGACTTCGCCATCGTTACCTCCCAGGGCCGCCGGCCCAGCGGGGATCGCTCGTCGACTTGTAGTCGGGCGGGAGCGTCGTCCAATCCGGGCGGGCCAGGCCGTTCAGGTCGTAGACCACCTTGCCGTCTCGCAGCGTCATCTCGCAGACGAGCTTCTGCTTCGCGCGCAGGCGCCCGCCGAACGAATCCACGAATCCGAAGTTGCCGTTCTCGAGGCGCAGCACGGCGACGTCCGCGCCCGCTCCCACCGAGAGGTTTCCGAGCCCTTCCTGCTTGATCTCCCGGGCCGGGTTCCAGGTGGACTGCTTGATCACGTCGTCGAGGCTCAGGCCCAGGGCGAGGAACTTGCTCATCACGTTGATCTGGTCCTTCATCCCCGCGTTCATGCTGCCGATGTGCAGGTCGGTGGAGATGGAGTCGGGCACGAAGCCTTCCTTGATCGAGGGCACCGCGACCCGCCAGGCGAAGCTGCCGCCGCCGTGGCCGACGTCGAAGATCACGCCGCGCTTGCGCCCCTCGACGAGCCCGGGGTTCACGTGTCCGTCCACCAGCTCGTGGCGCAGCCCCGAGTACATGTGGGTGTAGATGTCGCCGGGACGGAGCTTCTTGGTGACGAGCTCCGCCACTGGCCGCTCCGGTTTGTCGGAGCCGAAGTCCACCATGACCGGAATGTTGGCGATCGTGCCCGCCTGCACCGCGTTCTCCACCGGCGTCCATTCGGGGCCGGCGTAGTGCGCGGTCTTGATGCCGACGATCACGCCGGGATACTTCTTGGCCATCTCCGCCGCCGGAGCCGCGGCCATGTCCGCGAGGTCCTGCTCGTAGGCGCCACCGCGCATCCCGTTGCCGACGATGTTGAGGAAGGCGAGGACGCGCGTCTTGGAGCGGTCGATGACGCGGGTCTTGAACTCCTCGAAGTTGCGCCAGCCCGCGCAGCCGGCGTCGGCCACCGTCGTCACGCCCACGCGCAGCGTGTAGCCGTCGGGGTAGAGGCTGTTGTCGCCCGCGTACGAGTTCTTCTCGCCCGTGCCCGCGAAGACGTGCACGTGGATGTCGATGAGGCCGGGCGTCACGTAGAGGCCGCTCACGTCGACGACCTTGAAGGCCTCGGCGGGATCGATCTTCGCCGCCACCGCCGCCACCTTGCCGCCCGCGATGGCCACGTCGCGCACGGCGCTGATCCCGTTCTTCGCGTCGATGAGGTGACCGCCCTTCAGGAGCAGGTCGTACTTCGGCTCCGCCGCGGAGACGGAGCCGGCGAGGGCCAGACCGAGGAGACCGAGAAGCCGCGAGATCTCCATGGGCTCAGCCCCGCCGCCCGGTGCGCCGCCGCGCCGACCACTTGCCGGCCAGGTATTCGCCCATGTCCAGGGTCCCTCCCATCTCGTCGCCGGACACCTTGCCCGTGAAGTTGTAGGCGATGGAGTCGCCGCTCTGCTCGCCCAGGAAGCTGCGGATGCGCACGCTGTCGCCGTCGATCGTGCCCGTGAGGTCGCGGGAGAGGAAGTCGCCGCGATGGGAACCGTCGAGGTCGTTGCCGCGCTGGCGCAGGTTGAGGCCGTGGTTGGACGTGCCCGCCGCGTATTCGACCTTCACGTCCCACTGGCCGCTCAGGTCGGCGGCCGCGGCCGCCGGCGCCGGCGCGTCGTCCTTGTGGGGCGGGTTCGAGAGGAGGGCGACGAGCTTGTCGGCCACGATCTTCTCGTCGCCGGCGGCCATCATGTAGGGGTTCACGCTCACGCCGGTGAGGGCGGGGTTCGAGTCGTGCCGGGCCGCGAACACGCCGACGCGGGGGTCGCCCTCGTAGAGCGTGCGCGCGGCGGCATCACCGGCGAGGCCGAACTGCTTGCGGTCCCAGAAGACGCGCAGGGAGGGCATGCGGTTCGAGAGCCCCTTGGGCTGGACGATCGTGGTGGTGACACCGCTGATGGCGGACACGCGCTTGCCGACGGAATCGAGCCAGGAGGTCCACGTCTTCCACTCCGCGTCGTGGTCGCGCTTCATCCACATCTCGACGGCCATGAGCATCCCGATCGCTTCTTCCTTGCCGACCTTGTAGCCGCGCGAGTAGCCGTGATGGGGCGCGCTGTGGACCCAGGCCGCCTTCACGAGGTCCTTGCGCCCCAGGAGCAGGCCCGCGGCCTGCGGCCCGCGCAGGCACTTGCCGCCGCTGTAGCCCACGAGGGTGGCGCCGTTCTGGAGATGGACGTTGGGCACGGTGAGGATCTCGGCGGCGGCGTCGACGAGCACGGGCACGCCGCGGGGTTGCGCGATGGAGGCGACGAGCTTGGTGGGGAGCGCGCTCTCGTCCGCCTCCGGGCTGGCCAGGATGTAGATGAGGGCGGTGCGCGGGCCCAGCGCGGCTTCCAGCTCCGCCGGCGTGGTCACCTCGATCACGCGCACGCCCACGCCGCGCAGGGCCGCGTCATACACGTTGCGCGAATGTTTGGGGATGATGACCTCGTCCTTGGCGAACCCGTTGAGGTTCGGGATGCGGATGTGCAGGTCGGGATTGCCGCCGGCCACGCAGGCCGCGGTGGCGTGGGTGAGGGCGGCCGAGCAGCCGCTGGTCACGAGGCCCCACTCCGCGCCCGTGAGCGTGGCCAGGCGGGCGCCGACCGCCTCCGCCAGCTCGTCGAGGTGTACGTAGTGCTGTGAAGCCGCGGCCATGGCGGCGCGGACCTCGGGGAGCATGGTCGAGCCGCTGAGGATCGTGTACGTGCCACGCGCGTTGATGAGGGGACGCACGCCGATGGATTGGTAGATGTCGGGGCCAACGCGCAGGCCGATGCCCGCGGGGGCGGCCACGGGAGGTGGAGCCGGGGCCGCCGCCGCGGCTTCGCCGGCGAGGATCTCCGGGAAGGCCAGGGCGGCACCTCCCAGCAGTCCGCTCCTGCGCAGCAGCTCGCGCCGAGAGATTCCTTCGCAGCTCATGGCTTCTCCTCCTGGGCTCTCTTGTGGGATTGGCCGGATTATATCGATCTGAGAGTGGGAAGGGCCGGCACCCGTTCCGCCTCAGGTTGTGACAGAGTTCACTCCGGCCGGTGGGGGCGCGGCGAGAGGATAGGCCTCCGGCGGCCGAGGCGGGGGGGTACGAGTCATGCCTGCCGACTACAAGCTGCGCCTCGGCGACGGGACCATCCTGGCCGTGGACGAAGGGGGCCTGCGTACCTGGCTCCTCGACGACAAGGCGATGGTCCAGCCGGCGGGCTCGCGCCGCTGGATACCTCTGAAGGAAGCGCTGGCCCACGTCCAGGCGCAAGCCGCGGCCGAGGCCCGGCGTCTCGCGGCGATGCCGAAGCCGGCGCCCCCGCCTCCGGCGCCGGAGCTGCCTCTCGTGCCTCCGCCTCCGCCGCCGGCTCCCGCGCCGCCACCGGCGGCGGTCGCGCCGCCGCCGGCACCGGTCGTCGCAGCGCCGGTCGTGTCGCCCCCGCCCCCGCCTCCGGTGCCGCCGCCCGCCCCGGAGCCGGCACCGCCCGCGCCCAAGCGCGTGGCCGAGCCCGCTCCGGCAGAGTTCGCGCTGCCCGAGCCGGAGCCGTTCTTCGTGCCAACCGCGCCCGCGCCGCCGCCGCCGCCGCCGAAGCCCGTGCCTCCGCCGGCACCGGCGGTAAAGGCCACGCCGCCGCCGCCCCCCGTCGTGGCGGCACCGAAAGTCGCCGCACCACCGATGATGGCGGCGCCTCCAGCGCCCGCGCCCGCGCCACCCCGTCCGATCGCCGTCCCCGCGGTCAAGCCCGCGAGCCCGCCGACGGCCTCGCCGCTGGATCTGGCCGAAGTCGCGCGCACCGCCTTCGTCGCTCCCGTCGAAGACGTCCCGGAGCTGGAGGAGCCGCTCGAGCCGGCGCCCCCGCCGTCCCACGAGCTCCCCGTCATTCCCTTCAAGCCGCTCGACGAGGCCGCGCTTCGGGAGCGGGCCCGAGCGACGATCCATCGGGACGAGGAGAAGGTCGAGAGTCCATCGCGCCCGACTCCGGACGTGGATCCGCTCACGCTCGCGACGCGCAAGGGTCAGGACCTGCTCGCCACCGCGACCGCGCGCGTCAAGGAGATCGTCGCGAGCGCAAAGCAGCCCGCTCCGCTGCCGCCCACGCCCGGGACGCCACCGCGCGAGCCGATGGCACCGCCGCCACCCGTCACCGAGCTACCCGTCCTGCGTTTCGCGGACGAGAAGGCGCCCGCCGCCCGCCGGCCCGCGATGGCGATGAAGACCAAGCTGCTCATCGCGGGCGCCATCGCCGCCGTCCTGGTGATCGCGACGGGCTGGGCGTGGATCCCCGCGCTCCTCCAGGCCGGGCGGCGCTGGGCCTCGCGCACGGAGAAGAAAGAAGCGTCGCCCTCGCCGTCGCCGGCCTCGCCGACTCCGCCCCCTCCGACGTTGCCACCCGACGTACAGGTCGCCGTCGATCAGCTCCCGCACCTGACGCCGGAGACGATCCAGGTCGTGATGAAGAAGAGCGCCTACCGCCCACGCGATCCGGCGGAGATCTTCTCGCGCGCGGAGACGGCGGCCGTGCGCGGCATGTCGTCGCTGCCCGAAGAGGAGGCCAACGAGCTCAGCGCGCTGCGCCTGGCCGTGGCGCGCTCCCTGCGGCCGACGGACCGCCAGCGCGTCCGCGGCTACGAGCGGATCCGCACCGGGCGCGAGCTGCTCTCCGTGAGCGAGGACGTCAAGGTCCTCGCCCTCTTCGCTCGCGGCGTGCGTGCCTTGCCCCCCGAGAAGCGCGCGCGGCTGCAGGAGCTGCTGGGCAAGGCCATCGTGGCCGAGCTCGGACCGCTGCCATCGCCCGATGGGACGTATTCGGCGGCTACTCCCGGTCGCTGATACACCGGGCGGCCGGCCGCCTCAGGTTCCGACTCGTGCACATCCAGATCGCTCCGGACCACGACGAGATGAGCCGGAAAGCGGCGATCTTCATCGCGCGTGCGCTGCGGCAGAAACCCGGCCTGGCGCTCGGGCTGGCCACGGGCGCGACGCCGACGCGCACGTACGAGCGGCTGGCGCAGAGGCGGAGGCGCCAGCCCGCGCTCTTTCGCGGCGTGCGAGTGGTCAAGCTGGACGAATGGCTGGGGCTGCCTCTGGACCACCCGGCGACGTGCGAGACTTATCTCCGAGAGCAGGTGTTGGGTCCCTGGGGCGTGCCGCGCTCGCGTTACCTCGGTTTCCACAGCCGGCCCCGCCACCCGCGGGCGGAATGCGCCCGCGTCGCGCGGGGGCTCGCCCGTCGCGGCCGCCTCGACCTGTGTGTGCTCGGCCTGGGTCGCAACGGGCATCTCCTGATGAACGAGCCGGCGCCCGCGCTGGCCGCGGGCCCGCACGTCGCCCGCCTCGCCCCCTCCACGCGCGCCCATTCGATGGTGCGCGCCTTGAAAGCGCCTCCGCGCCGCGGCCTCACGATGGGGATGGCCGACATCCTGCAATCGCGCGCGATCCTGGTCCTCGTCTCCGGCCGCGAAAAGACCGCGCCCCTCCGGCGCATGATGAGCGGCGCGGTCACGACCCGCTGTCCGGCGTCTCTCCTGTGGCTGCACCCCGACGTGACGGTCCTTTGCGATCGGGAGGCGTGGCCGCTCCGACGGAGGATGAAGCGTTGACGGAAACCGGGCGCACGGTGGGCATCGACATCGGCGGCACCAAGGTCGCCGTCGCCACCGTGAGCGTCGCCGGCGCGGTCTTGCGCGAAGCCACGTTCCCGACCGAGTCGAATCAGGGTTTCGCCTCCGGCCTCCTGCGGATCACGGAAGCGGTCACGCGCGTGATCGCGGATACGGGCTGGACCGCGCAGGATCTGGCCGGAATCGGCATCGGGTGCGCGGGGCCCGTGGACCCCGTACGCGGCACGATCCACAACCCGCACACGCTGCCGGGCTGGGTGGACGCCGACATCGTGAGCCCCTTGCATGAAGCCTTCGGATGCCCCGTCGTTCTCGAGAACGACGCGGACATGGCCCTGCTGGGCGAGTGCCGGTCGGGTGCGGGCCGCGGCTTCGACCCGGTGGTCATGCTGACGTTCGGCACCGGAATAGGCGGCGCCGCCGTTCGCGGAGGCGTGTTGCTGCGCGGTGTGGGGGGCGAGCATCCGGAGCTCGGCCATCTCCCCGCCGACCCGGGCGGTCCGCGCTGCTATTGCGGAGCGAGCGGCTGCTTCGAATCGCTCGCCTCCGGCACGGCGCTCACCGCGGCCGCGCGCATCGTCGGCTTGACCGATGGCGCCGAGCTCCTCACGCGGGCGCGAGAGGGCGAGGACACCGCCCGGCGCATTCGCGCCGACGCGCTGGCCGCCACGGCCAGCGCAACCTGGACCATCCTGCACACGCTCCTGCCCGAGCGCATCGTGCTCGGGGGCGGCATGATGGACGAGCACTTCGAGGTCTTCGCGGAGGCGGTTCGTGGCGCGGTCGAACGCGCCACCCTCGTTCCGCCCCGGCGGATCACCGTAGCGCCGGCGGAGCTGGGGTGGCGGGCGGGAGTGGTGGGGGCAGCGGGCGCGGCCATGGCCGCCGCGGGGAGGGACTGAGGCATGCGGCAAGTCGGCGTCGGCCTGATCGGCTCGCAGTTCGTGTCCAGCATCCACGCGGAGGCGCTGCGCGCGTGTCCCCAGGCCGAGATCCGCGCCGTGGCCTCGCCGACGGCGGGCCATGCCCAGGCCTTCGCCGAGCGCTTCGCGATCGCGCGTCATTTCACCGACTACGCGGACATGCTCGCGCGGCCGGACATCGACATGGTCGTCGTGGGCGCGCCCAACGACATCCACTGCCGTGTCACCCTGGACGCGGCGGCCGCGGGCAAACACGTGGTGATGGAGAAGCCGCTCTGCCTCAGCCTCGCCGACGCGGACCGGATGATCGCGGCCTGCCGGCAGGCGAACGTGAAGCTGATGTACGCGGAGGAGCTGTGTTTCGCGCCGAAATACGTGCGGCTGAAGAAGCTCCTGGACAGCGGCGCCCTGGGCCGGCCCACTCTCGTGAAGCAATCCGAGAAACACGACGGCCCACACGCGGACCACTTCTGGAACGTCGATCGATCGGGTGGGGGCGTGACCATGGACATGGGGTGCCACGCCGTGGAGTTCTTCCGCTGGATGCTCGGGCGGCCGCCCATCAAGTCCGTGTACGCCCAGATGAGCACGAGCGTGCACGGCGAGAAGACGCGCGGCGAGGACAACGCGATCCTCATCCTGGAGTTCGAGGGCGGGGCCACCGCGATCGCGGAGGAGAGCTGGACCAAGCCGGGCGGCATGGACGACCGCGCCGAGGTCTACGGCACGCACGGCGTCGCCTACGCGGACCTCCTGCACGGCAACGCGATCGAGACCTACAGCGCGGTCGGTTACGACTACGCGGTGGAGAAGGCGGGCTCGACCAAGGGCTGGAGCTTCACGATCTACGAGGAGGCCTGGAACTACGGTTTCCACGGGGAGATGGCGCACTTCGTGGACTGCGTCCAGAACGATCGCAAGCCTCTCGTCACCGGCGAGGATGGGCGTGCGGTCCTGGAGGCGGTGATGGCGGCCTACGAGTCCGCGCGCACGGGGGGCAAGGTGGCGCTGCCGTTCGAGAGCAAGGCGCGCAAGCCCATCGACCTCTGGTGGGCGGCGGGAGAACGCTGATGGCGGGGCAGGGAATCGAACGGCGCGAAGTCCTGCGGATCATGGCCATGGCGGGCGCGGCCAGCGGCTTCCCCGGGTTCGCGCGCTGGACGTTCGCCTGCGGGCACGGGACGCCGGGGTTGCTGCAGGTGCGACCGGCGGCCTATACCCCGCGGTTCTTCTCCACGGACGAATACGCGACGCTCGTGCGCTTGACCGAGATCATCGTCCCCAGCGACGAAACACCGGGCGCGCGCGAAGCGGGCGCCAGCGAGTTCGTCGATTTCATGGTCGCGAGCAATCCCAAGATCCAGTACCCGTTCCGCTATGGCCTCACGTGGCTGGACGCCCAGGCGCGGGCGCTCCACGGTGCGGTCTTTCGCGAGCTCGACCTCGTGCGGCAGACCGGGTTGCTCGAGCCCCTCGCCTATCGCGCCCGCCATCGGCCCGGCGAAGACGAGGGCCGCACGTTCTTCAAGCTCCTCCGCGACTACACGCTCATGGGCTTCTACACGTCCAAGGTGGGCCTGCAGCAGCTCGACTACCCGGGTCTGCGCAGCTACTACCCCCGGCTGCCGGGATGTGCGCATCCGGACGATCCCGAACATCGGCATCTGGCCGGGCCGAAGGACTGAGGCCGCCGATGCCTTCTCGAACTTACGACGTGATCGTGATCGGTACGGGCGCGGGCGGCGGCATGGCCATCAAGACGTTGTGCGAGGCGGGCCTCTCGGTCTGCGCGCTCAACTCCGGCCGCAGGCTCGATCCGGCCAAGGACTTCCGGAATCACAAGCAGCCCTACGACATGCTCTACCGCGGGTTCGGCGATCCGCGGAAGAGCGGTGACTACTACCACATCGAGAACGAATACAGCCAGGGCGTGTGGGAGCACGGCATCACCTACACGACCGCGCCCGGCACGAGCTGGGAATGGCCGCGCTGCCACGCCGTGGGCGGCAAGACGAACTTCTGGGGACGCTCCGCCGCGCGCATGGGCGACGTCGACTTCAAGACGGCGAGCCTCGACGGCGGATACGACGTGGACTGGCCGGTGGCGTACGACGACATCGCGCCGTACTACAGCCGCGTGGAACGGATGATCGGCGTGGCCAGCACGGTGCAGGGGCGCCCGAGCAATCCCGACGGCGAGTACCTGCCGCCCATGCCGCTGCGATGCCTGGACCACATCCTCGAGTCGGGCTGCGACAAGACGGGCGTGCCGTACCTGCCGGACCGCCTGGCCCAGCTCACCGTGCCCCACGAGGGCCACCCGCCCTGCCACTACTGCGGCAACTGCACGGAGGGCTGCGACACCGGATCATTCTTCTCCACCCCATGGTTCCTCTTGCCCGCGGCGGAGAAGACGGGGAAGCTCGATCTGCGCACGAACGCGGTGGTCCGCGGCATCCTCGCCGGGGACGACGGACGCGCCAAAGGCGTGGCCTACGTCGATCGCGAGACGAAGCAGGAGATCGAGGTCCAGGCGAGGGCGGTCGTGGTGGCCGCCTCCTGCGTGGAGTCCGCGCGCATCCTGCTGAACTCGAAGTCCAGCCGATGGCCGAACGGAATCGCGAACTCCAGCGGGCAGGCCGGGCGCAACCTGTGCGATCACCTCTACGGGACGACGGGGTACGGGTACCTGCCGCAGCTCCTCGGCCAGCCTTCCTTTCCCGACAACGTCTCCGCCAGCCAGATCGTGTGGATGCCGCGCTGGCAGAACCTCGGCCGGCAGCAGGAGAAGTTCATCCGCGGATATTCGATCTACCCGACGGGCGGCTGCGGCGAGTACCCCTGGTTCCAGGAGCAGATCGAGGGGTTCGGGTCGTCGCTCAAGCGCGCCATCAAGCGGCACTATCCGACGCCGGTGTCGTTCTACTGCCAGATCCCGTCGCTTCCGAGCGCAACGAACTACGTGGACATCGATCCCGACGTGAAAGACGTCTACGGCATCCCCGTCGTGCGCGTGCACTTCCAGTGGGGACCCAACGAGCTCCTGATGTGGGAACACGCCAAGGACACGACGGCGGCCGTCATCAAGGCCGCGGGCGGTGAGATCTGGGGAGTGGGGAAGGAGCCCTACACGCCGGGCTGGAGCCTGCACGAGACGGGGACGCTGCGGATGGGCCACGACCCGAAGAGGTTCGTGACGAACCGCTTCGGCCAGACGCACGACGTGAAGAACCTGTTCGTCTCGGACGCGAGCCTGTTCCTCGGCTGCAGCGACAAGACGACCACGCTCTCCATCCTGGCTTTTGCCCTGCGCGGGAGCGAGTACCTGGTCGAGGCCATGCGCACGGGCGGGATATGAGGAGCACGGCCCCGGCGCCAAGCGGCGCGCCGGGGCTCGTGCGTTACGGACGGCTCACGGCCGTTGCTAGCGGGAGGAGGCGATCTCCTTCCCGTCTTCCGCGCGCACGGAAGTGGCCACGATCACCGGCCGCGTCTTCCAGTCGATCTTGGTGTCCTTCTTGATGAGCTTGCCGTCCTCGAAGAACTTGAAGTCCCGATCGAGGTCCGACTCCACGTAGGCCCGCACCTCGCCCGTGACGAGGACCTTCTGGTCGTGGACGACATTGCTCACGCCGGCGGGCACGATCACCAGGACGTCCGGCCCGGCGAAGAGCGCGTCTTCGTCGAGGCTGAACATGTTGGCGCCCATCACGTCGTCGACCTTCGCCTTCACGGTCACCGTCTTGCCGTAGTAGTCCGAGGCGTGCTGGACCAGCTTGGTGGCCGTCAACATTCCGTGCTTGTATTCCGCTCGCGCTGCGGGGGGCGCCGCCATCAGTGCGGCGGTGAGGAGCGCGGCGACCGCGCTGGGTGCGATGAGTCTCGTCATGTGGGTCTCCTTCCCTTTTGGAGGATTCAGGGGGCCGGCGGACAGACGCTGCCGCGCCGGCCAAGGGAGATACACGCAACCCCCGTGCCCCGATTCCCGCCACGCAGGCCTTCCTGCGAGGCGCCGGTCGGGACAATCACTTGAGGCCCGGCCCCAAGCCCGGATGACCTCCACGGAGGACTACTCCACCGCCAAAACTACAAAGCGTGGCCGGTAAAGGAGAGAATTCCGCCGGACAACACCCACGGAAAGGCGGATCAGGATGGCCGAGAACAAGGGACCCCGGATCTCGCGAAGACGCGTCCTGCAGTCGGCGGCCCTGGCCGCGGGTGGCCTCGGGCTGAAAGCTCTCGGGCTGACCCCGGCGGCGCAGGCCGCGCTGGCTGCACAGACCGCGGACGGTTCGCCCGCCGCCGCGGGTTCCACCATGATCGGCGTGCCTTTCGAGGCGCGGCCGGTCGTCCGCGTCGGTCTCATCGGCCACGGGGGCCGCGGGGCCAGCCTCCTCCACGATCTGCTCGGCATTTCGGGAGTCCAGGTCAACGCGGTCTGTGATCTCGTGAAGGACCGCGTGTCCGCCGCCCAGGCCAAGGTCGTCAAGGCAGGCCAGAAGGAGCCCGCCGGCTATTCCGCGGGCGAGCGCGATTTCGAGAACCTCGTGAAGCGAGACGACCTCGACGTCGTCTACATCCCGACGCCGTGGCGCTGGCACGTGCCGATGGCGGTGGCGGCGATGGAAGCGGGCAAACACGTTTTCGTGGAGGTCCCGGCCGCATCCACACTGGAGGACTGCTGGAAGCTCGTGGAAACCTCCGAGCGCACGCGGCGCCACTGCGTGATGCTCGAGAACTGCTGCTACGGCGAGAACGAGCTGATGGTTCTGGGCATGGTGAGGGCCGGGCTCTTCGGCGAGCTGACCCACGCCGAGGCGGCGTACATCCACGATCTACGCAATATCCTCTTCGACAACCTCGAAGGGCTCTGGCGGCGCGACGAGCACTTCACGCGCAACGGCAACCTCTATCCCACGCACGGCCTGGGACCGGTGGCGCACTACCTGGACATCAACCGCGGCGACCGGTTCGAGGCCCTCGTATCCATGAGCTCACGCGAGGCGAGCCTCTCCGCGCGGCGCGACCGCCTGCCGGCCGGCGATCCGCGGCGCAAGGACACGTACGCCTGCGGCGACATGAACACGAGCCTCCTCCGCACCGCGCGCGGCCGGACTGTCCTGCTCCAGCACGACGTGGTGACCCCGCGGCCTTACACGCGCATCAACCACATCTCCGGCACCAAGGGCGCGTTCCGCGATTACCCGGCGCGGATCTTCGTCGACGGATCCGGCAAGGAAGAGTGGGGGAGCCTGAAACCCTACAAGAAGCGCTTCGAGCACCCGCTCTGGACACGCCTCCGGAAGGTCGCGAGCAAGAGCGGCCACGGCGGCATGGACTACGTGATGAGCTGGCGCCTCATGCAATGCGTCCGCGAGGGCCTGGTGCCCGACATGGACGTCTACGACGCCGCGGCCTGGAGCGCGCCCGCTCCCCTTTCCGAGGACTCGATCAAGGCCGGCAGTGGCGCCGTCGCGTTCCCCGACTTCACGCGCGGCCGCTGGAAGGAGCCGAGGCCGGCCTTCACGGCGAGCTGAGGCGGCCGGGCGCGAACTTTTCCCGCGCGCGCTCGTAACTTTCTAACGAGGCTCGTGTGTCACGGGGCCTCGAGGAGGGATGAAGTGGGGCAGACCTGGGAGACCTTCAAGGTCACGGGCGACGATCTGCTGCGGCGCGTCAAGGAGATCCTGCACGAGGGGAACGTGCGGCGCGTCGTCATCAAGCAGGGCACGCGCACGGTCGTGGAGTTCCCGGTGACGGTCGGCGTGGTGGGCGCCCTGGCCGCGCCCTCTCTGGCGGCGGTCGGCGCCCTGGCCGCCCTGCTCACGGAGTGTACGATCGAGGTGGAGCGGGAACGGGATACCCGGCCGGCTCCGCCGCCGCCTACCATCCGGGTCAGCAAGAAGAAGAAGAGCTAAGCGGCGGGGAGCGGCTCGGCGGCGGAAACGGAGGCGACGGTCCGCGGGGGGACGAGCAGCACGTAGAGGGCCGCGGCGAGCAGCCCGAGATCGCTCGCGATCAGCGTCCAGCCCGCGGACCGGCCCTCGCCTCCGACCGTGAAGCACCCGCAATGCTCGACGTCGATGCCCTGCACCATCACGTAGCCGACGGCGACCAGGAACATCACGAGCAGGGCCGCCGTAATGGCGGCCGCCTCGCGCCGCCAGAGTCCCGTGACGAGCAGGACGCCGATGACCGCCTCGAGCCAAGGCAGGATCACGGCGAAAGCGTTCGCGGGCACGACCCCCAGCGCGGCCGACGGACCGGCCAGCCGGTACCTATAGACGATACGTGCGAAATCGAGCGGATGGGCGATCTTGTCCAGGCTCGCATAGATGAAGACGGCGCCGAGCCCGATGGACACGACCCAGTAGACCGCAGGGTGGCGCAACCACCTCAAGGCTGGGCACCCTCCTTGGTCGGGTACCCGGCCTCCGTCCAGGCCGGCCACCCTTCGCTGAGCACCACCGCCGGGATCCCGCGCTCCTTGAGCTTGCGCGCCACGAGGTGGCTGGCTTCGCACCCGAAGCCGCTGCAATACACCACGATGTCGAGGGAGGACCGGAGTCGCGGCTCGATCCGGGCGAACGCCTTGTCGAAGTCGTCCTCGGGCAAAGGCAGAGCGCCCGGGATGTGGCTCATCTCGTAGAACGCGACGGGACGGGCGTCGAGGAAGAGCGTGCCCTTGTCGAGCAGCGCCTTGGCCTCCGCCGCCTTGATTTCCTCGTCGCCCTCCCGCACGTACGCGTTCCGGCCCAGGGCCACCCCCCGGCCGCTGAAGCTGTTCCAGGCCAGGCCGAAACCGGTTGCAGCCAACAGGATGAGCGCGATGCGGCGGACGCGGATCGGCATCGGCCAAGCTTAACCGAAGGCCGGCCCGCGCGCGTGGCGGGCGGGTGCCCGCCGTGGTAAATTGCGCTGTTCCGGTGGATCGCGCGCACGCCCTCATGCCTCCCATCTCCTCGGATGCCATCGTCTTGCGCACGTTCAAGCTGGGTGAGTCGAGCAAGATCGTGGTCCTGCTCACCCGCGAGCGTGGAAAGCTGCGGGCGGTGGCGAAGGGGGCGCGGGGAGCACGTCCGCGCTATCAGTCGTCGCTCGAGCCGTTGAGCGAGGTCCGGGTCAGCCTGTACGGCCGGCAGGGGACCGAGCTCTTCCGGCTGGGGGAATGCGAGCTGGTCCGGTCGGCGTTTCGTGCGGGCGCGCGCGGGCTGGACGAGGCGATGTCGCTTTCGTATTTCGCCGAGCTGCTCGACGCGTTCGCGCAGGAAGGCGAGGCGGAGGACGCCGTCTACCGGCTCGCCCTGGCCGTCGTGGCCGCGGTGGACGGAGGGACGGAGACGGGTGTGCTCGGTCGGTACCTGGAGGCCTGGCTGCTGAAGCTGCACGGAATCTACCCGCCGCTGGATCGTTGCGCCGGATGTGACGCCGCGCTGCCCGCGGGCGAGCGCCGGTATCACCGGCCCGCGCACGGGTTCGTGTGCGAAGCCTGCGGGCCCGCTTCCGGCCCGGTGGTGGAATCGCTCGACCACGATTTCTTGCGCGAGGCCTTCGCGCGCTCTCCCGCCGCGGTCACCCGCCGGCCCCAGCCGGACGGCCTCGAAGCCTTCCACCGCGACCTCATCCGGACCCATCTCGAGCGCGACCTGCACTCGCATCGCGTGATGCGCGACGTGGCGCGCGAAGTGCGCGGATGAGCCCCGCGAAGAAGGGCCTCACCCTTCAGGAGATCGTGTCCACGCTCCAGAAGTACTGGGCGGATCGCGGCTGCCTCATCCACCAGCCCTGGGACGCCGAAGTCGGCGCGGGGACGATGCACCCGGAGACGTTCCTGCGCGTGCTGGGCCCCGATCCCTGGAAGGTCGCGTACGTCCAGCCCTCGCGGCGTCCCGCGGACGGGCGATACGGCGAGAACCCGAACCGCGTCTACAAGCACCAGCAGCTCCAGGTCATCCTCAAGCCTCCGCCGGCGGACATCCAGGAGGTCTACCTGGGATCTCTCGTCGCGCTCGGCATCGATCCCGCCGCCCACGACGTGCGCTTCGAAGAGGACAACTGGGAATCGCCGACGCTCGGCGCCTGGGGGATCGGCTGGCAGGTGCTCCTCGACGGGCAGGAGATCACGCAGTTCACGTATTTCCAGCAGGCGGGCGGCATCGACCTCGCGCCCATCTCGGGCGAGATCACGTACGGGCTCGAGCGCATCGGCATGTACCTTCAGGACGTGGACAACATGTTCGAGCTGGAGTGGGCCCCCGGCGTCACCTACGGCCGTGTGCGCAAGGAAGAGGAGTACCAGCTCTCCCGCTACTCGTTCGAGCTGGCCGACGTGGACCTGCACCGGCGGCTCTTCGAGGACGCGCTGAAGGAGGGCTGGCGGCTCCTCGACACGAAGGACGCGGAGGGTCGCAAGGACGGGCGCGTCGTGCTGCCCGCCTACGACTGGACGCTCAAGGCGTCGCACGCGTTCAACGTGCTCGACGCGCGCGGCGCGATCTCGGTCAGCCAGAGAGCCGGCATGATCCTCGGGATCCGCAAGCTCGCGTGCGCGGTCGCCGCGCGGTACGTGCGTGCGGATATCGAGCCCCCGCCGGCAAAAGGGGACGCTCCCACCGCGGTGAAGCGTGCCTGAGTTCCTGTTGGAGATCGGCGTCGAGGAGATGCCCGCGTCCTGGCTGCCCGGCCTGACCGAGCAGATGCGCCAGCGGTTCAGCGACCTCGCACAGGCGGCGCTACTCGTTCCGGAACGAGTGCACTCCTTCTCGACGCCGCGCCGTCTCGTCGTCACCGGCCGGATCGTGGCTCGGCAGGCGGACCGGGAGGAGACGGTCTGGGGTCCGTCGCTGAAGGTCGCCCGTGACGCCGCCGGAGCGTGGACCGGCGCCGCCAACGGTTTTGCGAAGAAGAGCGGAGTGCCCGTCGACCAGCTCCAGCAGGGGGCGAAGGACGCGGCCGCGCCCGATGAGCTTTACCTCTTCTCCGTCAGGAAGACGGCGGGCCGCCCGTCTCGGGATGTGTTGTCCAGTGGCGTCGTCCCGTCATTGCTCCGCGCGCTGGCCTTCCCGAAGCGCATGAACTGGGACGCGATGCTCCTCGACGAGCGCAAGGGCGCATTCCCGTTCGGACGCCCCATTCGCTGGCTGGTCGCCGTGCTGGATGGGGATCTCGTCCCCATCGCCATCCACGACCAGCATTCCGGCCCGAGCGTTCCCCCGATCGTCGAGAGCGGAACCGAGACGCGAGGGCATCGGTTCCTTCCTCGCGGCCGTGCGAACGGCAAGGTCGAAGTCTCCGGATGGCCGGACTATCAGACCCGGCTCCGCGACCACTGCGTGATCGTGGATCCCGCCGAGCGCGAGTCCGTGATCCGAGAGCAATTGGCCAAGGGCGGCGCGGCCCAGGTCAACGACTTCGGCCTGCTCGAGGAGTGGAAGCACCTCGTGGAGTGGCCGACGGTGGTCTTCGGCCGCATCCCCGAGGAGTTCCGCAAGCTGCCCACCGAGGTCCTGCAGACGGTCCTCGTGCACCATCAGAAATACATCCCACTGGGCGAGGGCGAACACGTCACGCGCTTCGCCGCTCTCACCAACGCCGATCGCGCCGCGGAGGCGGAGATCGTGCGGGGAATGGAGCGCGTCGTCGTGGCCCGCTTGCGCGACGGCGCGTTCTTCTTCGCCGAGGACATGAAGCGTCCGCTGGCCGACCGCGTGAAGGACCTCGCCGGCGTCACCTTCCACCAGGGGCTGGGCACGTACGCGGAAAAGTCCGAGCGCATGGTGCGCCTCGTGGACGTGATGTACGAGGGGCTCGGCATCCTCACGAAGAACGAGCGCGAGACCGGGCGCGAGGCGGCACGGCTGGCCAAGGCGGACCTCACGACCCTGATGGTGCGCGAGTTCCCGGAGCTGCAGGGCGTGATGGGCGGGATCTACCTGCGCGCCCAGGGCCATCCGCAGGCGAACGTCGCGGAAGCCGTGCGCTGGCACTATCACCCGGTCTCGATCGAAGAGGGGAGCGCGCCCGCCCGCATCTTCAGCGGCGGAGACGCGACCGTATTCGGCGCCGTCTCGCTGGCGGACAAGCTGGACACGCTGGCCGGCTACTTCGGCCTCGGCCTGGTGCCGACCGGGAGCAGCGATCCCTACGGCCTGCGCCGCGCCGCCCAGGGCGCGGTGCGCGTCCTCCTCGACTTCTGGCAGTCCGCGGAGACGGAGAAGCGGCCGAGCCTGCGCAAGCTCGCCGAGGCCGCGGTGGCCGGGTACGAAGGGCGGCTCAAACGGCCGGCCAGCGAGGTCGTCCGTGACCTCGAGACGTTCCTCCTCGATCGGCTCCGCTACGTCTTCACCGCGCGGGGCTTCGCGCCGGACGAGGTGGAAGCGGTCCTGGGCGCCCGCGAACCGGATGCCCTCGACGACCCGCGCGAGGCCTGGCAGCGCGTGCAGGCGCTCCACAAGGTCCGCCTGGAGGCGACGGAGGACTTCGAGGCCCTCGCCGTCGCGTTCAAGCGGGCCAAGAACATCCTGGGCGACCAGGCCCCGTCGGACGTGGACGCGAAACTGCTGCAGGAAGCGGCGGAGCGCGACCTGCACGCGGCGGTCGCGAAGCTTCACGGGGTGGACGGAGGCTACGAATCGCGGCTGCGGTCGCTGAGCGCTCTGCGCGGGCCCGTGGACCGATTCTTCGAAGACGTACACGTGATGGCGGAGGACCCGCGTCTCCGCGCCAATCGTCTCGGCCTGCTCTCGCAGGCCCTCTCGCTGTTCTATCGCATCGCGGACATCTCGAAACTTGGAGGCTAAGCCTTTGGCTCAATACGTCTATTTCTTCGGCGGCGGCAAGGCGGACGGCAACAAGGACATGAAGGACACCCTCGGGGGCAAGGGCGCCGGCCTGGCCGAGATGACCAACGCCGGCCTGCCCGTCCCGCCCGGCTTCACCATCACGACCGCCGCCTGCAACCTCTACCAGGAGCGCGGCGGCTCCCTGACCCCCGAGATCGAGAAGGAGATCGAGAAGAACCTCGGTCAGCTCGAATCGCTCATGGGCAAGAAGCTCGGCGATGCGGGGGACCCGCTCCTCGTGTCCGTGCGCAGCGGCGCGAAGTTCTCGATGCCGGGGATGATGGACACGATCCTGAACCTCGGTCTCAACGACCGCTCCGTCGAGGGCCTGAAGAACAAGACGAGCAACGGGCGGTTCGCCAAGGACTCGTACCGCCGCTTCATCCAGATGTACGGCAACGTGGTGCTCGGCATCGACAAGGACCGCTTCGAGCACGAGCTGAGCGCGGTCAAGACGAAGCGCAAGGCCAAGGCCGACCTCGACCTCAACGAGAGGGACTTCGACGAGGTGATCCAGCGTTACAAGGGCGTCGTCCAGAAGGAGACGGGCAAGCCCTTCCCGCAGGACCCGCGCGAGCAGCTCGCGGGCGCGCGCGACGCCGTGTTCCGCTCCTGGATGAACCCCCGCGCGGTGACGTACCGCCGCCTGAACGACATCCCGGCCAACCTCGGCACCGCCGTCAACGTGCAGAGCATGGTCTTCGGGAACATGGGCGACACCTCCGCCACCGGCGTGGGTTTCACGCGCAACCCCTCCACGGGCGCGAAGGAGTTCTACGGCGAGTTCCTGCAGAACGCGCAGGGCGAAGACGTGGTGGCGGGCATCCGCACGCCCCATCCCATCGCGGACCTCGAGAAGGTGATGCCGAAGGCCTACAAGCAGCTCCGGGAGATCACGACGCGCCTGGAGAAGCACTACAAGGACATCCAGGACTTCGAGTTCACCATCCAGGACAACACCCTGTACATGCTGCAGACGCGCAACGGCAAGCGCACGGGCGTGGCCGCGGTGCACATCGCGGTGGACCTCGTCGACGAGGGCATCCTGTCCAAGAAGGAGGCGGTGGGGAAGGTCGAGCCGCAGTCCCTCGACCAGCTCCTGCACCCGATCTTCGACCTCAAGGCCCGGGCCAAGGCCCCCGTCGCGGCCAAGGGCCTCCCCGCCTCGCCGGGCGCGGCCACGGGAGCGGTCGTGTTCACCGCTGACGACGCCGTGGCCCAGGCGGGCAAGGGCAAGCGCGTGGTGCTCGTGCGCATGGAGACGGTGCCGGACGACATCCACGGGATGAGCGTGGCCCAGGGCATCCTCACGGCCACCGGCGGCATGACGTCCCACGCGGCCGTGGTCGGCCGCCAGATGGGCAAGCCGTCCGTGGTCGGCGCGGGATCGCTCCACATCGACGCCAAGGGCAAGACGCTCAAGGTCGCGGGCCGGACGCTGAAGGAAGGCGATCCGATCTCGATCGACGGCTCCACCGGTGACGTCATCCTCCAGGAGCTGCCCACCAGCCCGTCCGAGGTCCTGCAGGTGGTGAACGGCACGCTCAAGGCGGACAAGTCGCCCCTCTATGGCAAGTTCGAGAAGCTGCTGGGCTGGGCGGACGAGATCCGGCGCCTCGGCATCCGCGCCAACGCGGACATCCCGCGTGACGCCAAGGTCGCGTTCGCGTTCGGGGCGCGTGGCATCGGCCTCTGCCGCACCGAGCACATGTTCTTCGCGGACGACCGGCTGCCGTACGTGGTGAAGATGATCCTGTCCGCCGCGCGCGGCCAGAAGGGGATCGACCTCACCGCGAAGCTCAAGGAGCGCCTGGCCGAGGCCAAGGGCTCGCAGGCGGCCGAGATCAAGAAGGAGATCGCCAAGGTCGAGAAGGAATACGGCCGCTACATGAAGGACTACCGGGACGCGCTGAAGAAGCTGCTGCCCATGCAGCGCGCGGACTTCGCCGGCCTCTTCAAGGAGATGCAGGGGACGCCGGTCACCATCCGCACCCTGGACCCGCCGCTGCACGAGTTCCTGCCCAAGCGCGAGGACCTCATGGTCCAGGTGGCGACATTGCGCGCGCAGGGCGAGAAGAAGAATCGCGCCAAGATCGCGAAGCTCAGCGTCACCTTGCGCGCGGTCGAGGAGCTGCACGAGTTCAACCCCATGCTCGGCCACCGCGGCTGCCGCCTGGGCATCACCTACCCCGACCTCACGCGCATGCAGGCACGCGCGATCTTCGAGGCCGCCGCCCAGGTGGCCAAGAAGGGCACGCCCGTCAAGCCGGAGGTCATGATCCCGCTCGTCGGCCACGTCGAGGAGCTGCGCCGCCAGAAGAAGATCGTTCTGGACACGGCGAAGGAAGTGCTGGGCGACAACCCGTCCGGAGTCGAGTTCCTGGTCGGCACCATGATCGAGGTCCCGCGCGGCGCGCTGACCGCGGACGAGATCGCGAAGGAGGCGGACTTCTTCTCTTTCGGGACGAACGACCTCACCCAGATGGGCTTCGGCCTCAGCCGTGACGACGCGGGCAAGTTCCTGGGCTATTACCAGGAGCACGGGATCCTGGAGAAGGACCCGTTCGTCTCCATCGACACGGCTGGCGTCGGGCAGCTCGTGGACATCGGGGTGAAGAAGGGCCGGGCCGTGAAGCCGAAGCTGAAGATCGGCGTCTGCGGCGAGCACGGCGGCGACCCGTCGTCGATCCGCTTCTTCCACGGCGCGGGTCTCGACTACGTGTCCTGCTCGCCCTACCGCGTGCCGATCGCGCGGCTGGCCGCGGCCCAGGCGCAGCTGGAAAAGCCGGTCGGCGACTGACGCCTTCGCCCATCGGATGCTGACCTACTTCCGGTGCGTCGGCGGGCACATCGAGCGCAAGGGGGAGTTCACGCCCGAGAGCCTGCGCGACGCGCCGGAAGGGACGCTGCACTGGATCGACCTCGAGGATCCGACGATCAAGGAATCGTCGATCCTCGAGGACCCCTTCCACTTCCATCCCCTCGCCATCGAAGACACGCTGGCCGAGGTCCATCACCCCAAGCTGGACGACTACGACGCGTACATCTACCTGATCGTGCACGGCATGCGCTTCGACGCGCCCACGGACCAGTTCATCACCCGCGAGCTGGACGTCTTCCTGGGGCCGAACTACCTGGTCACCCACCACAACGGGCCCATGCGCTCGATCAGCTCCATCCGCGACCAGTGCGGCAAGGACATCGAGAACGCGTTCCCCAAGGGCTGCGACTTCCTGCTGCACCACATCCTGGACCAGATGTTCGACCACTACTTCCCGAGCCTCGACGCCCTCGAGGACAAGATCCAGCTCATCCAGGTGGAGGTCTTCGAGAGCCCGACCCGCGACACGCTGGACCGCATCTTCACCTTGAAGAAGGACATCATGCAGCTGCGGCGGCTCTGCCTCCCCCAGCGCGAGATCGTCAGCCGCCTGAGCCGCGCCGACGTCAAGGTCATCAGCCCGCGCGCCGGCGTCTACTTCCGTGACATCTACGACAACCTCTACCGGATCGTGGAGGCGGCGTCGTCGTACCACGACATGGTGCAGAGCACGATGGAGGCGTACCTCAGCGCGGTCAGCAACCGCCTGAACGAGACCATGAAGCGCCTCACCGTGATCGGCGCCATCATGGCCGGGCTCACGGTGGTGACCGGGATCTACGGCATGAACTTCGAGTTCATGCCGGAGCTGCACTGGCGCTACGGGTACCTCTTCGTCTGGGCGCTCATGTTCGCGATCAGCCTCGGCCTGTGGTGGTGGTTCCGGAAGAAACAGTGGATCTAGGGTTTTCTTCTCTCAGGGGGGGAACGCCACTGGCCATCTCGTTCGGAGTGGGCTCCCCCCCTGAAACCCCCCGTCGCGTGGAGCCGCCGCTGCGCGGCGCCCCCCCGCTCACTGTTCGGCCGTTGGCGGCGGAATGACTCGGATCCAACGCCTTCCCGACGATCTCGTCAACAAGATCGCGGCGGGGGAGGTCGTGGAGCGGCCGGCGTCGGTCGTCAAGGAGCTGGTCGAGAACGCGCTCGACGCGGAGGCGCGGGCGGTCACCGTCGAGATCGACGCCGGCGGCAAGCAGCGGATCCGCGTGCGCGACGACGGCCACGGCATGGGCGCCGAGGACGCGCGCCAGGCCCTCGAGCGCCATGCCACCTCGAAGCTGCGCGAGCTGGCCGACCTCGAGCGCATGGCCACGCACGGCTTCCGGGGCGAGGCCCTTCCCTCGATCGCCAGCGTGTCCCATCTCGTCCTCCGCACCGCGGAGGCGGGAGCGCCGGGCGGGACCGAGGTGGAGGTGCGGCACGGGCAGCTCGTGCACGTGCGCGACACCGGCCATCCGCGGGGGACGACGGTCGAGGTCTCCGACCTCTTCGGGGCCGTACCCGCGCGGCGCAAGTTCCTCCGCGCGGAGAGCACGGAGGCCGGGCACGTCGCGGAGGCCCTCACGCTTCTCGCCCTGGCCCGGCCCGACGTCGGCTTCACGCTCTCGTCCGGCGGGCGCAACCTGATCCAGGCCCCGCCCGTGGACGGGCTCTTCGCGCGCGTGCACCAGGTGTTCGGCGCGACCTACGCGGACGACCTCGCTCCCATCGAGGGCGGCCAGGCCTGGGCGACCGTGCGCGGGTTCGCGCGCCCGCCGTCGGCCGCGGCCGGGCGCCCGTCCCAGCGGCTCTTCGTGAACGGCCGGGCCGTGCGCGACCGTGCTATCTCGCGCGCCGTCACCGAGGCCTACCGGGCGACCGGCGTTCGCGATCCGCGGCCGGAGGTGCTCCTGTTCCTCGACGTGCCCCTGCACATGGTCGACGTCAACGTTCATCCCGCGAAGACGGAAGTGCGCTTCGCGGAGCCGCGCACGGTGTGGTCCGCGGTCGAGCAGGCCGTGCGGCAGGCGCTGGCGGCGGGCGCGCGCCGGGCCGCCCCGCGCGTGGCGGTGTCCGCCGATTTCGGCGCTACGTCCGCCGCCACGCCCACGTCCGCCTCCTGGGCCGGCTTCCGGCCGAGCGGCATCTCGCTCGCCGCGGACGCGGAGTGGCCGACGGAGCCGATGGCGGGGGAGGCTCCGCCGCCGGTCCTTCTGGAAGCGGCGCCGCCGACCGTCCTCGGCCAGCACCGCAACACCTACATCGTGGTGACGGACGGTGAGGACCTGATCCTGGTCGACCAGCACACCGCGCACGAGCGCGTTCGGTTCGAGGCGGTCGTGGACGGGCTCGAGCGCCATGCGGTGGAATCGCAAATCCTGCTCGTGCCCCTGGTGGTCACGCTCCCCCCGCGGCTGCGGCCCGGGCTCGAGGCCCATCAGGAGACGCTGCGCGAACTCGGCTTCGAGGCCGAGCCCTTCGGCGGCGACGCCGTGCGCGTGGCCGCCGTGCCCGCCGTCCTGGGCGGGCGGGATCCCGGCATCGCGCTGGAGACGCTCCTGGCCGAGCTCGTCGACCGCGAGTCCGCGGAGTGGGCCGTCTCCTCCGCGCGCGACCGCATCGCGGCCACGCTCGCCTGCCACTCCGCCGCGCGCGCGGGCCAGCCGCTGGCCCTGGACGCGATGCGCGCGATCGTCAACGGCCTCTGGTCCGCACGCCAGCCCGCGTCGTGCCCGCACGGCCGGCCCACGCGCGTGCGCGTCCCCCGCGAGGACGTGAGCCGCTGGTTCCGCCGCACGGGCTGGGGGCGCGATTGAGGCGAGACCCATGCGCTCGCGTCTGAGCCCGCGCCGGGCGAAACCGTCGCCCTGGCCCTGGATCCGCTACGGCCTGGGACGCCTGCTGCAGGTCACCGGCCTCGTGGTGACCCTCGTCGCCGCCACGGCGTTCTTCGGGACGCCTTCGACGATCGCGATGCTGCGCATGATGCTGGCCGGCGTCCTGCTGTTCCTGCCCGGCTGGATGCTCGCGCGGAAGGACCCGCGCGCCTGAGGCCGGCGCGGCGCCGCGGCGTTCAGCGTGGCTGACGGGTGACGACGTACAACTCGTCCGCCGGCGCGCCCCCGGGCTTGGAGGTCGTGAGCGCGCGTGTGACGGCGGCCGTCCAGCGCTCGGGCAGGCGGACGCCTTCCGCGACGGAGACGACGACGTAGACTGGGCGGGCGGAGTCCGTGGGGATGTCGGCGGTACCGTCGACCGCGCGCACCTCGAGGCCCGGATCGCGGGCATACAGGAGCCGCGCGGCGCTGGCGGTGATCGACGGGCCGGGCGTCAGGAGGAGCAGGCCCTCTGGATGTTCCCTCCGGCGCGCGCGCAGGAAATCGATCGAGTCCCGTGAGCCGTAGCCCGAAGGCCAGCCCGTGACGTACTGGAAACGGTCCACCTCCGGCAAGGGTGCGCGCGACGGATCGGTCCAGAGCGCGAGATCGAAGCGGAGGGCCGGCCAGAGGGCGAAACCGAGCAGGCTGGCCTGGGCCGCAGCGCTGGCGATGGCCGGGAGCTTCTTCGTGCAGGAGACGGTGACGGCACGGAATCCCCAGGCGGCCAGGATCATCAGGGGCGTCGTGGCGAAGAGGACGTAACGCGGGAACCAGACGCGGGACACGCCGGCGAAGGCGACGACCGGCCCCAGGACGACGAGGAGAAGGAGCACGGCCGCCCGTCGCCGCTCGCCGTTCCGTGCCGCCAGCACGAACCCGGCCGCGGCCAGGAGCACGAGCCCGGGAGTCCAATAGCTCCAGAGCCAGGATGCGGCCAGGCTCAGGTTGGCCGAGGCCGTGGCCGCGAGCGGCGCATCATCGCCGCCCGCGAGCTTGGCCATCTCGCCACTCCAGCGGGAGAAAAAGCGCCACACCGGATAGGCAATGAGTGCGAGGGCCACTCCGTACGCCAGCGCCAGTGGCTTGATCCACGCCCGTCGCGGCGCTCCCATCACCGCGAGCACCAGGAGCGGCAGCGCCAGCAGGGGGAGTCCCGTGACCTTCGCGGAGATGCCGAGGGCCATGGCCACGCCAAGGGCCACACCGTCGCGGAGCCGGGGCGTGCTCGTGAGCCGCAGCGAGAGGAGGAGCGTCCAGGCCGTGAAGGCGGACAGGTAGGGGTCGGCGAGGACCATCCGGTCGTGGAAGAGGGTGAACGGACAGACGATGTAGAAGATCGCGGCCAGGTCGCCGACGCGCACGTCTCCGGTCAGCCGCGCGGCCAGGTGGTGGACGGCGACGAGGGTGAGGATCCCGACCGCCACCGTCAGGAGCCGGCCGGCCAGCAGCGGGTTTTCGGCGTGCGGCGTGACCGCGGCCAGGACCCAGACGCTCAGGCCCTTGCCGGCCACGAACGGCACCTGGAGCCGGCGTCCCTGCGTGATCCAGTACGCCCAGCGGAGATAGATCCGCTCGTCCAGGAACATGGGAAGCGCCGTGAGCGCGAAGAGACGGCTGGCGAGGTAGAGGCCTACGAGGACGACCCAGCGCACCACCGACGCTCAGCCCGCGCGCGCGGGCGCGGGTTCAGCGGGCATGGCCCGGGGCGTAGGCGCGGAGGGCCGCCAGAAGGCGCAGGGTCACGGGCCCCGGCCGCTCGGGACCCACCGGCCGTCCGTCGACGGTCGCGACGGGCAGGACCTCTTTCAGCGTGCTCGTGATGAACACCTCGTCTGCGGACAGGAGGTCCTTCACCGCCACCGGCTCCTCGCGCGCGGGCACGGCCAGCCCCGCGGCCAGGTCCAGGACCACGCGCCGTGTCACGCCGGGCAGGATCCCCGCGTCCAGGGGCGGGGTCAGCAGCGTGCCCTCCTTGACCAGGAACACGTTCGCGCCTGCGGTCTCCGCGATCTCCCCGATCTCGTTGAGCAGGATCGCTTCGAAGGCGCCTTTGGCGTAGGCCTCCCGGATGGCCAGGATGTTGTTGAGGAGGTTGCAGGACTTGATGGCGGGGTCCAGGGCCTGCGGAGCGTTGCGGCGCACCGAGGCCAGGACGACGGCCACCCCCCGCGTGTAGGACTCGGGCGGCAGCGGCGCGTAGGGCTTCACCACCATCACGACCGTCGGGCCCTGCACGCGCTCGAAGTGATAAGAGATGTCGCCGCGCCCCCGCGTGACGATGATCCGGATGTACGATTCTGGATTGGCGGCCCGCGCGAGCAGCGCATCCAGATCGCGCGCGAGGGCCTCGCCGGCGGGCATCGGGATGGCCAGGCGGCCGGCCGAGCGTTGCAGGCGCTCGAGATGCCGGTCGAGATGGAAAGGCCGTCCCCCGTACGTCCGCAGCGTCTCGTAGACGGCATCTCCGAACGTGAATCCGTTGTCGAGCACGGAGACCCGCGCCTCCTCGGCCGGCGTGATCTCCCCGTTGACGGAGGCGTAGAAGCTCATTGGGCCCCTATTATCGACGAGGACTCACGACATGAACCCCGGCGCGGACGTCACCACCTTCCAGGCCATCGTCCTCGGCATCGTGCAGGGTCTGGGTGAGTTCCTTCCCATCAGCAGCTCCGCCCATCTCGTGGTCACGCCCTGGCTCCTGGGCTGGCCGGATCCGGGCCTCGCCTTCGATGTCGCCCTTCACGTGGGCACGCTGGCCGCCGTGCTCTGGGCGTTCGCCAAGGACTGGGTGCGGATCATCACGGCCGCGTTCAAGGGCCTGTTCGCCGGCCGGCCGTTCGAGGGAGAGGGCCGGCTCCTCTGGCTCCTCGCCCTGGCCTCCGTCCCCGGGGGGATCGCCGGCCTCGCCCTGGAGGAGTTCGCGGACACGACCTTCCGTTCCCCTCTCCTGATCGCGGCCACCATGGCGGGCGTGGGGACGGTGCTCCTGTTCGCCGACCGCCACGCCGCCCGGGCCGTGGCCGAGGGAGAGGTCCACACCGCCCGCGAGGTCACGTTGCGCGACGCGCTCCTCATCGGCTTCGCGCAGGCGTTCGCGATCGTTCCGGGCGTCTCCCGCTCCGGGTCCACGATCAGCATGGCCCTCTTCCTGGGCTACCGTCGGGAGGAAGCGGCGCGGTTCAGCTTCCTGCTGGCCACGCCGATCACGCTGGGGGCGGCTCTGCACAAGGTGCCGGCCCTGCTCGGAGCGTCGAGCAGCCACATGATCTTCCTCGGCATCGTGGTGTCGGGCATCGTGGGCCTCCTCGCCATCAAGGTCCTCCTCGCCTACGTGCGCACGCGCGACTACCGGCCCTTCGTGTATTACCGCTGGGCTTTCGCGGCCATGCTCGTCATCGTCTACTTGGTCCGTTCCGCTCGCGTCGGATAGCATCTCCGGATGCGGCCGGTGCTGAGCGCGGCGCAGATGAGGGACGCCGATCGCCGCACCATCGAGGAGATCGGCCTCCCCGGCGCCGTGCTCATGGAGAACGCGGGGGCGGCGGTGGCGCGCGCGCTGCGCGCCCGGTTTCCGCACGCGTCCCGGCCGGTGGTGCTCTGCGGGCGCGGGAACAACGGCGGCGACGGGTTCGTGATCGCTCGGCATCTCCTGGACCTCGCGCCCTCCGTGTTCCTTTTCGGGTCGCGGCAGGAGGTGAAGGGCGACGCCCGCCTGCACATGGGCGTGCTCGAGCGCTCGGGGGGCGCCCTCGTCGAGGTCACGGACGACGCGGGCTGGGCCCGCGTCCGCGCGGCGGTCGCGCAGGCGGACGTGGCCGTGGACGCGCTCCTGGGAACGGGACTGCATCAGGCGCCGGCGGGGGCGATGGCGGAGGCGATCGCGCTTCTGCGCGCGTCGCGCCACGTTCCCGTGGTGGCGGTGGACGTCCCGTCGGGCCTGCCTTCCGACTCCGGCGAGCTCGGCTGGGACGCGGTGCACGCGGCCCTGACTGTGACCTTCGCCACCCCAAAATACGGCCACGTCCTGCCGCCCGCCTGCGACCAGGTGGGCGAGCTCATCGTGGCCGACATCGGCATCCCGTCCGGGGTGATCGCGCAGACCGCGCCCTCCTTGTGGCTCGCGGAGGAGTCCGACCTGCGGGCCGCCTACCCGCGCCGCGCGCCTTCCGCCCACAAGGGCACCTTCGGGCACGTCCTCGTGGCCGCGGGCGCGGTGGGCAAGACGGGCGCGGCCCTCCTCTCCGGCACGAGCGCGCTCGTGTCCGGCGCGGGGCTGGTCACGGTGGCCACGCCCGCGCCCGCCCTGGCCCTGGTCGCGCCGGGACGGCCGGAGCTGATGACGGAGCCGCTGCCCGTCACGGGGTCGGGATCGCTCGATCGCGAGGCGGCGAGCCGGGCGGTATCGCTGGCCAAGAAACGCGATGCGCTCGTCATCGGGCCCGGCCTGGGGCAGGAGGCGCCGGTGCGCGAGTTCGTCCGCGAGACCCTGCGCGCCTACGAGGGCCCGGTGATCGTGGATGCGGACGGCCTCAACGCCCTGGCCGGCACGGAGCGGATCCCGCGCGCCACCGACACCCTGCGCCGCTCCGCGCCCGTGGTGGTGACGCCGCATCCGGGAGAGATGGCGCGCCTCGCCGGCGTCTCCACGGCTGAGGTCCAGCGCCGGCGGCTGGAGACGGCGCGCGCTTTCGCGGTGGAGACGGGCGCCGTCGTGGTCTTGAAGGGCCAGCGCACCATCGTCGCGCGGCCCGACGGCGCGGCCTGCGTCAACCCCACCGGCAATCCCGGGATGGCGACGGGCGGCACCGGCGACGTGCTCTCCGGGATCGTGGGCGCCTTGCTCGCCCGTGGCCTCGATGGCTGGACGGCGGCCGTGGCCGGCGTCTATCTGCACGGAGCCGCGGGAGACGAGGCCGCCCTCCGTCTGGGCGAGGAGTCGCTCACCGCCTCCGACCTCTTCGTGTCGATCCCGAACGTGCTGCGGCGGATCCAGGGGGGCGCTCATTCCTAGCGTCGTCACGCGATCGAGCGCGGAGACCGAGCAGCTGGCGGCGGACCTGGCCGCGCGCTTCCGCGGGGGCGAGGTCGTGCTCCTCTCCGGCGAGCTGGGGGCGGGGAAGACCGCTTTCGTCCGCGGCCTCGCCCGCGGGCTCGGCTCCGATCCGGAGGAGGTGGCGAGCCCGACGTTCGTGCTCCTCACCGCGTATCCGGGTCCCCTGACCCTGCACCATGCCGACCTCTATCGCCTGGCCGGCAACGGCGACGAGCGCGAGCTCGGCCTCGAGGAGCTGCCCGGGCCGCGGGGCGTCCTGGCCGTGGAGTGGGCGGAGCGCCTGGCCGATCCGCCCTGGCCGCGCGTCCATCGCGTGCACCTCGAGCACGCGGGACAGGACGAGCGGCGGGTGACGATCGAGGAGCCCGGGGCATGAGATCCCGTTTCCCCGTCTCCGTCTCCTTCTCCGTTCCCGTCTGTTTAGCCGTTCTAGCCCTCGGTTGTCGTGGCGGCTCGCCACCGCCCCGCCCGAGCCCCACGGCCGTGCGAACCGGCAACGGCCTGAGCGTCCTCCTCATCACGATCGACACCCTGCGCGCGGATCACCTCGGCGTGTACGGCTACCCGCGGCCGACGAGCCCCCACATCGACGCGCTCGCGGGGCGTGCCACCGTCTTCGATCGCGCGTACACGTTCTGGCCCAAGACGCGCGGCAGCTTCGTCATGATGATGACGGGGCGGCGTCCGTCGCAGAACGGGTACAGCAAGACGCATCCCGTGCTCCTCGACTTCAACCCCACGCTGGCCGCGGTTCTCAAGGAGGCGGGGTATCGAACCGCGGCCGTCCTCGACAACCCGAACCTCGCGTCGCAACACGGATATGCCCGCGGCTTCGAGCGCTACCGCGAGACCTGGGAGGAGCCGGCGCTGGCGACGGAGACGGACCGCGCCCACGTCATCACCGAAGACGGGATCGCCCATCTGCGCGCGGCCCGCGAGGACCAGCCCTTCTTCCTGTGGCTGCATTACGTCAACCCGCACGCACCCTACACTCCGCCGGCGCCGTTCGACCGCGCGTTCACGGAGGGCGCGGCGTCCGGTCCGCGCCTGGCTCCGGTGTCCGGGTTCCACGGCGGGGTCAAGAAGGAGTGGGCGGTGCCGGGCAAGACCCTCGGGTATTACGTGTCCCAATACGACGGCGAGATCGCGTCCGTGGACGCCGAAGTCGGACGCGTGCTGGCGGCCCTGGACGCGACGCCCGTGGCGGGCAAGACGGTCGTGGTGCTCACGTCCGATCACGGCGAGAGCCTCGGCGAGCACGACTACTACTTCGACCACGGCGAGGACCTTTTCGATCCCTGCCTGGCCATCCCGCTCATCGTGGCCATGCCGGGCGCCAAGGGCGGGCAGCGCTCGTCCGAGTTCACCTCGACCCTGGACCTCGTGCCGACGATCCTGGACGCGGTCAAGGTGTCCTACCCGCCCGACCTCGCCGGAACCAGCGTGCTGGGCGCGGTGGCGGGCGGCGGCCGGCCCGGGCGCACGCGGCTTTTCGCCCAGAACGACCGCAACCTCAGCGCCACCTTCGACGAGCGATTCAAGCTCGTGGACGCGCCCCTCGACGACGGGCACGCCGAGACGGCCCTCTACGATCGGCAGCGTGACCCCGCCGAGACCCGCGACGTCAGAACGCGCGAGCCGGAGGCGTTCCGCATCGCGCGGCGCGAACTGGACCTGTTCGTGGACCGTGCGAACCGGGAATGGGGGAAGACCAAGGAACTCGTGCTCGGGAAGCAGGGCGAGCAGCCGGCCACCTCGGCGGCGTGCGAACGGCTTCGCGCGCTGGGCTACGTGGACCGGTGCCCGTGAGGGACAATGAGGGGACACAAGGAGGCGCGATGAGCCGTTCGTTCGCAGGGGCCGGCACGGCGCTGGTCACACCGTTCACCACCACCGGGGCCCTGGATGAAGCCGCGCTGCGCCGTCTGGTGCGCCGGCAGGTCCAGGGCGGCATCGACGTGCTCGTGCCCTGCGGCACGACCGGCGAGGCCGCCACCATGACGGAGGACGAGCAGAAGCGCGTGGTCGCCATCACGCTCGAGGAGGCGGGGAAAGTCCCCGTGCTCGCGGGGGCGGGCAGCAACGACACGCGCACGGCGGTCGAGCGGTCCAAGGCCATGGCCGCCCTCGGCGCGCACGGGATCCTCTCCGTCGGCCCGTATTACAACAAGCCCACGCCGGAAGGCTTCTTCCGCCACTTCGCGACGATCGCGGACGCGGTGTCCGTGCCCATCGTGGTCTACAACGTGCCCGGCCGCACGGGCAGCAACATCGACACCAAGACCCAGCTCCGCCTCGCGGGGCATCCCAACATCACCGCGGTCAAGGAGGCCTCCGGCAACCTGACGCAGGTGATGGACCTCCTGCGCGACCGTCCGGACGGGTTCGAGATTCTCTCCGGGGACGACGCCAACGCGATCACCTTCATGGCCCTGGGCGGGGAAGGCGTGATCTCCGTCGCCGCCAACCAGGTGCCGGGCCCGATGCACGACCTCATCGCGGCCTGCGCGCGCGGCGACTTCAAGGAGGGCCGGCGCATCCACTACCGGCTGCTCCACCTGATGAACCTGAACTTCGTGGAGTCGAACCCCATTCCGGTCAAGGCCGGCCTGGCCTTGATGGGGCTGTGCGAGGAGAGCTTCCGCCTGCCCATGTGCCCGCCGAAGGAGAGCACGCGCGAGGCCATGCGGGCCGCGCTCAAGGAGCTCGAGCTCGTCTCGTGAGCGTGCGCGAGGATCTGCCCGCCCAGATCGAGGGCTACCACGCCCTGCCCGCGGAGGCGCTCGGCGACGAGGCGCGTGCCGTGTTCGACGAGCTCCTGGACGCTCTCGAGCGCGGGGAGGCGCGGGCAGCGGAGCCGGCCGCGGACGGCTGGCGCGTCAACGGCTGGGTCAAGAAGGGGATCCTGCTCGGGTTCAAGCTCGGCAAGGTCGTGGCCACCGAGCCCGCGGGGCCGCTGTCGTTCCTGGACAAGGACACCTTCCTGCCGCGCCGTTTCGCCGTGGGCGACGGCGTACGCGTGGTGCCCGGGGGGACGGCCATCCGCCACGGCGCGCACGTCGCTCCGGGCGTCATCATCGTGCCTCCGGCGTACATCAACGTCGGGGCCTACGTCGGGGCCAACAGCCTGATCGACTCGCACGCGCTCGTCGGCTCCTGCGCCCAGGTGGGCCAGCGCGTGCACGTCTCGGCGGCGGCGCAGCTCGGCGGCGTCCTGGAGCCGGTGGGCGCGCTGCCCGTGATCGTCGAGGACGACGTGCTCGTCGGCGGCAACTGCGGCGTGTACGAGGGGACGATCGTCGGGCGCCGGGCCGTGCTCGGGTCGGGCGTCATCCTCACTGGATCCGTCACCGTCTACGACGTGCCCCGCAAGACGACCTATCGCCGGCAAGGGGACCAGCCCCTGCGGATTCCCGAGGGCGCGGTCGTGGTGCCGGGGTCGCGCCGGCTGGCCGATCCGTTCGCCGAGCGCAACGGGCTCGCCCTCTACACGCCCGTCATCGTGAAGTACCGCGACGAGAAGACGGATGCAGCGGCCGCGCTCGAAGACGCGTTGCGATGACGAACCTCTCCGGAGGGTCCCTCGCGTGATCCTTCCGTTCCTGTTGGCAGCCAACCTGACCACAGCCTCTTCTTCTACTCCGTCTCCATCCCCTGCCGATCAGGCCCTTCTCCCCATCTACAAGGAGCTGGTCGAGATCAACACCGTCGACCCCTCCGGCGACAACACGCGCGCGGCGGAGGCCATGGCGGCGCGGCTCCGCGCGGCGGGATTCCCCGCG
>Ga0207428_10000074_pt1 | contig 139309 bp, 163 predicted proteins | sample RhiMethybrSRZTD1_FD_187600 | JGI IMG/M metagenome (GOLD analysis project Ga0207428, IMG submission 187600) | Populus rhizosphere microbial communities from Tennessee, USA - Rhizosphere MetaG P. TD hybrid SRZTD1 (SPAdes) (version 3) | ecosystem: Host-associated > Plants > Roots > Rhizosphere >... | reverse complement strand
TTGAAGTCTTTTGAGTATCAGTATTGGTATCAGCATTTGAAGTCTTTTGAGTATCAGTATTGGTATCAGCATTTGAAGTCTTTTGAGTATCAGTATTGGTATCAGCATTTGAAGTCTTTTGAGTATCAGTATTGGTATCAGCATTTGAAGTCTTTTGAGTATCTGAAGTTGATGTGGTATCTGAAGTTAATCCCCCAAGGTCTCCAGTCTGCATCGTTTTTGATACGAAGTCTTTAGCTTCATCTTCTGTGAACTTTCCTGTTTTCACAAGATCGTTGACCAAATTGTTCTCTTTACCATTATCTGAAGTTGATGAAGTTGAGGTACCAAAGCTGCCCGTATTTGGAGATGAAGTTGATGTGGTATCTGTATTTGGAGATGAAGTTGATGTGGTATCTGAAGTTGAGGTACCAACCGCGCCGGTATTTGGAGACGCACCTGTACTGGTAATAGAAGGCGTAGTAGCAGTGGTACTATTTGTAGTATTGACATTGTAAAAGTTTGGATTTTGAGCACAATTTACTACTTCCTGAGTAGCAAGACCGTTTCCTCTTTTTGCTGCCGTGTCTATGCAATCTTTCGTTTGTGTATCAGCGTGCTTATACAAGTCTGTAGCTTTCAACGATATAAGTGGTATCTTTTTCTCTATAACATTATTTACTTTGCCATTTTTTGCAGCGTCTGCAAATTTAGTTAGACTATTAAATTTATCTAATGCTTGTTCTTCTTTATGCAATGCTTGTGCTGGAATGTTGTGGCCAACAACTAAAAAAGCTGCTAAGGCTATAATTGTTACCAGTTGAAGAGATTGTTTTATAGTCGGTTGTCTTCTTGTCATTATTACAAATTCTAATCTAAGATAAATAAATCTTTTGAAATGTTTATATTGGATTCTAACATTTGCTTTTTTTACTATTGTAGTTATCTTTTGAAGATTATCTAAGCATTTTAAACACTTACGTAGCATTTCCTACATCAATTTAAAAATCAGATTAATTAATCATTACGACGAAAAGAAAAGCTTAGCTTACGAGATGGAGTAGTAACTAATAAAAAAGTCCACACAGCACACACAAAAATACAGTCATTTAATAGCCTCCGACATTAATTAATTTCTAGTCTCAATATACTATAGGAAACAGGTTTTGTTTTTGCTTTGAAATTGAATTCATTAATAACATTCCAGGATCAGAATTCAACTACGTATATTATCTAAATCGCACATTTGTAACGTTGCAAAAGATTGTACAGTAATGCTATCAATAGGTTCGTAATAATTAGTAGTAAAGTTTAGAATTTGTAATGACTTCAAATTCTAAGTGAGTTAATAATTAAGCATATTTGCTCAATTCTTGGTATAAAAAATTGATGACGGAGCAAACAAGTTACATTTCATAATTGTATTCATGGAATAACGATTCAAATTTAACCCGTTGAACAGGAATGTTTACAAGTGCTTATGAGGATTTTTTTCCACCCTAGTTACATTCTATACAAAAAAATGATCCATATTATAATAAAAACGTCATAGTGTTTTAGAAACAATAAACATCTAAAGTATTAACGTTAATGTAGATTAATATCGCTAGTGATATTCTAACGCGTTACTTGGCAGAGTTTTGGTAAGTTAAGGGGAGTTTTAGGTAGGTGGTAACTTAGAGGTTTTAGTAAGTTTAAGAACTATGAAATGTAAAATTGAAGAGTGAATATTCCTGATTTTCGAAAGAAATTTCTTAAGGATTTTAAAGAATTGCAAGACCAATTTGATTCAACGTATGGTGAAAACGATAGAATGCGCACAATTATTGAAAAGCAACTAGAAGTGTGCAATGCTTATAGACCATTGATTAAGAATCTCCAAGAATCTAATGAAGTCACAACTTTAATTAACAATTTAATGACAAAATTGCTAGCACTAAAACTAACTGGTGATCTCCAAAAAGATGTCGCTAAACTTACTAGTCGAGTTGATGCTCTAGAGGAAAAATTGAATCGATGACTTCTCGGTTAAAGCCGACAGTATTGCCAATACTGAGTAAAGTGGCTTCATTATTCGTATTAGGAATGTGCATCTAATAAGACTTCGGAGTTATTGTACGTTCCTTGCACATAAAGTTACAAGTAATTAAAATTTTGAAATGTCGATGGATTAATTTCATTCTTAAATGATTGTAGATAATCAAATATGTTTAGTGCATTTTCTTTACTATGTTTAAGTATATCTCGTAATTTGTTTCTTAATTTATTATTCAATCCTTCAGTTAATGTTGCAATCCTTAATTCAGTATCACTTTCGTAAACTTGCACAAAAAATATAAACTTAAAGTGATTAATAAACAGTTATCTTACAGTGTTTTAGAAACAATTAACGTTATTGTAGTTAGTACTTTCTTCATCTTTCTGATATTCATGTAGATAGATTTCAATTCGTCTTCCGTTGAAGCAGATATTCTAACAACTATATCGTAAACACCAGATACTGGGGAAACTTCCTGGACACCTTCAATTTTTTCTAAATTTTCAACTACTTTTTCTGATGAAGCAAGATCACAACAAATCAATACATATGCGTTAACCATGGATATACTATAATATTATGGGTTTAAATAGATACAACACCGTCAAACAATATCACTAGCGATATGTTACGTAATTTGTCTAACCACTGCTTCAAAGCTTAATGAGAACACGATAGGAACAATGAAGTACAAGTACACGTAACATCATTCTGCTTTGTGCGAGATTGTAATCAAGAATCAAAGACCTGCTTATCTACTAACTGAACTGAAAGATTGAATATTTTATAAAAGATTGCATTACTATCTGTTAGGATATGAAAAAGGGCACTACGGAAATAAAGTCAAAAAGTTTTATTGAAGAAATGAATGCCGTAGAAGTAAAGAAAACGATAAATGAAAAAACAACTGCCATTCTAATTTTTGGTGCATGTGAAAACCACGGAGATCATATGCCATTTGGATCAGATTTTATTTTTCCTACAGAAATTGCAAAAAGACTCGCTACAAAGGCAGGAAATGTTATTGTTCTTCCTGCAATTCCATATGGAGTCAGTTTACATCATGACCAATTTCAGATGACTATGAGTATTAATCCTGAAACCCTAGTGGGTATAATTTCTGATCTTCTTTCAAGTCTTATTCAGAACAAGATAAGACGTGTACTCATAATAAACGGTCATGATGGAAATATTGGACCAATAGAGATTGCAGCCAGATCTATTAAGCATAAACATCCTGAGATGGTAATAGCATGCCTGGAGTCTTGGTGGATCCTAGTAGGTCAATTAAGAAAAGATCTTTTCGAAGTATGGAACGGACTTGGTCATGGCGGTGAAGCAGAAACTTCTGCCCTTCTTGCAGTTCGCCCAGAGCTAGTAAACATGAACTCTGCACCAAAGGACGTAATACCAAAATTACCTGATAATATTAGAATATTTTGGAATTTTGACGAATTAACTATTACTGGTGCCACCGGTGCTCCTCAAAAGGCAGATATTGAAAAGGGAAATGAAATTCTACAAATCTTGGAGAAAATATTGCTTTCATTCATAAAAGAAATGGACTTGTCTGATTGGAAATATGGCCTATACTTGAAATAGCGATTTTCTCCTAGAATACGATTCATTCAAAGCGTGATTACAATGATATATCATCAGACCCGATTGTTTTAGTACTAAAATAATTGTCTGATAGAACTACTTTAATGTATACAAGGAGAAATCACATTCTTCACAAAGATAATAGAGACTATCAAAATCTGAACATAGAGTCATAATATTATAGCACCTTGGACATTCAATTTCATGCTCAATAGTGTCGGTGATTTTCCTTTCATCTTCTTGATGGTTTCCGGCTCCGTCTCTCAGCATATTGTAATTCCAATTCTGCGTTATTCATTCGCTTATTTCTCATTGACACTTTATGGGTAGACACTTGTGAAAGTTCAAAATTATGATTTATAAAATATGTATAACTTGATAGAGGGGGGGGGAGCCTTAAATCTGAATTCGCTTTATCCAATATTTCGCTATTAGATAAACAAAGTGAGCGGATGCACTAAAAACAAAATAAAATATAATTGAATTCACAATTGAATACATTTGACACTAAAGGATGATGCGATTAGCCTTCATAGGATGTTGAGGGGGAAAACCGAAATTCGGAGCAGGGTTTCTTTAGACAATGCATCTGGAGAAAAGGGAACACTAGGTCTAATTTATACACCCGGTGTAGCATATGTAGCCTTAGAAATTGCTAATGATAAGAAACTGGCTTATGATTATACATCAAAATGGAATAATGTAGCGATAGTATGTGATGGAACAAGAGTTCTTGGATTGGGCAACATTGGTCCGGAAGGCGCACTACCAGTAATGGAGGGAAAATCTGTAATATTCAAAGCGTTAGGAGATATAAATGCAATTCCATTATGCATTAACACCCAAGACAAAGAAGAGATAATAAAATTTGTTAAAATAATAGAACCAAATTTTGGTGCTATAAATATAGAAGATATCGAATCACCGAAAGTTCTAGAAATAGTTGAAAGGTTAAGTAAAGAAGTATCAATACCTATTTTTCATGATGATCAACATGGAACTGCCATAATTACTCTCGCAGCACTGATAAATGCGCTGAAGTTGGTAAAGAAGCAATTACAGACAGTACGAGTAGTCATATCAGGCTCGGGGTCAGCAGGATATGGGATATTCAAAATTTTGCAAACTGCAGGATGTAAGGACATTATTGTTGTTGATACTAAAGGTGCGATATACGAAGGAAGGGTGGATATAGATGGTCAGAATCCATACAAGGAAGAAATAGCCATTAACACAAATATTACAAAGTCGAAGGGAGCTTTACAGGATGTGATTAGTAAATCAGACATATTTATTGGCGTTTCCGGAAAGATGGATATTTTGAATAAACAAATGATTGAATCAATGAATCAGGATCCAATAATATTTGCGCTAAGTAATCCAGATCCTGAAATACTTCCAAAATACGCTTTTGAATATGGTGCAAGAATTGTTGCAACAGGCAGATCTGACTTTCCAAATCAGATAAACAATGCAGTTGTCTTTCCTTCTATACTCAGAGCTTTGCTGGATCTTAGAGCCAATAATTTGAGTGAGAATATGCTGGTGTCTGTAGCATATGCAATAGCGGGAATAGTTGAAGAGGTTCATCTTAAAGATGATTATATAATACCAAAAGTAGATGATCCTAGAATTCTTCCCATCGTTACCAAAACTATAAAGAAAGTCCTTGATAAACATATTAGAAACAAAGATGGTTGAAACAAAGAAAAAAGGTTTAGTTTCAAGTATTGATAGTATGTTCTTCCATCTAATTAGTACGAGAAAGATCCCCTAGTATTATTGTGAATCTCATCTAATAACACGTCTTAGTTATTCATTGAATCAAAGAACGTTACCTAAACTAAATGCCATAATTACGACAGCAATTGACATGATTGCAAATGTAGCCCAACCAACTATGTTAGAGTATCGACTATTGGTTTTATCCTTTAGTATTTTTTTATCATTTGCAATCCTCATTACCAAAAAAAGAATAGGTACTGTTACCACTGCATTTATAACAGCTGCCAGTATCAAAGCTTGAATTGGATTAAGATTGGAGAATGTGATAAAAACACCCACTAAAGTAGAAGCGATAATTATCAAATAGAATGATTTGGCTTGTCTAAATTTCTTTTCTAAGCCTTCTTTCCATCCAAAAGTATCTGATACTGCAAACGCCGATGATGCCGCTAGGACTGGTATTGCGAGTAATCCTGTACCGATGATTCCAAGAGCGAATATAACTTTAGCTATTTGGCCTGCATGAGGAAATGTTTTGACTAGTGGTTCGAGTGCAAGTGCAGCTTCATCTGCACTTTGAATGTTATTTACACCGTTTGTGTAAAGACTACCCGCACTGGTTATTATTATGCTCCACATAATGAATAGTGAAAAGAACAAGCCTGTCCATATGTCCCTTTTCATGAGTTTGATCTCTTTTCGAGTTACATTGGGTCTGCCCCTCCCTATCTCTCTAATCTTGTGTTTTGCCACATCTTCTTCAGCTTCTTCGGACGTCTGCCAGAAAAGAAGGTAAGGTGATATAGTTGTGCCTATAACAGCCACAAACATTACTGCAAATTCTGGGGTAAAACTTATGTGAGGAACAATGGTTGCAAGAAAAATTTCTTCGGCATTACCTCCTACAATAATCGCTGTTATGACGTATGCAAAAAGTGAAAGTACCAAGTACTTCAATACAGTAACATACTTGTCATAAGGAATCATAATCTCTGAAGCAATTATGATCCCCGAAAAGAGCAAGGACGTTACCACAAGTGGAATTTGAGGAAACAAGATCTTAATTGATGCGGACATGGCGCCTATATCAGCGCCAATGTTTATTGTGTTTGCAATTATAAGGAGACTTGATATTGGATAAACAATTCTGATAGAATATTTGTTCTTTATGAGAGCGGCCAAACCATTTCCACTTAGTAGACCAATTCTGGCACACATCTCTTGAATGACAATTATCATTGGTAATAGGTATAAAGCCATCCATAACATCCCAAGACCAAACTTTGCACCGGCTTGAGAATACGTTGCTATACCTGATGGATCATCATCTGAAGCACCTGTAATTAACCCAGGACCTAACGATTTTAGCGTACCAGTTATTGATTCGAAAAATTTCCTGAATGGTGAATTAGAATTTTTTTTAACATTCTTTCTTTCTACCAATCCAAGAACGATTTACTTTCTCATGACATGTATTTAGTATTTGTTACAAACTATCTCTATCTGCCTGAGTCTTCTTATAGATTCAATATAAAATAATTTTTTTATCATGTATATTAGTATTTAGCGCCAATATTAGACAGCTGAATTACGAACTAAATTCCGTATCAACTTATTCGTATTGTTCCAGGTGCTCAGCTCTGAATTATTCCAATCCTCAAAGTGAATTACTTTGGAAAGTATCGTTCTTTTTAGCCACGTTGCTCTTTCTAAATCAGGTATATCCTCAAATTTATTGACATATCCTAGACAAAGGTATGCTATTGGTTTAACATGGTTGGGTATTCCTAGAATATTGCGTAGATCTTCAATTGAGAGTATGCTTACCCAACCCACCCCTATTCCTTCGGCTCTAGCGGCTAACCATAGGTTTTGTATAGCACAACAAACGCTATATTCTCCCGTTTCTGGTATTGAAGTTCTTCCTAAAATAAAAGGTCCAAACCTTTCAGGATCGTACGTTATACATATATTAATATCAGATTCTAAAATTCCCTCTAATTTCAATTTAGCATATTTATCTTGTCTATTTAGATCGTTATCAAGCAAAGAGATAGATTTTTCTCGTTCAAGAATAAATGAATTCTTAACTTTTAGCCTTGTAACTTTATTCTTTATTAGAACAAAATCCCAGGGTTGCGAATAGCCAACCGATGGTGCATGATGAGCTGCATTTAGAAGCTTAACAAGCACGTCATCTGGGATCTTTTTGTCAATAAAGTGAGATCTAACATCTCTGCGAGAAAAGACAGCCTTGTATAGGCCCGCTTTTTCAGTCAGTGTAAAATCAGGATCAGTGGACATTTTCTCATCATCTTATTGTGGTGGTGATCTTATCTTTAATTGTAATGACAGTTAACAAAAATGGATATGGATTAAAATTACAATTTGCAGACATTCAGCAGCATTACCTTATTAATAAAACTGCACTTGGGGAGTGATGGACAATCTTGCTTGAGATACTACCTAGTATCAACTCCTTGAACTTTCCTAGTCCTCGTCTTCCCATTATCAAAAGATCAAATTTCTCTTTTTTGCTAAAATCCAAAATTGCGGAAGCAGGATTACCCTCAAGAAGAAATGTATTGATAGTAAATCCTTTTTGGGTAGCAGTTTCTGAACATTTTGAAAGTACCTCTTGATTTTCTTTTTTATAGGCTTGAAGAAATTCATTTAACAGTTTTTCTGACCCAATATGTGTTATTGGAACTTGTTCCATCACATGAATTACGGTAATATTTGATCCTAATTTTTCTGAAAGGAGTAATGCTGCATCTAAAGCTCTGTAAGAATTATCCGATCCATCAACAGGCACTAGGATATTTGTAAACAACTAAAGTTATTGGGTTACTTCTGTCTAATATATGTGATATCTATTGTAATATCCCTTTGATTTCATAGTAAAACCTTCTATACTGTATGTTGGTAAATCTGTAATTATGTATAATAAAAAGAAGAATGTTAAAAAAAAATTGAGGCTATTTTTGGATCTTAATTTTTATAACCGTAATCAGAGCTTTTAAAGCAATGAAGTATTTCATAATCTGCTAGATTATTTGAAAGATCCTGTCTCTTTTGTATACACTCTTTTGTTTCTCCATCTTCTTGTTTGAAAACTTGGGAATTTTTAAATTGCTTCCAGTTCATACTATCATCATTTACTTTACCCTTGTCTATCTTTTTTACAAGTTCTTCCATTGTCTTATCGCCAGCCCAAATATTTTTGCCATAAACCTGCCCACCTGTCCCTACAAAGAACACTCCAAACGTTAAGGTCAACAAAGATGCCAAAAGAAAGATGGTTTTCACTGGTTGTTTCTTGTTCATTGTTTCTAGCTAAAATCAATGGTAAATAAATTAATATATTATAATAATTCTATATTAGATTGTATATATATCTAAATAAAATATATCGCTATCTTTGTTTTAATAACTATCATAACTTACGAGCAATTTTTTAAATTATTATCAAAATTTAATAAGAATCTTGAATAGAATATTTTATTTGTCCTTACTTTATATTAGGTTAATCCTATTAAAATGATGCATAATTTAGATTTTCTATGCCAATTTAGTTAAGAAATTCATACATAAGGTGAAAAATGTTAAACAAGTTCCCAATTTGCCATAAATATGCATATTAATGCAAGCTTAATTTGCGAATTGAAAATACGCGTAGAAATTAGAAAAGTGCGTCCTAACAAATTTTAAGTTCTAATTTTTATATACTCATAAGCATCTGTTGAATTTTCAAATGCGTAATGTACTTTTTGAAATTGTTCCCTAAACTCAGATACGGAGCTACCTACCCTCTCAGCATCTGACTTGTCTATTACAATTTGCTTGATAAAAGATGCTATCTCTTTCATTTCACTTTCTTTCATTCCTAACCTAGTTACTTCAGGTACTCCTATTCTTATTCCACTTGGATGCATGTAATGTTTACCAGATTTGATATCACCAGGCAACAATTGTCTGTTAAGAATAATGTTTGCCTTTTCTAATTCCTTTTCAATCGTCCCACCATCTCCAAACTTTGAAACATCTACAGCCATTTGATGTGATTCCGTATATCCGCGTTTTTCTCCCAGAACTGTAAAACCAAAATTTGCAAGTAATTCAGCAAGTGTTTTTGCATTCTTTATAACTTGTTTTGCATATTCCCTTCCAAACTCTAATGACTCTGCCAATGCTATAGCTTTACCTGCTACGTGATGAAGATGATGACTGCTTGTATTTCCGGGAAAAATAGCTTTTTTGATACTATCTGCATATTTTTCTGAAGAGACAATAATTCCTCCTTGTGGGCCCCAGAGGGTCTTGTGGGAGCTCATTGTCATAGAATCTGCGCCTTCTCTAATTGGATCCTGAAATTCTCCTCCAGCAATCAATCCTGCTACGTGCGCTCCATCATAATTAATGTAAATATTATTATCATGCATAAAATTTGCCAATTCTTTGACAGGATGAGGAAAAAGAAAAAGGCTTCCTCCAAACATCGCAATTGCAGGTTTCTTGTTGTTTGCAACCATTTCATTGACTTTCTTCTTAGTAGCGTCCACATCAATTGTCATATCTTCCTTTGAAAATGGATAATGTTCTATATTGAGCCCGTGGACTAGACCAGCTGTCCCTGAATGTTCTCTTTTACCATGAGAAATGTGCCCTCCAGTGGGAATAGATGCAGCTAGCATATAGTCTCCCGGATTAGAAAAGGCTGAATATATTGCAAGATTGGCAACAACGCCTGAAGTAGCTCTGCAATCAGCAAATTCAGAATTGAATACCTTTTTTGCTAATTCATTACAAATTATTTCTACTTCATCAATGTAAATACATCCAGCATAGACTCTTTCTCCCGGCCATCCTTCTGCATACCTATTTCCAAAGTCTGATACTATAGCTTCTCTTACAGCAGGGCTTGGAATATTTTCGCTCGCAATTAAAGGAATAGCCGATTTGAACCATTTATGATGCTTTTCAACAAGATCAAATACCTTATAATATGATTCTTTAGCGTTCATTGTAATTGTTATCTTGACTCTAAAATCCTAATTTAAAATATTGCTTGATAAGACATTTAGAAAATATCCACAGATTTAGTTCGGTAAATGACTGTAATACTTGATTGTTCTTTTGTTCTTTCACAACTTTTAATTTACTCTAGATTTGATTCACAGTGATGGATAAAACTGATTTAAAATGTGTGTTATGTGGTAACAAATTAACCTTAAAGTACAAACCAATGGAAGAGTGGAAGATTACAGGATATATCTGTGGTATATGTTATGAGAAGAATTTAACTGAATTTTATATTTCTCCAGATCGTAAGGACATTGTAAAAAGATAAAATCTTATGCAATACTATTGCCGATGACTCGATGGTAAATAACAAAATGAAAGACTGTCAAGGCTGAAAATAAATTAAGGAGAAAATTTAACGGTATGACTTTTGTTTTCTACGTCTCGCGCCAGATCCACCAAATTTCTTTGATTCTGTTTGTCTTGGATCGCCTGATAATAAGTGTCTATCAAATTCAGTAATTCGTTTACGAATTTCAGTGCGCACACTTCTCGCAAATGGATGGTCTTTTGGATCTCTTCCACCCTTTCCAGCACCTGTTAGTGCTCGGCATATAGCAACAGTACTTGCAAATGCTTGCCCCATGAAACCTCCTCCGTGCACCTTGACACTAATATCTACCTTATCTCTGTAATCACCTATTAATTTAAGGGGAACAAGTACTAACTCTCTTGCTACTTCGGAATTCAATAATTCAGCAGGAATGTTGTTTATTCTTACTTTTCCTGTCCCCTTTGAAATTGTTGCTACAGCCCTACTTGATTTTCTTTGGCCTGGATAAAGGTCTATTTTATTCATAAGAATCTAACCCATTCCAACCTATTTGTTTGGCTAATTCACCAAGACTAATAAAATATGACGATGGCTTTCTAATTTTACTATCTTCAAACGTTTCAAGCTTTGTATTCTTGAGTTCTGGTGGTACTGCGATATACACTCTCAATCTCTTTAGTGCCGTAATCCCACTAGATTTTCTCTTTGGTAACATACCTCTAACCATCCTTGTGAGGATTCTATCAGGCTTTCTTGGATGAAATGGACCGTGTATGGGATTTGTGGCAGATGAAATTTCCAAAAATTCTTTGTAAATTTCGATAGTCTTGTACCTGTTGCCCGAAATCATACTCTTTTCTGCATTGACCACCCTGACATGATGGCCTTTGAGTAAAAGTTTTGAAATATGAGAACAAATTCTCCCTGCAATACAGTCCTTTGCATCTATGGTTATAATCTCTTTAGGTTTTTGTAATTGATCAACAAGTTGCTTAACCAATTATTCTTACCCCCTTACCATCTGGATATTTCTTTATCAAACTGTCAAGAGGGAGTATTTTGCCTCCCGCGTCAAGTATCTTTTTTGTAGCTACTTCTGAAATATTAATACACCATACTGTTAGCTTGTGACTTATTTCGCCAGAGCCCAATATCTTTCCTGGTACTATCACAACTTCTTTATCTTTAGTAACATGTGCCAATTGACCAACGTTAACTTCCCTTCTGTTAGATCTAGACCTCGAAAGTTCTCTTATGACTGCTTTCCATATCGGCACTTTATTTTTCTTTAAAGCATTCCTCAGAGTCCAAATCGTGTTGCTTAAAGTATCAGGAAACATGAAATATTCTCGCTATCCTTAAACCCCAAATAAATCTATACCTAAACATTCGGTAATGATAGTGATTGAATCGCGCCATCAAGCTCCTTAATTTTTGAGCCTAGAATTTTCGCCGCTTCAAGCACAATCTCCTCAGGTGTCAATGCGCCATTGGATTCAATTACGAGTATAGAGTCATCTTCCCCTTTGCCATCTTTTACGACTGCCACTGAGGTTGGTTGCCATTTTGCATGGCTTTTTCCAGTTCCTAATCGTGCATATGCCTCAAACTTTATTTTTTGACCTGGGGCTAACGCTACTATTGGAATCTCACTATTAACAGGTCTTACAACTTCATCCTCAGATACTAAATCTGCAGAGGTAATTACTTTAGTCTTATCCTGAGATTCAGCATCAAGTACCAACAATACTTTACACTTTGAACACCCAAGGGTACTTTTACAATCACATAGATGCGGCATTACAAATCTCTCAAGATCTGTACGCAATGGAATCAGTCCCAGTCTATGTGCGATAGCTTCATCATGCATAACAGATGAATTCTCTAGTATTACCACATCATCGACAGCAAAAGTAGGGACTTGACTTAAAGATAATCTTCTTAACGCGTTGACATACTGCCGTGGTGTATCAATAAATTCAACAGCTATATGATTATTATCTCTCTCAAGAATATTAATTGAGCTCAAATCGTCGACGAAATTTTACTACCGTACACTTAAAAATCTACCGAAATTCGCAAGAAATTAAGTGATTTGAATCAAAAGATTAATCCTTTGCAATTCACCAAGTTGTCTAAATTGAATGATATGATTACAATTGAATATTTTGGAATATCACCATTTGAAATAGAAGTCATTTACAATACTCTTTCAAAGTTTTTTCCCGTCGACGAAGAAAAAATTTTAACTGAAGAATCCGGATATGTAAGTCTGCTAAATATCGAATTTCCAACTCCTTATGATGAGTATTTTTTTCAATCACTTGGGTTTGATAATTGGCAGAAAATTAAGTACCTCTTTAAAGAAATGAAACGTAGGAGAGGTAAAAAGGCGTTTAAAATTACACTATCTTTTTGTGGAATATCAGCAGACATAAATTCAAAGGTGGATTTTTTGTTAACCAATGAAATTGGTCCACAGTTTGAATATGCAATCGAAAAAATAGAACACGCTATAGACTCAATTCATCAAGAAATCACAAATCTTGGCTCAAAAAGACAATTTATGATATATACATACGACGCAAGTGCTATGAAGTGGCTACTATCTGAATAATTTAATGATTGTAAAATCCCAAGGCAGATGCCTCTTATGTGTTAGGAAGGCGATTGAGGGAAAATATTGTAAATATCATTACGACGCATTACAGTCTCTCAAGGAACACTATGAGATATGGAGGAGCCGTTACGGGGAACTTTCCTGGTATGATTATCTGAAGAGATTGAAAAAAAACAAGTATACTGGCAAATGGGTTAAGGAAGTAATTGAAGTAGAATTAAAAAAAGTATAAAAAATGAGGTTAAGATTCTTTGTTTTACATTTCACCCATGCCGCCAGGAGGCATGCCACCTGGAGGACCGCCAGCTCCAGACTTACTGGAAGCTACTACATCGTCTATTCTAAGAATCATGGAAGCGACTTCTGTTGCTGATTTAATAATTTGTTCTTTAACACTAAGTGGTTCTACAATATCTAGTTTGGACATATCAACTATCTTTGCGCTTCTTGCATCAATACCGCTCCATTTGGCGCCCTTTGCTTGTTTGGTACGTAGTTCTGTCAATGTATCTATTGGATCCATTCCAGCATTCTCTGCTAACGCGAGCGGAATAACTTCAAGGGACTCGGCAAATTTATCTGCTGCTAATTGTTCTCTTCCAGACAACGTAGAAGACCACTCTCTTAGTTTCCCTGCAACATAAGATTCTGGTGATCCACCTCCCGCAACTATCGCTGGTTTTTCCATGACATCTTTAGTAACCATTAGTGCATCATGTATTGCGCGTTCAGCCTCATCAACGACTCTCTGTGAACCTCCTCTAATAAGAATAGTAACAGCCTTTGGATTTTTACATCCTTCGATGAAAACCCATTTATCAGTTTCAACTTTTCTCTCCTCTACGAGATCAGAGGAACCAAGATCTTTTGAGCTCAAGTCTTCGAGATTATTAACAATTCTAGCACCTGTTGCCCTGGACAATTTCGTCATATCACTTTCCTTAACTCTGCGAACCGCCAGAATGTTAGATTTGGCCAAATAATGTTGAGCAACATCATCTATGCCTTTTTGACAAATAGCGACATTTGCACCTGATGAAATAATCTTGTCTACCATGCCTTTTAGCATTTTATTCTCTTCATCAAGAAACATCTTCATCTGATCCGGTGAACTAATGTTGATTTTGGCATCGAATTCAGTTTTCTCTATTTCTAAGGCAGAATTGATAAGTGCAATTTTTGCCTTTTCAACTCTCTTTGGCATTCCCCCATGAACAACTTCTTTGTCAAGTACAATTCCCTTTATTAAATTGGTATCTCGTAATGAACCTCCTGCTTTCTTTTCAACCTTGACATCATCGATATCGACATTATAACCAGATTCATTTCGTTCCGACACCTGTAAAGCGCCATTGACAACTAATTCTGCCAATTCACTGGATTCCCTTGAAACAAGTTTGGTCTGCATCGATGTCTTTGCTACTTTAATTAGTTCAGATTTGTCTCCTCCATCTATTTTTCTCGCCAGATTACTGTAAAATTCAATACTCTTTAATGCACTCTTTCTATACCCATCAACAATAATAGTTGGATGAACATCCTTTGTTATCAGTTCCTCTGCTTTTTCAATCAGTGCACCTGCTAAAACTACTACGGATGAAGTTCCATCACCCACTTCATTATCAGTAGCCTTACTAATTTCTACCATCATCTTTGCAGCCGGATGCTGAACGTCTATTTCCTTCAGTATAGTTGCACCATCGTTGGTTATTGTTACGTCTCCTAGTCCATCAACCAACATTTTATCCATTCCTCGTGGACCCAAGGAGGTCCTTAGAACCTCAGATATCAATTTCGCCGCTGCGATATTATTTTTTTGTGCGTCACGTCCTTTCGTCTGAGTTGCTCCTTCTTTCAAAATTAACACAGGCATACCGCCTGCTGAACCTTGTTGAATTGACATATATTATATCATATCTCCTAATTTTTAATTTAAAATCTAAATTTGGGCTATTTTAAATTTGCGACAGTAAAAAAGAAGTTTTAGACTATTAAATGGTCAAATTTTCCTGCGATGACATCAGAGTAGATTTCTTTTGCGGGTTTATTCTCAACTTTAATTCCACTGCTTACACAGGACCCTATAATTTCCTTAACACTTGATTTTAAGCTCGTGGCATAGGATATGTCAATTTTCATTTTGGCTATTTTTACAATTGCCTCCATGGAAATATTTCCAACATATTCCTTTCCAGCTGTTCCAGATCCTTTAGAGATATTGGCTTCCTTCGCTATGAGGGCTGTAGTAGGCGGTACGCCAACTTCTACGTTAAATTTTTTTGTATCGGGATCAACCTCCACTTTTACAGGTACTTTCATTCCATGAAATTCTTTGGTTTTTTCATTGATGCTATTTACCACTTGCAATACGTTAATACCCATAGGACCTAAAGCAGGTCCAAGGGGCGGCCCAGCACTAGCTTCTCCACCGCTTACAAGAGCAGAAATAGATTTTTTTTGTTCCATCTAAGACCAATCTTATTTATGTTCTTTAATTTAGTTTTTGCGCCGTTTCTATGATGCCTTTTTTAGATAATTTGCATCAACTGTTACGGGTATTTGATATGGAGAATCTAACAATAACACAGTTGCTTCTTGTTTCTCATAGTCAACCCTAGTTATTTTGGCCTTCATGGATTTGAATGGTCCAGCTATGACTTCAACTGTATCGTCTATGCTTAATTCCGATACCACGGGTCTTTTTACTAGATAACTTTCAATGTCTTTGTAAGGCAATTCTCCGCGAATTTGTCCTTTTACATGTCTTACCCCAATAAGTGCATCGTAAGCAATGTTAGAATTTGGCGCTTCAATAATTATATAACCCTTAAAACTGTCAAGTAATAATATCGAACGTACAGGAATATTCTTTGAATTTATCCTATTTTGTGCCAAATTTACTACGATGTGTTCTTGACCACCGCTTGTTCTAATTGCAAAGAATTTTGAATCTGATATTTCGTTATTGTCCTCTGTTTGAGAATTTTCCGGCCTAACACCGGTATCAACTGATTGAACATCGTTTTTATCATGTTTTGCTCCATCAGTCTCTAGGATGTTTTCATCGTCTTCACTATCGACCTTTTCGGAGGTAGTTCCAGTTTTGATATCCGAATCGTCATTAAAAGTCTTATCCAGATCATCAAAGCCCTCTTCTTTCTCTATAGTGCTACCTTCCAATTATAATCAGCATATCATAGCTTTTTACAATTTATAAGTTTAATCAAAAATCATTCTCTTCTCAAAAATGAGTTATTCACTTTATGATCATTCAATTATTTCTATCTGAATTCTAGATCGTGAATTTCCTCACGTTCGGATATTTTTCCTTCTTGCCGTAATCGAAGCTGCAAAGTAGAGGATAAAACCGCAAATGGCCATAATTAATCCATAAAGCGATAAGGAACCTTTGCTCATGTAGGTACCAATTCCTACAATGATAGCTCCCATGACTAGTAGTATCATACCGACCCTAGCATATCTTGGAACGCTTTTAGACATTTTCAGTTTCTGCATAAATTTTATTTTTAATTACTAATATAACTTACCATACAAATCTACATTTAATTGAGTAGTGGAGTAAAAACATCACATTTTTATTAAAGAATATAGTAATTGTCGTTACCAAATGAAGATAGCGGTCGTTGGAATGGGAGTTGCAGGAGCTTTTCTTATGAACGTCCTTAGCAACGATCATGATAATTTGGTGAAAGGATTTGAAAGAATGCCTGTTGAAGAGCATGATGCAGTTTGTGCATGGGCAACTTGTGATAATATAATGCAAGATTTGATTAAAGAATGTGGCCTTAATTTTGACGACTATATTTTACATGAAGGAAAGAGCATGAAGGTAGATATGAGTCAAACTAGTAAGGAGGATAGCAGCATCAATATTGGATTGAAAGGAATGGTTACCTATGACAAATTGAAGCTAATAAAAGATATGACAAGAGGTACCAAAATCCAGTTTGGAATTGTCCCGAAGAAAGAGATTCTTGAATCTGAATTTGACCTTATTATTGATTCAACAGGTTTTCATCGTAATTATTTACCGCGTCCTCAAAAAGAAATGTGGATTCCATGTATTCAGTATAAAGTCAAATATCAAGACAATACTCCTTTCGACGATTTTTACTTGAAAGCCTTTCCTTCGATGAAGGGTTATTTTTGGTATTTTCCATTGGAAAATGGCTATGCGCATATTGGCGCTGGTGATTATGAACGAAAAAATAATAATGCTTTTGTGGACAAATTTTTAAAGAAACATAAATGTGAAATAATAAAGAAGGTTGGACGTCCAGTTAGGATCAGTCCACCGAAAAATTCGGAACCTTTTACCGATGGTCGAAAAACTGTCGGCGTTGGTGAATCCATAGGGACCGTGTATCCTCTTCTGGGCGAAGGAATTATTCCATCTACATGGTGCGCACAATTTTTTATCAAACACATTAATAATTTTAATGCCTATAGAACAGAGGTGCTAAAGAAATTTAATATTTATGCGCTTGTATTCAAATTTATTCAAATGAAAATTAACGGTAAATTCAATCTTTTTAAAAATGCCGTTGAGTTATTTAAGATTTACAATCATATGAAACACGAAGAAAAAAGGTACGGGATGGAAGTGAGATTTAGAGATTTGATTAAAGTTTCAAAGATATAAGTCTCGTTTAATTTTACATATTCCACTAAACTAAAATAATATTTACTAATTTTTTAATGTTCTACTCTTTTAGTAATGTTTTTTGCAAATACTTTGTCTTGAGTATGCCCAACATTAAGATCAACACAACTACTAGCCCAATGGCCGATGACGCTTTAACTATAGAGGAAATCAATCGATCAGAAGAATTGTGAAATATATCGATATGTAATGGTCCAATTACAAATATCAAAAAATACGACACTATCACAATCATCATCCACATGATAAAAATAAGCATAAAAAGACCTAGTAATCTCATAAAGAAATCATTCCCTTTATAAAAAAATATTGTGTAACTATTGTAATAAATGCCAAAACAGATGAAAAAATTGCTAATATAAGGATTTTCGTTATTATTTCCTGTTCAGACATTGAACCTCTAGCTAGAATAAGTCTTACTAGTGTTGCTGGTGCGCTGGGTTCTTTAGATGCCTCTAATTTGAAATCCTCAGATATTGAGACCGGCCTGGTTTTGACCTGTCTGTGTTCTACTATTTTTTTTACACTAGAAAGAAACAAGAATGAATTCATTACTGCCGGTAAAAGAGCAATTACCCCAATAATTTCCGAATTACCTGCAATTGATAAACCAGCGTACATTGATCCTAACAACAATGTTCCTGAGTCCCCAAGAAAAATCCTGCTAGGATATTTATGATATTGATATATTGCTATAGTGCCAAATAGTAATGGCAAACCCATGAGAAACACAGTAACATTACCAAATAAAATAACACTTGCTAATAAGGGTATCATTGTGATGATAATAAATCCACTGGCCACACCATTAAACACGTCAATGGAGTTTATTGTATTACCAACTATCGGTATTATGGCTAATATAAGTGGAATATACAGGATAGGGATGAATGCACTATCAAATATCAATCCGAGAGAATGACCATGACTTCCTAAAGCTATCATTGGAATAGCTGCCAATATTAAAGCTGCAGGTTTGAACCAACCTGGCATAGTTTTCAAGTCATCAATATATCCAATAATAAATGCGATAATAGTTGTTAATAGAACAGCAATTATTTTTGTATCTGGTATTAGAACATATAATATTATTTCAGAAATTACTATCCCTATGAGTAAGACTGGTCCGGCAGGTCTTGGAACATTCGGTTTTCCAGGTTTGTGGTAATCAACTACGACTTTGCCTTTCTTATTTAGATACCTAATGAAAACAGGTGTAGTAAAAAATATAGCCAAAAAGGAAACAGCAGATACAATAATTCCATAAATTACAATATCTAAAAGTAAATCAAATCACCTTTGTAATTATAAAACATATGTTTTGATTTTCATTTTAATTCTTGATCTGGCTCTTCAGTTTTTTGGCGAGTTTAACTCCTATTTTTGGTATGGATCCTAATTTAGATTCTGAGATTTTTTCAATCATAGCTACATCGGTAATTCCCGCTCTGTATAGAGACCTTGCCCTAATTCTTCCAATTCCTTCAAGTTGTATAAGTGGAATCAATTCTGATTTTACACCATGTTTAATTCTTAACCGTAGTATATTTATTTCCGGTAAAAGATCTTTTCTTTCAACTAATTTTGCAATTTCATAAAGACAATATAGTAACCAGTATGTTGTTTCAACCATCCTATGAAGATCACCAGGTTCAACTCCAATTTTTTCATTCAAGTTTGCTTCGCTTGATTCATCAAGCCATTCTAACAGTATAACCAGACTCTTCAGTGAATAGTCATAATTTGACAATCCGTATGAATCTAGCTTATGTTTGTCGAATAGCCTTTGAAAGTGTGCCGTTTCATTTTGCCTCAATGTTAGCTTGGGATAAAAATCATAACAATCACAAATCCAATATAAAAAATTAATTACATTATTTTCATATCTGTTAGCACTAAAATTATTGATATCATATATGTTACCTTTATAAGAATCTAAATTTTTCTTGAATTTAATTCCCGTTTTTGGATCGATATATAAAAGGGAAACGCGTTTGCCAAATTTAGTAGGCATTAGTAAATCATTTCTCATTATAATTAACTTTTCATTAGTTAGGAACGTCAAGAGGGATTCTATTTCAAAGCCAATGGTTTGGCTTCCTTGATATTTAGACAAGAATGTTTGTTCAAAAAAGTGTAGCAATTCAGATTTCAACATTTTGGGCTTTGAAGCTAAAATTCCCAAAACATGAACTCTCAGGGCTCTTTCATCCATCAATTGAGAGACTATTGGTTCTGGTACTCCCAATACGAAATGATTGTAAAGGTCTTCTGGATTGGTCCTTGAATCTGCAATTATAATTGCTTCTCCATATTTGTCATAAGCTGGCCTTCCTGCTCGTCCGCATATCTGCTTGTATTGCAGGACACTCATAGGAACATTGCCCCCAAACTCATAATCATATCTAAAAATACTAGTAATAATTACGCGTCTAGCAGGAAGATTAACTCCTGCAGCAAGCGTCGGTGTAGCAAAAAGAATTTTTACTATACCATTTCTGAAAGCCTTTTCAACTATTTGCCTGCTCTTTGCCCCTAAGCCAGCATGATGAAAGCCAACGCCATTTGCAACTGTGCTTGAAAGTGTCCTATTAAGTTCAGTATCATCTCCTTCCTTTAAAATTTCCACTCCTGTTTTTTGAGCTAACTGTTTAGAAGGCTTGTCGAGAAATTTAGACACGATTTCCGAGGTCTTTTTTGCAAGCGACACAGTGCGTTTACGCGTCTCTGCAAAAACGAGTGATTGACCTCCGCCATTAGTTATCGAATCCATTGCAAGACTTGTTATGGCGTTAGTTGAATTATCAAGAATTCCAATATTATCAATGTCATAACTCGTACCATTGTTCATGGTAACTTTACCATAATTATACACTCCTTCTATCAATTCAGTAGGCCGCCAATTGCTTTGAATGGATTCGCATGTCAGCCATTCAGCAACTTCATCTGAATTTGATACAGTTGCACTTATTCCAATAATTTGAGGTTTTTGTGGCATCAGTTTAATCTTTGTAAGTATGATTTCTAGTGTTGGACCTCTTTCTCGTTCAGTAAGTAGATGAATTTCATCAATAATGAATAGACCTACATTATTTATCCAGTTTGAGTCGTGTCTCAAAATTGAATCCATTTTTTCATTTGTTAAAATGATAATGTCCTTGTCAATTAATTCGCTTCCAGAAGAGTCATAGTCACCTGTGGAGATTGCGATTTTTATTTTTCTATCATTATAATAACTCAAATTCTTAATTATGTTAAACTCATTAAATTTCTCTGTGGCTAGAGCCTTTAGCGGAGTAAGATACACTACTTTTTTTCGCTTGTTAAGAATGTTTATCATTCCCATTAGGCCGATTAGTGTCTTCCCACTTGACGTAGGAGTGGTTACAAGTATGCTGTTACCATTCATTACGCCCTTCGATAATGCAATCTCTTGTGGTGGGTATAAAGAATCATATCTTAATAATCTTAAGAGTTCATCTAAGTATTCGTTCATCTCGTAAAATTGTTTTGAGTCGTTCCATTTAATATATAGTAATATTGGAACTCTCATAAAAGAATCAGTTAATAATTAACATTCGTTTAATTAGGCAAAGTTCTTTTTCTCTTGGAGTCTGGTTATGTTGTTTAGTAAAGATAGAACATCATGGATAATACCTCAGATTGTTGATAAAAATATATGATGCTATTGCTTTTCCTAAGCTTTTGCGTAAAATCCGGCTCTTCTTTCATAAATTTGACCATTTTGCATTGCCTTTCTTATAAATTCTTTAGATTCATCTTCGGTGAACTTTCCTGTTTTCACAAGTTCATTAATGAAATTCTTTTCTTCAACATCATTCTTGTCCTCACCTGATAAACCGTTAAAGACATCTGTAAATGTTTTTAATTTTGAGGTTTCGCTGAGTGGTTTTCCATGAAGAACTCCTAGGTCCACTTTCCCCGTATTGACATCTATACCTACAGTCTCTAACATTTGTGAAACTAAGAATATAGCTCTTTCAGCGTCTTCTTGATCAACGCTATCTTTTAATAACAATCTTGCTCTAGCAGTAGCTAGACGCACTAGACCTTCTAGCTGGCGAGGAGTTGCTGTTATCATTCCTTCCGAATCAACATTTCTCATCTGCATGTAATATCTTCTTAAGATATCAACTGCTTCCGTAGTTAATTTGGGTTCTATTTGTTTCGCGTATGCCAGATATTTGCGAAATAGATCTATTTCTATCGCAGGCTGGGCCGCATGTTGTATGTCTCTATGGATTTCTAGTATGTGACTTGCAATTCGACTATCTTTTTCAACCTCAGCAGTATCCCTAATCACGTGAATGATATCAAATCTAGTTAGTAATGGTATGGGAAGTGGTTCTACGTTTTCTGTTATATTTCTAAATGGATCATATTTACCATATTTAGGATTTGCCGCAGATAGTATTGATGTTCTAGCATTTAGTGTGGCAACAATTCCTCCCTTTGCCACGGAACAGGTTTGTTGCTCCATAACTTCATGTAGTGCAGACCTGTCTTCAGATTTTATCTTATCGAACTCATCTATACAAACGAGACCTTGATCTCCTAAAACTACAGCGCCTGCTTCCAACATCATGATTCCAGATTTATCGCGAATAACGGCAGCTGTTAATCCTGCAGCAGTAGTTCCTCTACCGGATGTATATAGGCCCCTTGGAGCAATTTTTGCAGCAAATTTTAGCATTTCTGACTTGGCGGTTCCCGGGTCTCCAACAAGAAAAATGTTGATGTCTCCTCTACGATTTGAACCGTCAGCTAATTTTTTTGTTATCGATCCTACAATTAGTAAAAGAATAGATTCTTTGATTATTTCATGCCCATATATATGAGGTGCAAATGATGCAACCAATTTATCATAGGCGTCCGACATACTTGCAATAGCTATGATCTGTTTTTCATCTTCACTGCTTATTGATATTCTGTCAACTGTTCTTCCATCTTTATTTCCAGTAAGTCCACCAAGATATTCTATATTGTTACCTTCCATGCGTAATCTAAAAAGACTTGTCCTTACTTGTATTGATTGTTCCTGTTCAATCCTAACAATTCCGGTCAATAAAACCCTATCTCCAGGTCTGCAACGATCTACAAGATCATCCATTACAGTAACCTCTACGTAATGTGGAAGCTGACCTGCGGGTAAATCTTCAGGAAGTTCTTGAAGTCTGACAAGTTGAAAATCTGTGAAAACACTATTTTCAGGGTCCATTTCAAGCTCTTTCTCAGAACACTGAATGCACCTTGTAGGCTTCTTTAGTGTTAATCCTTTAAGCTGTGCTTCAGTTAACGTATTACAATTTAGACATGTGAATGCTATTTTCTTGGCAAGTGGTTTAATCTCGGAAGTTCTGACCACCATCCCGGGAACGCTTATTAATTTGTTAATTACATCTGCGTTTATTTCTCTAAGGCCTTTTTGAACTGAGTAGTTTCCTATTCTTACTTTTATTTTGTCTTTAATCTCTTGAGCATAATCATAATGAATCTCCCTTAATATCGAATATACGGCTTTATTAAAGGCGTCTAGCATATCATCGGGTATATCGGTAATTAATTTTGTGAGCTCTGGTTTATTTGTGTCTAAATCGATATAGTCAACTACTATAAACGTATTATTTGATGCCATCATGTTGTTTATTCTATCAAAATACTTGTAGTTTCCATCCCTGTCTTTAAAGGAACGTAGAAATGATTCTAATTCATCAGATATTGCCGATGTGGTCTGTTGTTTTTGCTCAGTCATTTACTTTTTTAACACCGATTCTTTAAAGGACAATGAAGAACTGTTAACCAAATTATATAGCTGTCTTTCTTCTGCTGATAATTTTGCTTCCATTTCTGCAGACAGTAATGAAGCTGCTGCAAATTTTACTATCTTTTCTAGTCTGGACAACACAAAGGAATTAAGGGACACCATTAGATTTTCTCTTTCTTTATCCTTGAGACTTGCAAGAAATTCATTAATTCTTATGTAAAAGTCGACATCTACACTTGATATGTCATGTGGTTTTGATATTCGCTCCCTATTCAATGCCTTTGAAACATAACTTGATATTTCATTATCTTGAATATCAATAAGATTTTTTTTTGACAGAATCTTTGTAAGCCATCTAGGTATAAGCAAGATGTCGCCTTCTTTGGCATCGAATTTGATCTCATTAACAGATATTTTTACTTCAGACTTGAATGTAACCCTGGTCTCTTCAAGGAGGTATTCTAGAAGGTACGTGTTTTTTATGGTTTCAAATTCGTCATGAGCAAAAATGGTGTTTGATGATGGCATGGGGAATATAGTCTTCGAATAGCTTGTTTTTAAACAGTCTGAGAGGACTGAATATATAACTGATGGTTCGAACAAGTTTCATGCGACAAGCAGAGACAAAAAACCTGTCTGATTTAATGTGGGTAGAAAAGTACAGACCTATTAAAATAGACGATATTGTTAATCAGAAGGAAATCGTGGAGAGTCTGAAGAATTTAATGAAAGAACCTGCTGAAATGCCGCATTTGTTATTTACGGGGCCCGCTGGAGTTGGCAAGACCACTACCGCCTTATGTATGTCAAGACAACTACTAGGTGAAGATTGGAAGAGAGACACGCTTGAGCTTAATGCCTCAGATGAAAGGGGTATAAAAATGGTTAGAGAAAGGGTTAAGAAATTTGCTTCAGTTTTCAAGATTAGAACAAATGAAAAAGATATACGAAAATTTAGAATAATAATTTTAGATGAGGCTGATGAAATGACATCTGAAGCCCAGACAGCCTTACGAAGGATAATTGAAGACAGTTCTGAAACTACACGTTTTGTGATTATATGTAACTATTTATCTCAAATAATAGAACCGATTCAAAGTCGTTGTGCAATTTTTAGATTTAAAAGAATTGAAAAAGACATCATAGAAAATTATCTAAAATCATTATGTAAAAAAGAGGAAATAAAGTATGATGATAAAGCAATTTCTCAGATTTTTGAATCTACAAATGGTGACTTGCGACACTCCATAAATGTACTTCAAACAGCATCTGTTATGGGATCAATTACCCATTCGAATGTGCTAGCATCGTTAGGGTTATCGGGAAAGTCTACGGTAAATGAAATTATTAAACTGGCTGTATCAGGTAAATTTAATGATGCAAGAGTTAAGCTACTTGAATTAACTGCAGTCTATGGTATGTCAGAATTTGATTTTCTAAAGTATGCATATGAATCTGTGTATTCACTAAAGCTACCGCACCCTGAAGAGTTTGCTGCTTTAATAGCTGAATATGATTATCGTTTAACTCATGGATCCCACCCGGATATACAGCTAACTGCATTTTTGGCCCAATTATCAAGGATTGGTACTAAATGATATCAGGTTAAATTCTATGTGGCAATTTTATCAATAAATTTTGAAACAAGCTTAAACTAATAATAGTTATAGCGCCGGCTATCAATAATCTTCCTCAAATTCTTCTCCACCATCTTCTTCTTCGACCTCGTCAAAATCTTCTTCCAGCTCTTCCCTTTCCTCGGCACTCTTATATGGGAGGTCAGCTTCGCCAGCAGAATTACATACAGGACATTTAAATTCAATTGTCTGACCTTCGAGGTCCAACGGGAATTCCTTTGAAAAGACTTCATCGCATTTTGAACACACCAGTGTTGTCTGTATATTGTCAGTACTGAACTTGTGCGATTGTAGTCTAAATATGGTATTTGTCATTCTTCCTACCTATTGAAATAGTCCTTTTTTATAAGGATTATTGTAATTTTCTCTATACTGGATGTATTTTCGGTTTAGAATCATATATCAGAGCTAACAAGTGTGCTCGTGCATCATTTTGGTCAACTAGCCCACGATTTGCTATTGTAATAATAGTACTATTATTTCTGACTCCGCGCATCTTCATACATAGATGCTCTCCTTCTGCGATGACCGTCACTCCCTTTACTCCCATTTTCATTATCTCATCTGCAATCTCCTTTGTGAGTCTTTCCTGAATTTGTAATCTCTTGGAGTATTTTTCTACTAGGCGTGCAAGTTTTGAAATCCCAAACACTTTACCTGAAGGAGTGTAAGCAATGTGGATTTTTCCGAAAAACGGAAGCATATGATGTTCACACATACTATAAAATTGAATATCTTTAGCAATAATAGAGTCAGATTCTTCACTAAAACTAATTTCAAGCTCAGAATTCATGCAATAACCAGCAAAAATTTCTTCATACATATCTGCCATTCTTTTAGGAGTGCCCAGCAAACCTTCGCGATCCGGATTTTCTCCGAGTTGGACTATCAATTCCCTAACGAGTTTTTCAATCTTTCTTTTATTAAATGGAGTTTTTTTCATATTCATCGTTCTCACTCTGAATCATCTTGCCCCGATTTCTTTATGTAACTGTGGTATAATCCTCACCTCAGGAAACATGGGTTGTACAATATCATAAGTGTCCAGAAGCTTATTAACAGTAGGCTGGTCGACGCCATGGCTAGGTTGGATTATGAACCCCGTGATATATGACGGATCTATTTTCTTTGAGATATTATATACCAAATTCTTGAAACTTTCAAGATTTGTAGAATTAGTTACTACTATTTTAATGTAAGTAGTTTTGTTATTTTTGATGGCCAGTTCTAGACATCTAAATTCATTACGTAGTAAATCATCATAATCCCCATCATCGACAACTTTAGAATCTTCAGTTTTGAATTCAACCTTGCATATATCCATATAGGGCAAGATCTTGCTAAACAATTCAGAATCAAAGCAGGATGATTCGATGTACGTTCTAAGATTTGTATGGGTTTTTATGAAATCCGCTAATTGCACTACTGCGTCAGTTTGCAATAGTGGCTCTCCTCCTGTGAAATTTACCTTGTAAGTGAATGGTTGAAGTTGCTTTACTATTAGATCTTTGACTTCATTTAGCTCGTAATCAGTTCCGCTATCCAAAGGTAGTGCATATTTGGTGTCGCACCATCTGCATTTAAGATGACACCCCGAGAGTCTAATAAACAAGGTTTTCTTTCCTACGAATACTCCTTCGCCTTCAAAGCTAGTAAATATCTCACTAACTCTAACTCTTGTCATGTTTTCAGCACTTTGCATAAATTGTTTTATCCTCTATACCTGCTTTAGTAAATGCCATCTTCCTATTTATACACGATTCGCACTCACCACATTGCAAGATACCACGATGTGTTTTTTTCCCATTGGAATAACAACTCCACGATTCAAATATTGTGTCCCCGAGTATTTCGTGACCCAACTTTAGTAGCTCGGATTTACTTATTCCCTCTAAAGACGGAGACCATATAGATATTTTATTTTTAGTTCCGCTCCTGATATTGTCTTCCTCACCTAGATTCAAGGTACCTGTTATCGATTCAATAAAATTTGGTCTGCAATCAGGATAATTAAAATCATCAGCGTGTGCACCAAATACGATGAAATCGGCATTCACGCTAAATGCCCAAGCTGATGCAATAGTTATGAATATTGCATTCCTAATTGGAACTACAATAGTATAATCGAATTTAGAGGGAATTGATAATTTGTTATTAGTTAGAACGTTTGAATTACCATATAGTTGTTTCATAAAACTTATGTCCACTACACGATATTCGTCTGAATTCAGGGCTTTAGCAAGCTTTTTTGATTGTACTATTTCTCTTTTAGCTCTTTGTCCGTAAGAAAAGGTAATTATCTTTATTTCATAATTCTTGTAGCTCTTAACATAAGCTGTAGCGCAAAGTGAATCGAGTCCTCCACTCATAATGCATATTGCAAACTTATGATTTTTCAATTAAGGCATAGACCCCTCCAACGCCATACGAAATTGCTACAAATATTCTAGAGAGTGCCAAGACATGATGTTGAACAACAATTGACTCCAGAATCACGTCAACGAAAAATAAAACTGAGATCATAGAGAGAGCAATTATTCCAACAACAAATTGCTCCTTATTATCATATTTGCTATATTTTCTAATCAATAAATAAGTGGAAATGTTACCAGCGCCGATTCCTAAAAGAATGAGGTACTGTGTAAGTGAATGAAATACAGGGATCGCTAAGAATGGTCCTGCCCAGCTTAAACCATTAATTATTTTTGCCTGAAGTGGCCATTTTATGCTGTTCTTCATTCTGTTTCTTATGGATTGAAACAGATTCTTCATTTTCGTAAATGTTATTCCCAAAATTAAAGCAAATATCATTACCCATGAGATTAGCTGATAATAAATTGGAACATGATGAATCGATAAGAATTCGTTAAAAATAGTTCCAATTAGAACTGCTATTGCAATACTAATAAAAAGAAAACCAAACGCTTTCGATTCGATCCTTGGATTCCTATTCAATGGTCTTTAAAGTTTATCTCTTTAATTTAAAGCATTTAGAAAATTATAATCAATAGATAAATGGCAAGAATCAAATGCCCATGATTAGTCAATACCCGTTCTAAGATTATAATAAATCTGCTATTGTTGTTTTGATCCACATTTAGGACAGAATTTCGATCCTGCTTTTAGAAGGTAATTACAATTGAAACAGCTATTCGAGGTTGTAACCTCGGACAGTCCCTTAAACATATCAGTTACTGCTCCACTTGGCTTGAATGATTCATCAGTATCTGGAAGAAAATCATTCTTGTCTGATTGATTATCGACATCATTAATATAGATCATTAATCGAGGCACAGTCTTGTTTTTTCCAGGAATATTAACTTGATCGCCTAACCACAATGCAAATTTTTTTAGTGTCATTTCAGGAGTTGAAAAGGTAAGTGAATGTGTGGACATATACTCTTCAGTAGCACCTCTCCCATTGAAGACCTCCATACTGATCTTAAAACAAAAGGAGGTTTTAATTATTGCGAATTCCCGCACTTGGGACAGAATTTAGCGGCAACGGGGATAGATGATTTGCATTTGATACAAATCTTTTTTGAATTTTGGTTTTTATCTTCAGGTCTAATGATTATATCGACAGGTTTGAATTTTGGTTCGGTCTGTAGATCTGGTTCTGGTAATAGATATTGATCATTGTCTGATGAGCTTCTTCCAATGCTGCCGCCACTATCTACAAATGAATTGACTCCAAATCCAGTACTAGGTGTAGGCTCTGCAATTCCACCAGTCGGATTTTTTATTGATGAGCCTTTATCTACTGCGGATTTCATTTCCAATATTACTCTGATAGCTAGAAAATTTAGTGCAGAGAGAGAAATCATAAATTTTGCAATTTTTGCGAAAAATTCCTTATCACCAATTTTTCCTTTTTTGTAAAGTTGACTATCATCAATAAATGATTCGTAATGGTTTTGGGTCTCGTTTACTAATTGTTTTAATTTTTCACTTAGACCTCCTAGTGTATCGACGCCAAATGACATATTTATTGAATTAGCTGTGCAGTTTTATAAAAGTTTGAATAAATCAAAAAATAACGAAAATACTTAATTTAGAAACATGTGGTCCTTTTTGATTAATTCAAATAGCCCCTAAATATTATAATTTGTCTAACATAGTAGTATCCTAACCGAAGGAGGGGTGGTCTAGTGGTTATGATACCTGCCTTACACGCAGGTGGTCATGGGTTCGAATCCCATCCCCTCCATTGAATCTTTAATTCGAATCCCTCCTAATATCGATAAACCTGATGAGTACGCGAATAATTATTTATCCACTAGTTCAGGCGATTCAATTTAAAGTTTGATCATACGTCTGCGTACATGGTAAATTCATGTGGGTGAGGACGAACAGCAAGCTCCATGTGTTGTTTTGCAGCATCTTCAATAATGCGCTCAATTACATGTTTACCAAATACTGGTTTCAAGAAATCTGAGTCGGATTTCAATTCCTCAATTGCTTCTCTTAAACTTGCCGGCAACTGTCTTATTTTATGTTTTTCTCTTTCAGCGTCAGTCATCTTGAATATATCTGCATCAACATGATCTTCTATTTTAGGATCATTAGCATCAATTCTCTTCTTTATTCCACTAAGCCCAGCAGCAACAATTGCTGAAAAAGCTAAATATGGATTACATGAGGGGTCTGGTGCTCTGAATTCTATTCTTTTCAAATACGCAAATTTTTCTCCCTTGAAATGGGCAGGAATCCTAATTATTGCTGATCTGTTACCTGTGCTCCAAGCAATATACACTGGCGCTTCATATCCAGGTATTAATCTCCTATATGAATTTGTAGTAGGAGCAACAATGGCTGCTAGAGCCTTTGCGTGATCCAATATACCACCAATGAAATATCTTGCCGTTTGAGAGAGCTCCGCATATTTGTCATTTGGATCATAAAACAGATTTTTTCCATTATTCCATAGACTTACATTAACATGCATCCCAGAACCATTATCTAATGCGATTGGCTTGGGCATCATTGTTGCTATCATATTATGCTTCTTTGCAATATTTTTGACAATGTACTTGTAACTTTGAACTGAATCTGCAGCATTTACAAGACTATCATACCGAATATCTATCTCACATTGTCCTGCCGTTGCTACTTCATGATGATGGGCATCACAAATTATTCCAAAATTAGCACTGAGAACATCTACACATTCGTGACGATAGTCCATCAGAGTATCTCCGGGTGGGCTGGGGAGATATCCTTCTCTCAATCTGAGAGTATAACCAACATTTTCTGTTGACCAAGGTGCTTCTCGAGATGTTATTTCATAGCTCTGGCTGTGAAAAGAAGTTAATGTATTCACTTGAAGTTTATCAAAGACAAAGAATTCGACCTCCGGTCCCCAGTAGGATATTTCATATCCATTTTCTTTAACATATTTTTCGGCGTTCTTGGCAATTCCACGGGGATCAGCTAGGTAAGGCCCTCTCTTTTCACCGCCTGATAGAATGTCACAAATAAGCCTGGCTGTTGGGTACTTTTCTATCCAGGGGATTGATGCATATGTAGAAGGATCGGGCCTTATAATTAAGTCTGATTCATGAATCTCTGTGAAGCCTTTTATCGAAGAACCGTCAAGTTTTGGTAGACCGTCCTTGAAATCCTCCTTTCTTAACATATTAGCTGCCGTTGTGGTATGATGAAATCTTCCGAATAATCCAGTAAACTGTAAATCTAGATATTTTATCCCGTCTTCCTCAATTTTAAGTAGAACATCATCGCTTGTGTACGTTATAGGTTCAAATTTTCCATTAAAAATTTTATAAGGCAATCAGAACCGATTATATTATTCTCATAATTAAGTTTTAAACTTAGATATAATGATTTGTAAAATCATAACTTCATTACTTTTCATTAAAAATCTAGATGATTAAAATTTTAATAAAGCACTATTTAAATATAGAAATTATCTAAAAAGTGGAAATTATTGGCAGGTATCGTAGATGAAGAGAATAGCAATAGTAAGAGTAATTCGGCTAAAAGAATCGATTTGGATATTATCTTGGAACTTCTCAAAAAGGAAAGGCAAATTACAAAGATCCAAGCCATTTCACCTGATATCTACAAACAAGTTGCACAATTGATAAAGGAACTTTCTATTCAAAAATATGAAGGCCTAGAATCTGACGTTCATAATGAACTGATTCAAATGATAATATTATCTACAAAGTCATTAATCGAATTAAGAACCCGCAAGCTTTTAGAAAACTCTAACGGCAACTTTTCTTCTCACCCTTCACTATCCACAGATGACTATTCTAATTTAACTGATGAAGAGAAGTATATTTTTGTTGAGGAACAGAAAGTCTCACAAAGAAAGGATTTGATTTTACAATCTTTAACTGCAGGAAATGTGAATAATTTGGATTCAATATCAAATATCATAAGATCAAAAATGATTATATTAAGATTTTTAGAATCGATAGACCCATTTATGGGGGTGGACATGGCAAAGTATGGTCCTTTCATTAAGGAGGATGTTGCGATTTTACCTTTTGAGAATGCAAGGTCATTGATAGAGAGAAAAGTGGCAGTAGAAATAAATGATTTAAGGTATCATCTTAAGGAAACATAGATATTTGTTTTTGATCATAACAAGTAATTAATCTTCTTGCCTCATAATGGAGTCGATATTGATGAATTCATTCTTCTTACGTTTTATCCAATAATAGCATTTTTCGCGATAGGTTTTCTTGCTAAGAAATTTAAACTTGGCGAAGCATTGGGATATTTATTTCAAGGTGTTAGTTGTCTTTTATTTGCGGTTTTTTATGTTTTCATGATCCCCAGAGGAGGAGCTCAGGGTCTTGCCATAGTATTGATATTGTTTGGAATCTTGTTATTATTTATGGCAAGAAAGCAGAAGATATCTCCTAAGGATCAAACCACGCAATAAATAAATGACAGTAGCGGAAATTCTAATCTAAATTTTCGAATTTTTACTATATGAATGAGAATATTTTCTTCTTCTATATTCAATAAGTCCCATTAATTGATATCCATATTCTAAATTGTGCTTGACATGATTTATTCCATGTGAGCCATGGGGAATGAATTTACCATCCAACACATTTTCTACATAGGACTTTAGTTTTCTTATTGAAATTGTTGCATGTTGTAGCTGTCTATCATTGAATTTTCTTCCCAACTCTTTTTCAATTTGATGACTGAATTCATCCGTTCCAATTAGTCTTGAATACTTTTGTAATTTACTATAGTTTACGCACAAATCAGTTATTTTCTTATAATCTTGTTCTGGGATTTTTGCCAGCAGTTCATTCAGCTCATGTTTTTTCCTCCCAGTAATAACACTCAGGCTATTGACAAGGTCCTTCTTGCTTAATGTATTTTCCTTTTCAGAAGTGGGTATTAAAGGCTGTAATGAAGAGGCATCTGAATTTTTAAGAGTATTTTCAGTTTTTTGCACAATCTCAATGGGTTCAGAGATGTCTAATGTTTTATTGATAGCATCGTGTCTATTTTTAAGGTAATATCTTTCTAATCCATAAAGATTTACCTTTTCACCAATGATATCAGAACCTCTTCTAATTATTGATATAATATTGAGAATAATTTTTGGATAATAATACTTTAGATCTGTTTCTAGATTATCATAATTGTCCATTATGTCTTTGTAAATACTGAATATTGCATCGCTAACTACTTTATTCATTAATTGGCTTTCTGCATTTACAATTGATTCATATTGTTTATTGTCCAATCCTCTAGCTCCGATCGTTAGAAAATCACAAAGTTCAGCTTTTGAAAAGGCATATTTGTTTTCATCGCAGGCCACAACTATTGCTTTCATCATATCTATCCAAAATTCATCATTGTTAGAAATATCTAAATTTTTTATCAACAAAGTGGTATCTGATTTTATTTTGCTATCGGTTATTCGCAATTCACTTAATACTTGAGAAAGTATTTTTTCTGGATTGACGGTAGTGTTTCTATAGGTCAATAGTTGTTCACTTATTATTATCCAATTATACTAATTATAGTATTTCTATTTAAAGTGAATTTCTAATAGTTCGTTAACATTGTTATAATTTTCCTTTTTACTTTGGTTCTGCTATCATGCATTTTCATTATCTGTCAAGTTTAAAGAAACAACTATGATATTGTATTAAACTTCCATTTCATGATTAGATACAGTTTCGTGAAGCTATAATATTTTTAATATTTGTCCGCTATTTTTACGAATTATAGCTAAAAGTCGTTTTGAAACTTTATTCAGTAAATGCTTGACTTCTTCCGCATCGTATCCCTTTGAGACCACTTGAATTCTTATTGTGGGAATATTATCGACATATCCTTGTGGATGGGTTTTTAAATATAATCTATCTGGTGGCGTCGATGTAACTATTTTTGTTAATCTAGAAGAGATCATAGCCTCACTTAGTCCTTGAACATAGTAATTAATCTCTCGTATTGAGAAGTTCCCTATTTCTCGTTTGAACAGGGGTAGGATGTTTCGGGTAAAAATTGCCTTCATCTCACTCGGAACTCCTGGCAAACATATTATTCGTGTTTTATTAACCGAAAGTAATACGCCAGGTGCATTACCAACAGGATTTTGAACTGGAGTCGAATCTATTGGAATTATTGCCATCTTTAACCTTGCTTTATTAATTTTTACCTTTTGATGTCTTTGACTATAACTTTTTTTTACCATATCTAATGCAATGTTATTCAACTTCAATCCCTTTTTGAGTGTCTTACCAACTCCGAGTAATGTTTTATCGTCATAGGTAGGACCCAGTCCTCCACAAATAATTATCCATTTAGGTTTCCTCCTTAGAGAATGTGTTAGGGTCAAGTTAATCTCATCTAGATCATCTCTAATTACAGTCACTCTTCTAACAAAACCACCAATGTTCGTAATTTTTTTTGATATCCAATGAGCATTTGTGTTTAAAGTTATGCCAGAAAGCAACTCATTACCAATGCATAGAATTTCAACAGTGTACAAAGTATCTTATATCTTATTTGAAGAAGCCATGAAGAATTTGTAGATACTGAAAAATTATTGATGTAAACCACATATTTGAAAGGCAAAGGTAATATATCCAGCAATTGTTGTCGATTGTCTAAAAGGGTAAAAATTATTAGTGTCTTTTGGCATTAATTCATATTTTAAGACAGAAGTATCTGTCTTTGATATGGTTAAACGTACCAAATGACTTTCAAGCAAAGAATTCCATGGCAATTGAGTAGTAAATTCTCTTCTTGTAGCCACTATAGATACAATTCTATCTGTATTATTTTTATCTAGAATAACAGAATACTCATAATCATCGTTTTCCTCAATTGGATCACGAGTGGTGAATGGATCGATATTGACATATTTCTTAATCCGTTCTCTAAAAGAGACTGATAGTTTATTCATTATGACTAGATCTGTCAAAGTTAGGGCTTTTATTTGATTAGGAGATGGAGGCTTTATTTCGGTTGTTGATAGCATAGACTGCAATACTGATATGTTAATCATTATATAATTTTTGATGTTTATAATTTGTCAGCGACTTAATATTTATAGAATTATAAGGATTAATATTATAAAATCTATTGCCGGGGTACCCAAGCTAGGTAAGATATACATGATTCCCTAAAAGGGGTCAGCCTCGAGATCAAAATGAATAAAAACCGATGGGTAAGCTGATGTTCGCAAGAACTCGTGGGTTCGAGTCCCACTCCCGGCGCCTTAATAAATAAAGTACTAACAATAAAGTACCAACTGATGGAGCCTGTCTACTACTCTACTTCATGTTGATCCACATTGGGCAATTAATTCATTTTCATGTGTAAAACATACATGCTCTAGTTTCGTGTAGTCCTGAAAGGAATATTTGCAGCCACATTGATATTCCAGTATCCTCTTCTTTATCTTATATCCGTTAGAAGAAACTAACTTAGACATACGATATTAACACTAAACATATATATCAACTTTAAGTGATGATTTCAGCTTAGAATTGCTTATAATTTATTATCCTCTAAATAATCCCATTTACTACACGATTAGCTTAAAATAGACCCCAAATACATGAAATATGAGGAGTGGATAAGACTTCTCTTTTAGTTTTATATCATTTAGAAAAGATTATACCATTTTGTATGTAGTGGTGTTTCTTTCGATTGGATTGGGTACGATTGGTATCCATGTAACACATACATTTGGAGCAGCTCAAACAAATCAGTCTGGAACAAATCAGTCTGATTTTAACTTTGTTGCTGCCGGAGACTTTGGTTGCGGTAAGAACGCCAATAAAACAATAACCAATATGTTAACAAGACAACCTGAGCTAGCCATAGGCTTGGGAGACCTTTCATATCAAAAGACTGCAGATTGTTGGTTTCGTATTGTTTCTCCATTAGATATCAATGGACGATTAAAAATTGCCCTAGGAGATAATGAAATGTTTCCTTTTAAATTTACTCAATATATGAAACATTTCAATATGGATAGTCCATTCTATTCATTTGACTACGGAAAGGTTCATTTTCTTGCTTTGGCATCTGCGAAGAATAAAGTAATAGCTTATAATGAAAGTTCGGAGCAATATAAATTTGTTAAAAATGATCTAAGAGCAGCAGATCAAAATAAGAATATTAATTGGATAGTAGTGTACTCTTTCAGGGCTTTCTATTCTTCTAATACAACACATCCGGGGCTTGATGAATTGCAAGATCTGTATCATCCCCTCTTTGATAAATATGGAGTAGATATTGTCCTCCAGGCTCACAATCATAATTATCAACGTACATATCCAATTAATTATAATGAGACTAAAACATTTACTCCTATCATAACTGATAGAGACACTGAGAAATACAACATTGATCCGAAAGGACCTTTATTTGTCACGGTAGGAACTGGAGGAGAGGATCTCTATAATTTTACTGGTCAAGCACCCTACGTTATAACTCAATTTCAAAGACATGGATTCTTAAATATAGATATTGTAGAAAATGGAACGAGGTTAAATGGAGTCTTTTACGAGAACAGAGATAATAGTGCCAAGGATCGTTTCACAATAAAAAAGTAGCGAATCTACCAATTATTCATCTAATAACACTTAGATAATCGTTTGTGATGAACAATCTATCTAAATTAAAAAACCCTGTCCATCAATTTTTGCCTAGTTCAGACTCTGTCATTCATTAATTACATCATCCAGTAGATGTTTTGGTATTTTGGCCAACTGTTCTACTTTCCAATGGCAGCTCCAACAAAACCCACAAACAACACAGGTAAATTGTGTTCTTGTTTTGCACGACCTGCATTCCTTATATTCCAACTTAATACTATTTCTCAAATACTCGTGTTTTAGGTACTTGTTTTTCTCCCCGACCAGTCGGGAATTCATTTCTATCTTTAATCATGCCGGTCCCGAAATATAATTCTTCTTTTATGATAATACCAAATTACATATCGTTCTTTGTTGAATAATAAAAAACATAAAAATTATTTAGTGTATATTGATATGATACCATAATATGATAAAGTCGTGACTTAAAGTCTGACCTTTTTTAACTGACATGTATGATTATTCATAAACAGTATCCAAAACTGTTATCGGATCTCTGTATTTGGCACTTTTACTTCCACTGTCTTCTATCGCCTTCCAACAGTCCAGAGTCACCATGTATTCTATCAATATGTTTGGATAACTCCTCATTATTGTTAAATTTCGATGCGCAGTACGGACATGAGACCTGGGTATTATCGCTCATTGTCACAATATCTCTCTGTGTTCAAATTAATTCTTTTGTTTATTCCCATATTACTTCGCTATTATAAAATATACAAGAGATAGGTTATCAAAATGAGGCTTACTATCTAATGCTTTTCATAAAACGATATCAAATCATCATCCGTTTCTATTATCCACTCTACTAGTGTATCATCTAATTTATGATATTTTAGATGATCTCTTCTTTTTTCTTTTATTATTTCTTCTTTACAGATTCCACATTTCATGGAAAGATTTGGCACTGGTAATGTCAAAGTATAATTTTAACATATATATCACTAGTGATATTAGAGCCAATCCAAACCGAATTGTATTGCAAACTATGAAAGTGCCTTTATTTTTGAATGTTTGATATAAAAGGTGCAGAAATTAAGAAAAAAATAAAAAATAGATTATAAAGTAAATTTATTTGCTTTATATCCTTTCTTCTTTTATTGAAGTTTGTAGAAGTTCACCAATTTCGTTGTGCATTTTCAAGAAGTTGAGTCCTTTCTCTGTAGTTTTGTAGGTTTGTGAGCCTTCTAAATATTCTAAGAGGTTATTTTCAATAAGTACAGAAAGGTATTCCCTTAATTGAGCATAGCTAAGAAATGCTTTGTACATGATTCTCGTTTTAGTTGCCCCGCCATTTGCTGCTTCTAGTATCATTGCTACTATTTCTGTTCTGCTTCTGTATTTCATATTCAAATACACTAAACTTATTTATTTTAATGTATTGGCACAATAATCTAGAACATATCTTCATTGATTATACAAGATTGTATGGTATACGATAGCATTCCGAAAAATGTTCAATAATATTTTATAAATGAAAAAAATTATGATTATTAGTCCAGTAAAATCATTTAGGATGAATTAAGCTGTATCTCTTGTAAGCACTTCATTAAGCCAATTACCTTCTGTCTCATCTCCTTGAGATTCACCCGACGAAGTTGACTCCACTTTTTCGTCATTCTCAATGTGATCTGAATGAGCTCCTTCGCTAATATGGTCTATCGACTCTTCAGAAGCGCTGATATTTCTGTCTTCTAATTCATTTGACACAATCTCTGAATCTGATTGAGTGATCCTTGAGAGAAAGCTGTTTATTTCGTCCTTTTCTAATTTAATACGATCTAATAACTCAATCGAATTCGTATTGATTTGTTGATAGGTTTCTTCAACAATATCATTACTTCTGTACTGCAGCTTTGCATCAAAAATAATCGTTTTGATGGTTGTACTTTGCAAATCTAATTCTTGTAGTCTTGAATTCAGAGTAGTTTTGACCTCTTGTTCGTTACTTTGCAAATCAACTAATCTCTTTTCGTATATTAAACGCAATACTTCAGCGTCATCCTTCATTAGGTCGTTATCTACTACCAAGTTTTCAAGTGCCCTAACTCGTTTGAGTGTAAGGTTTTTTTGTCTTAGTAATTTCTGAGCTTCCATTCGCCACTTCGGTATAAAAATTACAAAGTCTCCTTGTACAAGCAACTGTTCATATGACAGTTTTTTTAATCCAATTGATCCACAATCCACACCTATTGATTCTATAGAGCCGTCGATATCAGTAACTAACCCGATTACCTTTCCCACATATGCGCCGTACATATCTTTTACTTGCTTTCCGATAAATTCGAGCTTTATATCGCTCATGAGGTTGAAATCATATTCAGATATAATGATGGCATTGTTAAAAATAATGAATAATTTGGTAGATGTTTTAAAGCTAGGTATGCTAGTACTTTGAAAGGACTCTAATCTGAATAAATATGTATATGGACTATTTTGTATTAGTATTATGAATTTCAGCTCTGTTTATGATTTTTCAGATCGAGAAAAATCTATTCTTGATCAGCACTTTTCAAATACAGATAAGCATGTATTTGCGATTATAACTCCACGACAGGTAGACAGAGGAGCACTAATGTCGAGATATTCTAGATCGGACAAAACAATGAGAAAGATTTTTTTAGATGAATTTATTACGAATCCGAATAGAGGAAAGGAATTTTATAGCAAAATATTATCAGAATACGGTGATGATTCTGTTGCGGAATTAGGAGAGGCACAACTTGCAGTCGAGTGGATCTCCAACATTGCGGCAAAAAAGATTGAGGACGGAAGAATAGGGCTATCCTATTTGGAAAAATCTTCTCGCTATATACCATTTGATAAGAAAGTTGGTAACAAGTATAATTATTATAGAGATGAGAGAATACTCAAATCAAAATACGCGGATCTTTATATAGAATCTTGTGACAATGCATTCGATGTTTATAGTAAAAGTATCGATCTAATGCAGAAATTTATATCGGAAATCGAACCAATTGATGATTTTGTCTATTTTGATTCAATTTCAATATCAGAAAAACCCTTCTCAAAGCTTACAAACAAGCAGGATATAGAATCCGCCAAGAAAGTATACAAGAGTACAGTAAGATCTAGAGCTTTGGATATTCTACGTAACCTATTACCTGCCGCAACTCTTACCAATTTGGGGATAACTGGAAATGGCAGAGCGTTTGAATATCTTTTAACAAAATTATACTGCTCTGAGTTAACTGAGCTTAGGAATTTGGCTAGTCTATTAAATTCTGAATTAGATTGCGTTATACCATCTTTTATCAAAAGAGTAAATGAAAAACATGGGAAATCTCTTCAATTATTTATAACAAATACAAACAGGGAAATATCAAAATTGACAGACAATTATCTAGGAAATTTACAACCTGATTATTCACCTCAGGATGTAAGGTTAATTGATTATACTGATAGTAAAGATGCACTAGTGAAGGTTGTTTCTGCAATATTATATGAAAATGCGCATGGACAATCACTCTATGATATAATAAAACTAGTTGAATCATTTACACAAGAAAAAATAAAGGAAATAATTTTTGCCTATACAAAATTTCGTGGAAACAGAAGGCATAGACCCGGCAGGGCGTTTGAGATGGTGGAATATTTATTTGAAATGTTTACCAACTTTGGGATGTTTCGTGATTTACATCGTCATAGAATTCTTACTATAGAAAGGCAATTACTTTCAACAAAACACGGATATGATATTCCTAAAGAAGTTATTTACTCAGGAATTGGGAAAGATTTCAAAGATTGTATGTATCTTTCTGATAATGTTTATCGGAAGCTTGCAAAGACCATGCCTTATGAGGCTCAGTATGCCGTTAATTTCGCCTACAAATATCCATATTTTATAAAAATTAATTTAAGAGAGCTTTACCACATGGTCGAATTGCGTACTATCGCCCAGGGACATCCGGATTATCGGTATATATGTCAGGAAATTTATAAAAAAGTCAATGATGTTCATCCTTTACTTACTAAAGGAATGAAATTTGTAGATCTGAATCGATACGAGCTTGGAAGATTTGAAACTGAGAAGAGAGGAGAAATGAAGAGAAGAGAATTATCATCTTAAAGATAGATGATAAAACATTCATAATAAATAATCATACTAGAATCAGAACCATTTTTCCAATGATTGATTCTTATTCTTATTTGAATTTTGGAGCTTTTGTAAGCCTGAATTAACACGATCTGCAGAAAAGTTTTTTTCATTACATAAGAATTCAATTGTATTATCAAAATCAACAGATTCGAATTTAATTTCATTATTAGTAACATTTGCAACTTTCGGTTGCAGGAATAGTTCTCTTATTTCTTCGTACGGAACATTGGACAAGGGTTCTTTAAGTTGATCGATATTTTCTAATTTTGAATATTTTTGAATAAGTTTTAATGCAGTTTTTGGACCTATCCCTGGTATCCCTCCATAATTATAGTCAGTTCCTATTAAGATTCCTACGTCAACCAGTTGTTCATTTGTTAATTTAGTATGACTAAGTATATCCTCAAGATAAAATATTTCTAGAGGTACTTCAATGTAGGAATTTCTATTAGCAACTTTCCTTCTGCCACTAATTGTAATATTTCTCACAAGCCTCTTTGCACCAAATAAGATAGAATCATAATCCTGACTAGCACAAAAATGTACTAGTCCGGAATTAGTTAGCCTTGCTGCAGTGGCTTCTCCTTCTGATGGAGCTTGTATAGTCGGTATGCCTAATAGAGAAAGTAACTTTTTTGATTCTTCAATCATTTTATCGGTCAAGACTGACGTTGCCTGGCCATATTTTCTTGCTTCTTCTCGTTTGCCTTGGATAATCGCTTTCTCATATTTTTCAGTTGCCAACTCCTTAATTTGACGTCTGCGTTGAATTTCATCAATTTTTAAGTCATTAGGTACTCCATCAAAGACATAGACAAGCCTGATACCTTCCGCCAGTAAATTGATATTACGATAGAATAAACCACTCAAGTGACTAGTTATTTCTCCTTGAGAATTAGCAAGAAGTTCTCCGGTAGATCCACGAATTGTAGCTAGAAATTGGTGAATAGTATTGAAAGCATCAACAGCAATTATTTTATTTGATAAATCATTTAGTTCAATGTTTTTGCAGGTTAGGATAGGTTTTAGATCTAAGCCCATTAACTGGATTATCGTCACACAATCTTTTTACCTTTTTCAATTTCTTTTATACTTAGATAAATTGGACGGTATATACATCAAAAGCAGAGCCCTATTCACAATTTGATTTTTGTTCTTTACGGCTACGTTAAACTTGCGCTATCGGAAACTTATTGATCGATTATAATTTATAATAATTATCTGTTTGGATCATTAAAATTAAAAATTGTAAAAAAATGAATTTTGGGGTTTTGGTTTAACCTTCTTCCCAACCTTTTACGAACAGACCATTCCTCTTTAGTGGAATAGGCTGACCTGGTGTATAATCCATTGGTCTCATCCAAAAGATTGCTTTGGTTGGGCAAACACCTATGCATGCACCATCTGAAATGCATCTTTCAGGATAGAATACAAAAGCTTTACCTCTTTTCCATCCTTCAACCGGTTTTACCCTTAATACGTCTGGACCAAGAGCGGTGCAAATTTCGACACACAAAGCACAGCCGATACAATGTTGTTCGCTAACATCTGGAAGTATTGCTACTGGCATTTAATTCACTTAAACAGAAGTAAAGTCGAAACTATTTAAACGCTGTGTTGTTTTATAACAGCGATATAAATATTTCAAATTGTAATTAAATTCTACATATAATGAATATAAAGCAAAAGCTAGAAATTATATTTTCTAAGTGCTTTAGTTGTGGTTCATAAAATCACAGTCCTTGTACCGGTCATTATTGGAAGTGTAATATTGGGTATTTTGGGATTAACATTTGTTCCAGAAGGAATAAAAAATAGGAATCTAGATTTTTCAAAAGGAACGATAGCAATAAACAATCAGTCAATAAGGGTCGAGATTGCTGAAACTCCAGCTGAACGCCAAAGGTGGTTGACTTTTAATACTGAAAAACTACCATTTGACGCTGCTCTTCTTCTTGTTTATGACAAGTCTGATTTGAATTCTTTATGGCTCTTGAACATAGAATACAATTTGGATTTGATTTGGTTAGATAGTGCGGGCAACATTGTTTATATGATAAAGGATGCAGTACCGTGCAAGAATACTTTAGATGCTGCTCAGTGTACTTATAAGAATACAATGCCCTCGAAATATATACTTGCAGCAACATCAGGATTTATTGATTACCACAATATCACGAAGGCCTCGAAGATAAAATTAATTTCAACATGAATTGCTTATGTTGAAATTTGCGATTTGATATATCATTTTGCGATATGTAGAAAATCTCGATATACTTGTTTTATTTCCTCAATTGATGCTTCGTCCTCAAGAGTGCTAGTATCACCAATAATATCAGAGTTGGTACTTATTGATTTCAATAATCTTCTCATTATTTTACCGCTTCTTGTCTTTGGCAATTTATTGGTAAAGTGAATCTCGTTTGGAGTAGCTATTGGTCCTACTGTCTTTCGGATATGATTGACAAGATCTGCCTTTAATTCTGGTGATTCTGAGTACCCAGTCTTAAGAACCAGGAATGCGACAATTGCTTCCCCTTTTTCCTCATCTGGCTTACCGATTACAGCTGCCTCAGCTATAGCTTTGAATGATACGAAGGCGCTTTCTAATTCCATAGTTCCTAGTCGATGACCGGCAACCTTAAGGACGTCATCAGCTCTTCCTAGCAACCAAATATAGTTATCCTGATCTATGAGTGCAAAATCAGCAGAATAATAAAATCCTTGAAATTTGTTCCAATATGTATTAATATACTTTTCATTGTTGTTCCATAATGTCATTAACATGCCTGGCCAGGGTTTTTTTATGACCAAATAACCTTTATTATTGGCACTAACATCAAGTCCTTTATCATCTACTATTCCAATATCTATCCCCGGCACTGGAAATGTTCCGGATCCAGGTTTCATAGGTATTGTATCAATGCCTAGACATTGACTTATCATAATTCCACCCGTCTCGGTCTGCCACCATGTGTCAATTATAGGACATTTTTCTTTACCAATTATTCTAAAATACCACAACCATACATCGGGATTTATTGCTTCACCTACTGTGCCTAAAAGACGCAATGACGATAAATCAAATGTATTAGGGATTGACAAGTCGTGTTTCATGTATATACGCAATGCAGTAGGGGTGGTATACAGAATAGTGGCTCTGTGATTTTCAACTAGTGCCCAATATCTATCGGGTGTTGGGAAATCAGGAGTTCCCTCATACATAACACTTGTCACTCCATGTAATAAAGGTGCATACACCATATAACTATGGCCTGTGACCCATCCGATGTCTGCAGTGCACAAAAAAATATCCTCATCTTTATAATCAAAAACCCACTTTGCCGTTGCATAGAGATGTGTAAGATAACCACCCGTACTATGAAGTACACCCTTTGGTTTTCCAGTAGTGCCTGAAGTATACAAGATGTAAAGCGGGTGAGTACTTTCCACAAATTCAGGGAGGCAGTAAGATTTTTCCTTTTTGACTAGTTCGTGCCACCAAAGATCACTTCTATTCATTTTGATTTCTGATGTTCCTCTTTTAAGAACAATTACATTTTCTATGGATGGACTTGACGTAATGGCATTATCAACTATTTTTTTTAGTTCAAGCATTTTTCCCCTTCTTATTCCCTGATTAGCAGTTATGATAAGTTTAGATTTTGAATCATTTATGCGATCGGACAATGCTTGGGAACTAAATCCAGAAAAGACAACAATATGTATAGCTCCTATTCTAGCACATGCTAACATAGCAATGGGCAATTCGGGAACCATGGGTAGGTAGATTGTAACTCTATCGCCTTTTTTTATTCCCAAATGGCGTAATGCATTTGCAAATTTATTAACTTCTATGTACAACTGATTATAAGTAAGTGTTCGGACATCACCAGATTCGCTCTCCCATAATATCGCTGCTTTATTTTTCGTAATATTATTAATGTGCTTATCAAGGCAGTTTACTGATGCATTTAGCAATCCACCTGTAAACCATTTTGCAAAAGGTGGATTCCAATCAAGAATCTTGTCCCATTTTTTATTCCAGATCAAGTTTTCTGCTTGCTGAGCCCAAAATTCCTCTATATTTTCTAATGACTTGGTTCTTAATTCCTGCAGAGCTTTGCCTTGGAGATTAACTTCTACTGTCTTATTCTGTCCATCTAAATTTGTTGAGCTGTTTTCTTCCATCATTTAAATCTGTAATTTGGTATATTTGTTTTAAAAGTATTGCGTGTAATACTAGAATGTTACAAGACTTTTGCATTTGCATATCCTATCCTAAAATCACCCTCGAATGCCATGAAAAAAATAAATCTATGCTACTGAAGAAATGAAATGTTGCTAGAATGGGATGAACAGATTAAAGCTCATCTAATGTGGATTTGGGGGGGACAAGATGGCTTTATGAAAAGGAAAAAGGAGGGAATGCTTGTTGTAACGGATAAAAAACTCATATTCATAACAAAGACGAATATGTCATACAGAGTTCATGATGTACATTCACAGCGACAGCTTTTGCGATTTAAGGAGAAGAAAAATGTTTTTCTACCAATAGAAGGTTACGGCATTACTGAGTTAAATAATGATATTGAAAAAAGTGATCAAAATATCGTATTCCCTTATTCTCAAATTTCTGAATTGTCTTTTCTTGAAAAAAGGTGGGGTACGGAACTTAAAGTTAAGATCAATTTTGAAAATCAACAGAAAAATTATAGTTTTGCAGTTGTAAAGGGTTGGGTGAAATATCCAGCAAAGGATCCCCTACAGTTTCATCATCTGGATTGGAATCCAATAATAACCTTATTCAGAATGTCATAGAAATTCATTAAGCTTAGTATCAATCATCTAAAAAAATAAAATAAAATATGAACAATATTTTAACTGCCCTTGTGACAGAAAATAGGATGAAAGATAAGAAGTTATTTCTTGTGGGAGTAGGTCCAGGATCGTCGGCCTATTTGACAGATATAGTTAAAGATGTATTAAGAAAATCCAAGTATTTGATAGGTTATAAATATACATTATCAATTATAAAAGATCTGATTAATCCTAATTTTCATAAGGTCTACGAAGTAACTATGAAAAATCAGGATGAAATTTACAATGAGGTGTACAAAAAAATGCAAGAAAGTGAATTTTGTGCTATTCCTTTTACTGGGGATGTAAACTTTTCAGAGTCTGAAGTAGTTGATAGACTACTTGAAATCTTTGGTAATGATAATGTGGAATTAATGCCGGGAATAAGCGCTATTCAAGTGGCTGCTTCTAGGGCAAAAATTCCACTGGATAAGGCAAGAGTTCTGAGTTTTCATGTAACTGAGGATATTGAGAATAAGAAGAAAGAATTAGTCGAGGCAATAAATGATAAGAAGAGTGTAGTATTGGTCCCAAGGCCGTGGAATAATACAGAAAAGAATTTTATGCAATCAGAAATAGCATCATATCTTAAAAACGAGGGAATAGATACTTCAAAACTAATAGTTTGGGTTTTTGAATTTTTGACCACAGTTGAGGAGAGGGTATTTAGGGGCAAGTTGAATGAATTAGAGAATATGGTTTTTAGTCCAATGTCGGTAATGGTTATTGATCAGGTTAGGCGCAAAACATATTTGGAATTTAATTGAGATTTATACTATTTCAATAAATTTATGCCTGCAGAGTGTCTGATTAAATCCCATTCAATGATAGCACTAAATAATAGAATTATTGCAACGATGCCAATTTCAAGCGCAGTATGTATGAGATTCTCTTTAATCCTTGATCTTTTTAAAACGTGAATTAGCAATAAATAACTTCTAGAGATGGCTATACCGTACGAAACAAGCTCCATGATTCCAAATATTGTCAAAAAAACAAGTAATGGTGGTACCTGAGTTGGTAAACCTCGCGTTATGATCATGAAAATATTACCCGTACTAAATCCTGAAAAGAGACCAAACGCAATTCCAATACCCGGAACAAACATCAGAATTGATATAAGAAAGTTGTTGACGAATATACCCATGCTATCAATATTCTTGATTTTATTTTGAAATTGTTCTTTTAAAAGTTCTGAAGTAGTTTTGTCAAATGAGACGGAGGTCCCAATAAGAAAGAAGATCAAAAATAGAAAGATAAAAAGCCCTAGGTAAACAATTCTTTTTTTAAAGTTGTATTTGTACATGTATCTCATCCACAATGTTTGTGCCTTTTAATAATATCATAAAACAAAACATTTTTAGCATTTATGATTGTTCTGTTGAATAATTAAATTTGGATTCAGTGTCTGTTGCATTGATTTATGCGATAAATAGGGGATATCAAGTTCATCCAGATGCTTTTGCTTTTCTCAAATCCCTAGATTGTGATGTTGAAAAGATAATCAAGACTATAGTTGAGGCTAAAAATAAGTTCAAGATGAAATCTCCAATATTAATCGATGACATAAAAAATGCGATCTCTCCGGCCGTAAATCATATTAATAAACCTGAAATAGCAAATACAAACAAAACCACAGAAACTGATGATGACGGTTACAAAATCATTTTTGATCCTACAAATATGATAAATTCCGACGAAAAGAAGAATTTTTTTAAAATTTTTGAAAGTCGATATAAAAAGACTTTGAAGATTTTGTCAAGTCGACCAGAAAGCAGGCAGTTAAGAAAAATAAAAAACATTAAAGAATTTAGGAATAAATCCAGATTTAATTCTCTAGATAAAGAGAATGGAGGGCCGCAGATCATTGATTCTGTTTTTGTTGCAGGTTTGATTATGCTTAAGAAAAATAGGATGAATGACGTAGAATTGGTGATTGATGATACTACAGGGAGTATTCCTGCTGTTTGCAGAACCAGGGATTTAATTAGTGAAGCTTCAACGCTTGTTTTGGATCAAATGTTAATGTTAGAAATTTCACCTAGTAAACGAAATTCAAATGATTTCATTGTTAAAGACATTATATTTCCAGATATTCCTGAGCATGTTCCGTCCAAATCAGGCACTGAATCATATGTAGCTCTCATATCGGATTTACATGTAGGCAGTAAATATTTCATGGAGAAGGAGTTCAAAGATTTTGTGAGTTGGTTATCATCAGACGATGACATTGTAAGAAAAATCAATTTCGTCTGTATAGCGGGTGATATCGTTGATGGGATAGGGATTTACCCCAACCAAGATAGAGAATTAATCGACTTGAATATTAAAAGTCAAATCTCATATGCAGCAGATTTACTTGAAAAAATCCCCAAAAGGATGCATGTATTTTTGATTCCTGGCAATCACGATCCGGGTAGGAGGGCTTTGCCACAAACTGCATTAACAAACTTGCGTGATTTTAAATCCTTGGAAAATTTCAGTATTCTGGGTAACCCCTCATTCATTGAATTGAATAGAGTGAAGCTATTGATGTTTCATGGTCAGAGTTTGGACGATGTTATTGCAACAGTTCCTGGATTGAGCTATTCAAAACCGGTAGAGGCGATGAAAATTTTGCTAAGGTCTAGACACTTGTCACCAATATACGGTAACCGCACACCGATCGCTCCGGAATCGGAGGACATGCTAGTTATTGATGATGTGCCAGATGTTTTCCATGCTGGACATGTACATATCACTCAAGTTGGAAGATACAAAGGTACCCTAATAGTAAACTCTGGTGCTTGGCAAAGGCAGACGAAATTTCAACAAACAATGGGTATCAATCCAACTCCTGGAATATGCATATTAGTGAATCTGGCTACTCTTCAATCCTTTAAAAAAGATTTCAATTATTAATTTCATCAACAATAGGCGACAAGAGGGAGTCATTTTTAACGGCTTCTTTTATTGACGAGATGTGAATATGCAATTTGATTCGTTGTGTCCTACCATAACGTCCTTGATTCACTATATTTGTAGTTATTAATCCGAGTTGATCAAGTTCTCCTATTATCTGTGTCATTCTTCTCTGTGTGAGAGGTTCCTGCTCAAGTTTAGAACAGTATTGTTGATATACTGTATAAATTTCCCCCGTACTTCCGTTTTTAGCTTTTACTATTGAAAGTATTAGTAGTTTGGTGTGCAGAGTTGAGTTACTCAAAATTTCAAAGTTAGTATCGCTGTCAATTTTTTGTTGGGCGCTTCTTATATGATCTTCGGTTATCTCCATAGTTATTGATCTCTCTGCGATTTCTGCTGCAACTCTTAAAAGATCTATCGCCTTTCGTGCATCACCTGTTTCTTTACCGGCTATTGCAGCACACAAATTGATTACACCTATGGGAACAGCATTATCATAAAAGGCAAGCTTGCATCTGTCAACAAGAATTTCTTTTAATTGTTCAACAGTATACGGATTAAAAACCAGTTCTTCTTCGCTTAAGCTGCTTTTTACTCTTGGATCTAGTTTATCCTTAAATGTTAAGCTATTTGAAATACCTATCAGACTAATGAACTGATCTGATGAAATTCGTTCATTAGCTCTTGTGAAGTTGTAGAGAATATCATCACCTTTTCTATTAACAAGTGAATCTATTTCATCTATTACAAGCACAACTTTAATTGATTTCCGTTTTATGAAATCAAGGATTCTATCAGTAGCCTCACTCATAGATAGTCCAGTAAAGTAAACTTGCATTTTTCTTTCTTCCTTATTGATGTCGAGCAATTCGGCAATTTCATAAAGGATTTTGTACGGTGTGTTTGAATTCTTTGCATTAATGAAAGGAACTTTAAGCTTTATGTCAAGTTCATTTGCCTTCTTGTACAAGTGTTCGATAACGTTTTTTACAACTGCTGTCTTTCCCGTACCTGGTTTTCCAAAAATCAATAAGTTGGACGGTCGGCCTTTTTTAAGTATAACTGATAATGATTGAGCTATTGAGGCGGTTTCTTTGGTTCTGAATAGCAACTTATCTGGTACATAGTCGATGGTTAAGACTTGCCTGTTTTTTATGATATTTTTATTTTTAATCGCGCTATCAAAAATAGTGTTTAAGATGTCATCTTCCAACTAGAGACCTCACCTCACACCCCTCTCTTTCTCTTGTATCTCAATATAATATCTCAATATAATAAACTCATATTGTAAATGGCATGTATATAAAATAAAAACTCCTAAATCAAATTTCTTTTATTTTCTTGTTAATTTTAGTCATTTGCAATTCATCGAATAGTAAGATAGTAAGATAACCCCGATACCCTCAATGGGAAATATAGGGGTGGAGATTTGAGCTATTGTTCAACGATGTTAATTTCTAATAACATAAAGTCACCCAAATAACCCCTTTATTTCCAATGCAATCTAATTAACATAGATAAACGCTGTTAAGAAGTCAAGAGAACCCCTTTATTTCCACTGGAAAGAATTCAGCTAAATATAGTAGAAAATTGATAACTACAATGACAAAGTGGGCGTAATTTATCCAGTGAAAAATTAGTTAACATTAGCTGAGCTGTTTGTTAACTTGTTAATCACTTTAATTGTTAAGTGCGAGGTAATTCCAACTCTCGATCTGTCATCAGCAACGAAAAAATTCAAAATAGAATTAGAAGATGAAAATGGACAAAAATACAACTTGACTCTACAAGGCAGTTTAACAAAAGAAAAAATAATGAATGTAGTTGAATTTGTCCAATTGTTTGAAAAAAACTCAACCCAGAAAGAGTTTGAACATAGAGAAAGCGATGAAAGGTTAGGGCCAAAATTATGGAATTTAATAACTGAGAACTTTAGGTATCACACATTTACCTCTACTGATTTAATGCGGATTTACCAAGACCTGTATTATGAATCCATTCAATTAAGCGTGATTTCCATTTATTTGTCACGATTTTATCTCAAAAAACAACTTAACAGATCAAAAAATGGCAAACAATGGGTATATTCCGTGATTAAAGAGAACTTGAATTACGAAAATGAGAATTATGATAAATCTAATCACGCGAACTTGTTGTCTGTTCCAACAGTCTACGACCTTCATCTGTGATTTTATATCTGAAAGGTCTTGTGCTCTCGTCCCTCATAACAACATCCTCAGAGTATAATTTTTTTAACAATCGAGATGTATGTTCACGTGATTTCTTGATTCTAACCTGAATCTCTCTCGAGGTTAATGGTACTTCTAACATTTTGAGTACTGAATCCACAGTATTTAATCTCTGCATAATCTGCTCTCCACCATTATCCTTGTTTGTGATTATCACATCTTTCATCACAGATGGTATATTATGTGATATTTTTTTGTGTGATTTGTCATTAGCTGTATCGTTTGAAGTGATAAATTCGTGTTGAATGTCTTGTAGAATGTCTTGTATTTCGACCTCCTTTTGTGGATTAATTTTTAATTCAATCATATCCATCTTAGTTCGCAAATCCGAAATAATCTGATTATATTCATCAAACTTCTGAATATAGCTATCAATCAACATATCCTTAAACTTATGATTCTCTTTAAGCCGCTCCTTTATATCACGAGTATATCCAAAATAAAAAAAAACAAGAAACGATAAAATGAAAAGGGTAATAGAAATTATCACATCTAATAATGAATAGTGCAAATTAGCGTCAAAAATATTCATGTGACATCATGTGATTGAAAGTTGCATATTAATTTTTACTATATCAATACGAGCTTTCTAATCACATTATCTATTAGAGATATCACATCATTTAAAGAAGTTGCATCAATTACCTCAGTTTGTTTATTTGATATCACATTAAGTTGATTATTAACTTGATCAAGTACCGGAAATGCTTGTATGTCAACAGCATTAAGCAATCGCAATAATAATAACGTGTATACCACCTTTCTTGTCTTGTCTCTACACTGTCTTAATTGTCGATAATACGCACCGGAAGTTATATTATCCATGGGTTTTGCCTTGAGCATTTTATTATAAATAATTGATGTCTGCTTCTTTGTAATTATAGAATTTGCAATAAAATGATTCAATAATACTGTAAAATTCATATTACTACTTTCCATTTACTATACAAATTTGTATAGTACCATACTTTAATTAACTTTATTGAAACAAGTATTCAATAGGTTCCAAATTTCCTAATGAGATTATTATTATACGAGTAATTACTTTGAGAAATGATGGAAATACAAAACACTGAAAAGTACATTCTCAGTGAAATCAAGAGACAAAAAACCTTATGTTTTCCACTTATTGACTCTGAAAACTCGTTTAAGACTATGGAAGTGGCAAGAAGATTAGAACAGCTTGGTGCATCAGCAATATTAGTCGGTGGCTCATCAACATCGGATCAAATTGAACTATCTAAGTTTGTGACAGAACTAAAGAACAATGTTAAAATCCCAATTATATTATTTCCAGGAAATATCACAGGAATATCACCAACTGCAGATGCAATTTTGTTTAGTTCCCTACTTAACTCTGAAAATCCTTACTATATAACTGGTGCCCAGGCGCAGGGAGCATTGGTCATCAATAAATATAATTTAGAAGCTATTCCTACTGGCTATCTTATTATTGGTGACGGATCGACTGCCTGGTTTATTGGTCAAGCTAAATCCATTCCTTTTGACAAATCAAATATTACAGTAATGTATGCTCTCGCAGCAAATTACATGGGTATGAGATTTTTATATCTTGAAGCTGGATCGGGCGCATCACAAAATATTCCGCCTGAGATGGTAAGCGCGGTGAAAAAATTCTATAAGGGAATACTAGTAGTTGGCGGCGGAATAAATTCTGCTGAGACTGCCAAAAAAATATCTAATGCAGGTGCTGACATTATAGTTATAGGTACTATGATCGAAAAAGTAAAAGACTGGGAGTCAGAATTTGCGAATATTATCAAAGCAATAAGAAATTGAGCAGTCATACCAATGAAAGCAAAAATGTCCAAATTCCTTCTCATTACATAGTTTATCACAACGAAATTTCAAAATATATTGATGATTCGATATTTGTCGCACAAAGAGCCAAGAAACATGGCCTTGATATATCCGAAAAAGTTGAATCACAGATTGGTTATGATTTAGCGGACAGGATAGCAAAGATACACGAAATCGACATTTCTAGTAGATTAAGAACGCTTTTGCCAGAATTGGGAAAAGAAATGACAGCATTAAAAATAGCTGAAGAAATAGTACTTGGTAAATATGGCGGAATAACTATCGAAGAAAAGCTAAACAACGCAATAAGAGTCGGACTGTCTGTTGTAACAGAAGCTGTTACCGTAGCTCCATTACAAGGGATATATGATGTTAAAATAAAAACAAATGCCAACAGATCTGAATATCTGTCGGTTTCTTTTGCTGGTCCAATAAGATCTGCAGGAGGAACCGAAGCTGCCGTAACAATGTTAATCGCTGATCACGTCAGAAAAATTATTGGCCTAGACAGGTACATAGCTAATTCATTCGATGACGAAATTAGTAGGTATGTTGAAGAATTAAGAATTTATGAAAGAGAGGTAGGCAACTTCCAGTATAAGGTCTCTGATGATGATGTCATTCATTGCATAAGTTCTCTTCCTGTAGAAATTGATGGAGTAGACACGGATCCTGTAGAAGTAGTCGGTCATCGAAATCTGCAAAGAGTTTCTACGAACCGAGTCCGTGGAGGCGCATTAAGAGTAATGAATGATGGTTTGATTGGCAGAAGCCGAAAATTATTGAAGATAGTTGAAACTCTAAAATTAGACGGTTGGGACTGGCTCAGAAATCTGGAAGGAGCAATTCAAACTCCAGAAGACGATGCTGTATCTCACAGGATGACAGAAGTTATTACCGGAAGACCAGTTCTTTCAATGCAGAAAAAAACTGGTGGTTTTAGATTACGGTATGGAAGAAGCTGCAACACTGGATTTGCTACTATTGGAATTCATCCAACCATTCCAGTACTATTAAACTATGCAATCGCTGTGGGTACACAAATAAAAATTGATGCACCAGGGAAAGCTTCTACTATCGCACTTGTAGATAGTATCGAACCACCTATTGTAAAATTAAATGATGGAAGTGTCATAAAAGTAGAAACAATAAGCCAAGCAAAATCTATCGCTAATAGGATTACAAAGATCCTCTATATGGGAGACATTCTAATAAGCTATGGGGACTTTCTTGAGAATAATGCCCAATTACTCCCATCATCATATGTTGAAGAAATATGGGCTCTGGAATTAAAAAGTAAACTAACGAGTACGGATTCTCATTCATACTTGAATATTGACAGTGACAGGTTACTCCAGTTAATACAATTTCCATTGGAAAAAAGACCGTCAGTCACTGAAGCATTAGAAATCAGTCGATTATTCGACATACCGCTCTATCCACGATATGTTTTTTATTGGAGCGCCTTAACAATAGATGAATTTTCTAACCTACTTGCCAAATTACTCGAAAATAAAGAGATAATAGAAATTACTAATGAAGAAAAATTCTTAGCTAATGATCCAGAACTCAAAAAAATTTTTGAGAAGCTTGGAATAATACATTCTCTTTGTCTTGACGGCGGGAAAATAAGGATTGATGATCCTGATCAACTATACATAATAACCTTATTGATTTCCGTTTGCATGAAATATGAAACTGACCTCGCTAAGTTCTTAAAACCAAGAGTTCTCTTATGTGATAATCCAAATTATATCAAAATGCACATTTTGGATACTATTTCTAAGTTACTAAATGTTACCATAAAAGAAAAGTTTTCTTCTTCAATTGCAGTTCGTGTTGGACGTCCAGAAAAAGCCGCAGATAGAAAAATGAAACCTCCTGTTCATGTCTTATTTCCTATAGGGACAAATGGTGGGCCTACCAGAGATATTCTCAAAGCGATGCAAAGGCCGCTATATATTGAGATCGCCAACAGATTTTGTAAGGATTGTAAAGCACTATCAATAGCCGCTTGTTGTCAAGACTGTCATTCTAGTACCCCAATTCAAGTCATGTGTTCAACCTGTAGATATGAAGCTAATAATGACGATCAAAGGGGTATCTGCCCTGTTTGCGGAAATCGTTTAAAGACACATTCACCAACCGGTTATCCACTCAAGATTGCTATTGAAAAAGCAAGAAAGCGTCTTGACATACAACCAATTGAGCCACTGAAAGGAGTTAAATCCCTAATGGGTAAAAACCGATGCGCAGAACCTCTTGAAAAGGGAATTTTAAGGCAAAAAAATGATTTGTATACATTTAAGGATGGGACCATACGTTTTGACGCTACAAACGAACCTTTAACTCACTTTAAACCCAAATGGCTTAAAACAAATATCACAAAATTAAGACAGTTAGGATATATCAAGGACCATACCGGCATGGATTTAAAATCACCAGATCAATTACTAGAACTATTCATACAAGATATAATTATACCAATTCATGCTGCAGAACACCTACTTAAAGTCGCCCAGTTTGTAGATGAAGAACTGACTAATTTCTATGGACTTGAAGCATTCTATAAAATAAGGTCCATTGATGACTTAATCGGACACTTGATTGTTGGTCTAGCACCGCATACATCCGTCGGTATAATTGGTAGAATTATTGGATTTGTCAATTCCCAGGTATGTCTAGGTTCACCCGTCTGGCATTCTGCCAAACGAAGAGATTGCGATGGCGACGCAGATTCCATTATGTTGCTGATGGATATCTTTTTGAACTTTTCAAGGGAATATTTGCCTGACAGAATTGGAGGACTAATGGATGCACCATTACTCATTCAACCTTTAGTATTCCCACATGAAGTCCAAAGGCAAGCCCACAATATAGATATTGATGAAAGGTATCCAATGGATTTTTACAGATCTTCTTGGGAAATGGAAAAAGCAGGCAACGTAACTGATAATATTGATCTTATCAAAAAAAGACTAGGGAATACAAATGAATTCTTTGATTATAAATTCACTCATACTACGGACGATATTATGTTAGACGAATCACATAGTTTGTACTCAACATTGAGTACGATGGAAGAAAAACTAAAAATGCAGATAAGTACTGCCAATTTAATCAATGCAGTCGATGCAGATGAGGTGATGTCGATGGTTTTAACGACCCACATTTTACCTGATATTATGGGAAATTTACGCGCTTATTCTTCACAATCATTTAGATGTTCAAAATGTGGACAAAAATACAGGAGAATGCCACTTGTAGGCCGGTGCCTAGAATGTCATAATGAATTATTACAAACTGTAACACGAGGCAGTGTTGAGAAATATCTGCAGACTGCATTAAACATCTCTTCAGAATTTAGAATCAACGAATATCTTGTAAGCAGGATCAGCACACTAGAAAAAGAGTTAAATTTACTTTTCAAGCAAAGCGTAAAAGATCAGCATACAATTATTGACTTCATTTAATCCCAAATCGATGACCAAATTTTATATTTGTATGAGAATAACATAATAATTTAAAATTATGCTATCTTGATAATAAGAGTGAAGATATTTGAGACATAAAAAGGCTCACATTGCCATCTTTGATACTTTTAAAACTAAGAAAAATAAGTTTACAGGCGAAGCCAAAAGACAAAGGGGTATTATAACTCATCTAGCTTTGGAAAAAAATCCAGAGCTAAAAACACGAACATCGATAGCGCACGCAATAGCAAAGAACAACGGTATACTGTGGCAAAATATCTATTCAGGCATCTTCAAGGATCTCGACGAAGCATTAATCCCATCAGGAGTAGTGAAGGAAGGAGGCCGTCTACCATTAAGACGTGGACCAAAGGCATTACAATTAGAAGGAGTTCCTTTCTATGAATTAACTGAGACTGGAATTTTAGTTGCATCTTCTATTGAAGAATTAGGAAATATCAGAATGAAAATCCTTGAATCTTACTTTGATAAGATGAATATCAATGCATCAGGTAATGATGTCATGAGAAAAAGTATTCTACTCCTGTTAAAAACAATACCGTCTTTTATGATAAAAATCATAAGTACATATATCTACGCTTACACCAATGGTGAAATAGATGCACTAACCCCCATAACTATTGAGAAATTTCGTTCTGTGTTAAAAGAACAGGTATTTATAGAAAAAGAATTTATCGAATCGTACGATAGTTTATCTCAAAACCAAAAAGAGCTGTTAAAAGATTTTTTCAAAATAATTAGCTGATTCTAAATAAATTGTCCTTCCTTAGCCACTTTATACTGATATTAAAATACTAGTTAAAGTTCTGACTGACTGACTATGATTAAATCAAAGTGCAATATTACGCATAATTCTAGCGATTCCACTTTGACGTTACTATCTAAACAAACGCTTATAATTTACCGTTATATTGATGTATTATTTATGGCTGACATGAAGATTGTTTTCCTTGGAACATCAGCAGCCATTCCAACTCAAAAAAGGGGTTTATCTTCAGTTGTCATCAAAAGAGCAGGTGAATTATTAATATTTGATGTCGGTGAGGGGATGCAAAGAAATTTTCTTCAAACCAAACTTGGAATTAACAGGAAAATGAAAGTATTCATAACTCACTTACATATTGATCATTGTTTAGGATTATTAGGATTTTTTCAAACGATATCTCTTTTGGGTCGCACAAAAAAGATAGATATCTATGGTGAATCAAGATTAAGAGAATTTATAAATGAAAATTTTCGTATAATAAATATTACACTTTCTTTTGAAATCGCCGTTCACGTAATTGATAAGGAAGGAGTTATAGCTTCTGAAGATGATTATCAAATCAGTTGTTGCAGAGCTGACCATTCAGTACCTGCATTTTCTTATTGTATCTGTGAATATCCAAGGCCAGGTATATTCAATATTAAAAAAGCAACAGAGCTAGGTATTCCTAAAGGAAATCTATATCGTAGGCTTCAGAATGGTGAAGATGTCGTAGTTGATGGTAAATTAATAAAATCCAATGAAATAGTGGGACCCAAAAGAAAAGGCCGCAAAATTGGTATTTCTGGAGATACAAGACCGTCTTCCGAATTAAAAAATTTTTTTGATTCGTGTGATATCTTAGTTTTCGAATCGACATACATTCATGATTACCAGAACAAGGCAATCGAGACATTTCATTCAACATCCGCTGAGGCTGCTTTACTTGCAAAAGAGTCGAATTGTAATAAATTAGTACTCACGCATTTCAGTTCAAGGTATAATGATCCGACAATTCTCTTAGATGAAGCAAGAACTATTCACAATAATGTAGATTTGGCAGAAGATATGAAAACCTTTTACATTCCATATGCAGAATGACAGAATCCCAATTAAGGTAGCACTTTTAAATAGTTGGAAAATATTTCCGTATTCTTACAATGGAAAAAAATAATACCGTAATTATATCCGATGACCAAAATTCTCCTCTTGCAAAAAAGATTTCATTAGATTTACATGCAGAGTACAAGAATATCGAATTACGAATATTCGCTGATGGGGAAAGTAAAATTAGACTAGACAATATGGCTAAAAAGAACTGTATTATCATACATTCTACATATCCTCCTACAGATCAGCATCTGATGCAATTATTTATGATCATGTATAAGTGCAAGGAAGACGGTGCCAAGGATATCTGTGTAGTAAGTCCCTATCTTGCATACACAAGACAGGATAAGGTATTTGTCGACGGAGAGATTATAACGATTAACCTAGTTGGTAAAATTTTGGCGTGTTTGGGAATTACAAAATTAGTAACTATTGACAGTCATAAACCGGATGCACTTAATTACTCTTTTGCAACAATAGATCTCACAGCCATTCCATCTCTGTCGTCCTATGTTAAACATAATCTCACAATGAATAATCCTATAGTCATTTCCCCTGATGAAGGAGGAATAGAAAGAGCAAAAAAATTTGCAGGATTAATTAATGCAAACAGCCTTTCATTAGTAAAAACGAGAGATAGGTTCACTGGTGACGTATCAATCTCACTACTTGATCAGGGACCACTGAAAAATTGTGACGCTCTTATTGTAGACGATATGATAAGTACCGGTGCTAGTATTATGAAAACAATCGAATTACTTAAAAAATATCACATTGGGGACGTGTATGCTATATGTACTCACGCACTATTACTTGATGATGCTAAACAAAAATTACTCAATGCGGGCATCAAGGAAGTTATATCAACGAATTCAATTCCCAATGAATTTGCCAAGGTTGATTTAAGCAGTGTGATATCAAATTATTTTTTGAGTCAATGATGATTATTTTAAGCTAAATCGTACCTGTTAGATTATATTTTTATATTTTTACAATTAATGTAACTTGATTATTCACAGTTTTATCGAGCTCCTCAGTTACTGCTTTTATAACATGTGCAGTGGACGACAAGCCAGAAAAATCCAATAGCCTTTTCCCATCAACGATATGAATTTGCGGGGCGAGTTCATCTTTGGACAGACCATGATCATCAATTAATGATTGAATTTTTTCCTTCATTTCTAGAGGACTACCACTGTATATATCTGCATTTTCAACAGATATTTTAACATGACCATATTTATCAAGGACTAGCACAGGTTGCTTTTTTGACTTTAAAAACAATTTCTTTTTATGTATTTCACATGCAAATATGTAATAATCTTTCATATCATATATTCTTTGTACACCTTCGTTGATACCAAATAGTTCACACGCTAGTATTTCAGCCTCCTCATCATCAATTTCTTTTCTATCATTGGAACCAACATCTAGATTCATATTACCATAAACCGTAACACGCAAAAGAGATTTTTCGTTTATATACTCAGATTGGGTAGAAATTGATTCAGGAAGAGCTCCCTTTGAAATCGCAATTTTTTCAACTTCCTGAATAAAGAATGATATTTCATCGGGACTAGGATTATTTATTATCTTTTCCCTTTCTTCCCGAATTGACGCCGTACAAACTCCGATAGATGAGATCACTTCTGAATTATTAGCAATTCTATATTGACAATTCAATTTGGCGGCGAGCATTGGAACAAGAACGGATGCACCTCCTCCACCTCCTATTAACACAAATTTTTCATCTTTTAACCTATATTCTCTCATTAGAGTTCTTATTGTCTGCAGTATCTTTGTGGTTGAAATTTCGAGAATCTTAGTCGCAATTTCTTCCATATCCATACCCAGTCTCTTTCCCAAAATTGATAACGCTAGCTGCGCAGATTTTTGATTACCTTTTGCATAATCGTTATCGGGGATACATCCTAAAGCATTGGCGGCACATGTAGTAGTTATGGCAAACCGTTTGCCAGCACCGACTTCTATTCCTATATAATCAATTGGATCTCCTTTTTTGGGCATAAACGTTACTATTTGGCCTCCCTCTAAATCTTGAGGTTCAGCAAAACATGAATATTTCAAACCCGAAATATGGGCAGACCTAGGCCCCACATCAGTTATCTTTTTACCGGACCACCGTACCAGAGAACCACCAGCAATTCCGACTACTCTGACATCTAGTGATTTTATACACGTTGGATGATCCATAATTGTAACATATTTGACCTCTGGTTTACCATTTTTTATAATACAAATATTTGTTGAGGTACCTCCAACTTCTATAAAAATACCATTGAGTATTCTTAAATGTAGCAGAGCCCCCGCGACGCTTGCCGCAGGCCCTGAAAGTACAGTCAGGATCGGTTTGGTTTTAAAAGTATTCAAGTCGGTAACACCCCCATCACCCTTCATTATTGTAATTGGAGCAGATATTTTTTGTTGTCGTACCGCTTTTTCAACATATTTTGCTGTGCCAATAGCCTTTAATAATATACTTGCGTTTATTGCAGCAGTAAGTGTTCTTATTTCAAGACCGTATATTCCAGTCAGTTCATGTCCTGCAGTAGCAGGTAGGTCTGATCTTTCCATTACATATAACTCATTACTAGGATCGTCTACACCGTACGCTTCACTAACTATGATAACTTTTGCTCCCTCTTCCTTCAATTCTTTTATTATTTGAAGAATTTCTTCCTTGTCTAAGAATTTTGAAGTATCTAAAAATCTATAACACGTTTCCATATATTTATTAGGTCCTAATTTGACGTTACCTAAGTTTGTTCTTTTCACAATATCACTTTTTTCCAAATTTACTCCCATTCCAATAATTCCGACCTTTGTAGTGTCTCCCTCTAATAACGCATTAACAGCCTGCGTTGTGCTGTGAGAGATTAATTCAATATCTGATTCGGAAATATGTTCCCTGCGTATGAGTTTGATTAATGACTCTACAATACCAGCTGATACTCCCTCTTCTGAGAAATGAGAAGTAGGGACTGTGACCTTTCCAATTATCTTACCAGTATTCATATCTATTGCTACTGATTTGGTAAATGTCCCTCCAACATCAACACCAATTCTCACTCTACTCATGATTAAAACCGTAAGATATTTTTTCTCATAATGCCTTATTATTTAAATCCTGTTAAATTTTAGTGTATTAAAGGTTTGAAATTGAAACAGAACGACAATAAGGCGCTTCTAATATGATACTAATTTCAACAATTCCTCCCGATGCTTTAATGTAGGAATCCAATCGATAATTCCTACTCTTCTTTTTGAATCGTCACTTAAGGCTTCGATTAAGCGTTTGATAATTTGTTTGCTAGAATCTGTTGTAGTATCAAGCTCAATGATCTTTTGCTTGCCGAATTTTTTTATACTATCGTATAAAGTTATACCCAGAATTTCACTTGTGATGTTTTCCCTAATTTTCTTATTTGTGTATTTTCTTTCTTTAAATGTTTTCAAAAGACATTCAGGGGAGCGTCGTAATACTACTACGAGATCGGCCTGACTGGGGCTTAGTAAATATGGAGCAAGGTGTCCTGTAACAATTACATCGTCGTATCTCTTTAATTCCCTTTTAATCATGACCGTAGCCTTTTTTATATAGACATCGTAAACACCCAACGATTTGTCTCTAAATACGAGCTTATTTTTTATCACAAATTCATTTAAATTCATAATTTTAAATCCTAATCTTTTTGATAACATGTTGCTGATAGTGCGTTTTCCAACTCCCGGATTGCCAGTTATGATGATTCTCGACAACCTTAAAAATTATAGTTACTCTAATTTATTCTGTCGTTAATCATCATAATGTAATAGAAAATGAAGTGAAAGACTTAAAACCCGTTGGTATAAACAAGGAATTATTAGATGAAAATCACTATATTAGGGTCAGGGAAAGAAGTTGGACGTTCAGGTTTTTTGGTAACATCAAACAATACCAATATTTTGTTAGATTATGGGGTGCTTTTAAAAAGAGAACCAGTTTTTCCAATTCATGTTAGACCAAAAGATATCAGTTCAGTTGTTCTTACCCACGCTCATTTAGATCATTCTGGTTTTATACCCTCACTTTTTTTATCCAATTCGAATATATCAGTTTTAGGAACAAATCCCACCTTCGATCTTTCCAATTTACTAATTGAAGATATGATCAAAATATCTGGATATTATTTACCGTTTGATTATGCGGATTTACATAGTATGATGAATCATTCAAGAACTTTACAGTATAGAGAAAGATATCCAATCAATAATATGCAAATTACCTTATATGAATCTGGACATATACTAGGCGGTTCCTCAATACTCGTAGAAAGTGAAGGTAAACGCATTTTTTATACTGGAGATATAAACACTAGAGGTTCAAAAATACTAAGATCCGCAGATTTAGATTTACCAGAAGTTGATATCTTAATAATTGAAAGTACATATTCTCAAACAGAACAGACCCCACGAGAGGAATCCGAAAAAAATCTTGTTGAATTTGCATATAACATTGTAGAAAGAGGAGGAACTCTTTTCATACCGGCGTTTTCAGTAGAAAGGGCTCAAGAGATTGCATCGGTTTTAAAAGCTTCTAATTTTAAATATAGAATATCTATGGATGGGATGGCACTAAAAGCTAATGAAATAATGTTGAAAAATCCATCATTTTTAAAAAATCCTGAGGTATTTACAAAAATTATATCAGAAATTGAATGGGTTCAAGGATGGAGAAGAAGAAAACAACTGGTAAAAGAGCCAGGAATAATAATCTCTCCTGCAGGAATGCTTGTGGGAGGAACAGCAATGTTTTATTTGCAGGAGATAGCAAAAAATCCTACTAACGGTATAGCTTTAGTGTCGTACCAAGGTAAGGGCACACCAGGACGTCTCCTGCTTGAGAAAGGACTCGTATCATATGATGGAAAATCAAAGAAAAGTCTTGCAGAAGTAAATCATTTTGAATTTTCTGGGCACAGTAGCAGAACTGAATTACTTGAAATACTCAATAAAATCAAAGGGAACCCCGAAGTTTTTACAGTTCATGGCGACGATATGTCATGTATTAAATTTGCCAACGAAATCGAAGAAAAGTATGGCTTTCATGCAATAGCTCCGGATAATGGGCAAATTGTAGAAGTTAATTGAGATATATGAACAACTAGTCAATCTGTACTTATCTAACTGTACTAAAAAAACGCTGGAAACTATTTTATAATGTTAATATTTATCCTAAACTGAATGCAGCCTATTAGTATAACAAGGGGCCTTGTTAGTTCCAAACTGGTTTTACTGGTCGTAATTTTCAGCCTTTTGCTAACTAATTCGTTTGTACTTTATTCACACGGTTTGGGAACAAATCAGATATACTTTGGCGTAAATATGAAGGGGTACTATACAAGTATGCCTCAAAGCAGAACTACAGCAATTCCGATGCCCGAAAATTTTTTCGACCATAGCCTTAAATTAATTTCCAATGCAGGCATGAACCATATTCGATTTGTTTTTTATTGGGAATCTTATGTTAGAGACCCTATCAATTTTATGCTTGAATTACAATCCCTAGCACAAGCTGCGGATAAGTACAACATAAATGTAATTTATGATAACCATCAATTTCATACCTCTTCATGGTTCAATCCACAAAGAGGAACGGGCTTCCCTTCATACCTCTTTCAAAACAACCCAGCCTATCCTCCTGGGCAGGGAGGTGGACCTAAATATACACCTGCAAAAGTATGGTGGACAGATTGGTGGAATCGATCTGTAAAGGACGTTAACGGTACCGACGGATGGACTCTACAAGTCGACTTCTTCAAAAAAATAATTGATACTCTAGACAAGCATCACAGTACATTGGGTTACGAAATCCTCAGCGAACCTCAGGTTCACAATGTCGATCAATGGGAAAAAATTGGCAAGTATAATACATTTATGGTTAATGAATTGAGGAAATATACCAACAAAGTACTTGCTTACAGTATGAATATTCCTGTTGATCTAAGGGGCCCTATAAACTTGACAGCAGAAAACTTGGCCAAAATGAAGCCGCAAAACAGTACAAATGTAGTTTTTAAAATAAGCATCTATGGGCTGCCCACAGGCGCATATCAACAACAGAGATTGAATACTTTTCTTAAGGCTTCAAATATCACAGGAGTACCTTTGTACATAGGAGAATGGAACAATGTCCTAAGAGAGCAGACAATTAATGAAGAAGGGAACGCAGTTTATCAGATAAATCCTTTTCAAAGTGACATAAATCAAGAGGAGGCCAATCTTTTTGTTAAAACTTTTAAGGATCTTGGCATTTGGGGATTAGCGTACTGGAAGTGGGACTATATTACACAACAAACTCCAAACTTTAATTTAATTTCGATAGGTGACAAGGGAGATTTAATTACCACTAAATATTTTAAACAATTACAAATTGCGTTGGAAAGTAATTATGCTAATAAGACTGGCTAGTAAAATTATGGTGTAAGTATAATATATTTTAATACATGTAGTCTTTCAGTAATGTGATGATTTCTAAATGATAATTAAGAATACCGATCCGTATAAAACAAGAAAATGCATAGTGTGCAAGAAGGAAATCATATTGCAGGAAAAATATTTTACATATCCCTTATCATTACAAAGTATTTGTTTGGATTGTTCTCTAAAAGAAATTCCTAAAATAATCGAAGCACTGGAAACGGACTTGGAGAAAACAAGAGAGTTATTAAAGATAAGTAAATAATTTGATGAATAACACACGAACGATTTTAGATTCTAAATTTAATCCCGAAATTAGTATCAATAGTGGCCAGATGTTTTTATGGGAAAAATTTAAAAATTCATGGTATGGCACATATGGAGACTATATTTTAAAATTTTCAATCACAAATAATGAAGTAGAATTTTGCTCGACTCCAAAATTCGATAATTGGGAACATTTCATATTTCGATTAGATGAGAATGTTCAAAATATTTTTTCCAGCTTTTCGAATGATACTATTTTGCATAAACTGTTAAAAAGATATACTGGCTTACGCTTGATACGCCAGGATCCCCATCAATGTATGATTTCTTTCGCGTGTGCAAGTAATACAAACATATCAATGATAAGAATGATGTTGAAAAAATTGTCCATGAAATTTGGTATTAAAAGACAAATTGATAATAAAGTATTTTTCACCTTTCCTTCAATGAAAAATATACACAAAGCCTCTATCAATGAATTATGTTCTTGTAGTGTTGGATACAGAGCAAAAACAATTAAATCAATTGCAGAGAAAGTTGTTACAGAAGCTTTAACAATTGATGAATTATATCAGTGTAAATATGACGATGCTAGAAAAATACTGACTAGCATTTATGGAGTTGGAAATAAAATAGCTGATTGTATATTGTTATTTTCTCTAGAAAAGACAGAAGCATTTCCAATTGATGTATGGATGGGTCGCGCAATTATCAAGTACTACAAAAGATTAATTGACAACCGAAAAGTGACTTTTATGAACGCAAATAAAAAACTAAGCAATAACCAATATTCAATCTTGTCAGAAATAATGAGAAACCACTTTGGCAACTATGGTGGATATGCACAACAATATCTCTTTTATCACATTAGAAATGTCAAAAAGAAAAAATGGTAACGTTTATCTTTAATATTATTAAAGAACAAAGATATTTTTTGTGATTGTATAAATTCATGATTTTTAAGACATTATCCAAATTCAATTTTCCATAAGGAAAATAAATTATTTTTATTCTCTTTTTTTGAATTTGAATTTTCAAAATATTCAAATCCACATTTATCCATTACTTCTTCAAAATCATATTTAGTTTCCAATTTTTGATGGCAATGTATTAAAGCATTCTTAAATTTATCAATATACTTTGAATCCTTGGTGTAGACATACCATAGGTTATGGGCGCCACGTAAATCAAATAAGTAATCGTGTTCTTCGTTTGACATTTTGGTGTAGTATTTATTCATAATCTCATAATTTACATCTATCCAAGACGGCGTTCTCCACCAAGCTATCCTTCTAAATCCAAACTCCTCAAATTCTGCTGCTAGGCTTATTCCCTGATCTAAAGTTGTTATGATAACATCCGTAGACTTAGCTACAGCTTTTCTAAAATCAACTCCAGGGTCCATCCATCCTACAAATATTACATCATATTTTTGGTTCAGATCGAGTGATACGTCCCTAATGTGAACATAATCTGGCTTTACCCTGTTAAATTCATAGAAAATGCCACCATCCTTTTCTATGCCAATAGCATCTGGTATAAACTCTCTAATTTTTTCTAAAAAATCTCCATATCCACATCCTACATCCAAATACTTGGGGTTTGGAGAAATTGATTTTGCTATTGCAACAACACGTAACACATCAACTTTTCGATAACCAAAATACGTACCGCAAATATATGGAAATATGAAACGTTCATGAAAAGGAGAAACTGAAATTTTTTTAAACTTCATTAGCTCATTATAAGCTTTATACAGTTTTTGAGTGCTGTATGTCTTTGAGCTATTCATCATTATTCAAAGGATACCTGCCACAAAGCTTTTTTGACAGAGGTCAATACTGAAAGTTCTTCGTTATAATGATATCCGCATTCGTCTAATAACTGTTCAAAATTATATTTTTCGTCATCCAATGAAAGTTGAGTTTCCTTTTTCATCCATAACTTTAATGCCCAATCTACTGTAGAAGACAAATTTTCCTTTGTATAAACATACCATATTGTATGTGCAGAACGAAGCTTGGATAGTTCTTCTTTAATTTCATTTGTTAATGAGGTATAATATTTATTCATAATCTCATAATTTACATCTATCCAAGACGGCGTTCTCCACCAAGCTATCCTTCTAAATCCAAACTCCTCATATTCACATCCACCATTTATCCCACATTGACCTCCTGTATCGAAATTGGTAATAATACAATCCGTAGACTTAGCTACAGCTTTTCTAAAATCAACTCCAGGGTCCATCCATCCTACAAATATTACATCATATTTTTGGTTCAGATCGAGTGATACGTCCCTAATGTGAACATAATCTGGCTTTACCCTGTTAAATTCATAGAAAATGCCACCATCCTTTTCTATGCCAATAGCATCTGGTATAAACTCTCTAATTTTTTCTAAAAAATCTCCATATCCACATCCTACATCCAAATACTTGGGGTTTGGAGAAATTGATTTTGCTATTGCAACAACACGTAACACATCAACTTTTCGATAACCAAAATACGTACCGCAAATATATGGAAATATGAAACGTTCATGAAACGAATAATTGCTATTTTTTCTGAATTCATGAAATTTTAAATACGCTTTGTGAAGATCCTTAATTTGAAACGGCATGCATTAATTGATTACAAATCTAACTCAAATTTAACCTATTATCTTGATTAGAATTAAAACAAATTGTTATGTACCTTTATGCTTACACGGTTACTATGAAATTGTCCAAAACGCTTATAAAGTTCTACTCTGACTTTTCAATATGGCACGTACATACGAAGATTGGTGGAAAACTGTTCCCGAAGAACTGAAGCAAAAAGCTCGTAAAGGTGATGAAGGAAACAAACCATTGTTGAATCAAGTTAACTATGTTTTACTTCATCTTCATTTAGCAGGAAAACACGATGCAAAACCTACTCATGATGAATTGAAAGACTGGCTTCATAGCGGTCAAGTTGACGTATTAAGAATGAACAAATAGTTACTCTTCTCCATTTTCTTTTTTTAACAATTCATAGTGTTTTATAACAGTGTTTTGTCTACAGCATAGCGTTTAAATAGTTTCAAACATATGGTCCTTTAGTGATTTAGTAGATTGCCTATTGCAATACTTCCAGATGTTGACGAACAAAGATGTATTGGCTGTGCTCTATGTGTCGAAATTTGTACTGCTCTTGGTCCAGATGTATTGAGGGTAAAACCAGTTGAAGGATGGAAAAGAGGTAAGGCTTTTGTATTCTATCCTGAAAGATGCATTTCAGATGGTGCATGTCTAGGTGTTTGTCCGACTCATGCTATATTCTGGATGAGACCAATGGAATATACAGCAGGACAACCAGTTGCTTTACACAAGAACGGTGTATTCGACAAGGGTTGGGAAGAAGGCTAAGAAATATACACACACTTCCATTTTTTAATTTTATTTTTGCAATATTTTGATCTAATTATTCTTACTACCCATCGCTTAGCTAGACGGTCCTAGCTCATCGCTTAATGATGTATTGACAAAGACGTACAGTAGACATCAGCTGGAGCTTAAGTGAATAATCAGTAGCTAGTCTAGCAAGTCTAAAATTTTTTGAAATTATAAATAGAGACAAGGAGACTCAATTCTTAACCGAAAACTTGTCATAATCCGCAACTTTGGAAGCTTTCTCATAATTTAATATCTTATCGTCAAAACTAAGAGTATAACCAATTTCATCAATGCCTTCCAAAAGCATTTTTTTCCTGGTCACATCTATATCAAAATGAATTATTTTTTCAGAGATAGAAATAGTTTGTTTGGCTAGACTAATATCTGCTACCGCATCATCATTTTTTACCAGATCGAATAGATATTCTATTTCATCTCGGCTAAGACATATTGGCAATAATCCTTTCTTAAAACAATTGTTGTAAAAGATATCTGCAAAGGAGGAAGCAATCACAACCCGAATCCCATAGTCGTATAATGCCCAGACTGCATGTTCTCTAGAACTTCCACAGCCAAAGTTATCTCTTGTCAACAAAATTTGTCTTTCGTTATATTTTGGCTCATTGAGGACAAATTCCTTCTTTGGATTTCCGGAATTATCGAAACGCCAGTCATAAAAAAGAAATCCGCCATACCCAGTTTTTTGAATCAATTTGAGAAATTGTTTTGGTATAATCTGATCCGTATCAACATTCGTCATGTCTAGCGGAATTAGTCTGCTCTCAATATCTAGAAAAGGCTCCATTCATATCACCGGTCAGAACCAATCCCTCACATCAACAAAATGACCTTCTATGGCACATGCTGCAGCCATTACTGGACTTACTAGGTGAGTCCTTCCGCCAGAACCCTGTCTACCTTCAAAATTTCTATTCGATGTGCTTGCGCAGCGCTCTCCTGGTAATAGTATATCTGGATTCATTCCAAGACACATACTGCATCCTGATTCCCTCCATTCAAAACCTGCGTCTTTAAAAATTTTGTCCAAACCAATTTCCTCAGCTTGTAGTTTGACCTTTTGAGAGCCTGGAACTACCATCGCCCTCACTTTTGGCGATACCTTCCTACCCCTAATGACAAGTGAGGCTTCTGCAAGATCTTCTAATCGTGAATTTGTACATGAGCCTATAAACACTCTATCTACATGGACATGAGTCATTGGTGTACCTGGCTCTAAATCCATGTATTGTAACGCTCTGATAGCTAATTTCCTCTTATTTTCATCATTTTTTGCAAATTGTTCGGGTGAAGGTACGGAATCGGTTATATCGACAACCATGGATGGGTTTGTTCCCCAACTTATCTGGGGAGCAAGCTTGTCTACATTAATGGTTTCGACTCTGTCAAATTTCACATTTTCATCACTTTTCAAATTGCTTTTCCAATATTCTATCAGTCTATCAAGTTCTGATTCGTTGGGTGCATATCTTCTTCCACGCAAGTAGTCGAAAGTTGTTTCATCTGGGGCAATCAAACCTGCTCTCGCTCCACCTTCAATCGACATGTTACATATGGTCATTCGTTGTTCCATCGATAATTCAGAAATCATGTCTCCGTGGTATTCTATTATCATTCCAGTTCCTCCATCAGTTCCTATCTTACGGATAATGTTGAGTATAATGTCCTTAGAAGTGATAGCATGTTTCTTTGTTAGATTACCTTCAATATTGATTAGGAATGATTTTGGTTTATACATCCACAGACACTGAGTAGCTAGAACATGTTCAACTTCACTTGTTCCTATTCCAAAAGCAAGGGCACCAAATGCGCCATGCGTAGAAGTATGACTGTCACCACAAACTATAGTGGTGCCAGGCAATGTAAATCCAAGCTCTGGTCCAATGACATGAACTATTCCCTGATCCGGGCTTGTCATGTCATAGATAGTTATGCCAAATTCTTTGCAGTTTCTACTTAGTGTTTCAAGCTGAGTCTTCGATACCTCATCAATGATAGGCAGGGATCTACTTTCAGTCGAAACATTATGGTCTGTAGTTGCTATAGTTAAATTAGGGCGCCTAACTTTCCTACCAACTTGCTTTAAACTGGCAAATGCTTGGGGAGACGTAACTTCGTGTATCAAATGCCTATCAATATATATCAAAGAGGGGCCGCTAGGATCAACAGCATATTCATGATGATTATTGTCTATAACTAGATGACTATCCCAGATCTTGTCAAAGAGGGTTTTCTGCATTATTATGAATTGTTAGTTAAATCGAAATATAATCATATTACTATGGCAGTCAGCTATACTTTGAAAAATCGCATATGGTGACAATGCTTAAATTTAGTATTCATAGGAATTAATTTCAATGTTTCCGCAGTTTCCGCATGACAATAAGAACTTTGAAAAGAACTACGAAGAGTACGTTTTGAATCATATAAAGAAAGGGACAACCACATGTGCATTAACATGTACAGATGGAGTTGTTTTGGCAGCAGATACAAGAGCCAGCGCCGGTTACTTTATTGTAGACAGAAATGTTATGAAGATTCAAAGAGTAGATGAACATTTGGGCATGACAATTGCTGGAGGTGTAGCTGATGCCCAAAACTTGGTAGATCTTTTACGCTATAACGCAAATTTGTATAGGTTGTCGAATAGAGATAGATTGATTCCTGTAAAATCAGCCGCAAGACTATGTTCCAATGTTCTGTTCAATCAAAGATACTATCCTTATTATGTACAGATCATTATGGCAGGATTTGACAAAAATGATGATGGCTCACAAATATACAATATTGATTTATTTGGATCCATGACCAGTGAGAAGTTTATTTCAACTGGTAGTGGTTCACCCGTCGCATATGGTTATCTAGAATCAGAATATAAAAAAGACCTCAGTGTAAATGATGCATACAAGATAGCAATACACGCTATTGCAGCTGCTATAAGAAGGAATTCTGGAACTGGTGATCACATAAATGCTGTCATTATAGATAAAGATGGATATAGAGAGCTGACGAAGGAAGTAAAGGACGCAGTACAGGCGGTTTATTAGTATACCAAATTTGTTTCCTTATTAAATCAATCGAACTACTCGTTGTTGAATTAATGCATTTTTAGATAATTTTTGAGCTATTGATTCAAACAATCTATACCACTATTTGATAAATTGATTAATACCCAAGATAGGAAATATCAAAAAATCAAAGCTGAAGTTAAGAGGTTCATTCAGAAAAATAAGAATGAAAAAATAGATCATTCAACTATTTTGAATAACCTGAACATAGACTACGATACCCTAATGCGGATACTGAGTGAACTAAAGAGAACGGGTAATCTGAAAACTACTTGAGATGTTCCAATAGAGTTTTCTGGGATTGTTCGTCAACAGCTTCGTATGCATTATCTAATATTTTTCGTATTCTTTGGGCACGTGCGGTACCAAATCCTGGAATTTTAGCCAATTCAGCAGCTGATGCATTTAATGCTCTTTTTGGAGTGTTGAATTCCTTTAACATTTTTACAGCAAACATACCACCTACTCCAGGCAATGAAGAAAGAACAGAAAGCTGCTGTATTTGTTCTGAAGTTTGTTTTCTAATTTTTCGTAAAAGTGGTCCGTAGGAATTTTTCCTAGATAATTTATTAGCAACAGCAATCAGAAAGTTCGTAGTATGTTCTATATTTGGTGTATGAACTAGAGGTATTTTAAAATCCAAAACTACTGTAATTAGTGAATCATAAACTAGCTGAATTTTTTGGTCGTAGCTACGAAAAGATTTCGAAGATTCAGTTTTCAGATCTTCCATTATGTTACCTTCAACAATCAATAAAGGTGATGAAAAATGTTTTACGAGTTGCGAGCACTGAATAAATAATCTTCCATCATAAAAGGAACTTAACAGATCGGATACAGTTTTTCTTTCAATAGCTACATTATTAAAAACAATGTAGTCGCCAACCTTCAAAGTCGCAAAATCTACAAATACTCCCGATTGTTTGAGCAATTCTGGAATGCCACTGTTTTTTTCTCTTTTATCGACTACTATCCTCAAATTACATCTAGAAAGAATATTGTACCAAAGTTTTAAAAATATTGATCTATATTAAGAGCCTCTAGTGGGACTCGAACCCACGACCTAAGGTTTACGAAACCTTCGCTCTACCAACTGAGCTATAGAGGCCTGGATCATGAATACATTTGCAATAATACAACCAATTTAACTATTTTCTAATTCCATGATATTATTTACTACAGACGACTATCAAATTTATTACAACTTGGGTATAAAACAACATTAAATAGTTGAAAATCCCAGTTTTTTTAAAGTGAAAATTTCAATCTCTGGTATAAGAGGAATTTATGGCCAAGACCTTGATTTACATACAATCATGAATTTTTCCAGAATGTTCGCTTGTTTTATTATTAATAATTCAGCTATTGCTTATAAGAAATGTTTGATTGCAAGAGATACCAGACCTTCTAGTGATATAATTCATCGCGTAGCATCAGCAGCTATTATGGAACAAGGAATAGATGTAATTGATTTAGGCGTTGCTCCAACACCTTTTGCATTTCGTGAATCAATCAAATATAGTAACGCTATAATAGTAACAGCTTCACATAATCCTTTGGAATGGAACGGTTTAAAATTTGTAATCAATGGAAGAGGAATCTTTGAAGACGAACTTGAGTCAATTCAACAACAACATACTTTTTCTCCCATTGGAATTGGAAAGTCGTGTCCTGTCGATTCAAAATACATATTCGACATGCTTGATCTAATGAGAAATAATGACTATCTTGATGACAATAAAATAAATAAAAATACAATTGCTATAGATCCCGGTGGTGGAGCTATATCTTCATTTATTCCACAACTTTACGGTTCACTGAATCAGAAATTCTTTACGGTAAATGATATTGCTGGCATTTCGTCAAGATCTCCTGATCCGACGACTGATGATCTTTTTGAATTGAGGAACCTTGTTTTATCCAAGAAGCTAGATTTAGGATTTGCATTTGACATGGATGCTGACAGGCTTGTAATTGTTAATAAAAATGGGAACAAACTTTCAACAGATCTTACGCTTCTATTATGTCTTGCTAGTACTTTACATCACGGTGCCAATAGATTTGTAGTGAGCATAGACACAAGTAATGCAATTGCACATATGATTTCCGAACATGGTGGAACTTTGAGCCATTCAAAAGTTGGAGAAGCAAATGTTGTCAAAGAGTTGATAAAGATGAACGCTGATGCGGGAGGTGAAGGAAGTAGTGCTGGATTTATTATGCCGAAATTTAATATGTGTCGAGATGGCATATTGGCCAGTGCAATCATTTCTTCATTAAATGAAGACCTCTATGATGATTGTATAGAAATTGCTTCAAATTACTCAACTATTAGATCAAAAGTACCCATAGAATCAAGTTATCAACAAACGGTCATTGAAAAATTCGAAGAAAAATTCAAGGAAAAATCTTACCAGATAATTAAAATGGATGGCACTAAAATATTAATCGATGATAAATCTTGGGTCCTGATTAGATCCTCTAATACAGAACATGCAGTTAGAATTTCAGTTGAATCAACTCCAGATAAAGCCCTATCCATTTTTAACGACGCAAAGGAAAAGGTTCAATCTATTTATGAAGAGATTAAATGAAAGAGAAATTATAGATCTCTTTATTTCTTATATTAACGACCCTTTACTAGACAAGGTAAAGAATGATGATGTAGTAATTTTCCCGCTCAGATATGGTATTCCAAAGAGAGTGAACAAAACATCCAATATCATCATTGCGTTAAAGAGTGATATGTTAGTTGAAAGTACAGATGCACCAAAGATTATGAAACCCTGGCAAATAGCAAGGAAAGCTATATTGGCATGTGTGAGCGACTTTGCTGCAAAAGGCATAAGGCCGTATGCATGTCTTATTTCTATTGGAATACCAAGAAACTATTCAAGAAAAAATATAGTTTCTTTAGCAGCTGGATTTTCAAAGGCATCGAAGGAGTTTAACGTTCGCATCCTGGGAGGAGATACAAATGAATCTAAAGAGTTGATAATTGATTGTAACATGATGGGTATTACGACCTTACCAGATAACAAAATTCCAAGGAGAAAGGGCGCAAAGGCAGGAGATATAATAGTAACATCTGGAAAATTTGGATATACTTCTTCAGGATTAAAAATTATCCTATCCAATTTTAATGCTGAGAAGAAATTCAAATTAAAATCCTTATCGTCAGTAACATTTCCAAAACCGCAGATAGAATTTGGGTTCTGCCTTGCAAAATATTTTTCATCCTCCATTGACTCAAGCGATGGACTATCTTCTTCACTGTACGAACTTGCACATAATAGTAATAAAGTTGACTTCCTTCTTAATAAAATACCAACACCAAAAGAATTACGTGACTTTTCTGAATTGAATTCTATTAGTATCGAGAATTTGCTATTTTTTGGTGGAGAAGAGTACGAGACGATTGCGACAGTTTCCAAATCAAATTTTAAGAAAATGGTTAGAGATGCAGAAAAGCACAAAATCCAGATTTATCAGATTGGCGAGGTGTTAGATGGTAGCGGAAATGTAATGTACGAACAAAGAGGTACTCAAAAGCATGTCAGAAATGAAGGATTTGTGCATTTTGCAAAATAAGCTTTGTTCGTTAATATGTGTCAGTCTTTTTATAGGGGTTTATACTCTTCTGCCTCTTCGGCCACCAGGTTTTCTGGTTGTATCATGAGGTATTGGAGTTACATCATCAATCCTACCTATTCTAAAACCAGCTCTAGCAAGCGCTCTTATTGCAGCTTGAGCACCAGGTCCGGGAATACGAGGCCCCACACCTCCTACCGCTCTCACTCTGATATGAAGAGCGTTGATACCTTTAGTTTTTGCAATATCGGCTGCCGCAACTGCAGATTTCATTGCTGCATATGGAGATGATTCATATCTGTCAGCTGTAACATGCCTTCCGCCAGAGCTGAAGGCAACTGTTTCAGCGCCGCTAATATCTGTAATATGAACAAGGGTATTATTATAACTGCTAAATATATGGGCTACACCCCATTTGTACTCTATGACTTCTTTAGCTTCTGACATTAAATATGTAAATCTAAATTTTTTAAAGGGTGTTAAAAACCTATCCTACTTAATCAACTGATGAAACGACCTTAAATCCCAAATTAAATTAAATTCTGAAAAGGGAACTTCAAATATCTCAAATAATCAAATTTGTTTAGCAATTAGCATAACTTTAATGAAGCGGATATTCCTCTAAATTATTTATGAAATGGTTTAAGCATGACAAGGCTGACGATCGACCTAAACCTAAACTTCTGTCTTGCAAATATTGTGATATGAAATTTGAAGAAAAAGAACGGTTAAAGAGACATATCAGAAAAGCCCACAGCGAAAAAGGTGGTGACATGCCAAAATTTAACCTTTTTGGTACATGAGATCCGTCTTGATAACATCTTAACAGCCTAAACATGTTTCCACTTTATGATGACGCTCAGAGACTACACGGCAGACCGTACGTAACTTATTTGCTAATTGCCATAAATGCAATAATCTTTGTAGCAGAAGTAATTGTTACAGGATATTTTCATAATATACCAGCAACAAATGCAATGCTAGAAAATTACGGTGCTATACCATCCAAAGTTCTTGGAGGAGACATATCTTCCGTAATCACTTCAATGTTCCTTCATGGCGGATTAGCTCATCTTATCGGCAATATGTTATTTCTCTTTATATTCGGTGATAATATAGAAGACAAGTTTGGCCGTGTAAAGTATCTTCTCATGTATACAGGATGGGGAATTGCTGCAGCCCTGGCGCATAGTCTCGTTGCAGTATCTGCAGGCGGCGGAGAAATTCCTGCAATTGGTGCGTCGGGGGCAATTTCTGGCGTGTTGGGAGCATATCTAGTACTGTTTCCCAAAGCTAAAATATTTACAGTCATTGCCGCATTTTTTATTACGACAGTAAGAATACCTGCCATAGCTTACATCCCATTCTGGTTTATTATGCAAGTCATATTGGGTTTCATAGATCAGGCAGGTGGAGTAGCTTATGTTGCACATATTGGTGGTTTTCTTGCAGGAATGTTAACCGCGTATATATTTAAGAATCTAATACCTCAATATGGAATGGTAACACCCCAAATGCAATATCCAAGAAGGGATAGTCATAATGTGACTAATATGCAAGACATGTCTATTCATACACAACCAGAAGTTATTAAAGGGTCTAATTATTATGAAATTATTGCCGAAATGCCAGGACTCGAAGACCAATCAGAGATACAAGCGAATTACGAGCAGAATACTCAGAGCGTAAGGGTATTTACCAGTGGTCCTAGAAAATATGATATAAACGTTAGAATACCTGATATTCAAGGTCAAAATATAAAAATTGATCAAATAAAATATCTTAATGGGATAGTAAGGATTCGGATTTCCAATCAAATGTCATAGGTGTTTTTGCTCGTTTTCTCACAAATTCAGTTCCAATTATACTTCAATATAGGTTGACATAAATCATTTATTAACTTCATCTATTACTGATGAATCATGTAAGCTCTTGCTTAATTCCCTGTATTTCTTATTAATAAATTCCAATGATTCTACAAGCTTCTTTGTTTTCGCATATTTGAATCGTACTAACTCCTTGTGCCTCCAAAAATGTTTGGCATCTGCTACATAAATGGTCGTAAAATAATCAGGACCGATTAAATTATCTGGTAATTTAATATTGTGAGGAAAAAGAAATTCAACACCAAACCACTCATCTCCGTCAGGGTAATCATTACCTGTTATAATATCAAAATATAGATGTAGTTTATCTTCTACAGTGAAACCTTCATCTTTTATCAGAGGGTGCCTAACATTGGATTTATGATAATCTATTTTTAGCAATTCTACCTCGAAATATACCTTTATTATAGCGCGCCTAAAAATTTCATTGGATTCCCTCAGATTCAAGGATACTATAATAACAAATGATGACTATTTTATAATCCTTTTAGGAGAAGAATGAAAAATTTGTGATCTGTTCTTGAAATCTATAGAATATATGGAAAGGTCTACATAATTAATATACTAGCAAAAAATCTAAATCATCAATTAGGCGGGGGTCGCCTAGCCTGGTAGGGCGTGGGATTGCTAATCCCATGTTCGCAAGAACTCGTGGGTTCGAATCCCACTCCCCGCGCTTATCCTGGGGTTTTATGCAAAAATAATAAAAGGAAAAAAGCTAAGGACCATAATTGTAAAGGCTATTTGTCAAAAACTTCGCTAAAAATTCGACACTCCCACGAAGGAAGGATAGTAATTCCATTCAGGGCATTACAATTGAGACGGTCTATGAGAAAATCAATTTAATAACAAAAACGTGCTCAAAGCCTTACTTTAGTCAAATACTCGATGGGTCTGCATTAACTGCCTGAACGACATGTGATTCAGAAACTTTACATAATTCTAGGAGAGAGGAAAAAGGAGATTGAAAACTCTCCTCATTCTAATGTTTTTTGCAATAATCGCATTATTGTTGACACCAACTTTTGCCAGTGCGGAGATTAAAGTATCTCCCCCGCCGAACTGGCAACCGGCTCCCAATAACAATTCGACTTCAATGGTATGGTTTCAAAATTCTACAAAAAGCGTTATTGGGATAAAAAAGGCTCCTGACATTCTCAGTTTTCCATTATTCCTTGCGGGTCCTTTTGTGACCCAATTTCTCGCAGACAAGGGAGTATTAGAATCCGCAGTTTGGTCATAGCAATTCTGGCTACAGGTATTTCCTCAATATTTCTTCTCCCTCGAAACTCCTAGATTCTTTCTCTGGTTTACCACAGATAGGAAGTTTTTTACCTACGATACCTGAGGGTTATGATGTCCCGTATACTTGTACGCGATAGTACTTCTGAGTCCAAATGAGAATTTTGATTCAATGGCGAATCAGATAAAACCCACTCTTGACTCGATTGAATTGATAAATTCCTAAAGTACCTAATTACGTATCAATTTAAATATAAAAGTACTTAGAACTCATTTTCATAAAATTGGAATTCATACAATGATTGTAAGTTAGTTATAAAACAAACTATTGCCTTATCTCTTCGATAAAGCCAGTCCTTTCATAAACCGACACTAGGTCATTAAAATTGTCTTGTGTCGCTGACACCGTTGGCTCGACCTTTGTTGTATATTGAACTGTGACAGTGAGGTCTTTGCCATCCTCTTTTATTTCCACAGAATCGCCTTTTCTGTTGAAAAGTTTCTTCTGTTTAGTCATTTTTTATATTGCTGCACCAACTCTCTTAAACGTTGTACTATATCACTAGTGATATTCTAGAAATAGCCGCCTTGGCACGTGTTGACAGGATTTTCTCCTTACTAATGAAGGGAACTAATGAAGCAGACATTAAAAACCTCCAAAAAATCCAAGGTCGCAATTAGTGGTTTTAAGCGTGAGGTTTAGTTAAGATACGGTCAATATTCATGCTCAAATATAGCGTTGCAAGCCGTGCAAGCGTTTATGTGCCAATTTTAAAAAAGAGGGTTTATGTCGGAAGGTCCGCAATATATCTCAAAATATCAGGGCAAGCCTTGGGAAGTTTGATTAAAGCCAACGTTATAAGAAGATAGTAATTAAATGGGATTTTTAATAATCATTGCCTATTCTTCCAGCATCATAACGATAATAGTAGGAATTGCAATTCTTTTTACTGCTCAATCTCCAGATACTGCATCGGTTGGTGCCGCTGTCATAATTGTTGGTTTTATCACTATCTTACTTTTTAGAAAAAGCGGTCAAGAAGTGAGAATAAAAGGGAATTAGAAATGAGCTTCTGCTACGACTTCCAAAAATGGACCGTCCTATCTATGAGATTTACAGTTGCTACCTTGATAATTGGGTTTGTGTTAACGCAAGTTGGTCATGGACAAACTATTAACAATAACACGGAAACTAATGCCAAGGTAGCGAGAACATATTTGAGTTGTTATAATGGAAGTATGTCTACTCTAATGTTACAAACCTTGTTTGGCCCACCTGAGATAAAATTCAATTTAACTGATTTGATGACTCCAGAAGTTAAGCAATACATTTCGGATTCCTGTAAATTCTATTACGAGAAAAGCGGAGTATGGTTAACCGGAACAGATAATGAGCTTGATAAGGAAATAGTCTCTAAGTATAGGGCAGAATTTATGCAGAAAGTCAAAGAGCCAGACTCCTTAATACAGAGAGACCAAGCTTACATCCAACTAAATAAAACTAAGTGATACTTCTATCCTAGCCGTTTTGTAGTATGTAGCGCTGACCCGTTTACATAACAAAACAACTTGTGGGAAATTGGTTGTTTCTTGTTCCCAGTCGATGGTCGCTTTTCATATTCAAGTGGATGCCTTTACTGGTTCAGAGCTAGTCTTCTTAGTATCGCTAATTACCTGTTTTGTAATCATTTGCTTCATTTCCATTTGTATATATTCACCCAGTTCTACCAGCTGACTTTTATGAGATTCTATCCACGTCGTGTCAAATTTTACCCGCTTAGGTTTCCCTGCACTTCAAAATCGTTGTTATTGTTATGGAGACGCTTCTCCTTACAAACTGGCAAGTCTTTATTAGATTTAACAATTTTTGCTTCAGCCTGTCAAATCTGACCTGCTTTACTTCCATTGATAGATTCAGGTGGCAATTGACTCGGCATCGTTGTATTAAGACTACTTGATTTGTTTGTGATGTTAGCATTTAGAGAACTTAACCCCTTTGTGATTTTAGAATTTATAGAACTTAACTCCTTTGTGATATTAGAATTTAGAGAACTTAACTCCTTTGTGATATTAGAATTTAGAGAATTTGACTCCTTTGTGATATTAGAATTTGGTATAGTGTCGTTAGATGGAATATTCAATGTGGTATTACCTGTTTGACTTGAGTTGGAATATGTAGACATGTTAGATGTTTCAACCAAATCATTGGTTACGGAAGAAATTGTGCTCCATGTACCTCTAGAAGGTAACTCTCCTAATGCAATATAATTTGCTTGCTTTATGTCTAGACCTGATATTAGAATAGCCATAATTACCAGAACGGTACAAGGTAAAGCGTACCTATTCACAGCAATATATTTTAGAACTAGTCCTATAAAAGGTTACCAAATTTATAAATCTATTTATACTATCAAATCGATAAATGGCAGTGCTTGTATCGAAATAAAATTGTCCTTGACGTTGTTTTTTAACTTTTAGTTCTACGTACAACTTTATGGTATAACAAATACCCAACTAGGGCTACCGCAACAGTAATAGCTACAATCCTAATGAGGTCTCTAAATAATACTGATGTGTTGGAAGATTTAACATTTTTTGATGAAAACTCAAACTATAACTAAACAAGTGAATCCCAGAATTAATGAAAGTGTTTTTCTTCTGTGTGACCGATGTCTCTGGACTGTCACATGTCTCAATAAGTTATATCTAGAAGAAACATTCGAGAGGAACAATACCTGCCCTGTTTGCAACTATAAACAGTTATCCAGTTTTCCTATAATTCCAAATGATTCATTTACGTATAACCATTCAAAGTCCAGAGGAATTGAGATAACCTTTGGAATCAAAAATAGAACCAAAGTTTTCTCTAAGTAGCCTGCTGTATAACCTTGAATTTCAAAGGTTCGAAGGACTGACGAGGAACCAAAAGGGCTAAGCAAAAGTCTTTATTAGATTATCCAAGCAACTAGTATGTTTTATCCACAGGAATAGAGGTTAACATATGAAAATAAGAGTATATTTCTGTAAGGAGCCTGACATTCAACCTGTTATTCTAAAAAATAACAAAATCAGTAGACAAGCACTAGGTACAGTGTATGACTTTGTATGGGAGTCAGAATTTAAGAATCTTGTGAACGTAGGTAAGATTTGGCTTAAATTTATTGAAGAGGAGAAAAGTCCGTTCGGAATACCATTAAGAAAAAAAAGCAGTCACAACAAAATTGCTCCCGGAGATATTATACAAGTTTCTGATGATTTTTATGTTGTTCATGAAGTTGGAGCTAGGAAGATACAGATAAACGATTAACTCTAAAACTCGACTGCCATTTTTTAATTATTGAATCCAATCATTGTAAGTATCAAATACATAACTTTCGTACTATACTTTGCATCCTAAGACATGTATAATTAGTGCAAAGTTTCTAGGATGATGAGAATCCAGACAGGCGAACACTACCTTAACGCTAGTGATATACTCCAGGTTAATGCGACAATTCTTGCAGGTGTTTTAATATTTGTCACAATAGCATCAGCAGCATCAGCCAAAACCTCGATTTCGTATTATCTTCTCAGGACGAATCCATTAATCGTGTCAAAAATGATTCACAAGCGACCAACCCCATAGTTCGTTCTCTAATCGGATTCACCAATTAAGGTGCACATGCGAAATTTACAAGGTATTCCTTCCAATTGGAACAATAATTTAATTGTGGTACCAACGAAGGAAGCTGGAATGCTAAAAAGTATGAATTCTGGAACAATCGTTATGGTGATGCTAATTTTGATATCAGTATCACTCCTTGGCTACCTACATGAAGCTAAAGGTTACACAAGAGTTGATGATACAAGTAGTGGGGGAGGTACCATTGCTTGTCCTACAGGTGAGCAACATAAAGGAGCTATCTCTATTTCCTCAACCTCTACTCCATCTATGAGTGGTTATTATGACATTGTTATTGCGACAAATGGTAGTAGCGCATTAAAATCTGGTGTTTTTGATTACGTCAAGATATATTCCTCAGGTGAATTTATCCTCAAGGGTAAAGAAACTCGGGACGATATCTGCGGCGGTTTGACTAATGTAGCTTCCATATCCGTTGAAATAACAGGACAATGCGTTTTTAATTACTCCAGCGAACCACCAACCATAGTAAAAATTAGGGCAGCGAATGGAGAAAAAGCAGATTTTCCTTCAGCACCGAATTGTAGTTGACATCAAATTCGACCAACCCGAGGTAGAACAACAAACAAACTATAATTTCGTTTATTGCACGAAAAAACTAGTCAGCCCAAATAATCATTGATATCAAATAGCGCAAATTCTGTTACTAATCACTATTACGTAAGCCAGCGTTATAAAAATTAACTTGGATATAAATTAACTATCTCAATGGAACCACTAGTTAAGACTCCATAATATAAATAAATTTTGATGACAAAATCAAGCTATGATTTTTACCCTTGTTAGATAGGAGTCCACAACCATGATAGAAGTGTTTGAGCGAAGTAAATAATGATGATGGATAACCGAAATTTGCAACTGATAATATGGGTATTGACATTAGCAACTAAATCTATAGTTATCTCTAAAAAGTATCATAAGGCATTATCACTGATTCATTTTTCTTTATCAGGCGCCTTGAATAATGAGACTCTCTTACCCCAGTCAAGGAACATTCCATATGCGTGGCGGGTTGCTATATTTCGTATTATGTCAGACAAGATTGCGATGATTTCTTCATTTGACATAAGACTATTGTACAGAAGAGTTTCAGCTGTCAAAACCTGAATTAGCTCCTTCTGAGGTCTAGTCAAATTCAATTGCTCAAAGCTTCCAAACAAGTCCTTTGCCCAGCTGTTGACCTTAGGGTTTACAAAATCGATGGCCTTACCAAGATTCTCATCAGAAAACATGTTTGATTAAGTCTATAGACATTAGAATAATAATATTTTATGTAAAGGGCTAATCACGTACACCTGAATGATGATGATGTTGACTAGAAACCTCTTTTAATTGTCGGACAAGCTTGGACATGCCTATGTTTCGATAGATAACAGATAAAATAAGTAACTCAAATCTTGTGGTTAGAAATAAATAAAAATGATTATTTCGCTATAAGCGCTGTAAAATAACTAATGAAGTAATAAGCTATCGTTTCTTCCGGACAAAATCTAATGACTTCTTAAATGAACTAGTGCTATTTTAAAAGATATAAAACAGCCATATTAATTCTTGTTTATAAATGAAAAAGGAATTTATTCTTTCAAAGATTGAAATGGTCCACGAGGGAAGCCCTTCCGTTTACGTAGGATTTGTTGACCCCAATGGGTCTAAATCCGAAGGGCACCAGCAGAACCCTTTTGGACCTAAGGGGATGGCATTCACTTCTCCAGAAGATTTGATGAAAAATTTGCCCAAAGCCATGGGAAATATTACAGGAATGATGGGTGGGGGTGGTCTTGGCGATTCTCTCACATTCAAGTTAAGTATGAGAGAGTATGAAGACATGGGCCTGAAAGTCGGTGACAGGGTATCAATAGAAATTACAAAAAAGCAAGATAGTGGTATTTAATCTGAATTTTTAAACAGACTGACCAATTACGTGCTCGACTTTCGTCGTGTATTGAACAGTGAGTGTGAAATTCAGTCAAAATATGCTCAATATTCATGCTCAGATATAACGTTGCGACCCTTGCAAGGGTTTTTGCGCCAATTTCAAAAAAAACCGTTTAGGGTCGCAAGGGCCGCAATATGCAGCTCAAAAACTCAGGCCAGGCCATGGGAAGAATAGTTAAGCTCAGCTACTGGCTTAGCGGTCATTATAATAAATAATAAGACAACGAAATGAAAGGTATGGATGAAAAAATTCAACATAGAATTCAGGAAATAAAACTCTTGTTAGCTATGTCGGGTTTTGAAGATTTTTATGATGATGAGGAGATTGAAAGAATTGCACGTTTACCTATTGAGTCATCCCTCCCTCTATTGACTCAATTGTCGATATGTGCAAACACAGTTTCAAGGGAAGTTAGGGAAGAAGAAAAAGAAGAAAAACAGAAATTCCAAGAGGAAAACGTTTGATTCAATACGGGTCTTGGATATACAAAAGACTGAAGGCAAAATAAGAAATGATATTGTAGAAAAGACATTAATCAGCCAATAATCTAAACGGTATTCCGAATTAGAATACTATTTGACCATGTATCAAAAAATGCTTAAGTAATTTTAATCGCCATTATGAGATATGACAGTAGAAGACAAAAATAAGGAATTGATGAAAACTCTTGATGACGCATGGAATTCCCAAGATTGGTCTACGTTTAAAGTACGTCATGCTGATAACGTGGCGGTATTCTGGCCCGGTCAAGCGAATCCAACAAGAGGAGTAGACAATCATCGCGAAGAGTCAGTAGCCTTTTTCAAAATATTTCCAGACAATCATCTTGTCAACAATCCCTACAAGATATTCTTTGCAGATGCTGACCATACTTGTTCAGTAGCAGATTTCACAGGGACGTTCAACGGTCCAATGCAAGGTCCGGATGGAAAAATAATTCAACAACCGACAAACAAGAAATTTCATCTAGAGTTTTGCACGGTTGCAACTTGGAAGGATGAGAAAATCACTGAGGAGAGGTTGTTCTATGACCAAGTTGGGATGTTAAAGCAAATAGGAGTCATGCGGTAAACTAATACAATTAATCGATCATCGTTCCGTTAGAGATTCATTATGCATTGTAATATCTTGTAACCCTATGAAGACTGCTAGCATTAAACATCTACTAATTATGAAAGTGACTTTTTAATTTAACAAATATCATATCCTTATCTGACATTCCGGTTAATGTCAAGCCTTTTCTAATTAACTTGTGCTTAACATCTTCCGTGATTTTATGTTTCTCCAATATTATTATCATTTTGATTGATGGTCTCTGTTCGTGATGATTAATGTTAAGAATCACGTGTACATTCGATGAAATTGTGTTACTGGCAAGCAATTCCGTTGCATTGTGTTACCACCCTTGTAGATTTGACTGCATGAGTTTGAATGAAGGCAAAGTTTAGAATTATGTCTTAGACCGACGATTGGAATTTCCGCTTTTGTCATAATTTTTAACCGTCTTTCGCGAATATGCTCTCTGGCTAGAAGTGGGAATAAAAATGATATTGCCGTGAACACCACCATCGTGGGGCACTTGAGGTTCTATTCTGGGTTTTTCAGAGCCTCTGCCAATGTGCCTGACATTCATTGATGCCAGTCGGCTAATGATTAATATACAATCAACAATAAAACCAACGGTTTTAATATTATGGTTTTGAGTAGTCGTGCGGTCGCGCTAATAATCTAAGTTATAAATAGTATCTTGTGCAGCAAATGTACATGGCATCAAATAAGCAAAAAGAAAAAGAGGAAACTGAAAAACTAAAAACAACGTTACCAACAGAAGCCGAGAAAAAGGAAATAGAAAGATTAGCGGCCGAAAAAAATAAAGAAGTTAGTGAAAACATTAACATCACTTTGGACGAAACTAAATCATCCCTACACAAGACAACAGAAGAAGCAAAAAAGCAGGTTCCACAATTTACGAGGGCCATCAATGAATATCAAGAAGTATCCATCGAAGCCACAAGAGATATTACAGAAAACTTTCTAGAGTCGCAAAAACAGGTCATCAATTCGTACCAATCATTATGGGTGCCGTACATGGAAAACGTCCAGAATACGTACTGGTCATATTGGGCCTCACCGAATAGAATGACAGAAAATTATACAAGAGCAGTCAGCAATATCACCGATAGTACAATAGCAGCAACAAGATTAGCAAACAACTTCATGTTTGCGAGCATGGAAGCCTGGAAAACAACAACGCAGCATGTAAGAGATAATGCAATAGAGCTTTCACGGCTAAATGCGAATTATGCGAAGGCGTATCAAAACGCAATGAGGGACAGTTTAATAGACTTTCAAAGGTAATCACTGTCTCAACTCAAACATAAGCTATTTGAGTATTCTTTTAGGCAATCAATTCCAAATTATTTTTAGTTTATTGCTCCCACTGCCACTAATATTTCAATTATTAAAATTTTGTTGTACATAAATATTTGAAAGCGAATGTTTGTGGAAAAACTGTTTACATCTAATCGTGGTGCATTCAAAGATAATATTCAGGATGTACAGAGCAAATACGGAGCATTTCAAATGAAGATTTTTATGGATTACTGTTTTTTTATTGAAAAATTATGGCTAGATTGGAAGCAATACTATCTACTTTTTTACATTAAATGGAGCTGAAATGATGCGAAGAGATATTCCAAAAATTATAAATTTAATGTATTGCTAGAATATGGATAACGAGGATACTGGGCAAATGACAATTGAAAATGACTTGTGCGTTTGTGGCCATCAGAGAGAACAACATCAACATTTGTTAGGGACGAAAGCAAGATATCCTTGTTTGCAATGCGCGTGTCCTAACTTAAGAGAAAGATAGCAAATTCAATGAGGATTAGCGCAGATTCAAACGCGCTATTGTATGGCACGCTAATAGGCAGTATCATGACCGCCTATGTTCCGCGGAGCTATAACATCTCAACATCCATGTGACTTTTGTCTCACGTGCACGATTCTGATGCGATATCTAAGAAACCAATGTTAGACCGCCGTCCACATAAAAAGTTGCACCAGTGATGTAAGAAGCATCTGCAGATGCCAAGAAAACAGCAACTTTAGCAATTTCGGAGGGTTCACCAATTCTGTGCATCGGTATTTTATTCTCTTCCTCTTTCTTTTTCTTTTCGTCTTGTAAAATATCAATGTTCATCATAGTTGCAATAGCTCCCGGCGCAATAGCATTAATTCTAATTCCTTTGTCTGCAACCTCAAGTGCCAATGTCTTGGTTAACATCTCCATTCCTCCTTTGGAAGCAGCGTACGGTACAGCTAATGGCATAGGAGTAGTTTGATGGACGGATGAAATATTGATAATTGAATAATTGCTAGAGTATGGTGTTTTAGTCTGAGACAGCATTTTTTTAATCGCTTCTCGGCTGCAGAAGAACGAGCCTTTTAGGTTTATGTCTAACACCTCGTCCCACTCCGAGCTGGATATCTCAGTAGTATTTTTTTCAGGTCCATTTACCCCTGCATTGTTTACGAGAACGTCAAGGTCTCCTAGCTTTTTTTCAGCAATATCAATTAATCCCTTGCAGACATCCTCCTGACTAGTGTCCCCTGGAAAAGTAACAACTTCGACAGCATCATCGGCAGCTTTCAGTATTTCTTCCTTGCTGGTCGACAATTCGTCAGCATTTCTAGAATTTATTACCAAATTATATCCTGCCTTTGCAAATTCCTGCGCCACTGCCTGTCCTATTCCCCTACTTGATCCGGTAACTACGGCGTTCTTCGTATTCATATCATTAAGAAGAGCACAATAAATAAGATAAAAGCTTCAAAGTCCAAGAAAGCTTCCTGATAGAATATAACTTGGTGATGAATTTTTAATTAGTTTATAATGTATTTTGTGTACCTATATTTAGTGAAGATGTGATTGTTAGAAAAGACACTGAAAAGTATTGAGCCCTTTACATCGAAGGCAGAAAAGAAGTCAAGATACTGTATGAGATGCGGAGAACTTGCAACCAAACTAGTCAAATACAGTACCGAAGGTGCAATATTAGTAGAGAAGTATTGTGATAAATGTGCTAAAGCAATTGAAGACAGTTCGGCTAATTAAAGCCAATTACATCAAGCGTAGTTAAAGAGGAAAAGTTAATTTCAATCCCAGATTGGCTAATGGGTTCAAATCCGTATCGACGCCCTTTACTTTTGTAAAATCATTTCCCGGGTCTTAAATTTCCGATTTGATCTGATATCGAATTTAACAAGCACAACATGTTTTTAATGTTAGATAAAAGGTTGTCCAGCTATCCAAAAATTACGTTATGTGGCTGAATGGAATTTTTTCCACAGTACGGACAATATTCTGGATTCTTTGCCGTATCGAATCTTATTAATTGAAATTTTATTTTACACTCATTACAGAAGAACGTACCGACCTGCATGATTGACTCAATGCCAAATTAAATATTTGTTTATTATTACTACCTACTTGCTAATCCATTCACCTCCTTGCTTTTTGTATTTATGTTTAACCGCAGCCCATGCTGCTTTATGAGCGACTTCCTCAGCAGTTTGGCTTTTACCTCCTCTTCTTTTTGCAGGATTTTGATACTCTTTTACAGCATTGGCGTGTGCCTTCTTGAAAATATGTTGAGCATGCTCAGGCAACGAGTCGATTTGCTTTTTTGTTCTAGTTGACAGTGCCGTATCTACGGATTTTTTCTTAACTGTCGAATTCTTTTTTTCAGGCATTTGATATTGAAATACACAAAATCCTATTTATTGGGTCTATGCTATTTTTCGTTATCTGACTTTAAAATTGGAATGGGCTAGCTGATAAAACATTCTCTTGAAGATAAAGCTACATGTTGTTGACTAATCTGTTTAAAATATCATCCTCCAAAATATCAAAAATTATACTCGGATTATGAAATTGATGTCAGCTGATTTTTTAGAATTTTTTATAAAATGAAACCTCAAGAGTAACAAATGGGTTCGAATTGCACTCCCGTCTTCTGATATTTGTAAAACAATACGCAAACTGTAATTTCGTTTATTGCACGAAAAACTAGTCCAGCCCAAATAATCATTGATATAAAATAGCGTAAATTCTGTTACCAATAACCATTTCCTGAGCCCGTGTAATAAAGTTGAACTTAGGTATTAATTAACTATCTAAGTGGGACCACTAATTAAGATAAAATACACAAAAACTATTTTAGAAAAGAATCGTAATGAAAGTTATGGAGCAAAAGAACAAAAAGATAATCAAGTTTCATGGTACTGTAGTAGAGAATATAGTTATTCGTTATGCAACAAGAGTTCACAACATGCCAAGCGGATTTTTAATTGAAGAATTCGATGCATTAAAGGACCCGCAAGTTTGTCAAACTATAAACTTGCAAATTGTGGCAGATTTTGTTACTATTACATTTTATAAAGACGAGCAGGAGAATTCAATCATACGTAGAGAACTGATACCTTCACATGCCATAGAACACATTTGGGTTAATGATGTATAAACCAATTTCGATTCGTCGCTTCAGAGGAGACTTGTACCGTTTATGATAAGGTAAGAAATGACCAAAGAATTTACGACAAGGGAAGAGCACAGAGAAAAAATAAAAAAAAGTTTTAGTTCAATTAAGTTTTCTTGCATAAGATGCGGCTTACAAAAGATAGAGATGAATGAAATTCAGTCATATCCAAACAAGGGAACCGAAATTGCCTATGTCACTGCGCTTTTATTTTGTAGAAGATGTAAGCATAGATACCATGTGAAGATTTTAGACCAAGGAGCTCGAAATACAGATGTTTATTTCAACAACACGCTGTAGGTGTAAACATATATGAAATCAAAATGAAAAGGTGCTAATAGCTTGGAAACTGCACGCTTTTATAGAATGAAACCCCAGCGTAACAAATAGGTTGGAATCCCACTCTCCAGTTCGAATTAGTGAAATCATAAAGAAACCATAATTGCATTTACTGCACAATATCTTTCTTTCCGATGTAGTTTACATAAAAAAAGTAACGCGTTCTTTGGGCTATCTAATAATTTTCGTCAAGCGCACCCATATCTTCCTGTTCAAGCTCAGTTAAATCTTCTTCAAGCTCCTCCCTTTCCTCGACAGGTTTGTAAGGAATATCAGCTTCACCTGCAGTATTACAGACAGGACATCTAAACTCAATTGTCTGTCCTTCTAGGTCTAGTGGAAATTGTCTTGTAAAAACTTCATTACATTTTGAGCACACCAAAGTTCCTTCGAAGTTCTCAGTACTAAACTTATGCGATTGCAAAAGGAATAGACCCTTTGTCATTAGTGATATATTATTGAAAAAATACTTTATAACAATTATAACTGTTGTATTATCGGAAGCTCTGGTGTATGTAAGGCAAAAAAGGGCAAATAAACCTCGACGACTGAGGAATATGAAGTTACAACTGAATTACTTTGTTCGCGTCATAATGATGTAAAACCTAAGCAAACTGGGCCTGAAACTTTTTACTTTCAATAAAGCTATTTTAAAATATGGTGAGGTTAACTTTTTCAGGAAATAAAATTACCTCTGATATTAATATCGATACGAACTATCACGAGAGGACGCTACAAACAGAAACACAATTCACAATTGAAAAAAAATAAAAGCCATAATCAAATTTGTAAATAGTTTTGTTGCTTTGATAAAGGGAGAACGTTACCATGAGACATCCATATCCGAAAATTTATTAGCAATAAAGAAGGAGCATCTGGTGAATTATCCGATTGCGTGATGATGAACAAGAAACAACCGGTTCCATCAGATGCTTTGTGTTTAGTGATAGAATTATGGACAACAAAATATAAAAGATTGTCTTAACAATCTTCTATATTTATTAAGACTATGAGGAGAACACTGTCAAATAATTAGAATATCTTAAGTCTGGATGGTTTTATATTTCAACACTACAAGCAGTTGCAAACTTGGCAACTGAAAAATAAAGCACCAAATTCTAGCAATGGATAATTAGTTGGCGCCAAAAATCGTAAATACTATTGGCGTATCGCTGAACCTTTGTCTTTTATTTCTGAACTAGAAGTATAGCAGTAGGCTTAAGACAGCAACTATGCGGAGAAAATAAAAACTAGTCCACAGTCGGCGTCTTATCCGCTCGTTCTTATTGATATAGTTAGATTTCAAAGATTTCGTTGTCAAGGTTAGCTCCAGTACTTGACTGTTGTACAGGGTTTACTTTTTCGATTGAAGATGTTAATTCAAGAAGCTTCTGATTGTTAATTACGTCCATTAATTGCTGAAGTTCAGCGGTGGTTCTAATGATAATACCTCTTCTCCTACTGCTGCCGCCCCCACGATTTAATACATCAAGCTCAACTCCGACGCAGGCTGGACGACTCCGAAATTGCGGTAGTCTTATGAGAAAAACTCCCGGAATATTCGTTTGCTTCCTTTCCCAGTCCTTCCCGTGCTCCAAAAATTCAGTTAGTCTTTTATCTTTTTGTTCAACTGACATTATTTTAATAGTGAGAAACATACAAAATAAAGATGACTTATGGTCGACAATTCCAGAGAAGTTTTGACAAAAAAGGAAGTAAATCTGTTCTTCTCTGTACAACTCTAGCTTTTATCAAGTTTATTGTCCATAGCTTAGCTCACCAAATGACAACTACAAAAAGCAAGGACAAGATTGTCAAGCTATTGGACTTGCTAGACAAACATATCAATGAAGAAAACTGTCGACATGGTCCAGAAGAACTTCTTAAAGAATATGAAAAATTAACAAGTATTTAATCAAATGGCACATCAGTCTATGGGCTATTCAACGCCAAAGAACCTTTTATAAAATGAAACCCCAAGTGTACCTAATGGTTTCGAATCCCACTCCCCGCATCATATCCTCGGGTTCAAACACAATGCTTATAGACACAGCGTGCACAGTTTTCTCTCGAAAGTCAAGAGGGATTCAAAAATAATGACCAAACAAGTGAAAAATGAGCTTATAAACTGCAATGGTCTGTCAGCAAGAATTGAATTAATAAATATCAAAAACGGTACATTGCACAAATTCGGCTGAAAAATTGGCCTACTTTACGACATTGATAATCGAATTACATACAAAATGAAACAATAGAAGTAGTATTACGACTACAAAATTTATGTGTAGACCCACAACGTACACAAAGTACCTGCAGTAGACTTACAGTAAGAAAAAAGTAGCGATGATAGACTTACAAAGAGAAAAGTATCTTATACTTTTATTGAGTCCGCAAGCTTTAGGCAAAAAACAGCACCACGTCTGGCTAAAGAACGCAAAAAAAAGCACCACGTCTGCCCCGAGCGTAAGAAGAACGACATCTACCACGAAGAACACTGCTTTTACCAAGCTGCTCTTACCAAGCTGCTCTTACCAAGCTGCTTTTAGCAAACTGCTTTTACCAAGAAGAACTGCTTTTGCCAAGAAGAACTACTTTTACCAAGAAGAACTGCTCTTACCAAGAAGAACTACTTTTACCAAGCTGCTCTTACCAAGAAGAACTACTTTTACCAAGCTGCTCTTACCAAGAAGAACTACTTTTACCAGCACTACTTCTAGCAAGAAGAACGCAATGTCTATCTAAAAGCGGGCATTTACCTTACCAGTAAAAAACTAATGCAGCTTTTTACTACTTAGGTTATTTCCTCCTCCCAGCATTTTAATAACAAAAGGAATTTCTGCGATCCCGGCGAGAATAAATCATTATCTTCATAAGAAAGTCGGATTCAAATTTCCAAAAATTTAGATATATATGAAATATTAAGTTATTGCAATGAGAATTTCATCAAAAATCACAAAGGCAATAAATGATCAAATTGCTTATGAGGCATCATCAATCTATGCTTATCTTGCTATTGGATCGTGGTGTGAAAGAACCGGATATGATGGAAGCGCAGAATTCTTTTTTGAACAAGCTAATGAGGAGCATTTACATATGCTAAAGTTCATTCATTATCTTAATAACGCTGGAGTAGAAACAATTATTCCTGCAACAGATAAACCTCAGGCTAAATTCGATAAACTAGAATCTACTTTCCAAGCCGGTTTGAGAAGTGAACAGACAGTTACAAAGCTCATCAATAATTTAGTAGAGCTTGCTGAAAAAGAAAAAGATCGTGCAACATATTCCTTCTTACAATGGTTTGTAAGCGAACAAACAGAAGAAGAAACACTATTTGAAACCATTCTTCAAAAGTTTGAGATAGTTGGAAGAGACAAGCTAGCCGTATATCAAATAGACCAATCACTGGCCTCAATTAGATCCGAGATTATGAGTAAAGATACTCAACAACAACAACAACCATCAGCAAACTAGTTAAAGCTCTGTCTCTTGTAGTCGAAATGTTAATTCTCTTGATGAATAAATCCATCAAAGCACGGTATGACAAGAATAACTTTATTTTACATAAGAAGCCAATTGGTAAACTTGAAATTCATCTCTTACTCTTTGACATAAATCACTTATGGTAACGGGTTTCTCCATAAAGGAATCTATAATACCTTCTTTCATATATTGTTGAAAAATCGCATCGTTATCAACTTCGTAAGCGCTTAAAAGTATAGTCCTAACGGTAGGATTAAGCTTTTTTACCTTCTTTAGTAGCTCTAGACCATTGAGGTTTGGCATTCTGAGGTCACTAATGATGAGTGCGTAATTGTCTTTATTATCGCTAAAATGTTCCAAAGCTATCACGGAGTCATTGAATGAAACAATTGTAACATCATCCATATTCCCACATAAAGCATCTTGAAAAAGCTCAGTTATATCTATCTCGTCATCTACGATACTAACAATTCTATTGTTAGTAGGCGTCTAACCCCCCACCCCAACTTTCAACAAGGAGACCAATTCCCTGAATCGTAAGACATCTACGACATGGCATGCTATAAAGCCTATGTTAGTCTCATTGACATTCTACTCCCTATATGAGCTATTTAACGAATTGTGGATTAGAATTAATCAAACAGATGCTTTTATGAAGACTAAATGATACAAATTAATACAAATTAACTTTTATCAGAAAAATCCAAAAAAGCAGATTTTGTAACATTCGATTCTGATTTGCTGGATTCTAATTGACCCATTTAAAGATGGAATTTCTATTACATTCAAGAAAAGCAGTTTCAGAATATTCATTCCTAACATCTATTAGCAAGGATTATTAAAATAAATATTCTAATGAGAATAAAAATGAATGAAATTCGTATTAAATTAAGTTCAAAGGATGAAGAAAACATCAACAAATTGAAGGAAAAATATGGATTCAAAAAAACGGAAGACCTGTTTAGATTTCTTGTTACCATATTCTCACAGCACTATGTCGAGTTTTTGTGGGGGATTAATGAAACTGAAAAAAACGCCAAGGATGAATTTTATAATAGATGAGTCAGAACAACCAACCGAGTCACCTCCTGGATTATTCGTCCAGAAATTTGTCAACCTCTAAAATTCAATTAAATAATCCTATTCAGCAGCTTGATAAACTCTAAACAAACTTCCTAAAGTGTGTCTAATAGAAATCATAAAAGAAGGAACGGCATTAGAATTATAAAAGTGCTGAAAAACTAGCTAGCTACTCAAGAAAAAGAAAGAAAGGATTATTTCTCTTCTAATTCCTTGATCCTCTCCTTTATTCCCTGGACTTCCTTCTCAAGACCATCACTGTATTCCTTTAGCAACGAAATCCTTTCCTCCTTGGTTAGAAAGTTTCTAACCTGATCGACTCCTAGTCCACAGCATCCGTACCCCATTCAATCACCTCCATTTTTCCATTATCGGTCATACGATATATAGGAAATGGATGTATTTATATATATCGGACATCCAATATAATGTACATGCGAGGGCTGGATGCTGAATGTTGCGATATGAGAGGACTATTGGGATTTTTGATCCTATTTTTACTCTCGAAAAAAGCAATGCATGGACAAGAGATAGCTAATGAACTTGCAAAAAGAAGAGGGGAAAAACCAAGTCCAGGAACAATTTATCCAGCTCTTAGGAGTCTTAAAGATTTAGGTTTTCTGAGTGAGGAGAAAGAAGGCAAAACCATAACATATAGACTTTCAACTAAAGGTGAAAAGGCCTTCGAAATAGCTAAGAAGAGATTTACGAGAACATTTTTGGGAGTTATTACATAAGCAGCAAGTTCAGGTCCAGTTTGCTTAGGTTTTTCTTTGTTACAGGTAGCAACAAATCTTGTATTACGAAGTTCTAAAATTTATTATTCATAAAAATAAAAATATTTGTAAGACAAACCATAAGTATATCAATTGTAGTATCGTGCGAGCTTTTATCACAATCAAGAAAGACCTAGACTCTATAACTTCAATCTTACAAGAAACTCTAATAACAATACCATTCAAAAGAGACTACGATTCCTCATTTGGAAAAATTGCAACTATTCTAAGGCGTTATGATCTAAACGAGAATCCGAGCAACTTGCGTTTTAGATTTACATTGTGTATGCAAGAGTTTTTTGATTCTATTCCACAAGATCAATGGAATATAAAGGACCCCGAATTCATAAAGCAATCCGAAGAGTTTGCGATAAAAAAGTTTGATGAGTGGATATTAGCACAAATAACATAAGCTCTGCTTTGAATATATTTATGGCATGTTACAATTTCGCTTGTTCTTGAACATCCAATGGTTTGAGTTCCACAATCAATCCTTGGTCCCAATTGTATTTCACTTTCATTAACTCTGAAACTTCTGCAGCTAGTCCGACTTCCTTCATTGCACTGACTATTCGTGCTGTACCATCAAAATTCAGGCCACAAATGATAAATGAAATTCTTGGATTATGGATAATGTTTTGAACCCAATGAGCTCCTTCTCCAGGTTCTGACATCACGTAATAATTTTTTTTACACTTTACATACCATATTTCTGTTTTATGTTTATTGCTAGTTTTCCAGCCCGTCGTCATCAGATATAGAAATTGTGATTCAATCATTTTTCGCCAAATTATTGTAAACATGGAATATCAATATAATCTAAAGTGTATTCGTGAATGATCAAATTAGTACCATTTATATCAAGATCATATTAAGTTCACTGAAAAGCGAATAGTAAAGATGGATGCGTATCTAGAAGAAGAGCTCTATGATATTCTGACCTACTGTATACAGAATCCTAAAGCTTTTGACTTTGAAGCCAAAAAACAAAGAGTATTTATGATTGGTAAAGAACTTCATAACGATGGAGGGATCGATTCTATGGAGAATATGTTTTATTCAATCGAATTTAGAGTAAAAGAAGAAATCGGCAAGGAAACCAAGCCATATCGATCCTGGTGGAACGATATATCAGATGAATGGAGATATTAGAACCAAGATAATTCGATAGGATAAATCTTAATCAAAATAAGTCTAATACATGTTTTAAAGCAAATGACAATGAGATGCTTTTAAAGTTGTTAACAGGTTATTGAGAATTAATTTTTACAGATAAATAGCACAAGTTGTATTAAAAAATCAAGTCATATTGAATTGAATCTGTACAAATCATTAACACCTTGTGTCATGTGTCATCAGCTAACCCCTACTGATACAATGATAAATACAAGAATTGGGAAAACATGCATAAGATGCGACATTCAAATGACCAAAGCAAGAAATAAGGTTAAGTTAAGCAAAACGAATAAAAGCCTTCTAAAAAACTACTCAAACAATTGAGTTAATTTAAAGTTTCAAATTTTATAATACTTATATGTAAACTAATTGGCAGTTAAATATCGAGAGTCAGATTATGAAATCTGGAGAAAGGGAAAACTGTCGAGTTCTCTATCAAACACCTGGATGCCATCCTTTTGTAAAATGGGCAGGAGGGAAGAACCAATTAATACCACAAATAATTAGGTTGATGCCATCAAGATTTGCCAGATATTTTGAACCCTTCCTAGGTGGAGGAGCTGTATTCTTTCACACCGCTTCCCATAATAGGAACGCATTCCTTTCTGATATCAATCTGGATTTAATTAATGCTTATAAGATTATACGAAATAATGTAGAAGAACTTATTACAGCTTTAAAATACCATCAAGATGAATATACTAAATCTCCAAAAAGTTACTACTATCGACTACGAGATAAGACAAAAGGGCTCAACAAAATAGAAAATGCTGCTCGATTTATAACACTAAATAAAACTTGTTACAATGGACTATATCGTGTGAACAAAAAAGGTTTATTTAATGTTCCAATTGGAAGATACAAAAACCCGCTAATATGTGATCCAGTTAACTTGAGAAAAATGAGTATAGTACTGAGCCAGTCGGCGTCATATTTGGGAGTAATTGACTATAAGAAAATATTAGTTGAAAAGGCAGATAAAGATGATTTTGTATACCTCGATCCGCCATTCCATCCAATCAGTAATACTGCAAATTTTACTAGCTATACCAATAGTGGCTTTTCATTTGAGGATCAGAAGGAACTAGCAACAATATTCAAAGAATTGACAAGAAGAGGATGTAAACTATTACTTAGTAACTCAAATACCGAGGAAATTAGAAGGCTTTATTCAGACTTTTCTCATCTTACCGAGTTGGCGCTTGTCAACAGATCTATCAACGCAGTTGGCTCTAAGCGGGTAGGACATGTTGAATTGTTGATAAGGAATTATACATAATTATTAGTATAGTGACTTAGTAACTGAGAACACGCTTTTCGTTTTACATGCATGCTCTTCTTACTCTACTTACTAATGTATAGAAAAGAAAGTGAAAAAATAATAGATATTAATGAGTAATCTCATAATTCATGTGAAGTATTGCTACTGAAAATCGACGAGTAACATGTATTTTATTGGTCTTGAACAATATCACTGCATTTATAACTATGTAGACAAAATTATTTTTGTATGAATTCGGAAGGTGACACATCCAAAAATAGTGTATTTCTTTCACCCAGGTCAATTGCAGTAATTGGCGCCTCTGAAAAACCAGGAATAGGAAGAGCAATTTTTAGCAATATAAAAAACGGCTATAAAGGAAAAATCTATCCCGTTAGTCCTACTAATGAGTACGTATCTGGAATGAAGGCATACAAAAGTGTGCTTGATATACCAGAAGATATTGATCTTGCCGTTGTCGCCACTCCAAACAAGAGTGTCCCCAAGGTTATGGAAGAAGTAGGGATGAAGAATATTCAAGGTTCCATAATTGTTTCAGCTGGATTCAAAGAAGTTGATGAACAAGGTGCCATACTTGAAAGGGAAGTCGCAGCCATTTGTAAGAAATATGGTACTAGGGTCATCGGTCCGAATTGTTTGGGTATAATGAGCTTATCAAAACAAAATATGATGAATTCTACGTTTCTGAAAATTACGCCAAAATATGGAAATATTGCTCTTGTGTCACAAAGTGGAGCTATTTGCGCTGCAACTGTCGAAGATGCTATGGCGCAGGGAATAGGTTTCTCAAAAGTAATTAGTATGGGAAACAAAATAGATGTTGACGAAAATGATGTATTAGAATTATTGTGTCATGATCCTGAAACTTCAGTGATTATAATGTACCTTGAAGATATTCATGATGGTAGAAGATTTATGGAGATTGGAAGGAAAACAACCAAACAGTACAAGAAACCTATTGTTGTCATAAAATCTGGAAGAACACCAGAGGGTGCCAAGGCAGCAATGTCTCACACAGGAGCTTTAATGGGAGCGGACGAAGTATATGATGCGCTATTTTTGCAGAGTGGAGTAATTAGAGTTGATAGTATGCAGGAACTATTTGATCTTGCCACTGCATTTTCAAAGCAACCAATTCCTAAAAATGACAAAGGTACGGTGATCGTCTCAAATGCAGGTGGACCTGCCATAATATCTACAGACGCATGTTCAAAATATGGAATGAAACTGGCAGACATAAACACGTCAAGGGAAGTGATTGCAAAAGTGATACCCGCTCATGGATCTGCAAGGAATCCGGTTGATATTGTGGGAGACGCGGATTTTAATCGATTCGAAAAGGTACTTACTGAAGTGGTATCCAATCCTAATGTGGGATCGATCGTTACAATGTGTACTCCATCAGCTACTTTGGATTATAATGATCTAGCAAGAACTATAGTTAAAACTACTGCTAATTCTGGAAAAACCTCTCTTGCAGCGCTAATGGGTCTTGCAGAAGGAACAGAAAATAAACTAATCCTCTCCGATGGAGGTATACCATACTTTTCTTATGCAGAACCAGCAATAAGGACACTGAAGGCTATGTACGAATTTTCTACTTGGAGTACAGAAAAAGAAACAGAAATTACAAAATTTAATGTTGATAAGGAGAAAGTCAAGCAAATATTCGATAATGTAAGGACTGATCAAAGGAATCATCTTTTGGAAGAAGAGGGTTACTATGTCCTAAACGCATATGGCTTTCCACGACCTAAAAGTTATCTATGTACAAATGAAGAAGAATGTGTAAAGAGGAGCGAAGAAATTGGTTATCCTGTTGTTATGAAAATTGTGTCGCAAGACATCATTCACAAATCAGATGCGGGAGGAGTTAAAGTAGGGCTCAAGAATAAGGAACAAGTCTCCTCCTCTTTCAATGAAATAATTACTAACGCAAGGAATTACAAGAAAGATGCAAAAATAAAAGGAGTACTCGTTCAGCAGATGATAGATTCAGCCAGAGAAACAATTCTCGGCACAAAACATGACAAGCTCTTTGGTCCGTTAATCATGTTCGGTCTCGGTGGCATTTATGTTGAAGCCCTAAAAGATGTGGTATTCCGATTAGCTCCTATTAGTGAACAAGAAGCAATTAAAATGGTAGAGTCAATTAAAACATACAAGATATTGAAAGGTATAAGAGGACAACCACCATCAGATATAAAGGCTCTAGTAGATTGCCTCCTCCGACTATCTCAACTAGTTACAGATTTTCCTGAAATTACAGAATTTGATATGAATCCACTATTAGTACTGGAAGAGGGTAAAGGAGCTTGCGCAGTCGACGTAAGAATTGGCCTTGGATAAATATTTAAAAAAATGGTAATCTCTTTTTTAATTTTCTACTAATTCTAACTATTCATTTGTAATCTTTTTACCGCACTCAGCACAAAATGCTGCGTCACTTTCATTTTGATAACCACAATTAGAACATTTGCCTAATTGAACCGATTCTGAAGATTCTGAATTTTCAAGCAAAATTATATCACCAATTTTGGAAATATTTCTCCAAGCAACTTCAACCTTTTGATCGGTATTCTTTTTAGGAATCTTGAGATTTATCTCCATTTTACCTTTAGAAGTTCGTTTAAGACCAATCTCCTGAACATTACCAATCAACATTGCATCCCAGTCATATGCAGGCATTCCAACAAGAGATTGAATCGAAATAAAATCACTTTGTATGATAGAAGGCGATGGTGGATTGATAGTGATTTTGGAACTTTTATCAGCCTCTTTTGTATCTGTTGCTTGATTATTTGATAATTTGGATGATTCTGATTCTTGTCCTTGCTGTAATTCTTCTGGAGCTTCAAATTTTCTATATTGTGCAATTGTACTCTTACAAGTATGACATTTGTACTCACCCTTCTCATACAGTGTCACACCTTCACCAAGATCTTCGTTGGGATTTTCAAAACTGATATTCGGCGAGCCTTCATAGTCTTTGTCACACTTATTACAATGGTATTTGGTAAATCTGTCTGAAGGAAGCCTTCCTATACCCGCCAAAAATAACTCCGGTCCTCCTAAATTACCCTTTTTCTGCTCTTCATCTGAAATTTGTGCAAGCACATATCCACCTGAACCGCGTAGTTTTTTCTCTCGCAGAGCTTGATTTTGATCCTGACCCTCCATCATGTTTTTTATTACCACTTGTGTAGAATTTAAATTATCAAGTATAAACCATAGTTAATCAAATTTCCCAATAGTATGCCTCACATAATTGGGATAAAGATTATTCCAATACTGTTTGATCAAATTTTTGTATCAGCACACTTATATCTCCGATAAAAGTTCCCTAACTTAACTAAAGCTGCGGCAGATAAGTTAAGTAAAACACAAAAAAAAATCTTTCCAGATCTTCCGTAACTTTTGTAAAACACAAAACAATATGTGAATTAAAAAATGGTTTCATTCGAAGAATTAGGACTAAATATGTCTATAGTTAAGGCGGTTAAGGAAGTAGGAATGGAAAATCCTTTTCCTATCCAAGAACATTGTATCCCACTTATTTTGAAAGGGAAGGATGTAATAGGACAAGCACACACGGGTACAGGCAAAACAGCTGCTTTTTCCCTTCCAATACTAAATAGAGTAAAATCAAGGGGTCCAATCCAAGCATTAGTTATTGTTCCAACAAGAGAACTAGCGATACAAGTTACAAATGAAATTAGAAAATTTTCCAAATATATGGGAATTAGGAGCCTTGCTATTTACGGAGGGCAGAGTATTAACATACAAAAAGAACAGCTGAGAAGGGGCGTTCAAATTATCGTGGCAACACCTGGCAGACTAATAGATCACTTGAAACAGGGAACGATTCAACTAGAAGACGTAAATTCTGTAGTTTTAGATGAAGCTGATAGAATGCTTGATATGGGATTTATAGATGACATAAAGTTTATACTTTTTTATGTAAAAGAGAGAAGGCAAACATGCCTATTCTCTGCAACAATGCCTATTGAGATTCTAAGATTATCTAGGGAATATATGAAAGACCCAGAACAAATTAGACTCAATGAGGCCGAAATTAGTTTAGAAACTATTGATCAATCTTATCTAATTGTGGAAGAGCGAGAGAAATTCAAGCATTTATGTAATTTTGTCAGGAACAGAGAAAAGGGACAACAGACTATTGTCTTTGTTGCTACGAAACAAAGAACTCAGAGAATAGCTGATGATTTGAACAGAGAAGGATTTAGAGTTATTACAATTCATGGAGATCTATCTCAAAGGCAGAGGGATTACTCTATGAACAGATTCAAAAATGGAAGCGAAGATATACTTGTAGCTACGGATATTGCTGCAAGGGGTATAGACGTCCCAACTGTGGGTAATATTATCAACTATGATATTCCTGAAGATCCGGTTATCTATTTCCATAGAATAGGAAGGACTGCAAGAGCAGGTGGAAGCGGTAAAGCAATTTCATTGGTGTCAAGTAGCAGGTATGAAGATTTTGTAAGGATTTTGAATCGTACGGAATTATCAGTCAAGAGACTCAATGATGAAATTGGACTTGAAGTTCCTACATTGTATGCCAGTAGAAACAGGGTCAGTAGGCAAAGGTCTTTCAACTACAATGGTCAAAATAGAAGAAGATTCGGGTTTAATCGAGGTATTAACAGAAGAGGGTCCCATTATGGGCGACAATACAATCAGAGTCCATACAGAAGAGAATAACTAAATAAAAAAATTATTGAAATTACATTTCAAGAAATCTGAGTCATCAAACATTCTCTAGTATATTGAATGGAATATCTTCTTTATATGTAGATTTGAGCTATATACATTGAGTTGAAAACACAATTTGTCCATTGAAATTAGAAATCTCAGCCAAAGCAGCAAATTGAACATAAAGGATGGCGTAGTCTTGGATGGATTTCCTAGTGCAGGATTACTAAACGCTATTGCTTCAGAATGTCTAATCCGGTCATCAGGTACAGAACTTTTTGCAGTTATCGATTCACCTGAATTTCCTCCTTTATCGATAATCAGTAATTCCATGCCTCACTTTCCGGCCAGATTGCACGTCAACGAAGGTCTAAAAGTTGCTTTTTTCATTTCCGAATTTAATATTGACCCTCGTATGCAAAGCACTATGGGTAAAAAAATTTTGGAGTGGGCGATGCAGAATGAATGCAAGTTGATAATAAGCGCAGCTGGAATCTTAGGCCCAAAGCAAAATAGTGGAGAAAATGCCTCAACTATTTCAGAACAAAGTATTTTTGCAGTTACAAGCTCCCCGTCAGCTGCAAGGATAGCAAAGGCGAATAATTTTATTCAACTACAAAGCGGAACAATAGGTGGAATCCCAGCTACCCTGCTAAATGAGGGCTCGCTTCTAGGACTAGATGTCATTGTTCTTTTGGTCAACACGATGCCAGATGCCCCAGATTTTCGTGCTTCTGCGCTGATTTCTAATGCAGTAACTAAATTAGTTCCAGGTCTTTCCTGTGATATAGCGTCATTATTAGGAGAGGCAGAAACAGTTGAGAATAAGATAAAACAGATTAGAGACGGTCATAAAGAGTCCTCTTATATCACCTAGACTGAACCCGCATCATCGTATTCCTCAGAGATAAAATCATATACGAATGACGGGGAAGCCTTGTTGATAAGATAAGTGGATTCTGTAAATAATGGTCCGCCTCCGCCGGCAGCCAAAATCGGAGCGGAAGATAATGTCCCTGTAGAAGTAATATTAGCTAGTTGGACGGATAGATTTGTAGCTTGGTTAATTGATTTTATTATTGTATCAATAGGCTTGGGAGTTTTGTTTGCATTGCTAGCAATTCCATTTTGGTTTTCCTATTATAGTAACGGTATGGCATTAGCGCACAATAACCTTGAGCCGTTTCACTATCTTCTATCAAACCTTGCATTCTTTGGATATTGGACCTACTTTGAACACACAAGCGGACAATCAATAGGCAAGAGACTTTTGAACATAAGGACCACAGATATGTCTGGCAGCAGAGTTGATACCAAAACCGCTGCAATAGAAAGCTTTGGCAAATCATTCTTACTACCGCTAGACGTTATCTTAGGATGGCTTTTTACTAATAATAAGAGGCAGAGAATATTTAATAAAATAAGTAATACCGTAGTAATCAAATTAAGGTCCAAAGATGAACAGGCTGAGAATATTAGATATAGAAAGGACTAGCCTGATATACCTAAAAAATCGTTTAATTTCCTGACCTTTAACCATCATTAGAGGACAAGCCTTTTTAAACATGGGTTGTTGGGGGAGATATGTCAGAAGATAATGATACAAATTCATTCTCAATAGATGATGTTGTACGCGAATTAGATAGACAAGAAACAAAGATAGTTATTTCTAAGATAATTAAAAAGTTTAACAAACCAACAACTGTAATACGTGGTCTTGAATGGAATAAAGATGTACAGTTAATAGCTAAAGAGTTAAAGACAAAGCTAGGAACAGGTGGGACATATAAAGATGAACAAATTATACTACAAGGTGACCATCGAGAGTCAGTTAAGAATTTCCTTCTAGCAAAGGGGTTCAAAGAAGAATCTATAGAAGTTATTTAGAATCATGCTTTAGTTGTCAAAAATTTCAAATATAGCGATTTCATGAGATATCATCATCTATGGTACTAGGACAAAAGCTCTTCGAAGAGGCCGGCAACATAACGGCATTTAAAGTCATAAAGGTCCACCCGTTTGAAGGAACGACAACAGAATTAACTTTCAGGTCGGAGATTAAAGGCATAGATAGGTTTCCAAATGGCAAAAATATTGGTTCAGGTACAATGACTAAATATCCTCACGGCATAATTGATGCTAACTGGCAGGGTACTTTGACGACCGAAGATGGTGAAGAGTTCATGTGGTGGGGCCATGAAAAAAGCAAGGTTCTCGAAGGTGGTAAAATTAGGGGATTGAATATAGTAACTGGATTTACAAATTCCAAAAATTTATCCTGGATGAATAGTCTAATTATAGTAGTGGAATTAGCTGGATGGGTCAACTCTGATGAGTTTTGTGCCACTGCATATGAATGGAGCATCCCAAGTGGATAATGATTGTGATCCCCGGATGTCTTTATATCCATCTTTAACTTAGGACGACTACGCATTCCGACCATTCTTTTATCCACTGCATGTCCGTCTCGAAGATAAGATTGGCCACTACTTGCCACGATAAAAAAGTGGCTATCCCTCTTCTGAATCCCATCTCCGGGTTCCAAGAATGGGATTTGTGGATTAATTTTTAATCGTCTTTGGGACAACTATAATACAACTGATGGGAGATTGATTGTTTCTTGTTCATCATTCAGTCGGATTCTTCCCATCAGTTTTTAAATTTGCAGCGTTTCAGAAAAATCAATGTAGAATCATTTCAAATTGCGAGCTAGTAAGATCCTCTAGCTCGTGGGTTCAGAGTTGTATTAAAAATTCTCATCGGACTTGGTCCACCATTTGTATTTTGACTATTATATAAATATTAAATTCTATAATACCAATATGAGAAGCCGAGAAATAATTTTTTCAGTTTTCGTTATTCTAACCATTACCGTAGGAAATAATATAATCGAGCTTGCTTCATATGGTCTGCCCTTTCAAATTCCTATACAATGGCCAATTACAGCCAATGAAACAGGTAATAAATCGTCCATTCACTCTGGTTCTATAAAGGACCGATAGGTGACACCGCCTGACATATTTTATAAATAACGGTTTTCGACATGTTGCCTTACATGTACAAAAGGTTCTGTTAAATGGGTTCTAAAGATAGATTTGTTAGCATCGTAGATGATGAATTGGATATAACTCATCTTTTTCACGATGCTTTATGTAAAATCTATGGAATTTCAGTTATTACGTTTAATGATTCAGCAAAAGCTCTAGAACACTTTACCAATAATAAAGATAAGTATGTCCTTGTTATATCTGACTTAAAAATGTCAGGAATTAACGGACTTGAGCTGTTAAAGAAAATGAAGAATGTGAATACCTACCTAAGAACGATACTAATGAGCGATTACAAAGTCAACGACAAACTATTTCACCAGTATCTAAAAGAACAAATTATAGACAAATTTATTAAAAAACCCATTAATCTGGATGTTTTGTACCAAGAAGTAAACAACCAAGTTCATGCATACCAATTGATAATCAATAGATAGAAGGATGCATGGGATCGCCACCGTATTTTATCAGTACTTTCTGCGAGAACCGCGAATTTCTTTTTCTTAGAGCGAGCGTATCCTTATTATTACCAAGAATGATGTTAAAACTACATTACACAATTGAAATCATCAATTTGTATGTGGTCATTTATCATTTGGTGCGAAAGAACGTAAACAGGATAGTTTCCAATCAAGCCATAATTTTTCTATGTAATAGCAATAATCCATAAATATTTTCATTTGTGGTGCTTCGTGTTTATTTTGTAGGTTATACCCGTGTAACTCGGCATCACTTGTGAAGGATGCATTGTGGTCCGAAGTAGTCATTTCTTCATGGAACATTTTCGTTCTGAATAACTAATGGTCAACATCCTTTTTAATGATGATTAATAGTTAACAACGGTAATCAACTTTCGGCTTGTCATTTTGTCATCATTAAAATGGTTTTTTGACAATAAATTTATGATTAATTCAATCGAACTATCTAATACAATGTACCATATCCTGAGGGTTATGCGAAAGGATGCAAAATTTTTGTACAATACAATTGATACTTACGATTTATTCCTACATTAATGATGGTAAGCACGAAGATAAGCAACATTTGTTGGAAATGCAATTGTCTCTTTAATGGTAAGACGGAAATTTAGAACAACATAATAACGTTATCCTTCCTTATAATGGTAACGACTAGTTTGAATTCGGTGGAACGAGCTCGATAATTAGCTTTTGGTATTTGCCAGTCCGCAATTTCTGTCCAGGTAATCTGCTATCTGGTCGAATGACGCACCAGAATCATTCAGCTCTATCAGTAATTCTTTACTGATGCCAGCCTGTCTCAATGCAACTAATGCAGCATATAATCTTCTTTCTGCGTTGGTGATGCATTTGCCATCCCAACCATAATAAGACATGATGACTCCCATAACACACCTTCCACCACGTCCATCGGTATATTGCTTTCTAATCTGTGTAAACTGTTTTCCATATGTACGTATTATTTCGGAAATAGATGATTCTTGGTTCGATTGACGACTGATAGTACTAATATTAGGTACATGGGTATATTGCTCCAAATTCTCTGTTAACTGCTTTTTATATTCATCTAAAATTTGAGAAACAGATGATTTTTGTCTTAACAGTTGTTGCTGAGCCATAGATTGCCAATGATATAGTCACGCCCAAATTATTTAGGATTTACGCTTATTGCATAACTATGAAATTGATTTCTGGTCTCCTTTTTTACATTTTGCAGGAATCTAGATTACATACTCTATCCTAGGCATAGCCTACCTAAAGTCTCCCATCGGGCCCAGACTAATGTGCTCGTTTTTACATAACGTCTCACATCAATAAAGTGATAATTTGTAATTCTTTCGTTCTTATACATAGAAAATTTAGAACTATTGCCAATTTTTGTATAAAGACTTGGCATTTTTTATAGAGCTTATCTATATATTATCCATGAAGGCTTCTTGAATCTCTGATAATTGACAGACAATCATAAAATAAATTTTTTTAGAGTATACGTATTTGTCTTATCATTTTTAGTTATCCTTCTGTTACCTATTGGAACTCAACAATTTGGCTTTAATCAAATCCATGCGCAAGCTGCCCCGAAAAGTATTACAGACGACAAGGTGGTCATTATAAATTTTGATGACGGTCGTAAGGACCAATTTACTATTGCTAAACCAGTACTTGACAAATATGGATTCAAGGCTAGTTTTTATGTCGTATGCAATTACATTGGAAATAAAAGAGGGTATATGGATTGGACACAGCTGGAATCATTAAACAATGAAGGGCATGACATAGAATCCCATAGTATGAATCACCGGAACCTGCTCAACTTGCCTGCAAGTCAACTTTATTTTGAATTAGGGAAATCGAAGGAATGTCTTCAACAACACGGTATTGATGCTACAAGTTTTGCCTATCCATTTGACGCTGGTTATCAGGATGCCAATGTTGTCAACATAGTGGCAAAATATTATGACTTTGCTAGGACCGCGGGTAGTCCAGTGATGTTTCTACACTGTGATGGTTGGAAGGGTAAGTCTAATCAGACTGATTGCAGCACATATGATACAGATGGACAGCTAACATTTGCTAACAGGTACTCAGTGAGAGGATGGAGCCATGATTTTTCAAGACTTGCAAACTCCTACGGTGACGCTGACCTTTATAACAGGTTTGTAAATGTTGTAAATAGTCAAGTCAAATATAATGAGAATGGAATTATTAATGCAATTCCTATTATAATTTATCACAGAATGGGCCAGACGCCAAGTAATTACTTTACCAGTTCTGGATTATTTGAAAAGGAAATGAAGTATCTCTACGATAATAACTTCAAGGTGCTGACAATGAAAGACTTGAGATATGATGATGAGAGAAATTACTTCTATATCCAATGAGTGGATACACTAAACTTCCTGGTCATTACTCTGAAAGCATGCTTAGTCCAGCGTATGATGAATTTTTCACAAATCACTGCAAACCATCTGAGCAGTATCAAAAGATTTGCATAAGACCTAAGCTTTGAACAATATCGTAGTACACTCAAACGATTTCGAAATGTGTTTAATTTCGTCAATGACCTGATTGACAATTGACTCCTCAATCCATAAGTGGAAGTAATGCCGGTAAAATTTGACAAGCAAGACTGTAGAAAATTAAACGACCATTAGCATTGCTTAGACTCAAACAATTGGGTATCATAAAGGTTCTATTGCTGGACCATAACAGAAATACCTCAAAAGTCAAATCAAGGCTTTAAGGTCTTGTCTAATGTTGACTGTCTAGAAGACTGGTAAAAGAAATATCGGGCATTTTCCAAAGCTGCTCGTTCCGTTTCAGACAAAACAGTTCCCAGCATCTCTTTGAACTCTATTGCATTTGCTACGGCTCTAGCTCCATAATGGTTGTTAAAATAGCCTCTTACAACAGCTGTTTCAGTTGATATTTGTTTAACCTTATCAACCCACGGCCTTAATTCTTCTTTTGAGTAAAGATAATTGTATCTCGGTTTTATCTGTCTTCCATGCCATCTAATAAAAGTATGATTTGCAGTCACAATAGGTTGAGAAAGAAATTGCAGCTTGTCTGGTTCAGGGGAATCAGTCATGACTGCTGCTATATTGTAGTGTTTTAACATCTCCCACGGTCCCTCAGTATTCCAAGATGGATTTCTAAATTCAATTGCATAATCATATCCGCTGGGAAGCCTGTCTAGAAATTCCTCCGTATTCTTAAATTCTTTAACTGTAAAAGTTGGGGGTAACTGAATGAGTACTGCTCCTAACTTATTAGCAGATTTTAGAGGCGATATCTTTTCAAGGAACTCATCCAGAACTGCCATTGCTCCTTTATTCACGTCCAGTCGCTTATCATGTGTTACTGTTTCAGGTACTTTAATCGAGAATTGAAAATTGTCCGGAGTAGCTCTGGTCATTGCTGTGAATGTGTCCTTTGTCATGTACATGTAGAATTTTTCATAGAATGTAGCATCCATTTCAGCCGTATTGAAAAATTGTGAGTAGTATTGAATCTTTTTGGTTTGATTTTCTGGATAAAATACCTTGACCCAGCCTCCTCTCTCAAAAGAATCAGAGTAGCTCCATCCTGAACAGCCGATGAGAACTGACAATACAAAACAATGAGCATTATACGAATTATAGTTTGTGTAATTTCAAAGCAAAGCGCGCCGAGTGGGATTTGAACCCATTAGGTACACTTGGGGTTTTAACAGCATAGGGATTGTGATTTCAATTTACAAACTAAAACACTTTAGAGAATCTAAGAAGATGAGATGTCTCCCCCAATAATTTTAATATTCCTCCTAATCAATGAGGTTATCTATACAAATTGCTAGATACTTCAGATAATATTAGAGAAGAGTAATGCATAATCGATTGAATATCTAAAAAATTTGCGAGTCTACTATACTTGTCTGCAGAAAGGTCCTCATATTGTAAGAAATTCACAAGGGATTAATTTATTTACACTGGCTTTGAGGATTTATCGATGAACAAGAAACAATCGGTCCTGGTATTACTTATGCTAGGAACAGTTCTTAGTATAGGAATGCTAGGTCTTACCGGCAACACCAATCATGTGTTTGCTGGTAAGAATGGCTATGACAAAAATGATGACCACATAAGCTGGAAACAATTCAAAAATTCTAATACCTATAAAGATGCAGATAAAGATACACAAAATTGCTTTGACAAAGCCCATGATAGAGGTAATAATTTAGCTGGCTACGAAATAAAGAATTGTGAAGATGATGCAAATTCATATAGCCACAGTGGTAACCATAACAAGTACTCTAATAACAACGACAATAACAACAATGACAACAAGAAAGGAGACAATAACAACAATGACAACAAGAAAGGAGACAATAACAACAATGACAACAAGAAAGGAGACAATAACAACAATGACAACAAGAAAGGAGACAATAACAACAATAAGAGCGATAATAGTAAGGGCAATAACGGAAATTAGAAACAGACACTACAAACTAATTTCCCCAATTTTTTCTTTTTACGAAAGACTAGTTATGATTAAATTGCTTGTTTCCTTGTGATACTACATGACAAAAGTCGCGGTGGTAACTGGTAGCTCAAGTGGCATCGGATTCGAAACATCTCTTCTGTTAGCAAGGAATCAGTTTACAACCTATGCTACAATGAGAAATTTGAATAAATCTCAAGTATTTGATACAGCCCTGAAAGAAAAGATTCCCCTAACCGTAGTTCAGCTGGATGTAAATGATGATGCTTCCGTAAATCATGCAATAGATAATATTCTTAAAGAGAATGGTCAGATAGATGTTCTCGTGAACAATGCGGGCTATTCTGTATTTGGTTCTGTGGAAGAATTGAGCCTTGAAGAGATTAAGGAAGAGTTTGAAACCAATTTCTTTGGTGCAGTAAGAGCCGCTAAAGCTGTAATTCCAGCAATGAGAAAACAGTCCAGGGGCACTATTGTTAATGTAAGTTCGATTGGAGGACAAGTGGGATTATTTCCATTTTTTACTGCATACCACGCAAGCAAGTTTGCTTTGGAAGGTTATACAGAATCGCTAAGACAAGAACTTAGTGAATTTGGGATAAATGTTATATTGATAGAACCTGGCGCAGTTGGAACAAATTTTATGGAAAATATGAAAACGGCAAAGAATTTCAATCCGAATGACTCTCCTTATGCAAAAATAGTCCAGAGGGTTTTTGAAGGAGCACAAGTAATGATGGGAATCAACATTCACCCAAGAGAAGTAGCTCAAGTCATCGTAAATGCTGTCAATTCAGCTAACCCAAATGTAAGATATTCTGTTGGAAGGGACGCAGAATCAATACTCAAAAGAAGAGCACAATTATCTGATTCAGAAATGGAAAAGTGGGTACGGGAAAGCTATATGGAGAAAAAAGGCTTCATCCGTGAATAATCTCTCGTCTTCGCAAATAGTCACATTCCAATAGATGTTATCTATTGAGGAAATTATTTTCATCCAGACTCTGGCTTATTTTCTGACAAATTGGACGAAATTTCAAATTTAGCCTTTGTGATTTTAAACAAAAGACCTTCTTCGTAGGGACCCTTTGAAATAACTTTTAAAATACCTTCCTGTACTTTCTTGAGTCGTTTCTTGTCCAATACAATATCCTTAGGAATGTCAATTTCTATATCCATACTAAGTGTTACTTTTTTAGTTTGTACCATATCTTCCAAATACAGATATGTATTTAAAAAATTTTAATTTCAATTAGGTTGGACCTCTCGCCAAGAACTTGACTCTATTTTTGTACTCCAAACGTTATCTCAACCCGTTTGGGCTTTGAATGGCTATACGTAAGAATATTTCGGAGTAATAGTAAACTGGACAAAGTTTCAAGAATCGAGCCCTGATTCAAAATTTGAGGTTGCCAGTTCTTCATGGGATTTTGAATATTATGTTATTTACTCAGTTAAGCATTTTAAGCAACTTATTAATACCAAAAAAATTCTATCAAATGTTTTATTTTCGTTTGAATTTGAAAATAGTGATGCGTGATATTCTAAATTATCAAAAGTAAGTGTAAGAAAGGTAGATTTATTGATGTTCTAGAAATCAGACCAATATTTATTAAAAGTTGCGAACCTCTAAAAATCGAAGCAGGGTCCGTCTTGAAAGACAATCATGACAAAATAATTAGTATTGTAGGTTATGAGATAGGTAATCCTCAGATATCAGATGGTTCGTTATGTTCAAATGAAGAAGTTAACATACTTAGGTTTACGGATGCAGTGAATGCATTAGAGCACTTAAAAATCAATAGAAAAGATTATGCTCTTATGGTTTCTGATTTGCGAATGCCAGTTATCAACGGAGTGCAGCTTCTAAAAACTGTGAAGGATTTAAATCCTTCAGCAAGAACAGTATTAACGACAGATTTTGAATACGAAAACAAATTGATTCAAGAATATACCAGAAAGAGAATAATAAACGGCCTTCTTCAAAAGCCAGTAGAACCACATGAATTAGTTACAGAGGTCAGAAAGCAAATCGATATCCTTGCAGGACTCAAAAATTAAGTTGAAATCCCGTTATTACTGGAGGTATAGTGCCATTTGCACTCACTAAACAAAAAGTCATCAAAGGTAGTCAAAAGCTAAAGTCCAAACTGACTCGGGAGAAAAAGCCCTATTACACTGAGGTAATACGATAAAGGACCACTGGCATATCTTAGGATAGAAAGATGTCCTCTTTTAGGGCAGAGTAAATTAATTTTATTTCCTAAGCAGGTGAATGCTTCATTTCTTCTGCACTCCCTATGGGCTTTTCCTTCTTAGGAGCAACTCTCTTAGCTCTTGCTGCAAAACAGATTACAGCAAACGCAATGAAGACACCAGCCACGATGGCATACGATATTGGCGCGTCCATGTAATAATACTACAGACCGATGATTGAGATAAATATTCTAGATTTGGCAAAAAATACCAGTTAATTCAGGGCGATTGGTAAATTTTTGAATAACTATTACACTTTTGTCTCGTTTGTATCATTTTATTGAGCTATAAAATCAGGGCAACGTTCTATCGCAGTCTTCAAAAAAGACATATCAGTTTATTGAATGCTTTACTTATTTATAGTATATATGCATTAGTTAATATGGTCTTAAATTCACTTGTATATGTAGCCCTAGTAATTGTTATCATAATAGTTATCGTATTGTCATTAAAGTTCCTTTTGAACGCTGTGTTCATATTACCAGTAACTTTGGAACATAAGTCTCTTATTAAATATGTTATTCCAATTCATTTGCCCATTTGGCTTTACTGAATTGCATCAAATAAAACCCAATTCAAGTTGATAATTAACAACCGATGGGAGGAATTCATAGTTTGAATGAACAATAACAACCAATTTCCCACCAGTTGTTCCTGTTGCGGTATAATGTACTACATACTATAAAACGGCTTACGTAGAATGTTATAAGAACATATGAATTAGGAACGTTATTCACTATAATACTCTAAATGTTTTACTGAATAATCATTGAATTTCATGGTAGGAAATTTTATATCTGGTAATTGGTAATATAATAAAATGAATTGTCCTAAATGTGGTCATGAGAATTCTACTGAGCAATTAGTTAGACAATTAGCAGAATGTCCATGTGATTGTCATAATGAAACCCATTTATTCTAATACTTATAATCTTGGGGTTGTTAAATAATTCTATGTCTGGGTTGAAGTTATGTCCTAAATGCATAAAGGGCCACCTATATCCTGTGGTAACGGCTAGTGGAAGCGTAGTACCAAAAGGCCAATTTAGAGAAACTGGGAGCATTAGAGACTACCAATGCGCTATTTGTGGTTATAAGCAAAAAGCAGCAGCAATACAGAAGCAAAATGTGGACGTAAAAGACAAGGTAATTGCCGGCGTACACAAGACTAAAAAAGCAAAAAATAAAACTAAAACAAAAGCAAAAGCAAAAACAAAGGCAAAGAGAAAAGAACAAAGTTAAAATGATTTACTAGATGCTATTCGACTGGCATTGAATGGATACAAGATATAATAACCAAATAACAAGTATGTCTGCACGAGAGCCATGTCTGAACTGTCAGCACCCAAGGCTATCACATCAAGGTGCCAATGGTAGATATAGTTTGTTTATTATCCTACAGAAGCACGCCAATAATACATAATTATTTGTTCATACATAGATTGAATGTGGGATTTTCGAACTTACTGCCACTAGCTCAAGTATCTAAGGGGTACCATAATTGATAGTTAAGTCGATTGAAGTTGATAATGTGCCTTTCCCAGGAATGAATGAATATGAAGTTAGTAATTTTTTAGAAAGCAAATTGAATTTACAACTGGCCACAATTGACGGAAAAGGTGACCCAAACATCCAACCTGTATGGTTTGAATATGAAAAGGAGTCAGAAAGATTTTACATCATGACATCAAAATCGTCGAGCAAGGTTAAGAGTATACAGAGCAAACCAGACATTTACTTTTCAATTGATGATGAAAATTTGCCATACAAAGGAGTTAAAGGGAAAGGCAGAGCAACTATTATAGATAATCCTAGCCGCGTGGTGGCGATGGCCGAGAAGATTAACCTGAAGTATCTTGGAACTCTAGAGCATCCAACAGCCAAAATGCTAATGGAATATGCTCAAAACGGAAAGGAGGTATTAGTTGAGATTAATCCAAAGTATTTCGCTACTTTGGATTTTTCAAAAGCCTAGTGGCCTATGAACAGCCAACGAGGGATTTTCCCAATGAACCTATTTTGATATTTTGAATCAATATATGTAGTTAGTTTTAGCTCTAGCTTGGAAACTTTACTTTCATAGAGGCCAGAGAACTATGAATTTCAAATGTTTCGAAGGTATTTCATAAAAAAAATCTGCAGACCTTATAATCGACACACAACTTTGGATAAAACTGAAGAGTTAAATCCAACGAGTACAGGTTGCCAAAAAAACCGGGTCGCTGGCAGATTTTTTTGTCGAGGTTTTACAACGGACAGAAACAAGATTAGCGGTAGATTAGTTTCCAGTTTTTATATTTACTTCAAAAAGACGGAAATTTTTTAACCAAAATATAATTTCAACTGTTCTTATTGGGACAGTTACGAAAAAGCTGACCAATTGTAACAACAAAAAAGCCGTTTATTCTAATAAAAGCTGACCAATTTTTTGTAGAAGATTTGTGAAATGGAATCTTCAGATTTAGAGAACTATCTTCTATAATATGCCTGCAAAAAAGCATTAAGCTACTATGCATCTCTCAGTTTGAGAAATACTTGAGCCTTGAGAATATATCCTCAACTTTATTCACCGCAAGTTGTGGAGGAGTCATGGAGCTAATTATCGATAATGCTCGAAAAAAGCTTATGAAAATTTTAGCCCTTATCGCTAGCATCTTTTTTGGGGCTTTAATCTATCTTCAGTCCCAAAGTATTATTGCTATTAATTCGGACATATTGCAATTTCTTTTAGGACATTCAATACGTTTCATTAGTAATTCTACTTCTAGTACTTTAGGAAGTATTGGGTTACTACTAACTGGGGGACTATCGGCAGGTCTACTTCTACGGTTCACAAAAGGATGAGTATCAATGGTTATTACAATAAGACAAGCATTAACATCGATGTGGCAAAAATCGTTCTTAGATGATAGACATAGCTTTAATGACATAATTGGCCACGATGATATTAAGAAAATCTTCTCTAATGCAATACTCTCTAAAGGACCAATTCACATACTATTGGTTGGTAGTCCAGGTTGTGCTAAAACGATGTTCCTGACTGAAATAATGAAGAATATGAAGGATTCTTATTTTGTCGTAGGAAGCAATACTACTAAAGCCGGGTTAGTAAATCAGTTGTTTGAAAGACAACCAAAATTTCTATTAATAGATGAACTTGATAAGATGCCTCATCAAGACCAAACATCATTATTACATTTGATGGAGACAGGTATAGTTTCAGAAACCAAAATCAAAAAAACTAGGCAGCTGGGTTTAACCTCATGGGTGTTTGGCACAGCTAATTCTACTGACAAGCTAATAGAACCATTGCTATCAAGATTTGTAATTCTGCATGTACCAGAATATAGCTTTGAAGAGTTTACCGAAATAGCCATTAATAGACTCGCAAAAGAGAAGGTTAAGAGAGAGATTGCGACCATCATTGCACAAAAGGTATGGACTGAACTTTATTCGAGAGACATAAGAGATGTTATAAAAGTAGCAAGATTGGTAACTAATTATGAAGATATTTCTCGTATTATTGGTATAGTGAAACGTTACTCTAAAACAGATAGAAAACGGATTCTCGATTTAGGACACTAAAAAAATGATCCGTCTTTGTTGAGTTTAAGGGAAGATAATAATTACTCAGTCGAAATAATTTTAGACACCATAACAGGCTGTAAGTATTTTATAATTTGTTGTCGGAATAGTATTTCTAGCTACCCAAAATGAGGAGTTAAAAACAGTCGAGTATTTTTGATAAAACTATTGAGGCAAGGTACTTAAATTCAACTCTTTTTCCCTTTTTCTGCCATCGAGCTGATATTTACCGCATTATTGCAAAAAAAGACCCATTTAGTAATAATTCATGCTTTTTCAGTGCATCCAATATACTTATTTAAAATTTCAATTGTTAATGCTCATCTATATAGTCGATAAATTTAATTATTATTCATTATACTAGAAACTGGATGCTTACTAGCACTTCAAAATATATCACTATTGCTACCGTACTTTATCTAGTTGCATTTTTTGCTTTTGCTTCAGGATTGGTAAATTCGATAATTGAAGGTAGTCGAGCAAGAGGAATTATTATTCCGTCAAGATCAATACAGACTATAGGTGAAACTAGTGTGACCGTTGTGATACTATTTATGGGGATGTTTGGTGCATATTTGCTTTATAGTTCGGGTAAAGCAGCATCATCAAGGAGTCAATGGGGATTTTTAATTGGAGGTTTTGGAGTACTCCTTATTTCATTGATTGTGGGTTTCACCATTATCAAGATTAAAATGGGTGCCTAAGTCCATCTTAGAACCTTATCTTTCAGTATAAGATTTTTTTGATTTGTTTTTGTATTTCCGAGAATTGTAATTGAGAGATCATTAAGATTACTAATTTTAACATAAAAATTCAATGAACTTTTCTTGCTAAGTAGTCTATTACTTGTTATCATTTCCTTTCTCTTATACCGAATCATACTCGTTACCAGAAATGGTATATTGAAGTATGATGTATGTTTTAAAATCATCATAAGAACAAAGTAAAGTAATCGACTTAAATTTCCAATTTTCAGTTTATTATCTGAGCTTGGCGTGATTTTATTATAAAAAAGATTGTAGAATGAATTAATAGAATCAAAAATAATTAGTGAACATTCGTTCATTGATTTTATTATATCAACTAAGATAGCATCTAAGATGTCTTCAGATGGGAGATAAATTTTCAAAGCGTTAGATTTGGACTGGAAAATATGATGATCTATTTTTAGTATTTCCTCGGAAGGAATCAATCCTGCTTTTAAGTATGATGTAAATGCGGCGTCAAGGTCCAAATAAACTATCTTATTGCGCTTGAGATTAGCAAACTGATTTTGATACTCTGCTATAATTGATGAGATTAGACATATTTTTGCAAAGGAATCATCATAAATTATAGTATTAAATCCATGGCTATCCAGTAATTCAGAAATCATGATATTTATTATAATGAATTATTAAAGGGGTTATAATGGATTATGATGAAACCAATGAAAAGGATATTGAGTTAATAGAGTTAATACGAAAAGATTTTCCAGTTACGAAAAAAAAGATCTATATGAACTGTGGATCTTTTGCTCCAATGCCGTTATCCACAATAAAATCAATTACTGATTTTCTAGTGAGATGTTCAGAAGACGGACCTGACTCTACTTCTGTTCAAGAATTTATTACATCGCTCATGAAAGAGCTTCGAATACTTTTAAGTCAATTCATTAACTGTGAGCCCGAAGAGATAGTCTTTACTCAAAGTACAACTGAAGGGTTAAACATTGTAGCGTCAGGTATTGAATGGAAAAAACAAGATTTGATTATTGCACGAGGCGGCCTTCATGAGCATTATGCAAATTATTTTCCATGGTTGAATATCTCCAAAAAGTTTGGTGTCAAACTAGAGGAAATTACGATTGATAATAAGGGATTCTTTGATCTAGACATGATTGATAAAATAGCAAAAAGCAACAATGCAAAGCTGATAACCCTAAGTCATGTGCTATATAATAATGGTGCAATAATGCCCGTTGAAGAAGTAGGCAAAATTGCTAAAAGGTACAACATGTTATATTCAATTGACGCTGCTCAATCACTGGGTACGGTTAATGTAGATGTAAAGAAAATAGGGTGTGATTTTCTGGCTTTTCCTGGTTTCAAGTGGATATGCGGCCCGCCTGGTATTGGAGTTTTTTATTGCAAAAGAGAATCTGCTGAGTTGCTAACTCCACAGTATATTGGAGGAGAATCCGCAATTATTACGGAAGAAAATAACTTGGTTTATACTGATTCTCCACAAAAATTTCAAACTGGTTTTAGAAACTATGTTGGTATCGCTGGACTTGCGTCTTCATTAAAGTACATACAGCGCTTGGGCATTAACACAATAAGGAAGATGAATATGAAAGTGGCCAATGAAATAATTGAACAGCTAAAAACAATTTCTGGTGTCTCAATATTCGGACCAGAGGATGAAAAGCTCAGAACATCTATAGTATCTTTTGCCCTAGATTCCATCAATCCAAAGAATATGGTAGCTACTTTACAGGAAAGGGGAATAATTGTTGCTGAGCGGGACGTTGTCGGTGGCGGAAGAAAGAAGGCAGTGAGAGCATCACCACATTTCTTCAATGTATCGAATGAAGGATCAGAATTTGTTGAAAATATTAAAGCTATTCAGAACATGTTGGGTTGATTCTTTTTATCTTTTCCCGACTGACCTTCGATTACTATCATAGTTAGTGTGGATCTAACCTTATCTATTCTTCTGACATGCCATGTTATCGTCTCCCGAAGCTTGTCCATAGTATCTGCAGAAATCTTTACAATAATATCGTACACTCCATATACCCCACTTACTTCACTCACTCCAGGGAGTTTCTTAATTTCTCGCAATATTTCCTCCTCAGAACCAAGATCACAATTTATTAAAACATAAGCTGTCGGCATACTATTACACTATAGTCTTAGGAAGTATTAAAACTCGATGTAAATTTAACGTATTGGAATATAATTATTGGCGAGTTCGATATATAATTTGTAACATGTATTTTATTTTCATGGCTCTAAAACATTCTTCTCAACAGCAATGGCTCTTATCGGAGACCCAGACGCTCCTGATAATTTCAGCGGCGTCATTATTAATGTAAAATATTGGCAATTTAATTTGTCCAAATTACACAAGTTCTCCACGATAAGTATTTCATTAGACAATAATAGTTTGTGTACGGCAAAACTACTTTCCGAGCCCCTATCAATACTGGGCGAATCTATACCTACTGCATTTACTTTCTTATCGATCAGATATTTCGCTGCATCCTCTGTAAGTCCTGGACAATGACTAAAAAAATAATCCTTATCTATTTCATTTTCCCACAATGTAGAGAGTACAATAGTGTCTCCTTGCTTTATGCTAACATTTGGCGCTTTTATTTCATCTGCAGTGATGAGCTGATTTGATCCTTTCTTTAATTTGATTAGAATAGCATTAGAAATGAACCTCCCAACCGATATTTTGTCGATTGTTGAAGCATTGCTCGCAAAATGAGACGGAGCATCCATATGAGTACCTGTGTGAGTACTCATAAAGATCACTTCTGAATCATAATTATGCACATCCATTTTAGTCCAAGTAATAAATTTGGGCAAGGGGGAACCTGGAAAGACTTTTGTATCGTTCCTCACTTCTCTAGTTAAGTCTAATATCATCGATAAGCATATGGTTAAGATTTATTCAAATCTCTTTTGCCTTTGCGATTTGATCTCATTATTCCATTTAGAATGATAATACTCAAGAATCCAAACGAACCCATTAACATGTAGAAGACCCCTTGATGAGCTATTTCAGTAAATTCATCTATGATCGTTTCTATTGACATTTGAAGTTAGGATAATTAGATAGTTAACAAATAAAATTTTTGCTATATCGATATCATTTCAACGTATTGCTCGACAATTATTATTGATAAAAGATGGAAAATTAAAAAATTAGTTTTGCTCTGAATTTTAGTCATGGCATTATCAGCTATGTTTTGTTTTTAACCAATCCCAAAGTTCAATTCCTCTAATTGCACACTGTTTTCTAATAATTTGTCTTGCCTTTCTTGCAGCTTCAATTTCATTCATTGAATTTGTTCTCAAAAATTGTATCAACAACTCTTCATAAAGCTTCTTTGCTCTCTCTTCAGAAAATTCCTTATAGAATTTTTTACTTGAATTATTTGTTATTTTTTTAGGTTTCTCGTCTTCTGTAATTAGCTGATTGAATCCTTTTAGTTCAGCATATTCTATTTTACAATCATGACAATTTTCATCAAAAAAATCCTTGTGAATATTACATAGAGGCAACTAGGTAAAATTATAGAAAGTTAGATTTAAGGAAGTATATCTAAAATGGACCATTATATTCATGAAATATTATGTTGCATTTTTGGCAACCTTAAACTTGATAAGTTTGGTAAATAGTAAGTACAGAAGCGATGAGGCTATCAGACTTGGAATTGTGGAGCCCACTGTTGGTATCTGTGACACATATATCGGGGAAAGTTGAGAAAGTAGATAATATAATATTGCTCCAATAGACCATGCGACGATAGCAGGATATCCAACCTTGATCATCTTGTTACCGTTACCGTATATTTTGTCAATCTGATATTTGCCGCGCTTAACTACGAAATAATCTGTCAATAAGACTCCAAATAGCGGAATAAATAGAGCTCCTATCAACAGCAAAAATTGTTGATACCCCTCTATAGATACAAAAATAGATAGAATAGTGCTTAGCGCAGTAAATCCAATAATTAGATAACGTTGATTTAGGTTACGAAATATGCTTTGTGAAGAAATTGCTGCAGAGTATATGTCTGCAAATGCATTATCCACCTCATCGACAACCATAACCAGAAGAATAAATCCGAATAAAATTGCCTGAATAGAAATAATGATTGATGAAATGTCTCCAAGCCCCAATAATAGTCCTCCAAGATAAAAAATGATATTTGTTATAGAGAATCCAATTAAAGTACCCATAAAGGCACCCCTGCTTGTCTTTGCAAATCTATTGTAATCTGAGACCAGTGGCATCCACGAAATTGGCATAGCAATTACAAGGTCGAGAGCTACAAAGAACGACATATCTTTACCAACTGCTGATATGGAATTTGGAAGATTTTGAGATAACAGTGCAACTAAAATAACTATTGAAGAAGCGTAAACAATCCATATTGCAAACTTTGATAACCATTGTTTTACTAAAAATAGGGGTCCGAATATACCAAACAGCGCAATAACTATCCCAAATATGATATTCCATAAAAAAGGAACGTGTAAATTTGTTAAACTTTGAGCAGCCTTTGAAAGTATCAATATTTCAAATGTAGTCCACCCAATAAGTTGTATTATATTTAATATTGCGGCAAGATAAGAGCCATACAATCCAAATGCTGGTCTTATTCCAATAAGGGATGGAATAGCATGATCGCTTCCTATTTTTCCCGCTAGTGACAAAAGTATTGAACCAGTAATCGAGCCGATAATTATGGCAAGTAATGCGTAATAGAAAGGGGCCTCAGATAGAAACGATCCTGCAGAAAAAACTAACAAACCAACTCCTAGACTCGACCACAAAATGAAATAGTCAAAACCTCCGAGGATTCTGTGTTTGGGAGGAACCGGATCAATTCCCCATTGTGGCAGATTAGGCACCAACTGGTGTTCATTACTAATTTTTTATAAATATAAATCAATAAATCTAATAATCGTAAAATTCTGATAACAGAGAACTATGTGGAAAATCAAACAAATATCATAAATTTTTTACGTAATGTTAATATGTTAAAAATGCCTATATTATATTATGTCCATTTGTATAATGTGTCTTAAAATATATGATGAAAATAATGTGAATCTCCAACGAAAAATAGTAAATGATAAGGATTTTTGCAATGATTGTTGGACGGAAGTTATGAATATTGAATAATAATCAGTTTGATTTGAATATTTTGGGTATGATTACGTTTTAAGCATCCAATTTTTCTTCTTAACATCATACTCCTCTCTTGAGTATCTAATTGTTGCCGGATGACCCATTACAACAACATTTGGAGGTACATCTTTTGTTACAACTGCTCCCATTGCTACCACACTGTTTTTTCCAACAGTTATTCCAGCCTTGAATACGGCTCTTCCTCCAATTATTGCCCCATCTTCCACGACGACTCCTATCATTTTTGGACTCATTGGGTATGGATCGTTTGTAAAAGTAGCACATGGACCGATGAATACATTTTTTCCAATTGTAGTTAAAGGAGGGATATAAACAGAGCCTTCAATTCTTGTATTATCTCCTATTTTTACATTATAGTCTATGTGTACAAGTGAACCAATAGATACGTTATCACCTATCGACGTATTGTTACCAATGTAGCTAAAATGCCAGATCTTTACATTTTTTCCTACTCTTGCAGTTTCTGAAATAAAGTTTATCAAGTTACTACTCTGCCCTTCCATATTTAGTCTTGTATAATTAGTGTTATACTATATCTACATTCAACTTATAATTCCGGCCTAATTTCTCATAATCCATTACAAATGCCATGGTTTCCCATTTTCTGTGATTTTGCTTGGAATTTTTTCTCGCCATTTTTGTAAAAATTCGATATCTTTATCTTTGTCACGAAGGTCATCTGGCAGCATAACGGGAATTTCCTCAATAATAGGATAGAATCTTGAACACTGTGAGCAAAAAAGTATTCCTTCACTTATCACTATGTCATCAATAGTTGAATCATTAGTAGTATCAATTTCAAACAATTCTAATGGATAGTATTTATCTATAGGACATGCTAGGATGTCAAGCATTGATCGTCTCATTATTGGTTCTTGGCTGAAACATCTTATTATTATTTCATTTCAATTCCAGGTAAATTGGTGAACCTGTTTCACTTGAAAGAAGGGCAGCCTCAGCAACTTTTGTAACATTTGTAGCTTCTTGGGAAGTGACGACTGGTTGTTTCCTCCTACCTCCTACTACCTCAATAAAACTTTGTAATTCTAATACAAGTGGCTCTTGAAACTGTTGTCTCCTCGGAATAATGGTTGCGTCACCATGATCAATTCTTATCTCTTGGGTAATAAAATCGCCAGTTACAGTACCTTCCGTACAAACAGCAGAAAATGTTCTAACTTTCTTTGGTGTCACCCAATTTGATGCAATTATCGCAACCCTTTGGTCCTCAAATCCTAACATTATTGTAGCAAAGTCCTCAAACAAATGGAATTTTTTACCAGCTCTAGCAAAGACCATTTTTGGAAGCTTTCCAAATAGATACATTGCAGTATCGATGTCATGAACGGATGTATCATATATCACACCCACATCCTTAATGTGTAGCGGCATCCTGTTTTCCCTGTGAAACTCCATCATCAAAAGATCACCGTACTCTTGTTTCTCAATTATGCTCTTTAGATCCTGAACGGCAGGATTGAATCTTTCAACATATCCGCATGTTAAAATTACCTTGGCCTTATTCGACAATTCAATCATCTCTTCACATTCTTTAGATGAAAATGAAAGAGGTTTTTCGACAAATATATGACAACCATTTTTGATTGCCTCCGTAACTACTGGCAAGTGAGTTTTAGTTGGTGTGCATACTAAGCAAGCGTCTAAACCTGTAGTATTGGAGAAGAGATCTCTTATCGATGAATAAAATTTAGTATCATATTTTTTTGCTATTTCTTTTGCACGGTCAATTGACACATCACAAACAGCTTCAAGGACTCCCATATTATGGAGAACTCTAACATGGTTCTTACCCCAACCGCCTACTCCGATCACACCAATTTTTAGTCCTAAGTTCTTATTTCTCACCAAGCGGGTGTCAGCCACCCCATAAATTTTTCTGATTTTCCAACCACGACCCTCTCATAATTTTCTCTAATACTTTTTGTCAGCATACCCTCCTTTCCATCTCCAACTACATTTCCATCAATCCTTGTAATTGCAATTATTTCAGCAGCAGTTCCAGTTAGAAATATCTCTTCAGCTAGATACAATTCTGTTCTAGAGATTGGGCGCTCTATAACTTCATATCCCAGCTCCTTTGCAATTATTATGGCAGTATTTCTTGTGATCCCATCTAATATAGAATCTGATAATTGCGGTGTGTGAAGTTTTCCGTCTCTAACGAAAAAAAGATTTTCGCCAGATGCTTCACTAACACATCCACTCCTATCAAGTAGTATAGACTCATCATATCCATTTCTCCTGCATTCTTGAGTTGCTAGTACTGAATTAAGATAATTTCCAGAGGCCTTTGCCATTGGCGGCATAGAGTCGTCATCAATTCTCCTCCAGGAAGAAATACATACAGAGATGCCATCGCCACTAAAATATTTTGCAAAGGGAAATATTATGATGGTTGTATGTGTGGGAGAATTCTTTGTGACATTCAGATCAATTCCATGTAGACCAACAAAGGTTAAGGGCCTAATGTAACACGATTCCCTTATAGCGTTTTTTCGAATTAATTCTACCGTGGCATTACAAAGCTCATCAACCGAAAATTTTGTTGTAAAGGAGTAAACATTGGCTGATTTATGTAGTCTCTGCATATGATCCCTTAGTCTGAATATATACAAATTATCGTCAGATGAATATGCACGTATTCCTTCGAAGACGGCTGTACCGTAATGTAGGGCATGTACAAAAATGGGAACTTTGGCTTCCTCCCATTTCAGATACTGTCCATCGAACCAGACTAAGTCTACAGCCTTATCCTTCATAATGGCAAGTCAATAGTTGGATAATAAAAGTATTCAAATCCTGTGAATGAGGACTTTTACTTCAGCATACCCTCTATAGGCAACTTCATACCAAATATTTTGATAGTTTTGTCTATCGATTGGGCAAATTTTTCAACTATGTCCCAATTCTCCCTAATTATATGAACTACTGACTCTGGGACCATTTTTTGCCACGATTCTCTAGAAGATTTTTCATTGTCTTGGTCTTTGTAATGATTACTGTAATTATTATGGTCCGAGCTATCCAAACTGCTTTTTAAATTTGTGTTTACTTCGGACTTACCTAGGTTCTTAAGAGCTTCTCTGTATAACAATTCCTTTACGTTTGATGAAGATATTTCTAGTCTTGTCGCCTTGATTGGATGAAGATTATAGAGCCGCAAGGCTATTCTTTCAGCCGTGTCACCTGTATAGGATATAAATCGATCCTCGCGAACATCGTGCAGAATTCCATCTCGCAATGACCATGAATATGGTGATAGTATTGGAGGAAGATATTTGATAAATGGAGAGACAAAATTGTAATCGGGCAAAATATCTATGCTATCATGACCATTAAACATGCTAAGTAGCATCTTCTTTCTTAATTCATAAGGAAATGGAAAAGTTCTTGTGTTTATTTCTATACCTTGTTTCAAAAAAACTACTGGGAAAACATAGACATGATAACATTCAGCTAGTTGAGAAATTATTTTTTCATGAGCCTTTGTTACTGGATTTAAATGGGCAAGATAAAGTGCTGCAATTTTTTCCAATTATCAAATAGTTGAGAAATGAGAACAAAAAGTAAGGAGAAAGCTCCCTATGCTTTCTTTACTTCAATTTCTATTGTAGAGACATTCCTTGTTCTGCCATCTTCTGCTTGTAATGTTTCTGATCCAATCCTGACATCACCTATTGCATATCCTGCATTTTCCATTCTCTTTAGAATTATTTGGGAAACATCGACTGCTCTTCCGATACTTAAACCTCTTGCTTTAATGGTCACTGATGGTTGATTTGCTAGTTGAATAAGTGTAGATGTCACATATGCCATCAGAGGTTTCTTACCTATGTATATAGAATCGCGTGGTCCATCTCTTTGTGGTTGTGTATTCTGTGTATTCTGTTGTACTTCAGACATAAAAAACCGTTAGTCTAAAGGATAATTTAAATCTAAAAGACGTTATCTGATTTAGAAAATATTAAAATTGTATTGGATCTAGTCTACAATTTCGGAAAAATATTTGTGCTCAAATACACATAATCACATTCGATACGTCTCAAACTCACATTTAATATCAGGTTTACACATATACTAGTAATCTATGAAGAAGGGGACAACAAATGAAAGTAATGAAGATGGTTTAACAGAATCGAATACAGATAAAGATTCTAGCACGCAAAATAAAGAATCCGTAGCTGATATTCCCAAAACTGATGACAATACGGAATATATAAAAAAAGAAAAAACAGCTAGAAAATCAAATTCAGGTGTCAAGATTGAAGATTATGACTTGATTGTCAGTGGTGTAAAGGATGCTACCAATTCGTTCAAGGATGTCATACTTTCCATCAGCAAGAAAGCTCATGAAATCAAAGACAAGGCGGAAGAAACTTTTACAGTAGGAGCTAAGAGAGACGCACGAGATATCCAAGCTCTCGGAAGTCATGTAGAAAATATTACCAAAGGTTTTGAAGAAACTATGATAGAAATTTCAAAGAGGAATTACGATGATCAGAAAAAGCTCTTGAAAGGATACAAGAAACTTCTTGGAGAACAAATTAATCTTATAAATGCGAGGATAGAACTCGTAAAGCGACTTAAATCAAGATAGTTTTGGATTAATAAAATTGGAGAATGTAGGTTATTTACATACAATAGAATATTGATTTAAAAATTTACTGTTAATTAGAAACAATACTGTCTGAGCCGATCCTATAGTATTTGCAATCCTTTTAAATTAATCATATTACGCATTCTAGCTTAAGCATATTTAAGACCATATATATCATCAATACTAGAAAATAGATGGGATCATTATTCGATGAAATAAATCTGACCAGTGTACTTATTGCATTGTCGATTCTTAGTGTTTTTTCAGTTATTCAGCTACTAGACCATCTTGAATATAACTCGGCGTTTGGTTTATTGCATGAAAATCTGATTATTCCCATCGCTTCAGATTCAGAATTTTTAACATATGATGATCTTATTACAGGTTTTAGCATGAAGTATCCATCTGACTGGGATAGATCCCAACACCTTGATAAATCGGTCACATTCGTTGCTCCAAAAGAAAGTAATTCAGAAATAAATCCGGCAGGCATTGCTGTAATGGTTAAAGATATAGGATCAAATACAACAATGGGTTCAATTACGCAGACCCAACTTAATACCCTGGAGAATCTATACCCCGACATTCAGGTATTGGAATCTATTGAAACTACTTTTCTAGGGAATCCTGCACATATGATTATATTTACGGCGACGGACAATACACAAAATCTGCGAAAGGCAATGCAGATTTGGTTTAAAGAAGATACCAAGGCCTATCTAATTACCTACAAATCAGATAACGATAATTTTTCAAAATATCTACCTACTATCGATAAAATGCTAAATTCATTTTATACGTACAAGAAGTAGCTAGTGTAGACGATATTTTATGGCATTATTAATATATTAAAGGATGATAGATGTAATTAGTAAAACGGAATTTTGATTGTATCTCCTTGCTATTCTTCTGGAATTTTTGAATTGGTCAAAAGTTCCTCTATATTTTCTTCGCTAACACCTTTTTTTGCCAACTCTCTTTTCAGTTTCTTTTTGTCCTTTATCTTCTGAGGTACATTTCTTGTATATTGCGATATGTAGTCTATGAATTGGGGATCATCAATGGTAGCATTATTGAACACTGTACTTGAATTGATGGTTAACAATTCATAATCAGGATTTATTATAATGGAATTTGTTAGTTCAGTATGATTCAGATCAGCACCACTAAGATCAACACCTGCCAATCGAGCACCACCAAGGTTAGCTCCAGCCAATCGAGCACCACCAAGATTAGTACCATGCAGCTTGGCACCGACCAAATGAGCGTCTCTTAGGTTAGCCCCCCAGAGACGAGTTCTAGCTAGATTAGCTCCCCACAGACGGACATTAGTAAGATCAGCACCACTAAGATTGGTGCCGACTAGTCGAGCACCACTTAAATTGGCACCCATTAAATCAGCACCACTTAAATTGGCACCCATTAAATCAGCACTATCAAGGTCGCTCGTACTTAAATTGGCACCCATTAAATCCGCATCTCTCAAATCCGCATCTCTCAAATCCGCATCTCTCAAATCCGCATCTCTCAAATCCGCATCTCTCAAATCCGCATCTCTCAAATCCGCATCTCTCAAATCCGCTCCACTCAGAGATAACATCTTAAATTCATTTGTTCTTTTATTATTGAACTCACTAATCCTTCCACTTTGTAGTAACTTTACTGCTTCATAGTTTATGGTTTTTCTATATAGGGTAGTTGGCTCAACTGTAACATCTATAGCATTTCTGTACATATTCCAGTCCCGTATGTTCCTTAGAGTATCTGAATTTTGTCCCAAAAAATTCCATAAATCCGAATCTGTTTTAAAATCATGTAACACTTTCCATACCTTCATGTCATCGTCATCTTTTTTTCCTTCATACAACTCCAGATTCTTGAAACGTGTTTCCTTATCCATCTTGAGATATTTATCTAAAACCTTAAAGAACGATTGATCTGATTTTATTAATATGTTATAAAACTTCTTCCATCGTAAGTGGATCGCTTGTATTACTAACAATTCCTTTGCCTCAAAACTTTTCTTACCTGAAAAAATTAATTCCTTTGCCTCAAAACTTTTCTTACCTGAAAAAATTTCATAACCTACAATAAAGTTATTCAAGAATCTTTTGATTTCCCTTGGATTATTCTCTATCGCCAAAGAAATTAATTCTATATTCTTATCCACAACGTCCTTCAATTTATCATGAATCATACCTTTTTTTATGAAATCTCTCACCAATTTCACAATATCCTGATTACTCCATTTTGGTAATGATATATGTATTTGAATCAAATTCTTAATGTAATGGTCTCCATTGTTTTTTCCTCTAGTACCCATTTCGCCGAGCTTGTTTATCATGTCATCGCTTATTCCAAGAATAAAAATAAAGCCTTCTACTTCTTGAAATACTCGTATGATTTCTAATATCTCATGAACCTTCTTTGGAGAACATTTATCAAGATCATCAACAAATACAATAATCCTGAATGAGGGATTAACTAAACGTAGATTCTTTATTTCATTTTTGATTTCGTCAAAACCATCAAAATAGACAGTATCCTTATCCAACTCTGCAATTAGTTGAATTTTTGAATTTAATTCTTTCTTAAACGAATCAAACATTTCTTGCGAAATTTCATCCTCCTCTGATGCGAACTTTGAAATTACAGATGTAAGGATTTCTGGAGTATTCTTAAGAAAGTTAATAGAGCTCGTTACTAATTTAAGTTTTAAAACTCCGAATTGTTTCTCATCCGGTAATGCATATGCTATATTTTTTAATAATGAAACTAATGGTAATTGTTCCTGTATATATCGCCATCCTTCGAACCTTACTCTGATTAAATTTTCATCAGTTTGAAGAGCTGTATCAACAGAATTTATTAGAGTGGTCTTTCCAATGCCCCACTCGCCAAATATTCCAATAGTAAATTTTGGAATCGAATTATTTATGATGCTGACAATAGCGTTACGATATAAATTGAAATCAAGAATTGGATCAACCGCTATTTCGTCCGTTAAGATTAATCCCCTCCGAAACAGTTCTTCTTTTGACAAAATTACATCTTTCTTTAAACGTGATTCATTTTTAAGTATTTGTTGTTAGTGTATATGTGAATAATAATGTAAATAATAATATTGAAAATTTATTAGTATTCGTAAAAATCTTAATGATTAGTCAGGCGTATAACAAAGGCAAATTATAAACCACTAGATTTGGTTTTGCAAGAAATTTTATGATTTTATGTCCGGACTCATAGAATACTGATAATTGATTGCTCAATTTTTTATGGTTTAGAGTTAAATATACAAACACAATAAATCAAAACAATTACTACGTTAAGGACTAGGTGTTTCTAGTGATATATACAATATAAATATCATTTAGTAGTAACGCTATAGTAGTGATTCCTTTATAGCTTCATTCCGAACATGGCTTAGTAGACTCAGTTATTGAAGAGGATTGATAGAATGACCTATTATACTATCGCCTTTCAAGATTATACAACAGGGACACTTTTGATCCATGCACACCCCCGCTTGTTCGTGTTTACAAACAGAACAAACGCAGGGTTGCTGTTGTATTTTGCTTAACTCTTCAATTTCCTTCTTTTGTTTCCGTTCCCTTTCGTCGGCATATAGCCACAAAAAAACGACTGGTATTCCAATTGCAAAGAAAATAAGCATCGTTCGTGCGGGAACTCGTAAAACAACCAATGCCAGCCCAAAAATCAAGGCTCCTATACCTAGGGTTGCAAGCCAGCGGTTCGTGAGGTTATCCATATTCATTTCCAAATCACTGTCTATCTAACATACACAGCCTGATTATCGGGATCATCATTCGTATTTTCTTCATTCGAATTATCCTCTTCTGATTTGTCGCTATTCTTCTTTTTTTTCCTACGTAGCTTTCTTACATCTTCTAGTATTTCTCTTAATCGATCTTCGGAGATTTTTGAAATTTTAGCATCACACTCTATGCCTCTTGAATCAAGAACTAGTTCTGTTAAACTGATCATCTCCTCCTTATCACGTTCTTCATCCTCAGTTAACATATTTGCACTTTTAAAGCGGAAGAAGGCAAACTCACTCATCTTACTTATAATAACAACAAACTTATTATTAATATTGATTGAGTTACTTTGGATGAAGCAAAGTCAAGCAAGAGTAGATTGACGGTACTTAATTTTCAAAAACTAAAAATTATACACTGATCAATAGGGTCGCTTTACTTTTTCTGCTTGTTGACTTTAAATTTCCACTCCCTTTTGTAGGTTTCATCTCGAAGATTGAATCCCTTAAAAAGTTTGAAATATGCTTCCTTGATTACCTTCTGATTATCAATGTCCGACTGAATCCACAAAAATTCAAAGATGGATATTAGAGAATTAAGTTTTATTTCATTATTGGAATAGATACTTGATCCCATCACACTCTCAGAATTTTCATCAAAACTGACGTCCGTAGAAATATCAAGAAATGTCCTTCTATCAAATATCATTGTTGTCATTTTTGTTTGCAATGATTTTTGTAAATATTGGAGGGAGACATCGGGAAAATTCTCAATAAATATGCCTTTCAAATAGTCTTTGATATTTTTGTTCTCACAATGTACTATTATCCTGACTTTTATACCCCTCCATGTAACTTCTTGTAATAACTTCAGTATCCCTAATTTCTTTGAATGAATTAAAACTTCATATTCTGAAAATAGAATAAGTATCTCATCTATTGACGATTTGATTGATCTTCTTATGGTATCAACTATCTCTGAAGATTTCGAGATATTTTTTGTAAATGATTTTCCATGACCATATTCAATTTCTTTAATTTTTTCTTTGAAAGGTAACGCAAAGCCCCACAAAGAGTCAAATAGAAACTGTTGCGCAGAAACGAAGGACTTATCAAATATACGTAACAATCTAGTTTTGTTACTCCCGCTCGTAAGCAATGTCATAAAATGGCTTCGATCAATAAGTATCATGTTGCATGAAATTTGATCAGTATGTCTTATTTCAAAATAATTTACAAAATCTCTATATAATGAAGAGTCTTTCATAGTTAGATCTGAAATCATTCTTAATTTCAATCCTTTTCGTTTGGAATCAAGTAATTTGACTAATAACTTTTCAGGGTCAATAACGGTAGAAAAATCATTATTAAGGTAACAATCAATGCCTATTTTCGCTGTTGATATTGCCTGGTTTGTAATTTCCGGAACCGAGTCGGACACGATATTAATTTCATTTTTAGTAGAACGATTGCGTGACAATTTTTAATATACATTAACAGGATTGGTCATGATATAAAAGATACTTAACGTTTCATTCATAAGGGCTACTATATGTTGGAGTTTGAAGCCTTTTGACTCAATACAAATGGCAATCATTTTATAGTAGAGAAAAATAATTTGGTTTATGCCAGTATTTTTAGATGTCCACAAAGTTCCATTTGCTGAACAGCATTTAAAAGAGTTATGTTCACTTCCTAGGGATGAATTTGGTGTAAGTCATGTTAATCTTTTCTACAACAAAGATGCTGATGTTTGTTTCTGTCTACTTGATGCACCAGATAGAGAATCTGTTGAAAAACATCACACAAAAGCCAATGTTAAATGTGAATGGATTACCGAAGTTAGACTAGCCAAAAAAGATTTTAAATGATGAAGGCATCATTTCGATCCAAATTTAAGTTAAATCTAGATCTGATTAGTAGACAGACAGATATAGTAAAATCCAAAATTAGGTTAAACCTTCAACGGGGGCAAACCCATGATAATAAGGAATTTGTCCCAATTCGTCCTTTGGAGGAATCTCTACAATAGATATGAGGTGACCATCAGGGTCCTCAATAATTGCATGTTTTCCGAAGGATTCCTGGGATAACTTTTTGTAGAACTTGACATGCTTGCCTTCTAGCTTTTTACATTCAGATTCCAGATTACTGACACTAAATCCGACCAACATATTCGAAAATCCTTTCCGTTTGATGCGTGCAGGATGCAATGCTAGTACAGCACTTTGACCTTCTTTTTCAAATTCGACCCAATCTTGCGACTGGTACTTTATTTCGAGTTCAAGAGTATCCCTGTAGAAGGCTATAGATTTTTGTAAATCCTCGACCAAAAGAATTGCGGCACCTAATCGTTTGAACATTCAATTCTATATTGTTCAGTGAGGACTTAAATTTGATTCGATTAACATGACTTGTTTCTTTTTTAATTCAAAGTTTACTTGGATAAACCAATGATAAACCAAAAATCACGTGCAGGCATAAGCTAGAAAATTAACAATTTCTATCGTAGAAACAAAAACGGTATTAAAAAAGAATATTTCACAATTCAAATTAAAATGTCCAGTTCCACATATCGGAAGGGTATTATGCCATGTTTTCTTACAAGGAATATGCTCAGTTATCAAAGGCACTTTGTGAATCCATTGGGTGAAGGTGAGGAGGCAATATGTGATTATCGTACATGTCACCACAAGCTTTCAGAACATGGTTCACCAAGTAGTACTTGTAGGTGCTCTCATCCAAGTAACAAGGCAATTGGATTAAATTTTCAATAGCCTGCGTAACCTTAACTTTTTGTCTAAATTTTAAAAATAAATGAAGTATTCTTTTTTCAAGCATTTTCGTATGCAAATGCATTGCTTGTAACAAACCATTATAGCCCCTGTCGAACAAAATCAATGTAATTAATGTTACTTGATTAACGATATTATAGCATTATAAAAGATTTATCGTTGCCAATACACATTTGTTCACTTCAACTTATCCATGACAGAATCGACTTTCTGATCCAGATTTTGTTCCTTATCCAATCTTTCGTCAATATGAACAATAGAGATAATCCTCTGGGTCCCTGAGGACTTGACAGCTTCATGGGCAATATTTATTGCATTAAGAATGTCTACCATATTATTGGACTGAATTTGAGTTCCTAGAGGAGTAAGTGTAGCTTTGAGATCTTTGATTCCACTAATTGCATCAAAAGCTAGTGCAATTTCCTTACTCATACTTGTGCCAGAGCAGGTTCCTACTGGAACTATACTTATCTCCGCAGTAATCATTTCTATAACTTCAATCACAGAAATAAATTATTTAAGTCATACTAGTAATACAAAAGAAAGAAAAAATCAATCTTCAAATTTAATGTGATCCTTTGAGACTCAATAAAATTGATAATTGAACTCACGATTGCATTGCTGAGCCATTGATAAATTCAGTTCTATTACTGGGTTTTATTTAGAACCAATTTGTTAGTTATGGAATTCGAAAAGGGGGCAGTCTTGTTCAAATCTGTAAATAATACAATAGTTGTAATTGATTGAGCTGTACTATTTGGTAAAGTGGTAACAAATTGCTGGAAACCGTTCTTTTCCGCCTTAAATCCATTTGGGATTGAAGTTGTTTTTAGTAAAGTTCCATTGGTTGTATATATCTTCATGGTTCCACTTATTTGTTTACCGACCGTAGTTGGGTCAGAAACCGAATATGTAGTTGTTACTTTAATTTGCTGAACGTTCTTGCCCGGTACTAAAAAAAACTGCGCATCGTTTGAGCTGAGAACAATCTCCTTACCATGATTTGCAAATACTGATTGGTGCAGAGTTGGAAGAATAAATACAATAATTATAATGATTGGGACAATACTTTTACAGTTTCCTGTTTTTTTATTCCAATTCATTAGATATTCACTTTTAACTTTTCTAATTCAAACCGCAGATATATTAATGGTAGATTATAAAGAATCGACCCTGCTTAACTAATAGTATGTAATTGTTGGTCCAGATCCGGAAAAAATTGCTTATTTTAACTTGAGTATTGGAAACACCAGTAAAATCACGACCAGAGCCCCCAACAGCCAAGCTACTTCGTATCCCAATCCGTTGACGATAAATGAAAATAATACTGGCACCCAGAAAATACCAAATAATGAGATACCATTAACGTAGCTCACCGCAAGAGTCTGATAATGGGGCTGAGATCTATTGATTTCCTTTGCCTTTGCATATACTATTACGAAACCTGCTGATAAGAAGAATCCTGTCATAATTACAGAGGTTGCTAATACATATAGTGAGTTCGTAGTGAGACCTAGCATACTAATTGCGCTCAGAATACCTGATATGAATAACAACTTCTTTGCATTTCCAAATTTATCATAAATCCTTCCAAAAAGTGGAGACGAAATAAGTGCAACTATTAAGCTCAGACTTCCGATTAAACCCGCTTCAACCGGACCTATCTTCAAATGATCCTCAAAGTAGAAAACACTAAATGTTAAAATCATACTCGATCCTGCCTGAAATCCGAGTAATGTCAAACCAAGTATTATCAATGACTTGTTAAATAAAGTGTCAAGTACATGAGATGTCTTGATTCTAAATTTTATCTGTATTTCGTCTTCATGTCTTACCAATGCAATACTTAGGATGATGGCTGTAGCTATTCCCAATCCGCCACTCAAAATCACCGTTCCTCTCCATCCGAGCGTTTCAGCTAATATGGCCCAACCGAACAACCCGACAATTCCTCCCAAGGCATGGGATGAATTTAGCAGTCCTATTCCTAGACCTTCAGATTCATTTCCTAAATATCTTGAGATTAATATAACACTAGGTCCAAAGAAACACGCCATCCCGATTCCAACTATAAATCTCAGTAAAATGATTTGTGCCGTATCACTAGCCAACCCAGTTACTAAGGCTGCAGATGATGCAATCATGATTCCATAAATAGCAATCTTTCTTGCACCAATTTTCGCAGCTATAATCCCCGCAGGTACTTGAAAAAGCCCAACACCTATGAGAAAACTGGCGCTAATTATTCCTAATATGGCTATATTTGTTCCAAAGTCTGAAGCTATGAGGTAGAAGATAGAAGCAATGTTAAACCAATTAATTGTATATACTACTCTGGCAAGCAGTAAGCAAAGAGTTGCGACTTTATATCGATCCAATTTATGTTCCCATCTCCCGAAAATTCCCTCTATGCTAGGAGAGGGCTATATATTGAAGATTGATTCAATCATCAGGAAATCTTAGTTCTTACTTTGAACAATGTAATATTCAGTAATATCTTCAAATGCTTTTATTTTCTCTCTTATTTGAATAGTTTTTAAATTAAATTTTTCTAGAACCTTTTCTTTTGTATATTGGGATATAACAATTTGATCACCTTCGGCTATTCCTTCCAACCTACTTGCCAAGTTCACATGCGTTCCTATTACAGTGAATTGATCCCTTTCTTGGCTTCCCATGAGGCCAACCAACACAGAGCCAGTATTAATACCACATTTGATATCTATGCTTATATCAACATTGGTAACTGTTTTCCATATGTCTAACCAATACTGCTTAAAAATCTGAAATGACTCCTTCAGTTTTAGTGCAGCAAGTACAGCATTTGAGGCTCCAACTCTACCATCATCACGGTCATTGAATCCAAAATATGCAAGTATGCCATCACCGATGAATTTATCAACAATCCCCCCATATTCATGTATAATTGGGACCGCAACTCCTAGATATTCATTAAGAAATACAGCAATCAGTTCTGGATGATCTTTAAAATCCTCGGTTAACTTTGAAAAATTACTAATATCCCACAATACAATAGTCATTACTTTGTTCTGGATTAATATCGCATATGGATCACTAAGATACTCAATAATTGCTGGGTCTAGTTGTCTCTGTAGACGTGTTAGTATTTTTTGATTTGCGTTGTCAGATATTGACAAATTGATATCATCCAATAATTTGGATTTTTCCGATTCTGTCATTTGGTCCTCAGGTGTTGGAAATATCACAATCACCCCTCTTTCAGTAGGATGCATAGAACAATAGTATGGTATACTTTGCTGATTACTATCGATTTTAACAGTCATAGATTCTCCGGGCAACATACTACCAGTTTGAAAGAAAGGACTTGGTAATGAAGAGCTCCCATCTCCTGAAGTCAAGTTATGTACCTTCGTGTCTCTATTAATCCAAGTTATAGTTTCACCTTTGACTATCTTAATAATCCTCGGTTCAAAGTACAAAATTTCTGTTGTATTTTCATTAAATCTAGGGATAACGACAAAATGTGGCAATCAATTCTAAGTAATTATAACAGAATATAATCTTACGTACTTTGCATTATTTGTGCTCAAATTCTCAGATGTTCATTAAGCAAATTGACAATTGCTCAATATGTCATCCAAATATAATGATCGGTAGCGCTGGAAAGACATTAATTATGGTCATCGGACTTTACAAATTATGGAAGGTGTTCAAAAGTTAAAGTGTAATTCGTGCGGAATTACATTCATGTCAGAAAATAACAATCCACTTTGTCCAACATGTTCTGAAAGCTCAAATGCTCATCATCACGGAGAAGAACATGGTTGTGGCTGTGGTGGCCACTAACTTTTTTTAGCATACCTTTAGTAGGTCTTGTTTAGGTATCAAAATTCTTGGTTTAATTACTTCAATCGCAGCCCTTTAGGATAGAATAGTACTTCGAAGGTCTGGATAATTTTTGTTAAACCACGACAATTTCCAATTCGTCATACGCGTCTTTTACTGAGAGCTCAACTAATGTATCCTCATAAATTAACAGCCAATCTCTTATACCAACGACAGGAAGCTTTCTCACAAACATTTTACCGGATTGAATCAATTTTGCTATTATGTAAGCGTAGTGTAAGGAATCTTTATTTTCAGGATTCTTAATTTTAAAAAGACTATCTTGCAGTTCAATACCAGGACGTCCACCCTGTATGTTAATTGTAACATTTTCAGCATATCTATTTAGTATTTTGGCGGTAACGTAGCTCTGTCCAATTTCAAACTTGTCAATGTTCAGTAATACTTGAGATCTGATACGAGGTGATTTCGGTATTTCATGAAATAATTGTTCAGATATTCCGTCGAAGAACAAACACCATATCACCACTGGGATTGCATACGCATACTATATACAATTTTTCCTCGTCAACAAGGATGATCTGATCCAAGCTCATAGTGTGCCAACTTACCCATTCAGCGTCCTGTCTCGCATTTTCTGTACTATAAGTGAGTAGACCTTTTGTCCAATGGATGATTTTAGAATTTGCAAGCACGGACAATGCGTCTGACATCATAATGGCGCTCGGTATCAGTATTACTACAATTATCATTACATTTTACTTTTTAAAAATATATTGAAAGTGGATCCTTGGTAAAAGATTTCCCTAGACTTAAGACTTTAATACAGTTGAAAAAGCTTGTAATAATTACCTTCTTTGATAATCTGTGATATGGTAGAGCTGACATTCTAGAGTTCCTTTACAGAATACTAAATTAACGCTTATATTTTGGATTATACCCTGCCGGGTAGTAAATCTTAATTAGATAAGGCATTTAACTTTAAATATATTGCATTATTGGGTTGGTTCATTTTGTCGCATTTTTGATAAAAAACACGGAACTCCGTTATTTCCTGCAGGCGTCACTGCTATATCCGACGTAATCAAGATAGTTACTGATATTGGAAATCAAATACCAGACAAATCGTGGATGCTCTATCTGCTGGAATTTTTTAATACTCAAAACATACCCGTTGAATTGAATCTGATTTGTCAGTTTGATAATCAAGATTATTTTGAAGCAATATTTCAAGGTGTTAATAGATACAGGTTCAACAAAGTATTACCGCTCATAGGACATTCATTTATGAGAATGATAGTCATCAACAAAATAAAAAAACAGATTAGATATACCCTTACTGATCAGGTGACTGCACAATCAGAGATCTTTGAATTTTCTCTTGGTGGGATGAACTTTGATTACGTTGGAGCAAATCAGTTTACTGGAATTGAGTGGTGGAACAAGATGGGTAACTTTCCTTACTCAATTAGATATAAAGTAGAAGTATCACAGCTTATGTTTGGATTATTAGATAAGGACGATAATGAATCAATTACCTTTGTTCCTCATAATTCATTGATACCAAACAATGATAGCTCTGGAACATCTTATCCAATATCATTTCAAAATGTAATGTTAAGAGACAAATGCGTATGCTATTCAATTGAGTCGGGCAATTGTATTAATGGAATACAATATAGCATTTAATATAGCATTGGAGATGTAGTTTTTTATTATATTTAATATCAGATTTCAATATATCAATTGTTATAACTTCAGTAAACTAAACGTTGACCTACGCTCTTTTCCATATGCTGTTGTATGGTTCCCAGAACGTTAGAATTCACTGTTCTCAAAGTTTAAAGCATACACTATGAATTAATTTTTATTGATAGGATGGATTGTTCTAATTTTGGCTATATTAGTTATTTTGGCAGTCATAGGGTTAGGTTTGAATACATTTTTCGGGGGTGTGAAGAAGGGGATTGAGAAAATTGGAAATCTTCCAGAAGTAAAGAATCTAACTAGTAAAGCAAAGAGTGACTTTGGTAGAATTATTGGTAACTCAACATTACATATTGCCGCAATTCATTTAGAAAATGTAGTCATTTGAAAGGGGTTTGCCAGCCCCGTGTTTGGCATCCCTTCCATCGTTGTCGTAGTTCTGGTGCTTTCGGTGAACGGAGCCAAAAACCGAAAGTTGTTGTGTATTTGATTGTGCACAACAAAATTTAAAATGATTTACTAACGAGCAATTCAGTATCTTAAACAAATAAAACCACAAACATTGCAATTAGCTAAAAGTTTTAGTTTTAGAAAATAAGCAGCCATTCTCATATTGTAAAGACTTTCATATTAAGCACGGGATTGGTCTGTAATCTAATGATTCCATGAGAAATTGTCACAAAACCGTGTTGAATAATTTTGAGTAACAGATTTAAGCGATGAAATGGATCATTAATATATGCTGTATAGAAATTTGAATGACGGGGACGATGTCTGAATGACTCAAGAAACTTCAGGAGATGCCAATTTAAGGTGTCATATTTGCGGTATAACGTTTGCAACCCAACAAGAAAAGGAACAGCATATGAAATTAGAACACCAGAACAAAGAGGATCCAACTGGAGTTGGTTAGTCCACAAATCAAATAATATTAATAAGATTAGTTTAAATTTTCAGATTGGATT